>Ga0307377_10000003_pt1 | contig 560029 bp, 497 predicted proteins | sample TR3MG_FD_202535 | JGI IMG/M metagenome (GOLD analysis project Ga0307377, IMG submission 202535) | Soil microbial communities from Risofladan, Vaasa, Finland - TR-3 | ecosystem: Environmental > Terrestrial > Soil > Coastal area > Acid sulfate soil | place: Finland: Risofladan, Vaasa... | reverse complement strand
GTTTTCTCTGCGGCTCTGCGTGGGATAATTGAGGGGAAGTTCCACACAGAGACACAGAGACACAGAGAAGAGAGTTGTTTTCTCTGCGGCTCTGCGTGGGATAATTGAGGGGAAGTTCCACACAGAGGCACAGAGACACAGAGAAGAGAGTTGTTTTCTCTGCGGCTCTGCGTGAGATGATCAAGTGGGTTGTTCCACACAGAGACACAGAGACACAGAGAAGAGAGTTGTTTTCTCTGTGACTCTGCGTGAGATGATCAAGTGGGTTGTTTCACACAGAGACACAGAGACACAGTGGAGAAGGGCATTTGCTTTCTCCGCGACTCCGCTGCTCTGCGTGAGATGATCAAGTGGGTTGTTTCACACAGAGACACGATGACATTGACTTCGAGCGGCCCATCGGCAAGGATTCATATATCTTGTGTGAAGGAGCTCGATATGAAGCGTCTGCAAAAAGTGGCGATCGCGATTCTGGCTTTGCTGGTCCTGGGTTCATGCCAGACAACAAACGGATCGAAAGGTGAGGGTACCATTTCAGAAGAAAAGGTGAATCTATCCAACACGGTAGGGACGTTCGTGCGGGCCGGTTCGCATGCGCCGGCGGTTCTGTTGCTGCACGGATTCGCGAGTTCCAAAGATGAAGTGGGCGACCTGTACAAGACGCTGGCAAACGCACTTGCCGAAAGAGGCATAAGCAGTCTGCGCATAGACTTCAGGGGCTGGGGTGAGAGCACCTTCCCGATGGAGCAGTCAACGACGGCGAACATGCTTGAAGATGCCAACGAGGCATTGATCTATCTGTTGCACCGGAAGGACGTGAGCAAGGTAGCCGTACACGGCTTCAGCCTCGGTTGTGGCACCGCTATAGAACTGGCGGCGGCGCGACCAAAGGATATAGCCGTGATGGGACTGTGGTCATGCATCACGACCTACGATTCCGAGTATGACGAACTGGAAGTGATCAGCCCCGCGTCGGTGCAGCAGGCTCTGACCGAGGGCAAGGCCGACTTTGATCTTGGATGGAGGACTATAACTCTTGGCAAGGCATTCTTCGACAGCCTCAAGGGACATGACCTGGCAAAATCGTACAAGCAGTTTCCAGGGAAGGTCCTGATTATCGATGGAGCAGAAGACAGTCTGGTGGTGTCCCTGAAATTCTTTGGCGATATCGCACCAGCCAGAACGACCACCTTCGCCGTTCCCGATGCCGACCATATATACAAGGTGCTTACCGACGACAAGGTCCCATCAACCGCGCTGATCGACAAGACGCTTGCGTGGTACACGGCGAATCTGAAGTAATACGCACCTGCACGTTCATGTGGACACGAGATCGGCCGCTCCGACGCAACAATCGGGGCGGCCGCGTGTCTATCAAGGCGAAACGGAGCCAATCAATGAACTTGCAGAATGCGCATATCAATATCTGGGGAGATTCAATACTAAAAGGCGTTGTCCTCGACGAGACGAACGGCCGCTATCAGGTACTGCAGAACAACTGCGTCGAACGATTCGCCACGCTGACCGGCTCGATCATAGACAACCACTCGAGCTTCGGCATGACGACCGGCAAGGCGCTGGAACGCATCAAGCGATCGCTGATCAGAAAGCCGCCAGTGCACGACGATATCGTGCTTATAGAATTCGGCGGCAACGATTGCGATTTTCGATGGGACGAAATATCGGCGAGCCCCGGCGAGCAGCATCTGCCCAAGACGCCGATAGGGCAATTCGGCGAGGCCCTCCAGTCAATCATCGATCTGTTCAAATCCATCGACATCAGGCCCGTACTGATGGCGTTGCCGCCGCTCGAACCCGGGCGATTCCTGGACTGGGTATCGCGAGGCCTTGACCGCGCCAACATCCTGGCATGGCTCGGGGACGTGAACCGGATATACCGCTGGCAGGAAGCGTACAGCGACATCGTCGTGCAGACCGCCAACGCCAACGGGCTGCGCGTGCTGGACGTGCGCAAGGACTTCCTTGTCAGCGACAACTACGCCGCCAAATTCTGCGCCGACGGCATGCATCCCAACGAGGCCGGCCAGACGGTCATACTCGATTCGATACTATCGTATGTGGAGAGCGCGTAGGGGCGGAGGGCGGACTCTGCCAAGCTTCCTTGACACGGACAGATTTCGGACACAGAATCCTTGGCAACCCTGACAAAATGCGAGGATAAAAATGTCCATTTCGTGGAACGAGATAAAGACCCGGTCGGCGGCTTTTGTAAACGAATGGAAGGACAGGGCGTCGTTGGCTCGCGAAGAGGCTGATGCCCAGTCATTCGAGAATGACTTCTTTCATGTTTTCGGTGTGGAGCGCTCCAAGGTAGCGATATTCGAGCATAAGGTACGACTGGACGATGACGCCAGGGGCTACATCGACCTGTTCTGGAAGGGGCACATCATCGTTGAGATGAAGAGCCCCGGCAAGGACATGGAGAAGGCGTACGAACAGGCCAAGGCCTATGCCAACGTCCTGCCGCCCGCCGATATGCCACGTTGCATACTCATTTGCGACTTCAAGCACTTTCACTACTACGACCTGGAGGACAACGCCAGGCGGTATGACTTTGCGCTCGACGAGCTGACCGCCCATGTGGAGCTGTTCAGCGATCTCGCCGGCTATAAGGATGTGGAGTACAAGAAGCAGGACGCCGTCAATGTCGAGGCTGCGGAGCGGATGGGCAGGATCCATGACGCCCTCAAGGCCATAGGGTACGAGGGGCACCAGCTCGAGGTCTACCTGGTACGACTCTTGTTCTGCCTCTTCGCTGACGACACCGGCATCTTCGAGCATGACTCATTTATCCGGTACATCCTGCAGCGCACCAATGTAGACGGATCTGATCTGGCGCTGCATCTGCAGTCGATTTTCGATGTGTTGAACAAGCCCGACGACAAGCGCCTGAAGAACCTGGACGAACAGCTGGACGCGTTTCCATACGTGAATGGTGGCCTCTTCGAGGAGCGGCTCGACACCGCCAGTTTCGATTCCGCGATGCGCGAGAGCCTCATCGCGTGCTGCCAGCTTGACTGGGGCAAGATATCCCCAGCCATATTCGGCGCAATGTTCCAGAGCGTTATGAACGCCGAAGAGCGCCGCAACCTGGGCGCCCACTACACCAGCGAGGAAAACATCCAGAAGCTGATCCACCCCCTGTTTCTGGATGAGCTGTGGGCCGAGTTCGACAAGATCAAGGCGCTGCGATCGGAAGTTCGGGTCGCCCGCCTCAATGAGTTCCACGACAAGCTGGCGCGACTCAAATTTCTTGACCCCGCCTGCGGGTGCGGCAACTTCCTCGTCATAACATACCGGGAGCTGCGCATACTCGAGCTGTCGGTGATCAGGGAACTTCTGGGACCAAACCGCCTCCTCGATGTGGACCACTACATAAAGGTCAACGTTGACCAGTTCTACGGCATAGAGATAGAGGAGTTCCCCGCGCAGATAGCCGAGGTTGCGATGTGGCTCATGGACCACCAGATGAACCTCCTCGTGCGCGACATGTTCGGCGAGTACTACGTGCGCATACCGCTACGCAAGTCCGCCGCCATCCTCTGCGCCAATGCCCTGACCACCGACTGGGAAAGCGTCGTGCCAAAGACAGAACTGTCGTACATATTGGGCAACCCGCCGTTCGTGGGGGCGCGGATGATGGGAGAGTCGCAGAAAAGGGATCTGCTTCAGGTCTTTGGCGATCTCAAGAATTCAGGCAACCTGGACTTTGTCACCGCGTGGTACAAGAAGGCCGCCCTCTATATCCAGAGCACCGATATTGAGTGCGCGTTTGTCTCAACCAATTCGATATGCCAGGGCGAACAAGTGGCTATCCTCTGGCCAGAGCTGATGAACCGATATGGCGTGACTATCAATTTTGCCCATACGACGTTCCGGTGGAGCAACGAGGCACGGGGACAGGCTGCCGTCTATTGCGTGATCGTGGGTTTCTCACTACGGGAGGCAAGGCAGAAGCGGCTATACTTCTACAACACCGTTGATTCTGTTTCAGTTGAACGGACCGCAAGAACCATTAATGCATATTTGATAGAGGGGCCCGAAGTATTTGTGCAATCCAGAACCAACCCACTTTGTGACGTTCCACAGATAGGCATTGGCAACAAACCAATCGACGGTGGTAATTACCTGTTTACGGATCAAGAAAAGAACGAGTTTGTTGCCCAGGAGCCTGATTCTGACGTCTTCTTCAAGCGATGGTACGGATCCGATGAGTTTATCAACAATAGACCACGCTGGTGTCTATGGCTTGGAGATTGTTCTCCAGCGCAACTGCGGAGTATGCCTCTTTGCCGCGAGCGGGTGGAAAGAGTGCGGGCGTTTCGTCTGCAAAGCACCAGTGAGGGCACCAGAAAGCTGGCAGCGATGCCGACGAGATTCCATGTCGAAAACATGCCAGGATCAGACTACATATTGATTCCGAAGGTATCATCTGAAAGACGAAAGTACATACCGATTGGCTTTTTTTCTCCTCGTATTCTATCCAGTGATTTGGTTTTCATTATTCCCGGCGCTGCGATATACCACTTCGGTATCCTCACCTCCACCATGCACATGGCCTGGACGCGCTATGTCTGCGGCCGGCTGGAAATGCGATATCGCTATTCCAAGGACATCGTCTACAACAACTTTCCCTGGCCGGAGCCAACTGATGCGCAGCGGGCGGCTATAGAGGCGGCGGCGCAGGGGGTGCTGGACGCGCGCGCGCTGTTCCCCGACTCCAGCCTGGCTGACCTGTACGACCCCAACACCATGCCGCCGGAGCTTACCCGGGCGCATGACAAGCTGGACAAGTTGGTGGAGAAGGCCTATGGCAAGAGTTTCGACTCGGACGCAGGGCGCGTGGCGTTCCTCTTTGAGCGGTACCAGAAGCTGACGGCGGATCTGTTCACGGGGGAATCGAAGAAGGCCGGTCGCAGGAAGCCATGATGCTCGATGGGCCTCCATGGTATCATGGTAGTAGCACTGGAACGGAGGATTCGGTATGGCAGAGAAGGAACAAGCGCTTTTCGATCACGGCTCCGCCTGGCTGCGGGCCGACTTTCATCTCCATACCAAAGCTGATGACGAGTTTGTCTACCAAGGCGACGACAACTACTATAACAGCTCGTACATCGATGCCTTGCTGGCGGTCGATATTCGATTTGGCGTCATAACGAACCACAATAAATTCGACTTTGACGAGTTTGTAGCCATCAGCAAAACCGCTGCTAAAAGAGATATCTACCTCTTGCCCGGAGTGGAACTGTCCGCGGGCGATGGCACGGCGGGAATACACGTGAATATCGTGTTCTCGGAAACCTGGTATTCAAACGGGGATCTCATTTCCCCATTTCTGTCGACGATGTTCCTCGGTAAGTCCGAAGATCAATACCAGAACGAGAACGGTCGAAGCGACAAGAACCTTATCGAGATCGTCGACGCATTGGACAAGGTCGGCAAAGATTATTTCCTTGTGTTCGCCCATGTTGAAGATGCAAAAGGCCTCTGGCATGAGATCAAGGCACGACTAGCCGACTGGAACGACCCCCGCCATCGCCCGCTCAGAGACAGGACGCTGGGCTTCCAGAAGGTGCGTACCAGGGACGAGAGGCGCAAGGTCGAGAATTGGTTGGGCGGCTGGTATCCTGCGGAGCTGGAAGGCAGCGACTGCAAATCGATAGCCGAAATCGGCAAGGGGCGCTCCTGTTACCTAAAGCTAGGAGCTTTCAACTTCGAGGCGGTCAAGTTCGCTCTGAGCGACTATAAGGTGCGCGTCAGCCATACGCCCGTTCCGCACAAGCGTTCGTACATCAAGAGCGTGAAGATCGATGGAGGAACGCTCGATGGCCAGGCGTTGCCCTTGGCGGCCGGGCTTAATGCCCTCATTGGCATCCGGGGTAGTGGCAAGTCCTCCATCATAGAGGCAATACGCTTCGGCCTCGATATTCCATTCGGGGAAAAGGCACAGGACGCAGACTACAAGCAAAGACTCATAAAGCATAGCCTCGGAAGCGGTGGCAAAATCACCATAGTGGCTGTGGACAGTTATGGTGAAGAATACGAGATACGGCGCATCTGGGAACATAGCCCCGAAGTGTTCAAGAATGGGATATTGCAGCCGGGAGTCAGCATACGGGAGTCAATCATCTCCAAGCCCCTTTACTTTGGTCAGAAAGATCTTTCCAGTTCTGGTGAAGGATTCGAGAAGGACTTGGTGGAAAAACTCCTTGGCCCGGCAGTAGAGGCTATACGTTTCAAAATAGAGGAACAGAAAGAGAAGGTCAAACAAGCGGTACAGCGTTATAAGAGGCTGGGAGCCTTGGCGGAGCGCAGGGAAGAGCAGACCCAGAAGAAGCAGAATGCTGAATTTCAATTAAGACGTTACAAAGAATACGGGCTTGAAGACAAGCTCCAGAAGCAAATCGACTACGACGCGGATGCCAAGCGTCTCGGTGATATGACCCGGGCGGTCCAGGACCTGCAGAAAGGCTTGAACGTCTTCCTCGCCGAGCATGAGGACGAGGTACGCAATCTAGCATTCTATACGTCGAAGCGGAATGAGGCTTTCTTCAAGGACTTTTCTCTGCTCTATGGCAACGCGCTTACGCAACTCGACTCTTTGACCAAATGCAATCAGAGCCTGCATGCACTTCTCCCCGAGATGGAAGCCAGGACGGCCGTTTTTGCCGGCATCCTGAGCGGTCTCAAGGAAGAATTCGCCGCTACTGAGCGAGCGATAAATGATGAATTCAGGATCGCCGGCATCCCCGCCATTCGTACAGATGAATTCCGCCAGCTCAGTAAGGCCATAGATAACGCCACCGCGATTCTTGCTGAACTGGACAAAGAGCAGGCCAAAGCCGATAGCATACAGGCGGAATTGCTGGGAGAGCTGTCTGCGCTCAACAGCCTGTGGCTATCCGAGTATGGACTCATTAAGGCCGAGATGGATAAGGTGAATGCCGGACATTCGTCGCTGTCCATCGAGGTGGCGTATAAGGGAGATCGGAACGCGTTCAAGGCTATGCTCAGGGATACCATGAGGGGCAGCAGCCTGCGAGAAACCGTATACGACAGAGTAAGGGATACCTTCGTAGATCCCATCGAGGTATTCAAGGATAAGGCCCGGGTTGACGAGCAGTTAGGAAGCAACGCACCCGTATTCTGGAAGTACTTCCTGGACAACCTGGAACTCATGGTATCGTGGAAGGTACCGAACCTGTTTACCATCAAGTACAAGGGAAAGGAGCTCAAGGACCACTCACTTGGGCAAAGGGCGTCGGCGCTCATGCTGTTTGTGCTCAGTCAGAAGGAGCATGATGTCATATTGATAGACCAACCGGAGGATGACCTGGACAACCAGACTATCTACCAGGATGTCATAAAGCTTATCCGTGAGCTAAAGACCGACACGCAGTTCATCTTCGCGACACACAACCCCAACTTTCCTGTTCTCGGAGACGCCGAGATGGTAGTATCCTGTACGTACGCCAACGACCGCGTCAGTACCCAGCTGGGTAGCATCGACGACAAGGCGGTACAGGAACGGATAGTCAGCGTGATGGAAGGTGGCCAGGAAGCCTTCAATCGGCGCAAGGAGATATACGGAATATGGAAACCTCTGAGCTCCTAGAGATATTGAGCCGCGGCGAAGACGGTACACATCAATTTAAGGCGGATATCGCGAACGGAACCGCGCTGGCTTCCGAAATAGTCGCGTTCTCCAATTCCGGTGGAGGACAGATATTTATAGGCGTTGATGACGACGGGAGTCCCAGCGGGCTCGGCCCCGACCGGTTGCGCGGCGAGCGCGGCCTTAACCAACTCATAGCCAACGTCACTACGAACCAGGTGCTTCCACCGGTCAATGTAGCGACCGAGAATGTTCTATTGCCGGCTGGCTTGGTCATCGTGGTAACAGTGCATGATGGCGTAGCCAAGCCATACATGGACAATCAAGGGGCGATATGGGTCAAGTCTGGTTCCGATAAGCGCAGGGTTACCTCGAGGGAGGAACTGCAGCGCATGTTTCAGAGCGCGGGCTTGGTGCATGGCGATGAGATACCCGCCAACGGCATAACAGCGGCTGATCTTGATCTGGACTACTTCGGGCAGTTTTATAGACATGAATACACAGAGGGATTAGAGGATGCTGACACAGGGTTACCGCGCTTGCTTGAGAACATGAATCTTGCCAAGGACGGCGTCCTGAATGTAGCGGGGGCTTTGCTATTCGCAAAGGCGCCGCAGGTGCGGCTTCCAACCTTCATAGTCAAGGCGGTCGCGTTTCCCGGAGTCGATATCAGTGACTCGGAGTACCTGGACAGCAAGGATATTGATGGCAAATTGGCTGATGTTTTCAGCAAATGCATGAGTTTTCTGTTGGCAAATACCAGGGCAGTCCAGGGCAATCATGGTTTCAATTCGATCGGCCAACCAGAGATCCCCCGCGCGGTACTCGAAGAACTGGTCGTCAATGCCCTCATGCATCGCGACTACTTCGTCTCCGCCCCAATCCGTGTTCTGATATTCAGAGACAGGATAGAGATCATCAGTCCCGGACATCTGCCCAATAATCTGACGGTCGAGAATATCATAAGCGGAAATTCCAATATACGAAATCCTGTACTCGTATCGTTCGCTTCGAGGCTCTTGCCGTATCGCGGAATAGGTAGCGGAATACGGCGCGCCCTTAGAGCATATTCTGACATACACTTCTTGGACGACAGAACCAACAATATCTTTGTCGCCACAATCGCGAGGCACGAGTAGGTAAGGCCCTTCTCAGGACAGTCCCCCGTTAATTTTCCTTGACAATCCCCGGTCCGGGGGTACACTCAGGCCACAGCGCCAGCAACCAGTGTCATGCAGCAGTTCAAAAAGCCCGGAGGTCCCGTGCGTGTTCACGCGGCGATCGTGGCCCGATCAGAAGCAACTACCCCAGGACCAGAAGTAACTACCCAAGGACCAGAAGCAACTACCCAAGGTCAAGAAGCAACTACCCAAGGACCAGAAGCAACTACCCCAGGACCAGAAGTAACTACCCAAGGTCGAGAAGTAACTACCCAAGGACCAGAAGTAACTGTCGCAGGTCGAGAAGTAACTACCGCAGGACGAGAAGCAACCACCGAAGGACGAGAAGTACGCACCGCCCATGAAGCAGCGAAAAACGACCGCCGTTGGCGGCCATCAGCAAATCGTTGGAGGTATCGCGGAATGATCAAGACATCGCAATCGAAGTTCCTGCAGGAGGCGAGGACACTCGTCGAAAACGCTGTCGGCCTGCCCGAGATAGCGTCGGTGTTGTCAGGCTACGGCTACACGGATGCGAGGTTCAAGGAGGGCCTCCATCTGCTCGACGCTGCCGACGGGCTTTCCCGCAAGAAGACTGAGGATCATGGCGAGCGCCTCGAGGCGACGGCCGGCTTTGCCAAGGCCTGGGCTTCCGCCAATGTCCTGTACTGCAAGACGCTCAAGCTGGCGCGCATAGCGCTGGGCGACGATGCCAAGGCCGTTGTGGCGCTCAAGATGATGGGGCCCCGAAAGCAGAGTTTCTCCGGCTGGTTCGACCAGGCCGCTACCTTCTACGACAATATGATGCGCGAGAGCCGCTTCGTCACGATGATGGCCGGATTCGGCTACTCGAAGGAGAAGCTGGCAGACGAACGGTCCGCCATCCATGGTGTCGGCACCAAGTACAATGTGCACGCGCAGGAATCGGGGTCCGACCAGGCCTCCACCGCCGATCGTGACCGCAAATTCAAGGAGCTCGACTCCTGGGTCAGCGACCTGCGCGGGGTATGCGAGGTGGCGTTCTACGATGACCGTGACGAGCTTGAGAAGCTCGGGCCGCTGGCGCCCACGCGCAGGCGCCGGTCCGGCACAAAGAAGAAACCCGCCGCCGTAACGGCCTAGGCCGCATCGATCCCGACGCGCGGGGGTTCCATCCCGCGCGTCATTCCCACTTGAACAGCGCGGAGCTGAGCACCAGAAACACAATGGTCGCGCCGCCCAGGAACAGCAGGTTGGGCGCTATCTGGGCAATGCCGGCGCCGTCGATCATGATCTTGCGCGCGGCCTCGGTAAAGTGCGTCAGCGGAAAGGCGTACGATATGGTCCTGAGTATGGGCGGGCTGCCCTCAAGCGAGAAGAACACGCCTGACAGGGCGAGCATAGGAAAGGTGATAACGTTGAGGAGGCCCCCGGCCATCTCCTCGCTCTTCATCCTGGAGGCAAACACCAGCCCAAGCGCAATCATGCACAGGATGCCCAGGGTTGTCAGCGCCAAGAGGAGCATGTAACTGCCGCGCATCATGAAGCCCAGGAACAGGTTGGTGCCAGCGTAGACGAATACCGATGTGGCCAGCACGATGACGAGGCGGCTTGCCGCCTGGGCCGCCACAAAATTCAGGGCATGCACCGGAGTCGCCTTGAAGCGCTTGAGCACGCCGTTCTTGCGGTAGCGGACTATGACGTAGCCGACGCCAAAGAGGCTGGAGAACATCATGTTCATGCCGATGACCCCCGGCACCAGCCAGTCCACGTAGCGGGTGGCCCGCCCGATGACGGTGCGCTCGGTAAAGGTGGTGTGGGTGCCGGTCGCCGAGTCCTGTTGCGCCGTAAACAGGGTGCGCAAGAGGCGCCCCTTCGACGACTCGGCGTTGATGGCGTACTGGGAATTGCCAAAGTCCAGCACCATGTCTATCTGGTGGCGCTCCAGCTTCTGCATGGCGTTGGCGAGTCCGTCGGCGCCTTCGTATGGTATGAACTGCGCCTGCTCCATGCCCATGAACGGCATGCCCGGTGGCGGCGTGCCTGAGACGCCCACCTTGAAGAGGGCGGACTCGCCGCCGGAGAACGCGAAGGCCATGCCCAATACCAGGAATATGGGCATGATCAGGTTCCATACAAAGGTGCCGCGGTCGCGCACGAATTCCATCGTCCGGGCCTTGAACATCGCTATGAATTGTCTAAATAGCATACGCTACCTTTCACGATCAGGCATTCTATGTTCCGCAGTCCGCCGCCGCTCTAGGTCCGCAGCGATGATCCTGTCAGTTTGATGAAGAGGTCCTCAAGATTGGGCTTGTGAATGGACAGGCCTTCCAGGTTGACGTGGGCCGCCAGCAGTGCCTTGAGGCTCGTGTCCAGCGTCGTGGTCTGCAGTTCAAGCACATCGTCCCTGATGTCCACGCCCGGAAGATCCGCCAGCGACTCGTCGCAGCACTTGTCGTAGGGCAGGCGTATCAGTACGCCTTCAAAATGGGTAGCCAACAGTACATCGGGGGTGTCTATGGCCATGATGGCGCCGCGGTCCATGATCGCTATGCGGTCGCACAGCAGTTCCGCCTCGTCCATGTAGTGGGTTGTCAGGAGTATCGTGGTGTGCTCGGCCTTGATCCTGCCTATCAGCTCCCAGAAGTTGCGGCGGGCCTGCGGGTCGAGTCCGGTCGTCGGTTCATCGAGGAACACGATCTCCGGTTTTGGCAGTATCGCCAGCGCGAGCAGCATCCGCTGTCGCTGGCCGCCTGACAGCTTGCGGTTGTCGCGCTCCAGGATGTCCTCGAGCGAGCACAGCCTGACCACTTCGTCGATCGACCGCGATGATGGGTAGAACGACGAGAATAGCTCTATGGTCTCGCGCACGGTTATGAACTCGGGCAGTGCCGTCGACTGGAACTGTATGCCAATCTTCTTCTTGAAGTTCCGGTCTATCGGGGAGTCCTTGAACAGGACCCTGCCCGATGTCGGTTCGGTTATGCCTTCAAGCATCTCTATGGTCGTGGTCTTGCCGGCGCCGTTCGGCCCCAGGAGGCCGAAGCAGATGCCCTCCGGTATGCCGAAGCTGACGCCATCGACTGCCTTGACGGTGCCGAAGTGCTTTGTAAGATTCTCTACTCTGAGTATGTCGCTCATCTTTACAAGATAGCAAGCCGCCAGACGGCGCGGCAATGTTATTCGGCGGCGCTCAATGGTGCGTAGTAGTCGTTGCCCCGTGAGTCGACGACGACCAGGGCGGGCAGGCCGGCGAGCTGGACCAGCCTGATGGCCTCCATGCCCAGCTCCGGCCACGCGATCGTGTCGCAGGCCGACACGTAGCGCGATGCGGCCAGGGCGGCGGCGCCTCCGATGGCCGCCAGGTATACGCCACGGTGGATGGCGCAGGCGGTTCTGCAGGCGGCGCCGCGCTCGCCCTTGCCTATGGTAATCCTCGATATGCCGCGCGCCATGAAGGGCTCCAGGTACGAGTCCATGCGTCTTGAGGTGGTGGGGCCTATCGAGCCCACGACCTGGCCCTCGGGCGTGTCGGTCGGGCTGGCGTAGAATATGGGATAGCGGGTCCAGTCTGGCAGGTCATCGCCGCGCTCCATCATGGAAAGGAGCCTGGCGTGTGCCGCGTCGCGGGCAAGTATGACGGGGCCCCACAGCTCCACGAGTTCGCCCGAGCGCAGGCTCAGCATGGTCGCCTCGGCCTCAGGGTCATCGGTCGGGGCCAGCTTGACGCGGCGGGCCGTGCCGGGGACAGTCTCAGCTGTCATGGTCTTGCCCGCGCTCGCCATATCGATGATGCGCCGCAGGTCGGCCGCGTCGGCAAGGCGCTCGACGAAGCAGCCGTCGCGGTCTATGCGTGCGTAGGCCTGCCGGTGCGCCGAGCATGATACGGCTATGACGACTGGCAGGCTCGCGGCGTGGCGCGGCAGCCTGACGACGCGGGCATCGCGCGCAAGGAAGCGCCCGCCGAACTGGGCTCCCCAGCCGGAAAGCGCGGCGGCGTCCATCACCATCGTCTCCATCTGGCGGTCGCGGTAGGGGCCGCCATCGGCCTGTGGCTCGGATGCCAGCGCGTCCAGGGCGCCGGCGCTGGCGAGCTTGGCCGCCATGGTTGACTCCTCGGGGCTTTGCCCGCCCAGCACGATGGCTATGCGGTACGGTGGGCAGGCCGAGACACCAAGGCTCTGGATGGCCTTCTTGATGAAGGCCGCGAAGGCGTCAGGCCTAAGGAGGCTCTTTGTTTCCTGGAACAGGGCCGTCTTGTTGGCGGAACCGCCACCCTTGGCTACGAACAGGAAGTGGTACGCGTCGCCGCGCACCGATGACAGGTGGGCCGCGAGCGGGGCGTTGTCGCCGGTATTGCGCTCGCCGAATGACAGCAGTGGCACGACCTGGCTGTTGCGCAGCCGGCCGGCCGTCCATGCTGACAGGGCACCACGTCCGAGCAGGGTCTCGTCGTCGTCCTGGCCATCGACCAGGACCCGGTCACCCTTCCACGCGTACACGGTGGCGGTGCCTGTATCCTGGCATATCGGGAAGATGCCGCCGCAGCCTACGAGCGCGTTGTCGAGCAGTGACCTGGTAACGTAGCGGTCGCGCTCCCCGGTGGCCGGATCGTAGGCTACGGCGGCCAGATCGGACAGGAACGACGGGCGCAGCCTGAACTGGATATCGCCAAAGGCCCGCCTGGCGAGGGCGGTCAATGCTTCCGGGGCAACGACCAGGAACTCCCTGCCCAGGGCCCGCTCGATCCGCGGGGGCTCCAGAGGCAGCCTGTCGAATGGTACCGGGGTCTCGCCATCATAGGCCGCCACTACACATCCATACATCGCGTGTTCTGTTCCATGCATGGCCAGATACTACCCCGATTCCGCCGCGTTTGCCAGAGTCGGCGTCTTCCCCTATACTGGAGGTCTACACGCGCGCGGGAGGTTCAACCTGAGACAGTCAGCATCGGAAGGCATGCACGCGCTTATCGTGCACTACCACCTCAAGCCAGGCGGTGTGACGACGGTCATACAGCGGCAGGTCTCAGCGCTCGCGGAGCGGGGCATCGATGCCTCGCTGCTGGTGGGCGAACCGGCTGCCCATGTCGGTGCCAGCGTAGCCGTCGAGCCGGCCCTGATGTACGACCAGGATGGCGGCCGCGAGCCTGACCCCAGGCGTGTCAGGGCCATCGTGAACTCCATAGAGCGCGAGGCCAGGGCCCTGGGCCGTGATACGGTCATCCATGTGCACAATCCGACGATACGCAAGAACGCCTCGATGCTGGCGGCCCTGTCGGAGATAGCCGAGTCAGGGCGCAGCGTGCTGCTGCAGGTGCACGACCTGGCCGAGGACTGGCGGCCTGATGTCTATGCCCAGGCGCCGTATCCGCGCGGCGCCCGGTGGGCCGCGATAAACCGTTTCGATCAGGCGGCGATCGGTGCCGCGATAGGAAGCCCGCAGGCTGTGACATTCCTGCCCAATCCGGTACCGACCGATACGCAAACCGGGGGTATGGCCAGGGCCGGGAGCGGCTCGGACAGGCCACGGGGTCCGGGGCTGGTGCTGTACCCGGTGCGCGGCATACGGCGCAAGAACCTGGGCGAGATACTGCTGCTCTCGATGTTCGCCAGGCCTGGAGCATCGGTCGCCGTAACGCTGCCGCCGAACAAGCCCGAGGATATGCCACGATACGCGGCCTGGCGCTCGCTCGCCGCCACGCTGGGCGCGCCCGCGAGGTTTGACCAGGGGCTGGAACATGGCCTCGATGAACTGTACGCGCGAGCCACCGCGGTCGTCAGCACGTCGATCAAGGAAGGCTTCGGCCTGTCATATCTTGAGCCGATGGCGCGCGGACGCGTTACCCTGGGGCGCCGGCTCGGTCGGGTCATTGTCGATTTCGAGGATGAGGGGCTGTCCTTTCCCGCCCTGTATGAGCGGCTTGTCGTGCCCGCTGGCCTCTTCGATGCCGACGCGTTCGCGTCGCGGGCCACTGTGGCGGTGAACGCGGCGGCCCGGAACTATGGCGTGCCGGAACGTGGCGAGCAACTGGCGCGCGCGGTCGTCGCGAGCGTGCTTGAGTCGTCCGGGGCGGGCCCGGACTTCGGGCGGCTCGATGAGGAGGCCCAGACCCAGGTATTGCGCGAGGTGGCCGGGCGGGCGGAAGGGCGGGCCAGAATCCTGGCTGCCAATCCCTTTCTTGACGGATGGGACGCGATCGCCGACAGCCTTGAGCCGACGCCGCCGGAGATGCTTGAACCCTGGTCGGAGCGGGCCTGCGCCGACCGGCTTGCGGCAACATACCGGCAGGCTCTCGATGGCGACGGATACCCGGCGCCGGACAAGGCACGGCTTCTGTCGCGCTACCTGGTGCCGGAGAGTTTTCATGGCGTCGGCATCTGATACCGGCCTTTCCACATCGGTGCTCGACGAGCTGAGGCGGTACATAGCGCTGTATGGAGTCAGGCGGGACCGCTCCGGTGGCGCCAGCGCGGTGGAACCGGCCGCGGTTCCTGACAGCCTGCGGTACCTGCTGGAAGTGCCATTGCCACGCAAGCCGCTCGCGGTGGCGGTGGATGTCTACGGCACAATCCTTGCGAGCGCATCGGGTGAATGCACCGCTGACGCGCCAGAAGGCCTGGCCCCATCGGAGGGCTTTCCCACCGACATGGCGCAACGGCTCCGTGCTATGGTGGAACATGACCACGCCGAAGAGCAGGCGCACGGCATTCCGTGGCCCGAGGTCGACGCGCCGCTGGTATTCGCGCGGGCGCTGGAAATGCCCCTGGATGCTCTTGCGTACGTGCAGGGAGCCAGGGCCTGCGTCGCGTGGGAATGCGCCATGAACCCCTGCGCGGCTATGCCCGGCGCGGCGGATGCCCTGCGTGCCTTTGGTGCATCTGGTTTGCCGCTCGCTGTCGTATCAAACGCGCAGTTCTATTCGCCGCTCTTCGTGGAGGCGGCTTTCGGGGCACCGCTGTACGGAAGCAGAGGCCTGGGATTCGATCCGGAGCTGATGCTGTGGTCATACGTGGAGCGCCGGGCAAAGCCTGACCGGTGGATGTTCGACGAGCTTGCCAGGAGGCTCGGACGGCGCGGAGTACCGGTTGACCGCGTCCTGTATGTTGGCAACGACGCGCTGAACGATTGCGCCGCCGCGGGCGAGGCCGGTCTCATGACGGCGCTGTTCGCCGGCGACGCCCGTTCGTTCAAGCCGCGCGTCGGCGAGCCGCGGGTACTGGCGACTCCGCCGTCCACCATGGTCGGCTCGTGGGACGCGCTGAGGAGGATCGTATGTACCTGACCAGGACACGGGACATAGGCCGTGTGGGCTTTGTTTCGACTCGTTTCATGGGCACCGACGGCGTATCGCTTGAGACCTGGAAGTGGAACGAGGTGCTGACCGAGCTTGGCTACGAGACCTTCTTCTTCTCCGGCAAGAGCGACTGGTTCCCGGAGCGGTCGCGCGTCGTCGAGGATGCGTTCTTCGGGCATCCGCGGGTCGCGGAGTTGCAGGCGGAGATATTCGCGCGGTCCACGAGGCGACGTGGCCTGACCGCGGAGGTCGGCGAGATCAAGGGCAGGCTCAAGGCGGCGCTCTATGAGTTCGTCAAGGATTTCAGGATAGACGTGCTTATAGTCGAGAACGCGTTCTCCATCCCCATGCACATTCCGCTCGGCGTCGCTCTTGCCGAGCTGGTCGCCGAGCTTGAAATGCCCACCGTGGCGCACAACCATGACTTTGCCTGGGAGCGGCAGCGCTTCATGACGGGCTGCGCCGAGGACTACATAGTCCGCGCCTTTCCTCCGCGTCTGCACAGCATTTCCCACGTGGTCATCAACTCGGAGGCGCGCAGGCAACTGGCGTTCAGGTGCGGCATATCGTCGGTGATGATGCCCAACGTCTGGAACTTCGACGCGACGCCTACCGTTGCGGACGACTACAACTCGACCATGCGCGCCGAACTGGGGCTCGGAACCGGCGGCGTGCTCTTTCTGCAGCCGACGCGCATCATAGCGCGCAAGGGCATAGAGAGCGCCATCGAGCTGGTCGCCCGGTACAACGAGCTAGACCAGGGCTCACAGGGCAAGCTGCTCATATCGCACCCGGAACTTGACGAGGGCAACGAGTACCAGAAGCGCGTGCTCGATTACGCCATGTTCATGGGTGTGGAGCTTATAGTCAGGCCTGACCTGATAGGGGTGGAGCGCGGCGCCCGCGCGGATGGTGGCAAGGTGTATTCCCTCTGGGACGCGTACGTACAGTCTGACTTTGTGACGTACCCATCAACGTACGAGGGATTCGGCAACGCGTTTCTCGAGGCCATATTCTACAGGAAGCCCATCATGGTCAACCGGTACGCCATATACGCGCAGGACATAGAGCCGCTGGGATTCAGGACGACGGTCATGGATGGCTATGTGACCGATTCTGTTGTCAAGGACGTGGCCATGGTGCTGTCGAATCCCATGGAGGAGCGCAAGCGCGTCGCCCAGAACTTCGCCATAGGCAGGAAGTACCTGTCGTACGAGCTCTTGAGGCGGCGCCTGCCCAACATATTCATGAACTTTGGCGCCGTCTCCTGAAGCCTGCTGGCGGGGTGTTGAAAAAGCCGAAAGCGGCTTTTTCAACACTTCCCTGAATATCGCAATTGCGCAAAAAACCGCAAGGTTTTCGAGCAATTGCCTGGCAGGCTGTTGAAATGCGTCGAGTATTTCAACAGCCTGCTAGAACTCCCCGGCAATCGCGACGCCGGCCATCCATGCCGACGGCAGGGGCGACCAGTCCAGGCCGCCAAACACGCGGAACGACAGCGGTATTCCGGCCGGCGTAAAGCGCAGCTCCAGAGCGCTGCGCACTGGGGTGGCTATCGACCAGCCGCCGGCAAGCGGACCGGTGCTGGCATATGCGGAAAGGGCTGCGCTGACCGCGTAGCCGCCTATGCTGACCGCGGCTCCCAGGCCGCCGCGCGCCGAGAATCCATCTTCCCAGTAGGCGCCTATTGTCGGCGCGATGACGACGTTGACAAAGGCGGAGCCAAGGCCTATGGCCGGGCCGAGTCTGACCCAGGCGGGGTCGCCGGCGGTGGCATACGATAGCCTGCCGTCGATGACGCCTGACAAGCCCACTGGTCCTGGTACCGGCGCCGCGATTCTCAGCCCGGCGATGGCGGCCGCGCTTGAATCGGTCGTCGTTGTCTCAAGCGCCAGACCTGCCTCCAGCAGGTCATGGAGTGACAGCATCGCACCCATCGTGATGATGCCCGTGGCGGCGGCGCCATTGGCCGGGATTGGAGCCAGCGCGTAGCCCGAAGCCTCTATCCTGAAGCCATCGAATGCCGGCGCAAAGGCGCTCGGTGCGTAGAACGACCCTGGAAGGGCACCGAAGGCCCCGGATGGCGACAGTATCATGGTCGAATCGACGGTGACCTGAGCCTCGTATGCGTAGGAGTCCTCTGCTGATTGTATGCCTGGTGCGGGAGTGGCGACGATGCCGATGGTGTAGGTGCCGTCCGGCACAGGCGTTCCATCGTCGGCCAGACCATTCCAGTCGAATTCCTGGTTCCAGTCGGTGAATGGACTCATGCTGGTCCGCACCAGCTCCGTGCTGTCGGCGGCGCGGATCGTGATGTCAGCCGAACCCGGGGCGCTGACATGGAATGACAGACGCGCGCTGCCACGGAGACCGGCGTTGCGCGGATTGAAGCGGTTGGCCGATAGCGAGAACGAGGTGGCCTCGAACGGCGCTGGATCAAGGGCCACCGATATGGACGCGAAGAGGCGCTCGGGGACGTAGACCGACAGCTCCTGTTCACGGTAGCCAAAGGCCTTGATCAGGACGCGCCGCTGGCCGGCAGGCACCTCGATGGTGCCGGGGGCGTAGGCGTTGTCGTCGACCAGGACCTGGGCGTTGGCCGGCGAGACGCTCACCGACAGAAAGCCTGTCTTGAGCACCAGCGATGTCGTCACCGTCGTGTGCGTATCGGCGGCAAGGCTCAGCTGGATTATCGCGTCGTAGTAACCCTCGCGGTGCAAGACCAGTGCATGGTAGCCCGGTGTCAGGCCCGTAAGATCCAGTGGCACGGTGCCGCGTACCTGGTTGTCAAGCCAGACCGACGCGTTCCTGACATCGCTTCGGACCGAAAGCGAAGCCTGGCCGCCCAGAGAGGCGGTTTCCACCGATATGACAGGCATGGCAGAGAAATCAAGCGCCGATGCCGCGATCGCCGACAGCGCGAAGACCACAGAGAGGATTCGTCTCATGATGGTACTGTAGCGCGTGGCCGGCCGCGCGGCAAGCCGGCGGCCTTTTGTTGCCCTATTCGACTTGTCCGCGCGGATGAATCGCCCTACAATGGGTATCATCGATGGTGCGCAGAAGGAGGAAGCCGTGGGAGTGCTCATCCCTATAGGATCAGGCAAGGGTGGCGTAGGCAAGACCGTGTTTACCGCCAATCTGGGGGCGGTGCTGGCATCGTATGGCAAGACCGTCATCGTCGTCGACCTGGATCTGGGCGGCGCCAATCTGCACACCTACCTGGGGGTCAGGAACAAGCATCCCGGCGTTGGTTCAATCGTATGGAAAAAAGAGAAGAAGCTGGAGAGCCTCGTGGTGCCCACCGGCGTCGACCGGCTCTTTCTGGTGCCCGGCGACAATCTGCTGCCCGGCACGGCCAACCTCGATTTCTTTACCAAGCGCCGCATCATGAAGGAGCTGCTCGAGCTGACGGCCGACTACGTGCTCCTGGATCTTGGCGCCGGAGCCTCATACAACGTGATTGACTTCTGGTTGATGGCGCCCGACGGCCTTCTGGTCACTGCGCCCGAAATTCCGGCCATACTCAATGCCTACTCGTTCCTGAAGACCGCAGCGTTCAGGTTGCTGTTCCGCTCGTTTGGCAAGGGCAGCGAGGAGCGCGAGCGCATTGTCGATTTCGTCATCAACAGGGTTGAAGGGCAGGGCGACACCTTCCTGGCGTTTGCCCAGAGGCTAGCCGCCGACAGCGCCGCCAAGGATTCAACCAAGGGCGCCAAGGCGCTCGAGGAGCTGTCGCGGTTACGGCCACGCGTCGTCGTCAACATGGGCTCCGGGCAGGACGACGCGGTGATAGCACAGCGCCTGCGCGAGATAGCGTCACGGAACCTTGGACTGGGCATGGAGTACATCACGTATATCATGCGCGACCAGGCGGTGTCGGCCTCGGTCTCCGACCGCTCGCCACTCGCGGTCACGGCGCCGGACAGCCTCTTTGTCCGGGGCGTCCGCGCAGCCGCCGACAGGATACTGAGGACGCCGGCAGCGGCCGCGCCCGGCCTTGACCTGGACGACGAAGACCTGTTCTCGATGATAGAGCGGGCCTTTGACGAAGAAGGCCAGCCGACGCTCTAGGAGCCTGTCGGACTCATGAACGCACGCAAGAATTTTTGTAGAAGAATCAGGGAAATGAAGGTCAGTGAAGCGCTTTTTGACCGGACTCGGCGCTCTGCGGCGCAAAATCGGCTCGTCAATCGGGCCATACACGAAGTATGGCCCTCAATCCTCACCAATTTTTCACTCGCAGATCACCTTCGCCCGATCAAAATCCTGAGTCCGACAGGCTCGTAGCCACAATCCCCGGGCTTGCCCTGAAGCCGGTCCGGCGTCTATCATCCCGGCCATGATCCGACCCGCGACCGCTGTCCTCGCCATATTCTGCTCCGCGCTCCTGGCAGCGGTGGCGCTGTCATGTTCCAACCATGAGCCTGCGACAGGCACCAGGGGTGTATCGGATGCTGCCTTCCGGGCCAACAGCGCGGCGGCGCGAGCCCTGATCGCGGCTATGAGCGACGACGAACTTGTGGGCCAGGTCATGATGATAGGCATCGATGGGACCTCGCGTCTTGCGAAGGCGAGTGTACAGCAACTCGAGGCCATCAAGCCAGGCGCCATCCTGCTCTTTGGCTACAATGTATCAGCCACGCCTCAGGACCTGGCCTCCTTGGCGGCCCAGGCAAGGGCGGCCGCCGGACTGCGCGGGCTGCCGCCCTTCATGGCTATCGATCATGAGGGCGGATCGGTGTACCGCTTCAAGGGCGGCCTGACGCGGCTGCCGTCCGCTCAGGTACTCGGCTCCGCCGGAGCGGAAGCGGCCCGAGCGGCGGGCCACGCGGCTGGCTCGGAGCTGGGAGCTCTCGGCGTCACGATGAACCTGGCGCCGGTCGTCGAGGCGCTCAACGCGGCCAACCGCGCCTTCCTGGTCGACCGCGCCTGGTCGACCGATCCAGCCACGGCGGGCGCCCTTGCGGCGGGCTTCATAGAGGCGTGCCAGTCACAGGGCGTGGCGGCGTGCGCCAAACATTTTCCAGGCAATGGCCCCGCAGACCCGCATGCCGCAAGGCCCGTGCTGGGTGCTGCCGGTACCGAGCTTGATGCCGTCTATATGAAACCATTCAGGATGGCGATCCGCGGCGGCGTCTCGGCTATCATGCTGTCGCACACGCTGGTGCCCGCCATAGATCCGGTCGAGCCTGCGAGCCTGTCGCCCAGCGTCATAGCCAGACTCAAGGAACGGCTCGGCTTCGGCGGCATCGTGCTGACCGATGACCTCGTGATGGCGGCGCTATCGAAGTCGGGCGGTCCCGGGGTCGCGGCGGTGGCGGCCCTGTCCGCGGGTGCGGACATGCTGATGGTCTCCGGTGGCCCCGCGGTCGAGTCGGTCAGGAAGGCCGTGCTCGCGGCACTCGCCGATGGCCGGCTGCGGCGCGACAGGCTCAAGGACGCCGCGACACGTATCATCGCCCAGAAGCTCAGGTTCGGGCTCGCCGCCCAGACCGATGCCGATCGCGATTCACGGTTGGCAGGGCTGGGGCAGACGGTCAGCCGCAACCGCGCGGCCCTCGCGGCGGCCCTCGCGGCGGCTCTAGCGCACCAGCGGTAGCTATCTTGTAGGTCATACCGGTAATCGAGTGGCCAGCACACGCCGATGATAGAGAGGTGAAAGCGAAACGCGTCACGGCTATGGTGATCACCCTCATGCTTGCCGCATCGGCGACCGCGGTCTGGGCTGATGATCTGGTCGTAGCCGCCAGCGACCTCAGGATAGAGCAACGCAACGACGCTGGCTACCATCTGTTCATCAAGGCGCGTCCAGGACTCGGCAGCGTGCTGCTGGTCGAGAGCACCAAGGATCCAGCCGGAGCGGCCGACAATTACGCCTACCGTGCCGAAGTCTGGAATCAGGTCAATGGCGACGAGAAGCGCCTGCTCGACGGGAAGTTCATAGCGCCGGCAAGCAAGGTATACTCGCTTATCGATTCGACACCCGAGCCGGATGCCCTCTTCGGTTCGGCGTATCACATCTTCATACCGTGGGTTGTCGCGTACGGATATGCCTGGTCGCGCAATGGCCGCGAATTCATTGCCGATGGCACCTTTGTCAATATCAGGGCCTTTGCCAGGCCCTATGCCGACTATTCCGGGCCATACCACGACAATCCTTACCGCATTTCAGTGACGCAGAAGCCGTTCCCCAGGCCCGAGCCCGCGGTGGAGCCACCGAAGGTCGAGCCGCCACCGGTCGAGCCGCCCGATACGTCGATGTACATGCCCGAGACGCTCAATGCGTTTGAATCGATAGCCTCATCCGGCCGAGGCGAGGTCTCCTATTCCACCGGCGAGGCTGACATCGTGCCCGTCCTTGCGCGTATTCTCGACGGCATCGAAGGTGATGAGCTGGACCTGGTGATATGTCTGGACACCACCGATTCCATGTCGGATGACATCGACGCGGTCAAGGCGACCCTGCCGGTGATGATCAAGGAGAAGTCGGCCCGGTTCTCGTCATTCAGGCTTGGCCTGGTGCTCTACAAGGACTATTTCGAGGACTACGTTGTAAAGCGCATGGATTTTACCAGGGACATCGCCGTCTTTGGCGCAGCCGTGGCCAGGATACGCGTGGCTGGCGGACGCGACATACCCGAGGCAGTGTACGAGGCCCTGTACGAGGCGCTGACCGGCTACGATTGGTCGGCGAAGAACCGTATGATAATCCTGATTGGTGATGCGCCGCCGCATCCTATACCGCGTGGCAAGATAGACAAGTCCATGGTGGATGCCAAATCGGCCGAACTGGGCATAACGGTCAACGTCATCATCTTGCCTCACTGAGCCTATGAGTGTCTTTCTTGTTTACAGGGACGCGCGGCCCGTATTACAATGCGACTTTGCGAATGGAGCTGAATGGGATGAAACGAAGACGAGCAGCCTCGACCGGCACTGAACTGATAGAACGAATCGCCCGCGCGCGGGTTCTGGTGGCCACGGCTGCTGTCTTCATATTCGGATTCTCGTTCATAGCATCGGGCCAGCCGCCCGCTGGCCTCATAGGAGCCGTTTCCCAGGGCTCGGCCGATATGGGCATGCTCCAGGACGGAGCTGGCATGGCCGAGATGGATCCCATGACGGCCATCGCGCCGCCGCCGGACGAAGGGCTGTACTACACGGTATACCAGGTCGCCAAGGGTGATACCATTTCCGAAATAGCATCCAATTTTGGCGTTACCACTGATTCGATTGTCACGTTCAACGGCATAACCAACGCCCGCACCCTGTCCATTGGCAAGTTCCTTAAGGTACCCAACATAAACGGCATCCTGTACTCCGCGAAGGTTGGCGACTCGGTTGACGCGCTCGCTGCCAGCTATGACATCTCCGCGGACAGGATCAAGGATATCAACCATCTTGACGAAGAGCCGCTCACGGCTGGCATCAAGATATTCCTTCCCGATGCCAGGCTTTCAAGCTGGGCACTGCGCGAGATATCAGGTGACCTGTTTACCTGGCCCATCCGCGGCTGGATAACCAGCTGGTACGGCTGGCGCAATGATCCGTTCACTGGCGCGCGGACCTTCCACACCGGCATCGACATCGGCTCGAGCTCCGGGGTGCCTGTGCATGCGGCTATGGAAGGTGTGGTCCGCGCCACCGGGTATTCGACGACTTCCGGCAACTATGTGTTGATAGCGCACCACTCCGGGTACAGCTCCCTGTATGCGCATCTCGAGCGTATCGATGTGAAGCCGGGCCGGACGGTTTCGACTGCTACGGTCATCGGAGCTGTGGGCACCACGGGGTACAGCACGGGACCCCATCTGCACTTCACCGTCAGCAAGAATGGCAGAACCCTCAATCCTATGACGGTGTTGCGGTAAAGGGCGATTATCCCCGGCGTTTGACAGCTCACCGCTTTTGGACTACGATGCTCTGACCATGAGAACGCTCCAGGGCATCCCGGCATCGCCGGGCATAGCCATAGGCCAGGCTTTTGTGTTCCTTGACGAAGAGGAACCCATGATTCCACGGTATCCCGTTTCAGAGCGAGAGCTCGACGGGGAGTGGGATCGCTTCATTGTGGCTGTGAGCAAGGCCAAGGATGACGTTACCGTACTGCGCGACCGCGCGTCGCGGGAGATGGGAGCCGAACATGGCGCCATCTTCGACGCACACCTGATGATGCTCGATGATCCCGAGGTCCGCGAAGCCATCGAGCTGTCGTTGCGCGAATCTCTCCTCAATATCGAGTGGATAGTGCACCTGTACGAGCAATCGATAATCAAGCAACTGGAGAGCCTGGGCGATCCGACCCTGCAGGAGCGCACTGTCGATGTACTGGACATCACGAGACGCATACTCAATCACCTGATGTTCCGGGAACGCATGTCGCTGGCCGACCTGTCCGGCGATGTCGTGCTGGTCGCGCACAATCTGCTGCCTTCGGACATGATTGCGATGCGCCGGGAGCATGTTCTGGCCATAGCGATGGATGCCGGAGGCAAGACCAGCCACACCGCGATTCTGGCCCGGGCCTTCGAAATACCGGCCGTAGTAGGGCTTGGAAGCGTCGCCCGCTCCATCAAGGCGGGTTCCAAGGTGATAGTCGATGGCAACAGCGGTGACATCAAGGTTGATCCCGACGCCACCACACTGGAGCGATATGAACGGGTCCGAGCCAGGATGGCAGAGCGTACCATGGATCTGGCTTCGATCATGACTCTGCCAGCAGTGACCACCGATGGTACGCAGGTATTGATCAAGGCGAATATCGAGGTTCCCGAGGAGACAGATTCTGTGCTCAGGCATGGAGCCTCCGGTATCGGGCTGTTCCGGTCGGAATTCCTGTTCCTGCAACCGGGACGCGCTCCCAGCGAAGAATCCCAGTACAGCGCGTACAGGAAGGTGCTCGAGGCGATGGGTACCCGTCCTGTCACCATCAGGACACTCGATGTGGGCGGCGACAAGATAGTCCCGGACCTGGCGCTTGCGGTGGAGAAGAATCCGCTGCTCGGCTGGCGGGCCATTCGGTATTGCCTGTCTGATCCCGAGCTGTTCCAGAACCAGTTGCGGGCCATACTGCGCGCCAGCGAGTTCGGCGACGCCCGCATCATGTTCCCGATGATATCGGGACCGGCCGAGCTGCAGCTGGCCTTGGCCGCGCTCGAAGAGGCCAAGAAGGAATGCCGCAAGCGTGGGCAGAAATTCCGCGAGGATATTCCGGTGGGCATCATGATCGAGGTGCCGAGCGCCGCGATGATTCCTGATATCCTTGCGAAGTCAGTCGATTTCTTTTCCATTGGCACGAACGACCTCATCCAGTATACGATCGCGGTGGACCGCGGCAACGAGAAGGTTGCCTATCTGCACGAGCCATTCCATCCCGCGGTTCTACGCCTGGTCAAGAACGTTATAGACGCGGGACATGCCGCCGGCATCCCTGTATCCATGTGCGGCGAGATGGCCAGCGACCCGTTCGCGGCCGTCGTGCTGCTCGGTCTTGGCCTCGATGAGTTCTCGATGTCGGCGGTCTCTGTGCCCGACGTCAAGCGGACCATCAGGTCGGTATCGTTGATCGATGCCCGCGCAGTCGCCACCGAGGTCCTGAAGCTGTCGTCGCACAAGGAGATCGAGATCAGGCTTGCCGAATTGCTTGCAGGCAAGGTGACCAGGGCCAGCTAAGCGCATTACGACTATCGATCGCCAGAGTCGTCTCTCTTGCCAGCGCAAGATCTCTTGCTAGCGCAAGATCTCTTGCTAGCGCAAGAGGGGCGTTCCAGTGTATCCTGTACTACTCATGAACGAAGAAACAGAAGAAATCACCACACGCGCGCACTGGCAGGGTCTGCCGGTCGTCGCCATCGCCGGACGCCCGAACGTCGGCAAGTCAACCTTGTTCAACAGGTTGCTGCATTCCCGCAGGGCCATCGTCGATCCGACGCCAGGTGTTACCCGAGATCCGATAGAGGCCGAATGGTTGCCCGATGGCGCCGAGAAGCCCGTTATGCTGGTCGACACGGGCGGACTCAAGCTCGATCGCAATGACATGGATGACCTGGTCGCCACCAAGACTTGGGAACGCATAGCCTCCGCCGACCTCGTGCTCTTCCTGCTCGATGCTGTCGACATCACCCCCGAGGATGAGGAATTCGCCGCGAAGCTCAGGCGCTATGCCTCCAGGACGGTGGTCGTGGTCAACAAGGCGGACAGCCCGGAGCGCGATGCCCGGGCCTGGAACCACGCATCGTGGGGCTACAAGGACATGGTGTTCGTATCCGCGGAACACGGGCGCAACATAGACGAACTCGAGGAGTTGATAGTCTCGAAGCTCAAGTGGACCAACGCCGTGTCGGTCTCCGATGAGCATGACGACATACGGGTCGCCATAATGGGCAAGCCCAATGTCGGAAAGTCAACGCTGCTCAACAGGCTCCTGGGCGCCGAGCGCTCGATAGTCAGCGATATCCCCGGCACGACTCGTGACGTCATCGAGGGACGTTTTGTCTGGAAGGGCCGTACCTTTACCGTACTCGATACCGCCGGAATGAGGCGCAAGGCCAAGGTCACCGAGAACATCGAGTACTATTCTGTCAATCGGACCATCAAGACAATAGACCGGGCGGACGTAGTCATACTGATGATAGACGCGGTCGAGGGCTTGTCTGACCAGGACAAGAAGATTGTCAAACTGGCTACCGACAAGGGCAGGGCGGTCATATTCGCCCTCAACAAGTGGGACATGATGCCCAGGATCAAGAACACTTTTGAGGCGACAAAGGACAAGATGCAGTTCTTCTTTGCCCAGATGTCATACGCGCCCATACTGTCGTTATCTGCCAGGGATGGTGATGGCGTCGACACGCTCCTCAAGACAGTCGTCGATCTGTTCGCGCAGCTGCATACCAAGATAGAAACCAGCCGTCTGAACCGGGCGGTGCACGACTGGATCGAGGCATCGCCCCCGCCTGCGTCGCCCCGCGCGCGCTTCAAGGTGCGGTATGCGGTGCAGACTGGCATCAATCCCGTCTCGTTTGTGGTCTTCGCCACGCGGCCTGAGCTTGTCGGTGAATCGTACCGTTCGTACCTGAAGAATCAGATACGCGCCGATCTTGGTTTCAAGAATGTACCCATAGAGCTCGAGCTCAAGGCATCGCGCAAACGGTTTGAGGACCTGGAGAAGTAGCAAGAAATGGGTGGCCCGTATCGAACCGGCGACGTCGAACGACTTCTTGGTCTGGGCGAGCACGTGCTTCGATACTGGGAACGCGAACTACCTATATTGTCTCCCGCGCGGTCGCACTTTGGCCGGCGGGTCTGGTCGGAGGCCGACATAGCCCTGCTGCTCCGCGTGCGGCACCTGGTCAAGGACAGGGGCCTTGGATTGACCGCGACCATGAACGCGCTGATAACCGAGCGATCGGGCCGTGGCGCGGAGACAGCGGCGATACTCGCTGAGGTCAGGGCGGCCCTCATTGGTTCGTATTTCGAGGCGCAATCGCTTGCGGCGCGCCTGACAACGTGTTTGGAGGATAGTCATGCCAGCGGTACACGCCAGGGCTCTCTGTGAATTCATCGATGCCTCTCCCACGCCATACCACGCGGTCGATTCGGCCGCTGCCATGCTGGCTGCCTATGGCGCGACTCGCCTGGACGAGCGCGATCCATGGCGGCTCGAAGCCGGCAAGTCCTATTATGTTCTTCGCGACGGCGCATCGCTTGTCGCGTTCAGAACCGGCCGGAAGCCGCCATCCGAAGCGGGATTCGTCCTTTCCGGAGCCCATGCCGACGCGCCAGGACTCAAAGCCAGAATAGGCAAGGCAGTCGTTGCGCGCGGCTTCGAGCGTGTGGCCGTCGAGCAGTATGGCGGCCCGATCCATGCCACCTGGCTTGACCGGCCGCTGTCGCTGGCGGGCCGAGTCGTCATCAAGGTCAACGGCACCATGGCGGCCAGGCTGGTAAATCTGGCACGGCCCATCGCGGTGATACCCAACCTGGCCATTCACTTCAACCGTGACATGAACAAGGGTGTTGAATACCCGATGCAGAGCGCCCTGCTGCCTGTCGTGTCGGCTTCGGGCGTTGCTACGCCGGCGCGAGGCACCGCGGCGTCTGTCGATGGCCCGACATGGCTCGAACGCGTCGTCGCCGACGAACTGGGCGTGCTTCCGGCGGACATCGTCTCCGCGGAGTTGTCATTCGTCGATGCCGCTCCATCAATCGTGTTCGGGAATGACGACGAACTGATATCGGCACCGCGCATAGACAACCTTGAAGGCTGTCACGCCGTGTTGTCTGCCTTCGCGGGCGCTCAGGCGACCGATCATGGCCAGTTCGCGGTATTGTTCGACAACGAGGAGATAGGCTCGGAATCGCTGCGCGGAGCCAATTCCAGTTTCCTGCGCGGGTTGCTCGAGCGCGTCTGCACATTGACCGACGAGTCAGGAACAGAGGCCGTGCACCGCGCCCTGGCACGCTCCTTCAGCGTATCGGTCGATGGGGCCCAAGGCTGGCATCCATCGTACGCGGACAAGTTCGATGAGGATTTCGCGCCGCTCCTCAATGGCGGGCCAGCCATCAAGTCCAACGCCAACCTGCGCTATGCGACCGATGCCATGACCGAAGCTCGCTTTCGCGGCTACTGCGAGATGGCGGGTGTGCCGTGCCAGCGGTTCAGGATGCGCGCCGACCTGTCTCCAGGTACAACGATAGGCCCCATCAGTTCAGCCCTGCTGGGAGTGCGCACCGTCGATGTCGGCGTGCCGATGCTCGCCATGCACTCCATACGGGAGATGGGCGGAAGCCAGGATCATGACTCCATGATAGCGGCGCTCAAGGTGATGTACGCACAGGGACCTGGCAACCAGGACTGAACCGTGGCGCCCGAGCAAGGCGCGAACTCGTTGATGCTCGCTGTTCCGGAAAAAGCACGGCCGCCCCATGCGGGGCGGCCGTGCTCGTGTTTACTTGCCCATCGTCGGGTATTCTCGTCCTTCTGTCCAGACTCCATCACGGAGCTCCCCGCGGATGGCGGGGATGGTCAGCTGCATGCCAGGCAGGATCAGGTCAGGATTGTTGGGCTCGGGGAAGGTCGCCCGATTGGCCTTGTACAAGGCTGGCCACTGGTACGGGTCGTTGTATACGAACGGCAACTCGGCAATCCGCCACAGACAATCGGGCCTCGACGGTATGTCCCTGACGACGAAATACGCCGGGAGGGTCTCCTGCGCGGTGACGCCTGAAAGGTAGGCGTCCACGGCATAGGCGTGGGTGACGGCATCGTCGAATTGCTCCGCTGTGAACGAGCCGCGGGCTGATTGCAGCTCGGTCGTGGCCCCGGCATAGTCATCCGGGAAGCGGATGGCCGCCTTGACGCCGGTCGCCCAGTCGTAACGGGCCTGGGCCTCGGCAATGGCATCGTTGGCCGATTTCATCGCGAGCATCCTGGCCACATATTGGTCCGACAGCGTGGCGTTTTCCTGGGCTTGATTGGCGTATTCGGTCGCGGCGTCATAGTCGCCCTCATCGAAGGCGGCCGTGGCCATTGATTGCAGTTCGAGGCTCTTCTGGTAGTATGAATTGTCAACGAGGCTTTGCGCGTGAACGGCGGTCGCTATCAGGGCAAGCGCCACGAAGGCTAATAGTGTCTTCTTCATGGCCATCACTCCTTTGTCCCGGTGGTATCAGGGGTCGTACCGAGTTGTTCATCACCCTGTTGCGCCACCGTTTCGCTTTCGGCCGATTTGGCGCTGGCGGCCTGTATCGCGGCTTCCGCGGCGGCGCGCTTGTCGGCGGCTTCCTGGTATACGGCCTTGAACATTGCCTCGGCTTTCTCGAACAGCGGTACTGCGGCTTCGTTGTCGCCAGCAGCAAGGGCGGCGGCGGCCATATCCCATGCGGCCTTTGCGTCCGCATACGCGGCCTTGACCGCGACCTGCGCCTTGATGTTCTCGGCATCGGTCTTGTAGCGCTCGGCGTCGTCACGGCGGCTGCCTGCTGTCAATTCCCAGCCCTTGCCAAGGACAAGTCGGTAGCGCAGCAACGACTCCGCGGCGGCTTCCTGGGCATCAGTGGTGTTTGTCGCAAGGAGGCTGTCAACAGAATCGAGTTTCTGTGCGGCCAGGGCGTAGTTGCCGGCATCCAGGGGGCCAAACTCCAGCTCATCAACACGGTCGCGCACCTCGATGGCGCTTGATCGCTTCTCGGTAGCGTCGTAGGCCGCTATCGCCTCGGTGTACGCGGCTATGGCGCCGCGCGCGTCACCGGCTGCCAGCAAGGCATCGGCGGCAGCGAGCATGGCATCCGATGCGCCTAGAGCGTCCGGTGATGACGATTCCGCGTTGGCTGCCAGAGCCCGGTCACGGGCCGCGCCGGCATCGGTTCTTCTTGAATTGGCAACCGCAAGGCCGCCCTTTGATACCAGGTCGGCAAACATCGGTTCGGCCGCCGTCAGTTCCGTCCTGGCGGTCGGCCTGTCGTCAGCGTCAAGGGCCGTCTTGCCGGCGAGATAGCGGGCATCGGCGGCTTCGTATTCAGTGGCCATCGAGTCCTTGAGGCCAAGATCAAATGCATCTTTTCTGAGCGCCACGACGCGGGCGTTCAATGCTTCCAGTTCATCACGGCTGATCTCCACGACTGGGGGCGCCTGAACCGGCTCAGGTTGTACAACCTGTGGTTCTGGCTCCGGCTGCGGGGCGGCTGGCGGTTTTGTGGCGCATGCAGACAATAAGACCAGCATGGCCAACGCGATGATCGATACTCTTCGTAACGTCATTCGTACCTCCTACTTGGGTTTTGTTACGCTATGGCGATCCGAACGGTCAAGTTGCGGGTGATCGAACGGGCCGAGGTGTGGCCGGCATCGGGGCGAACAACAGTCCACAACCCTGATGCCATTACTACCATACCACAATAAACTATGCCGGGGCAAACAATAATTTAGAAAAAAGCTCTCGAGGCGCGAAAAAAAAGGCCACCCCGGACGCGCCGGAATGGCCTTTTCGAGCAGAGAATGCCTGGAGATCCTGTCAGGCCTTCTTCAGCGCGGCCTTCCAGTGTTCATCGCCGGCCTCGATTTCAACCATGCCGGGCGCTTCTTCCCAACGAAGACTCGTGGCAAGCGTCTCTCCGGAAACGAAGTCGCCGAACTGGTCAAACGCGCGCTTTAGTGACGCGCTGCCATGTACCGACAGCTGGATGCGGTCGGTTACGGCGAGACCAGAGTCCTTGCGCAGAGTCTGGACGCCTCGTATCAGATCACGCACATTGCCCTCGTCGAGCAGGACCTGTGTTATTTCAGCGTCAAGCGCGACGGTCAGCGTGCCCTCGTTGACGACCTTGAGACTGGCCTTCTCCAGTCGCCTCACGTCGACCTTGTCCTTGGTCAGCTCGACATGCTTGCCGGCCACCTCGATGACAAGTGACGATCCCGCCAGCAGGCTGGCTATCTGCCTTGGTTCCAGCCTCTCGACGATGGCGGCGCCTTCCTTCATGTCCTTGCCCAGTTCCTTGCCCAGGACGCGGAAATTGGCTTTGGCCTGGTATTCCACCAGGTCTTCCTCGTCGTCGCGGAACACAACCCGCTTGACGTTGAGCTCGTCGCGTATCAGCTCTTCCATCTCCAGAAGGACAGCGCGCTCGCGCGTGTCCCGTGTTACCAGCTGGACCGATGCCAAAGGCTGTCTGATCTTGAGGTTGTGCTGGTATCGGAGCGACCGACCCATGGTGACGGCCTTGCGGACGGCATCCATTTTCCATTCAAGGTCTTCGTCTCGGTAGCGCTCGTCGTATGTCGGGTACATGGCCAGGTGCACGCTCTGCGGGCCATCTCCGCGGAGGTTGCGCCACATCGTCTCCGTGATGAACGGCGTGACCGGCGCCATGCAGAGCGCCAGCCGGCGCAGAACCCGGTACAGGGTCGAGTACGCCTCCACCTTGTCGCCGTCGTTCTCGCTGCGCCAGAAGCGCCTGCGGGAACGGCGGATGTACCAGTTGTTCAGTGCGTCGATGAAGTCGACCATCGGGTCTATGGCCTTCTGCATATCGTACGCTTCAAGTCCCATGCCCACATCCCTGACCATTGTCTCGCACTTGGACAGGATCCATCGATCCATGGGATTGGTCGCGTTGAGCGGAGCCTCCGCCGGCTCTATCCTGTCTATATTGGCGTAGGTGATGAAGAACCCGTAGGCGCTCCAGAGTGGCAGGAGAATGCTCTTGACGATGTCCCTGACTCCTTCGTCCGAATAGCACAGGTCGTCGGCACGGGTCACCGGTGAGCGCATCAGGAAGAGCCTGAGCGCGTCGGCCCCGAACTCATCGATGACCTTTACCGGATCGGTGTAATTGCGCAGGCTCTTCGACATCTTCTTGCCGTCGGTGGCCAGAACGAGGCCGTTGACGACACAGGCCTTGAACGCCGGCTTGTCGAACAGCGCGGCGGCAAGTATGGTCAGGGTGTAGAACCAGCCGCGTGTCTGGTCAAGGCCTTCGCATATGAAGTCGGCCGGGAAATGCTCCTCGAAGTGCTGCTTGTCCTGGAACGGGTAGTGCACCTGGGCATAGGGCATCGAGCCTGATTCGAACCAACAGTCGAGGACTTCCGGTATGCGCCGCATAGTGCCGGAGCAGCCTGGCTTGGAGCACTTCCAGCTGATGTCGTCGACAAAGTGCTTGTGCAGGTCCGTCGGTCTGGTTCCCGAGAACTTCTCGAGCTCGTCGCGCGAGCCAACGCACTCGGTGGTGCCACACTCGTCGCACTTCCAGATGGGCAGCGGGTTGCCCCAGTACCGATTGCGGCTGATGGCCCAGTCGCGCGCGTTCTCCAGCCATTTGCCAAAGCGACCGTCGCGGATATGGCCAGGCACCCAGTACACGCTGGAATTGGCCTTGAGCATCTTCTGCTTTACAGGGTCGATCTTGACGAACCAGCTGGATATGGCGCGGTATATCAGTGGGCTGGAGCAGCGCCAGCAGTGCGGGTAGGCGTGCAGGTACTGCTCGCGCTTGACCAGTTTGCCTTCGGCCTTGAGCCGCTCGATGATGTCCTTGTCGCAGTCCTTGACGAAACGGCCCGCGTAGTCGCTGACCTCAGGGGTAAACTTGCACTCGCCGTCTACCGGGCAGACCGTGGGCACGCCTGTGCCCTTGAGTGTCTGGTAGTCGTCTTCACCGAAGCCTGGCGCCGTGTGCACGATGCCCGTACCATCCTCGATGGTAACATAGTCGGCCAGATGCACGCGGAACGCGCCCTTGGCGGCATGCTCGGCGAAATAGGGGAACAGCGGCTCGTAGCTCGCGCCGACAAGCGCCGAGCCCTTGAACCGTTTCAGGATTCGTACGGCCGCCGCGTCCTTGTAGTACGCGGGGATGCGTGCCTCGGCCATCACGTACCGTTCGGCACCGTCCTCGATCAGTACGTAGTCGACATCGGGACCAACAGCCAGCGCCAGGTTTGACGGCAGAGTCCACGGTGTCGTCGTCCACGCGAGGAAGAAGGTCGAAGCATCGGACAGCCCGGGAACGCCGGCAGGATCGGCCTTGATCCTGAACTTGATGGTAACCGCGGGGTCATGCACATCCTTGTAGCCGCCCAACTGCAGCTCGTGGTTTGACAGCACCGTGGAACAGCGCGGACAATACGGCAGTATGTAGTGGCCCTCGTATATGAGACCTTCGTCCCAGAGGCGTTTGACGACCCACCATATCGATTCCATATAGTCGGGATCCATCGTCTTGTAGTCGTGGTCAAAGTCGACCCAACGGCCCAGCCGTGTGATTATGCTGCGCCATTCCTTGGTGTATCGGAGGACGATGGATCGGCACGATTCGTTGAACTTGGCCACGCCAAAGTCCTCGATCGCCTTCTTGCCGGATATGCCCAGCTCCTTCTCCATCTCGTACTCGACTGGCAGGCCATGGCAATCCCAGCCAAAGCGGCGGTCGACCTTGAAGCCCTTCATCGTCTTGTAGCGTGGAATAATGTCTTTGATCGTGCCCGGAACAAAGTGGCCGAAGTGAGGCAAGCCGGTGGCAAAGGGTGGACCATCGTAGAAGACAAACTCGGGCGATCCGTCGCGCTCTGAAATGGACTTCTCGAAGACTCCATGCTCTTTCCAGAAGGCCAGGACCGCTTCCTCCATCGATGGGAAACTCGCTTTTGGGTCTACACTCTCGTACATGCATGCTCCTCCGGGACGATATGAAAGGGGATTATGCCACAAAGGAGCAACGAAGTGCCAGCGGGGTTTTCCGGCGTAAACCAGCGCGCGCAGCACGTCAGGTTTACGCTTCGCCAACCCGCCCTGGCGTAAACCAGCGCGCGCAGCGCGTCAGGTCTAACAGCGGGAAGCAATTGCGGCCCCGCGGGCCCGCAATTGCTATTTTTCTGACAGGCTGAAGACGCCGTCCCAGTCAGCTGCGGGAGCCTTCTGCATGAAAATCTCGCACTTCTTTACGTATGACTTGGCGGGGCCATCATCGGGCCGTTCGTCTGAAAGCCTCTGGAATAGCTCGAGCGACCGCTTCCAGTCACGGGCATCGAAGACCTGGTGTGCCTCCTCGAACCTGCCCAGGAAATCAAGCGTCGTCTGCGTGGCCTCCGACCTGAAGTCGATCAACTCCCAGAGCTGCACCGGGGTGTTGATGCCCACCACGCGGACCTTGTCGAATCGGCGGGCCAGGAATTCGTCGCCGGTTTCGCGGTAGGTGGCATCGGACATCAGTATCCAGCTACCGTACTGCTTGTTGACGCCTTCAAGCCTCGCGGCGAGGTTGACCGCGTTGCCCATGATCGTGTAGTCCATCTTGCGCTCGGTTCCCATGTTGCCGACCACCATGTCACCGGTGTTGAGGCCGATGCGTGTCAACAATGGGTTTGGCGCCGTGTGGTCCGCGAGCACGCGCTCGTTGATCAGGGCCTCGGCACGCTTCATCATGATGGCGGACCTGCACGCCTGTGTAGCGTGTTCCTGGTAATTGACCGGCGCGCCAAAGAACGAAATGATGGCGTCTCCCTCGAATTTGTCTATGGTGCCGCGATGTTCAAGTATGATGTCGCTCATCCCGGACAGGTATATGTTAAGCAGCTTGACAAGCTGTTCGGCGTCGAGCGCTTCGGAAATGGTGGAGAAGCCACGGATGTCGGTAAACATCGCGGTGATCCACTTCTTCTGACCGCCGAGCTTCAGCATTGACGGATCGGATATGATCTCGTTGATCACCTCTCCGGAGAGGTATGTGCCAAACGCCTTGCGCAGGAATCGTTTCTCCCGCTCCGCCCCCATGAAATCGACGGCCTCGCGTACCACCACAGCCACGGTCATGGCCAAGGCTGGACCCAACGGCCCGACGAAAAGCCCCATGCCTGCGAACAGCGCAAACGAACCGGCCAGAATCGCGACGACTCCGGCGAAGCCTATGGAAGAACGAAGGGCTGGTTTCAATCGGCCTACAGCCATGATGAAGATTGGCGTCAAGAGCAGCGTGACCAGCACGCTTATCCATGGACTCGCCGCGCGGATGAAGGTCCTGGACAGGATGGTGTCGGCGACGGCGGCGTGCGTGCCCACATTGATATACTCGCCGTGAAATGGGTTGACGCCGATATCGGTTGTGCCCGTGCTGACCCAGCCGACTATGCATACCTTGCCCTTGACCGCGTTCGAGACGGCCGCGCGTGTCTCGTCGATGCCGGTGACGATGGAGGCAAGCGCGCCGCTTGTTACGCGAATGCGCTCGGCCTCGGTGTGGAGTTGCTCGGCGGAGTCCGGCGTTGCGGTTGCCGCGAGCTCTATCGCGGCGTTGAGCCTGTCGGTCGCCCCGGAATCCAGATACGCCCTGGCCGCTGCCAGGATGTCCGCCCTGGCGGTGATGTAGTCGCCGAAGGCAGTGTCGTCCGTATCATCCAGCGCGGTTCGCCGCGCGGTTACGGCATTGTCGATCAGGTTCTGCGCGTTCTGCAATCCTATGTACGCCTCCCCCAGTTTGCCTTCGGCATCGGGTAGCTGCCATCCTTCTGATGAACCAAGCGCCAGCAGGGCGTCATCGAGCCTGTGCTCCAGCTCGTCCAGATGCGAAAGCGCGTAGAACGACAAATGCGGCTTGAAGCTGTTCCCGTAGTCGGTCTTGGGCCAATCGATAAGCATGGCGCCGCGCTCATCGAGCGGGATGACCAGGTCACCCTTGGTTCCATCGGGGAAGGTGGCTCCCGAGAGGCTGATGCGGCGCGGCTCTATGGTCATCGCGGGCTTGCCAAGCATGTCCAGAAGAGGGGCGAAAATCAGTTGCACATACCATCGGCCATCAACCTTGCGCGCCAGCTCTATCCGTCTGCGCACTCCATCGGGATCGACGAGCACATTGGTGAACCCGGCGCCTCTGGCAGATTCCAGGAGGGGACGAATCGGAGCCAGTATATCGACGATGCCGCCACGGTCGGCATGGGGCGCCTCGGTCGCCGGATAGGCGAAACCGTTCCACAAGTCCTTGCGGCTGGCCTGGTCGCCTTCCAGCGGCTTCAATTGCAGGTTGAGCGTTGTGTAGGACGAACCGAACAGGGCCATAGCCTTGCCCAGGTAGGCATCATTGTCGCGGGCCAGGCTTCTGGTCTTGTCGAGGAGGCCGTCACGCTCCGAGGCTATGAGCCCGGAGAGCTCGCCCGCATAGGTCGTGGCATCCTTGCGGTCAAGCTGGCCGCCTATGACCGCCGACAACAGGTCGTTGGTGTTGGCAGCGATGTCGCCAAAACTGCGCTGAAAGTCGCGTGGCAGGCCACGCTGGTAGTAATCGACATCGACACCGCTGGGGCTGGCATCGACATACTCGATATCGAATACCAGGTCCCTGGCGCCGAACTCCTTGAGCCGCAGGAGGGCATCAGCCATGTAAGAGCGGGGCCATGGCCAGACTCCGACCTGCGCTATCGCCCGGTCATCAACGTCCAGGAGCAGGAGCGTGTCCGTGCGGGGGCGATCGGGCTTGAGCCCCAGGAAGACGTCATATATGCGCCATTCCAGATTGCGGAACGGAACCACCAGATAAAAAAGGGAGAAGACAGCAGCCGATACCAGCGGAATGATAGCGTGGCGCATCCGTATTTTCATTGAATACTCCCAAACATTGTGATTGGAATAATCACGTAGTATAGTTCTATCAATAGTATCCTTCAAGGAAGAGCCATGAAGAAAGTAGCCTTGGCCATGTTTGCTATCCTGGCGTGGAGCGCGTATTCCGCTTTCGGACAATCCGGGGTGGAGATAGACACGCTCCTTGGGACAGAGAAGGTAAACGCCGCGCTCGCGGCCCGGTTCGTGTTGCCGGCAGCGGACATACTCCCGGCCACCACGACACCGGAAGCCGCCTTTGCCGCCGCGATGGAGAAGGGCTGGTTGCCTGCCGACACCGAGCCCGATACGCCCATCCGGCTTTCGCTCCTGTCGTACCTGATCATGCGATCGTTCAGCCTGCACGGCGGTGCCATGTATTCGCTGGCCCCGGGCCCGCGCTACGCGTATCGCGAGCTCCTCTATATGCGAATAGTCCAGGGCGTCAGCGACCCTGCACAGACGGTCAGCGGTGAACGGCTCCTGCGTATCCTGGGCAGGGTCCTCGATCTTCAGGGAGGCGAGTCATGATGCGCCATCCATCGCGCGCAGTGTTGGTAGCTGTGGCGTTTTTTGTGGCGGCCTCGGGTGCCTGGGCTCTGGACTTCGGCAGTCTGGTCGGCATAGCCCCGTCATATGGTGATGACGGACTCGCGCTGTCTTTCAGCCTGACGCCATGGATGTCGGCGTCGCTGGGAGGTGAGTCGGAGCTGTACCTGTCGGGCTCGTTCTCCGTCGATCTGGCCGATGGAGCCTGGACATTCGGCTTCGCGCCAGAACGGTCGGAGCTTGTCCTTCGTCCTGTCGCGGGCACGGAAATTCGCGCGGGACGAATACGGTTTGCCGATGACGCGGGCATCGTGATATCGGGCCTGTACGATGGATTCAGCGCCCGGACTGTATTCAAAGGCGTCGACATCAGACTGGGCGGCCTGTATGGCGGACTTCAGGACAAGGTGGATTCCAAGCTGCTGATATCTCCTGCCGATATAGCGGACTACGGTGACGAAACGGTGCTGTTCGCGCCACGGCGCATCGTGATGGCTGCCAGTGCCTCCATTCCAGGCACTATCGCCTGGTTTGCCGACGCGCTGGCCCAGTTCGATACACGTGGCTCCGCCGCTCTACACTCGCAGTACCTGGTACTTGGCGCCGATGGTTCGCTTTCGCGCGTGCTGGCATTCAATGCCGCGATGGTCGGCTCTGTGGTGGAAGAAGCAGGCTTCGATCCAGCCTTCTCACTCGCTTCAGAAGCGGAGCTTGGCTGGATGCCGGAAGGTGGTTGGCGTGACCGCGCCTACCTGAGCCTGCGCTGGGCCACCGGCGACTATGGCGTATTCAATCCATACCTGTCTGTCAATGCCATATCGCAGGGGCAGGTATTCACTCCGCGCCTCGCGGGGCTGTTTGTCACTCGGATCGGGTATACCGCCCGCGTCAATGAAACGCTGTCTGCCGACATTCAGTCTACCGCTTTTGTCAGGAGCGCCAATGGCGGACCAGCCGACTCAGGCATAGATCCGTCCTCCGATTCGGTGTGGCTCGGAGCGGAGGCCTATGCTTCGCTGCGCTGGGCACCCGTGTCAGATATAAGCATGTCATCCGGTCTTGGCCTGTTCGTCCCCGGCACGGCTTTCCTGGCCGATGAACCATTGCGCTGGCTCGTCTCGCTGGCGCTGGTGGCTTCCCTATGATTGCAAGGAGCACGTCGATGAAACGCATTCTATTCACAGGCCTGATCCTGCTCGCCGTCGCCAGCGCGTGGGCGGCCGAATCGCCCATGGCGACAATCAAGGAATTTGCCGGCAAGGTCGAGGTAATGGCGCCTGGAGGCAGCTGGAAACCGGCGACCAAAGGCATGGTACTGGTCAAGAATACCGCCATATCTACCGGCTTCAAGAGCGTCGCGGTGCTGACGCTTGGCTCATCGGTCCTGACGGTAAAACCCCTTACAAAGTTGTCGCTTGAAGAGATAGTCAGGCTGCAGGGTAGCGAACAGGTCAAGCTGTACCTGTCAGCCGGCCGCGTCAAAGCGGCTGTAGCCGCTCCCGCAGGAGGCACGACGGACTTCAGCGTCAAGAGCCCGAGCGCCACGGCATCGGTCCGCGGCACCGGCTTTGACTTTGATGGAACCAACCTTGCCGTAACCGAGGGCGTCGTCGTGTTCGTCGGCACCAACGGGCAGGCCGTACAGGTACCTGCCGGCAGCCTGTCGTCCATTGGCTCGGGCGGCGCGTCCAGCCTACCGCTCAATGAGGCCATCGAGGCCCTGGCCCCGCTCTTGCCGCCTGGCGTCGATCCCGGTTCGTTTGAGTCGTTATCGGATGCCGCCAACGCCGTCCTGGCCGCCCTGTCGGCCGGCGGTGTCGATGTCATAGTCCAATGGTGACCGCCATGAAACGGTCAATACGCGGCAAAGCCGCCTGGAGCATGAGTATGGTAAAGCATTCAATGATTGTCGTGCTGGTCGCCATCGCGCTCGTTGCGACTGCCTGCGCCCCCTTCGTGTCGACGAGCGGCGAAGGCTCAATCCAGATATTCTTTGGTACCCCGACCGGAGCGCGCGCCCTGTCGGATCCACCATTTTCCGAATTGCCTGTCTTTTCGGCGATTACCATAAAGGTCAGCGGCCCTGGCATGGACCCCGTCGAGTTTACCGTCGACGCCACACAGACATCATTTACCGCGATGGTTCCCGGCGGCAGCGACCGCACGGTAGAACTGTATGCGCCGGTCGACTGGAACGCGACAGCGGCCCTTCTGCCAGACTATGAATATTTAATGCCGAAATTGGTCAAGGCCTATGGTGCGACGACGACCATCGACGTAGTGCCTGGCCAGCGCGTTACTGCCGTGCTCAGGCTGGAGGTGGCGGAGACGAAGATACTGCTGCCGGATCCTTCAACAGGATCATTGTTTTTCGAAGATAGCATTAGTGATAGTTCCATCTCTGGAGGTGGAGCTTTGATTATCACTAGTGACGCGAGACTCAAATTTGATCGACTAGGGCGATTGTTCGCAGATATTGGTTTGGCCTCGCCAATTCTGAATCAGTCAGCAGATGGAACTTCAACAAATCTTGTTCCTTTGATCGGAATTTCTGGAGATCTATTCGACATTGATCGTAGTCAGAATAGAATATTTCGAGTTCATTATGATTCGATCAATTATATTACAGTCATCAGCATAATAAATCTCAATATGGAAAGTATTAGTGATATATGGTTGGCTCCACCTGTGGATTACTCGATCGATAGCTATGGCGGTATCGCTATTGGGAATGATGACATATTGTTTGTTTCTGCATGGGGACCTGCTGAGGAACAGGGAATTCTCAAATTGGATACATCTAATAACAGTCTTGTTTCAATGGGTTTCAAATCAATGGAGAGTCTTGGGTTGGGGTATTACGACAGCGGCAATTTTAATTCACTGACAATAACAGATATGACCATTATCGATGGGAAGTTGTATGTCGCGTTGGATGAGCATAATGTATTTGGAAACTATAATCACCGAGGAAAAATTGTTGAGATCGATCTGTCAACGTTTTCGAAATCACGGGAAATTGGCTGGTCAGCGGATGTAATTCTTGCTGATCCTGCTTCGCAATTCTATGGCCCGAAAAGATTCGTTGCTATAAAACCAAGGAGGCTGACATTTGTAGATGAGGGGAACAGCGATTCTCCAGGTGCCAACGTCGACCGAGTCGTTGAGGTTGATCTAGATAGCTGGAGTATAACAGGTATTTTGAACCTCGAAGGAATTGTCAGTTTCTATAATTCCTACTATTACTAGCTGTGTTTCGTCTTTTGTTCTACACCGGCGGCGCGACAGGCTCCGGTCACATCGCCTTGGGCCTGTCCGTCGCGAATGCCTTGCGGCGCTCTGGGCTAAGGCATGAATTCCAGCTGCTGAGCGTCGAGACGCCCTTTGCCGACCTCGCAAGGCGGCAAGGCGTCGACGTGCGGACGATACCGGCCGAGGACGAAGACACCCTCGGTCCGGGGCGTTGGCGCGAGTCGCGGCTGTACCGCGCGATCGTGGAATACAATCCCGACATTCTGGTCGTCGATCTGTTCTGGTTCGCTCTCGATTCATTCGTACGCGAATTGCCATGCCGCAAGGCCATTCTGATACGGCAGGTCGACCCACGATTCTTCCACTTCAGGGTCAAAGACCGGGAGATCGTATTCGGGCCAGATGACTACGATCTGGTCGCCACGGTGGAGCCAGGGTTCGAGCTGCCTTTCCCCTCCGAGCTACTTGAACCGCTGGTCATGCGCAACCGTGAAGAGATAAAGGAAGCGGCGATCGCGAGGGCTGAGCTGGGAATCGAGGCCGGCGAGCGCGCCTGCTTCTTCGGCTTCAACGGCAAGGAAGGGGAGGGCGTGCAGGTCTGGAAGAGCTTTGACTACCTTGAGGCCGAAGGCTGGAAGGTTATACGCTCCGACAACCGCACTGGTGGGCTGTTCCCGGCGGTTGACTGGTACAATGCCTTTGACATGGTCGTATGCGGCGCCGGCTACAACGCCTTCTGGGAGGCGCGGTACTTTGGCAAGGAGGCCTTCTTCGCTCCATTCCCGCGGAATTTCGAAGACCAGTTCCACCGGGTACGCGTCAACTCCGACTATGTGCCCAAGGAGAACGGCGCGGATCAGCTGGTCAGGAGGCTGCTGGATCGATGAGCCGTAGCGTCGCGGAAACCATCTAGAACGCCAGCGACATCGTAGCGCCGAGACTGGCGGAGTCGAGCGTTCCGAGCGTGGCGAAATTGCCGGATGACCAACCTGCCCATGTTGTCAGCGACGCGTCCTGTGCTATGTCGAGGACGGCGGACACGGTCGGCGCGACTATGGCGTTGCCGATGTCGGCGATAAGGCTCAGCGCCAACATCGCGAAGTCGCCGGCCTTCTGTGTCGCGGTGGCGTACAGGCAGTGCGCGCCGGCAAAGCCACCACTGGCATCCGGCCGCTGATCGTACCGGTATTCGGCCGCGAGTACGAGATCGGAGCCAAATGACCAGTCGGCTCCGACGGTGGTCCGGAAGCTGCTGCTCTCGGCCGAGTAATCCGGTATCGTGACGGCTGCTTCGGCCCATAGGCCGACCACCAGGTTGGTCTTGATGTTGGCCGCTATCGTCGTGGCACCGGCGGCTCCATCCCACGCGGCCTCCAGGCCGAAATCCGAGCCCAGGGCATAGCCGTACAACCTGCCGCCATATCGGCCCCCTGCCAATCTGGCCGTCGGGACGGCCACGGCCTCGATGCCGCCGAGCGCGCCGATCGGCATGGCAAGCCTGATCGCGTCGGTGCCAGCGCGCTCCGGGGCAAGGCCGACCATGCTGGTCTGGGCGAACAGGTCGGCGGGGCTCCACAGCAGGGCGTTGCCCCAGTTGACCACCTGCCTGCCCGCCGTCGCGACGAGTTGACCTGGCGTCCAGCGCACATACGCCCGTTCCAGACTTGCCGTCAAGCCAGGTGTGGTGCCGCCTGTCAGCACGTCGACCCTGCCGAGCGCGCTTGCACGTATCCCCGGCCGCTTGACATCCAGTCCCAGTTCCACCGCGGAGTCGGAAGCCCAGACAAGGTCGGCTGCCTGGAATGCTCCATCGTCGAGCCAGCTTCCCGCACCTGAAAACGAAACGGCGCCCGACAAAACGTATGGGCTTTCCTGTGCGCCCGCTGCAGCCACCAGTGCGATGGCGCAGAGGCACAGGCCCGCGAGCTTTGTGCCTCTCATCGTTCGAGCGCCGCCCGCGTAAAGAGGCCAGGGTCGATCACCACATCCAGCTTGAGTGATTCCATCACCATGGTTGTGCTTGAATCTTTGCGGAGCTTGTCAACCATCACGACGGTGGTTGCGTACCATCGATCGCCGATGCGTTTCACTTCCTTCGCGACCATCGACTTGAGCAACCGGCCAGAGCGTGCGAACATCTCTTCCGATAGTACTACGAAGCGCTCCGCATCTACGGTCAGTACGCGTCTGTCATACTTGGCTCTTGGCGACTTGGCCTTGAGTTCGACAACATAGGCTCGTCTGCCATCGGCCATCGTCTCGCCGGTCAGGCTCGCGGTGTACATCGACGAGAGTTGATCCGATTCGAGCGCGTCTTCATAAGACACATCCGAACCCATCATGCCGTCTTTGAGCAGGTGCCCCGATATCGGCACCGTGTCCTGTTCCTTTGGAAAATATATCCACAGATTCTTGTCCAGCTTGAGCATGCGGGTTCCGGCATCCTCCGGGTTGGTGAACTCCACAAAGGCCCTGTCGCTTCCCATAGCCCACACCTTCATCGATTTGACGCGCAGCTCCTTGCCCAGCCGTATCTCCATGCGCCCCGTGTATTCGATGGTCTTGAAGGCTTGGTTGGCGTCTATTCTGGCCAGCAACTCGGAGGCGCCTGGCGCTCCCGCGATGGTCTGCGCTTCTGTGGCCCAGAGCGATCCCATCATGCACATGGTGGCAATCAATCGTTTCATCGGTCTTCTCCTTATACAGATCTGATGGCGTCTATGGGGTTCATCATCGCGGCGCTTCGTGATGGCAACAGCGCGACGATAGCGGAGACCGACACGCCAAGCGCGAATATGATCAAGGCCCATGGAATGCTCACCGTGAAGTAGACTATGTTGTCCATCGGCCAATTGAACCCAGCCATCGCCGAGGTCATGTCCAGGCCAACCGTGTGCAATACGATGTTGGCTGCGAGTCCCAGAACGACCCCGATAGCCGAGCCAGCGGCGCCCATCATGATGCCTTCAGCCAGGAACAGGGCGAGCACCTCATGGTTTGGCATGCCCATGCTCTTGAGGAGGCCAATTTCCTTCTTACGCTCCAGTACCACCATCATCATGATATTGGTTATGATGAACGCGCCAAGAAATGCCACTATCAGATACATCCAGAAATAGATTGATTGTGCCATCAGAACGAAGCGTGGGAAGTCTCCCATTGCCATCCAGGAACGGACCGTAAGGCCCTGTATGTCTTTGGCCGACAGGGTCGCGCGCATCGCTGCGGCTGCGGCATCAGCCTCACGATAGTCCGGCAGCATCACGAGTATCTGCTGTGCTCCGGCTCCAAGAGCCAGCAATTCCCGCGCGTCTGCAAGGCTCATCTGGAACACCGCATTGTCAAGCGTGTTGACCTGCGTGCGGAATATACCTACCACGCGGAGCTTTTTGAATCCCAGACCGTAATCCGCACGCTGTGTCAGCACCTTGAGGTCATCCCCGACCGACAAGCCCAGATCCCTGGCCAGGCTTTCGCCCATTATCGTCTCTCCCGGCGCCTCTATGTATCTGCCTCCGGGCATGACACTGCGGTCCAGCATCAACAGGTTGCGTTCCTTGACTGGATCCCCCGCTATGCCGAGTGCGGCCTTGGTATTGGCGCCGGAAGACAGGAGGACGCCGAAGCGGATGCGCTCCTCGAAGGTGGCACCCTTTAGCCCAGGCGTTCCTTCGAGCGCCTTGATGATCGCCTCGGAATCGGGAATGGCGGCGTTTACCGGCGAGAATCGCTCTCGGTCACGATACTCGTTGGTGACGATATTCACATGTCCCACATCGTTCTTTGTATAGTTCTTTACGATCGAACCTAGAAATCCGCCAACCATGCCGTTCATGAAGACTATCAGCATGATTGATATGGCCACCGATGTCGCTGCCAGCATGGTGCGCCTGCGATTGCGGCCCAGGTTACGGATCGCCATTGTCAGAATCCTCATGGTCTTCTCCTTACACGAAGCGCAACGCGTCGGTCACTTCAAGTTTGGCCGCGCGCTTTGCCGGAATCCGCGCCGCGATGAAGGCGACGACCAGGCCGAAGATGAAGCCGAACGCCATGGTCGCCGGGTTCCATTCACCGTACATGGTGCCCGTCAAAGGCAGTCCGCCCATGTCGACTTTTCCTATCAGCGAGCCCATTGGAATGCCTGTAGCGATCAAGTACCAGACAAGAGCCATGCCGAAGAGCACTCCCCCGACGCTGCCGACGAATCCTATGATGATGCCTTCTATCGTAAAGAGTCGTCGTATCTCTGGCGGCGACATGCCGTATGCCCGCAGTACGCCTATCTCGCGAATGCGGGCATAGACGCTCATCAGTATCGTGTTGACTATGCCGACGCCGGCGATCAACAGCACAACCAGAATCATGACATACGAGAACTTGCTCTTCATCGCGCGCATGGCCAGATAGTCATCGGCAAGATCGGATATCGAATCGACCTTGAGTCCTGGCAAGATCGCCTGGATCTTGGTGGCGAGCGCTTTCGATTCCGCGAGCATCGTTTGCATGCTGGCGGCTCGATGTGTCGCCACGACTATCTCGCTGACGAAGCCGCTGGTCCCAAGCAGCTCATCGGCGTCGGCAAAAGCCATGAATACACCCGCGTCATTGATGTTGGGCATAGGAGTAGAGAGGATGCCCGCTATCGGGTACTCGTTGGCGTTGACGTTGTCATATGCAGTCGATGCGGAGAGTAGCAGGTAGTCGCCGACCGAAACCTTGAGTTCCTCTGCGAGTCCCGCGCCGATAACAATTGATCCGGCCGGCGCCTTGTTGAGCCAGATGCCTTTGACCAGTGACTCGGGTAGCTTGAAGACCGCTCCATCCCTGGCCGGATCGACGGCGGTGGCTATCACAGGAATCGAGTCTTCATAATTGGAAACGCTGGCCACGAAGTTCATTCGAGGCGCAACCGCGGTCACATGGCTGTCGGCCGCCATGATTTTGCGCAGGGCGATCTCGGCGGCGGGCACCCCATGATCGAGCGGGGTGCCCTGTAGATTGGACACATACTCGGGTGTGCGCACCTTGATTGATGACTCGGTGTAGTCCACCATGTTGTCTATCGTCATGCGGTCCATGCCCACCAGCATCGAGTCCATCATTATGAACAGGCCGATGCCGACGGTCATCACGATGGCGGTAATGATTGTCCGGCGCTTATGCCTGAGCACATTCCGCAGGGCAATTTTCCATAGCGTGCCCATGGTTACTTCCTTTCGTCAGAGACCAGGAGGCCGTCGCGGATGCCGACAACCCTTCTGGCATGCTGCATGACGAGTTTGTCGTGCGTCGAGAAGACGAAGGTGGTTCCGCGCTTGGCATTGATCGTCTTCATCACTTCGATTATCTCTTCGGCTGTGTGGCTGTCCAGATTCGCGGTCGGTTCGTCCGCCAGCACGACGAATGGCTCCTTGACCAGCGCGCGCGCTATCGCCACGCGTTGCTCCTGGCCGCCAGACAGTTCCCGGGGATACCTGTCCTCCTTGCCTTGCAGCCCGACCGATTCGATCATCTCCAGCGCCTTGGCCCGCATCACCTTCTTGTCGTGTTTCTTCTCTATCACAAGTGGAAGTTCGACATTTTCAAGTACCGTCAGTACGGGTATCAGGTTGTACGACTGGAATATGAAACTGATACGGTTCTTTCGGTATTCCGACAGCTCTTTTTGTGTGGCCGAACCGAGGTTCGTGCCCTCGTATATGACGCTGCCGGTAGTCGGCCGATCCAGACAGCCTATGATATTGAGGAGGGTCGTCTTCCCCGAACCCGATGGCCCGACGATGGCCAGGAACTCGCCAGGCTCGACGTTCATCGAAAGTCCGTCCAGAGCCACGACCTCAGTGTCGCCCTTGTGATAGATCTTTCTGAGATCCTTCAGTTCCAGAACGCTCATGGTGCCTCCTTGCGCGCCGGGCGCGCCATTGCCAGAATGGTCTCCAGTGTCCCTAGATAGCCATCGAGCGCCTTCCTGCCCTCGACGCTCAGCTTAATGCCTGTGTACGGTTTGTTGTCCTTGTACGATTTTGTGATCCCGATATATCCAGCGACCTCGAGTGTCCTCAACTGGATGGACAGGTTGCCCGATGTCATCAGCAGGGCATCGCGCAGTTCGGTGAACCCTGTTTCTGGCGAGTCGCTCGATGCCAGGTAGGTCAGCACCAGAAGTCGGGCCTTCTCGTGGATGACCTTGTCAATATCCAGGTCGCTCAACCGAGCCTGCGCGCTCATGATTCCGCTGCCCGGCCATGGAGCCTCGCATTTCGCGCAGTCACCACTTTCTCCACGATCTGCGCCGCCGCGAACGCGTAGAACATGCCTCCGTAAATCACGAAGAGCCACAGGAATGGAGCCTGCTCGATAAAGGGCAGGGCGATCAGGCCAGCCAGGGTTCCCCAGTAGCCTAGAGCATAGTATGCTCGCAGGTCGCCTCGTAATGCAATTCTGTTGGACATGACTCCGACGATGAACGACGTCACTGACAGCGCCAACCATGGATGTCCAAAATAGAATGAATATCCTATGCCTGCCAGCATGCCAAGCGCCAGCGGAATGGTTTCGTGTGCCATCCTGCCACCGAAAAATGAGCCGGCTATTCTGGTAAGACCGCCAGATGCCTCGAGTTCGATTATCCGACTCATCATCAGCCTGACCTTGAAGGCGCCGCCCAGCACCAGGAAGAGCCCCAGTATGGCGAACAGCGCTATCTGATAGCCTGAAGGTATCTGCCCAAACGAGCCATATTTCGCGACCAGCATGTGGGCAGGAATCGCGAACAACGTGATGCATAGCGCCGCCGCCAGCGAAAAGGCGATCCACCCGGGAGGTGCTGCCACCTCGTGCAGCATTGGATCATTTCTCTTCACAGCGCGCTTCAGATCCTCTATATCGGCGATGAGCCGACGCAATGTATCGTCATCCATAGTATGCCTCCACACAAACAAGTTTGTATCATAAACTGTAGGGAGTCAAGTCCATTTTCAAGAATTGTTGCCTTTCCTGCGGGCTTTCCTTTCAATACCTTATGTTTATGGTAAGGAATATACGATCAACGCAGTTTTTGATTGCTCTGCTCGCGACCACGACCACCTTCATGTCGTGTGTCGGGCAGACCGCGGCGGGAGGCAATCAGGGGCAGCCAACACAAATGGAAAGGACGGCAGTGATGGTCAGCAAGGAGGGAGCGGTACAGGCAGTGCTCGGAGGCGGCTGCTTCTGGTGTCTCGAGGCTGCCTTCGAGGTGGTTCCCGGGGTTATCGATGTGCAGTCGGGATATTCGGGGGGCACCAGGGATAATCCCAGTTACGAAGAAGTCTCCAGCGGGCTCACAGGCCACGCTGAGGTTGTCAGCATCGAGTACGACCCGGCGCGTGTTTCGTATGCGACACTGCTGGAGCTGTACTTCAAAATCCATGACCCGACAAGCCTGAACAGGCAGGGCGCCGACATCGGTACTCAATATCGATCCATCATCCTGTATACCAACGACGAGCAGAAGCGCATAGCGGAGGAAGCCATCAAGGCTATCCAGCCGAAGTTCTCGAGGCCCATCGTAACCGAGGTACAGCCGCTTGTCCATTTCTGGCTGGCAGAGGAGTACCACCAGGACTTCTTCAGAAAGAATCCGAACTACGGTTACTGCCAGGCAGTAGTGGCCCCCAAGGTCGAGAAGGCCCAGAGTTTCGTGGACGCCTTGATGCCTGTGGATGCCGGGAAATAGTGCGTAGCGCGGGCCTGGGACATTCCCACGCCCGCGCTACGCAGTGCTTATGAGTTCCTGAACATTCTTGCTATCTGGTGCTTGTATAGTTCCGCCACCACGTGGCGCTTGACTTCCTGCTTGGCTGACAGTTCCTTGCCCACCTCGAAAGGCTGGGCCAGGAGTTCAAACCGGAATATCCGCTCGAAGCTCTTGAAGCCGGTCTTGGCATTGACGGCCTGGGCTATTTCGTAGTCTATGAGTTCCTTGACTTCTGCCTGCGCCAGAAGGGTCTCGTAATCGACTATGGGAATGGTGTTGTCCTTGGCCCACGCAAGTATCGCATCCTGGTTTGGAATGATCAGTGCCACGAGGAATCGCTGGTCCTGCCCCAGGACTACCGCCTGACTGATGTACTGGCTGTCGCATATGCGCTGCTCAATGGGCAACGGTTCCACGTTCTCTCCGCCTAGCAACACGATGGTATCCTTGGCGCGGCCAGTCAGCTTCAGGAACCGTTGCGTTGTCAGGATGCCCAGATCGCCTGTGTTCAGCCAGCCATCAGATGAAAGCACCTGGGCCGTCAGCTCAGGTTTCTTGTAGTAGCCCAGCATGACCTGAGGCCCCTTGACGTGTACGATGCCCTTCTGGCAAGTGCCGACATCGTGGCCGGCCTCGTCAAGCAGCTTGAACTCGGTTCCGCGTATGGCCGGCCCTACCGTGCCCATCACCGGCTTCCGCTGCGGACGAAGGCCTATGACCGGAGCCGTCTCGGTCAGTCCATAGCCCTCAAGAATCTGCACTCCGATAGCGTTGAAGAAGATATCCACCGAGGCCGGCATCGCGCCGCCGCCGGATATCCCCGCCTTGAAATTGCCGCCGAGCTTGGTCTTTATCTTCCTGAAGACCAGCAACTCTCCGAGCCCCCTGAACGGTGCCAGTATTATGAGCGGAATTACCGGCAACACGGCATCCAGGATTCTGGAGCGGCTGCCAAAGTCGGGCAAGAGGCCAAACATCATATTGCGCAGATACGAGAAGCTCTCGCCTATCCAGACAAAGAAGGTGAACAGCGCCCTGGTAACGGGGCTCGACTGTCTGATGTTGCGGTAGATGCCATCCTTCACTGATTCCCAGATGCGTGGCACGCTCGCCATCCAGTCCGGCTGAATGGCCTGGAAGTCCGGCAGCATTATCGCGCCAATCGGCTTGGAATACGCGATGCTGTCGTGGACCGCGATGATGGCATACTGGACAATGCGCTCAAAGGAGTGCCAGACAGGCAGTACCGACAGCCATATCTGGCCCGGTTTGAGATCGATGATTTCCGGCAAGACTTCGGTCTGGTGCATGAAGTTGGCATGCGATAGCATCACGCCCTTGGGCTCGCCCGTGGTGCCGCTCGTATAGATGATGGTTGCCACGTCATCGCGCTTGATCCGCGAGGCCGCGGCCTCATATTCGCCTGGCTGGGCGGCCCGGCGCCGGGCCCCCGAGGCAAAGACCTCGGCAAAGAGCAGCACCTTGATGCCGGCTGCGCGCGCGGTATCGACTGTCGACGCCGAGGCTCCATCGAATAGAATGACCGTGGCCAGACGCGGCATTTCGGCCCGGCGGGCAAGCAGCTTGGCCAACTGCCGCTCATTTTCGAGCACGGCGAGCGAACATTCGCTCCATGACAGGATATAGGCCAGCTCCTGCTCGGTCGCGTCGCACCCGCGAGGCACATCGGCCGCCCCGAGTCCGAGTATCCCCAGATCCGCTATGAGCCATTCCTTGCGGTTGTCGGCGATCAGGCCGATGTGGTTGCCTGCTGCCACGCCCAGCTCCGTGAGACCGGCGGAAAACGAAGCGACCTCCTCGAGCAACTGCCCGTAGGTAGTCGGCACGAATACCGAATCGGCGTTCTTGCTGTACTGCATGACAATATGGGGTAGAGCGTGCACCTGTTCAATGAACATGAGCGCAAGGTTTTCGGCCATTTGATCCTCCACGTCTGGTATTCAGCCAAATTGACAAGATACTAGGATTTGTAAGGTGGCGCAAGTTTTTTTTATATAGTTCATCGAACCCTGCATCTCGGTACCCATGGCCACCGCCCCTTGTATGGTTGCTCTTGGACAACCGCTGTTGGCGGTGTCGAATATGGAAAGATGCAGGCTTCGATGAACTAATCCCTATTTTGAGCCTTACCATTCAACTTTGGTACGCTCGGCGGGCACTTCATCAAAATAGTGGCGAAACAGCCGTTCCATGTCATCGAGGTCATCCGAATTCTGGATGGCGTACTTCAGATGGTGACCGAAAGAGAGATTGTCGCAGTAATAGAAAAAGAAACGCCTTGCCCTGCTGGTGTGAAATGGCGGAGGCAATAGTTTCCTGATCAGGCCCAGCATGCGCACACCGGTATCCTCGATTGGCACCTCGAGGGTAAACGAGCTGCCCGCCTCCTGACCTCGTATCAGGGCGAATATCCAGGGCCGCCTTATAGCCTCCCGGCCTATCATCACGCCAGCCGCGCCATACTGGTCTATGGCGGCACGATAGCGCTCGTAGCCTCGCACGTCGCCGTTGCCGATTACGGGGATGCTCAGGGACTCGGCCACAGTCTTTATGAATGGCCATCGTCCCGAGCGCCTGAACTTCTCCTGCTTGAGGCGTGGATGAATGACCAGGTATTCTGCGCCGGCATCCTGCAGAGCCAGGCAGAAATCGACCAGCTTCGGCTCTGATTCCTCATAGCCCAGCCGAAGCTTGGCCGAGATCGGTACGCCTGGGGCGGCGGCTTTGAGCGCCCGTATCAGCTCAGCGGCACGGGACGCATCCTTCATCCAGCTGACGCCGCCTCCGGCCCTCTCTATCTGCGGCGCCGAGCAGCCAAAGTTGGCATCGATGCCGCCAAGGGCTGTCCCGGAGGCCTGGCGTTCCTCATACAGCCTCGCGGCGGCTCTCGCCATGGGGTCGATATCGGTGTCGTAGAACTGAACCACCGTGTGTTCCGGATCAGGAAGGCTGTCGGTGAACCAACGATCGAATGGCGAATGGGCTAGATAGCCAGAGGCGCTTGTCATCTCTGTATAGCTGCGGTCAGGAGATCCAAAAGACGCGATGAGCTCGCGGAGAGGACGGTTGCTCAGCTCGACCATCGGAGCTAGCATCAGCGCGTGGTGGGGTAGTATCGACATTGGGTTTCACTATACGATGGGTGGCAAGGCTGGGGCAAGCCAGTGATTGACTCTGGCCCGATTTATGCGGTATAAACCCAAGGCGCACATACCGGCGCTTCCGCATTGCGGTCGCGGTTCCATAGGCGGCGCGGCATATACCACAGCCGTTGTCACTGGAATGTATTCGACGCCCCGGCAAAACTTCAGGAGGAATTCGTGAGCGTAAAGATCAGGCTCAAGAAATTTGGCGCCAAGAAGCGCCCGTATTATAGAATCGTTGTGCTCGACACTCGCCAGGCACGCGACGGCAAGACAATCGATGAGCTTGGTATCTACCATCCTATCGAAAAAGAAGGCAACCAGGTTCGTCTGAACGAGGAAAAGGTTAGATCGTGGCTCGCGAAGGGCGCCCTGCCCAGCGACACGGTTCTCAGCATCCTGAACAAGCAGAATATCCGCCTCGGCTAAACGACGGGGCGCCGCTCTGGGCGGACGCCGCGGTTCTGCATATGTGGTTCCGTGGGTGCGCCAAGGGGCGAGGACGCTGTACGAAAGGGCCGATTGATGGAACGAGACTTCATAGAATACGTAGCCAAGTCATTGGTAGATGATCCCGCCGCGGTCTCTGTCAACATCGTTGAAACCGACGATGGCACTGTAATCGAGTTGCGTGTCGCCGCTGATGATGTGGGCAAGGTGATAGGCAAGCGTGGACGTATAGCCAAGGCGATACGAACGTTGCTGTCAGCGGCCGCCACGCGTGGCGGCAAGGACGTAAAACTCCAGATCCTCGATTAGGGTGAACGACCTCGCACTCGGCCGTCTTGGTGGGTCGCACGGCCTCGATGGACGGATCAAGCTGATATCATTTTCCGGCGAAACCGACCATCTCACTGGCCTTGCCGAAGCGACGCTGAAAAGCGCCGAGCGGACTCTCGTTGTCAAAATCGAAAGCGTGCAGCCGAATGGTGAAGGCGCGTTGCTCAAGATTGCAGGCTATGACTCGCCAGAAGCCGTCCGCGTGCTGTCTGGCATGGAGTTATGGGCACCGCGCGAGCGGGCGGCGCCGCTGCACACAGACCAATACTACTATGCCGATCTCGTAGGCGCATCCTTGATGGTTGGGCCCGATATCGTGGCCACCGTCATTGGCGTGTGCGAGGGGGGCGGCGGTGACCTGCTGGAGGTGCGGCGCCCCGATGGCACATCGGCCTACATACCGTTCCGCAAGGAATTTGTGGGCCGTGTCGATATCGCCGCCGCGACAATAGAACTGACGGCACCGTGGATTCTGGAGTGAGGCCGGACCATTCATGAAGATCGATGTGCTCACGCTCTTTCCAGGCATCCTGGAAGGCTTCTTTACCAGTTCGATAATGGCGCGCGCGGTTGAACGCGGCCTCATTTCCTATGCGCTGACCGACATCAGGCAGTTCGCCACCGACAAGCATCACAAGTGCGATGACGAGATATACGGCGGCGGCGCGGGCATGCTGATGCTGCCAGGCCCCACGTCGGCTTCGCTCGAGGCGGTTGGAGCGCGCGGAGCCCGGGTTGTCTATGTGACGCCGAGCGGGCGTCTGTTCAACCAGGCCTATGCCGAGGATCTGGCGCGCGAGGAGCATCTGGTCATCCTGTGCGGCCGCTATGAAGGCGTCGATCAGCGCGTCATAGACGGATACGTGACCGACGAGATAAGCATAGGCGACTATGTCCTGTCATCCGGCGAGGCTGCCGCTCTGGTCATGGTCGACGCGATTTACAGATTGATTCCAGGCGTCATAACCGGGGAGTCACTCGACGAGGAGAGCTTCAAGGATGGACTGCTCGAGTACCCCCAGTATACACGACCTGCCGTTTATGATACCATGAAAGTCCCTGACGTTCTTGTCTCGGGCCATCATGCCAATATCGTAAAGTGGCGCATGAAACAACGGCTTGAGAAGACGCTCCTGTACCGACCCGACCTGCTCCAGGGCAAGGGGCTGGAGGGGGAACTCAGGGCAATGATACTGGAATTAATTGGACAAGGGGGAGAGGCATGAACCTCATAAAGAAGATCGAAGCCGGACAAACCAAGGACTATCAGGATATCAAGGCCGGAGATACCGTTCGCGTTCACTTCAAGATCGTTGAAGGCAAGACCGAGCGTATCCAGCTCTATGAGGGGCTCGTGATCGCGATGAAGAATGCCGGAGTCGGCAGGACCTTTACCGTGCGCAAGAATTCCTACGGTGTTGGTGTCGAGCGCGTCTTTCCGTTGCACTCACCGCGCATCGAGAAAATAGAAGTAGTTCGCTATGGCAAGGTTCGCCGCGCCAAGCTCTATTATATCCGCGAGAAGATTGGCAAGAAGGCCAAGATCAAGGAACTGCTCGGCGGCCGCAAGCCACCGGTTCGTTCGCAGGCAGCTCAGGCCTAGTCAGATTGCGGCCGATTGGCCCTGATCATACAATCAATCTGCCGCGGACACAAAGCGTCGGCGATGGCTCCAAGCCGTCGGCCGACGTTTCTGTTGTACAGCGGCGCCAGACGACACCCTCGCCAGGCATAGTCGGGCCACGAGCCAACCCTACAGGACGTGCCAACCAGAGTGCGGCAGCATCAATCAGGCTGCAGCACTTGGCCACCAGCCTCGGTCTGCCATCGAGCCACGCTTCCTTCATCGCCATAGCCGCAATGATAGCGGAGCGCCTGCCTCTGGATGCGGGCACCGCGGCGGCAATTCGCCGGTTTACCAAAGACCATCATGAAGATCCAGCCGCCGCAAGAATAGCAGTCCGGGCCGCCGCGGCAGGCCTCGACCCAGAAGGCCCCGAGGCGGAACGCCTGTTCGCTGCAGTTGGCGATAGTCATGACGAAAGCTCCGCTGATGGTACCAGTGAAGGCGCCGGTGCTGGAAGTGACGGATCGGGCACGGCTGGTCATGAATCCGCGGAGCAGCAGTTGGCGGATCAGAACGGTACCTCCGAGCAAGGTACTCGTGACGCTCATCATCCCGACGAAATCGAGCGGCTGAGGGCGCTGTTGGAGCAGGCCTTCCGTTCGGCGCTCGGTGATGCCGGCATGGCGACAATCGAGGCTCCGGGGGACGACGGCCAGGGATGGGCATGCGCTCCTTTTGCCATACCGATATCCGGCATTGCGTACCACGGATTCATAAGAATATGGTATGATGTCATGAAGAAACATGCTGGCCCGGTGATAGTCGATGTTCGCAGCGATGACGGACGACGGGTATTCGAGATTGGGCGACGGGGCGATACGCGCTCACTGCGGTATTTTTCCGATGATTTGGCGGAGAATAGCGCATTCTCTGAGTATTTTGATAGATATGGCCATGTGCAAACCGCCAATTTATCGGATGGCGACGAGTGTGAACTGGACATCATCGGGGCGATAGACGAAGATGTCTAAACATACGACGAGGCGAAGCGTGGCCTTGGCATACGATGAGACCCTGCCAGCGCCTGTGGTCGTTGCCAAGGGTACAGGAAGGGTGGCCGCCCGGATCGATGCCTTGGCAGGGCAGTCTGGTGTGCCCATTGTCAGCGACCCTGTTCTGGTTGCCGGCCTTGAGCCTGTGGATGTTGGAGCGTTCGTGCCTGTGGAGTATTGGGAACTCGTGGCGCGCGTGCTCATTTTTATAAGGAACGTGCGACAATGAAAAAGAAGTATGCCCTGGATAAAATTCTGCCAGGATCCCGATTCACGGCGGACGCCTATTCCGAAGGCAACAATCTCTTCGCCTCTGCTGGTGTTGCCATACGCGCCAAGGACATCGAAGGCCTGACCCGATGGGGTATCACGACGGTTTTCAGCGAGGGGCAACTGGAAGACCCAGTCTCGGACAAGCCAGCAGAAGGGCTCAACGGAACCACAATGGGCACATCCGATGTGCCCAACAGGGCTGGACTGGCCGCTTTTACCGATCACAAGCTCTATGCCGCCTATACCGATATGATAGACAGGCTCAAGCGCGTGATGGACGCTATAGCCGCGAACGAGCGGGTCGAGGTCAAGACAGTCGACTCGCTTTCGCAGGACCTGGTTCAACTCGTTCGCGAGCGCGAGGCGGCTATCGTTTCGGCAATCCTGTCCTCCGATGTACAAGGCTATGACCTTGCTCGCGCAGGCATCAATTGCGCCATCCTCTCCGTCGTGATGGGCCAGACGATGAAGCTGCCGCCACACAGGCTGGTCCACCTCGCCGCTGGAGCCCTCCTGCACGATATAGGCATGCTCAGGGTGCCAGCCGACATTGTCAAGAAAAAGTCGGCACTGACCACCGAAGAAGCCCAGAAGATGCGTGCGCATCCGCTGCTTTCCTACCGCATCATAGTAAAGGAACTGCAGTATCCCGATGACGTTGGCCTCGTGGGGCTGCAGCATCATGAACGCTGGGACGGCGAAGGCTATCCGCGGAAGACCACCGGGCAGGACGTTGATCTGCTCGCGCGCATCGTTTCGGTAGCCGACGCCTTCGAGGCCATGGTGAGCCAGAAGCCGTATCGCAACTCGATGATCGGCTATGTAGCCATCAAGAACCTGCTGTCAGACAACTCCAGGCGTTTTGATCCGGATGTACTCAAGGCATTTGTGCGCAGTATGGGCATCTATCCCATCGGCTCGATTGTCGTGCTCAACAACGCCGCGATAGCCCGCGTCGTCGATACTCATGCGGAGGCGCCGTTACGTCCCAAGCTCAAGATCATAGTCGATGATTATGGCAAGCATTACAGGGACGATACCGGAGATGTCCTGGATCTGCTTACCGAGAAGACCCTGTTCATAGCGCGGGCCCTCGACCCGCGCGAGCTGGTCTCACCTCCGTGACCAAAGGCCCGGCGCGTGGTTCCGGGTTGGTGCCATCGGTGCCGAGTCGTGCTCACAAGGGCAGGGTCGCGGAAGACGCCGCGGTCTCGGACTTGCTGGCGCGAGGATGGGAAATTGTGGCCAGAAATTGGCGTCGCGGCAGCGGTGAACTCGACATTGTCGCCCTGAAAGACGGCCTGCTTGCCTTCGTGGAAGTGAAGGCGGTCGATGCGTATGGTCTTGAAAGTCTCGAGTCATCGGTAGGCTGGCGGAAACGCCAGAGAATAATCGAAACGTCTAAACTCTTCATCGCCATGCATCGAGAATTCAAGTATATGGCAGTGCGATTCGATGTCGTATCCGTTGTGGCCGATGCCGTGACGGAGCACTTTGAGAGCGCGTTCGCGGAGCGTACATGAGCAATGGAGTCAGACACGAACATGCAGATAGAAGGCTTGAAGAACTCAGGGCCATGGTGCATGATGAGGCATACATGACCGGGGCCATTCTTCGTTTGGCCTCCGTGCTCAGTGATGAAATCATGGATGGTATCGGAGTAAGTCATGGCGGATGGGAACAAGGATTCCAGGCGACGGTTCGGCCGCCGCGGTAGAGGGCGCTCTGGCGTCAAGGACGCTGGCGCACTGCCGGCCGGTGCCGAGGGGCAGGACGGACAGGTCCGCGCTGCATCGCCCGCTGTCGACCAGCCGGCCGTCTTCTGTCCGGTCTGCCAGAAGCAGATATTCGATCTGGCAAGCGCCCTGGCAGGCAAGAATGGCGGGCAGCCTGTGCATTTCGACTGCGCGCTGGCTCAGATAACCGAGACAGAACGGCTCGAGGTCGATGAACATATAGTCTACATAGGTCATGGCTCGTTCGCGGTCGTCGCGTATCGCGACAAGAGCATGACGGCGTTTACGATAAAGCGCCGCATACCATGGGAGAAGGAAGGCGAGAAGTTCGACTGGAGACGTACCATTCAGCAGCGGATGGGGATCTGAATTGAATCGATCGAAGCACTACTGCCCCAGAAAATGCAACACCGACTCCTGAACGAGCTCCGACCACAGGAAATATGATGAGTGCGTCCCGCGATGCTGTTGCGGGTCGACTTCCGCGCCGGCAATCAGGTACACGAAACCATTGTGGCGCTGTTCATCGAGCAGCATGCCTCCGAGCAGGCCATACGCGTCCGCGTGGTGGCCCCAGAGCCGTGGACCTCCGCCTGGCAGGAGACGATCGCCACCAAGGCCGTCGAATGAATCGGTCGTATGTACCAGCCCCAGTCCAGTTTCCCTGATCGGTCCATTCCCACAATCCCCGTCGGGCGTGCCCGGGATATGGCTCCAGGCAGGCGTCATCATTCGCACCAGAGACGATGGCGATACGATGCGCCTGCCATTGATTGAGCCTTCGCCCAAGAGACATTGCGCCAGTCTGGAAAGGTCACGCACAGATGCCCGGAGTCCACCCTGCGGCGAAAACAACGTACCGTTGGTGCCCGGCTCATAGAGATCCAGGTCCGCCGGGGTCATGCCCGGGAGTGCAGGGCAGGGCAGGGTCGGCCTTGCGCCTCGATAGTCGTCGACCTGGGCAATCCACGGGCAGCCAGTCCGACAACTTTCAGCAGGACCGGTGCGGTACGGGGGAGCGAGCCTCAAGAAGGCATCATCGGTCAGCAAATTGACATTGTGGGACGATTCCATGCCAAGTGGCCCGAGAATCCGTCGCCGCGCGAGCATGTCGTAACGTTCACCGGCAATGGCTTCCAGAACGGTTGCCAGCACACCAAAACCCAGGTTGCAGTACGAGAAATATGTCCCAGGCGCGTGCTGTCCATCAAAATGACTTCCATCATCCCAGCCGCGGCCGGCTTGCACAAAGAAATCCTCAAGTGTTCCACCGAGCGGCATGGTGTATGAAGTTCCGTCGCGAATGGAAGATGTGTGTGCCAGCAGCATGGCGCAACTGATTGGTGCCTCCGCGAAAGCGGGATTGCGCAAACGGAAACCCAGGTAGCCCGAGACATCGCTATCGAGGTCGAGCCTGCCTTCTTCGACAAGGCTCATCGCGACAAGCGCCGCGACTGGTTTGGATAGGGAGGCGACTCTGTACATGGTGTCGGGCGCGATGGGCTTGTCGCGCATGGGATGGGCTGCGTCGATATGGCTGCGTCCAAAGGCCGCCTCGTGGATGACGCCGTCATCGCGAATCACCGACACGACCAACCCTGAGAGTTCCATGCCGGGCATCGAGGCTATGACCGCGAGCCTCTCATCGAGACCTTTTGCATCGGCCTGCGCGACGCTTGTCGATGGAAGCATCGGCTTACTCCAGACTGAGGAGAGCCGAGCGCCTCGCATGCAAGGGTGTCGTGTCAAAAAGCGGCGCCGAGTAGTCGGTGATCAGGAGTCCAATCTCGGTGCAACCAAGCAATATGGCCTCTGCACCACGGGCAACAAGCGAATCCATGACCGTACGGTACGCATCGCGTGACTCATCCCGGAGGATGCCGCGGACAAGTTCCTGGAATATTATCCTGTCTACCGTCGCGCGGCCCGGGGCATCGGGCACCAGCACGTCAATATCGAAGCCGCGCTTGAGCCTGGCACTATAGAAGTTCTCTTCCATGGTGAATCTGGTTCCCAAGAGCCCTATACGCTTGATATCGAATGAGGCCAAAGCTTCTCCTGCCACATCGACGATGTGCAACAGCGGTATGCCAACTTCGTCCTCAAAGCCGTCCATCACCTTGTGCATGGTATTGGTGCAGAGCACGGCAAAATCCGCGCCGCCCGCCTTGAGTCGCTTGCCTACATCGAACAGCGATATCCGCATGGCTTCCCATTCGCCCGCCCGTTGCATGCGCTCAATCTCGTGAAAATCGTATGAATACATGAGGATCCGCGCCGAATGGCTCCCCCCAAGCGCCGCGCGCACCTCCTCATTGATGATGCGATAGTAATGCGCCGATGATTCCCAGCTCATGCCGCCGATCAAGCCTATGGTTTTCATGCGTTGCTCCTTGCCTGGACACGAGGACGTGCGAGGCTTCTACTGTACGTTTCTTTGGCGCGGTAGTCCATCCGCAAACGCTGGTTTGACGCCCGGTTTTGCATATACTGGTACACGGGGGGCCGCATGCGCGAAGCGTCATATACCGTACTTGTTGTTGATGATTCACGGGCCAACAGGGCGTTCCTAACCAGCATCCTCGAAGAGGATGGTTACCGGGTACTCGAGGCGGCCGACGGCGAGGCATGCCTGACCACGGCCGCCATCGAAATGCCCGCGCTGATCATGCTCGACGTAGTCATGCCTGGCATCGATGGCTTCGAGACGCTACACAGGCTCAAGGCCGATCCGGCCATGAAACGGATAGCGGTGATCATGCTGACGAGCCTTGGCGACCAGGAATCGAAGCTCAAGGCATTCGACTTCGGCGCAGTCGACTACATAGTCAAATCGGCAAACGAAGCCGAGGTGCGTGCCCGCGTCCGCGTGCATGTGCATCTGGCCAATACACAGCAGGAGTTGATAGCAGCGCGCGCCGAGAGCCTGCAGCAGATAGCCACGGCCCAGCAGTCTCTGCTGGTTAAACCCGCAGATGTCCCGGATGCCCGCTTCTCGATATATTACCGATCACTCCACGAGGCCGGCGGTGACTTTTATGACGTGGTGCCCGTATCGGACGGCGTATATTTCTACCTGATGGCCGATGTAGCGGGCCATGATGTCGGCACAAGCTATGTGACACCAGCAGTCAAGGTGCTCTTGCGGCAATGCGCCACACCGACCTATTCAGTCGAGGAATCCATGTCATATCTGAACAGCATGCTTGAAAAAACAATCCTTGCCGACAATTACCTGACGGCGTTCGCGCTTCGCGTGAACAGGCGGGCTGGCAAGGCGGTATACCTCGCCGCTGGCCATCCTCCCGCCGTCTACATACCTGGCACCGGACCTGTCAGTCTGGCGGAATGCGAGAACCCGTTCATAGGCATGCTGGAGGACTCGAGCTATCATTCCTCATCGATGGATGTGCAACCGGGAGACCGGTTCATACTCTATACCGATGGCTTGGTGGAAGCCATGCTTGGCGAAGACCACCTTCGCACTCCCGGCAACGACGCGCAGAACGACTTGACCGGCAGACTCGTGGAAGCCGTTACAAGGTTGCGCGGCTTGCCTCTGGGCGAGCTGCCCGGGGCCCTGGTGCATGCGATGGGCGCTGACAATCCCGATGACGACGTAGCGGTAATGGTTGTCGAAGTATGAAGTTGAATGCGCTATGGCGTGCGTGTCGCAAGGGTGTATACTGATACAATAATGGGTGTAAAAATGGCAAACAAGGGTGCGCGGGTATTCCATATCCTGGCCCTTACGCTCCTCGGCGCCACGGTCATCCCCCTTCTGGCCTTTGTGCTCATATGGCGGTTCCATTACTCGGGCAATTCCAATACCGCTCTGGGCCTGGCCCAGATACGCAGTGCCCTGGATGGCTCGACGCGGCTGCTTGAGCTGTATGGCGGCAACGGCGATGGCAATCCCCTGCCCGAATCAAGAATGAAGCTGTTGCTCAATGGCCCTGTAGTCAGGTTGCGAGTCGGCCCATCATCACCAGAGGGCGCTTCCAAGGTGCTCGGCTCCGTTCTGGACGTCGCCGGCCTGCAATTCAACCCTGAATCGATTACCGATGTTTCTGGAACGATTTGCGGCAGACTGGAGCTGGATGGCTCGTGGTCCATTACTGACCAACGATTGGTAAGCACTGGTGCCACTGTCTGGGACGCCATGGACGAAGCCGGGCGACGGGCTCTCGCCAACCAGACTCCGTATCTGCGCGTCACGCGCGAAGCATCCAGTGCCATTATCAGGCTGGGCGATACCGGTTATGTCTGGGCCATAACCGAGGCGGCGGACCGAGATACTCCGTGCTTCGAGCTGTTTCATCCCCAACTCGAGGCGGTAGAAGTAACCAGGTTGGTGAATGCCCGGGGTGAGCGGGTCGGCGCGGAGATAGCCTCGCTCCATGGATACTTGGACTCCGACAGGCGTGAGGAAGTAATCCGTTACGATTATAGCTGGAAGAATCCCGACGACAGCCGTGACAGGAGAAAGGTAGTCCTGATGCGCCATGTGGAGGGTTGGCATGCCGTCCTATGCGCCGGCCTCTACGAGGATGAATATTTCCTGCCCACGAAGGCCGCCGAATCACTGTTTGCCTCGCTCGTTGTCATTGTCGGGGGAATAACCCTGCTGGTAACGCTGACCCTGACAGGCAGGATCAACCGCTCCCTGGCCTCCCTCTGCGATTTTGCCCGAATGACTGCCACCTCGGACGGTTCAGCGCACGCATTGCGACGGACCGGGCTGCGCGAACTCGATGAACTGAGCGAAACGATGAGCGACATGGGGACGAAGATCCGTGCCAGGGAGGATGCCCTCAGGGAGGAACTGGCCGAGAAAAATTTCCTGATAGAAGAGGTCCATCACCGGGTAAAGAACAACCTGGCAGTATTGGCAAGCATCATCAACCTTCAGCAGGATCAGGCACAGGGTGACGAGGCCATATCGGTGCTTGCCATATTGCGCGCACGCGTAAACTCGATGGCTCTGGTCTATCAGCAGCTCCTGGCCACGGACGAGTACGCGTCGCTGCCATTCAACGATTACATAGAAGGAATCCTGACATACTACCAGAGCGACCACGCGCTCAACTCCAGGAAGATGACCAGGACTGAACGACTGGAGCCGATCAACCTGGGTTTTGACAGGGCCGTTCCGTTTGGGCTCATTGTCAATGAACTGGTGTCCAACGCGTTCCGACACGGCATATCGGCTCAACGCATGCCAGCCATATCGGTTGATCTGTACATCGATGGCGCCGCGATCGTATTCAGTATCGAGGATAACGGCGATGGCATGGATCATGGCGCCGAGGAAGGCACCGGTCTGTTGCTCGTTCGGGCCCTATGCACCCAGCTGCGTGGCGAGATATCGATTCAGAGTCCGGCTACCGATAGGGGTACCGTGGCAATTGTCAGAGTGCCATCGTCTTGAGATTTCCCTCAAACCAGGATGCCAGTGCCTTCATGCGATAGAAGAACGATTTTTCCTTCATCCGCTCAAGGCCAAACAGGTGTGGCGTATTGGCGATGGTCACACCATACAGGACGATCTTGTCGCCCATGGGCAGTATTATGAAGAGCGTCTTGAGCTGCTCCGGTGCAACGAGCCGAAGGCCCAGGAAGTCGAGCTCCGTGAGGTTGGTCAACAGCGCCGTGACGTGATCGCCGATCATATCCACAGTCATGGCCGAATACACGTCGCCGGTCTGCTCCTCTTTCTGATACAGAGTATATTCGTTGTGTTGCGGCAGATCGCTGAACGCAGGATCCGGTATTCGACGTCTGTCTGCCAGACTGTCGACCCGGAACGAGTCATAGATGAAGGTCTCCATCTTTTTTTGGGAGGCCGAATATACGAGTAACCCCTTCATTGTGGAGAAGGCGGTAAGGCTTTTGAGGATCTTCAGGTTGAGTTCCGATGCCGAAGCGGCTGCTGGCTTGTCCATGAAGAAAAGCCCTTCCGCCGCTATCGTGCTCGGCCTTTCCAGTATCAAGCTGCTTACTATCGCTGCGAATGGCGATCGGCGCCATAATGGCAGATTATTGAGACTGGAGCCGAAGCTGGTCAGTTCTCCTGTATCTATCAAGCGCTTCTGTTCGCTTGAAGAGAGAAAAGAAAGGCTGGTGCTGACCCAATTCTGGGCAATCGCAGGCATCGCTGAAAGAGCGAACGCCAGTATATATAATGGCAATCTTCTCATTCTATTAGCCCCGTACCAGCGCTACCGCGAGCACGATGGCAGCCAGGCCCCAGCGATACCACGCAAAGGCTGCCGTCGAGTGCTTCCGCAGGAATGCCATAAGAGCCCTGATGCAGAGGAAGCCGGTCACGCTCGCGGCCACGAGGCCTATGGGAAAGATGACAAGCTCGGATGAAGCGATTGCGCCACCCGCGATCGACTTTGCCAGTTCGAGCGCGCTCTTGAGCCCTGCGCCGGCTATGATAGGAGCCGAGAGCAGGAATGAGAATCTGGCGGCCGCCTCCCTTTCGAAGCCAAGCGCGAGTCCCGCCGTGATGGTCGAACCTGAGCGCGACACCCCCGGAAAGATCGCGAGCGCCTGAGCCAGCCCAATATAGAGCGCGTCCTTGGGTCTCATTGCGCCCATTCGACGAGTATGACCGCCCAGGTGATCCGCCAACCATAGAATCCCACCCATTGCCGCAATGGCAAAGGCCATGACTACCATCGATGATTGAGGTATGGGCAGCCGGTGGAAGGAAGCCTGGACGCTGTTTTCAAGCAGAAAACCCGCGAAGCCTCCAGGTATGCAGGCAAGGACGATGTACCAGGCCATACGCCTGTCCTCATCGTGACCTATGCGCCGCTCCACGACACTCTTGAATCCGGCATTGATCAGTAGCTGCCAGTCTCTGGCGAAGAAGACCAGTACCGCCAGCAACGTACCGATATGCAGGGCCACATCAAATGTCAGGCTGCTGAGGACAGGATCGCTCCAGCCAAACAGCCAGGGAATGATGACCAGATGGGCAGAGCTGGAAACCGGCAGAAATTCGGTAAGTCCTTGTGCTATGCCCAGTATAAGAGCCTGAAATACTATCATGTGATACAGTATCTCCCCTGAAGATGAAGCGAAGATGAAATGTACTCGCTTTTCTTCAGGGGAGCCGGCGCGACACGCGCCGGCAGTTTTGGTTAGTCGACGCTTCCTGGTTCAGCATCGCCACTGCTTGATTTTTCATGATCGCGGCCGTTCTCAGTGTCGCCTTCGCCATGGGACTCAGCAACATCGGTATAAAGGATCTTGCCGTTCCCTGCGTCCACCTTGACCACCGCGCCGCTGTTCATTTCTACCGCATAGACCAGCTGGCCATTCTCATCTTCAAGATGGACGGACAAGGCACTCGCGCCGGGATTGGCGGCGAGGGCCGCTGCTTGGGCCTGGTTCGCGGTTATGGTGGGTGTTGCACCAATGGCCAGAGAACTCACATACAAAGGCTCGGCGATGGCATCTCCTGATTCCGCCGGGACGGTTGTGGTTACCTTGGGCTCGGTGCTCTTGGTCGGCTTCACTTGTGCCGTGGCCATGCCTGCCATCGTAAGGCAGAGTACGAGAGCCGTGCTCGTGATTCTGACTGTCTGTCTGTTCATACAGATCTCCTTGCTTTGCGGGCGCATTTTGCGCCTCGCTGTCGAAATAAGAAGGCCCGCAACGCGGTTCTTCCGAATCTTCTAGAGTTCTCGAAGTACCTCCACCACCTGCAATCGCGAGAGGCTCTGTCCGCTCCAAAAGGCGCTCAGAATCATGCCCGCGCTGACAAGCGCAAAAAGCACTCCGAGTTCCGGCCAGGCCGCGACCGGCGCGATTGCCGGAATGGTGAACAGGACGGAGAGCAGTGTCACCAGGAGACGAGCCAGGACGAACCCTATCGCGGCACCGACTACGAGACTGAGGCCACCAATGGCGGTAGCCTCCGCGAAGAGAAAGCGCTTCATGGTTCGTAAATCAGCCCCGAGGGCACGCATTGCCCCGAACTCCCGCCGCCTTTCGTTGACCATAGCCAGCAGGAAGACAGCCAATCCGATTGTCGCGACGATCACGCTATAGACCAGCTCCATTATTCCAAGCCCATCCAGATTAAGAGATGTCATCGAGCTGGAATCAACCTTGACTACCGTTTCGGTGGTCTGGATGCGGATGGGCATTGTCGTGCCTATCGTTGCCGCAAGTTCCGAGGAGATGCGCAGGTTGGTCTTGACTGCACCATCTGTCTTGATGAGGAAATAATCCATCGCCGTGCCTGACGCGACTGTCATATAATCCCTGTTGATGATGAAATCAGAATCCTGCGAAGATGTTGGGAAGTAGGTGAAGAATCCGACCGCGACCGTCTTGAGATCGACATATCGATTCGCAGCCCGGTTGTACAGACGCATGAGAACTGGATCTCCGATGCGAATGTCATATTTTTCGGCTTGCTCGACCGAGATAATGACGCCATTCGGAGTCGAGGCGAGTGCCCCGAGGACAGTAGTTGCCGAGCCTGGGGCGTAAATTGTCTTGCGGTCGCGCATCGCGGTGATGGTCTTTGGCGCGGAGCCATCGATGAAGAAGCTATCCGGCAGGTACGCAGTCTCACGGAACGCGGGAACATCTATCCCGTACACAGTGTTCTGTTCCGATCCTATCAACGCCTTCGTGTCGCGGGTGACGGCGGTCGTGGCTATGACACCCGGCTTGACCAGTGATTCCGCGAAGGAGGCCACCTGTGGCGTACTCTGGGCCGGAGTCACCCGGATATCCGCTCCAACGATATACTGGGCGTCTCGCTGCTTCTCAATCTCGTAAGTACGTTGGAAGAGTATGAGGCTTACGCCGAATGAGAGGGTGAGGGCTATGACCGTAACAGCCGCGCTGACCTTCGGGGCTCTGCGGCACAATGATTTTCCCGCGGTTTCACCAATCTCTCCGAAGAGCCTGCGGAATATCCGACTGATTGCTACTGTCGAGGAAGCGATGGTCTTTTCGAGAACCCGAAGTGTCAAGAGCGTCAGACCTATCCATGCAAACAGTGGCGCAAGGAAAATATAGAAGGCCAGGGACACTGCCTGGCCTTCGTTGCCCGTTGGTTTGAAGCCACCATTGAGACTGGTTACAAGAAGCACAATCCCTGATGCGATCAAGGCCGCGACATCGAGCCATGACCGTTTCCAGAAAGGCGCCTTTTCGATACGGCGGGTGCTGCGGCGTTCTTGCGTTATCTCTGAGCGTAACGTTCCCATGGTGGGGAGGAAGGCCGCCAGAAAGGTGAGGACGAGACCCGCTGCGAATGCGATAAGTGCCGATTTGGAGAATGCGGCCCAATCGAATCCCGCTGCCAGGGGACTGAATCCCTGACCTTCAGAGAAGGCACCGGCGAGTGACAGCAACCCCAGCCCGACCAGAAGACCCACCGCGGAACCTGCCAGAGCAAGGAAGAGTGACGATAGTGCCACGATGGAGCCGATTTGAACAGGCCGTGCTCCCCGGGTGCGAAGGAGGCTGATCTCGCGGCGCTGGCTATCAGCGAAGAGCTCCGCCGCGAATTTTGAGAGCCACGCAGCAAGGAGTATTCCCGGCAGACCCAGAAAGATGAACAGAATGCGGGCCGAAAGGACATCGCTTGTGGCTGTGGCCAGTGCCCCGGAGAGATTGTCCACCGCCTTGATCCTTCCGGAGAAGAGTCGCTCTATTGAACGCCTCAATGAATCCGTGTGGAGTGCAGCCAGGGTCGGATCGGACGGCAACATATTCCGGTCTATCTTGATGTGCACCTGGGGATCGATCAGGATGGAGCCCGGCGCGAGCGAATTCGGTGGATTGGCGACCATTGCCTGCAACGGTACCTGAAGGACGGAATTGAACCATCCAAGATCCACGAACGCTACGTCCGAGACCAGTGCATTCTCCGCTTCGGTGGAAGTAGCGAAGAGGGGGTCTGCCTTGTCCATGCGGGCGATACCGCTGACCGGGAGTACGACTGGCTTGTCCAGACCTGCGAAATTGAAGGCGAGACTGTCGCCCAGTGTAATGCCTTCCGAGAGCGCCATCGCCTCACTGATGACGACGCTGCCAGCGGAAAAGGTGCCGCTCTGCACCTGTACCAAGTCGAAATTCTTCAGATAGGAAGGTGCCAGTGCGAACATCCTGCCGGATGGTGAGAGCTTGGACTGTCCGGCCTTGCATGCGCCTGCAAAGTCCGCGCTTACAACAGTCTCGGCGGTCAGGACTCCGCTTTTCGCGGCTATCGCGGGCGCGATATCAGCGTAGCCTTCCGCAGGGTTGACCTGATGAGCTACGATGTCGAGGGTCACTGGAGCCAGCGCGGCCGCTGTCATCTGCCTCGTGGCCCCATCTATGAAGAAGAGTATGCCGGAGAAGAGTCCTACCGCCAAAGCTAGACCAAAAACATAGGTTCTGCTACGTCGGCCGTTTCGTGCAACCAGCCTCCATGGGTACGAAATATTCATGATTGATTTCCTTTGACAGAGGCACGCTCCGCTTCATCGGCAATCCGACCATCGCGAAGCCTGATTCGACGATCCGCGAGAGCGGCCACAGCAGGGTCATGGGTGACTATGACGAGCGTCAGACCTAGTCTTTGTTTCAGTTCAATAAGCACTGCCATGATCTCATCAGAAGTAGCGGCGTCGAGGTTTCCGGTTGGTTCGTCAGCAAGCAGGATCTCCGGCTCGTTGGCCAGAGCCCTGGCAATGCCTACTCGCTGCTGCTGACCCCCGGACATCTCCTCTGGCAGTCGCTCTCCGATGTCAGTCAGGCCTACGAGGGTAAGCAGATTCTGTGCTAGACGCCCCCGGGCTTCCTGAGCGACGCCCTCAAGCAACAATGGGAACTCGACGTTTTCCCTGGCTGTAAGCACAGAGAACAGGTCGTGGCGCTGAAAAATGAAGCCGATCTTCTTTCTTCGCAGGGCCGCCAACCAGGTTTCATCATGACCGGCCAGATCGGTGCCATCTACCTGGACTGATCCCTCCGATGGCTGATCGAGTCCACCCAGAAGGTTGAGCAGTGTAGTTTTTCCACAGCCACTTGGGCCGGTGATCGCGACGAATTCGCCTCGCCTGACCTCGATGTCCAGACCATCCAGAGCCACGACGCTCGCATCGCCGCTCATCCTGTACTCGCGGCGAAGGCCGCTGGTTTTGAGTGCGCTAGAGTGCATGTGAGGTCTCCTCTTCACTGAGAACACCATCGGCTATCCTGACATGCCGGGAAGCGCGTTGGGCCACTGCTGGATTGTGCGTTACTATCAGGAGGCTCATGTGGCGCTCCTTGTTCAGTTGCCCAAGCATATCCATTACCGATTCGGCAGTGGCGCTGTCCAGTTCTCCGGTGAGTTCATCGGCGAGCATGAGCTCGGGTTCATTGGCGAGAGCTACGGCTATGGCGACTCTCTGCCGTTCACCGCCAGACAACTGGGATGGCCTGTGGCTGCCTCGGTTGGCAAGGCCAACGTCCGCAAGCAGGGCTCTCGCCCTCGTGGCTGTCCTGGTCAAGCCGGCAAGATTCATGGGCAACTGAACGTTCTCCAGTGCCGACAGAAAAGGAATCAGGTTGTCGGCTTGATAGACAATTCCAAGCTTCTGTCGTCTGACTGCGGCCCGCTCGCTTTCATCGAGTGCTGTAAGCTCATGTCCTCCTAGCCGTATCCGCCCCGCATTGGGCAGCGAGAGCCCGCCGATAATGGAGAGCAACGTGCTCTTTCCAGCGCCCGAGCGTCCGGTCACGGCTACGAATTCGCCAGCGGCCATGGAGAGCTCGGCCCCACGGAGGGCTACCGATTCTATCAGGCCATCCTTGTAGATCTTATAGACATCATGTATTTCCAGTATATTCATCGCTGTATCTGTATCCGTCTTCATTTCTTTATCCTGAGTGACAGGGCGATATCACGGAATCCTTCGCGATCGTAATTGCGTGCCGGACCCATCAAGGTGAGTACCGCGACTCGGCCATCGGGTTCGGGTATGTAGTAGCGTTCATCGTGAGCCGTATAGCTCTTGCCTGTTACCTGTGAACTGCCCGAGGCCTCGAATCCCAATATGATGGCCGACCGTATGTCTTGAGATGCCGCTATGCCCAGGGACCTGAATCCCGGAACGCTCGAGGCCAGCGTCTTGGCGTCATTGGATGCGTAGGCTGTCATGCTTATTCCCGCTTCGAGCCTTATCAGTTCAAGCGTCATGGAGTCGTCGCCACCCGAGAACTTGACCACACCCTTGAATGCCGTATCTCTGCTCCATGGCCCCGGATGGCCAATTGAGAACTTCTGGCTTGCGTCGGAATAGGTCACGAGTGCTGCCTCGACGCCGCCTTCGCCACCATCCGCATAGACACCAAAAACCGATGCGATGGCCGAAAAGACGACCACCAAGACTCGACGCTTCATCATTGTCATGTATGTACCTCCGTTTGATTCGATCAACATGGAGGTTACAGATGCAAGATGAAGGTCAGATGAAGTTCTTGAAGAATTTGTCTGGCGGTGGAATCTCTAGATCAAAGGCAGCAGGATGGAGATTTCTGTGCCCTTGCCGGGCTCACTGATGGCACTGATCGAGCCTCGGTGGCCCGCGATGATCGCCTTGGCGATCGCCAGTCCCAGGCCAGTGCCAGGAGCGGATCGGGCCGCTTCCAGCCTCATGAATCGATCGAATATGCGGGAAATGTCGGCAGCAGCTATACCGATGCCGGTGTCGGCGATGGTGATCTTTGCGAGCGAACCATTCCTGATAAGCGCTACCAGTATGGATCCCTTGTCGGTGTACTTGATGGCATTGTCTATGACGTTCATGAAGGCGTGCAACAGGGCATCACCATCTCCATGGGTTACAACCGTATCGTGTATCACACAGGCCAGTTCCAGGCCCTTGTGAACTGCCAGAGGTCTCAATGACTCAACCATGCCCGACAGAAGACTGCCGACATCAATCTCGTCTCTGAGGGATGCTGCCATCAAGTCGGCCCGCGACAGAAGCAACAGGTCGGCGACGAGGGTGTCGAGTCGATCGACGGCCTTTCCGAGATCCACCATGGCCAGCTCGTATTCTTCTGCGGTGCGCGTACGCCTTGTGGTGACCGAGAGTATGGCCCGCATGACCGAAACGGGCGTGCGAAGTTCGTGGGATGCATCGGCGGTAAATTGCTTGTACCTGTTGAACGAAAGCTCAACTCGATCCAGCATTTCGTCAAAGGTCGCCGCGAGACGGCCCAGCTCATCGTCGGTATGCGGCAGGCTGATCCGTGCCGATAGGGCCTCGGCAGAGAATCTGCGGGCCGTTCGTGTCATGATGTCTATCGGACGGAGAAGCCGGACCGCCAGAAAATAACCTCCCGCTGCTGAAGCCGGCAGGAATATCGCCAGCGCCGCGATCATGATCAGCAGAAGTTGTCGGAGTGTCTTTTCAAGACTCTTGGTAGATTGCGCCACTTGTAGAATCGCCAGCGCCGTATCATTGTCGAGAATGGAAGTTGTATAGACAATAAGATCAGGGTCGATGAGCTGGAAGCTGGACTGACTCGGTGGCGCTTTGATGGACGGGATCGCGCCACTGGCCGGGCCCGATTCGAGCAAGACCCGCCCTTGAATATCCAGGAGTCGCGCGGTGAAAGGAGCCAGATGGGCGTTGGTCTCCGAAGCCTCTATAAGGCTTTCCGGCAACTTCATAACACCCGATTCAATATTGAGATTCGCTGCAATGACGTCCGCCTGTGTACGGAGGGAATCCTTCATTGAGGCATGCAGGAAGACGTTCATCGTGCCAAAGATAAGGAAGCCATACAAGGCGATAGCGATGAAGAAAATAAGCGTCATCCAAGCCGCGAAGCGAGCCCTGAGGTTGGTGCGGAGCGTATCCACGAGAGGTATTCGGCCGTGCGCGCGTTCGTTTGTGGCCGTGATCGCGGTTCCGGCGCCTGAATCATCAGCCCTTTTCATGATGAGGCTCCGCAGCCATGCGATACCCCAGTCCTCTGAGCGTCTCAAAGAGCTTCAGGGCACATGGGTCGTCAATCTTTCTGCGCAGGTTGCGGATGTAGACATCGACAACGTTGGATTCATTAAAGGAATGTGAGTCCCAGACGTGGTCAGCAATCTGGTCACGCGTGAATACCCTGCCAGGTTGACGCATCATGTACTCCAGGATGGCATATTCCTTGGCGGTCAGGTCGATTGAGAGAGCACCACGGGTGGCTTTCTTGGTTACGGTATCGAGGCTCAGGTCGGCAACCTTCAGCACAGGAGACCGAGGCGTATCGAGCGATCTTCGCGAGAGCGCCCGGATGCGGGCGAGAAGCTCCTCGAAGGCGAACGGCTTGACCAGGTAGTCATCGGCTCCGGCGTCGAGGCCTGCGACACGGTCTTCTATGGCATCACGGGCCGTCAGCATCAGTATGGAACCTGACGCGCCTCGGGCTCTGATCCGTCTGCAGACCTCGATGCCATCTACGCGTGGAATCATGATGTCCAAAATTATCGTATCGTAGACCGCCATCTCCGAAGCCGCCAAGGCCTGTTGCCCATCGGTGGCCGCATCGACCGCGTAGCCTTCCTCTTCGAGACCCTTCTTGATGTAGCGAACCAGACTCGGCTCATCTTCAACGAGTAATATCCTCATGATCCTCACTGCATGCCTGCGCGAATGCATACTGGGAATACACCTCGCCATGGGCCCGCGTCAATTCCCTGTGACTTCCTTGCCTCGCGGGAGGCGCACACGAGCCCACCGCAATGATTTGACAAAATGGCGACAACCCACCACCATAGCCCAAGGAGTATCAATGGATCTGTCCTTTGACCCATATTTCAATCCGTATCCCAGCCGGCGCAATGTCCACTATGCAGCGCGCGGTATGGTGTGCGCCTCGCACCCGCTGGCGGCCCAGGCGGGGCTCCAGGTGTTGCGAAAGGGTGGCAACGCGGCCGACGCGGCGGTGGCGACGGCGGCCGCACTTACGGTGGTCGAGCCAACCTCAAACGGCCTTGGCTCCGACGCCTTTGCGCTGATATGGCATGAAGGCCGCCTGCGCGGACTCAACGCATCGGGTCCGACGCCCGCCGCTCTGGATCTTGATGTGGTACGGAACAAAGGCTGGGGCGCCAACGGCCACCTGCCGGCCTATGGCTGGGCCCCGGTGACTGTGCCCGGCGCGCCGGCGGCATGGGCGGAGCTGACGCGCGCCTGTGGCAGACTGTCGCTTGCTGAGAATCTCGCACCGGCGATAGAGCTGGCCAGGGAGGGCCACGCAGTCGCGCTGACAGTCGCCTGGTACTGGAACAGGGCCTGGCAACGCTATTCGGCCGGACTGCCCGGTGTCGAATCATCACGACTTGCCGAATGGTTCCGCGTATTCGCCAGCGGCGGCGCCGACTATGGCGCAACTGGTGGCCGGGCGCCGCGTCCCGGCGAGACCTGGAAGTCGCCGTATCACGCCGAAACCCTTGCCCGCATAGCCGGAAGCGACTCCAGGGACTTCTATGAAGGTGCCATCGCGCGTCGCATCGTTGAAGCGGCGCAGAATACCGGCGGCTACCTGCGCGCCTCCGACCTTCGGGATTTTGCGCCCGAATGGGTACAGCCGATATCGGTGCCATACAAGGGCTTCGATGTATGGGAAATTCCGCCAAACGGACAGGGACTGGCGGCCTTGATGGCCCTGAACATACTGTCTGATTTCAGGCCGACCCATCATGACGACCCTGCCGTTATCCATCGCCAGCTCGAAGCGATGAAGCTGGCGTTCGCCGATGCCCATGCCCATGTCGCCGATCAGCGCTTTGCCGACGTGCCGGTGCTGGCTCTGCTCGACCCGACCTATGCGAGGAGCCGGGCTTCGATGATCAGCGATGCCGCCCAGGATTTCGGGGCCGGAGCTCCTCTGCCTGGTGGCACCGTCTACCTGAGTACGGCCGATGCCGATGGAACAATGGTTTCATACATCCAGAGCAACTACATGGGGTTTGGCTCCGGCATTGTGATACCGGATACAGGCATAGCCCTGAACAACCGCGGGCACTGCTTCAGTCTGGATGAAAACCATCCCAACTCGCTCCGGCCAGGCAAGCGTCCATACAACACGATCATACCGGGCTTCCTGACCAAGGATGGCCGCGCGATCGGGCCCTTTGGCGTCATGGGCGGCTTCATGCAGCCACAGGGACACCTGCAGGTGGTGATGAATAGCATTGACTTTGGCATGAACCCCCAGCAAGCCCTGGATGCGCCACGCTGGCAATGGACCAAGGGGCTGGAGGCAGAACTCGAATCATCCTTTGACCGCGAAATTCTCTTTAGCCTGCAGCGGCGCGGCCATCAAGCACGGTACCAGAGCGACTCAGGCAGTTTTGGCCGGGGCCAGATTATCTGGAAGCATGACGACGGCGGCTTTGTCGGTGGCACCGAGAACCGGGCTGACGGCGCCGTCGCGGCATGGTAGAGGGGCGACTTTCACACTGGCGCCATGACGGGCCTTGGCGTAGAATGGGCGCATGAGCGAACAAACCAGACTGGATACTCTGGCCACGCTGCTGGCCAAGGCCCCGGATGAGGTATTCATCCAGCCGCACAATGTTCCCGACCCGGATGCCATCGCGGCGAGCGCCGGCATGCAGTACCTGCTTGGGCTCAGGGGAATCAAGACCGTTATTGTCTATGACCGGGAGATCGAGAAGACCGATTCGGCCCGGATGCTCGAGCTGTTTGATATTGAAATGCATCTCACAAAGGACGTGGCCACGCTGGGCGTCGAAGACTGGGCGCTGCTCGTGGATGGCCAGAAGGGTGGGGGCAACCTGACTGACCTGCCTACCGACGAGGTCGCGTGCATCGATCATCATGAATATCGCCTCGGGCAGGGCTACCGATTTGAGGATATCAGGCCGACGGTCGGAGCCTGCTCGAGTATGGTTGCCGAATACTTCATGGAAAATCACGTGGAGCCACCGCGCAAGCTGGCGACCGCTTTGGTCTTTGGCATCATGAAGGACACCGAAGCGCTGACCCGGGGTCTGTCCGACCTGGACATAGAGATGTTCTACCGGCTCTACCGTTATGCGGATCCCGGGCTTATCAAGGTGCTGAACGGTGCGCAATTGACCAGAATGGATCTGGACCGGTACGCCGAAGCCTTCCGGACGGTCGAGGTGTATGATGGCCTTGGGTTTATGCGCCTTGATGCGCCGGATGATTCGCTTCTTGGGGCCGCCAGCGACATCGTCCTGTCGCTGGATACGGTCGTGGTCGTGCTTGCGTATTCTGTGAGGAAAGAAGGAATAAAACTCTCGGTGCGGAGCGAGATTCCCGAGGTCAAGGCAAACGATCTGGTGCGCTTTGTGCTGGAAGGCTGTGGCTTTGGCGGCGGACACGACCACATGGCTGGCGGCTTCTTGCCGGGCGACAAGCTCCCACCGACCAGGTTGGTCGATACCTTCCTGCGGCACCGTGCCATACTCTTCTTCGAGACTGCGAGGAAATCCCCGAGGGGGTGCGACGCGAAACGTTGAGCGTCGCAAGGGGGAGGCGTCACCCCAAAGAATGCTCACTTCCTCTTTATAACCTCAAACCCGACATACGGCACCAGGACTGGCGGAATCCTCACGGTGCCGTCGGCCTGCTGGAAATTCTCAAGGACGGCTATAATGCCGCGCGATATCGCGATGGCGGTGCCGTTCAGGAGGTGTACGTACTTGTTCTTGCCGTCGTCGTCCTTGTACTTGATGTTGAGGCGGCGGGACTGGTAGTCGGTGCAGTTGGAGGTGCTGGTCACTTCGCCCCATTCGCCGCCGTTGCGGCCGGGCATCCAGGCCTCGAGGTCCCACTTGCGGTAGGCCGGGGCGCCAAGGTCGCCAGTGCAGGTGTCCACGACGCGGAAGGGGATGCCGAGTCCGGAGAATATCTCCTCCTCGACGAGGCGAAGCTCCTCATGGATGCGGTCTGAATCCTCGGGCAGGCAGTATGCGAACATCTCCAGCTTGGTGAACTGGTGGACTCGGTACAGGCCCTTGCTGAACTGGCCCGCGGCTCCGGCTTCACGGCGGAAGCAATGTGACAGGCCGGCAAGTCGCAATGGCAACTGGTCCTTCTGGAATATGGTGTCCGAGTAGTAGCCGCCCAGCGTTATCTCGGCGGTGCCGACGAGGCAGGAGCCTTCGCCCTCCACCGCGTAGACGTTGGACTCGGCGCCGCGGGGGTTGAAGCCAATGCCTTCGAGTATTTCGGTCTTGGCTATGTCCGGCGTTATGAATGGGGTAAAGCCCTTCTTGACGAGGATGTCGAGGGCGTAGCGGACCAGGCCAAGCTCCAGGAATACGCCCTCGTTCTTGAGGTAGTAGAACTTGGTGCCAGAGACCTTGGTGCCCGCGTCAAAGTCTATGATGTCGAGGTCCTGGCCCAGCTGGACGTGGTCCTTGGGCTCGAAGTCGAACTTCGTCGGGGTGCCGACACGCTTGACCTCGAGGTTGTCCTTGTCTTCCTTGCCAATAGGCGCGTCGGGGTGGGCCATGTTGGGTATGCGGCGAACCTCGGCGTCAAGGCGTGCATGGATATCCTCCGACTCCGCTTCAAGCGCGGCTATGGTGTCCTTGAGGCGCTTGCCCTCGGCTATCAGGCGGTCGCGGACGGCGGCCTCGAGTTTGCCCTTCATCGCGGCGGCGTTTTCATTGCGGGCCCGGCGCTCGTCCTCCAGCTTTTTGAGGATCTCGTTGCGCTTGTCGAAGAGGGCCGCGACCAGGTCGGCGTCAGCCTTCATGAATCGATCGCCAATATTCTTCTTGACCGCGTCAAGATTGTCTTTGATGAATCGTAGGTCTAACATGATGGGCGACATGATAGAATAAAAATCAAACGAACGCAATCGTGCCGTTCCATTGCCCCGCGCGGATTAGAGCTTGAACCCGAGCTCCACCGTTGTGCCGTGCTCGCGCTTCATCACGATGGTCCCACCCATCTGCTCTGTCAGGGTTCGCACCAGCATGAGGCCGAAGCCGGGGGTATTTTCGAAATTGACGGTGTCTGGAACGCCGTGGCCATCGTCCTGCACCGTTATCGTAGCCTCGCCGCCTGTCCGCGTAGCCGAGACCCGAATCGTCCCACTGTTCCTGTCAATGAAGGCGTACTTCATGATGTTCGTCAGGAGCTCGTTGACTATGATTCCTATCGACTGCATCACTTTCGCGCTTATGGTGAAATCATCGAAACGCTTCTCCACTGTTATTGATCCGCTGTTCGGGAAATTGGCCAGGATCTCGTCGACCAGGGGGACGAGATATGTCCGTACCGACATGTCTGTATAGTCGACAGAGCGGTACAGCTTGTCGTACAGCAACATCATGCTGCCGACGCGGCTTTCGGTATCCTCGAGCGCCTGTATCGCGACCGGATCCTGGATTGACATCGTCTGGAGCATAAGCAGGCTCTTTATTGTATTCATGCTGTTCTTGATGCGGTGATGAACTTCCTTGAGAATGAGCTTTTTTTCCTCGAGCAAGGCAGCGATCTTCTTTTCTGTCTCCCTGCGCGCCGTTATGTCCTCGATGGCCAGGAGAATGATGTGCTCCTTGCCAGGCGCCTGCCTGATCTGTCTGGCATTCAGTAACATGACACGGCGGCCGATGGTCGCAAAATCGTGCTCAACCTCGTAATCGTCGAAGGACACCTGCTGCGGAAGAATTTCCTCCAGAAGCTTCCTCAATTTGGGAATATTCCACTGCTTGTTGCCAAGGTCGTATATCAGCTGCCCTATGGTCTCTTCGGGCTTGACCTTGAACAATTCATAGAACGAGCGGCTGACGGTTACAACCCGGAGGTCATGGTCGAGCGATATGAGCGGCTCCCTGACGGTGTTGATGATGCTCTGTGCGAATTCACTGGTCGCGTCCGCGGCTTGCTTGATGACGGCCAGCTCTTTTCTGGTCGTCTCCAGCCCCTTCTCGATCTCCTTGCGCTCGCTCAGCTCCCGTTCGAGCGCGCTGTAGGCGTCGAAAAGCTTGAACGCCATCTTGATCGATGCGTCGAGGACGGTGATGCTCGAATTCTTGACGACATAGCCGTACGATGTGATCTTCTCGGTTCTTTCGACCACCTCCTCTTCCGTGTGGCTGGACAGGAAGAGGATGGGTATGTTGCGTTGCCTAAGAATTATCTCCGCGGCCTGTGTGCCATCCATGCCCTCACCCAGGTCTATGTCCATGAGCACCATGTCGATGGTGCTGCTCTTCTTGAACAGTTCGATCGCCTGTTCGGCGGTAGTGGCGGTGATGACTCGATACCCGAATTTTTCAAGTGGTGCTTTCCGGCTCTCCGGCAGGTATTCCAGCTCTATCTCCGCTTCGTTCTTCAGGATTTCGATGGCCTTCTCGCCCGTATTCGTCGTGAGCACCTTGTAGCCGTAGCGTTCAAGGAACATTTTCTGGCTCATGGCTATCAGCATCTCGTCTTCAACCAGTAGCAATGTCTTGTTACCGCCCATGCCTATACCTCATGCAACTGCCGATATGTCTCTCGAAAATGGTTTCCATTACTCTAGTATAGGCATTATTCATTGGCATGGCGCACATTCATGGATGTTTTTCTATCGAAAGATGACACGAGCGGAATATTGTGCACCTTGTATGGTCGATCGTTTTTTGGTACCCTGCTCGCATGAAGCTCGATATCAATCCAAGAGGCAACGGTGCCTGTCCTTTGTGTGTCTCCAACAGGAATTGCCGGATACAGAGGAAACTCGCCGACAATGTCGATGAGCTCAGCCCCGCGAACGAAGAAGAGATGGAGATAGTTGTCTATTCCTGTCCCTACTTCAAGGAGAAGGTCGCCCCGTGATCGAACGCCTCGAGTCGATCGCGGCTCGTTTCAAGCAGCTTGATGAAATGGTCTCCGATCCTACGCTTGCTCGTGATGCCAAGCGCTATCGGGAGACCATGCAGGAGCGCTCGCACCTTGCCGAGATTATGGACGCCTATGCGGAATACAGCCGTCTTGAAGGCGAGATCGCCGGCGCACGGGCCATGATCCACGACGAGACCGATCCGGATCTCAAGGAGATGGCACGCGAGGAGCTCAAGGCGCTTGAAACGGCCTTGGCGGCCGCTGAGCATAGCCTGAATGAGCTGCTGATACCGCGTGACCCGCTCGACGACAAGAATACCATCATGGAGATTCGTGCCGGCACCGGAGGCGACGAGGCCGCTCTGTTTGCCGCCGATCTATACCGGATGTATTCACGCTACGCGGATTCCAAAAGCTGGAAGATAGAGGTGATGAGCACCAGCGAGACAGGCCTCGGCGGCTTCAAGGAAATCATCTTCTCGATATCAGGAGATCAGGTCTTTGGCAAGCTTCGCTGGGAGAGCGGGGTACACCGCGTCCAGAGGGTACCGACAACCGAGGCTTCCGGTCGTATTCATACGAGTGCCGTTACCGTCGCGGTGTTGCCGGAGGCGGAGGAGACCGAGGTCGATATCCGGCCGGAGGATCTGCGCGTCGACGTGATGCGGGCCGGTGGCCCTGGTGGCCAGTGCGTCAATACGACCGATTCAGCTGTCAGGTTGACCCATATTCCCACCGGCATCATCGTGCATTGCCAGGATGAGAAGAGCCAGATCAAAAACAAGGCCAAGGCCATGCGCATTCTGCGCGCCCGCATCTACGAGATGGAAGAAGACAAGAAGAATGCCGAGCGGGCCGCCAACCGCAAGAGCCAGATAGGCTCAGGCGATCGCTCGGAGCGCATCCGGACATATAACTTTCCGCAGAACCGCGTTACCGACCATCGAATCGATGTAACGCTGTACAAGCTGGATCTGTTCATGCAAGGCGACATGGACGAGATCATTCAGGGTCTGGCCCTGCGCGCCCGTGATGACGCGCTCAAGGCCGAGGACCGGTGATTTCCCGAGAGGAGCCCACCCCGTGACCGTGCGGGCGGCTCTGGCGGAAGGAACCGGAACCCTGGAGACGGGCAGACCGGGATCGCCTTTCCTGGATGCCGCCCTGCTCCTTGGGTTTGCCATGTATGTCGAACGCGACAGACTGCTCGCATCGATGCCCGATGAGGTACCCGAGCCAGCGCTCGACTCGTATCGAGCGTACCTGTCGAGACGCGCCTCAGGCGAGCCTGTCGCCTATATTCTTGGCTACAAGGAATTCTACGGGCGGCGCTTCCGCGTCGATTCACGCGTACTGGTGCCCCGGCCCGATACGGAGACTCTGGTAGAGGTCGCGCTGTCGATGTTGCCGCCACCGCGCATGGCTGGCAAGCATGCTCTTCGTTGCCATGACGCGTTTACGGGTTCCGGTTGCGTTGGCATAACGATAGCGGCCGAGCGGCCAGATGTCGATGTCAGCGTATCGGACGCATCGGCCGATGCCTTGGATCTGTGCCGGCACAACGCGCAGGCCGTGCTTGGGCATGCATTGGAGACGACCCTGGGTGATGTCCTCTCCGCGGCGGCCGGGCCGCTCGACCTGGTCGTGGCCAATCCACCATACGTGACGAGTTCCCTGACAGAGTCATTGCTCGCCGACGGTGGGCGAGAGCCTAAAGCGGCACTCGACGGCGGTGAGCGCGGAATTGATCTGTACCCGCGCATAGTCGCACAGGCACGGCAGCTTCTGTTCGAGGGTGGTTCGCTGGCTCTGGAGATAGGGGATGAACAGGGTCGGGACGTGGCGGCGATGTTCCGCGCGTCAGGATTCTCTGAAATAGCTATACATGATGACCTTGCCGGCAGGAACCGTGTTGTTGCGGGGGTGAAGCGTGCAGTACGATGACAGGCTCGATGATTTTCTGGATCGATTCCAGCGGTCGGACTCCGCCAGAATCACTGCCGCCCGCGCGTGGGCTGGCGAGTTGCATGCCGGCAAGGTTAGGGCTTCCGGTGAGCCGACGGTAACACATCCGGAACGCGTCGCGGCGGTTCTTGCCGGCATGGGCATGGATGCCGACAGCGTCATCGCGGGGCTCCTGCATCAGGCTATCGAGGATGGATTGACGAGCGGCAAGGTGGTCGCCGAGCGCTTTGGCGACAAATCCGGCACGCTGGTCGACGAGCTGTCAAGGATGGCGTCCCTCAAGGCCAAGAACAAGACCATCCAGGCTGCCGAGGCAATCCGCAAGATGCTCTTTGCCCTGACCCGCGACCTGCGCGTCATCATCATCAAGCTGGCCGACAAGCTGGACAACATGCGCACGCTCAAGTGGCTGCCGGAGGAGGACAGGCGCAGGATCGCCGCGGAGTGCGTCGATGTATTCGCCCCGCTCGCCGACCGCCTTGGCATAAGCTGGATGAAGGACGAGCTGGAAGACCTTGCGCTCAAGGAGATAAACCGCGAGGCGTTTGACCAGATCAAGATGCTGGTATCATCGAAAAAGGCTGAGCGCGAGGCATTTCTTCAGGCCGCCAGTGATAAGCTGGTAGCGGCTGCGAAGACCGAGGGCATAGTGGTGGAGGTGATGGCTCGCGCCAAGCACTTCTATTCGATATACCAGAAGATGCGCAAGCGCGGCAAAGGCGCCGACGAGTTGTATGACCTGTCGGGTGTACGCGTGCTCTGTGATGAGGAGAGCGAGTGCTATACTGTACTTGGCATAGCGCACGGCTTGTGGAAGCCACTCGACGGCCGGTTCAAGGACTACATAGCGATGCCCAAGTCCAATGGCTACCGCAGCCTGCACACCACGGTCATGGCTAATGATGGGCTCCTGCTCGAAATACAGATACGCACCAGGGAGATGCATCGTGTTGCCGAGTTCGGCATCGCGTCGCACTGGCTGTACAAGAAGGGTTCGACATCAGAGATAGTCAGGCCTGAGGACTTGGCTCTGGTCAACAGGCTGAAGGACTGGAGCGCGATGCTCGAGTCGGGCACTGAATTCCTGGAAGACATCAAGCGGGAGCTGCTCAGGGACTCCATCATCGTGTTCACACCCAAGGGCGACGCGATAGAACTGGCCGCCGGTTCGACGCCGCTGGATTTCGCATACGCCATACACAGCGACGTGGGCAACCGCTGCCTGGCAGCCAAGGCCGATGGGGCCATCATCCCGCTCGATGCTGAACTCAAGAACACCCAGGTCGTCGATATAGTCACCAGCGCCAATGCGCGGCCCAACGTAAACTGGCTCAAGGCGGTCAAGACTTCAAAGGCTCGATCAAAGATACGCGCGTGGCTGGTAGCCGAAGGCACCGTGCTTGCCATAGACAAGAATGTCGTGGCGCGCCGTCGGGACGACAAGGAATCCAGGCACGATGAGCGCGGCAAATCTTCGGCCCAGGCATCAGGGGCGGGCTCGCCCGATCGCAAGGTGGAGCTGGAGGTCCGCCATGGCGAGGCCAAGCATACCGAATCACGCAGACCCGATACACCTGAAGTGCCGGTCGCCCAGATGGACTATCGGCCATACATTCCGAAGGAGGCTACCGATGCGACGCATGCAGGTATCAGCGTATCGGGCGCGGGCAATCTGATGGTGCGATTCGCGGCGTGCTGCAAACCGGCCGTCGGCGAGCGCATCGTTGGCTATGTCTCCCGGGGCCGAGGCATCATAGTGCACCGGGCCTCATGCAAGAACCTGGCCAATATCCGCGAGTTTGCCGAACGCCGTGTCGAGGTCAGCTGGGAGACAGCCCCGGGTCTGACCAGGCGCTACCATGTGACGGGGCGACGCGTTTTGGACCTCTTCTCCGAAATAGAGAACGCCGTGCGCAAGCATGGCGGTCGCCTGATCGAGGGACGGCTTGAGGATGGCCAGGAAACGCTGTCGGGCAACTTCACGATGGCGTACGCCAGCGCCGAAGATGCCCACACCGCGGAGCGCAACCTGAAGCATGTGCCGTCCATCATCAGGATCAAGCGGATAGACTAGACGGCTGGCCCGGTTCCGACAGAGCGGCTGGCCTCTGAGCCGCGATCTTCTGTGATGGAAGGAATGGCATACCATGACGCGTGAGGAGTTTCTGCGCAGGGAATACTTGGGCCGGATCGAGCGGGTGGTTGATCATATCTACGCCCATCACGGCGATGAACTCACCATCGATGAACTTGCGGACATCGCCGCTTTCTCCCGCTTCCATTTCCACCGCGTATTCTCCAGCATAACCGGCGAGACGGTCTCCGATTTTCTGAAGAGAGTGCGTCTGCAACAAGCCGCTTCCAGGCTGACCGAACATCCAGGCGAAGCGGTCACCGACGTCGCGCTCGCTGTCGGATTCTCCAGTCCCAGCGTATTTGCCCGGGCCTTCAGGTCACGCTTCGGCGTGACAGCCTCAGTGTGGCGCACTCTTGATGGGTCGAAACGGCGGCTTCTTGCGGAAAGCAATGCCTGCACAGTGCACAGCACCGCGGGTCCAGCGATCGGCAATCCTGGGCAAGCGCAAGCGAGCGCAGATCGATATGATCTTTCCATGCGAACTGACGATAGCAGGAGGGATGCCATGAAGAGTCTGTCATACAAGGTTGAGGTCAGGAAATTGCCCGAACTTACGGTGGCCTATGCACGCCATGTCGGAGCATTCAATGCAATAGGAGAAGCCTTCGGGCGGCTCTCCCGCTGGGCCGGCCCCCGCGGGCTATTCCGGGTGCCAGGAGCCCAGTCGCTCGCTGTCTATCACGATTCGCCCGAAACCACGCCCGAGCAGAAGCTCCGCTCGAGTGCCTGTGTGACCGTTGCCCCAGGTACAGAGGTGTCTGGCGATATCAACGTGATGACCATACCCGGTGGCATGTTCGCGGTTGCCAGGTTCGAGATACTGCCGAGCCAGTTTGGCGAAGCATGGGATGCACTAATGGGTGAATGGTTCCCATCATCGGGATATCAGCCTGATGATAGAATGTGCTATGAGGTCTACCTTCAGGATCCCGCCAGCCACCCTAAGGGTATGTTTGTCATCGACATATGCGAACCGGTCAGGCCGCTCTAACTGCCATGAAAAGCGATTGGAAGAAGACAGACAAGGCGCTGTACCTGCCGGGATCAGACCCCCGACAGGTCATCGTCCCACCGTTTCAATTCTTTTCCATAAAGGGACGGGGCAACCCCAACGGCTCGCATTTCATGGATTGTGTGGGCGCGCTGTACTCAGTTGCCTACGCTGTCAGAATGTCGTACAAGTCATCGAACCCGCCTGAGGGATATTTCGAATACACGGTATTCCCGCTCGAGGGAGTCTGGGATGTTTCGGAGGAAGCCAGATACCGTGCTCCGCATGTGCTCGACAAGGACCAACTGGTATACACGATGATGATCCGGCAACCTGACTTCGTTACGCCGGAATTCGCCCGATACGCAATCGAGGCGGTGCGGAAGAAGCGACCCGGCGACATCCTCGACTCGGCGGAGTTTGGCACATATGAAGAAGGGCTATGCGTCCAGATGATGCACACTGGAAGCTATGACTCCGAAGCTGCGAGTTTCTCCAGGATGCATGACTATTGCGCTGCGAATTCGCTGGTCAGGAAGTCGATGGCGCACAGGGAGATATATATCTCCAATCCGGGCAGCGTCGCAGAAGCGAAACTGAGGACTGTCCTGCGATTCCAGGCTGCCCCTTGCTGAACCAGGGCCGTTTCTTATTGGAAGGGAACGGGCGACACCAGTGCAAGCATCGTTATGTACGCCAAGGTACTATGGCATGCATCGTGCCTGTAGTCCTTGATAGCGTATGCATAGTAGAATCGATCAACCATGGTAACCAATGATGTGCTCAAGCGGCTGCGATTTGCCGTGCGTATGAACGATCCGGCAATGCTCGAGATGCTGCAGCTCGCAGGGCTGTCAGTGAGCCGGGAGACACTCGAGTCATATTTTCTAAAAGACGACGATCCGGATTACGCGGTGTGCCCCAAGGCTACACTCGCCGCCCTTCTGGATGGCATGATCCTGAGGTATCGTGGTCCACGCGACGATGCCCCGGCACCCTCGATACCCGCCGAGCTGGACAACAACATGGTACTGAAGAAGGTCCGCATAGCGTTGCAGCTCAAGGAAGATGACATGATAGCCATCATGAAGCAGGCTGATGTCGTACTATCCAGGAACGAGTTGTCGGCGCTGTTCCGCAAGAAGGGACAGAAGAACTACATGGAATGCATGGATCAATTCCTGCGCAATTTCCTGACGGGCCTCGCGTCATATAGCAGGAACCAGCAAGGTTCCTGACACTGGCTCATGCTACGTCTTGTCGCGCTGTACGCGGTTGGTGGTCGCTATGGTATCCTGCAGAGTCCCCATCGGGCAGAATGCGCACCACGATCTGGGCTTGGAGACAATGCCGACCACGAAGCCGATACCGGTGGCGAGCACATAGATGGCCCAGAATATCCGGCCTATCGCTGGCACGCCGCCTTTGCCATACCTCGCCAGCAGCGAGATGACGCAGAACATCATGAAGCCGCACAGCGCGCGCCTGAGCCCCGGATTGGTCAGAAATTCAGGCAGGCGTCTGTCAAGCGATAACGGGCGGGTCACTACGGCCAATGCCCTGCCGTTCGGGCAGGCGGTCGAGCAGAAGCTCCTGGTCCTGCGCCGGTTCATGACCAATGCCAGCACCATGAGTCCAGGCACAACCAATCCGAGCACGGGCAGAAAGTAGCCAGCTATCGCTATGATCAGAATAAATAGAACAGAGAAGTACCGGTATGGTCCAGCATAGAATGAGCGCAGTGAATTAGGCATATCTATATATATGACAAAATATATAATAATGCAAGAGTGACTCGATGATCATCACCAATGATCGATTGTCAGTCGCGATTTGCCGATTCGTAGGGTATAATGCCTGTCCGGGTGCCTCAGGTGCCCGGACAGGCACCAGCAAGTCAGCAAGACGGAGATGCAAATGAGCAAAAAAACCATTATTGCCATGCTCGAGAATGCGGCGATCACCTATGCCAATGACCCGTATGCGCTCAGGAAAGGCGATTCGGGATGGGAAACCCTGACGTACGCACAGGCAAGGCTTCGGTCCAGGGAATTTGCGTCCTGGCTTCTGGGGCGCGGGTTCAAGAAGGGGCAGACCGCGGCCCTGCTCGCTGAAGGTTCACCGGAGTGGATCATATGCGAACTCGGACTCCTGTCGGCGGGGCTTATTTCGGTGCCACTCTCGATAAAGTTGCTGTCTGAAGAGATACCGTTCCGTGTTGAACATTCCGGTGCAAGCCTCTTCATCACGACGAAACACCAGATCGACAAGGTGCTTGCCGCGCTGGCCGGCATAGCGAGCAAGCCGCTTGTCGTCTTCATCGATGATGAATCGGCCATTCTGGACAAGGCTTGTCAGACCGCGGGCTATCCCAGGGACAAGGCCATCCTGCTTGGCGAGGCGTTGGCGGAAGGCGTTGCCGCACAGAAGGCGCCCGGCTCGAAGCGCGCCGCTGAGATCGATGCTGTCGCCGCATCGATATCGGAAGATGACGTCGCGACCATCAGCTACACGAGCGGCACGACAGGTGATCCCAAGGGCATCATGCTGACGCACCTGAATTACTTCTCGAATTGCCATGATGGCGTCGAACTCTTCGGTGATATATACCATTACAGCACACTGATAATCCTGCCACTCGATCATTCGTTTGCCCACACGGTGGGCATATATGCCGGCCTTGTCTGTGGACTGGCTCTGTACTTCGTCGATGCGCGCGGTGGCGGGATGGGCATCCTCCGTAACATACCGATCAACCTGGTTGAGGTTCAGCCCAGGTTCCTGCTTACCGTGCCGGCGCTCTCCGGCAACTTCATGAAGAAGATCATTGCCGGCATAGAAGAGAAGGGTGGGTTCATAGAGCGGCTCTTCAAGGCCGGCATCAAGGCAGGCATTGAGCTGAACGGCAATGGCTTCAACAAGCCTGGCATTGTCACGACGCTTCGGTATGCCCCGGTCCACGCCTTGGCCAAGGCGTTGATATTCAACAAGGTCAAGACCATGGTCTTTGGCAAGAACATCAGGTTCTGTGTAGGTGGCGGAGCGCTACTCGACGTGAAGCAGCAGGAGTTCTTTGCGGCATTCGGCGTGCCGATATTCCAGGGTTACGGGTTGACCGAGGCCGCGCCCATCATCAGCTCAAACTCACCGCTTTCATACAAGTTCGGTACATCGGGGCGGGTAGCCCGGTCGGTAGAGTGCACCATACGCAAGGCGGACGGCTCGCTGTGCGCGGGCGGGGAAACCGGCGAGATCGTCATACGCGGCGAGAATGTGATGAAGGGATACTTCCGCAATCCGCAAGCCTCGGCCAAGTCACTGCGCGATGGATGGCTGTGGACCGGCGATCTGGCATACATCGACCAGGACGGCTTCCTCGTCGTTGTAGGCAGGGAGAAGGCGCTATTGATAGCCGAGGATGGCGAGAAGTACAGCCCGGAGGAGATAGAAGAGGCAATCGGTTGCTCAACCGATGTCTTCAGCGCCATCATGGCCTGGAACGAGCAACGCAAGTATACCGTTGCCTTGGTCACCCTCGATGATGAGCGCGTCAAGCGACTCGCCATCGATCGTGGAGCCACGACAGCGGACTCGGTGCTGGCCCTGCTCAACGAGGAGTTCTACAGATTCAAGACCGACCGGAAGGCCAAGAAGGTGCAGCCATCCTGGGTACCGGCGACATTCATGATCGTGCCCGGTCAATTCTCTGACAAGGATGGCACCATCAACAGCACTATCAAGCTGGTCAGGCACCGCGTCGCAACGCTGTACCACGACCTGATCGAGTATGCGTACACGACAGAAGGCAGCAAGCCCGTCAACGCGCGGAACCGAGAGACGATACAGAAGTTCCTGGGTCTTTGATCCGGTCGGCCGATCAGCCTTGCTGCCTGGCGACCACGTTGATCATCAACGCCTGCGATCCATCTGGCTGCGACTGCTGCCACGTGGCTATCCAGGCGCCATCGGTTGCCAGCACGTCGATGTAGCGCAGGCAGCCTGTGCCCGCGGGGCTGATGAACTCGGGGAAGATGTCGGAGATGCGCACAAACTGCCGTGGGTCATTGTCCGCGTAGTATCCGAGTCCTCCCAGCTCCTCGCACGAATAGCCGCGCGGGCGCTTCTTGGCCATCGCATGTTCGTCCAGATTCCGCAGGCATTCACCTCCATCATAGAATACGAGCCCGGTGCCCGCAGGGGCCATGTCCGCCGGCAGCGGCAGGATGCAGGTGCCTCGGGTGATGGCGACATCCCATGCCGGGCCGCGCGGAAAGCAGTCGAAGACTGGGCTTCCTCGCGGCTGGCTACGGCTGTCCAGGGCTAAGAAGCCAGTTCCGCTCGACGACCAGTTGAATGAGTGGTGGCAGAAGAATAGCAACGCTGAGCCATCCTGGCGCTCGGCAATAAAGGGATCCTTTATCTGGAGCGTGGCAGGATCCGTGCTCGAGACGATCGTCTGTGGACTGGCGTCACAGAGGGCTTCGATGGTCGGGGCGATTAGCCGTTCTATTGACCAGATGCCTGTGCCCGGTTTCTCGTATGCGGCGACACGATAGGGATAGGGCAGTTTCTTCTCCGATGAGACATAGAGCTCGACGCCGGCAGCGGTGAACCGGATCGCCGATCCCTCGATGGATAGTGCTTCCATGCCAGCGGGAGCCACCGCCTTCTTGTCGAATGCCAATACCTTGGTCCACGTGGCTGCTCCATCGTCGGAAGCGAATACGGCCAGCTCCTTGCCGCGATCACCCAGGTCCAAGCCGGTTCTTGAATCGCCTGAGTTGCGGTACCTTCCGGTCAGGTAGAGGCACTCGTCGCAAGCGACGCCGTCAGAACCGACGGCCATGTTCCCTCCGCCGAACCAATATCCCTTCTCGGCACGCTCGGGTGCTATGGCTATATGGGCATGTGCCGGATCTACAAGCGTGTGGGCAAAGGCGCGGATCCGGGCCGCTGTCGAGTCGTCCAGAGTCTTCATGGAATCTCCTTAGGTTATGCGGCTGATACGGTCAGAGCGATGGCATATCGGTCTGATCCTTGGGCTGGCTTGCCGAGGTATCATCGCGTTTCGAGTCTGGCGCAGATTCTTCCATCTTCTTGTTCAGCCTGGTCTTCTCTTTCTCGAGTCTGGAGAACTTGCGCTTGAGGCCCGAGAACTGGAGTGATCGTTTGAACGCCGATGGTGCCATGATAAGCACGCCAAGCAGTATGCCGATGGATAGCGTCAGAATCAGGACCAGCGAGAGCGATCCTGATGCTGACATTGAGAAGAACGAAATGACAATCTGGATGCTGTTCTGTAGCGCAAAGATCATTGCCAGGATTGCCACCGCCAGCACGATCAACAGATAGATGATACGCATGATTCCCTACCTTCTCCGCTTCTGAAGCGGCCTATGAGTTCTGACCGGACAGCGCCTCGGCTTGCAGACCGAAGACCTTGAGCGTCCTGGTCTTGCCCTTGAGCCGAACCGAGCCCAGAGGCTTGAACATGGCCTGATTCCGGGCACCCAGTTTTATGAATGTCTCGTTGGATATGACACAGGGCGTGCTCAATATTTTACACGCCGATTCAAGCCGCGAGGCGACATTGACGGTATCGCCGATGACGGTAAAATTCTTGCGCTCGTCGCTGCCAATGTCTCCCACGACCACTCTGCCAAAGTGAATGCCTACGCCGAATTCGGTGAGCGCCGGCAATCCGAGACCGGCGAGATTCTTCTGCAGTGCCGGCAGGGCGGCGCGCATGTCGGCCAGGCAGGCGACCGCGTCATCACACGGCGAACCGTCGTTGCGCAGTCCAAAGACAGCCATCACAGCGTCGCCGATGAATTTGTCGACGATTCCGCCGTGCAGCCTGATAGTACGCGCCCAGAGGCTGAAGTATTCGTTGAGCATGCCTGTGATCATCTGGGGGTCATGATTCTCGCTGATGCTGGTAAAATTTCTGATATCGGCGAACAGTATGCACAGCTCGGCGTTCTGCGATGCAGCCTCATCTCCGGCAACGATGCGGTCCCTGATGTCATCATCCACATACTGGCCAAAAAGCGTGTTGATCCGCTCCTTGAGTCGCAGAATATCAACCCTGCCAACTCCGAGGGACAAGGCAAGCAGCGCGCCTCCAGCCAGGATATAGATGTGCGTGGGGTCAGACAGGAATACCGGGAGCCAGGCGCCGATTGAACCAATAGTCAGCTCGGCCTGGGGTGTCGGCAGGTTCTTGACTCCAGCACGAATCATGTCCTCGAGTGTCCTGACGGTATCGAAATAGAAATAGAGCAACAGGAAACTGCCTACATTCGTGACCGTCAGCACGAATTCGAGGGCAAGCTTCGTCCGCTTGCTCTTGGTCACCAATATCAATGCCTGTATGCCGCCGGTTACTATGCTGAAGATCCAGAACCAGATGTGCGCCGCGTTGAGTACGAAATACCAGCCTTCGCGAATCTCGAGCGTGGAGTATATAAGTGGAGCAAGGAGTGACCCCAGAAATCTGACAACAGGATGATGCCCGAAGCGCACCAGTACCAGCGTCTGCACCAACAGAAAACCCAGCAGCGCGACGTGACCGGTGTTCGAGAAGAATGCCATGCCATTCTGGCTTAGATTCATCAGAATATAGAAGAGTGCGAACTGGCCGGAAACCAGCAGCAATTCGCGTATCATCCTCTGGAAAGTCGAACCTCTCTCCATCGTGCGCTCCTTACAATAAATAATTGTTCAGCAGTATACCACACCGGAATGCCAAACCTTGAAGATGGATAAGCGATACGGTACACTTTATTCAATGATAGCCGGAAAAATATTGCTGGTCGAGGATGAAGCGATAATCGCCTTGGCACAGGCCCAGGTGCTCAAGAAGCATGACTTTGAAGTGGTTCGTGCCCAGAATGGTGAGGAAGCCGTGTCGATGGCCGACACCGAGGCTGGCATATCAGTAGTATTGATGGACATCGATCTAGGCGGCGGTATCGATGGCACCGAGGCAGCACAGCGTATCCTGGCAAGTCATGATATTCCCATAATCTTCGTTACAAGTCACGCTGAAAAGTCATTCGTCGACAGGGTCAAGAAGATAACGAGCTATGGCTATGTCCTCAAGAATTCGGGCGAGTTTGTGCTCATAGAGGCCATCACGATGGCCACCACTCTGTTCAAGGCGCACACAGATTTGCTCTATCACCAGCGCGAACTGGAGATGACCATCGGTGAGCTTCGTCTGGCAAATGATCATCTTCTAGAATACGAAGAAGATCTGCAGAAGCGCGAGCGCAATTTGACGCGAAGCAACCGGGCATTGCGGACGATTGGCGCATGCAACCAGGTGCTGGTCAAGGCGGAGAACGAGAAGCGCCTTATCGAGGATCTATGCCAGGCCATAGTGACGGAGGCGCGATTTTCCATGGCCTGGGTCGGCTATGTCGAGGGAACGATCTCCAGAATGGTGCCACCTATCGCTTATGCTGGATCTGAAGACGGGTACCTGCAGAACCTGCTCATAAAGGTCGACGAGGGACCAACCGCCTTGGGGCCAACTGCTTTGGCCGTCAAGACTGGCACCTCGGTTGTACGCAACAGGCTTTCAGAGGAAGCGGCCGGCTTGCCCTGGCGCGATGACGCGGTGCGGCGGGGCTTCCGGGCGATGGCCGCGCTGCCCCTGAAGGATGGCACAAAGGTCTTCGGTGTCATGAGCATTTATTCGCCAGAGGAATTCAGCTTCGGCGATGAGGAAGAGAGCCTCCTCAGGGAACTGGCCGACGACCTGTCCTATGGGATACTGAACCTGCGGGCGCGTGCGGAATCCGATAAGCAGCGTGACCAGAATGAGACCAACCTGGAGAAATTGCGCATAACGCTCAACTCGATTGGCGACGCCGTGATAGCGACCGACGTACATGGTCGAGTCGAGGCAATGAATCCAATGGCAGAGCACCTGACCGGCTGGAATGGCGAATCAGCCCACGGCGAACCACTGGAAAAGGTATTCAACATCATCAACGCTCAATCCCGGGCCATTGTCAGCAATCCGGTTGGCAAGGTGCTGCAATCAGGAGATATCGTCGGACTTGCCAACCATACGGTGCTGATATCGAAAGACGGACAGGAATTCCAGATTGCCGACAGCGCTGCCCCGATACGCGATGCCGGTGGCGCGATCAGGGGTGTCGTCCTGGTCTTCCGGGATGTGACTGCGCAATATGAGCAGGATAGGCTCCTCAAAGAGAGCGAGGAGAAGTACCGCGAGCTGATAGAAAAGTCACCTGTTGGCATATTCCAGACCAATTCAAAAGGCGAGGCTCTGCATGTCAATCCGAAGATGGCTGAAATAGTCGGCGCAGAAAGCCCCGAACGGGCGATCGCGGAGTTCCACGATCTGGCCAGGGACCTGTATGTTGATCCAAATCGCCGCGCCGAGTTCCTGGAATTGCTTCGGAAGAACGGCAGGGTTGAGGACTTTGAATACGAAGGCATTACCCGCAAAGGTGAGCGGCGCTGGATCATCATGAACGCCATCATCAGCAAGGTTCAGCCTGATGGCACCTTCGTTATCGATGGCTTCGCTGATGATGTTACAGCCCGAAAAAGCGCACAGTACACGGTAGCGGAACAGCGCCAGCAGGCACGATTGCTGTTCGACAAGGCACCGCTCGGGATGCTCCTCGTAGGCACGCACCATATGATACTGGATGCCAATCCGGCAGCGGTCCAGCTCTTGGGCTTCTCCAGGGATGAATTGGTCGGCATGCATGCAAGCGACATAATCGACGCCTCTGTTGAACGATTCGTCACACCGGATCAGACCCTGGTGCTGATGGAAGGCGGCCAATCGGTGACCATGGAGCGCCGGTACAGGACTCGCGATGGCTCCTTCATAGATGCGATGGTCAGCATGGGCAAGATACCCGGCTTCCTGGCCAAGGATGTATCCCATGTCGTAATGTTCGAGGACATGACGAACCAGAAGCGCATAGAGAGCGACCTCAGGAAGACCTTGCAGGAGAAGGAATTCCTGATGAAGGAGATATACCATCGCACCAAGAACAACCTGATGATGGTCTCATCGCTCATTTCGCTCAAGGCTATGGCTCTCGGTGATGATGTTGATCTATCCGATCTAAAGAGTCAGATAGACGCGATAGAAGGCATCTACGAGAAATTGTCGCAATCGGAACACGTAGCGTATATCGACTTTGGCGATTATGTAGCCGATATCCTCGCATCGGCATTTGCCACGCGAAGGGTCAAGGTCATCAGCGATGTCAGCATGCCAGAGATGCCCATGCGCATAGCGATGCTGCTAGGCCTCATCGTCAACGAGCTTGCCACCAATGCCATGAAGCACGGATTCTCCGATGAGGCTGACGCCCGCTTTACCATACGGATGCAGCCGCTGCCTTCTGAGTCTCGGTACGAGCTTGTACTGGCCAACACCGGGCGGCCATTCCCCGAGTCGACCAGTCTTGACAATCCTGACACGTTGGGGCTTCGGCTGGTTACTTCACTTGTCGACCAGCTCAAGGGCACGATTAAGCTTACCAGGACTCCTTCTGCGGAGTTCACGATAAGCTTCCCTGTTTCGGAAGCGCGATAGGAATGGGACAGTATTTGGCTAGGCTGTCTCTGCCATCGATTCGGATGTAGTGTGGAACGTGATCTCCGGATTCTTCTGGATGATCCTGTCCATTTGCCACTCTGACTCAAACATCAGGATGTGACCACCCCGGATATCGATCAGAATACGGCGATGGTGTTCATCGATAAACGTCTTGAGGGCCTTGGCATTGCCTGAGGTAATCCACCGCGCTATGGAATAGTCGACCGGGTCGTACGCGCATGAAGCGCCGTATTCGTATTCCAGCCGCGATTGCAGCACCTCGATCTGCAACTGACCTACTACGCCAAGCACGCGGGTGTTCGGATTGGTCATTTTGGACAGTATCTGTACGACACCTTCTTCGGCCAATTGATTGAGACCCTTGTGGAATTGCTTTTCCTTGAGCGGATCGGTGTTGCGTATAATCTTGAATATCTGGGGCGCAAAACTGGGTATGCCCTTGTAGTTGAGTATCTCGCCTTCGGTAATCGTATCGCCTATGGCAAATGTGCCGGTATCGTGGATGCCTATGATGTCACCGGCAAAAGCCTCGTCTATGATCTCGCGATTCTGTGCCATGAAGGCGGTAGGGTTGGCGCTGCGGAAGCTTTTGCCGGTGCGTATGTGCATGTACATCTTGTTGCGCTCGAACCGACCGGAACATATTCTCATGAAGGCTATCCTGTCCCGATGGTTGGGGTTCAGGTTGGCGTGGATCTTGAAGACGAATCCTGTCAGCTTCTCCTCGTACGGTGATACTTCGCGCTCTATCGCCGGCTTGGGCGTAGGCGCAGGTGCGAATGACACCAGGCTATCGAGCAGCTCTCGCACACCGAAGTTGTTGATGGCGGAACCGAAAAACACCGGCGTCGCCGAACCGTCGAGGTACTCGGCGACATCGAACGGCGGGTAAATGCCGTTGATCAGGGCAACATCTTCCCGGAGTCTTGCGGCCAGGCTTGGCCCGACCAGACGGTCAAGCTCTGGATCAGCCAGATCATCGATACGCACAGAATTGGAGGGCAGCTGATTCTCGCCGGCGTTGAACAGGTACAGGCGTTTGTCTACAAGATTGTATACACCGCGGAATGACCTGCCTTGTCCGAGCGGCCAGGTCATCGGTCTGACATGGATGGCGAGTTCCTTCTCCACCTCATCGATCAGGCTCGTCGGATCCTTGCCCTCACGGTCCATCTTGTTGATGAAGGTGGCAATAGGCGTATCGCGCATCCTGGAGACTTCGCAGAGCCTGCGGGTTCTTTCCTCCACGCCTTTGACCGAGTCGATGACGATGAGCGCGCTGTCCACCGCGGATAGACCGCGGTAGGTATCTTCCGAAAAGTCGGCGTGTCCGGGAGTGTCGAGGAGATTTATGTAGCGGCCGCCATAGTGGAAACCCATTACCGATGTGCTGATCGATATGCCGCGTTCCTTCTCCATTTGCATGAAGTCGGATGTGGTTTGCCTCGAAGTCTTGCCGCTCTTGACCGCGCCGGCTATGTGTATGGCTCCGCCAAACAGGAGTAGTTTCTCCGTAATTGTCGTCTTGCCGGCATCGGGGTGGGAAATTATGGCAAACGTAAGCCGCTTGCCAATCTCTGTCTGCAGTTGATCCATTGGATTGTCAAAATACCGGCCGGCATCCCCAGTGTCAAGTTGATCATTGACCAATGATGTATCCCGTCGTACGCTTCTAGACAATCCTGAGGTAGCAACGATGAACGAACGATCGACTTGGGCCGAGGTTGATATCGAGGCCATTGAACGAAACATAGCCGGGGTCAAGGCCCGGCTTGGCGCCAATGTCGGGATATGTGCTGTGGTCAAGGCCGATGGCTATGGTCATGGCGCCGGCGCTGTCGCACGGGTGGCGCTTGAGTCAGGCGCGAGCATGCTGGCGGTCGCCATAGTCAACGAGGCACTGGAACTGCGCCGGGAAGGTTTTGTCTGCCCGATTCTGGTGATGGGTCCGGCAGAGCCACAGGACTCCGCGCGGATGGTCGAGGCGGGTCTCGATGCAACGGTCTATGATTTGAGCGCCGCCAGGGCTCTGTCAGTGTCGGCCAGTGAGCGCGGTCTCCTGGCCCGCATACATCTCAAGGTCGATACCGGCATGCACCGCGTTGGTTGCGAGCCGGCCCGAGCCGCAGAGCTAGCGGCCGCCATCAGCCGGTTGCCATTGGTGCGGCTGGCCGGCGTCTTCTCGCACTTCGCCACCGCTGATTCGGAGGATACCGAATTTGCCCAGGAGCAATTGGTACGGTTCAGGACTGTGCTGTCGGAACTGGAGGCTCTTGGGATTGACCCGGGGATACGGCACATGGCCAACAGCGCGGCCGCCCTGATGATGCCGGAATCGCACTTCGATATGGTTCGACTCGGCATAGCGATGTATGGCCTTGTGCCTTCTGTCGCACGATCATGGAATATTCCGCTGGAGCCGGCGATGTCACTCTGGACACGTGTGTCGATGGTCAAGGATATTGCTGAAGGCGAGACAGTCAGCTACGGGCGCCGCTTCCAGGCGATGCGTCCGACACGCATCGCGACGCTGCCGCTGGGCTACGCCGACGGCTGGCCTCGAGCGCTGTCGGGGCGGATATCGCTACCTGTCAATGGCCATCGCGCACCGCTTGTCGGAGCCGTCTGCATGGATCAATGCATGATTGACGTGACCGACGCGCCTGGATTAAAAACCGGGGACGAGATTCCGCTGTTCGGTGACACCGGGTTGAGTATCGATGGTATTGCTGGAGCGCTCGGCACCATCAACTACGAAGTCGTGTGCATGATAGGCAAGCGAGTTCCGCGCGTCTATCGACGAGGCGATAGGTAGATTGGTCCGACGGAGTCTTCCTTAGGGCTGTTATCAGGGCCAGTCATTTCGACAAGCTCATCCCAGTAGCGCTTGGGCATGCGCGAAGCCTGCAACCGGGGGTTCCGCCGCGCTTCTATCGCTATTGATTGATGATAGGTGCGCCACAGGTCACTGATATGATGCTCTTCCTCCGACAGGGGCAAGCCATCGGCGCCAGTGCCCGAGTCAAGATCGAATTCGCTCATGATGCTCCAGCCCTGACCCGGTTCGTGCATAATAGCGGATCCTCGTCCCAGATCGTGAATAGCGAAACGCATAGGTTCGAAGCGGGTCGCGAAGTGCTCGGCAACCAGAATCAGCACATCGCAGGCTGGCGAGATGGGGGCATACCAGGAGCTGTCGGCCAGTTCGGAAAACCGTATGAGTCCGCACATTCTATGCGCTTCCTCGCGTGCCCGCAGAGCCGCCTTTTCGGTTATAAGCATAGAAGCTTCAGACAAGTCGTGCAGGACAGAAGGCCCTTCGAGCCACAATCGCCGCATTACGGCAGCGACGGCGGAATCCGCTCCCGCAATATCTGACAGGAATGCCTCGAGGAGCAACAACAGAATCGCCGGTCCGAAGCGTCTGCTCATGCGCTTCCACAGCCGCATCGCCCGGTCATCATCGCGCACAGTCGCGCATCTCGCCTCGAAAAGGCTTTCTGGCACATCGGCGCGCAATATCCTGGGAACCGGCTCGCGCGTATTGAGCATATCCGCGCATGCACACAGGAATCCAGGAATACTTCCGTCGTGCGCTATTGTCGCTTCGCCATCAATCATGCTCAGCGTCCCAGTTGAATTCCAGTTGACGCGGCGCCAACAGAGTCGCGGCGCCGTCGATGAGCGCGGCGCGAGCCCATGACGCATCAGGCGCCGATGGCCTCGACCAGGCAGGCAGGCGTGGTGATATGCCAGAACATGTCACAAAGAAAGACGCGCGCTTCATCACTACCCCGAGTCGCCCCAGCGATTCTGCCGTGAGTCTGGCCTGCGTCCTTGCCCTGACTATGCGCGAAGCTGACCGTGGACCTATGCCGGGAACCCGGAGCAGCTGGATATAATCTGCAGTATTGACCTCTATCGGAAACAGATCGAGATTCCTGAGCGCCCAAGAACTTTTTGGATCCAGGTCGGTGTCCAGGAATGGATGCGCTGCATCGAGAATTTCATCAGCACGGAATCCATAGAAACGGAACAGCCAGTCCGCCTGATACAGTCGATGTTCACGGATCAGCGGCGGTCCAGGTAGAGCCGGCACCCGAGGATCCTGGCCTGCCGGTACGAAGGCCGAGTAGTACACCCGCCGAACATCATAGGCCAGGTACAGGTTCTCGGCGAGAGTCAGTATGGTCGCATCGCTTTCTGGACTCGCCCCGACAACAAGTTGGGTCGTCTGCCCAGCTGGCAGGACGGCGGAGGAGGGGTTGCGGTACCTGTCGGCGCGGGCAGCCATAACCGACGGACGGGCAATTTCGGCCTCGTTGCCGGACACCATCGGTCGTGATACTGGAGCTTCGGCACCGCGGGTCGCGGGCAGGGTCAAGGGGACTTGATCCGCTGGCGAACTCATTGTCGGGGCTATCGCCATTCGCCGCGGTTCAAAGCCGCTGGCTCTGGCCAGCGTGCGCATGACTCCGAATATTGCGGCTGGCTTCTTGTCAGGCGCCACTCGTTCGAGACTGGCGGCCGTTGGCAACTCGATATTGACGGAGACACGGTCCGCCCAACGTGCTGCCTCGCATACCAGTTCTGATGAGGCACCGGGTATTGCCTTCAGGTGAAGGTAGCCATTCCATCGTTCGCGCGTTCGAAGTGTCTTGGCAACTCCTATCATGCGTTCCATCGTGGCATCCGGGCAGCCGACGACGCCGGAGGACAGAAAGAGTCCTTCTATGTAATTGCGTTTATAAAAATCAATAACCAGTCGGACGAGCTCGTCGGGTTCGAAGCCGGTTCTTGCAATATCGTTGGATCGTCTATTGATGCAATAGGCGCAGTCGTAGGCGCACGCGTTGGAAAGCAGAACCTTGAGCAACGATACGCAGCGGCCGTCTGCTGCCCACGAATGGCATATTCCACCTACCGCCCCATTTCCGATGCCGCCAGCGATTGTGGGGCGTGCGCTTCCTGAGGACGAGCACGAGGCGTCGTATTTGGCGGCAGCAGACAGGATCCGAAGCTTATGAATCGCATCCATGCCATCCTCCCGATTGGATATACTATACATCTGTATAGTACGATAGATCAAGAAGTCGCCACGCTGATCATGCGTGAGGGTTGACGAGCCTCGAATATTTCTGTTACGATAAGAAGTAACAATTCTGATGGAGGATAGCCATGCAATCATTATCGATCATGGATTCGCCGCAAGGTTCGTGTTGTAGTACCTGCGGCATACTGGATTCATCATCTTCAATCGTAGCCTTTTCAGTTTCTTCCCGCCTCCGCCTCCGCCTCCGTCGTCGCTAAAAACCACTCACACTAAACCAGCCCTTCGATTTTGACGGCATCGGCAACGATTGCCTCAATTCAGCATCCCCATATTCGCAGACTCGCGTAATTGCACACTTGCGTATATGAACATCTGTACGGGATGCAGAGTTGTCACCAATTGAGGCACATTCAAGGGGCACATGGATCTTGAAGGATTCCAATATGTCATTTTGTTATAAGGAGATTATCATGAAGAAGAAGATAGCACTGGCGTACTCAGGCGGGCTCGATACAACGGTCATCATTCCCTGGCTCAAGGAAAATTACGATTGCGATGTGATCGCGGTCTGCGGCAATGTTGGCCAGGCAAGCGACTGGGCAGGCATGGAGAAGAAGGCGCTGGCTTCGGGTGCCTCGAAGCTGATCGTCTGCGATCTAAGGAAGCAGTTTGTCGAGGAGACGCTATGGGCCCTGGTAAAGGCCGGAGCGTTCTATGAAAATCGCTACCTTCTGGGAACCGCCGCGGCGAGGCCGCTGATAGCCAAGTCCCTGACAGAGACAGCTCTTGCGGAAGGTTGCTCAGCCATAGCGCATGGATGCACCGGCAAGGGTAACGACCAGGTCCGCTTCGAGATGGGCATCAAGGCTTTTGGACCAGACCTGGAGATACTGGCTCCATGGCGGATATGGGACATGGCCAGCCGTGAGGATGAGATAGCCTACCTTGAGGCGCATGGGATTCCTGTTCCTTTCAAGTCGGGCGACTCGTACAGTCGCGATGACAATCTGTGGCATGTCAGCCATGAAGGCCTTGATCTTGAGGACCCGATGAACGAACCGAAGCTCGCCGGCATGTTGAAGATGTGTGTGCCACCTGAACAGGCACCTGATGAATCTCTATACATCGAGCTTGCATTTGACAAAGGCGTTCCTGTCGCGCTCGATGGAGAGGTTCTTGATGGCGTAACGATGGTCAAAAGGCTGAATGAGATTGGCGGCGCGCGTGGCATTGGAATTCTCGATATGGTTGAAAACCGTGTTGTCGGAATGAAGAGCCGCGGCGTGTATGAGACACCGGCGGGCACAATAATCATGGAGGCGCACCAGAAACTGGAGCAACTGTGTCTTGATAGAAAGACTTTGTCATTCAAGTCGACAGTCGCCCAGCGCTTCGCGGAACTTCTCTATGAAGGTGAGTGGTATTCGCCGCTTATGGAAGCCCTCAACGCGTTCGTCGATTCTACTCAGGCTGTTGTGACAGGTACCGTCAAGCTCAAGCTCTGGAAGGGCAGCCTGACATGCGCGGGCATGAACTCTCCGTATTCATTGTACGACAACTCGTTGGCGAGCTTCGCTACCGGGCCGCTCTTCGATCATCGCGACGCGACGGGTTTCATCAACCTGTATTCGCTGCCGGTCAAGGCGAGGGGGCTTATGCAAGCCAGGCTTGCTTCATCGAAGCAGGCACATGGTTCCGGGGGTTCAGGGCTCTCTGTAGCCAAAATCGCGGCGGCGTATTAAGATGCCAGGCGTGTTAAAACTCTGGGAGACAACACCGTCAGGGCTCGATCCACGGGTGGATTCGTTCCTGTCATCAAATGCCGTTGACTCGCGACTGCTCGAGGTGGACCTGCAGGGCTCTGCCGCCCACGCTGCTATGCTTGGCGAGCAAGGCATACTGTCACAATCGAAGTCGAACGCATTGGCCCAGGCTCTGGCTGCCATGCTCGCTGAGGCGCAATCCGGGACGCTGAAGCCAAACCCCGAGGCTGAAGATGTGCACTCGTACATCGAACAGGAGCTTACACGCCGCCTCGGGGACGCGGGTAAGTCAGTTCATGCGGGCCGGAGTCGCAACGACCAGGTAGCGCTCGACATGAAGCTGTACTTACGCCAGGCATTCCGGGAGGCGCAAGGCGGGATTCTCGACGCAATAGGCGCGCTCTGCGATCTGGCCGAGGCGCATGTAGAGACATACATGCCCGCGTATACACATATGCGGCGTGCCCAACCATCAACACTGGCATTCCATGTGCTGGCTTGGTGCGCCGCGCTAGAGCGCGACTATGGCCGGTTCGCGGATGCCGCCGAGCGAGCCGACGAGTGTCCTCTCGGATCAGCGGCCGTCGCTGGGTCGGGCCTGCCGCTCGACAGGGAAGCGGTATCCGCTGCGCTTGGATTCTCCAGACCGACAAGAAACGCCATGGATTCCACGGCGGATCGCGACGCATGCGTGGAATACGCCGCAGCCGCTTCAACACTGTCAATGCACCTGTCACGCTTTTGTGAAGAGATCATCCTGTGGTCGAGCGCCGAATTCGGTTTCATGGACATATCCAATGAATGCTCAACCGGTTCGAGTATCATGCCGCAGAAGCGCAACCCTGATGTCGCTGAATTGATACGCGGCAAGACAGGCCGGGTATTCGGGTCGCTGGTATCACTGCTGACGATACAGAAGGGATTGCCGCTTGGCTATGACCGCGATCTGCAGGAGGACAAGGCTGCGGTGTTTGATGTGCGGGATACCCTGGCAGGTGTGTTGCCTGCATTTGCTGCACTGATCGAGGCACTCAGGCCCAAGCCCGACGCCATGGCGGCTGCTCTGCAGACGGGATATGCCGAGGCGACCGATCTTGCCGAGTTGCTCGTTACCAAAGGGGTACCATTCAGGGATGCGTATGCCGCTACCAAGGCGGCGATTGCCATCGCAACTGAAAAGAACATGCCGCTCTTCGCTTTGACAGACGCCGATCTTGTTCGTGCGACCGATGCCTTTTCTCGGACAAGGATAAAGGCGGCGGACCTGCAGGATTATCTGAGGCCGGCCGCGTGCGTTGCCAGGCGTAATCTCGTCGGAGGACCCGCGCCTGAACGCGTGCATGAGGAACTCGCTCGTCTGCGGAATTTTGTTGATGCCAGGTAGAGGGGAGCGGTAGTCCATGCGCTTCCTGAAGCCACTCATGCATGCTACTGGATTTGTGCTGGTGATCATCGCGATGGCGCTATGCCCGATTCTATTCGTTGTTAAAGATGGGCATGTGGTGATCAATGCAGCGATTGCGCTCGGTTTCGTTGCAGACTGGTTCTCAGGGTTGGCTGATGGAAGCTCATGGATCTTCTCAAGCGGATCCACAACATGGAATTTTGCAGACGTTGTGCCGAAATTTGCCTTCGTGACCCTGTCATACCTGGCGATTCCCGGGATACTGGGGCTCGTCGGCGGATTTGCATTTGGTCTGACACGTGATCCGCTAAGGAGCCGGCACCGGCATCGGTTTACTGATACTGCACTGAACGCGTTGTTCGCGCTGCCGGATTTTGTGCTCGCGGTATTGCTGCAATTGCTGGTCATAGTCGTACTAGATATCACCGGGCACAAGCTCTTCACTATTTCATACGATACGAGTCACGGAATCCTCTTGGCTCTGCCGCTTGTCGTCATGACGCTCTATCCGCTCATCTATTCGTACCGCATGGTGCTGCGTTCGGCCAGGCACACCAGCGGGGCATCATTCATGGTCGATGCCGAGGCCCGTGGCGTTTCGAAGGCGAGCCTCAGATACAAACACATGGGTGTTGCCGTACTTGCGTCGATGAAGACGGAACTACCTTCAATCGTCGCCATCATGATGACTTCGATCTTCGTGGTCGAGTACTCATTCTCGTTGCCAGGCATGACTCGATGGCTATTTACGGTGGCATTCTCGGGCAGCAGGCGGGGATGGTACGATAACTATCAGTTTGCGCTCGCACTCAATATCCTCCTCTGCATGGCGGCGGCGTACTTTATAACGATGCTGGTATTACGATTGACACTCGCATCGCTGAAGGCGGCTGTGGTTCATGCGCTATAAGTTGCTGATAGGTGGAGTGTGCCTCATTGCCCTTGGATTCATAGCGGTGTTTCCGGGACTGTTCTCAAAATATCCCCGAGGTTACCAGGATATACTGCGATCTATAGAATCCAGCGATGGTACGGTTGCATGGCGATTTGCTCCGGAGGCTCCTTCTGATACATACCATTTTGGCAGCGACAACTATGGCTACGACATCCAGACACGAATACTCTGGGGGCTCCGCTGGACACTTGCATGCGTCATCATTGTCGCGCTGTCGCGGACACTGATTGGCGGTGCGGCCGGTGTCTTGCGTGTCCTTGTCTTTGGTGTCCACGGGTCCATCCGCACGGTCTCACCGATGGCAGTCATTCCCAGTTTTGTATTTGTCTTTTTTCTATTATACCCTATGACGATCAATTCACCGCTGGGAAGCCTGCGACTCCTTCTCTTTCAGTGTGCAGTCATGACTATCTTCGATTTGGGAGGCATCATATCGTCGATTTCTCTCAAGACCGAGGCGCTGATGAAGACATCGTTTTTCGAGGGCGCTGTCTCTTGCGGAGCGAACAGACTATGGCTTGCCAAGTACCATATTGTTCCATTCCTGGCCACCGACCTCATAGAGGCGTTCGCGACGCAGACTGTCGCTGTACTGCAACTCGTTGGTCGGCTCGGAGTCTTCAGTCTCTTTGTTGGCGGGACCATCATGACGCTCGACCCGGTGATGCTGTCGTCAGCGAGCGGGGAGGTAGCCGGACTCATAGGGCAGTACCGGGGCCGCCTTCAGGGCGCCCAATGGATGCTGCTCTATCCGCTTGGTACATATCTGGTAATTCTGGGTTCGCTACGGCTTTTTGTTTCCGGTCTGCATGATCAATTCAAGAAACTCGACCGCACATACTATTGAAGAGTGCGGGCATCGGAATGGATGCGTCGCCGCATCAATGCATGCACGGTGCGATAGGTGCTGGGAGGGCCGACGTCGGCCTTCCCAGCACTCTTTTGCTTTGATGCGGTCAAGTGAATTCTTACAGTATCTCTCGCTTGGTGGCGCGCTCGAGTAATGCCTTGAGTGCAGCACTCGGGTCCTTGCGCTTGCCCAGCAGAATCATCGCGGCGATGATGTACGGCTTGTAGCTGGCTTCGGCGTAGGTGTCATCGCGGTAGCGGTCGAACACGCTGGCGGCGACTTCGCCGGCCTTGCACGACACATCGGTGATGTCGGCTGGCAGACAGTGCATGTACAGCGCCTTGCCCTTGCTGGTCACCTTCATCTTCTGCTCGGTGCACTCCCAATCCTTGAAGTTGGCGTTGTTTGCAAGGCAAGCCTTTTCCAGATCCTTGAGGCCGGACTGGTCGCCGCTGTGCAGGAGCGGCACGCGTTTCTGCATCACATCGTATGGCGCCCAGCTCTTGGGATAGACGATGTCGGCATCCTTGAAGGCCTCTTCCATCGAGTTGACATGCTTGAACGATCCGCCGGATTCCTTGGCCTGCTTCTTCGACAGCGCGACGACATCAGGAATAAGATCGTAGCCTTCGGGATGAGCCAGCGTCACATCCATGCCAAAGCGGCTGGCCAGGCCGATGATGCCCTGGGGCACAGACAGCGGTTTGCCGTACGATGGCGAGTATGCCCAGGTCATGGCGATCTTCTTGCCCTTGAGTTTGTCCAGCCCGCCAAAGTGGTGCGCCAGGTGCAATATGTCGGCCATCGATTGGGTCGGATGGTCGATATCGCTCTGCAGGTTGACAATGGTCGGCCTGTCTGGCAATACGCCTGCCTTGACGCCGTCATCGAGTGCCTGCGCCACTTCGCGCTGGTACTTATCGCCTTCGCCAAGGTACATGTCGTCACGGATGCCGATGGCTTCGGACAGGAAGCTTATCATGTTTGCGGTTTCGCGGACCGTCTCGCCATGGGCAATCTGGCTCTTGCCTTCATCAAGGTCCTGCACATACAGGCCCAGGAGGTCGGCCGCGCTGGCGTATGAGAAGCGCGTGCGGGTGGAGTTGTCCCTGAAGTTTGAAACGGCGATGCCGGAATCCCAGATACGGGGGCTGACATTGGACTTTCGCATCTCGCGCAGTATGTCTGCGACCAGGAATGTCGCTTCGAGTTCGTCACGGCTCTTCTCCCAGGTCAGGAGAAAGTCATTATGAAACATGTTGATCTTCTTCTTGGACAGCTGATCGATCAGCGCCTTGATTTCGTTAACGCCCATATTCGTAACCTCCATGCAATTTCATCGCGGCCCTGACCGGGCCGTTTTGGCTCGTACCATATAGAAAGAAACTATAACTTGCCCATCGCTCGCAATACGCGCTCGGCTGTAAATGGATAGACGCGGCACCAGGCACCGACTGCATCGTGTATCGCTATCGATATCGCCGGAGCGGCGCTGTTCAGCGATATCTCCGACACGCTCTTGCCACCAAACGGACCAATCTCGTCAGCCACAGGGACCAGCTCGACATGGAAATCGTCGGGCACCTCATAGATTGATGGAATCTTGTAATCCGTAAAGTTGAGGTTGAGCGGTCTGCCCTCATCATCGAACAGCAGCTCCTCATAGAGTGAGTGGCCGATGGCCTTCATGACGCCACCATAGATCTGGCCGATGGCCAGGCTTGGGTTGATCGGCGTTCCGCAGTCCTGGTATGCGTGGAACCGGCGGAGTTTTACCTCTCCGGTACGCACATTGACGGCAGCCTCCACGAAGTGGGCGCCATACGGGAATGCCGCGTGGTCGGTCTTGAAACTGCCAAAGCCAATCAGGTCGCCATGGCCTTCACCCTGTGTCGACATGTGGGCCAGCTTGGCCAGCGTTATCTCGCCCTTCTTGCCTCGAATGATGCCCTTGTGAACGATCCGCAGATCGGACACCGGTTCTCCGAGCAGGGCAGCTGCGACAACGAAGCACTTGTCACGCAGGTCCTCGGCGGCCTTGACCGCGGCGTTGCCGGAGAAGTAGGTGCCTGAACTTGCGTATGCGCCTTTGTCGAACGGCGTGGTATCGGTGTCGCCGGAGACCACCGACACGTCGGTCATGTCGAGGCCCAGGATTTCAGCCGCCGCCTTCGCTGTCACCGTATCGAGGCCCGTGCCGAGGTCGGCTCCACCGGAAAGCATCAGCAGGCTGCCATCGGGCAGGAGCCTGAGCTCGGCGTTGGCGGCATCGAGTCCAGGCAAGCCCGAGCCCTGCTGTATGATCACCGCTCCGCGCCCAATTTTCCAGTCAGGGTCATCCGGCTGTGGTTTGGGCTTGTCCCACGCGAAGGCTTTGCGGCCGCGCGCTATCATCTCGCCAAGACCGCACTCACCCAGGGTCACCGCTGCGCCGGGGCGACCCTCTCCAAGGCTGCGGAGTATTTCTATGCGTGAACCGGACTGCACGCGGTTCTTCTCTATCAGCTCGAGCTGGTCCATGCCCAGCGCCTCGGCCAATTCCGCCAGCGCGGTCTGCAGCGCGAAGGATCCCTTCGGCGCGCCATACCCCTGGTAGGCGCCGGCGGGTGAGAGGTTCGTGTAGTAGGTCTTTACTTCGAAGCGGGCATTGTCGCACAGGATCAGCGGAAGACTCTTGCTGACTGCGTTCATCGGGACGGTCAGGCAGTGCTGGCCATACGGGCCGGTGTCCGCATCAACACGCATTTCCATCGCGGTCAGCGTTCCATCCTTTTTGGCTCCCAGCTTCACCGTTATCTCCATGCCATGCCTGGTGCGGCTGGTCATGAACTCCATGGCGCGGTCGTACCGGAAGAAGACAGGGCGACCCGTCTTCCAGGCCATGAACCCGGCAACATCTTCAAGAACGATGTCCTGTTTGGCGCCGAAACCGCCGCCGACGCGCTCCTTGATGACGCGCACCTTGTGCTCCGGAATTCCTACGGCGCGTGCGACGATGCGGCGCACATGCCAGGGCACCTGTGTTGACGCGTGCAGGACCAGGCGGTCAGAGTCAACCTTGGCATAGACAACGTGCGGCTCCATCGGTGTGCACTGCACACGGGTGCCCACATAGGTTCGTTCTATTACGACATCGGCCTGCTTGAAGCCCGCATCCATATCACCAATGCCATCGGCGACGCTCGCCGCCAGGTTGCGGTGCGGATCGGCGTGCAACGGGAACTGGTAGATGATTGGGTCATCGCGATCGTCGCCCTTGACCGAAGTACCCGCGGGTGGATCTCCGGCGACATACGAAACGTTGCCATGATGGACTATCGGCGCTCCGGGCGCCTTGGCGTCCGCGATGGTCAGCACCGGCTTGAGGACATCGTATTCGACGATTATCGCCTTGAGTGCCGCTTCGGCTTGCTCCGGCGTCTCGGCCAGTACGGCGGCTACTCGGTCGCCGACATGGCGCACCTTGCGCGGGAACATCCGCTGGTCGTAGGGGCTGGGTTCGGGATAGCCCTGACCGGCTGTCGTGTACACCTGGTCGGGGCAGTTCTCGTGCGTGACGATATCGATGACGCCAGGCATCTGCAACGCCTTGGAGACATCGATGCGCTTGATCCACGCATGGGCGTGTGGCGACATCAATAGCTTCAGGTGGCATGCGTCGGAGTCAAGTCTATCCTCGACGAAGGCCTTCTCGCCGCGAGCGAGCGCCGGAGCGTCCACCTTTTCCCTGTCCTTGCCAACGTGGCGAAGGTCGGGTCTGAACTCGGGACCATGGGGAGCGATGTATGACGGATCGGACAGCCTGCGCGAGGCAATCCTTGCCGCTTCATAGAATTGCTCGTATCCGGTACACCGGCACAGAGTGCCGGAAAGCGCATCGCGCAGTTCGTCGTCCTTGGGCACGGGACTTCTGTCCAGAAGATCATGCAGCGCGAGCACGACGGCTGGCGTGCAATAGCCGCACTGCACGCACGAGGCGTCTATGAGCGACTGTTGTACGATCGACAGCTTGCGATCCTTGGAGTAGTGCTCGACCGTAAGTATCCGGGAGCCTTCAACCTGGGGCGCCAGTATCTGGCATGAGTTGACGAGGCGGCCATCGAGCAGCACCGCGCACAGTCCGCACGATCCTTCTCCATCACAGCCGTCCCGTACCGAGATGATGCCCTTGCGCCTGAGCAGGGAGCGCAGGGTTTCTCCTGGCTCGCAGTCCCAGGCGACGAGGCGCTCGTTGAGTGTAAAAGTAACCTTCATGACATTTCCTCCGCGGCGTGCATCGCGTCGGCTACGAGCGCCGCGCCGCGCAATCGCTTGTAATCGGCACTGCCGCGCTGGTCGGCTATCGCCCCCAGGAGCGGATCAACAGCCTTGTCGATGGCCTCCTTGGGTGGCAGCGCCGAGCCCTCGAACTGCCTGTCTATATCGGGCCGGAGCTGGGCGTGCGCGGCGAATCCGCCAACAGCGATCCTGAGATCCCGCACCGCGCCGCCTTCGAGCCGGTACGCGCAGGCTGCCGTTGCGGTCGCTATGTCGCATGCGGTTCTGCTCGCCCTGAGGCTCGAGGCACGCAGGCCTTTGGCTATCCTGACGCGCACATTGAGGATGAGGCCACGTGGCGAATCAAGCCACTCGGCCAGCGGTGTAGTCGCGGCGGGTCTGCCGCGCTCCTGGTATTCAACCAAAGCACCGAGCACAAGGAAGATTGGCGCGAGGCTGGAGCACGACTTGTTGCCCGCGAGATTTCCCCCGACGGTCGCCCGGTTCCTGGTGTTGCGGTTAGCCATCGATCGCGCCGCCGCTGCGATGACGGCCGGCATCTGGCCGAACTCTATCAGTTCCTGGAAGGTGGCGCAGGCGCCGATGATCAGCTCGTCGCCGCGCCGCAGTATCGCCTTGGGCAACAGCTTGCCGATGTCGACAATGCGCTCGGGCTTGTCCCTGGCCTCGAATGCCAGCACCGCAGTGCCGCCGGCTATCGCGACCGTTCCTGCGACAGCCAGCAAGTCCAGGGCTTCTCCCATGCTCGTTGGTCTGTAATATTCTTTTACCATAATGCTGTTACCCCAGCTTTCGTAAGGAGGCGCTTGGCGCAGCGATTGGCTTCGTCGCGTATGCGGTCCTCGTCGGCTCCGGTCAGACGCCCGTCCTTGACGACAACGTGACCATTGACGATGAGGTGATCGACGCCATGGTTGTAGCCGGAAAACAGCAGGGCCGCTGCCGGATCTGACAGGGCGCCGGCGTATTCCAGCTTCATGACGTCGAACATAGCGATGTCGGCGAGCGCTCCTGGCTCCATCGAGCCGGCATCGTCGTAACCGAGTATCCGCGCGCCGCCAATCGTAGCGACGCCCAGAACCTCGCGGGCGTTGATGCCGCCCGAGCCATAGCGCACGCGTTGCAGCAACAGCGCCTGCCTTGCCTCGCCGAGCATGTCGGAGGCATCGTTGGAGGCCGAGCCATCGACGGCCAGTCCAACGTTGACGCCGCGGTCGAGCATGTCGCGGACACGGCAGATGCCTGAGCCGAGCCTCATGTTTGATGACGGGCAGTGCGCCACGCCGGTGCCCGTACTGGCCAGGAGGTCGAGCTCCTCATCGTTGAAGTGAATGCCGTGCGCGTACCAGACATCCTTGCCTACAAAGCCATTGTCCTCCATCACCCTGAGCGGCCGGCGGCCAAGTGTCTGCATGCAGAAATCGGTTTCGTCGGCCGTCTCCGCCAGGTGCGTGTGGAGCCTGGCGCCGTACTTGCGCGCCAGATCCGCCGCGTCGCGCATCGACTTTTCGGAAACAGAGAATGGCGAGCATGGAGCCAGCGCGACGCGCCGCATCGAGTCGGGCGACCGGTCGTGATACTTCTGTAGCGCGTCTTCGCTCTGCGCCAGTATCTCGTCCTCGTCCTGGACAACGCTGTCGGGCGGCAGCCCGCCGTCTTTTTTTGACAGCGACATCGATCCCCGTGTGGGCGCGAAGCGCAAGCCAATCTCCGAGGCTGCCTTGAACTGGATGCCAGGCAGATCGCCGGTAAAGGTGCGCGGGTACAGGTAGTGGTGGTCGGTGGACAGCGTACAGCCGGTCTTGGCCAGTTCGGCCATCGCGAGCATGCTTGACCAGTACACGGCTTCTTCGTCGATACCTTTCCAGACCTCGTAGAGGTAGACAAGCCAATCGAACAGCTTGGCATCCTGCACTGCCGGCACGTTGCGTGTCAGCGTCTGGTAAAAGTGGTGGTGTGTATTGACCAGTCCTGGCAAGACGACATGGCGGCTGGCATCGATGACGACGCATCCCTGTGGCACCGGAATTGCCTTGCCTATCGTCTTGATGCGCTTGCCTTCTATAAGAATATCGACGCCAGAAAGGTCATCCCCGGAGGAGCCGGCTTGAGAACCGGCCCCATACCGGGGGCGGACCACCCTGAAGCAGTCCTTGAGCAGAATCACCTGAGAACCTCCGCGTTGAATTCCTTTATCATCGTGTCGATGAGCGGCGCTTGTGCATGAATATTTCCCCAGTACGCGCGATAGTCATCCCACTGCGCGTTCAGCTCCTCGAGCTGCTTTCCGAGCTGTTCTATCCAGGTATAATACTTGAGTTGGTGGACACGCCTGCGGTCGACGTGGGTCATGTCGAGCACGTAGTCGACCGACAGGTTTTTCAGCATGTCGAGGTCACGGTCGGCCTGGCGCTGGTCGTAGGGGCCGCGCTCCGCGGCAAGCTCGAGCAGCCTGGAACCATAGAGCGCGAGCGAGTCGGTGAAGACGGTCAGCGCTATGTCGTCGGCTCCGAGTTCGTAGTACTTGGCGGCCTTGATCGTGGCGACCAGGTTGCCGATGCCGGAGATGCCCATCAGGTCGAGCTTGGCGAGCACGTCGGCGGAGACGCCAGCCTCGGCCAGGACCTTCTTGCCAGCCGGCTCGTTGAAGAGGCGGAGGAGGCGGATCGTTATCTCGTCGTCGACGCCGACGGCGACATCGGTGTCACGGAGATTGTGGATCCATGGAATGTGCTTGTCGCCTATGCCTTCGATGCGGTGGCCGCCGAAGCCGTTTTCAAGAATGGTCGGGCACTGCAGCGCCTCGCCGACGCCGACACGCGTGCCTGGATGGTGTTCCTTGAGGTAGGTGCCGGAACCGAGCGTGCCGGCCGAGCCAGAAGAGTACATGGTCAGCGCCAGGTGATCGCCGGCTTTGGCCATCAGCTTGAAGACATCGTCCATGGCCGGACCGGTGACGGAGTAGTGCCACAGGTGGTTTGGCAGCTGGTCAAACTGGTTGAATATGACGGCGTCTGGCCTGGTCTTTTCGATCTCGATGCACTTGTCGAAAATTTCCTTGACGTTGGATTCACAACCCGGGGTTGCTATCACTTCGTCAGCCATCGTCTTGAGCCAGGTAAAGCGCTCCTTTGACATTTCGGCTGGCAGGATGGCGACCGACGGGCAGGAGAGCAGCTTGGAAATGTAGGCGCCACCACGGCAGTAGTTGCCGGTCGATGGCCAGACGGCCTTCTTGGTGGTCGGGTCGAAGCGACCGGTAACCAGTTCAGGCACCAGACATGAATATGCGGCACCAACCTTGTGGGCTCCGGTGGGGAACCACTTGCCGACGATGCCGGCGATGCGGGCCTTGGTGCCCGTTATCTCGCGGGGTAGCTCGAAGTAGTTGACATTGCCGAACTGGCCGCCCTTTTCCTTTGGCTCGTTCTTCCATGTCACGCGGAAGAGGTTGCGGCTGTGGGTGTCCCACAGGCCGATGTTCTTGAGTTCGTCCTTGTACTGCTGCGGCACCTTGGACGGGTCGCGCATCTGCTCGTAGGTCGGCAGGACAATGCCCTTTTCTTTGCAGCGCTGGATGTTCTTCTTGCGTGCCTTCTCGTCAATCCGTAAATCGATCATGTCGTTCTCCTTTGTGTCTCATGTGTACAGGTCAATGCTTGTCGATCAGATATGTGTCGTACAATACTCGTTCACAGACCAAGGCCCTTCATGGCGCCGCCGATGTCCTTGAGGCCGGAGCCGGTCAGCATCACGACAATAGTCTCATCGGGGCGCAGGCTCGACTTGGCCTTCTGGAAGCCTGCCCAGGCCGCGCTCGAGCTGGGTTCGGCAAAGAGCCCCGCCTGAGCGGCCAGCTCCTTCTGCGCATCAAGGATTTCGGCATCGGTGACGACGACAGCCTTGCCGCCATATTTCTTGAGCTTCGCAAGCGCGTAGGCTCCGTTGCGCGGGACATCGACCGATATCGAATCGGCTATCGTGTCGCTTGGAATCGGCTTGCCAAAGCTACCCGATGCCAGAGCCCTGGCTATCGCGCTGGAGCCCTCGGCTTGGCACGCCCAGATTGTCGGCATCTTCTGGATGCGCCCCAGCCTGACCAGATCCTCGAAGCCCTTGTAGACGCCGGCAATGATGACGCCATCGCCGACCGGCACGAAGACATGGTCGGGGGCGATGTAGTCCTTTTTGGCCAATTCGGCGAGGTGGCCGGCGCGTCGTGCCTCGTGCTCCCGGGCATGCGCCAGGTCGCGAACCATCTCGAAGCTGACTGTCTTCTTGCCTTCTATGGTCAGCGGATTGTAGGCGGTATTCCGCGAAAGCACGCCGGTAGCCTTGCTGTACGCCAGCGACTGGTCGAAGGCGACATCGTAGGTGCCATCGACCTCCTTGAGGTCCGCTCCATATTGCAGAACCTGGACCCGCTTGGCGACCGGCGCCTTCCTGGGCAGGAACACCGTTATCTTGAGCCCTGCCGCGGCGCCGACGCCGGACATGCTGGAGGCCGCGTTGCCGGTGCTTGCCAGCGCAATCTCGGTAATGCCGTGTTCCCGCGCGAAGCCCGCGACCAGGTAGGACGCTCGATCCTTGAATGAACCGGTCGGCTCGCAGGTGTCATCCTTCAGGAAGAGGCGCGGAAAGCCGCTCTCCTGCCTGAGCCGGATGGGCTCCCACAGCGGCGTGTTGCCTACCGGCAATGGAGGCAGATATTCCTTTGCCACCGGCAGTGGTATATCGTCCGGACCGCCATCATACCGGCCTTCCCACGCGCATTCGAGCACGCCGGCCAGCGGCTGGTCGACCTGTTGCTTGGCGGCGCAGGCATCGCACAGGTAGCGTTCCGGCTTTATATCATACTCCGCCCCGCACTCGGGGCACTTGTAGAACCACCGCATATTACAGCTTGGCCGACTCGAGGGCGTAGGGGAGGGCGGCGTAGAAGGCAGCGGCCTTCCAGAGGTCGTCAACCCGTGTTATCTCGTTCGGAGCGTGGGCCTGGCTCTCGTCGCCGGGGCCGAAGCCGATGCTCGGAATGCCGTGCCTGCCGGCCACCGCCACCGCGTTGGTGGAGAATGTCCACTTGTCGACGACAGGGGCGTTGCCGAAGACTGCCTCATGGGCAGCCACACCTGCCTTGACGAAGGGATGGTCGGCCGGGAATTTCCAGGTGGGGAAATACAGTTCCTGGCGGTAGTCCTTGCCTGTCCAGCTCGGTATGGCATATTCAGGCATCTTGACCTCGACGGCATCGACACCGGCCGCAAGGATGGCGTCCTTGACCTGCTTCATGGCCAGATCGGCCGTCTCGCCCCAGGTCAGACGGCGATCCAGGTACAGCATAGCCTCATCGGGAACGGCGCACTGTGACGGACCATGGACATTGATCTGCGAAACGACGACGGTGCCCTTGCCAAGGAAGCCATCCTCGTCCGGCTTCAATGAGTCATTGAGCTTCTCCATCGCCAGGGCAGCGCGCGCGGCCTTGTATGCCGCTGAGACGCCACGTTCCGGGGCCGAACCATGGCATGATACGCCCTTCATGTGCACTTCCATCTCCATGCGGCCGCGGTGTCCGCGGTACAGGCGAAGGGTGGTCGGCTCGGTGGACACGAAGAAGTCCGGTACGAACTTCTCTTCCTCTATCAGGTACTTCCAGCACAGACCATCGCAGTCTTCTTCTATTATAGAGAACACAAACCAGACGCTGTAGTCGCCCGAATACTTGAGTTCCTTGAGGATGCGGCCGGCGGTTATCATCGCGGCAGCTCCGCCGGTCTGATCGCTCGTGCCGCGTCCATGGACCAGGCCATTCTCGATGTCGCCGGAGAAGGGGTCCTTCTTCCACTGCGAGCGATCGCCTATGCCAACGGTGTCGATGTGCGCGTCGATGACGAGCTTCTTGGGGCCGTTGCCGACCCTGGCCAGCAGGTTGCCAAGACCGTCGATGCGCACTTCATCGAATCCAGCCTTCTCGCACATGTCCTTGAGGAGCATGATGCGTTCCTTTTCCTTGTTGCTCATCGCTGGAACCTTGATGATGGTCGAGAGGTTCTTCGCGGTCCAGTCCTTGTACGACTCGGCCTTGGCCTTGATTTCCTTACCGTTCTGCATGCTCATTTCCTTTCCTCCATTCGCTGCCACAATCTGCGCGTTTCCGATCTTCCGCGGGCCGCGATTGCAGCGGCGTCGAAGAGCGGCTTTCTGTCCTTGACTATGAATCTGCCCGCGACCATGGTCGAAGCGACCATGCGCGAGCCCATGCCAAATGCAACATGACCGGCCACATTACCGCTTTCAAGCGGAGTGGGCGGGTCGTAATCCCAGAAGGTGAGGTCGGCTTCGTATCCAGCCTCGACCCTGCCAAAGTGCTTGCCCGGGAAGTACCGTTCGAGCAGCCTGTTGCCATTCTGGAGCATCCCCAGGAAGGCGTCCATCCACATCGTGCCGCCGGCATCGTGATGCTTGAAGAATGCAAAATTCGCTTCCTCGATCATGTCCGAACCGATGCCATCGGTGCCCAGTACCGCGTTCCTGTACAGACCAATCTTGTCATTATAGCCGACGGCGTTGTTCATGTTCGACCGCGCGTTGTGGGCTATGAACGAGTCGCGCTCGTTGACCAGCTCCACTTCACTGGGCGACAGGAAGAGGCCGTGGCCCAGTATCGTCTTGGGGCCAAGGAGGCCGGCATCATCCAGCCGGACGCAAATGTCCTTGTCAAAGCGATACCGCGAATCGACAGCGTCGAACTTGTCCTCGGCCACATGGATGTGCAGGCCTCGTCCCGTGCTGGAACAGGCATCCGACAGGTCAGAGAGCGTCGCGTCTCCGATAGTGAAAGGCGCGTGGGCGCCAATAGCCGATTCGACGAGGGGGTCGAGTCCGCGGGCACGCTCGGCATCCAGGCTCTTGGCAAAGCGGACATTCTCGCGCACGCCTGCCTTGGCGCCGTCCATGCCGTTGCGATCGGTGGTCTCGTAGCACAGAACGCCGCGGATGCCTACCGTGTCGAAGCCCTCGCGCAGAACGTCCAGTGAGCCATCGATGTATTCGGGACTCGCATGGTGGTCGACTACCGCGGTGACTCCGAGCATAGCCGCGTCGGCGGAGCCGGCAAGGCCGCTGGCTCTGACAATGCCTTCATCTATCGCACGGTCCAGAAGCCACCACATGTTCTTCAGCTGCTGCGCAAAGTCCTTGCTGGGGGCAATAGCGACGGCCAGGCCGCGCGCGAGTGCCGAGTAGAAGTGGTTGTGCGAGCACACCAGTCCTGGGCTTACATATCCGCCGGGAGACATGCGCTCCGCCCGCGGATACTTGGCGGCCAGGCTCGAGCCTACCTCGATGATCTTCGAGCTCTCAATCGCGACATCCATCGGTTCCGATACTGAACCAGGGTAGAAATGCAGAATCCGCACATGCTCAAGAATGATCATGCCTTGCCTCCGGCTACCATGTACCGATGCGAATCATGAATTGTCCGCGCTATGGCGAGCATCGCCGAGTCGCGCGCCGACGCGGTCCAGTCTGACCAGGCCAGCGTGCTGACCGCGGCGTCTTTGCCCTGGTCGGACCGTACCACGATGGTGGGGCGGTCTGTATGGCCGACGAACGCGAAGCCGGCGTTGCCGCTGGCCCTGAGTGATGCCTCGTCGCGGAACAGCGTTGGCTTGCCTGAGTACGGTTCGCCATCGTAGGGGCAGAAGAAACCGCAGTTGCCGCACTCGTTGCAGAGGTCGTCGACATGAACTATCTGGATGGCCTGCGCGATCGGGCCACCGGGAGCCACCGGCAAGGCGACATTGGCGCGATTGGGGCACACTTCGACGCAGCGAAGGCAGGCCGAACCGCATGACAGGCAACGCTCCGCTTCCCTCGCCACGAAACCGGGATGATCGACTGGCAGGCTTGGCAGGACATCGCCGCGATGTGACAACACCTCGTAATCGGGTGCCTGGGGAGCAAGCTGCTCCACCGTCGGTTCGATGCCTGCTGCTTGCAGAATGGCATACGCCGCAACTCGGCCATCGGCTTCCCCCGCGATGATGCTGGCTGGTCCGCGGCGCGCATCACCGGCCGCGTAGAGTCCCGCCACTGTCGTAGCCATGGTCTTCTGATCGACCACGGGCCGCCCGTCCCTGGCGACTTCTGCGCCGAGGCTCTGGAACAGGCCGCGGTCGGGGCTCTCGCCGACTGCCGCGACCACGAGGTCGCATTGCATGTCGCGGACGCGCGTCGAGGCGACTGGAGCCCTTCGACCCGAGGCATCCGGTTGTCCGAGTTCCATCTCGCGCACGCGCAACACGGGAGTAGAGCCCCCGATGCCCGGAGTCATGCGCTCCGGCAAAGATAGTTCCGAGTAGACGACCCGGTCCGCGAGCGCGGCTTCGAACTCTTCCCGGTCGGCGGGCATCTCCGCCAAGGTCCGGCGATAGAGGATGCTGACCTTGGGCTTGCCGGGCAACCGCGCGGCCACCCGGGCCGCGTCCATCGCGGTGTTGCCGCCGCCGGCGACAACGATGGCCTTGTAGCCGTCGAACTCGCCCTTGCCCTCATGCGCTGCTCCCAGGAACTCCAGCGCGTCGATGACGCGTATGCCGGTGCCTTCGATGGGCAGTTCCCTGGGCACCGGGGCACCGGTCGCTATCACAATCGACGTGAACCCGTCGCGCTTGAGCGCCTGTGAGTCTATGGCACCGGAATGATTGAACACGAATCGCGCGCCAAGGTCCTCGATCCTCTTGATGTCAGCCACAATGTCGTCGCGGGAAATGCGGAAGCCCGGAATCACGTTGGCGGGAACGCCGCCCGCCGCGGGTGCCTCGTCAAAGACGGTAACAGGGTAGCCCTCGAGGGCCAGATAGTGGGCGCATGCGAGTCCGGCTGGGCCGGCGCCGAAGACCGCTGTCTTGCCCTTGCCGGAGAGCACTGGTTTCTTGACAACAGGTACCGCGGCGGACCTGGCGCACGCCAGTTTCATCGCCCTGATTTCCACCGGGCCCTCGTAATCGACTCGAGAGCAGGCCGTCATGCACTGGTGGTCACAGAGGACGCCTGTGATGTGCGGCAGCGGATTGTCAGCCAGCACGATTGACAGGGCCTTCTTCGCGTCGCCCGCGGCGAGTGCCTTCATGTAGGCGGGCGGCTTCTGGCTGGCCGGGCAGGCTTCGACACATGGCGCGGCAAAGCAATCGGTCAGGGGCAGAGTCTTTTTGATTCTGGCCTCGCCTTTCTTGTAGTCGCCATGGAAGGCCTTGTCCTTCAGGGCGGCATCGGCGAGATCGGCAAGACGCGCGGCATCCGGCCGTGCCGGTATCCCTGCCTTGAGGGCACGGACGGCCTCGCTGGCCATCGGTTCCAGTCTCAGGTATCCGCCCGGCTTCAGGATATCGGTCGCGACAGTCAGGGGGCCAAGCCCCGCGGCTATGCAGTCATAGGCGTTGTGGGCGCTTGCGCCTCCGCAGTACGAGAATGCCGGCGGCTCCGGCATGGCGGCCGATATCTTCGCGGCCAGGGCCGTGGTTATGGGGAACAGCGCCCTGCCTGACATGTACCGTTCGGCGCCGGGCATACGGCCGCCATCATTGACGTTGGCCAGCGTATTTGACAGCTTGATCCCGAAGCGCTGCCCCTTGGCTTTGGCCTTGCCGCGCAAGGACGCCACGAGCTTGAGAGCGGCGTCGAACTGCAGGTCATGCTCGAATGTCGGGCGCTTGACCACGATGCGCTGCCATCCTGTGGTATCAAGAATATCCCGCACCATGTCATACCCGAGCAGCGTGGGATTGAGCTTCACGTACGCGTCGAAGCCTTTATCTTCTATTAGATAGGCGCCGATCCGTTCGATCTCATCGGGAGGGCACCCATGCATCGTGGATAGCGTAACCGAGTGCACAGGCGCCGATGGCATTGCACGGACTATGTCTCTGGCGCGGGCTGCGCCGGCGGCGCCAAAGGCCGCGGCGAATGACGGGGACTGGACAGCCGCCGCCGCCTCACTCAGGGCGGTAGCCCAGACCGGCGTGCCTGTCGGCGACCGCATGCCTTCTATGAACGCGTCCATGCGCGGGCCCTTGATTCCATCGAGGGTGTACCCGACTGACATATTGAACATCAGGGCACCTGGCTTGTCCGACAGTGCCGCGCGCAGCACATGGATCGCTATCCATGCGCGGAGGTACTCGGCACGGGCCTCGTCGAGCGTCAGCTCGGTCGACCACTCGACGTTGTGGCCCTCATCGAGGGCATCGATGCATGGCTTGTCTATATCGAGCCTGTCGTTCTCCTGCACCGTCTTGAGCTCGAACACCCGCGATCCGGCCAGCCAGGCCGCGATGAGGTTCGGAGCAATTTGCGTGTGCGGACCCGCGGCCGGGCCGACGGGCAAGCCGATCCTGAGACCGTTTACCTCAAAGCCGGGAGACCTGGCCTCGAGTTCCAGAACGCGGCGCGTCAGCGCGGCGGGTATGTCGTAGACGCTGTCACGCGCCTTCCATTCGCCAACGATTCGAGCCATAAGCTCGCTCATCGGCAGGGACTTCATGATCTTGCTCACCGGTACCCCCATCGTAAAAATTTTCCGTAGCCTGCATCGACGGTTATTCCGACCGCCGCATCGGCGGCTGCCCCGGCTCGTTTTCCATCCCAAATTACGCGGCCGCGCAACCATGTCGCGACAATCGAACCGTCAAGGCGCATGCCTTCGAACGGCGTCAATGTTCCCTTGCTCAACAGCCGCGATCCTTTGACATCGTAGCTGCCTTTTGGATCGACCATGATGATGTCCGCGTCCATGCCGACGGCAAGCGCGCCCTTGCGGGCCGAGAGCCCGAAACGGGCCGCCGCTCCGGCACTCGTGGCTCGCAGCAGTTCGGACAGAGACAGCCGCCCCGCCCGATACCCTTCCGAATACAGGTAGGGGAACAGGGTGCCAGTTCCGGGAATGCCGCCATAGTCGGTCCAGATCGAACCGGTATGCTTCTCCGATTCCGGAGCTGGCGCGTGGTCGCTCGTCACGTATGATATTGCTCCCGACGCCAGGAGCCGCCAGAGCCGCTCCGCCTGCCCGCGCGACTTTACCGGTGGGGCCGTCTTCAGCGACGAGCCATGATCCGCAAAATCGTCGCTACAGAAGGCGAGGTAGTGCGGGCAGGTCTCGCAGCTGGCGCCTGTAGCCGCAATGGCCTCGGCCGCCTCCGCGGTGCCGACATGCACGATGTGCAGGCTGGTCTCGTGCCCGTGTGCCAGCGCGAGCGCGGAGGCGACTGCGACGGTTTCAGCCGTCTCTGGCCGCGAGTCCACATAGTCCTGCCAACGGGGTCGGCGATGTTCCGCCATGGCCCTGGCCTTCGCGGCATCGGTCGAGGGCAGCACGACTCCGGGATCCTCCGCGTGCAACAGCACGGGCCTGCCGAGTCCGGCTGCCTTGGCAACCACCCGCCCGAAGCCGTAGTGATCTACAGCGGTAAAGGTGTCCATCCCGGAAATAAAGTAGCACTTGAAGCCGACTACATCGGGGGCGAGCGCCTCCATGTCTGACTCCAGCGATGACTCGATAGTATGTCCAGAGATGCCGCCATAGAGCGCGTAATCGACGACGCTGTGGGCACCCATCGCCACGAGCTTCTGCCCGAGGTTGGCCTGGGTCGTAACCGGCGGCAGGCTCGTGCATGGCATGTCTATCACCGTGGTTACGCCACCACGCGCTGCGGCCATCGATCCGTGGTGGAAATCCTCGCGGTGGGTAAAGCCAGGCTCGTCGAAGTGCACATGCGGATCTATAGCCCCGGGGAACAGCTCGAGCCCGGACGCATCGAACAGCTCTTCTCCGTCGTGCGGGCTTATCGTTTCCGCAATTTCAACGATACGCTCCGCGGTGATTCGTATGTCGCGCCTGACCAGGGTCTTCGCACCGGGCAATGCGCATAGCCCGTTCTTGAGTATCATCGTGGGCCTCCCGCGGTTTTGGCGCCGCCAACGATGAAGTTCATGGCCTTCTCGGGCGTCATGGGCAGGTCGTAGAATGACGGGGCATCCGGGTGCACCGCGCGGAGCGCATCCATCACCGCAAAGTAGCCGGCTATGCCGTACATCAGGGGCGGTTCTCCCACGGCCTTGGAGTTGGCCACGACCATCGGGTTGGGCCTGGTATAGAACTCCACATCGAGCCTGGGCATGAAGTGTGCGTCGGGAAGCTTGTATGTTGATAGCGTATCGGCCAGCAGCCTGCCCGTCTCGTCGAACTTGAGTTCCTCGAGCGCCGCCCATCCCAGGCCCTGTGCGAAGGCGCCCTCGATCTGCCCCAGGTCGACCAACTGGTCGATAGACTCGGCTATGTCGTGGACTATGATAGCGTCATCGAACTGATACCTGCCCCTGACCACGTCGAGCGTAGCCGTGACTATGCAACAGCCGTACACGTGATAGAGGAATGGTGTGCCGTGCTCGGCCTTCATGTCGTAATGCAGGCCCGGCGTCGCGTAGAAGCCATGGGCGGACAGGTCGATGCGCCGCTCGTACGCCATGCCGGCCAGCGCGGCAAAGGTCAGATCTGTTTCTCGCGTGCCCGTCGGGCCCTTCACGCTGACGCGGCCGTCGGCAATCATGATTGCATCGACCGGCACGCCGAGCCGTTCGGACGCCAACGTGGCGAGGCGCTTGCGTATCTCGATGCTGGCCACCTGCGCGGCCATCGCGTTGATGTCGGAGCCAGTACTCGCGGCTGTTGCGACCGTATTGGCAACCGTGGTCGTCCTCGTGCTCTCGACCCTCACGAGCGGCAGCGGAGCCCCGAGCGCGCGAGCCGTGACTATTGCTATTTTGCGGCCAACGCCTTGCCCCATCTCGATGGCGCCGGTGCTTACCGATACCGAGCCATCGTTGTATACATGCACCAATGAACCACCCTGGTTCAGCATTATCTTGGTAAAGCTTATGCCAAAACACTGGGGAAACGCCGCCGCCCCGCGCTTGTACGCCTTGTTCGTTGCGTTGAAGGTCGCGATGTCGGCCCGCAACCTGGGCCAGCCCGCCTTGTCCATGCAGCGGTCAAAGGTAGCCTTGGCCCGCACATCGACCATCTGCATGCCGTAGTGCGACACATCGCCCTCGGACAGCAGGTTCCTGCGCTGAATCTCGGTACGGTCGATGCCCAGAACCCTGGAGGCCGCATCGATGGCGCTCTCTATGACAAAGAGCCCCTGCGGTCCGCCGAAGCCACGGAATGCCGTGAATGGCACCAAGTTGGTCCGGCACATAGTGCCGGTGGCCCTCACGTTGGGGATGTGGTACGCGCCGGCCGCGTGGAACAGCGTGCGGGGCAATATGGCCGGCGACAGATCGGTCGCGGCTCCAGCGTTCTGGTAGTAGTCGGCCTCGAATGCGATGATGGTGCCGTCTTTTTTAAGGCCAATCTTGAAATCTGACGAGTATGGGTGGCGCTTGCCCGTGCTTGTCATGTCGTCGCGTCGGTTCAGGTACAGCTTGACCGGCTTTCCGGTTTTCACCGCGCCAAGTGCGGCGAGAGCCGCCCATCCGGAGGCCTGGTCCTCCTTGCCGCCAAAGGCGCCGCCCAGCCGGCGCGTCTCCACCTCGACCAGGTTCATCGGCACGCCCAGAATCCTGGCGACGATCGCCTGCACGCCGGAGGGGCTCTGTGTGCCCGAAAGCAACCGTACGCCGCCTGAATCCTCTGGCCAGGCTATCGCGCCCTGGGTCTCCAGGTACACATGCTCCTGGCCGTCCGACTCGACACGGCCCGACAGGACCACGTCGCATTCTTTGTAGGCCGCCTCGGGGTCGCCTGAGCGCTGGGTCCTGCTCGTCATGATGATGTCGCCACGCTCGAAGGCGACCCGAGGATCGACAACCACCGGCAGGTCTTGTCGTCCCTCGATCCTGACCAGGGCGGCGGCCCTGCGGGCTATCGACCGCGATGGAGCCAGCACCAGCGCCAGCACCTCTCCGCGGTAGTGCCACTCGCCCGTCGCGAGCATCGGCTCATCGGGAATCGAGGTGGACAGCTCATTCTGGCCGGGCACGTCGGAGGCGACAAGCACGCGCACCCCCGGCGCGTAGGCCAGAGCGGCCGACGCATCGAGTCCACTGTAGCGGCCGTGCGCCGAAGGGGATGTGACGATGGCCGCGTGCAGCATGTCAGAAGTCTCCGGAACATCGTCGATATAGGTGGTCTTGCCCATCACATTGAGTATTGAATCGGGATTGCGCTTCATGAAAGGAGTTCCTCCTCGAGCTTGAGGGCGGGCCACAGCCTGATGAAGGCGGCCCAGGCCAGCCGCTCCAACAGGTTCTTGCGGTAGGTCGACGAACCGCGCACATCGCTCATAGGGCTGCCGGCGGCGCTAGCCAGCGTGCCAACCTGCCGTGCCAGAGCTGCCGATGGCTTCTGGCCACGCATCGCGGCCTCCACGTCGCGGAGCCGGAGCGGGGTAGCAGCCACGCCGCCAGCCGAATACCGTACATCCACGATCGTGCCATCCGCGGTCATCATCACGGCGCAGGCGCAGTTGACGGTGGCAATGTCCAGCCGTTCCCGCTTGCTGGCCTTCTCGAAGTCAAACGCGGACCAGCCGCCGCGGAACTCTATGCTCTGAATGGCCTCAGACGGCTTCATGTCAATCTTCTTGTAACCGGTAAAGAACTGGTCCAGCCTGACGCGCCTCTCGCCATCGGGGCCGGACAGTACCAGCTCCGCATCGAGAGCTATCAGCATCGCCGTCATGTCGGCTATGGGCGAGGCGTTGGCTATGTTGCCCGCGAGCGTCGCCCGATTGCGTATCGGCGGCGAGGCCACATCGTGTTCGAAGCGCTCTATGCCAGGCACTGCCTGCCTGACCGCGGCCGAGCCGAAGAAATCCGTGGCGTTCACGCCCGCGCCCATCACTATGCAGTCATGCCCGTTTCGTTTTGCCTCGGTTATGGCCCTGGCCGACGGTCCCCTGTCGATGAAGGCTGGTGCCAGATCGGACTCGGGGTCAGGGTTGCGGACGAAGTAGTCGGTGCCTCCACCCAGCACCGGGCTTCCGGCAACCGGCGTCGATGGACCGGCGGCGGCTACTGGTGGCATTGTCATCAGCGCGGCCAGCCTTCTGGGTATCACATGACGATCAGCCAGCATTGCCAGCCTCGGACCCAGCTCCGCAGGCAGATCCTTGTATTCGTCGGCGAGCCTGGACGCGGCCCTGCGAATCGACCCATAGCCTGTGCAACGGCAGAGATTGCCCTCCACGGCGACCATCGCTTCCACCGGGTCTATCCTGGAGCCGGATACCAGATAGCCTGTCAGCGCCAGTATGAAGCCAGGAGAGCAGAAGCCGCATTGGCTGGCGCCCTCATCGAGCATCGCATCCATGACCGGCGTCAGGCCGCCTGACGCGAGGCCTTCCACCGTAATCACATGGCGACCGTCGAGTTCACCCATCGCCAGTGTGCAGGAAGTGACCGACCGCCACTCTGTCGAACCATCAGGAGCGCGTCCGCCCATCAGCACGAGGCACGCGCCGCAGTCTCCCTCGCGGCAGCCCTCTTTGGTCCCCTTGAGGCCAGCCTCATTGCGTATCCAGTCGAGGGCCAGAGCCTCCTCCCGGACCGCTATGTCGTAGTCGGTTTCATTCAGTCTGAACTTGATGTTTCGTGTCATGGGCTATCCTTGTCTGCGGCTGTGATGATGACCAAACGCGGAACGCCACAGGCGTGCCGTCGCGTATCGTGCCGCGTACTATGCTGTATGCAAAAAGCGTAGCGCGAATCGGAGGCGGTTGCAATGAGGAATGATTTGACTGTCTTGCACGGGGTGGAGTACCGGGGGCGCCGCCGGATTCGGCCAGAACGGATCAAGATCCTTTGAACAATGGTACCATCTTGAACAAATCCACATCGACGAGTCCCTTGTCGGTAATCTTCAGGGCAGGAATTACCGGAAGGGCCATGAAAGAGAGCGTCATCAGGGGCGAATCGCCCGGAATGCCCTCGCTGGCAAAGAAATCCTCAAAAGCTGACAGTCGTTCTATTACAATGGCCGCGGGTTCGTCACTCATCAGGCCGGCGACTGGCAGGGCGAGTTCGGCTAGAACCTCGTCGCCGTCCGTGACCACATAGCCGCCCTTCATAGCGTTGAGACGCCTCGCGGCCTTGAATATCGAGCTGTCATCGACACCCGCGATTATCATGTTGTGCGAGTCGTGGCTGACCGTAGAACCGATGGCGCCGCGCTTGAGCTTGAGCCCGCGTATGAAGCCCTTGCCTATCGAGCCTGAGCCGGTATGGCGTTCTATGACGAATATTTTGACTATATCGCGGTCGAGATCGGAAACGCACAGGCCATCAACCACCTTTGGCCGCGCAAAGGAGGCCGTTGTTATGATGGAGCCAGGCGTCGACTCGATGACGCGGGCCAGTCCGCCTTCGTCGGGAATGCGGAAGTCCTTCTCTTCGAGCCACTTGATGTTGACGGAGTCACGGAGCGGCGGCGCGACGATTGAGCCGCCAAGTGCGTCGTATCCCGCGGTGCGGACGCCGTTCTCCGCTATCGCGATGCCTGCCTTGAAGACAAGCTCAGCATTGAAGGCGAGCGGGTCGGAGAACACGACCAGGTCGGCCTTGTAGCCTGGAGCTATCGCTCCCGTGCGCCTGAGACCGTAGTACAGGGCCGGATTGTGGCTGGCCATCCGCAGCACATCCATGAAGGGCACGCCGCCGGAAACCAGCGACCGCACCGCCGCGTCGATATGGCCCTCTGTGGCTATGTCGTTGGGGTGGCGGTCATCGGTGCAGAGCATCATGCGGCGGATTGTCTCATGATTCATCGCCGGAATCAGGTGCTCGAGGTCCCTGGCGCTTGAACCCATACGCGCCATGATCCACATGCCCTTGCCGAGTTTGCTCAAGGCCTCTTCAGGCGTAGTCGCCTCATGGTCGCTGCGTATGCCAGAGAGCGCATACGCGGACAGATCGCGGCCCGAGAGTCCAGGAGCGTGACCATCTATGGCCTTGCCAGCTTCCCAGAACAGCGAGATCTTGTCCAAGACCCGGGGGTCTGCCGACAACACTCCAGGATAGTTCATCACCTCGCCCAGGCCAAGGACACGCTCCTCGCGGGCGAAGCGCGCAAGATCAGATGCGAACAGCGCTGCTCCGGCGGTATCAAACCCCGTTGCCGGAACGCATGAAGGCACCATCATGTACACGTCGAGCGGTATGCCGTCCGACGCGCGGAGCATCCAGTTTATGCCATCGTGACCAAGGACATTGGCTATCTCGTGCGGGTCGGCAATTATCGCCGTGGTGCCACGGGGACATACCATCCGGGAGAACTCGACCGGCGTCAGCAGGCTTGATTCTATATGCACATGCGCATCGATAAGCCCGGGGCAGACATAGCGGCCACCGAGGCTCCTGGTCGCTCTGGCTTCGAGCCCATCATTGATGCCGACTATATAGCCCCGGTATATGGAGACCGTGACCGCATCGAGTATGGTGCCGCGGAAGAAGTCCACGACCCTACAGTCGGTGAGATTGAGGTCCGCGGGAGTGCGTCCCCGGGCAACGTCGATATAGTCGGTTTTAAGCATTGCTGGTCACATCGAGCCCGAGGGTTCGGGCAGCCGCTATTGTTACCGGCTTTTTGAATCTTGTCAAACCGATTCTTCTGGAACGGAACCATGACAGGATCACGTGCCAAATATTGAAGAAAAAGAAATTTGTTGCCAAAAATGATATCGCGGCGTAGTCTCTTGGCGATTGTACGCCTCGTATTTTTATGGAAATCGCATCCGGGAGGCGGAACAAAATCACACAAGGAGGCTGAAAAGTGGAACAGCTTTTCAAACTGAAGGCTCATGGCACTACGGTAAGGACCGAGATCATGGCCGGCATAACTACGTTCATGACCATGGCGTATATCCTGGCGGTCAACCCGGGAATCCTGAGCGCGACCGGCATGCCTGCCGGCGGCATCTTCACGGCAACCGCGTTGGCTTCGCTGATAGCGACCGTGATGATGGCCCTGCTCGCCAACCTGCCAATAGCGCTTGCCCCAGGCATGGGACTCAACGCGTTCTTCGCGTTCACGGTCGTGCTGGGTATGGGCTACCCCTGGCAGCTCGCGCTGACCGCGGTCTTTGTTGAAGGCATCATCTTCATCCTGATGTCGTTCTTCAACATACGCGAGGCCATCGTCAAGTCGATACCCAAGAACATCAAAAACGCCGTATCAGTCGGTATCGGCCTGTTCATCGCGTTCATCGGCCTGCAGAACGCCGGCATAATCGCCAACAATGACGCGACGCTCGTAAGCCTTGGCAACATCACCAAGGGCCCCGCGCTGGTCGCTATCATTGGCCTCGTGCTTACTGGCGTGCTGCTGGCCTTCAGGGTCAAGGGCGCGCTGCTCATCGGTATCATCGCCACCACGATCGTCGGCATACCGTTCGGCGTTACCACGGTACCGAAGGGCTGGAATCCTGTCAGCATGCCCGCCGCGCCCCTGTTGTTCCAATTCCAGTTTGACAAGATATTTACGCTCGACTTCGTTGTCGTGATGTTCACGTTCCTGTTTGTCGACATATTCGACACGATAGGCACACTGGTCGGCGTCACGACGCAGGCTGGCATCATCGGCAAGAACGGCGATATTCCAAAGGTCAAGCAGGCATTGCTGTCCGACGCGGTCGGCACTGTCGTCGGAGCCTGCCTTGGTACCTCAACGGTTACCTCGTATGTCGAGAGCGCCGCCGGCGTCGCCGAGGGCGGCCGCACTGGCCTGACGTCGCTGACCACCGGACTCCTCTTCGGAGTGGCCCTGTTCCTGTCGCCACTCTTCCTGCTGGTCCCTGGCGCCGCTACGGCACCTGCCTTGATACTGGTCGGATTGTTCATGTTGAGCCCGGTCAAGGAACTGGACCTGACTGACTTCACCGAGGCGATTCCCGCGTTCCTCACCATCGTCATGATGCCGCTGTCGTACAGCATCGCCGAGGGCCTGGTCTTTGGTATCCTGTCATACATCTTCCTCAAGGCCATCACCGGCAAGTTCAAGGACATCACGGTGACAACCTGGATAGTGGGCTTCTTCTTCATACTGAAGCACATCCTGTAAGGCACATGTAGCGTGAGCAAGCAACAGGGTCGCCCGGGCACCGCGTGGTGTCCAGACGACCCTGTCTCGCATCCGTTATGACGGCGGGTTCAGTCCTGGATCTTGTTCTTGACGTCGTGGTATGAGCCCATCATGATTGACGCTGGCTCAAGCCCGGGCACGTTTTCGCATACTATCTTGACAATCACCGTCATGGGTACCGCCAGCACGAGCCCCCCGAAGCCCCACAGCCATCCCCATGCTGACAGCGATACGAGTATCACGAACGGCGACAGTCCGAGATTCTGGCCCTGCACGCGCGGCTCGACGATATTGCCCAGTATCATGTTGACGGAGAGCATCGTCGCGGCGACTCCGATGATAGGCGCTGGATGTGGCCAGAACTGAACCATAGCAAAGATTGTGGCCAGGGCTCCGCTGAATATGGAGCCAATGTTCGGGATGAAGTTCAGTATGAAGGCTATGACGCCCCAGATGATGGGAAAATCGAGGCCGATGATGGCCAGAATCCCGCCTACCAGCAAACCGGTCGCCAGGCTTATGAAGAACTTGACGCTCAGGTAGCGAGCAACCTGCTTGATGACGTCGGCCGTGATGCGCTGGATCCTGGTGGACATGATGCCATGGAAGGCCAGTTCAATACGGTCCCTGAAGTGACCGATCTCCAAGAGCAAGAATACGACAAACAGGATCACCATAACCGTGTTCGTGAGAAAGCTCAGGAACGATTCCGATGTCGATAACATCATCGATTGCACGCGGGTCCGTACGCCGAGCTGACCCCACAGGTTCTGGAACAGGCTGCGATGTTCGTCGTATGGCAGGTTGAAGGCCTTGGCAACCAGCTGGTACAGTTCTGTAAATCGTGCTTCGTACTTGGGATACAGGGTCAGAATCGTCTTGATGCTCTGGAACAGTATGAATCCGACGACGTAGACCCCCGCTGCCACCAGAGCCACGACTATCACCGCGCCTATGGCCCGAGGAATCTTGATTTTTTCCAGCAGGATTATTACCGGCTCAAGGACGAATGTGAGCAGCACCGAAATGACGAAAGGCAGAAGCACCGTCGAGGTCAGCTTCATCACGGCACCGGCAAGAACCAGCGCTATGAAGCCGAACAGGAACAGGTTGACGCGCGCGAAGCTCGCGCTGCGATATCGATCTTCTGCCATGAATACACCCCGCTAGCTTGAACGCTGGACGATCTGCTTGGAGACATACGCCTCACCGCAGCCCGCCAGAACCTTGATCTTGCCAAGCCAACCCTTGGCTTCCGTCTCCGACAGGTATGGACCAATGCGCACCCGGTACCAAGTAGTACCATCTATGTCCTTGAGCGTTATCAGAGTCGACAACCCTTTGGCCGCCAGATCACGCTGCAGGTCGTCAGCCCGCGATCTGCTCGTGAACGCGGCCGCCTGTATCCAGTATTCACTGACCGTCCTCGGCGCCGTCGGCTTCGCCGCTGGCTGAGCTGTCGCCGGCTTGGCCACGGCCTTGGTGGTCTGGACCGCGGCCGGTTTCGTCGGTGATGACGCTGCCGGAGTATACGGCTTCTGGATCGCTTGGGTAAGTCCCGCGGCGGGCACTGGCGTGGCTGAGCCATCCGCGGAGCCGGGCAAGGTCGAGGCCGCGGGCTTGTCGCCATAGACTATGATGATGTCGGAACCGGTCGCAGGCGCTGGCGTCGGCACAGGTGCCGGCTCGACAGTCTGTACGTAAGCCTCGGGTGATGGACTGCGTGGTGGCGCGACCGCCGCGACCGAGGCAGGGGCCCCGGCGGATGAGCCGCGCGGGTAGGCAAGCGCCAGGGCTATTCCCATGGCAACGACGAGTACAATCACGACGGACAGTACCGTCCATAGAACTTTTCTGGTTTCTACCGGCATAAGGGCCTCCCCACAGACAGCGCTCGATGGCACTCTGCTTCAAGTATCGGTAGAAGCGAACGGCCGGTTGAGCGCGGGTATGGCATCGATTCTGGCCAGAGCCTCGTTGATGCGCCCGTCGAGCAGCCAAGGCGAGCCACGGTTCAGAAGGAATACCGTCTTGTCGGACCAGCGCTTTCCGGCGGCCCCGAGCGGCCGCTGTGACCGCATCCTGCGAAGTATTGCGCATAGACCGAGTCCATCGCGCCTCCTGCCACGACTGATCCTCGCGATCAGCGGCGAGCGCACCTCGATGATGCCATCGCAGATCGCCGCGGCTGGCAGGCGGTACAGTATAGCCGCGTCGATGCATACGCGGCTTCCGGAATCTTCGATCGCCTCCGTGACGAGTCGATTCATGACCGGGTGCACGATGGCCTCGTACCGGGCAAGGAGGGCAGAATCCCCGAAGACCCGCGCGCCTATCGCCCGTCTGTCGGGACCGCCATCGCGTGCGCGTATGGCCGGACCCAGCAGAAGCTCCACCGAGTCGAGTGATCGCTCGAGGGCACGGTGTCCCAGCGCATCGACATCGATGATTGTCCATCCCTGGTCGCGGAGCCTGGCCGCCACCGTGCTCTTGCCAGAGCAGTATCCTCCGGTCAGGCCCAGTATCAATGCATGTCTCCCCAGGTGTGCGCGACCTCGATCCCGACCCTGAGTGGCACCGAGAGCTCGATGGCGCCTGCCATTGCCTGTTCAATAGCGCGGGCCACCTCGCTGGCCTGCGCCGCGGGGGACTCCAGTATCAGCTCGTCATGGACCTGAAGCAATATTCTGGATTCGGGGAAGCGCTGTCGCAGCATCGCATCAACCTTGAGCATGGCCAGCTTGACGACGTCCGCCGCCGAACCCTGGATCGGCGTATTGACGGCGACGCGCTCGGCGGCCTGTCGCTCGTTGGCGTTTCTGCTGTCTATTGCCCGTATTGGTCGGCGGCGGCCCAGAATTGTGGAGACATAGCCGTCGCGCCGGGCATGGTCGACGGTCTCGCGGATGAATGTGGCCACGCCGCTATACCTGCTGAAGTAGGCGTCTATGAATTTCTGCGCCTCGGCGCGCGGTATGCCCAGCTCCTGAGCGAGCCGGAACGCTCCCATGCCGTAGATGATGCCAAAGTTTATGGTCTTGGCCGCGCGACGCTCTGATGGCGTTACGTCCGGCTCGGGCTTGCCCAGGATCAGCGCCGCGGTCCTGCGATGAACATCCGCCCCATCGGCGAAGGCTTTTCTGAGTTCTGTATCGCCCGAAAGGTGGGCAAAGACGACCAGCTCGATCTGGGCATAGTCGGCCGATATCAGAGCCATGCCAGGAGCCGCGATAAAGGCCTTGCGTATGCGCCGTCCTTCTTCCTCCCGCACCGGGATGTTCTGCAGGTTTGGATCCCGGCTGGACAGGCGACCGGTCGCCGTGCCGGTCTGCACGAAGTGTGTCCTGATGCGCGGATCGGTCGCCGATAGCTCGAGGAGCGCGTCGACATAGGTGCTCTTCAGCTTCTGCAGGGTGCGGTGCCTGAGGATGCGCTCAGGCACCGGATCCTCGCGTGCCAGCTCCTCGAGCACCGATATGTCCGTGCTGAAGCCGGTCTTGGTTTTCTTGCCGGTGCTGAGCTTGCGCTCGACAAAGAGTATGTCCTGCAGCTGTTTTGGCGAGTTCATGTTGAACTCGTGCCCGACCAAAGCCCAGGTCTGGGCCTGGACGCTGGCCAGCTCGGTGTCCAGTTCGGCACCGAATGCCGTCAGGGAGTGGCGGTCAACCAGTATGCCTTCGCGCTCCATGCGGGCCAGCAACGACAGCACCGGCATCTCCACGCTGGCGAACAGCTCGGACAGGCCCTTGGCGGCCATTTCCTGCTCAAGCACGACTTTGAGCCTCAGCACCATGTACGCGTCTTCCGCTCCGTATGGCGCGGCCTTTCCTATGGGCACCTCGGAGAAGACGGTTCCCTTGGGCGCGACATCGGTGTATGGCGTGCCTCCAAAGCCCAGGTATGCCTCGCCCAGGTTCTCGAGCTTCAGCGAGTCGCGCTCAGGGTCTACAAGCCAGGCGGCCAGCATCGTATCCCATGGAGTGCAACGGATTGGCGCTCCCCAGTTCTCCATGATGTGCATATCGAACTTGATATTCTGCCCGACAATGACGATGTCCGCCCTGCCGAGCAGCGGGGCGACCAGGCGCCTTGCCTCCGCCTCGGGCATGCACGACGCATCCGGCGATACAAGCGGCACATAACAGGCCGCGCCTGCGTCGACGGCGATGGAGAAGCCAACCGGCGTGGCATGCATCTCGTCGAGCGAATCGGTCTCACAGTCGAACGCGAATATGCCGGCTCGTTGCGCCACCTCCACCCAGCGGGAGAGCGCCGCCTCATCGAGCACGATCTCGCAGGTCCCCGCCTCCGAGAACGCGGCAGGGACCATGGGCCTGCCTGACGCTGCCTCCGGTTCGAAGAGTTCTGGCGGCGCGCTTGGCCGTCTCGCCTGACTGGCGCCTTCCTTGCCGACCCTGGCCGTGGCCAGACTCTTCATGCCTTCGCGCAGGAAGACATCATTGGCCGCGTCACGCTTCAATGACGAAACCTGCAATTCATCGAGCGATGCCACGCCGATCGGCGCGTCATAGGCCAAGGTAATAAGGCTTCGTGACAGCATGGCGCTGTCACGGCCCGCTTCCAGTTTCTTTTTAAGGCTCTCGGGCCGCACTTCGGCAAGGTGTTCCCATATCGAGTCGAACGACCCGAACTCGGCGAGCAGCTTGAGCGCCGTCTTGTCGCCGACGCCTGGAACGCCGGGAACATTGTCCGACGCATCTCCTGTCAGCGACAGGTAGTCCAGTATCCGGTCCGGTGATACGCCCCATTCTGCCTCGACCTCCGATGGCCCCACGATGACGAAGCCCTGGTCGCGGTCCGGCCTGAGAGCCCGCACCGTGCCTCCGACGAGCTGCAGGAGGTCCTTGTCAGACGAGACTATGTAGCATTGCCTGCCTTCGGCGCGGCAGCGTGCCGCTATGGTCGCGATGATGTCGTCGGCCTCGTACCGGTCGGCGCGCAGCAGCGGCACGCCGAGCAGGCCCAATATTTCTTCTACAAGTGGAATCTGGGCGTGCAGGTCTTCGGGGGTCTTCTGTCTCGTCGCCTTGTAGGCATCGAACATCTCGTGCCTGAATGTCGGCACCATTGAATCGAAGACAGCGACAAGTGCGGCTGGTTTGAACTGCTCCCAGAGCTGAAACAGGCTTCGGTAGAAGCCAAACACGGCGGAGACGTTGTCGCCACGGGGGTTGCGGAGTGGTTTGGATATGAACGCGAAGTATGAACGGTAGATGATGCCATAGGCATCGAGAAGGAAGAGGGGTTCCATGCCAGTAGCATACGCCCAAGCGCCGCTCCAGGCAAGCGAGGTAGTGCTCAGCCCTTGATGTCCAGTGCGCTTGGCTCGGCGGCAGACGAGTAGACGCTGCGCCGCTTGGTATACGGGTTGCTGACGGTCATGATCTCGTGGCGCAACATGTCCATACGCTGCTTGAGGAGAGCCCGATTCTCGGCATTGCGGGTGACCACCTCGTCCTTCAGCGTCGACAGCGTTGACTTGAGTTCGGCGACTCCTTCCGGCTCCGAGCCGGAGTACGCCGCGCGGTACATGTCTTCCAGCGGCTCCAGTACCTTCTGGACGGAGAAAATTTCAGAGACGATTCCTTGTTCAACTTCGACGTGTGTGACCAACGCATCGACATCGCCCTTTTCTATGTCGGAGCGTTGCCGTTCGAGCAGTGCCATGTAGTCATTGAACTTGTCACGCTGCCGTACGAGGAGCTCGCGAAAACGCCTGAGGACGGCGACCCGTTGGTCCAGTTCTTCTCTTGACAGGTGACCGTCTGCTGGCATGATGGCGCCTAACCGGCTATGTTGACGCCAGAACGTCGTTCGTCGCCCGAACCCTGAGCCTTGGTTGCCGCGACGGCCCACGCGGAGGATAGCTCCGAGAGCATGCCGCGCACCGATTTGACCCTGCCGATGTCCTTGACTATGTTGGCCTCGGTAAGCTCGCGGTTGAAGAAGACGTACAGCGAGAAGAGATCGCGCGCTATGTCGCCGCCGGCCTCGAAGTCGAGGCTCGCCATCAGCTCGGTAACGATGTCGTGTACCTTGCCCAAAGCCTGGTTTATCTTCTCTATGTTGGCCGGTTTCTTCTTCAAGTCAGTGTCGAGGAACTCGATGGCGCGATCACACTGTTTGACCGCTTCCTCGTAAAGCATGACGATAAGCTGGCCTGGACCAGCCGTTCGTACGCGCGTTTCCCTGTATGCTGCAAGCGGATTATGGGTCATCTCGATGTTCCCCTCCTCTGATCTTCTTTTACGATTATCGGAATGGGGATGCCGGGCTTGAGTGTCTGATATGGAAATTCGGTCATTGTGTTCATTCGTCTCCGAGGGTGCCGGTCTCGTGCCATGTTTCGACGACCCTGAAGGCATCGTTGATGCGGGCGCTTGTCTCCGTCGCGTTCCTGAGCGCGTCGGGCGTCGAGCCGTGGCGGTCCGGGTGGTGTTCCTTGAGCAGCCGCTTGTATGTTGCCTTGGCCTGGGCGAATGTCGCGCCGTAGGAAAGGCCTAGAACCCGGTATGCCGCCAGCAGCTTCTGTGGAGGCCCTTGCGGCGTGTCGACGGGCCTTGCGCGGGAGGACCGGGCCTGCTCTTCGGCTCGAGCCCTGGCATCACGCTCGCGCCGGATTCGCTCCTGGGCCTCGCGGTCATCATCCAGGTACGCGTCGAGCTCCTCCATCGCCTCGTCGAGGAACGGGTCGGCGGAGCGGACATGGGGGTTGCCTTGGGTGGCGTCACGAACCGGTCCGGAATCCGGGCCATCGGACGCTATCCACGATCGCAGGAGATCGCCAAAACGGTCAAACAGTTGATCGACGCTCGACATAGTGACTATACTGTACTCCAACACCGCCGGAGAGGCAATACAACCACGTTGTGCGAGGACATCATTGAACAGGTACAAACCCACGGTTGCCGTCTACGGAGGCGCCAATGTCGACATACAGGCACGGTGCGCCGAGCGGTATCGTCCCGCAGACTCGAATCCTGGCACCGCGTCGATGAGCCTGGGTGGGGTAGGCCGCAATATTGCCGAAAACCTGGCAAGACTGGGCGTCGCCACCGAACTGGTGACGGTCTTTGGCGGAGATGAGAACGCGGCGGTGCTGGCCGATGGGTGCCGGGCACTTGGTATCGAGGTGGGACGGTCGCTCATACTGCCCGACGAGGCCACATCGCGCTATGTGTGCATCCTCGATGCCGATGGGTCGCTGGTGGGTGCCGTCGCCGCGATGCGGGCGATCGACCGATTTGGCCCATCGGAACTTGCCACGCGCTTCGAACCTGGCGACGATGCCGACCTGGTCGTTATCGATGCCAACCTGCCCGCCGATACGATCGCGATGGCGGCCGAGCGCTGGCGCGACAAGCCCATGCTCCTCGATACCGTGTCAGCCATCAAGGCGAGCCGGGCGTCCACAGTCTTTGGCCGATTCTCGATGCTCAAGCCCAACGTGCATGAGGCGCGCGCCTTGCTCGGACTTGAACCCCAGGACGAGGTCGATCGATCGACCGGCGCAGTCCGCTCGCTCGGTGGTCGCCTGCTCGAATGTGGCGTCCGTGAGGCGTTCATATCGCTTGGCTCCAGGGGACTGTTCTGGATGGCGGGCGGTGATTCCGGCATAGCGTCCCCGCTGTCCCTGCCCATAGTCAACGTATCCGGCGCCGGAGACGCCGCGGCCGCAGTTCTGGTCTGGGCTACGGTCAATAAGGCGACCACGCGAGAAAAGGCGTGCTTCGCCGTCGCGGCCGCATCGTTGTGCGCTTCGTCGGCGGATGCGGTCTCCAAGTCGATGAACGGCCAGCATATACAGGAATTGGCACGAGGAGTATCAAGTGAACCACTATCTTGACCTGAACGATGAGGTGAAGGACGCGCTCGAGCGCAAGGCGCCTGTCGTCGCGCTTGAATCGACAATCATATCGCACGGCATGCCGTATCCCCGCAACGCCGAGACCGCCTTGGCGGTGGAAGCCGCCGTACGCCAGGCAGGCGCCGTACCAGCGACCATAGCGATCATAGGCGGGCGACTCAAGGCCGGCCTGGCAGCCGACCAGATCAGGCTGCTTGGAGAGCGCGGGCATGCCGTGGCCAAGGTCAGCCGCCGCGACGTGGGACGCATCGTCGCCCTGGGCCAGGACGGAGCGACAACGGTTGCCGCGACGATGATCATCGCCGCCATGGCAGGCATACGCGTATTCGCGACGGGTGGCATAGGCGGAGTGCATCGCGGAGCCGAGTCAAGCATGGACGTGTCAGCCGACCTCGAAGAGCTTGGCCGCACCGACGTTGCCGTCGTCTGTGCCGGAGCCAAGAGCATCCTGGATATACCCAAGACGCTGGAATACCTGGAGACCAAGGGCGTGCCCGTTGTCGTGTACCGGGGCGACGAGTTCCCCGCCTTCTATACCAGCCGCTCGGGGTTGCGCGCGGAGCTACGCATGGATTCAGTAGCGGACGTCGCGGCCATGCTCAAGGCCAAGTGGAGTCTTGGCCTCTCCGGCGGCGCGGTGATAGCCAACCCGATTCCAGCGGAATATGAAATGCCCCCGGCCGTGATCAACGCCGCCATAGAACAGGCCCTGTCCGACGCATCCTCGGCCGGCGTCTGCGGCAAGGATGTTACGCCGTTCCTCCTGGCCAGGGTCAAGGACCTGACCGGTGGCGACAGCCTTGAGTCGAACATAGCACTCGTCATGAACAACGCCCGTCTTGCCGCGGAGCTGGCACTGGCATACAGCAAGCTTAACTAGGATGGAGCAACTTCAATCGTCCGCCTTCTTCGTGCTATAGTGTGCCCATGGCATCGAAATCATCTGCCTCTTCGTACGACGAATCAAAGATAAAGACGCTCTCATCGCTTGAGCACATACGCCTGCGGACCGGCATGTATATCGGCCGCCTGGGCAGCGGCAACAACCCCGACGACGGCATCTATGTGCTGCTCAAGGAAGTTGTGGACAACTCCGTTGACGAGTTCATCATGGGCAGCGGTGATCGCATAACGGTAACGGTCCACGAAGGCACCGTATCGGTCCGGGACCGCGGGCGCGGCATACCGCTTGGCAAGGTCATCGACTGCGTATCTATCATCAACACCGGAGCCAAGTACTCTGACGATGTGTTCCAGTTCTCCGTGGGCCTCAACGGCGTTGGCACCAAGGCGGTCAACGCCCTGTCATCGGACTTCCGCGTCGTCTCGTACCGCGAAGGCAAGTACCTGGAGGCGGTGTTTCAGCGCGGCGTCCTCAAGAGCAAGCGTGAGGGCAACGCGTCGCGTGAGCCCAACGGCACGCTGGTCGAATTTACTCCCGACGAGCAGATGTTCGGCGAGTATGCCTACAACATGGAGTTCGTCGAGAAGCGGATGCGCCACTATGCGTATCTGAACTCGGGCCTGACACTCGAGCTGAACGGCCAGGAATTCGCCAGCCAGAACGGCATCCTCGATTTGCTCAAGGACGAGACGGGCGAAGACGTACTCTACGATGCCGGTTACTGGCGCGGCGACCGCATCGAGTTTTCATTCACGCACACGAACAACTACGGCGAGGAATACTTCAGTTTCGTCAATGGCCAGTACACGTCCGACGGCGGCACCCACCTGTCGGCCTTTCGCGAGGGGTTTCTCAAGGCGGTCAATGAGTTCTTCCAGGCGTCATACAAGGGTGAGGACATCCGGGAAGGCCTTGCCGCCGCCGTCGCCATCAAGCTCAAGAACCCCATGTTCGAAAGCCAGACCAAGAACAAGCTTGGCAACGGCGACATCAAACCCTGGATAATCCAGGAAGTGGTCCGCGGTGTCGATGACTACCTGCGGCGCAATCCCGTCGCGGCCAAGAGGCTGCAGGAGAAGATCGCTTCAAACGAGAAGCTCCGCACCGAACTCAATGTCGTCAAGAAGGAAGCCCGCGAGGCCGCCAAGAAGATAGAGCTCAAGATTCCCAAGCTCAAGGACTGCAAGCTGCATCTTGGCGATGGCCCCGATGCCGATCGCTCCACCATATTCCTGACGGAAGGGCAGTCCGCCACCGGCTCCATGGTCAGCTCCCGCGATGTGATGACGCAGGCCATATTCAGCCTGCGCGGCAAGCCCGAGAACATGCACGCGCGCAAGCGCACCGCGATATACAAGAATGAAGAGCTCTACAACATGATGATGGCTCTTGGCATCGAGAATGACATCTCCGGACTGCGGTACGCCAGAATTGTACTTGCCACCGATGCCGACTATGATGGCTTTCATATCAGGAACCTCCTTCTGACATTTTTCCTGACATTCTTTGAGGAACTGGTCACCCAGGGACGCGTTTTCATACTGGAGACCCCGATATTCCGGGCCCGTACCAAGAAGGAGACGCGCTACTGCTACAGCGCCAGGGAGCGCGACGAGGCGGTCAAGGAACTCGGCGCCAGCACGGAGGTCACCAGGTTCAAGGGCCTGGGAGAGATAAGCCCAAACGAATTCGGCCAGTTCATCGGTGATGACATCCGCCTCGTGTCGGTCGACGTACAGACGCTCAAGGCCGTGCCCGAGGTGCTGTCATTCTACATGGGCAAGAATACTCCTGAGCGCCGCGACTACATCATGAAGAACCTCATAAACGACCTATAGGAATACGCATGGCATACGTGAAGAAGCTCTTCAACGAAAACTTTCTCTACTACGCGAGCTATGTGATCAAGGACCGGGCCATACCGGAACTTGAAGATGGCCTGAAGCCGGTACAACGCCGCATCATGCACACCCTGTTCGAGGCCGACGACGGCAAATTCCACAAGGTCGCCAACATCGTCGGCTCGTGCATGAAGTACCACCCGCACGGTGACGCTTCGATTTACTCGGCCGTGGTCGTGCTTGCCAACAAGGACCTGTTCATAGACAAGCAGGGCAATTTCGGCAACGTGCTGACAGGCGACGAGGCTTCCGCGGCCCGCTACATAGAGTGCCGCGCATCGGCGTTTGCCAAAGAGGTGTTCTACAATCCAAAGATAACGGAGTACGAGGAGAGCTACGACGGCCGCAACAAGGAGCCTGTCGTGTTCCCGGCCAAGATCCCGGTCGTCATCATAACCGGGGCCGAAGGCATAGCTGTTGGCATGAGCACCAAGATTCTGCCACATAACCCTGTCGAGGTGCTGGAGGCGGAGATAGACTGCCTGCGCGGCAAGGCCTTCAAGGTCTACCCGGACTTTCCGACCGGCGGCGTCGTCGACGCGGCCGAGTACGCAGACGGGCAGGGCCGCGTCAGGGTCCGTTCGACGCTCGACACCTCGGAGCCCAAGCGCATCGTCATACGTGACCTGCCATTCGGTGTTACAACGGAGAGCCTCATCGAGAGCGTCGAGGCCGCTGCGAAGTCGGGCCGGCTCAAGATAGCGTCTATCAGCGACTACACCACGGACAAGGTCGAGATCGAGGTGAAGCTGGCCCGCGGCGTCTATGCGCAGGAGACTATCGACGCGCTGTACGCGTTTACCCAATGCGAGCAGTCGATATCGTGCAACCTGCTTGTCATCAAGGACGGCCAGCCAACCCTGATGACCGTCAGCGAGGTCATCAGGCACCATGCTAAACGCTTGCTCGCCATCCTGAAATCCGAGCTGGAACTGGACATACGAGAGCTGCTCGACGAACAGCATGCCAGGACCCTGGAGCGCATTTTTATAGAGGAACGAGTCTACAAGGCCATAGAAACCAGGAAGACGCAGGCCGCCGTAGATAAGGCCGTAATCGATGGACTGGCCCCTTTTGCTTCAGAGATCAAGCGCGAGGTCACCGCAGAGGATGTCGAGCGTCTGCTCAGGATCCCGATCAGGCGCATTTCTCTGTATGACATAGAAAGGGCCAGAGCCGAGATGGAGCGCATAAAGGCTGCGCTCAAGGAGAAGCGTTATAGCCTTGCTCACCTCACCGACTATGGCGTTGGCTTCCTGCAGGGGCTGGTCAAGAAGCTGGCTCCACAGTGGAAGCGCAAGACCCGCATAGCATCGTTCGACAGAGTCGATGCCCGGGAAGTTGCCAAGCGCGACATAGCACTGCGGTACGACACGCAGACGGGCTACCTGGGCACATCGGTTTCGGGCGGGGAGCTCAGGCTCAATGTCTCGCCCTTTGACAAGGTTCTTATCATACGCCGAAGCGGGTTGTACTCGGTAGTTCCGGTGCCCGAAAGGCTCTTTGTAGACAAGGGCCTGCTGTACTGTGGCCTGGCAGAGAAGGAAGCCTTGGCTGATATCGTATTCAGCCTCGTGTACCTGGATCCAAAGAATGGATCTGCCTACATCAAGCGCTGCTCCATCGATGCCTGGATCATGAACAAGGACTACCAGCTGGCTCCCGAGGGTTCACAGGTCCTGTTCTTTACGGCCGAGACCAAGAAGGCCTTCATAGTCAAATATGCACCAAAATCGCGCTTCAAGATCGATACCGAGCGCTTCAAGGTGGAGTCATTCCTGGTCAAGGGAATCAAGGCCCAAGGTGTGAGGATATCGACGAGGCAGGCCCTGGCGGCATGCGCCGAAGGAGACCAGGGATTGTTCGACGAACCTGGCGCCATGGCCGAGCAGAAACCGGCCGCCGTCAAGTCCGCCCCTGCCAAATCGAAGACTGCCATAAAGAAGCCTGTGAAGAAGGCGGTAGCGAAGCCGAAGGCCGTGGCCAGGAAGCCAGCACAGAAAACGGCTGCACCTCCAAAATCGCCCAGTGCTGCGCCCAAGGGGGGGCTGCTCGACAAGGCTTCCGCCAAGAAGAAGCCGCCGAAGAGATGATACGAACGCGCCCTGGTTATCAGTATGCCAACGAGGAGGGATGAGGAGGGATCATGCAGTACGAACAGGAGTACCGTGAACGCTGCTCTGCGAGGGGACTCGATTCTCAAGCCATCGGCGTTGCCGTACAGGCGGTCAGAAGCCTGGAAGAACACGCGCGGGGCAAGGGCTTCTCCATGCCCGGCCTGCCGCTAGCACTGGTGGAAGATTACCTGGCGGGACTCCTCCGAGCTGGCGGTGTTGTCGATGACACCCTTGTCGCACTGGCCAGGTACTTCACCGTTGCTAGAGCCGACGCGATTGCCATTCGGCTGCTTGCCTACCTGCTACCGATCGGCGTGCTGGATTCTATGTCGGAGCGTCTGGGATCGCTTGCAGGTGCGGAAGCCAGAGAGAGGGTCATGCGCCATGTTGACATACCGCCCCGCGGTGCACCGCCGGATTCGTATCCCGACGCGACGAAGGCCTTTGTCGAGGCTCTCGTCGCCGAGCTTGGCGATCAACGGGCCAGGCGCGTCCTTGCGTGGAACGTACACGGCATACCACCCGAATCGTTCGCCGCAGAGCGTGCCCACTATCTGGAACTCGGTTCTGTCGACGCATGGCTTGCCGAATGGCATGACCGCCAGGTGGCGATCCTCCAGAAGCACGCGGACGACGGCACCCTGTGGTTCGAGCAGAAGATTTCCCAGCCTGTCGTCGATTTTGTCAGGAACAATCCGGAAATCCAGGGTGGCGTCCGCGTCGGTGACACCATCTTCGTTACCAAGATACCCTACAATCCTGACCGGTTCCTCGTGTCGACCGATCCCCTGGAGAAGCGTCAGCTTGCCTGCCACTGCCCTTTGGCATCCGGAGCCATCACCCAGGATGGCTCCGGAGTGCCTCCGACCTGGTGTGCCTGTTCCGCTGGCTTCACAAAATTTCCCTTTGATGTTGTATTCGGGGTTGATACCGAGGCAACTGTCATCAAGTCGGTACTTGCAGGCGATGACCTGTGCCGGTTCGCGATACACATTCCGGCCCTGTCTTGACTTTTTTTGCGCTTTCAAGTAATTTTGCCTCGCTTCGGCAACGAGACATTCCCCTGTAGCTCAGCTGGCAGAGCAAGTGGCTGTTAACCACTGGGTCCGTGGTTCAAATCCGCGCGGGGGAGCAAAAGAAAAGACCGTCCTTCTGGACGGTCTTTTCTTTTGCAATAACCCCCACGCGGATTTGAACCGAGCGAGCGCGCCGCGAATGCGGCGAAGAGCGGCCATGGAAGGCCGCGACAGCGAGCGAGGCGGGCTGGAAGGGCGAGGCACGATTTCGAGCCCTGGAAGCCAAATCCGCGCGGGGGAGCTAGTTAAGTCTTTACCTGATAATGAAAAGATCCCTGGTTAACCCGGGGCTCTTTCGTATTCTGAGGCTGATTGGACGCGAATTGGACGCAGCCAATCAAGCTGCGACTCGCCCGTCTGGTCAGGTCAGTAGTACAATGGCGGTGCCTACCACAAAGAAGAAATGGGGCAGGATGGCAGCAAAGAAGCAGCAGCAGCTATGATGAGCCTTTCTGTCAACTCATATTTGTTCGGGTAATACGGTGGGTGAACAGTAACATTAAATGTCCGCCAGAACCGCTTGATGTAGATATTGTCGAGGACGCGATTCGGTCCGGCCGTGGATGCAAGGGCCCTCGTTTCCGCATTGGTAGAGGAATGTCGTTACAGGGAGCAGGGCAGGAGGACATGGTTTTCTCGGTTAGCGCCGGCGGTTTCTGCTATCGCGACGAGGCCAAATCGAGCCGCTTACGGCGGTGTGCGAGTATCGTGGTCTCGGCACAGGAAGCCAGTTCAAGGACGCAAGGCGCCACGAGGTGGTACTCGACCAGGGTGCTGCGTTTCTCGTCGTCGATCAGACCGGCGGCCTTGAGTTGCGACAAGTGCTTCGATGCTACCGATTTATCGATGCCGACCTCGGCTGCCAATTCGCAGACGCACCATGGCCGTACCTTCAGCTTGTCAAGCATGGCTATCCGCATCGGATGGGCTAAGGCCTTGAACATCTCCGCCTTGAGTTCATAGCGGCGTATTGCACGACTATCCATGCGCTAAGGTTGCAATGTTTGGCAACAAAAGTCAAGGAGCCTCTTGACTTTTCTGTGCAAAGTTGCAATAATTTGCAACAAGAGGTTTCAATGGATACTATAGCACTCTACCTGGTTGCTTTGACGGCACTGGCTGTATCACTGGTCAAGGATAGATCCAGAACCGCGATGGCTTTGAAAAAAGCCATGAAAGCCCTTGAAAACATTTTACCGCAGTTTATGGTCGTGCTGATCCTGGTCGCGGTTACCTTGGCCGTACTGAATACAGAGACCATTTCACGCTTTGTCGGTTCTGGTTCCGGCGTCTGGGGCGTACTCGGCGCGTTGCTCGTCGGTGCGATAACGCTGATTCCCGGCTTTGTTGCCTTTCCGGCAGCCGCAGCCCTGTTGGCTGGAGGCGCGGGAGCAACGCAGATAGCAGCCTTCGTCTCAAGCCTCATGATGGTGGGTGTCGTTACCCTGCCCATGGAGATTAAATTCTTCGGCAAGCAGGCAGCGATATCGCGCAACTCGCTGGCGTTCCTGTTCTCGATCGTCGCGGCAGTGTTTGTCGGATGGGTGGTGTCGCTATGAACAAGACCCTGAAACGCTACTCAGGCGTCTTCCTCGCCGTCGTCGCCTTCATTGCCTTTATTCTGTTATTTCCGGCATGGCGAGACAAGGCTCTAGCGTCCATCGTCTTCCAGAGCAGTACCATGCTCCTCGTGATTCCACCGATCTTCATCCTGCTCGGACTCCTCGATGTTTGGGTGCCAAGGCAGCAGATGATCAAATACATGGGCGCGGGCTCCGGAGCCAAAGGACCAGTACTCGCTTTCCTGCTCGGTTCCTTTGCGGCCGGCCCGTTGTATGGCGCTTTCCCGTTTGCCGCCATCCTCATGAAGAAGGGCGCTAGTTTCATGAACATCCTGATTTTCATCGGTGCATGGTCTACGACCAAGATTCCGATGCTCCTGTTCGAGATTTCGGCCCTTGGCGCCCGCTTTGCACTGTCGCGCCTTGCCATCGACATCGTTGGAATCATCATCATCGCCTTTGCCATCAAGGCGACGCTGCCAAAAAAGGAAGTAGAGCGACTCTATGCCGAGGCGGCATTGATCGACTGAGAGCCCTTTTCGATGCACTATTAGATACGTGAATATATTTGAACCTAGGAGATTCTTTATGAAGGTACAGATTCTGGGAACAGGTTGCCCCAAGTGCAAGCTCCTCGAGCAGCACGCCCGCGAGGCAGTAGCCGAGCTCGGCATACAGGTCGACATCGAAAAGGTAACGGACGTCGAAGCGATCATGGAGATGGGCGTGATGATGACGCCAGCCCTCGCGATTGACGATGTCGTGAAGAGTGTCGGCAAGGTGCTGACTAAAGACCAAGTAAAGTCCTATCTGGACGGAGGTAAATTCCATGCCGTGTAATTGTGGAAGCAACAACGAAACCAATCTGATTTATGCATGTTCAGGTGCAGCCAATACCGGACTCCTGGCCGACCAGGTGATGCGTACCCTGAACCGGGACAAGATCGGCGACAGCACCTGCCTCGCGGCGATGGGAGCCGACCTTTCTGGCTTCCTCCAGTCCGCGAGAAATGCGACGAGGAATATAGTGCTCGACGGGTGCAAGGTATCCTGTGGAAAGAAGATATTCGAGAAGAACGGCATCCCGTACCAGCACTACATCATGACCGACTATGAAGTCGAGAAGGGCAAGACGCCTATCACCGGAGACCTTATCGAGGCCGTCGCGGAACGGATAGCCGACCAGGTGAAGTCATGAGCGCGAAAGAATTGTCCCCGAACAAGAAGCTTCTCATTGTCTTCGGCGTCTTCCTCGCGGCCTACTTCATTCCCTGGGGCGCATCACGCGTGCTCGGCGCGACGAACGAGGCATTCCTCATGCTCGGCGAGTACGCCCGGCAGCATGTGCTCCTCTGCCTTGTGCCGGCCATGTTCATCGCCGGAGCGATCACGGTATTCCTGAACCAGCAGGCGGTCATGCGCTACCTCGGGCCAGACGCCAACCGCCTCACCGCCTATGGGGTCGCCTCGGTCTCGGGCGCCATCCTCGCGGTCTGCTCCTGCACGGTCCTGCCGATCTTCAAGGGCATCTACAAGAAGGGCGCGGGCATTGGCCCCGCCGTTGCTTTCTTGTACTCGGGGCCGGCCATCAATATCCTCGCCATCGTGCTGTCGGCCAAGGTTTTCGGCTGGAAGCTCGGTCTGGCCAGGACGGTGGGCGCCATCCTCTTCTCAATTGTCATCGGTCTCCTTATGGCCCTCATCTACCGCAAGGAGGACAAGCAGCGCGCTGCCGACGCGCGGATGTTCGCCAAGCCGGATGAGAAGCCCGCGCGGAGCCTCGGGCAGATGGTCGTCTATATGGCGAGCATGATCGGCATCCTCGTGTTCGTGAACTGGGCCAATTCCAAGGGCGGCAGCTCGGTCTGGGATGCGATCTATACCGCGAAGTACTGGATCACCGGCGCCTTCGCGTTGGTCCTGGTTTACACCCTCGCCAAGTGGTTCACGAAGGATGATCGCCTGGAGTGGGTGGTCGCGACTCGTGACTTCTCCCTGCAAATCCTGCCGCTCCTCTTCGGGGGTGTGCTTGTCTCCGGTTTCCTGCTGGGGCGCCCGGGGCATGACGCCCTCATCCCGAGCGCCTGGATCGGGAGCCTTCTCGGCGGCAATTCCTTCTTCGCCAACTTCGTGGCCTCATTGGCCGGCGCCCTGATGTACTTTGCAACGCTGACCGAGATTCCAATCGTCCAGGGCCTCCTCGGCGCGGGTATGGGACAGGGGCCGGCGTTGGCACTCCTTCTCGCGGGACCGAGTCTCTCACTGCCTTCGATACTTGTCATCGCGGGCGAGCTCGGCTGGAAGAAGACATTGACCTACACGGGCTTGGTGGTAGCCCTTTCGACCCTCGCAGGACTCGCCTTTGGTACCATTGTCTGATGTTTTTTTCCCGTGGCAAGTGCTAAGCGCGCCGCGGCTTAGGAAGGAGCTACCATGACCATTATAGAACGATTCGAAGCCATGAAGAAGTCCGGCGCCGAGGTCCAGCGCCCTCTCGAGCTCTTTGGGGAGCTCGACCCGAAAAACACGATCGCCCATCTCGAAGCCAAGACCGCGACATTCTCCGACGGAGCTGTCCCGATAAAATACAAGGCTCTCGCGGCGATATCGGCAGCCGTCGCCCTTGATTCGCCCTCGTGCATCATGAACAACGTGAAGCTGGCCACGATGAATGGAGCGAGCAAGGCGGAGATCATGGAAGTGATCGCTGTCGCCAGGTTCGCGAAGGCCGCGACAGTCATCTCGTCATCGGCGCCTGCGCTCGAATGGCTCGCGGCGCGGGAGAAGCAAGAATGAGACCTCGATGGACCGCGATCGCCTTAGTTTCCCTTGCCCTTGTGGCAGTAAGTTGCTCGAAGGCGTCCGCGGATCCCGGCGCCGGGTCGCCCGGGGGAACACCAACCATCCCGGTTGCGGTAACGAAGGCGCGGATGGTCACCTTCATCGAGCTTGGCTCGGTGAAGTGCATCCCGTGCAAGGCCATGCAGCCGGTGATGGAATCCGTCCGCACAAAATACTCCGATGAGGTCAGCGTGCTCTTCTACGATGTCTGGACCAGTGAAGGCCAGCCCTACGGACAGAAGTTCCGAATCAGGGTCATCCCAACCCAGGTGTTCCTCGATAAGGACGGCAAGGAGTATTACCGCCACGAGGGCTTTTTCCCGGAGGAGGAGCTCCTGAAGATCCTCGCGAAGGGCGGCGTCAAGCTGTGATCGAATCCATAGTCGCCTCGATCAGCGCGGCTTTCGACACTCCCTCGGCGATCGCCTTCGGAGCGGCGGCATTGTGGGGGCTCCTGAGCGTTCTCCTGAGCCCCTGCCATCTCGGAGCCATTCCGCTCATCGTGGCCTACATCAACAATGGCACCCGTCCGGGCAGGCGACGAGCCTTCTGCTATTCCTTCCTGTTCGCCATGGGCCTCCTTGTCATGCTCGCCATAATCGGCGTTGTGACGAGTCTGGCTGGAAGGCTCTTGGGTGATGTCGGCCCCGTGGCCAGGATAATCGTGGCGGTCTTCCTGATCCTCTGCGGGCTTTGGCTCATGGACGTCCCGCCTTTCTCCCGCCTGACGCCTTCCTTTTCGGTGAAGCAGGGCGGTCGGCGAGGTCCGCTTGGCGCCTTAGCCCTTGGTCTCGTCTACGGGGTGATCCTCGGTCCCTGCTCCTTCGCCTTCCTCGCGCCGATGCTCGGCTTCGTATTCTCCGCAGGACGGGCGGAGATCGCCTATGGCGCCAGTCTTATGGCTTTCTACGCGCTCGGCCACACCGTGGCTATTGTCGCGGCGGGGACCTTCGGGGACTACGTCGGTCGCCTGCTTCGAAAGAAAGGCGCGGGTATGGCCGCGACCTGGTTCAAGAGAATCCTCGGCGCCATCGTCATGATCGCTGGCTTATTGCAGATTATCGGTTGAATCAACACCGTGAAAGGAAGATCAATGGAACGCAACGCTGAAGACGGACATACCGGACATCATCACCATCATGCCGATGGGCACATCCATGGCGCGAAAGCCATCTCTGGTGGAGGTTCGGGCCGCAAGCTCCTCCTGTCGCTGGTCATCACAGGAGCCACGCTCGTGGCAGAGCTGGTCGGAGGACTCCTCACGGGAAGCCTGGCCCTGCTTTCCGATGCGGCGCACGTCTTTCTGGACATCTTCGCCCTGGCTCTGAGTTACGGCGCGATCAGGCTCGCGGCCCGCGCCCCGAGCGGAAAGCACAGCTACGGTTTCGCCAGGATGAAGGTGCTGGCCGCCTTCATCAACGGCGCGACGTTGCTCCTCATCTCGGTTGAGATCTTCCGCGAGTCTGTCGCGCGATTCGCCAATCCCCACTCCGTCCTCGCCCTGCCCATGCTTGTCGTCGCCGGGATCGGTCTCGTCGCCAACCTCCTTGTCGCTCTGGTTCTCGGCGGGCACGACCATGAGGACCTCAACGCGCGCTCCGCCTTCCTCCATGTGGTCGGGGACGCGCTCTCTTCGGTAGGTGTCATCCTAGCTGGAATCATCATGCTACTCACCGGCTGGACCTGGGTTGACCCGGTCGCGAGCATGCTGATCGGCATCATCATCCTGTCTGGCTCGTTCCGGGTGCTTAAGGAGGCGATCCACCTGCTCAACGAGGGTGCCCCCGAGGATGCCGAGGGCGATGAGGTGACGGCCGCGCTCGCGGCCCTACCTGGCGTGAAGAGCGTGCATGACACCCATGTGTGGGCCCTCGACCCCTCGTTCCGCGTCTTGAGCGCGCATATCGTGCTCGAGGATCAACCTTTGAGTCGAACCGCCGGGCTCATGTCGGACGTGAAGCGTCTGCTACGCGAGCGGTACAAGGTTGAACATACGACCATACAGTTCGAATGCGCCGATTGCGAGCAGTGCTCAGGTTCTGCGGATTGTGAAGAAGGAGTTACCCTATGATCACTGTTGCCCTTCTGCTCAAGGGCCTTGCCGCCGCCATCATCGTCGGCTTTGTGACCGCGTCAATCAAGTCATGGGTTGACCGTGTCTTCCTCGTCATCATGCTGGTCGGCCTCGTTGGCCTTCCAATCTCGGACGCTATCATCGTCAACCTGGCCGTTGTAGCGCTTGCGGCCCTTCTCATGGTCGTGCGTCAACGGAAAATGCTCTCCTCCGCCATCCCCACAGGGAAGGCCGAGTGGCTCCTTATTATCATCCCGGCGCTTCTGGGCGGTATCGGTGGTCGACTGGCCGGCTCGGCGCTCGGTTCGGGCGTCTTGCTGTTTATACTGGGCGTCTACGCCATCTTGGTCGGCATCCGGATCCTGTTGATTAAGCCTTTGCCCGAGCGGGAGACGAAAACCCGCATGGCCTGGATTGGCCCCGTTAGTCTTGCCTCGGGCGTTCTCGCGGGACTCATCTCTGCCGGCGGCAAGCCGTTTACCGTTCCAGCCTACAACAACGCGATGGGACATCATCCGCAACGGGCCTATGCTTTCGCCTCCCTTGGAGTTGCGGTGGCAAGCTGGGCCGCGATGGCGACGCAGCTTGCTGTTATCTCCATGCCTTCACTTTCCGAAATACTCCTCGCCCTCTACGAGTTTGTCCTCATCACTGCGGTAGCCCTTGTCGTGAACAGGTTCTGGTCCCAGAAGCTCAACAAGATCGTAAATCTGGTCATAGCTCCGGTTCTGGTTCTGGTCGGTATTCGCTTTATATTGCTGGCTCTGTCCTGAGGAGTGCGAGCGGGGCCGGGTGGTATCGCCGAGCCCTCGTTCCACCAAGGGACCATGGCAATACGTTTTTCGGTTGACAGTCAATCGGAGTAGTTATAGTATATCGTCGATGAACGATAAGTCAATGTTGCCAGGCGCTTCCTCTTCCGAGGGGACCCCTGACCATGCGGGTGCGGCTGACGAAGAGCTCTCATCGCTTGCCAAGGCGCTTGCCCATCCGGTGCGAGTTCAGATCCTCAGGATCCTGGCCGGGAGGACGAGTTGCGTCTGCGGCGATATCGTCAGCCAGCTGCCCCTGGCCCAATCCACCGTTTCCGAACATTTACGGATTCTGAAAGCCTCTGGTTTGATTCTCGGTGAAGTAGACGGACCGCGCGTCTGTTACTGCATCGATGTTACGGTTCTCGATCGGTTCAGGTCCCTTGTTCAAGAGTTACCCCGGCCCGTCGACCTGTCGAAGCAATCAAATTTCGAGGTGAACTAGGTGAATACCCTGCTTGAGTCGCTGAAGTTCTTCTTCTCGATCTTTCTGGAGCTCACGGCCCTCTTCCTGGGCATCAGCACCCTCATAGGGCTTATCTTCCGCTTCATCTCGCAGGAGGCATTGGGCAAGGCGCTTTCGAAGAAAGGCCTGCTTGGCAATTTCCTGGGAGCCGCGCTCGGCGCGGTCACGCCTTTCTGCTCCTGCTCCACGATTCCCATGACGGTGGGCCTGCTCCGTGCCGGGGTTCCCTTCGGCGCGACTATGTCCTTCGTCCTCGCCTCTCCCCTGCTCAACCCGATCATTCTGACCATGTTTTTCGCCTTGCTGGGCTGGAAGGCCACCCTCATCTATGGGGGTGTCACCTTCCTTGCGGCCATGTTCAGCGGCGCGGTCCTTGAGGTATTGGGGCTGCAGAAAGATGTCAAGAAGGTCAGGATCAGCGGAGGGCGCCAGGAGAGCGACAGGTCGTTGCCTTTCGCGATGAAGTTGCGCGAAGCCTCCCAGGACGCATGGCATGATTTCACCGGCATCCTCGTCTATCTGGTCCTGGGTGTCGCTGTCGGCGCGGCGATCTACGGCTACCTGCCCATGGATTTCGTGACGAGGCTCGCTGGTTCCGGCAACCCCTTCGCGATTCCCGTGGCGGCGATCATCGGTATCCCTCTCTATGTGCGCGCCGAGACCGTGATCCCCATCGCCGTCGCCCTCACCCAGAAGGGCATGAGCATGGGCGCGGTGCTGGCCCTTGTTATCGGCGGCGCGGGTATGAGCATTCCGGAGATGAGCATGCTTGCGGGGATCTTCAAGCGGCGACTCGTGGTCGTATTCGTTGGAGTAGTATTCCTGACCGCGGTGATCGCGGGCTTCAGTTTCAACGTTCTTTAGGTAGGAGTAAGCCATGGCCGACGAGAAGAAGAAGCCCTCCTGGTTTGGGAAATTGCAGCCCAAAAAGTCTTCGTGCTGCAACGTGGTGATCGAGGAGATCGGCGAAGAAGGCGACCAGCCTTCATGCTGCGGTGGCTCGACCAAGAAGCAGGACGTGGAGGATGACGAGACCCAGCCGCATCCAGGGACGGTCGCCCATTCGCGCTTGACCATCGAGCTACTGGTGATCGACCTGGAGACCTGCGCGCGCTGCGTACCGACGAGTGCGCAGCTTAAGGATGCCATCAAGCTGCTGACTCCCGTTGCCAACGCGCTCGATATCGAGCTTGTCGAGAAGACGACCGTCGTATCTACGCCTGAAGAAGCGTTGCGGCGGGCGCTCTTATCGTCGCCCACAATCCGCATCAATGGCAGGGACATAGCCCAGGATGTCCGGGAGTCCCGCTGTGAATCCTGTGGCGATATCGCCGGAGGCGGAGCCTCGATCGACTGCCGTGAATGGCACTACAGGGGAAAGGTCTATTCAGCTGCGCCGTTGCCGATGCTCGTGGAGGCGATCATGAGGGCCATGCTCGAGATAAGCACCCTGCCCATGCAAGAGCCAGAACCTCTTGCGGCGCTTCCTGAGAACCTGAAGCGCTTTTTCAATGGGGCGCGAGGAAGAAGTTGCTGTTCGTGATCGCAAGGATAGTATTCAGCCCTTGGTCGTAGATAGCCAAAGGGCTGGATACCTACCGGGGAACTTTGCAGGCCCTCTTTCGTTTTGGCTTAGTCATTCCGGACGATGATTTTTCCGATCGCGAGTCCATGCCCTCTTCAATGCAATCGATCATATGCGTCACGCAGTCGCAGACGAGGGAGTATTCACTGTAGGTGCCATGCTTTTCGTCGCGGACAAGTCCGGCGCGCTTCATGACCGAAAGATGCTTTGAGACTGTGGTGATATCCGCCCCGATGGCCTCGGTCAGTTCGCCGACGCATCGAGGAGCCTCTTCAAGCATCTCGATGATGAGAAGCCGCGACGGGTGGGCCAGCGACTTGAGAATAGTGGCCCGTCGTGCCAGTCTCTGCCTATCGAGTTCGGTCATGCATCCCACCAGAGCACCTTGTTGGCGCATCCACCAATAATCTCTTGACATACTTGGTCATCACGCCAATAATAGTAGTGGCAGATCGCCTTCCTGTCAACGAGCAGTAAAGGAGCCTCCATGAGTGAAAGCCAAAAGCCCGGCATAGGTTTCTTCGCCAAGTACCTCTCTTTGTGGGTCGCCTTGTGTATCGCCCTCGGCGTGGCCATAGGCTACTTCCTGCCTGGCGTACCCGCCTTCCTCGGTCAATTCGAATACGCCAAGGTTTCGATACCCGTAGCCCTGCTCATCTGGCTCATGATCTACCCCATGATGCTCAAGGTCGACTTCACGAGCATCAAGAACGCGGGAAAGAAGCCCAAGGGCCTCATCATCACCCTCGTGGTGAATTGGCTCATCAAGCCCTTCACGATGTACCTTATCGCCGCCTTCTTCCTGAAGGTGGTTTTCAAGACCCTGATTCCGGGAGAGCTCTCCACCGAATATCTCGCCGGAGCCGTCCTCCTCGGGGCCGCGCCCTGCACCGCGATGGTCTTCGTTTGGTCCTACCTCTCCGACGGAGACGCGGGCTACACGGTGGTTCAGGTGGCGATCAACGACCTCGTCATTCTCTTCGCCTTCACACCCATCGTCGCCTTTCTCCTCGGCGTCAGCGACGTACATGTTCCCTGGGATACCCTCCTCCTGTCCGTCGTGCTCTTCGTCGTCATTCCTCTCGGCTTCGGGGCGATCACACGCTCGCGCCTCATCAAGCGCCGCGGCAAGGAATGGTTCGAGGGCGTCTTCCTCAAGAAGTTCGACGGCATCACCGAGGCGGGGCTCCTCCTCACCCTCGTCATCCTCTTCGCCTTCCAGGGCCGCGTGATCCTCGCCAATCCTCTCGCCATCGTCCTCATCGCGGTGCCCTTGGTCATCCAGACCTATCTGATCTTCTTCATCGGCTACGGCTGGGCCAAGGCCTGGAAGGTCCCCTATGAAGTGGCCGCTCCCGCCGGCATGATCGGCGCCTCGAACTTCTTCGAGCTCTCCGTGGCCGTGGCGATCAGTCTCTTCGGGCTATCGTCCGGTGCCGCGTTGGCGACCGTGGTCGGTGTTCTCACCGAGGTTCCCGTGATGCTGAGCCTCGTCAAGATCGCGAAGGCGACCAGGTCGAAGTTCCCAGCGGCGATCGAGCTTTCAGCCGAGCCAGCCGCCTCCCGGATCAAAGGTTAAGCAGTCTCGGAAGGGGGCGAGCCTATGGATGCGGGTTTGGATTTTGCCTGTTGCCACGGTTCGCTCCCTCGTGTCGAAGGAATTCTCAATCTCTCCCCAGCCGAGGCCTTGGAGTACTTGTCCCAGGGGGCGGTTCTCGTCGATCTTCGAGAGGCTTACGAGACCAACTTCCGTGTCTTTGACGTCGAGGAGGCTTTGTACATTCCCTGGACGCGATTCGCGTCGTCCTTCCACATCCTCCCGCACGACAGACCTTTGATCCTCGCCGACGCGGCGGGCATATACTGTCGCGAGGCCGCTAGAATCCTCGTGAAGGCGGGGTACTCGAACCTCGCGAAGCTCACCGGAGGCATGATCGATTGGGACGCTGCGAGCTTGCCTGTGCGGAAGGATGCTTCCTATGAGCTGTCCGGCCAATGCGCCTGCAAGCTGAAGACGAGGGTCGGCAAGAATCCCCTCATCGCGAAGCAGGAAGGCAATACCAGCCCTGGGGGCGCCTATTCAACGAATGATTAACGTGATTTTCGCTCAACGCTAGTCCAGAGCTAATTCTTGCCGAATAGCGTCGGATCATAGGAGGTCTATTACATGATTAAGGTTTTGTTCCTTTGTGTCCACAACTCAGCGCGCAGCCAGATGGCGGAAGCCTTTCTCAAGAGGCACGGAGCCGGCCGCTTCGAAGTCGAGAGCGCGGGTCTCGAGCCGGGGAAGCTCAATTCCTACGTGGTCCGCGCCATGGCCGAAGTCGGCATCGACATCTCAGGGAATCCGACAAAGAGCGTTTTCGACCTGTTCAATGCCAAGAAGGTGTTCCAGGTCGTAGTCACCGTCTGCTCCAAGGAAGCCGCCGAGCGCTGTCCTATCTTCCCCGGCCTCGCGGAGCGCCACCATTGGCCCTTCGACGACCCCTCGTCGTTCAAGGGCACGGACGAGGAGATCATGGCGAAGGTGAGGTCGGTGCGGGATGAGATCGAAGAGGCTGTCACGACCTTCATCAAGGAGCATCCCTAAGCTGCTTCGCGCGTTCCACGATGCCCTCGAATATCGGGTCGGAGATCGCGCTTGGGAAGTCCGGGGGCAAGCTCCGCGAGACCTCCTGTATCGCCTCGGGTATCCGTCCTGCCAAGCGCTCCAACGTCGTTTCGATAAAGCCTTCGATGCCGGAGAGACGCGCGGTTTCCCTGAGGTGGCGCGGACTGATTTTCGCCCACTCGTAGTGGCGATTCTTGCCCCTGAACGCCATCGCCAGCTTCAGTTTCTCCGGTGCAATCAGTCCCGTACCATGACCGAGCACGGGGTAGGCGGACATGATGTCGTAGAGGGGTGTCAGCCTGAACCTGCCGCCGCGCTCGATGAAGACCGAGTAGTTCTTCGCGTGCTCATCGGGCGCGGCGAGGAGCCAGAACAGGATCTGGGCGCTGAAGAAGGTTTCGCGATCCTTTGCGGACTCTTGGGAGCCCATGAGGAGGCGCATGATGGTCTCGATTCCCGGGCCTCCGTCCGATTCATACTTGCCGGTCGGAGGCGTGCCCGTGATCTGGCAGAAGTCTTCCTGCGGCAGCCGGAGGATCCGGTTTCCGCTTTCCGCCCTTCGCCGGTCGAAGCGCTCCACGACCAGGACGGTCACGTCTTCAAAGCGGGCTATGTCGCACCTAGCCACCTCCAGACCCATCGCGGCGACAATCTTCGCGCAGAGCCACTCGTTCTCCACGGAGCCTGTCATGTCGAGGCCGAGGCCGCCGATTCTCCCGAGGGGGAGCTTGATGATGTGGGTCGTCGGCGTCGAGCCGTGCGGAACGAGCCAGCCCCCCTCATGCCGGAGCAAGGCGGTCTTCTCCTGAGCCCCGGCCAGGGAGATGCGGAACTCCTCATCGGCCCTGCCTCCGCCCGCACCCAAAGCGGTCAATCCCTTCATGATGGCCGCGATCTCGTGCTCGTCGATCGGCCGTCCTTCGATGCGATCGAAGGGGGAGGGCTCTTCGCCCTCGGGCAGGAGCTGGATGGCGCCGACGCAATCCCTGCCAATGCAGGACAATAGGTCGAAGGCCGAGAGGGAGGCCGCGCCATAGCGGCTCCGGATCCTCTGGCGGATCTCGCTCGAATCCGGGAGGAGGTTGTCGAAGTAGGAGGCCACTACCTCGCCGCGATACCTGTAGCCGGGCTCAACGAGGGGGAGGGAGAGAGAAATTGGCCTTGTCTGTGGATGGAGGAGCCAGGAGTCCTCATAGCGGAACTCATGATCCCCGCGCGCGGCGAGGGTCCAGGTGCCGACTCGGACCTCGTTGAGCCAGACGCCGAGGATTCGTCTCTGTGAAGGTCTGGCCATGCTCACCACTCCCAGTTAGGCTGTGATCCGGCCTTGATCCCGGCGTCGTCGGCCTCCTTGGGCACCAGCACCAGTTCCAGATCGAGGGCCGAGAGCAGCTTCATGAGGCTGTCGATGGTCGCTGAGCCGGGATGGTTTTCCAGGCCTGAGATCGTCTTGGGGAGGAGCCCCACCAGGGCGCCAGCGCCGTCCTGACTCAGGCCTTGCGCTTTTCGGGCGCTCCGGAGGGCATGGGAGAGCTGACTTGGGGTCGAGACGAGGTACTTCATGGGACCTCCCGCTTTGGCTCAGTAACTCATCCCCGATAAGGTATAACGTACAATAATACCTTATCGGGGATATGTCAAGAAGATACCTGATGGGGTATGATGCCTCGTCGGGGATGTGTCGTCCTTGGGGCTTGCAGGAGAGTACTATGGGAGCAGCGTTCGAGAGCATCAGGCGAGGCCTTAGTAAGGTCAAGGCGCATCACGAGGGCAAGCTCAGACTCAAGACCACGTCGATCGAGATATCGCCGGAACCCGTCAATGTGGCGGAGCCAGATCCCTCCTACGCTCCCGTAGCCGCTAAGCGCGATGGCACGGACGGCGACCAGCATGAGCGATAAGCTCGTGTTTCGCCTAACGCATCAGTCTCCTCTGGTGCGCTACCGCAGTATCATAACAATGCTTACCATCTCCTCGGGGACTGGACTCAAATTGGACTCAAATCTTTGAATTTGGGTCCACTCCAGGTGCAATCAGGTGAATACAGGTGAAGTTGACCAATGGCATAAGTCACTGTATAGTAAGGTTTAAGGGCTTCGTCCATCACTAAGTGCAACTTGATGAAAGCGCTCCCGAGCCGCTGTTAACCACTGGGTCCGTGGTTCAAATCCGCGCGGGGGAGCAAAAGAAAAGGCCGTCCTTCTGGACGGTCTTTTCTTTTGCGATAACCCCCACGAGGATTTGAACCGAGCGAGCGCGCCGCGAATGCGGCGAAGAGCGGCCATGGAAGGCCGCGACAGCGAGCGAGGCGGGCTGGAAGGGCGAGGCACGATGTCGAGCCCTGGAAGCCAAATCCGCGCGGGGGAGCTAAAAAGGTCGATCGGCACAGCCGGTCGACCTTTTTTAGCTCCCCCGCGCGCCAACGCGCGCGCAGGATGACAGCGCGCTTTCAGCGCGCCATATAATCATTTCCTTCGACTCGAACGAGCGAAGCGAGTATGCGACGCGAGACTCGCAGCGTCGCAGGGGTGAGAACGGCGGTACCCCGCTGTTCGAGGGGTATCCCCTTGTCTGCAATGTCCTTCTGGACGGTCTCTTGTCCAAGAAGCACCTGTGCACGAGTGGGCTGGAACACAAAAATCAATCAATTGCTCGCCTGGCCGACCTGGCCAGTACACCAAATCGGTTCACAAAACATATGGGGCATGAATAGTATGCATCATTGATTCTTTGCGAAGATGCACTATAATCAGTGGATAATACATCCACTGTGACAACACAAAACTGCTTGTTTGGGGGGCCCCGGATGCGCGCCTTGAAACGGTTTGTGGTCATTGCCTTGTTCCTGTCATTAGTCTTGTCGGCATATACCCAGAATTCCGAGGTCACGGTCTCGTTCCTGCCAGGAGTGGCCGTACCGTTTGGCCCCATAATTGACGGTGATCTCGTCGCCTATTCCATAGGAGGTGGCGGGACTATACGTGGTGAGCTGTCTCCATCGTTTGCCCGCTACCTGTTCGGGCGCGCCTTCATAGACTACGATTTCATGCCGCTTAACAACTCGTCCGAGGCCATGTCACTCGTGCTTTCAGGCGCGGCTTTGGGCGCGTCCATATCGCCAAACCCGCGCATATCATTGCGGGCAAGCGCGGGAGGAGGGCTGTATGTGGCTCTACTTGGCGGCGACTCCGTGCGCAATCCTTTCGTCGAAGGCGGAGGCGAGTTTCTGGTCAGGATGAGCCCCAGCCTTGGCGTTAGCCTCGGCGCCAGATACCAGTATCTAACGGTTCCGGAAGGCACCTTGTACCAGGGTGTGTCTGTCCAGCTCGGCCTGACCTACGACCTGGCTGGATCTCGCAAGGGAACGGATATACGTCTTGATCCCCACCTTGGCAACGTATTTCCGCTGTTCTATAGCTACTACGACAAGCATCCCATGGGGACAGTCGTCATCGCCAACGATGAGGGAGTCAACCTCGAGAAGGTGCGGGTCTCGTTCTATGCGAAGCAGTTTATGGATGGCCCCCGGCTGTCCGCTGAATTCCCGGTGCTGAAAAGCGGCCAGTCAATGGAAATCCCGGTCTACGCGCTGTTCAATGATTCGATATTCCGTGTTACCGAGGGCACCAAGGCCGCTGGCGAGATCATGATCGAGTATTACTTTCTTGGAAGCCAGAAGACCAAGACCATACCGGTTACCGTCAATGTGCAGAACCGCAACGCGATGACCTGGGATGACGATCGCAAGGCTGCCGCATTCGTCACCGCGAAGGACCCTGTGGTGCTCGGGTTCGCCAAGGGCATTTCAAGCATGGTGCGGGCCGACCTGGGAGCCGCTGCGGTATCGCTCGAGTTCCGTACCGGGCTCGCGATTTTTCAGGCACTCAAGGAATACGGCCTTGGGTACGCCATCGATCCCTCGACGCCATTCGTTGCCACTTCGGGCAGCGATGCCACCATCGATTTCCTGCAGTTCCCCAACCAGACACTGGCATACCGCGCCGGCGATTGTGATGACCTCAGCGTGCTGTATAGCGCGCTCCTCGAGTCGATTGGCATACCCAGCGCGTTCGTCACGACTCCTGGCCATATCTTTGTGGCCTTTGACACGGGGCTGACCCAGGATAACGCCGCGAAGCTGTTCCAGGATGCGGGCGACCTCATAGTCCGCGACGGCAGCGTCTGGATACCGGTCGAGGTGACCGTTGTCAAGGAGGGCTTCGCGCGCGCATGGACCGCCGGGGCCAGGGAGTGGCGCGCGGCTGTCTCTGCCGGCCAGGAAGGCTTCTATCCGGTGCGCAAGGCCTGGGAGCTGTATTCCCCGGTAGGCTTCGCCGAAGCCGGGCTGGGCATCACGCTGCCTCCCATGGATCGCCTGGCCGCCGCCTACCGCGCCGAGCTTGATAGGTTCTCCCGTGACCAGGTCGCAGCCCGCATCGCCAGCCTCCAGCAGCAGCTTAAGACCGGCAAGGACATCGAAAAGACCGCCAACCGCCTGGGCATCCTGTACGCCCAGTTCGGGCTCCTCGCCGAGGCCCGCAATCAATTCAACTCGGCGATACGCAAGGCCGAGTTCGCGCCGGCCCTGATCAACCTCGGCAATGTCGAGTACCTGGCCGGCGACATGAAGAAGGCCCGGGACTTCTATGCCCGCGCGCTCAAGGCCGCTCCGGGTGACAGCCTTGCCCTCATCGGCCTGGCGCGTGCCGCTCAGTCCACCGGGGACCAGACGACTTTCCGCGACACGGTCGCCAAACTGCAGGCAGCCAACCCTGTGGCCGCCAGCACGTATTTCCCCTCCGACACGGCCTCCCGTGCCTCCGACGCAGAAAACAGGACGGTCGACACATGGAACGAATAAGGCGCTACAAGTACCTCAGCGTCGTCGCGCTTGCGCTCTTGGCGGCGATGTTCACTTCAACCTGCGACAACCCAGTGGATCTGCTCGGCCAAATAGAGGTCGAAGTGCTGAAGGCAAATGATCGGTGTCTGAAGGTGATTAGTTTTTCGCCGGCGAATAACGATCAAAGCGCAAGCCCGACAGGCAAGATAACGCTGGTCGTTGACCGAGCAGTCGACATGGATTCTGTAGCGCAGGATGGGAATGTCCAGTTTCGGGACTTGACCGGTGACACAGATGTCTCCTGGACTCCTCAGTACGAGGCCTCGACAGGCACCTTGGTGATTCAGTCGGATACGTACCTCACTGAAAACGACAGTTACTATATTTCTGTATCTGGACTAATGGGTCTGGATGGCAGCCGTATGCTAGAGACCGTATCATTTGGCTTCAAAGCCGGTCCTGGTCCCGCAGGTACAGTTACCCTGACTGGCACAGGCGACCCGGGATATACAAGAGTCGATGCCATAACCGTTTCGATTTCTCAGAATGGGTATGCAACTGGATATGCGGTTTCAATTGATGCGACCGATTTCTCGAATCCAGATGATGCGGGCATTGTATGGACGAGCACGAGCACCACGACGAAGTCTGTAACTCTTGCGGCTGTTGAAGGTGTCCAGCATGTGTACGTTATCTTCAGAGGCTTGGTTGGCCCCGAAATGGCGTACAGCACAGTCTATTTGCCGTCTATCATCAGGGATCAGACTCCTCCTGTCGTGAACGCGGGCGCTGATTTTATGGCTTCGACGCCCACGACTATCGGCATAGGGTATGGCGCCTCGGTAGCTGAAACTTACCAAAAATCGTATTCCTGGTCATTATACTCTGGCAGTACTGTGATCTTTGGAACTTCTTCCGCGCCTTCAACATCTGTGACAGGCAATGCAACGGATGGAAACAGGACTATTCGATTCAGAGTATATGACAAGGCGGGAAATTCCGGTTATGACGATCTTGTCATGACCTGGGACAATACTCCTACTCTTGCTCCGACGGTATCCTGTTCAACACCTACGCTTAGTCTGACACCCACTTTTACATGGAGCAGCAACGGGACAGGAGGCAACGGTACATTCCATCATCAGTTGGATTCGACGACAGGATCCTGGACTTCCACAACGGGGACATCATGGACCCCGAGTCTCTCCGATGGTTCGCACACGCTCTATGTCTACGAGACCGATGCTTCACTTGGCTACGCATCCAGCCAAGGATCCAGGCTGATACGCGTCACGCCTGTACTGCCCTATGACCTGCAGACCGCCGTCTCAAGGACGCCGATAGTGCAATGGCGTACTGCCGGCGTTGGATATATATACGCGATAGAAATGCATGTCGGAAAGGTCTGGTCCGCTGTCGTATCTGGTTTGACATCCACGTCATACAAGATGCCAACAGCTCTGGATGCCTTGACCACATATGTTTGGAGGGTAGTTGCGACTTATGGAAAACTCACAGCCTATATTCCTTCCACCTCGGGATCAAGTTTTACCACAGGACGGTAAGCATATGGTTGCCGGGAATACATGGTGATATGCGCCCGTCATGTGCAGTTTCCACATGAGCGTTCATGGTGTCCTCTGCCGCCTGAACGCGACATAGGCGACGACTCCTGCGACGGTCAGACCCAGGTCAAATCCGATGGCCAGCGGATATGAGTAATTGTACAGTCCGAGTCCTACGCGTGGCGAGCCGGCAAATAAAAGTGGGAGGTCCGGTGGCAGCGGCGATCCGCCGAAGACAGCACCCATCGGATGCGTTATAAGATCCAGTATCCAGTGGCTGAACACCGCCGCACCCAGCACAAGGCTGGTCCTGGCATCGCAACGCAGCAGGGCGGCCAGAAGAACGGCGGCGATTGACCAAACACCCGCCATGAAGAGGCCGTGGGTCAGCGACATGGCATCGGTATTGGCAAGTGCCGCAAGCAAGGGAATCATCATAAGATCCAGGGTTTCTGCCGCCACGACCAACGCGATCACCGGGGCCTTTGGGGCTGCCCACTTCAGGGCAAGTCCAACGCCTACATGAGCCAATGCAGCCATTCTTTTCCTCCAGGTTGGAACGTCATTTTCATGGCAGTGCAATAATCATACACATATTTGATATCTGTAACAAGTGGCTTGACACATCCGCATGAGGTTACATATTATGAATACATAATAGCTATCTGTAACGACAGGGAGAGCGTGATGATTAGGTCAACATTCAATCCGGTTGATTTCATGGTCAGCCTTGCGACTGGCTGGCTTCTGCTGTCATTAATGCAATCGGCAGTAAGGTCGCTCTATAGCGGGCGATGGGGCGAACTCATTCCGCGCTTCAGGTCTATAGCATTCTTCCACGATGGCAAGATGGCTATCATCAATATCGTGATCATCGTCGTTACCGGAATCATCACACCAGGTATCTGGCACCTGTTGCGTCAGAGATAGGGCGAGCGATCATGCCTGGAACGCCAGCATTTATCAAAGCGTATCCGCTCACCGCCAAGGAAGCGGTACACACGCCAATTGTCTTTCGGGCGGGACTCGAGTCGTTTGATGATTTGCCGTGGCCCAGCCTTGAGGGTATCAGGAATTTTGCGCTATTTGCCAGGATAGGTGATGGCGCAGTACGCACGGCTCTTTCCCGTGCAAAGGCTGAATCATCGATCCTGGTCGAGCTGGATGCCACCGGATACGCTCGCTATATATTGGCTCCCCAGACCTTTGCGATGGGCGCAGCCCAGATACATGCAGAAATGCGGCAAGAGGGTTTCTTGGTCGCTGTCTTTTCGTTCAGCAAAGAAGACAGCGAGGAGCGTTCCGCCCTGCGGTCGGTGCTGAAGTCATTTGGCTTCAGAAAGCTTGCGCAGAATACCTATATCCACGGCCGGATCGAAACCGAGGGCCTGCGGGCCGCCATACGGAGGCTGGGCCTCGAGCAGCATTTCTTCCTGTTTACGTGTCCGGAAATCGACGACCAGGAACTGATCGCCCGCATCATGGAGTTGTTCGATATCGATGGTCGAAGGAAAGAACTGAGGGAATACCTGGTTCGCCTCAAGTTTTTTCTAGCGGATGGACTGGCACCTGACGACCTTGCCAAGCGGCTGCTCTATGTAGGCGCGGTCCATTGGAAGCGGATAGAAGCCAGCGAGCCACCGTTCCCGGCAAAGAACTTGCCAGCTGATTATGCCCGTGACGAGATAGGACAATTCTATGGCAGAAGACTCTCGGAGGGGCAGGATGCGCTTCGTTCCTATTACCAGAAAACAAATCAATAGGAGTACTCAATGACCGAACAACGAACTCAATACGATGGGATCGTCATTCGACAGATGACATTGGCCGTTGGCGCGGCTGCGGCCTTGTTGCCAGCCATAGGGGCGTTGGCCGATGTTGGAATAGGCATGGCTACCGGTGGCAGCGTATCCGCGCTTCCACCTGACGCCGCAGGCAGGTTCGCGCAGCTCATAGCCAATCCGGCGCTCGGCCTTTACAACCTCGATCTTCTCAACCTCGTGACGACGCTGATCATGTTCCCGGCGATGTACGCGTGCTGGGTTGTATTGAGACGTGAAGGGCCAGCCGCCGGTTTGGCGCTGGCTCTCGGGGGCATCGGTACAGCGGTATTCGTCGTCAACAATCCAGCGCTCCCAATGCTGGGGCTATCCTTGAATTTCGCCGGCGCTGACGAGTCCCGGCGAACCCTGCTGGCGGCCGCAGGTGAGGCGATCCTGGCCAAGGGGGCTCATGGAAGCCCTGGGGTACTGCCGGGATTTCTTTTGCTGTCGATAGCCAACATCATACTGGCCGGTGAGATGTTCAGAACGAATGTCTTCTCGCGCGTGGCCGGCATACTTGGGATGAGCGGCAACATCATGCTCGGGCTCTATCTGGTACTTGTCACCTTTGTACCACAGGTGCGCGACATGGCGATGGCCTTCGCGGCTCCGGGAGGACTCTTGACCATAGGCTGGATCCTGTTGATGGCAGCCCGGCTCTTCAGGCTTTCGCGTACTGCACCTAGATTTGCAGCCGCACATGTAGCTGACCAGAGAAACAAGCGCATCCAGAAATTCATGATCACCGGTTTGCGATAGCGGTCTTCCTTGACGTTTCCCGGAAAGGGGCGGCATAATCGGTGACCATGAATACCAACCCACTCATAGCAATCTGGGACACTCCCTATCAGCTACCGCCGTTTGACAAGATCAAACCGGAGCACTACGCTGCCGCGTTCGAGTCGGCCATGGCCCAACATCGGGCCGAGGTCGATGCCATTGCCAACAACAGCGGATACGCGACCTTTGAGAATACGGTAGCAGCATTCGATCGATCCGGCCAGGCTTTTGCCCGGGTCTCGGGAGTATTCTTCAATCTGACATCGAGCGAAACCAGCGATGCCCTGCAGGCCGCCGAGCGCGATCTGATGCCGAAGATAGCGGCGCATCAGAACTGGCTAAGCCTGCACGAGGGAATCTTCAAACGCGTCGATGCCCTGCACCGTACGCGCGACAGGCTTGGGCTGTCGCCCGAGCAGGTGCGGCTGCTCGAGCGGGTGCACCTTGACTTTGTCAGGGAAGGCGCCTTGCTGGTCGGCGCGGCACGAACCCGCTACGCGGTCATAACCGAGGAACTGGCCGGGCTCTTTACCACCTTCAGCCAGTCGGTGCTGGGCGACGAGGCGGCATTCTGCCTGGAGTTGAAGACCGAGGCAGACAGGGCAGGGCTGCCCGGTTTCGTGCTTGATGCGGCAAAGAGTGTCGCGGCAGACAAGAAGATCGATGGATATGCCATCAACCTGTCGCCGTCTCTGGTTGATCCCTTCCTGACATACTCGACACGGCGCGATCTGCGGGAAAAAGTGTGGCGCGCGTTCAAGGCCCGGGGCGAGAGCCATGCCGAGCGTGACACCAAACCGGTGGCCGAGAAGATACTGAGGCTTCGCGCCGAGCTTGCCCTTCTTATGGGGTACAGCACCTTCGCCGACTATGCCCTTGTCGACCGCATGGCCAAGAAGCCAGCGGCGGTGAACGACTTGCTGCTGCGTGTGTGGGAGCCGGCTCGTGCCCGGGCTCTGACAGAACAGAAGGATCTTGAGGCATTGGCCGCCACGGAGGGCTTCAAAGGCCAGCTTTCAGGCTGGGACTGGAACTTCTATGCCGAGAAACTCAGGCAACAGCGGTTCAAGCTTGACGAGGCCGAACTCAAGCCATATTTTCAGCTTGACCGGATGATGGAGGCGATGTTCGACGCGGCGGGGCGGCTCTATGGCATCGGCTTCAAGGAAGTGCATGGAGTTCCTCTGTACCATCCAGACGCGCGTCTCTTTGAGGTGCGGGATACTGCTGCTGATGAACTTGTCGGCGTGTTCATAGTAGACAGTTTTGCCAGATCGACCAAGCGCGGCGGCGCATGGATGAGTGAGTTCCGAGGGCAATCCAGGAATCGTCCAGGTGGCCTGGAATATCCGATAATCATAAACAATACCAATTTCGCCAAAGCCGCGGCTGGCAAGCCGACCCTGTTGTCGCTCGATGACGTGCGCACGCTCTTTCATGAATTCGGTCACGGCCTGCACGGTCTGTTGTCCAACGTCACCTACAACCGCCTGGCAGGCACCAGCGTGCTTCGGGACTTCGTCGAACTGCCCAGTCAGATCAACGAGCACTGGGCGCTGACGCCCGCGATACTCAAGAAGCACGCGATCCACGCGCAGACCGGCGAGGCGATTCCGGACAGGCTTATCGAGCTCATCAAGAAAAGCGAACACTTCAATCAGGGTTTCCTGACGGTTCAATACACCTCGTGCGCCCTTATAGACATGGCGCTGCATCAACACCCCAACCCGGAGAAGCTAAGCCTGTCGGATTTCGAGGCATCGGAGTGCAAGCGCCTGGGCGTGCCAGAAGTGATTGGCATGCGGCACCGCCTGCCGCAATTCAGGCACCTGTTCAGCGACAATGGCTACGCTGCTGGCTACTACGTGTACATGTGGGCCGAGGTGCTGGACGCCGATGGTTTCGAGGCATTCGAGGCAACGGGCGACGTGTTCAATCCGGAGCTGGCGGCGAAGTTCAAGCGTTTCGTATTGTCGGCCGGAAACACGCTCGATCCGGCCGAAGCGTATCGTTCCTTCCGTGGCCGCGATCCGGACGTAGGAGCCTTGCTCCGTGGCCGAGGGTTGGTCTAGAGACAGTCAGAAGCTGGCGGCAAATTCCTTGACCGCCAGCTCTATCTGATCCCTTACCGTGCGCACCTGGGCCATGATCTGCTCATCGTTGCCTGTAAAGGTCGATGGATCGGAGAATGGCCAGTGCAAGCGCATCGCGAGGCCTGGGAACACAGGGCATCGCTCGGCGGCTTCCTTCGAGCAGACCGTAACCACAACCTGAAACACCTTCTCGGCGTTGAACAGGTCAAATACGCTCTTCGTCGGATTTCCTGATATATCGATGCCCACCTCAGCCATCGCCCGCACTACAAAAGGATTGAGCGTGCCGGGCTCAAGCCCCGCGCTCTCGACCTGGAAACGATCGCCACCGTGCTGCCTGAGGAAAGCCTCAGCCATCTGGCTACGAGCCGAATTGTGGACACACAGGAATAATACTCTGGTCATCGATGGAACCTCCGAGATCGATCATATCCACTGATTGTCAGAGATCAATGAATATCCTGTAAGGACTGCGTGAAGCGTTTCCTGGTCATTCTGGCTATCTTGACGAGGCTCAGCATCACGGGGACCTCGGTCAGTACTCCCACAACGGTGGCGAGTGCCGCGCCTGATGAAAGCCCGAAAAGGCTGATAGCGACGGCGACAGACAGCTCGAAGAAATTCGAGGCTCCAATCATGCCCGCCGGGGCGGCGATATCATAGGGGACTTTCCATGCATGGGCCCATCCGTAGCCGATGAAGAATATCAGATAGGTCTGGATGATCAGTGGTATGGCTATGAGGATGATAGCCAGCGGGTTTGCAAGGATTACCCGTCCCTGAAATGAGAAGAGCATGATCAGTGTCAAGAGGAGGCCTGCCTCGGTGATGCCATCGAATTTCTTCAGAAAGACATTCTCGAACCAATCCTTGCCTCTGGTTCTGACCAGCCGCGATCGGGTTATCGCTCCAGTGCCCAGAGGAATCAGCACAAAGAGAACGACGGACAGGAGCAGGGTATCCCAGGGCACATGTACATCGCTGACGCCAAGCAGGAATGCGACAATTGGCGCGAAGGCGAACAGAATCACCAGGTCATTGATCGCAACCTGTACAACCGTATAGCCGGGGTCACCATCGGATAGGTAGGACCAGACAAAGACCATGGCGGTGCACGGAGCCGCTCCCAGGAGGACGGCTCCCGCAAGGTACTCTGTTGACAAGCCGGTTGGTATGAGTGACTTGAACACAATCTTTAGAAAAAAAGAGGCTATCAGGAACATCGTGAAGGGCTTGATCAGCCAGTTGACGGCCAAGGTTATAATGAGGCCCTTTGGCTTCTTGCCAGCGTTCTTGATGCTCGTGAAATCTACCTTGAGCATCATCGGGTATATCATCAGCCAAATAAGGATGGCGACCGGAATCGAGACTCGTGCATATTCAAACTGACCCAGGAATGCTGGCACCGCCGGAACGAGGTATCCGATCGCAACGCCGGCAACGATGCAGAGAGCGACCCAGAACGAAAGATATTTCGCAAAGAAACCAAGTCTTGCCTTGCCCGTATCACTCATGGGGGCTCCTTAAAGCTGATCGTTCTTGACAGGTACTATGATAGGAATTAATGTCAATATTGTCCATGGCGATCCGAGGACACGGGGGCGTTACATTGGTTGGTGCCATCAGAATCGCCGTCTTCTGGCAATATCGAGCACGATGAGCTACACTTGCGTAGACTGGTGTTCCAGACACCACTCCAAGGGAGCTGGAAGAATGGACGGTCATGGCTTGCTGTGTTCCTCTAAGCGATTCCCGTTCCGCGCGCATGTAGACACGCTCGTCATGGCTTTTGCAGTGGTCGTGCTTATCGTGCCGGTGGTATCGCCGCAGGCGCAACCGGCGAGTCAGGCCGTGCCGGCTCCGGTGCTCGCCGGTTGCGAGATCGACTATCCGCCATACTGCATAGTTCAGAGCGATGGAACAGCGACAGGATTCTCCGTTGACCTGATGACCGCTGCCCTGGCGGCTGTCGGGCGCACCGTCACTTTCAAGACAGGTGAGTGGGCGCAGATCAAAGAGGACCTCGCCGAAGGGCGACTGCAGGCACTGCCGTTGGTTGCGCGGACTCGAGAGCGGGAGGCTCGTTACGATTTTACCTTCCCGTATCTGACCATGCACGGCACGATCGTCGTGCGCAATGACACCCTTGGCATTCAGGGACCCGAAGACCTGCAAGGCAAGCGCGTCGCGGTCCTCCATGGCGACAATGCCGAAGAGTACCTGGTACGGGCCAACCTTGGAGCCGTCATCGAACCCCGGGATTCATTCGATACCGCCTTGCAGGAGCTTTCGACTGGCGGATGCGATGCCGTAGTCATACAGAAATTTCTGGCCCTGCAGCTGATACAAGAAGCCAGGCTGACCAATCTGGTCACGGTCGGCCCGCCGCTTTTTGCGCAGAATCTATGTTTCGCGACCCGCAAGGGCGACTCGCGCCTGCTTGCCGATCTGAATGAGGGGCTGTCTATAACGTTGGCCGATGGCACATTCAGGCGCCTGTATGCGTCATGGTTCTCACCCATAGAAAACGCGGGCCGAAGCCTGACCCGACTCAGGATAGGCGGTACCAGCGATAATCCGCCATACGAGTATCTAGACCAGAATGGTCAACCCGCCGGCCTGTTCGTGGATATGACCAAGGCAATAGTAGCTCGCACGGGGCTCAGCGCAGATATCCGGCTGGGAAACAGGCATGAGGTCACGGAACAGCTGCAACGAGGCGAAATCGACGTAGTGCAAGGCATGATGTATCAGGCAGAACGGGATGGTCAGCTAAGCTTCTCCGTAGCAAGCATGCAGGTGCCATACGCGATTGTGACCCGGAAGGGCTTTCCCCCACCTCGTGGCTTGAAGGAACTCTCAGGCAAGTCGATATTGGTCCCCTCCGATAGCGTCATGCAGGGTCCACTTGCAAAGCTGGGCTATGGTAGCCAGCTCATAGCCGTTCCTTCTCCATTGGATGCGCTTCAGATGTTGGCACAAGGGCACTACGATTGCGCCATAGTAAAGTATGCTACCGCGCAGTTCTGGATCAAGGCCAAGGGGTGGAAGGATCTGCAGGTTGGGCAGCAATCGGTTTTCTCGGCTGAGGCCTGCTTCGCGGTATCGCGGGGACATGCCGATCTGCTTGCGACCATTGAAGAAGGATTAGCATCGCTGAAAGGAAGCGATGAATGGCGACAGATGCAATTCCGTTGGCTGAGCCCGTATGAGACCGCGGCATCCGCACGGCGGATAGCTACGCTGCTATTCTGGTTGATAGCTCCATTGCTGGTTATGCTTGCCGCATCGCTGCTTTGGTCCAGGACTCTCCAGAAAAAGGTAGCCCAGCGCACGGAAGAATTATTGGGTCAGATCGCCGCCGAGCAGAAATTGGAGCAGGAATACGCGGAGCTCAATGAGCAGTTGGAGCAACGGGTGCTGGAACGTACATCCCAGCTCGAGGCCAGCAACAAAGAACTCGAGGCCTTTACCTATTCGGTATCACACGACCTGCGCGCGCCGCTCCGGGCAATTGACGGGTACGCACATCTATTTGCGGAGACATACGGTGAGCAATTTGATGCAGAAGCCGAGCGGATATATGGAGTGATACGCCGTAATGTCCATTCCATGCAACAACTGATAGACGACTTGCTTGCCTTTTCGCGAGCCAATAGGGCAGAGATGTGTATGGGCATGATTAACATGCAGATGATTGTCGCTACAGTGTTCGAGGAACTGACATCGCCAGAAGATCGGAAAAGGATCTTGATCAAGATTGACCCGCTGCCAATGACCAAGGGCGATGAGCCGCTTATGAGGCAGGTATGGGCCAATCTTGTCAGCAACGCATTGAAATTCACATCAAAGACTGAACAGGCGGCCATACATGTTTCATCGAGACAAGAGGGAACCTCGATTATCTTCTCGATACAGGATAACGGTGCTGGTTTTGATATGCGGTATGTCAACAAGCTCTTTGGGGTTTTCCAGCGCCTGCATAGCCAGAGCGAGTTTGAAGGCACGGGAGTAGGTCTGGCAATCGTGCAGAGGCTTGTGCAGCGTCATGGGGGTACTGTCTGGGCGGAAGGTGAACCGGGTATAGGTGCTACCTTCCATTTTTCATTGCCGGTCTAGAGGAGAACACCTTATGGATCATCTTGACCCTGTTGATATCTTGCTGGTGGAAGACAGCCAATTTGACGCGGAGCTTACGCTTCGTTCGCTGGCACAGAAGCATATAGCCAACCCGATACGCGTGGTCATCGATGGGGCAGAGGCTCTTGATTATCTCTTTGCCCGAGGCAACTATGCGGACTTTGGACCATATCGGCTTCCCAAGATCATTCTCCTGGACCTGAAGCTGCCCAAGCTTAATGGGCTGGAGGTATTGGCCGCGATTAAGTCGGACGAACGGCTCAGGACAATACCCGTGGTGATGGTTACCTCATCGCGGGAGGATCCTGATATCCAGAAGGCCTACTCTCTGGGTGCCAATAGCTATGTCATAAAGCCAATTGACTTCGACTCGTTTTCGGCTACCATCGGAACGCTGGGAATGTACTGGCTTCTGGTCAACCAGCCCCCCATATGAACGTTTATGGAGGCTTCCATGCGGAATGGTAAGATCGTCAGAATACTCTTTGCAGAAGACTCTTTTGAAGACGCGGAGCTGACCATGGTGCAGCTTCGCAGAAGCGGTCTGGATTTTGAATCGATGCGTGTGGATACCGAGCGTGAATTTCTAGCGGCCCTTTCATCATTCCTGCCGGATATCGTTGTATCGGACTACATGATGCCATCATTCGATGGCATGCGCGCACTCTTCCTGGCGCGGCAGTTTGATCCTATGTTGCCGTTCATCGTTCTGACTGGTTCGATGAACGAGGACACCGCGGTGGCGTGTATCAAGGCCGGTGCTAATGACTATGTGATCAAGGAACACGTCACCCGTCTGCCGTTCGCCATAAGGGAGGCGCTCGAGCATAGTGTCATGAAGGCAAAGGAACGGCAAACCGACATGCTGCTGCGAGAGAGCGAGGAACGGTATCGCTCCATTTTTGAAGAGAGTAGTGCGGTCATGCTCATTGTTGATCCGGAGACAAAGGCCATCATCGATGCCAACAAGTCTGCGGTCGCGTTCTATGGCTGGCCACACGATCAACTCCTTTCGATGACCATCAATGATATCAGTACCATTGATCCTGAAAGAATCAGCCTCGAGTTGCGGCGGGCCATCAGCAAAGAGAAGGAGCTGTTTCAATTCGAGCATCACCGCGCTGATGGCTCGGCTATGCAGGTAGAGGTTCATGCGGGCCCCATCAGCATTCGTGGGAAGACGTACCTGTTTTCTGTAGTACATGATATTTCAAGGCGGATCATCGCCGAACGGGAACGCGATGCACTTGCAAGCAGGCTGTCCCACTATCTATCCACGAGTCCTACGATTACATACTCTCTCCGTCTGATCGATGGTGTACCGCATTGGGACTGGATTAGCGAGAATGTAGCCGATATTCTGGGATACTCCGTGGATGATGTAAAATCCAATGACTGGTGGTTTGGCAATGTCCAGGCTTTGGATCGGGCACAGGCGCTCAAGGCAATTGCGCAATTGATAGCAAAGAAGACCTGGTCGCATGAATACCGTTTCTACAAAAAAGACAGGTCGCTCGTGAGCCTGCGGGATACGATGAGACTGGTGCCTCGGGAAGATGGAACCGTGGAGATAGCGGGCACGCTCACTGATATAACCGAGCAGAAGCAAGCGGAAGCGGAAATCAGGCTCAAGAGTTCCGCGCTTGATGCGGCTTTCAATGCCGTGGTCATCACCGACAGGAACGGAGATATCAAATGGGTAAATGCGTCGTTTGAACGCCTGACCGGCTTCAGCATCGCCGAGGCATTGGGCAAGAATCCTGGGACATTGATTCGATCTGGCAAACAGAGCCAGGAATTCTACACGGAATTGTGGGACACCATGCTCTCCGGAAAGGTATGGTCAGGGGAGCTCATAAACAAAAGGAAATCAGGTGAGTTGTATAGAGAGGAGATGACGATAACGCCTTTGATGGATTCCGAAGGCAAGGTGGTGCACTTCATAGCCATAAAGAATGATGTAACCGAGCAAGCATTGGCAAAAGAGCGCCTGGAATCAGCGCTTCGTGAAAAAGAAATACTGCTCAGAGAGATTCATCATCGCATCAAGAACAACATGCAGATCATATCGAGTCTATTGTACTTGTCCGCCTCGGATTCCACTGATCCGGAATTCCAGAAGCTTGTCGAGGCGGTAAGCCGGCGGATAGAGACAATGGCGATCGTACATGAGCAATTTTATGAATCGAAGGACATGTCCAATATTGATTTCAGGCAGTATCTGCAGCAACTAGTTTCGTCACTGATTGATCAATATGGTGTCGAGGGCATCAGACCCACCCTTGTTTTTGAAGCAGACGAGCTCATGCTTAGCCTCGAATTGGCGATTCCTGTAGGACTCATCATCTCTGAATTGGTATCCAATGTGCTGAAGTATGATTTTGTAGCAGCCAAGGTGAAGTATATCCTGACGGTGCGTCTGCGTAGTCTCAAAGGTGATATGCTTGAAATTGAGGTGAAGGATAATGGATCGATCAAGGCACTTGATACTGAACGGCATAATCCCCATACCACGGGGCTCAAGTTGATAGGCATACTTGCCGAGCAGATTCATGGACAAATCAGTTCATCGGTTGATGATGGAATAAGCGTGCGTGTTCGATTTCCTTCTGCATAGACGAACATCGACCAAAGAAATTCGCAAGGAGAAATCTGATGAAAGAAGAACAGAAGTTCATTGTGCTGGTCGATGACGAACCTAATATAACCAAGGCCCTGAAGCGCGAACTCGAGGACTGGGCAACCGAGCGCTCGATAGAAATTCTTACCGCATCATCGGCGCAGATCGGGCTAAACCTCCTGGAGATGCATGGTGCATTCACCAGTGTCGTGGTATCAGACCTCAAGATGCCCGAGATGCTCGGATCAGATTTCCTGGTTGAGGTCAAGGCAAAGTATCCGCATATTGTCTCGATTCTGTTGACCGGCTACTCCGAGACACAAGAGATAGTCAAGGCTGTAAGCGCGGGCATATTCAGCTACATTCTAAAGCCGTGGAACTCCGAGTATCTGATAGCGGAAATTCAGAAGGCTTACGATTTCGGTACCATCCGAAGGGAACGTGAGCAGTACATCGCGATGGTCGAAGAAGAGCTGCGGTGGGCAGGCGAAATGCAGAAGGCCATCCTCAAGCCAAACCTGCCCAATTCGGCAGGTGTCGAGTTTCGAGCCAGTTATCGTCCGCTTCCCGGCCTCTACTGCGGCGGCGATTATTACGATGTCATCTTCCTGGGACCCGATCGTTATCTGCTTCTGATAGGCGATGTCGCAGGCCATGGCGTCAAGGCTGCCTTCGTTACGGGGATACTCAAGGCGGTCATATATCCAGAATACATTCGTTCCATCATAGGCAAGGAGTTCTCGCCTGGAGCATTTCTTTCCTGGCTCAATGATAGAATGAGCTTTGAATTCAGGAGTACATCGAGCATGATCATAACGTTCTTTGCCGGTGTCATCGATTTAAAGACGATGAATTTCAGATACGCCAATGCCGGACACAATCACCCGTACATCATCAGGGCCGGAACTCCGCACGAACTGCCGGTGTCAGGAACCGGCATTGGCATGAACCGCTCCATAATATATGCCGAACAGAATGTGCGGATACAGGCTGATGACATGCTGATTCTGTATACTGATGGGCTTATCGAAATCAATTGCTCCAGAGATATGGAACCTCTCGAACCGAAACAGCTGCTCAAGTCCGCCCTGCCAGGGGATGATTATCACCGAAGGCTCCTGGAATCGGCGCTCAAGGCTTCGGGAGCCCAGGACTTTACCGATGACGTCACGCTTGTTACCGGCCGGATACTCTAGATCATGGATATTGAGGCCAGTATCGCTGCCAATTTCGCTGACTACCCAAAGGGAACCATCCATGGCTTCATGGAAGATCACGTCTGTACGTTCTATCTGTCAGGCTCTATTGACATGCGATACGCGAAAGATCTTCAGAAACTATTGCGAACGGTAATCGATCAGCTCGGGATGAGTTCAACTATTATCATCGACATGCGGTATGTTGATTACATATCGTCTACGGGAGTCGGTGCTTTTGTGACCAGCCTAGTCGAAGCAAAGAGGCGCGATATGACATTAAAGCTCCGGGACATGCAACCAAAGGTCAGCGCTATTTTTGAATTGCTTGGATTCCTGGGTTTCTTCAAAGAGGCTCCCACACATGGCTGATTCACTTCTGTCACGGTCACGATGGCTGAACAGTTCAAGCAGGATCCTTGCGCCGCTATTGATGGAGTTATTCAGGATATATGCGGAAGACGAGACAGAAAAGACGAATATCGCTGCAGCAGACGAGATAAAGAAATCCTTTGCAGCTGATGCTGCGGCTATATTCTATGTCAGTGGGAAAAGAGAATTCCATATTTGTCTTGCCGGGCTGGAATTTCCTGTCGCGCTTGCCGAGCAGCGGTGGCGTTCAAGCATCGAGGCCCATACAGCTGAAGATGAGGTAACCAGATTCGGTCCATGGTCGATGCCTGGCATCGAAGCGTCCATCGATTCGTGGATATCGGCCCGTCTCTACCATGCTGATGATGAAGGTGGGTACATATTCCTTGGGAAGAACAAGAATGTGTGGCCTGAATCTGAGTCGGCTCTGCTGCTGGAAATCGGGAGTGCCATAGCGCCCATCTTCAGGATTCGACACGAGCGCGGAATAGCCGAGAATCACCGTGCTGAAACAGAGAAGCGGTTAGCCACCAGCGAGGCGAGGCTCAGGTCATTGTTCGATGGCTTGCGCGACATGATATATACTGTCGATGCGGATGACATCATAACGGAGATCAGCCTGTCCGGGTGTGCGCTGCTGGGCTGCGATTCCAAGCAGGATATTCTCGGCAAGCCCTACGACGCATTGCTTGCAATGCCGGAAGGCAGGCTCTTGTTTCTGGACAAGATCCGCAACGATGGTTTTGTCGATGATTATGAGCTTGTCCTCAAGAAGCGCGATGGGAGTACCATCTTCTGTCTTGAGACAGCGCATGCGCGAAGGGACAATTCCGGCAGAATCATCGAGATTCAAGGAATCGTCAAGGATATATCGGACCGAATAAGGAACGAGCGTGAACTGTGGAAGATGAATCTCGAATTGGCTGACTCCAATCTTAAACTGCAGAAGACCCAGCAACTTATGGTTCAGCATGAGAAGATGGCATCGATAGGTCAATTGGCGGCCGGTATTGCCCACGAAATAAACAATCCACTGGGGTTCCTCGTCAGCAATCAGACGGTGCTCGAAAAGAACTCCAGGAAGGTCCATGAAGCGTTGACGCAACTGCGGGCGAAGATGGGTACGACAGCAGCCGAGGCCGAGATTGGCGCCAGGATTGACAAGCTGTTCAATCAGACATTCGATATATTTTCCGAATCAAGGGATGGCTTTGAGCGGATAATGAAGATAGTCAGCAGCCTGAAGAATTTCTCCAGAATAGACCAGAGCGCAGACCTGGCAGAGTTCGATGTGAACGGAGGCATCGAGAGTACGCTGGTCGTGGCATGGAATGAGATCAAGTACGTGGCTGATGTCCGCAAGAAACTGGAACGCGTGCCGATGATTCGCTGCAAGGCCAATGAGATCAACCAGGTCTTTCTGAACATCATGGTAAACGCCGCACAGGCAATGGCAGGGCTCAGACGAAGCGAAAAAGGCATACTGGATATCAGGACTGTACAACAGGGCAAGAATGTCATAATAGCAATTGGCGATGATGGGCCTGGCATCCCGGAAGCAATTCAGAACAAGGTATTCGATCCGTTCTTTACGACCAAGGAACCGGGGAAAGGAACCGGCCTGGGCTTAAGCATTTCCTATGACATCATAGTCAACAAGCATGGCGGAGCCCTGTGGGTGGAATCGAGCCTCGGCGCGGGGACGACGTTCTTCATATCACTTCCGATAGCCGGTCCAGCATCACATCCTGAATGACAGGGCCAGCCTGTATGTGCCCGGACGCAGGCGGTAACGTTCCAGCGTGTCGGGGCCGCACGAGGCGGTGCCCAGTCCGCGCTGTGCGACATCGATATACAACAACGTCTCGGGCACCGGCTTGACCTGATACCAGTGCCTCGCGGCCCACAGTTGCCCGGCGCTGACATGGCTTGCCGTAAAGTCGAATCCATCGCCGGTCGCTGAACCAAAGCCCGCGAAGTCCAGGCGATTCCCGCTTGCGTTCCGCAGCGACACTGACCGCACGTCGGTGCGGTTGCCGTTCTCTTGCGGCAGGATATACGGAACGCCAAGCTTGTCGACTGTGGAATTCCACTGGCCAATGCGGGTGCCGGACTTCCTGTCCGAATAGCACTCCTCGGGGCCGCGGCCGTACCATGATACGTGCTCGAAGCCGGGCACCAGCGAGGTGACCAGACCAACGCGAGGCAATTCAGGCATTCCGGAGTCAAGCTGGAACTCGAAGCTGGCCTCGGGTCCCGCATCTCCCCTGGACCAGCGCTGGACAAAGCGGCCCGCTGCCACTCCCTTGGCGGTGGTGACGGTATGGTTGATCGCGACATGCGCGTCTGAAGCGGCGCTCAATGCGCGGCCGCCCTCGAATGACTCGAGCGCAAAGACCAGCTGATCCAGGCCAGCGTCAAGCCATTCGAGCATGGCCTTGTTCATGTAATAGAAAGCAAACTCAGGAATGCCGCGCAGCACCATGAAATTCTTGAGGCCATCGTTCTCTGTCGGCGCCCGCCACAGGTTCATCATGAGTGGTGCGGCGAGGTACTCCATCGCTCCATCGGAGAGCGAAGCCAGAAAGCCATCGTCGCCAAAACCAAGCTGCCACCCTGCGGATGTGGCGTCGCCCGGTGTCAGCCACCGGCGCCTGGGATTGAGGGTGGCCGGCTGCACTGTCAGCGGCATTTGTTCCCACGAAATGCGGTGACCTGCCGGCGCCCAGCTCGTCGCTGTGGACTGGCAGAAGTCGACGGTAAGGAAGCACTCGGTCATTGATGCCTGGCGCTTCGTCGCGTCGCTCCAGGGGATGCGCAGGTCGATGGTCGCAGATGCGCCTGGAGCGAGAGCCGGCATTTTAAAAGTGCCGGCGTGGATGACCCGGCCATCAGCCATGACGTTCCAGCGTGCCTCTATGTTCTTTGTGGTGATAAAATCATATCGACTGGTAACGGTAATGAGACCAGTGGCAGGATCGGCAGCAGTCGCGGCAAGCGGCTGGAACAACCTGGCGCACTCCACCAGAGCCGGCTTCACATCGCGGTCAGGGAATACGAGCCCGTCGTTGCAGAAGTCAAGGTCGCTCGGCGCGTCGCCAAAGTCACCGCCGTAAGCCCAGTATTCTTGACCGTTCGCATTCCTGGCTACGAGACCCTGATCTACCCAGTCCCAGATGTATCCGCCCTGAAGCCCGGGATATTTCTCGATGGTCGCCCAGTAATCCGCGAGTCCTCCGGATGAATTGCCCATAGCGTGAGCGTACTCGCACATGATGAAGGGCCGCGTATCGTTCGTGGTGGTGGCCCAGGCCTCGAGCAGCTCTATTGGCGGGTACATCGTCGATACGAAGTCGGAGGCATTCCTGCCACGCTTCAGCGACTCAAGCGAGTAGGGGCCCTGGCCAAACTCGTCACGCGCGGCGCCCTCATAGTGGATGGGCCTGTCCGGATCAAACGAGCGCATCCAGCCCGCAAGCGCATCGTGATTGGGGCCGTAGCCTGATTCATTTCCCAGTGACCAGATGATTATGGATGGGTGATTTTTGTCACGCAATACCATGCGCGAGCCGCGATCGAGGAAGGCAGCCAGCCACTGAGGGTCCCGGCATATTTGATCGTAATAGGCGTGCGATTCTATGTCCGCCTCATCCATGACATATAGACCATAGTAGTCACAGAGGTCGTACCAACGTTCATCGTTGGGGTAGTGGCTGTTGCGCACCGCGTTGAAGTTGTGACGCTTCATCAGCTCGATGTCGCGTATCATGCTGGCCATGTCCAGAGTCTTGCCGAGATGGTCGTCATGTTCGTGGCGATTTACGCCGCGTATCATAACGCGCTTGCCATTGATGAGCATCGCCTTGTCTGCCATTTCTATTCGTCTGAAGCCAAGGCGGCAAGCCGCGTGCTCCAGCTCGGCACCTGAAGGCGACACCAGTGTGACCAGGGCCGTGTACAGATACGGGTCCTCGGCGCTCCACAACCGCGGGTTGTCGATGTCGATTGCCAGGCGGCCATGCCAGCCGGATATTCTGTAGCGACCATCGACCGTGACAGAGGCCGCGGCAAGCGGCGCGTCATTTTCATGGTCATGGAGCGACACCTTGATCGTGTAGTCACCTTGTTCCGCTCTGACTGCACGACTCGATTGCCCGAAGCGTTGGTCTTCATAATCGGCTGGCCCGGCGATGGGAGGCACGCGGTCAAAACCGGGGTCGAACGTGAATCCCAGGCTCGTGTCGACGGCCAGCGTGCCGCGCTTCAGGTTCGCGTCGAGCCGGGGGCGGAGGTCCACGTCCGCGATATAGGCATGGTCGGTGGAGTACAGGTAGACAGACCTGTAGATGCCGCCGTACCACCATTGATCCTGATCTTCCACATAACTGGAATCCGAGTACCGTATTACCGAGAATGCCAGCACGTTGCGCCCCGGCACCAGATGTCGGCTCAGGTCGAACTCGGATGGCAGCCTCGTGTCCTTGCTCCATCCAACGGGCCCGCCGTTGCACCAAACCTCCAGAAAGCTCTCCGCTCCGCCAACGTGCAATACCGTTCTGCGGCTCTCCCACTCCTGCGGCAGCACAAAATCGAGCCGGTACATGCCTGTGGGATTGTGTATGGCAGGCGGGCTGGGCGGCACGTTCGAGAACGGCATGATCACGTTGGTGTAATGGGGCTTGTCATGGCCCTGCATCGTCCAGGTGCCTGGCACCTCTATCGTGCCCCAGCTCGAAGCATCATAGTCTGGCAGGAAGAAATCATCGGGTCGACTCGTCGGGTTCTCCGCCAGAGCAAAACTCCAGCGGCCGTCCAGCTTCAGGAGCCAGGCGTTGGGTTCCGTGTCGATGGCCTGAGGGCCGGTCTTAGCTGCACGCAAGGCAGCGTGCGCTTGCGCATAGGGCAGCAGCGGGCTTCTCATGGGGAGTCTATGCATCGATGTCAGCCCCGGGTCTTGCCAGGGATAGTCTCTTGAGATGGTGGATGAAGACACGATTACCCTTTCACTGCGCCTACGGTCATGCCGCTTACAAAATAGCGCTGAAACGCCAGGAAGAAGACGAGCGGCAGGATCATCGCGATGATTGACCCCGAAGCGGTCATATTATAGTAGGATATGAACTCTCCCTGCATGTTGGCCAGACCAAGCGTCACGGGCTTGAGTCTGTCGCTCTGGAGCAGTACGAGCGACCACAACAGGTCATTCCATATCCAGGTAAATTCCAGTACCGCGAGTGCCGCGAGGCTCGGTGTGGCGAGCGGCATGATGATCTGCCAGTATATGCGAAAGTCGGTAGCGCCGTCGATGCGCGGAGCCTCGACCAGGCTGAACGGAATCTGCCTGAAAAAGTTACGCAGGAAAAACGTGCAGAACCCTAGCTGAAAGGCTATATGAAACAGGATGACACCAATCCTCGTATTCATCAATCCTATTGAGTCGGTAAAACGGAATACCGGTATCATCAGCATCTGGAATGGTATGAGCATGCCAGCGATGAACATGATCAGTATCATCTTGTTGAGCCTGAAACCGTAGAAGGCAAGGGCAAAGGCCGCGAGGCTCGATAGAGCCAGCGTACCAAGTACCGAGGGGACGGTGATGATGATGGTGTTGAGCACATAGCGCCCCATGCCAATGCTGGTCCAGACTTTGACATAGTTGTCGAATCGCCAGAATTTTGGAACGGCCCACATCGCTCCGGCGCCCATGATCTCGTCCATGGACTTGACCGATGTAAAGAAGGCCAGTACGAGCGGTATGAGCCAGAACACGACGAGCGCCGTTGACAGCATATGGAAGCCAATCTTGAGTACCAGGCGCTTTGACTTTCCGTTGAACATGCTATGTACCTCCGCGCCTTACAGGCCGCTCTCTTGTTCGGCCTTGAGGGTCCTGTTGATGTAGACCATGATGAATGACAGCGTTATCAGGAACTGGATGACCGCTATCGCGGAGCCGTAGCCATAGTCCTGGTATTGGAACGATGAGGTGTACATGTAGCTGGCCAGCACCTCCGCGGCTCGGGCCTTGGTGTTGGTCATTACGTATATGATGTCGAACGCGCGCAGCGAGTCGATTATTGATATGGTTATGGAGACTATTGTCGCGGGAGCCAGTACGGGCAGTATGACCCGTGTGAATCGCTGCCACCAGGATGCGCCATCGATCAGAGCCGCCTCGACCAGCTCCACCGGCACGCTCTGCAGGCCGGCCAGGTACAGGATCATGATGTACGGTACCTGCCGCCAGACACCGACGGCGACAAGGGCGCCAGTCATGAAGCGACTGTCACCCAGCCATGGTTTGGCGAGGCTGGAGAGGCCCGCACTCCTCAATATCATATTAAGAAAACCCGCATCAGGGTTGTATATCCACATCCAGATGGTGCCGATGATGGCAAAACTCAAGGTCATCGGCAGATAGAACAGCGTCTTATATATGCGGTTGCCCTTGAAGCTGTTGTTGAACAGCATCGCTATGAGGAGCCCCAGCGGAATCGGCACCAGCACAAAATACAATAGCCAGACAAGATTGTTCCTCAGGGCCACAAAGAATTGCGGGTCCTTGAACATGCGCTCAAAATTATCAAAGCCTATATAGACTGTCTTGTAGAGCAGACTGTCGCGCTTGGTCAAGGCGTAGCCAAAGCTTTCTATAATGGGAATGTATACCCAGACCAGATAGACCGCCAGAGGCAGGGCCAGAAAGCTCCAGGGCACCCACCAGCCCTTCTTGAACATTGCCTTGGACATTCTGCCCTCCCCTGGCGCGCACGACTGGTGGGCGGGGCAGAAGCCCATGCCCACCAGCATTGAACACTTACTTCGTGTATATCCTGACGCGCTCTTTGTCAAGGTCGGCAAGGATCGTATCGAGGTTGGCCGGCTTGGCCATGATGTCCAGGATGGCGTTCAGGCCTTTGGCCGCCATCTCTTCAGGAGCGTCGCGGTCATAGAATTGCGCAGCGAAGCTGGCGCCCTTGACCATGGCCAGGCCGCGCTCGGCCTCGGCATTGGGAACCGGCACGTTGATGTTGGCCGCGAGCCTGCCGAGAGGATCGCAGAACGCCTGCTGCTGTTCCTTGGTCGCCAGGAAGGCGAGGAATTTCTTCGCGGCATCCTTGTGCTTGGCCTTGGCGGGGAGCATGAAGCCGTCGGTCGGTGTGTCAACCGTATACTTGTCGTTGCCGCCATATATCGGGAACGGGAAGAAGTCGATTGAACCGCGGGTTTCTGCCGGGACGGTGTCCATGATGAACTGTCCCATCAGGTACATGCCTGCCTTGCCTTCTGCGAGCGGCTTGACCGATTCCTGCCACGACAGCGATGTCGCGTTGTCGATGAAGTAACCCTTCTGGGCAAGCTCGGCGATGATGCCCAGGCTCTCTTTGACCTTGGGGTCGGTGTATGCAACCTTGCCGCCGGTCAGCTGTGCGTGAAAGTCGCCGCCGTTGACGGCGCTGTCGAGCAGGTCAAACCATCCACCGGTCGTCCATGTGTCCTTGGCTCCTACGGCGATCGGTGCTATGCCATTGGCCTTGAGCACTTCGCATACCTTCATGAACTCATCCCAGGTCTTGGGCGGGGTCAGCTTGTGCTTGGCAAAGACATCCTTGTTGTAGTACACGGCCCACCAGTACCAGCTCTGTGGCATGAAGTAGACCTTGCCCTGGTATGAACTGGCAACCTTGAAGGCAGCCGGGAATTCCTTGGTTATATCTCCACCAGGGAATACGGTGTCGATAGGCTCCAGGAGGCCCTTCTCGGCAAACGCCTGCATGCGGTATCCGGCAAACCATGTTACCACATCGGGTGCTGAGCTGGATGTAAGCCAGCTGGCAAGCTGGGTCTTGAACTGCTCGTGGGCAATGGTGTTGACGGTAACCTTGATGCCGGGGTTGGCCTTCTGGAACTCGTCGACAACGCTCTGGAATACGGCTTTTGGTTTCTCGTCGGACATATAGGAATTGATTATCAACTCCTTGTCACTGGCGGGTGCGCAGGCGCCGAGCACGACGAGCGTGACCAGTGCGATGGCGAACAACTTGATGGCTGTTTTCATGGATACTCCTCCTTGTGATGATGGACCCGGCTGGCCGTGGCCATAAGGGTCATCTATCTGAACAGAAGTGGAGTGTAGGAGCATACCCCATTATTTGTCAACTGAAAGTTTCATATTTACTTATCGAATTCGTCAAGCGGAGCCGAATGAAGGCTTCTGAAGGCGCTTGGGCTGATGCCTTCCGCTTTCCTGAACACCCGGCACAGGTAGTTGCTGTCGGCGAATCCTACATCACGAGCGATCGCAGCTATAGGCAGTTGCGGCTTGGCGACCAGCAACTCCTTGGCCTTCGAGACCCGGAATGATGCCAGGTACTCGAATGGCCGCATGTCCAGGGCCTGTTTGAACAGCTTGCACAGGTATTGCGGCGTAACATCGATGATGGCGGACAGGTCCGCGATGCTCGTGGGCTCGGCGTAATGAACGCGGATGAAGTGCAATACCGGCGCCAGCTTCGCGTGGCGTGGCAGGGCATTGCGTGTTTTGGGCTCGAGTGCCACCCGCAGGGCGAGCAGAGTCTCATATACCAGTAGCGATGTCTCATGGTGGGCTATGGCCGAATCGACAAGCGAGGCGTTGTAGACCTCCCGCATTAGTGTTTTGAGCCGCCACAGGTCGGAGATGGCATAGACGCCTGAAGCCTCAATCCCGACGGCGCGGAGCACCTCATCGACACCGGAACCGCCAAAGCCCATCCAGTCGGTAACCCAGTCTCCGCTCAGGCTCCGGTACTCGTGTTCCTCGTTGGGAAGCAGGAAGAAGCCGTCTCCTGGCCCCACTTCCATGCGCTGGCCGCCGACCATCAGCTCGCCGCGACCGGAAAGGCATTGGATCCATTGGTACCAGGGATATCCCTCGGGCCGTTTGATGGCTTCCTGCGGCCAGTCATAGCCTATTGTGGCGAGAAAAAACGGCAGCCTGCGCTGGTTATCATCCAGAGTAGTAAAGACGAATGGCATGTTGGAAGGCGCTCCTGGCATCAACTAGATATTCATATTGTACTATTAACCTTCGAAAATGCAAGAGAAATGATGTGCCAATATGGTGTTTTCATTAGTATATTTCCATTATGAAAACTATTGCGTTGTTGCTGGCGATGCCGGTGGCCTTCGTGGCCGCTTCGGCGCAGGATTACACAATATCGAACCTAGCGACATCACCGTCGGAGACCGCTGGCTGGATATGGGAGTCTTTTGCCGACCGGGTTATGGGTGGCAAGTCCGAACTCGCGCCTCCCGCGGTAGTCGATGTTGACGGCACCAAGGCCATGCTGCTTGCCGGCAAGGTTGTGACCAAGGGCGGCGGATTCATACAGGTCCGCCTTCGATACGGCAAGGACAAGTTCAATGCATCGGCGTACTCTGGAGTCGAAATCGAGGTCGACTCCCGCACCACCACCTCGTGGTATGTATTTCTGCGAACAAAGGACAATCTGTTTCCCTGGAGCTATTACGGCGCTCAGTTCAAGCCTTCGACCGCGCGATCGACAATACGCATTCCATGGAGCGCATTCGAGGCCGCGAGCACTGGCAGGAAGAGCGTCAGAACCGAGTACCTGACGAGCGTGGCGCTTGTAGCCGCGTTCGAGGACTTCAACGCCTTCATGCACATATACCGGGTGGGCCTGTATCGCTGAGTTCTGTCCCGCTACCCGAGCCTTGCGGCATGCCGACCCATATTCGTGCGTGCCGCTCTCGGGAAACCCGGAAATGGGAGAAATTTGCCCAAAGCGTGCGCCATTCTTTCCTGTTCGCTCTGCGTAATCCATGCCACGTTGCTGTATTCCATTACGAGCAAGCTTGTTGCATATGCTAAATACTTAATAGAATAGAAATTAAGTTAATTCATTATAGTGAACTGCATTGTTGGCATGCTTCGTGCTATATAATAAATGTTCTATATTCCATTCGAGTGCTACAAGGAGATTACAATGAAGCGAACCTTCAGGACTTCAATTATCGTCGCGATGATGGCGCTCGTCGCGGCCGGCGCAAGCTGGGCGACTGGCCCGGATTACGGCAACACCGCGGCATCTGCGGCTATGGCCAGTGGCGCGTCCATCACCGTTACCGACATGCTGCGCTGGGCTGCCGAGGACGAGTATCTGGCTCATGGTGAATATGCCGCCATCATGCAGAAATTCGGCACGATGAGGCCCTACGACAATATCATGGCCGCTGAGGAGCAGCATCTGGCCTGGCTCAAGGCGGAGTACAAGACCAGGGGGCTGGCATTTCCGAACGACGGCTCGGCGGCATATATCGCCGTTCCAGCCGACCTCAAGGCTGCGGCCCAGGCTGGCGTTGACGCTGAAATCGCCAACATAGCGATGTACAAGGCCTTTCTTGCTCGCCCCGAGCTTTCCAGGCCTGAGAATGCCTCGGTAAAGGCCCTGTTCGACCAGCTGATGCGGGCCAGCGAGAACCACCTGCGCGCCTTCAAGACCCAGCTGTCAAAGTATCGGTAGCGGTTTTCTGCTGGCGATAATCATCGGGTCGCGGTATAGTGCTTACCCATGAACGCGACCCGCAAACTACTGGTTATCCTGAACCCCGTGGCCGGCAAGGGCAAGGCAGGGCAGCGCCAGCCTGAGATTGAGCGGCTTATGGCAGAACGCGGCCTGGTATTCGACCTACGGCTGACTGAGTGTCCAGGGCATGCTATAGAAATCGCGGCCGCAGCTTGTGATGATGGGTACGATGTCATCGTCGCGGCCGGTGGCGACGGCACCGTAAACGAGGTTGTCAACGGCATGATGGCCGCCAGGTTGGCCAGGCACTCGGCTTCGGCTTCTGGACCGGCCCTTGGCGTTCTGAGCGTAGGCAGGGGCAATGACTTCTGCTATGGGGCCGACCTTCCTGGAACCCTGGTAGAGTGCGTCGATGTGCTTGCCCGCGACAAGCGGCGTCCGCTTGATGTTGGCTTGATCAAGGGTGGCGACTATCCGAACGGCAAGCATTTTGCCAATGGTATAGGCGTTGGTTTTGACACCATAGTTGGACTCGAGGCCGCCAAACTGCGGCATGTGCACGGCTTCCTGGCATACGTCATCGGCGCGCTGAGAACCTTTGTCATGTATCCTGAGGCGCCGGAGATACGGATATCGTGGGAAGACACGGTCGTGGAGCAGGCCAGCCACCAGATTTCGATAATGAACGGCAAACGGATGGGCGGCACGTTCTTCATGGCGCCCGATGCGGAGAACCACGACGGGCGCCTGGAACTGTGCATGGCCGGGCGCATGAACCGCCGCGAGATGCTGGCGCTTATGGCCCGCTACACCAAGGGCACCCAGGCCGGCCATCCGAGGATCCGTACCGGGGGCTCGTCGCGCTTCATGATAGAGGCTCCGAACGGCGGCCTCATCGTGCATGCCGATGGCGAAACGATATGCACCGATGGACACTCACTTGAGGTTGCCTGCCTGCCTGGCGCACTCTCAATCGTCTGCGAACCGGGCCGCGTCGCCTCACAGCGCGCCGCAAGGCACTCCGCGACGTGAATTCGATTAGACTATCGTCCAGAATCGTCACGCCCATCATCAAGGCGGCGCTGTCAATCCTGTGCAGGATAGACGCGGACGCTATGCGGCAGGTTCCCCGAACCGGCCCGCTTATCATCATCACCAACCATGTCAACTTCCTTGAGGTTCCGATCATGTATACGCAGCTGTTCCCGAGGGATGTGGTAGGACTGGCCAAACGCGAGACCTGGAACAACCCGTTGCTCGGCACACTGGCCAACGTCTGGGGCGCTATTCCCATCGACCGTGGCGCCACCGATCTGCAGGCCATGCGCCTGGCACTGGATGCTCTGAGAGAAGGCAAGATTCTGGTGCTGGCACCGGAAGGTACGAGAAGCATCGATGGCTGTCTGCGGCGTGGTCATGGTGGGGTGGTGCAGCTGGCGCTGAGGAGCGGGGCGCCGATCCTGCCGGTGGCTCATGTGGGCGGTGAGCAATTCTGGAACAACCTCAAGCATCTGCGGCAGACCGGTTTCAGCCTGCGCGTCGGTCAGCCGTTCGTGGTAGAGCGGCCTGATGCCGCCCGGCTTGATGCCCCCGCCTCCGTTGGCCGTGAAATGCGCGCGCATATGACCGACGCGGTGATGAACCGCCTGGCCCTGCTCTTGCCGCCGGAGCGCCGCGGCGTCTATGCCGGGGCCCAGGCTGAGGCGACGTGCTATATCCGGCTGCTTGAGCCGATTAGCGACGCTCCAGAATGAGTTCGGAGTAGCTGCGGCCTTCTATCTCGCTGTCCGAAATGCCCGCCATGGCGAGAATGGCCCTGAGCCCACCCTGGGCCAATGCAATTTCCTCCGGGTCGTCGTTGTCCAGCATGCGCTCGATTTCTATGAAGTCACCGAGCCCCGCCACGGTAACCATCTCTATGGTCGTGCCTTGGTAGTCATACGCCCGGCCTGTCTTGCGCTTGGAATAGAAGGGCTCGCATCCCACACGCATGACCAGTGCCTCGAAGGCCGCTGCGTCGGTGACCTCGAACTCGGTCTCGCGGTTGACCTCGATGCCGCTATCGTTGCGCTTCTGCTTGAACGTGACGATGGCCTTCTGTCCATCGGTGCGCAGCCTGAACCCCTTGGTACCGCGCGAGACCCTCCAGTCGGGGCCGTGCCAATACTCGTCGGCCTTGTCAAAGGTTCTGAGGAAGCGGGCGAATGATGCGACGCGCACCTCGACCGACGCGGCGTCGCGCAGACGCGCCTTGAGCTCTATCTCCATCAGCGCAGACATGGGCGCCTAGGCCTTGCGCACGAGCACGGACTGGTCATAGTCCTCTGGCGGCTCGAAACCAAGCAGCTCCATGCACGTGGCGGCCAGCGAGCTGATACCCAGGCCCTCGCGCAATTTTGGCTGGTATTCACCCTGGTATTCCGGGTCATACAGGACGCATGGCACCGGGTTGAGCGAGTGACTTGTCTTGGCCCTTGGCTCGCCGTCGCTCTTTATTGTCACGGCGCCGGTCTTCTTGTCGTGCTCGAACATGTCGTCGGAATTGCCATGGTCGGCCGTCAGTATCATCATGCCGCCTGCCTTGGCCACGGCCTTCTTGAGGCGGCCGAGCTGCAGGTCCATCCCTTCCAGTCCGCAGACCACGGCCTGATAGACGCCGGTATGTCCTACCATGTCGCCATTGGGGAAGTTGAGGCGAATGAACCGGTACGTGCCGCTCGCAATAGCCTCGAGCACCCGGTCTGTAATCTCGGCGGTCTTCATCCAGGGGCGCTGCTCGAACGGCACCATATCGCTCTTGATCTCGATGTAGTCTTCAAGCTTGTCGTTGAACTTGCCCTGGCGGTTGCCGTTGTAAAAATAGGTCACGTGACCAAACTTCTGGGTCTCCGAAATGGCGAGCATAGGCACGCCAGAACCTGCCAGGTACTCGCCGGTGGTCCTGTCTATCGCCGGTGGGCTGACCAGGTAGGCTGACGGCACGTGCAGGTCTCCGTCATACTCCATCATGCCCGCGTAGACGACCCTGGGCCGGCGCACGCGGTCGAATTTGTCAAACTCGACGTTCTCGAAGGCTGCCGTGATCTCAAGCGCGCGGTCTCCGCGGAAGTTGAAGTAGACCACTGAATCGCCAGTTTCTATCGCGCCGATGGGCTTGCCATGCTCTTCGATGACGAATTCGTGCATGTCCTGGTCTATCAGCGCCGGGTTCTCGGCCCTGTAGTGCTGTATGGCTTCTGTCGCGCTGGCGAAGCGGGCGCCCTTGCCAAGCACATGCGTCTGCCAGCCGCGGTCGACCATAGACCAGTCGGCGCCATAGCGGTCCATCGTTATGTACTGCCTGCCGCCGCCGGAGGCTATGCGGTAATCGAATCCGCCGCCGGAAAGCCCGGCCAGGAAGGCCTCGAACGGCTTGACGTACTCCAGCGCGCTCTGTTCACCGACATCGCGGCCGTCAAGCAGGGTGTGCACGCGGACGCGGCGCACTCCCTCTGTCCTGGCCCTGGCTATCATCGCCTTCAGGTGGTCGATGTGCGAGTGTACGTTGCCGTCGGAAAACAGTCCTATGAAGTGCAGCGCGTTGTCTGTACCGGACTGCACGCCGGCCACGAGGCGTTTCCAGGTGACGCCTTCGAACATCGCGCCGGTCGCTATGGATGCCGAGACGAGCTTGGCTCCCTGGGCAAAGACGCGGCCGCAGCCTATGGCGTTGTGGCCGACCTCACTGTTGCCCATGTCATCATCCGATGGCAGGCCAACGGCCTTGCCATGTGCCTTGAGGCGCGTCGCCGGACACGTAGCCTCCATGTCGCGGAACGCCTTCATGTTCGCATCGGCGACAGCGTCGCCCTCTGAATATTTGCCGTATCCCACACCATCCATGATGACGAGCACGAGCGGACCGCGCCTGGCGTGCCAGGCGTTATTCTTCTTGAGTGAAATTGACATTGACTACTCCTTGGAGTGATCGGGGGCGATTGTGACTATTCCTATTCGCCGAAATATTCTATCAGCGTCCTGACCTCGAGGCCGGCCAAGGTTGTGTCGTAGTGCAGGAAGGGCAGGCCTATGACGCTGAAGACGCCTACTGGCATGGCGCCGCCTTCTATCAGGATGTCAGCCGCAGCTCGCAGGGTTCCACCCGTGGCGACGAGGTCGTCTACCAAAAGCACCCGGCCGCCTTCCGGTATGTCGGCCTTGTGTATCTCTATCTCAGCGGTGCCGTACTCCAGGCTGTAGCTTCTGCGGAGTGTTTGGCCAGGCAGCTTGCCCTTCTTGCGGACCAGTATCAGCGGTATGCCAAGCCTGTCGGCCAACGGCGCGGCGAACAGGAAGCCTCGCGATTCTATGGCGGCTACCGCGTCGATCTTGGCTCCCTTGTAGAGTCGTACCATCGAGTCGACGCAATAGCGGAACGCGTCCGGCTTGGTCAGGACGCTCGTAATATCATAGAACAGGATCCCGGGCTTGGGAAAATCAGGAACCTTCCTGATCGCGTCATCCAGGTTGAAGCCTGCGGACATAGTCACCTCTGTGTGTCGATGATTGAGCGCGGACGGACCCGCGCTATGGGCCGATCAGCGCCGCTGCCCACGCGCCAGCGTCTCCGGAGCCGGAGGCATCAAGATCAGGCTCCACGACCCTGAGCTCGGAGGCCGCAAACGCGGTCTTGAGCACCTTGGTGGCGCCTTTGGCGCTTGAGTAGAACGCCGCCTTGCGTCCGGCCAGATTCATGCCGTGCAAAAGCCGCTTGACCTCCGCCCAGACGCGTGCGTCTGGGTCGTCGACGCCAAAGATGTAGGCGTCGGCCGCGAGTATCTCGGCTACGGCTACTTCGGACGCCGGGCGGGCCTTGACGATGGCTGTGGCGCCGAGCGCCTTTTTTACCTGCTTCGCGACGGCGTCGAGCGCGTCCCGCTCGTCTTCGAAGACCAGCAATAACTTGGTCGTTACGTTATTCACAGTGACAAGAATACTAGACCGCCGGGCTACAGCTGTCAAGGCGCGGTTTCCCGGAGCGCCGTTACGGGAATGGCTTAACCCAGCGCTACATCGAGGAACATCATCAGCGCAAAGCCGCCAAGCGCGCCGAGTGTCGAGATGTCCGAGTTGCCTGAGCCCTGTGACTCCGGTATGACCTCCTCGACCACGACATATATCATCGCTCCCGCGGCGAACGCCAGAGCGTAGGGTAGAAGAGGCCGCATCGACACGACCAGTATGGCGCCCAGTACGCCCGCTATAGGCTCCACGATGCCCGACAGCTGGCCGTACCAGAAGCTCTTGAGCCTGGATAGCCCTTCGCGCCTGAGCGGTATGGCGACAGCAGCGCCCTCCGGGAAATTCTGCAAGCCAATGCCCAGGGCCAGCGCGACGGCTCCGGCCAGAGTCGCCGAGCCCAGGCCGGAGCCAAGCGCGCCGAAGGCCACGCCGACGGCCATGCCTTCTGGAATGTTGTGCAGGGTTATGGCAAGTACGAGGAGGATGCTACGCTTCCAGGTGGTCTTGGGGCCCTCGGCGTCCTCGGTCTTCATGCCTATGTGCAGGTGGGGCGTGATCTTGTCGACGAGCTTGAGGAAGGCACCACCAGCGAGGAAGCCGACGACGGCGGGCAGCCAGCCCGGCAAGCCCATCGATTCGGCCATTTCTATGCTGGGCGCCAGAAGCGACCAGAAACTCGCGGCTATCATCACGCCGCCCGCGAAGCCGAGCATGCCATCGAGCACTTTTCTGTTTATCTGTTTGAAGAAGAACACCATGCCGGCGCCGAGCGCCGTGACGCCCCAGGTAAAGAGCGTCGCCAGCATAGCCTGACTGGTGTGGTGGAGTGAGGCGAACCATTGATACATGGCATATCCTTTCAATCCCGAGAATACTCACTGACGCTGTTCCTGGCAACAAAAAAGGCGCGCCCATTTGGGGGACGCGCCTTGATCAGCACAATGGGGCCTTATTACAGCTGGAAACGGACCATAGCCGACGCGCCCAGGCTCTTCGTGGCTGGGACGTAGGTAACCGTGGTATCAAGCTTGATCACCAGAATCTCGAATGACAGCCCGCCATAGACGCGGAGCACCGGGGAGGTGCTTTCGGCATTGAAAATGATGCCGGTCGTGCTGACGGGTGGCAAGCCTGCAGAAGCTAGGTCTGCGTTTATAGCAGCCAAGTTCGAATCCGTAACTGCGCCACCGTCATAGAGCAGGCTACTTTTTACGCCACCAGTAACGCTGGATTTTCCAAGGCTATAGCCAAGACCAGCATACGGGCGCAAAAAAAGAAAGCTCTTTGACACTTGCAGGGTGAAATCGAAGCTGTCTGTCGTCCAGTCCAATGAGAGGGCTGGAGTGGTCGCTTCGATTGTATGGCCAGGATATGTGTAGGTTGGTGAGTCTAGCGGCAGATTCATCGCGACGCTGCCCTTGAGCCTGTTATATCCGGCGCCTATCGATACGTCTGGAAGCAGGATGTTCTCCTTGAGCACCGCGAAGCGGATGTTGCCGCCAATGAGGGAGTAATCGGCGGTTATGCCGGAGGCCGAAAGGGCAGATGCGACGCCCGATGGCAGCACCATAGCCTTGAGGCCCACATCGAATGGCAGTATAAGGCCACCGAGCTTGGCGCTCAGGGCGGCCGCGGGCACGGGCAGGCCGAAGGTCTTCAGAGAATCGGGCATCGTCACCTGCATCGCATCGAAGAACGTCTGCATGCTTGCCGCAGGTACGGCGGTCATGCCGACCGCTAGGCCGACGCCAAAGTGCGGAAAGCCCCCAATGTAGGCGTCGGACCAGTTGTTGCCCACGGTGGCGTTGTATGACAGCGTGCTGGCCATATCCGCAGAGAAGGTGGTGAAGCCAGATTGGAAACCGGCAAGAGTCTGTCCCCAGGCGCCGGCAGCTGCCGCCAGAACCATCATCGATATAAGGATAGCGCGTTTCATGGTACCTCCTGTAACCTTGCGGCGGAGACCGATTCCCGCCGCTCTTGTAGAGAATATACCACATCTGCGATATAAAACCACCAAGTTGTTCATTGAATGGACAAAAGAAGATCCCGAATACGGTATGAAGACCAGGCTCCCTTTTCGGCATCATGGATCTCGATGTGTACATGCGTACCGTGGTTCTTCTTGCGCGCGTTGACGCCGGTATTGCCACCAAGTCCCAGGCTCTGGCCGGAAGCCACCATCTGGCCGACGCGCACCCCCACGGATTTCAGGTGCAGGTACACATAGTACTGGTGCCGATCAGGATCGTATATGATAACGCCGTTGCCAGCGTTTGGAGACAGGCCCCCGGATCGGTACAGTGATGGCTTGTCGCCGCCATCCCAATCATCGGCGGTCGAGACGACTATGCCGCTACTGATGCTGTTGATGGCCGGCCCCGTCTCAGCGGCGCCATGCCGCTTGACGCTGGTAAAGAACACATCGAGCGCGTACTGGTGCGAGTACTTGAGCGCCGATCGACCAGGAATCCATCGATCGGACCGGGCCAGCACCGGCGACAGGTCATGTGGACGATCCGACCCCGCCCCTGAGCTGTGCCAGACCGTCTCGATGGCCGTTTCCAGTGCCGGAGCGGCCTCACGCGCCTGGTCTAGCACCGCCAGAATATCGGCATAGGCACGGCCATACGCGCTTGTGATTCTGGCATCGGAGCGCAGGTCAGGCTCGTCGCGCTCGCCTATGATGCGCGCCTGGAACCATGCCGTCGGTGGCAGCAGCTCACCCAATGCGGCTGCCGGATCGGCGCCGCTTGCCTCGACTGCCCTGGCCCAGGCCAACGCGCGCCGGCCCGCGTCTTCGGCCCCCACGCCAGCCAGTGACTCGGGCGACAGGTCGTGAGCCAGCAACCGTATCAGCATGACACCCGTAGGCTTCAGCGATTCGACGGCGGGCTCCGATTCAACATGCTCCATGGGCGTCGACGTGGTCGAGGCCACCGCGCTGGAGCCAGTTGCCACCACCGCCGCCACGAATGCCATGAGCCAGCACCCTGCTATAATTGTAGCCGCCAGACGCACCCGCTTGCCGATACGTTGCCCCTTTTCCAGGAAGACTATGGATGCGGACAAGTCTAGCCGGGGGCGGGCAGGGGGTCAAGGCGGCGCTTCCTGGCGGGCTCGCCTTCATTGAAGCTCTGTTCCGTGCCGTATATACTTGCCGGCGCGTGGGGGTGAACATGGGTGCGCATCAGAGTCGAAGAATCATGGTGATTTCTGGCATTGCCATCGCGCTGGTGGCGGCTATCGTTGTATCATTCGTATTCGTGACGAGGAAGCCGGTGCTGGCACTCTACGGCCTGGATGATCGCGAGACCCAGGCAATGCGCAATCTCGTGGGTGATACCGCCAGGCTGACTGTGGCCGCGGCGTTGCCCGTGGCACCAGCTCGCTTCCCCAGGGCCGACGTCATTGTCGCCAGGTCCGGCGTGGCCGTTCGCGCGGAGTCGCTCACGCCTCTCAAGATGCCGGACGACATCTTGGCCAGGACGGTTCCCAGCCTGAGGCGAGCCGTCGAGATCGATGGCGTGCCTCAGGCTATGCCGCTTTTTCTTGATCACTTCGAGCTGGCGTGGAACAAGGATCGCTTCTCATCACGTGGCCTTGTAACCATGAATTCGCTGGACGATATGGAACGCGCACTGGCATCCTGGACAGCGTACAGGCAAGTGACCAGAAACGCGCTCGAGAAGTCAACCTACGCCTTCGCGTTTGCCGGCGGCGATGACGAGTCGCTCCTCCTCTTGCTGTCGGCGCTCTGCGTCTCGGAAGGAGGGCTTTCAGCGTACAACGTGGTGACCAGGAGTCTTGTCTCGGGCACACCGCTCGATGCCTTGGCCGGCGTGGTCATAGGGACTTCGGCGGACGGGAAACCACTGACCCTTGGCGCGATACTGGACAGGCTCGCATCCTGGATCAAAAAAGGGTACATGCATCCCGAGTGGTATGCCCTGAAAGATAAGGATATCAGGTCAATGATCGAAGGCAACGTGGCCTTCATGAGCGCCCAGCTTCTATCGTTTCATCGCAGCGTTGACTACAACGCCATTATGCGCTTTGCATCCGGGCGGTTCCCCGCCGCGTCTGCGACCATGGATAGAGCGCTCGTCGCGCCGCTGACCATAGCAATCGTGACCGCCAGTCACGGTCGTTCGCCCAAGGCGCTTGACCTGGTCCGCGCCATGACCGACGCGGCCACAGCGCGCGAGGCCGCCAGCACTTCGGGCCGCTCCACGACAATAGCCGCCGCGACCGCTCCCGATATTCAGGCCGCCGACGCCCTGTCCTTTGCCGCGGCGAGTTCCACCGTGGTGTCGGGCTGGTATCGTGACGCGTTCGCTGACGAGGCTGCCGCGGCTCGATTCGCTGCCGCGGTGAGGGCGCGGTTGAGGCGATAGCAGCGACTGCGCCAGGCACATGATTTTCAGCTCTCTGGGTGCCGCGAGCGTGCCCGCGGATCTTTACCCTTCACAGGCTGATCGGGCCACAAGAGTCATCTCGGAGACGCCAGGAAGCTGAGGAGATGCACAATTGCCTGTGAATGGTACGGGGCTGTCACGGTAGCGACCGGGCAACCCCACCACTGCATGCAGCGGGCTGGGGTTGCTAGTTGCCCGGCTGCAGCTTGGCATATTCGAGCTTGTCTCCCAGCCACCCTACGATCGGCATGTTAAAGGTATTCGTCAGATATTGACCGATCTGCGTATGATTGAACTGCTCCATCCCTCCTTTGGGTGTGGTCAAGGTTGGTACTGCAATGATCTCCCAATTGCCCGAATATGTTTCATTCTCTCCATTGCTGCCTGTGACACCATGTGAAATTGAACCTGATGTCGCATCAAAATTTGGGTATGCGATGCGCAACGCTTTCCGTGTTCCATTATATGAGTCCGAATAGTAGGTTATATAGGGTTGTCCTGTTTCAGGTCCAACACCATCACGATCTATGAGCTGGATATTGGTCCAACTACCGACCGATAGGTATTTGTCAACGAAGACCACCCCATCTACAACAGGTGCGGATGAAGATCCATCCCATGAGATTCGAGCGAACTTCAAATTGGCATCGCCAGTATCATAATAGGCAATATACAGCTTGCTTCCCAATGCAACCATCGACACGTGGCTTCCACTGAAGGGGTTGTTGTCCACAGTTAGCGTTGTCCAGGTTGACCCTGTATTAGTCAGATTGGTAGCAGGTGCATAGGCATTTGCTGACCATGCAAGTTTCAGTATGCTGTTTGTCTCATCGTAATATATTATGGCAATGCCCCCTGTCACCCCTACCTTGGCGATATCATAGAACTGACTTGATGCAGACGCGGTGCCAGGTATAACCATGACGGGACTGGCCCTGGTATTGTCATTTGTAGCCTGGGTCATGTTGGTTGTATTCGCTGCAGATGCTTGAAAGCTAATGAACGTCAAATTCTTCTGACTGACCTCGTCATCATAATAAGCTAGGTAGACATTGGCATTATTGCCCGCGGAAGTCTCGGCAATCATCTTTGGATACTTGAAGCGGTTCAGTTGTCGGCTCTGGTAATCCTCACCGATGATTTCTATGAATCGATTTCCAGCCGTACCGTATGCTGCACTGCCAGTAGCATCTCGATTCAATTGTAGAAATCCGATATCGGCTCCTGAGAATGCGTCTTCAACTGAGAGAATCCAGTAGGTTGCATCCGCATATGCCAGGGCAGTCTGGCGCTCGTACCAGAGGCCAGCCTTGGCCGTAGTGGTGGTGTCACTGCTTGTCCTATATGTATAGCCATCGTTATCGTTGGTGTAGCTGAAAATTGGCTGTACGCCTTCCATCATCATATCAGGATAGTAGTAGGTCTGGTTATTGAAGTTCGCGTTGCTCAACTGCGTATTGGCCCATACCCAGAGGTACCGCGTGTCGGTCCACTTATTGCTTCTCGGATTGGACGAAACATACTCGATGTTGCTTTCTTCAGTATCCAAATCAATGTTGTTTATGCTTGGGACGGTATTGACAAATACAGTATAATAACCCGAGCGGCCTAGATTGGCAGCAGCCTTTGATATGGTAAGTTCGTTGCTGCTTACCAATGAGGTGATCGGCGCTGTCCCCGAAGGTGATGTGATCGGTGTAGCAGACACACTGCTTGACGGTAGGTATCCAGCTCCTCCGAGATTGAAGCCATTCACCTTGAATGTATTGGTGGCATGTTGTTCTATCGAATAGGTGCCATGTGCACCCCGGAGAACATCCAGGGTCAGACCAGTTGTCTGCGCAGCGGTATTTTCAATCCCGGTAATATACGGCACCACATCCACTTGGTACGAAGCCTTCTGGTTTGAATCAAGGTATATGGAGTACGCGGTTATGGTGGTATCTATGGCGTCGGAGAACACGATGGTGCCGGCGTTGTAGGTTCCGATGCGGCTGGCATAGGCCTGTTCGCCTGATCCAAGGATGACCAATTGACCCGCGCGTATAGCCGCGTTCGGCGTGACGACAAGTGAATTGTTTGTCGGACGCGTGCCGGTTCCTGCCAGCGCGTTGGCGCTGTCTGTCGCGGGGCTCGGGCTACCGGCCTTGTCCTCCGCTACGATGCGTATGACTCGGTTTGCCGCGGCTACGCCTGTAACCTTGGAGCTGTTCCAGTCAAGCTGCCACGATATGCGGTGTCCCGACTGGTCAGGCGCGGTGTCGAGTATTGAGACTTTCCAGCCATTGGCCGCCCACTGATCGCTCGCTGTCCAGATTCCGGCCGCATAGCTGGCGACCAGGGCGTAGGTATATGAACCGATCAATTTTGTTGAAGGCGCTCCGGTGAACGTGAAGCCATCAATGTAGGCGTACAGCGATTTGATACGCTGATCATCGTAGGCGACGCCCCGTATGCTGATCTGGCCCGAGACATCAGGATCGACACCGTCATACACGCCGGCAATCTCGATGTGCCCGTTGGCGCGCGAGCTTGCGTACAGTGAGTTGTCTATCGAGCCATTCCAATAGAAGGGGCGGACAGCCACGGTCGGTGGCACGCCATCGTCATAGTCGATATCCATGGTTGCCCCACGGACGATGTTGAGGCTGTCGAAGCCAACGGTCGTCTCTTCGGTGCTGTCCCATATCGTCAGCGTAAAGGTATGCGATCCATCCCCGATGGTGACGAGATTGGCGTCTGTCAGCGTTATGGGCGCGAGTACGCTGTTGGTACGCAACGCGTAATTGTCCAGTGTAAACGCGCCTGTCATCCAGAGCTTCAGGTCGCCATTGCCATTGGTAACGACTGGCTCTATGTACATCGGTCCTTCCTTCACCAGGAAGGGGAAGGTTTTCGTCTCGCTGACAACGATATCGCTTGAGTAGTCAAATTGCTGCTTCTCACCGCTGGAGACAGTGCTGTCGTCGTTCAGGTCGGCACCCAGGATTATGGCGGCCATGCGCGGGCCATTGTTCTCGATCTTGTAGCCGCTGGTCTGGTGGTGGACAGAGTTGCCGGCCTTGTCGAAGACCGTATAGTGAATCTCTATCGGGCCGTCCGGTATGGCATCGCTCTTGATGTCGACCGACCATGTATAGGTTATGCCCGAGTCCTGCTTGAGGTATTCAACGTAGTGGTCGCCATCGTCATTGACGACAGAGAACACCTCGTATGCCTGATTCACGCCGACCGCGACATCGAGACCGTTCCAGGTCACGGTGCCGGTCGTGCTGTTCCAGGCTGAGATGATGCGGTACTCACCGGCGATCCGCAGCGTGTTGCCGACGGCTATGTCGGTGTTGCCAACAAGCGCCGGGGCGACGAATGTCTTCTCCTGCCCGGCGATGCGCGTTACCGAGCCCGACGCGACAACTGAACTCTCGACGGTATCCTTGTGGTCGATCTGCAGGGCAAGCCGTATCGTGTAGGCAGTCTCGGTCAACGGCACGTCGCCTCCGGTCCAGCCGATCTGTCCGGTCGTGGGGTTGAAGCTACTGATGGTTCGCAGATTGGCTCCGACCAGTATCTTTTGGCCATTGACTATCATGGTGTTGCTGATCAGTGCCACGGCTGACAGGCTGGTCAGCGTTGCTCGACTCGCCGTGCCCTTGAGGGTGGGGTAGCTGCCGGCAAAGTCTATGGCGCCCAGCGGTACCGAGGTGTTCTGCGTGCCAGGATTGTAAATCCGGTCGAAGGTCGTGCTGCCGTTGCCGCGGCGGATAAAGAATACTTCCACATGGTCAACGTCCGAGCCTACGTCCTCGGCCGTGCCCTTTACCTTGTACCAGCCGTTGCTCTGGGCGACAGCCGCGGGACTGGCGCTCGCGTTGAGCGTGCCGATCGGGGCCTGGTTGTCATAATTGATGCGCACCTCATAGACGCTCTCCCGTGGTGTCGCGCTGTTGTCGTAGGCTGTAATGGTGAACTGCTTCGAGCCCGATGTATCGGCGGGCAGGCTGATTGGTACGGCCAGGTCATAGCCCTTGCCTGAGTACCCAGCGGTGAACCAGGTTGGGTTGCCGGCCAGTGATCCGGTTATGGCGCCCGTAATCTGGATGTCGGTGATGCCACCGTCATCGGTAACCGAGCCACGCATGTAGACCGTGGTACCGTTGACGTACATGCCAACCGAATAGGGCTGTTCGTTGCCATTGCCGATGGTCGCATCGGGATCGATTGTTACGGGACTGGACGAGCCGAATTGCGGCACGTTCTTGTCTATCGTTATGGGCTGGGCCGCGGTCCATGCGCCATAGGTTCCGTATATGTCCTTGCCACGAAGTCGTATCTTGATGACCCGAGTATCCACGACCGGATTGAACTCGCCATTTTCGTTGATGGTGCGGTACCAGTTGGCCGACCCGATAACCTGCTGGCCGAGACCTGTGTTGTACCAGTCGACAAGTTGTGAATCAACATCGGACGCGTCGAAAACGCCGTCATTGTTCACGTCTATCTGCATGTATACCGAATCGACGGCATCATCATCGGTGGCCATGCCGTAGACACGTATAGTCCCGCCCAGCGTCTTGGTCGGATCCGCGGGGTCAGGGTAATACACGGTAACGCGCGGGCGGTCTCCGCCCGGGTCGAGCTTGATCATGTAGTCGCCAAGGGTCGTTACCGCAATATTGCCGGCGTTGTCCTCCGCCCTGATGAGCACGGGGAATTCCCATATCTGGTCGTTGTCAACATCCTTTGATTCAGCGCTTGCAAATACGCCGCTGCCAATCGAGGTGATGTCCACAGAAGCGCCACCCGCTATGGCAGAGACCCTGAAATCGTTGGCCGTCGCATAGATGACGTAATAGGTCGTCGTGCTGGCAATTCCGCCTGGCAGTGGCGTCCCGCTAAAGTATACCTTGTTGCCGATTACAAAGCCGTGCCCGGGGCTTGTCACCGTGTCGGACGCGATGTCTATCGCCGTCACGGTCTTGCCCGCGTAGAGGTCAGACCGGTTGGCGCCGGTCAGGGCTATCTCCCAGCTATAGATGCTGCCACCGACGGGCGTCCAGTCTTCGGTGTCGTAGTTGTAGCCTAGCTTGTACGATACGGACTTGAGTCCTGCCGTCTGGTCAAGCGCGGTGCCCTTGATCGTGATATCGCCGTTGACGACTTCATTGTGCGATGGTGTCGTCACCGTATAGAGCGGCGGCGTGTTGTCCACAAGGATGGTTCGCATCACCGTAGTCTTGAGGCCGGAATTGTCTTCTACCTCAATAGTTGCCGTGATGGCGCCGTCCGCGATGCCGCTCGTCACATCGATGAGTCCCGAATCATATATGGTATAGGTGGTGCCGTCCTGGACCTCTGTGCCATTGGCGCTGGCCAGGAATGGCGAGCCTGCGGCGCCGGGCACGGCGACATGAACCGTCTTGATGCCGCTGGCATCGGTGGCCAGGGTCCGTGCCTTGAACACGCCCGTAGTTCCACCGAACGACATGTTGGTGATCAGGGGCAACGCGTCGGCAAAGTCATAGGCGATCGTGCGATCGACAGACAAGGTTGAATACACGTCCGGGAAGTTGGTATCCACTTTGTACGATACCGTGCTCTCAATGTACACGCTCGGTACGCCGTTCTCTACCCGGGGCTTGTCTGCGCTTGCGGCAGCGTTTGTGGCAAACACGCGAGCGGTCTTGTCGGTAACCCTGAAGTACAATGTCTTGGTTCCATCACCTGCCGATGAGTCATAGCTGAAGGTTCCGCCGCTCATCGCTATATCTGTCCATGCAGAACCATCCTCGCTGATTTCCAGTTTGGTCGGCGTGCCATCATCGTCGGATACGCTGCCGAAGACGGTGTTGGACATCTTGAGGGTAGTCAGGCTGGGGACGCCATCCGGATCTATATTGGACAGCTTGACGATGGGCCTGTCCGAGTCCTGGTCCACGTTGATGTCGAGCACCTTTGGCGTCGCGGGTGCGGTGGCCATGTCGTTGCCGGCGCCGTCGACCGCGACGAGGTATATTCTGTAGGCTGTCTTGTCGCTCAATAGCGTCGTATCGATGCTGAAATTGAAGGCATATTTCTGGTTCACGAGCAGCGCGTAGTCGCCAGGGAACGTCGGGACCGGATCGGCGGTCCTGGCGACGGCGTAGTACAGCGAGGCGACCTGGTTGTCGTCGCTAGCCGTTCCGCTTACGCCCAGCGTGCCATTTACCGTCGCGACATCATCGGGTGACAGGAAGTTTACTGCCGGAGCGGCGCTGTCGTATATGATCTGTACCGTGCCGGAGCCGGTCTTGGCCGGGTTGGAGTTGTCGGTCGCGTCGATGCGGATGGAGTTTGAACCGCCGGCGCCATTGAGCCACGCCTTGTCGACGGCAAAGCTGAAGGTGAAGTTCGGCACCGCTCCGCCGACAGTAGCCGCGCCTCGGTCTGTTCCATTGATGAATACTCTGACCGAAGCCAGGCTCTTGTCCTCGGTTATGGTCCCGGTCAGCGCGAAGCTGTCCTTGACATACGAGCCTGAGACGGGGCTGAAGCCAGCCTGGTTGACGACCGGTACGTCGTTGTCAACCTGAAAGGCAATCGTAACGGTGGAGTTCCAGTAATTCGACTGGGGCAAGGCGACCGAGCCAAAGTCACCGACGACGGAATTGCTGTCACGGGTACGCACGCTGAGCCTGTAACTGCCGCTTGTCAGAGCGGGCAACGGGTATGTCTATGAATAGCTGGCGGAGGTACCGGTCTTGGCGGTGATGTCGGTCCAGTTCTGCTGGACAACCCAGATACCGGGGCTCGCCTCGAGTTCGATGAGCATCTGTATGGCCGATGTGGCATTCACAATGCCGTCGTCGTCACCGGCGGTGCCTGATACGATGTAACTGCCACCGACGACTGCGCCGGGGCTCAGGTTGTTTACGGTTACGCTGGGCTTGTCGGTGCTCTGCAAAACGGAGAATGCCATGCTGGTTTCTGATGAGTTGCCGGCGGTGTCGTACACGCGCACCCACAGCGTGTGGGCTCCGTCTGACAGACTCTGGGTATTGTATATCCACGACCAGGAATAGGTGCCGGTGATTGGCACGTATGTGCCTGAATCGATCTTGGCCTCGGCCTTGTCAAGCACGGTTATGAAGGCGTCGCCCGAGCCGTCAGCGACCGATCCCCTGAAGGTTACGGTGCCATTCAGGTCGGTGCCTGGATCGTTTATGGTGATGTGCGGCGGGTCCACGTCCATGATGATCAGTACCTCGCTCTGCCCCCAGACGCCGAGGTTGTCGCGCGCGTTGACTCGAACCTGGGTGGAACCTCCGATGATTCCGCTCAGATCCAGGTCGAAGTTGGTCCAGCTTACCGATGAGGCCGGAGTGATGGGTATGGAATGCACGGCCAGGTTGTCGGCCTGTATTGTCACCTCTTCTATGCTGTTGCCTGTGCCTTCGCGGCTTGCACTGCCGTCCACGAATATGTGCTGGCCAAGGCCATAGTACAGCTTCCAGGCAACGCCATCATTGTCAGCAGCGGTGGAATTGGCAGTATTGATGCTGACAAGCGGACGGCCATCATCGATGACGACGTACCGTATGCCAGAGACACCCGTGGCTCCGCCATTGTCAATTCCCTGCAACTGGATGGCATAGACGCCATTGGTGCCCGGCAACGGGAAGCTCCATCGCTGCTCGTAGCCGGTATTTCCTTCTACTATGGCGGTAGTCCACCCCGCCGCATGGATGTCGGCAGGCAGGAGTGCGTATCGGTAGTTGACGATCAGGTCATCGACGTTGTTGTCATCGTCCTTGATCGTTCCATTTGCCTTGGTGCCGCCGGCGTAGCGTTCCGCTGTGGCTTCGCTGGTGCATGATTCATCAGGAGTAACGAAGGTGAATGTAGGCAGGTCGCTATTGATGTTTACCTTGAGCAACGTCGGGCTCGCGTCCTTGTCCTTGCGGTTCGCTATGAGGGTTGCCTTGTTGATTGTGACATCGGGGATGGTATCGCTGTCTTGCGGCATGGCATCGAGCGTATCAACCTGGGATGCTGTTATCTGGTTATTGTCATTAGCGGTGTACAACGACTTGTATTCGTACTGGTAGTGGTTGGCGTTGCCACCATCGTCGATCGCGGTCACGACGACGGTCAACGATTCAGCCATCAGCGAGTATGCCGGATCGGCGGCGTTGAAGACCACGTCCCACTTGGGCACCGTCGTCGAGTCTGCGACATAGATTGGTACGCTCTGGCCGGCCTTGAATACGCTGACCGTTACCTTTGTTATGGCGGACAGGCTGTCGTATGAATCACCGGAAATGTGAATCTCGCCATTGTACTCCGCTGCCAGATCGAGCGGCGTGTCTATCAGAACGGTAGGAGCCCTGTTGTCAAAGGTGATGAGCACCCGATCCTCCGAGGCGTTGCCACGCGCATCCTTGAGGGTCACCGCTATGGTATAGGGGCCGTCGTCAAACTGGGCCGTATCGATGTCTCCGGTGGTCCAGCTGTTTGATGCTATCGTCGTGTCAAAGGTCGCGATCGTTGCGCCTGTTGTCTTGTTGAGCAGCCTGACCTCGGCGCTGGCCAGTCCATAGGAGTCTTCGGCCATTCCCGAGATGGTTATGGTCCCGGATCTGACCGAGCCCTGTCCAGGGGCGATGCTTATCGACCGGGGGGCAACGAGGTCGACGGCCCCGCCCAGCCCGAAGAGTGGACTCTTGCACGTAACGGCAAGCATGCCGAGACTCAGCGCCAACAGCATTCCAATCGCTCGGACAGCGCGTCGTTTCATCGATCCGATGGTCGTCTTCATGGCAAACTCCCGCGTGGCACGGTTCGGGTACAGGTATACCCGTATCAAGTATCGGTATGCTGGCTACAACTTTTGATTGCTGAAATTGGATGGCTCTATAGTAGATGAATATAGCGCATAACGACCAAAATGACGAACTCGACGCATTTATTGTCGAATACATAAATCATAGAGGCATTTTCATAGCATAGCAAGCGGAGTAAAGGCGGCTTGGCTGCATTCGACAAAAACGTCGAATGCGACAATAATGTCGAGTGTTGCTATTTACTTGTATTGATTAGATTTACGCAGCGGACAAACAGCTCTTTGCAGACCCTGGCATCATCGCCACCGCGGTGGGCGGCCGTCTGCTCCAGGCCGAATGACGCGGCCAAGGCCTTCAGCGAGTAGCTGGGCAACCCTGAGATCGCCGTTTTCGCAATCGCTACTGTATCATAGGCCGGATTGGCCGGCTTTTCAATGCCCGCGCGGACCGTTTCGGCAAGGAGGAAGCCCATGTCGAATGGCGCGTTGTGGGCAACCAGGATTGATCCTTCCAGAAAGGGCAACAGCTTGCCGGCGACCTGGGCAAACGTCGGAGCCATCGATACGGCAAGGTCGTCTATGCCATGAATGGCGCTGACCTCAGGCGGAATGGGCCGCTGGGGGTTGACGAGCGTCTCATAGCGACCTTCTTCGATGGCGATCCACTCGTCGTCGGCCTGCTCCATGTGGAACGCTATGGCGCCGACCTCGACGACACGATCCTGATCCGGGGACAGGCCCGTCGTCTCGAAGTCGATGGCGACGAAACGCACACGGCCCAGTGTGGACAGCAGCGCGTCGATGTCATCGGTACTCAGCCGACTGACACGCGCGCCTCCGTATGATCTGTGCTCGCCGGGGCCATGTCCGGCCCCGCTTCTGGAACGTATCAACCGATGACCCGCTTGATGTCGGCAAGAATCGCGTCGACCTTTGCGGCGCTCTGTGCCTTCGTGGTGGCAAGCCCCGTGGATCCAACATCGGTGCGAGCCAGCACATAGTACTTGATCTTGGGCTCGGTGCCGCTGGGACGTACGGTAACCATTGTGCCGTCGGTCAGGTACCACTGTATGACGTCGCTCGTGGGCAGGTTCACGGTTTCGGTCTTGCCTGGCGTCTTGATGCTCCATGACAGCCCTGTCTTGAAGTCTCGGATGCGATCCACGGCTATGCCACCGATGCTCGACGGCTGACTGGCGCGGTACGCGTCCATGATGCCGCGCATCGTGTCCATGCCGGTCGGGCCCTGGAAATACTTGTTGATGCCCCGTTCCTCATGGTAACCGTGCTGGAGGTACAGCTCATCCAGGCGCGCAAGAAGGCTCTTGCCCTTGCTCCTCCAGTACAGCGTCATCTCGGCTGTCATCGCGGCGGCCGATATGCCATCCTTGTCACGCACCTCATTCTCGACCAAGTAGCCGTAGCTCTCCTCGGTGGCATAGACGAAATCCAGACCATCGCGCTCGAAACGGCGCATCGTGTCGGCTATCCACTTGAAACCGGTCAGGCAGTCATGGCACTCGGCGCCATACGATGCGGCTATCCGTGATTGCAGCTCCGTCGTCACGATGCTCTTGATCGTGGCCGGTCGCTTGGGCATGAGGCCCAATTCTTTTCTGGACAGAAGAATATAATCAGCGTGGAGGGCGCCAAGCTGGTTGCCGGTAATAAGCGTAAAACCGCCGGAACCATCGGGCACCGCAATGCCGAGCCGGTCGGCGTCAGGGTCCGTGGCCATAACGACATCGGCCTTGACCTTTGCGCCAAGATCAAGCGCCATCTTCAGGGCGGCGGCTTCCTCGGGGTTCGGGTACGACACCGTTGGGAAGTCACCATTCGGCGCCTTCTGCTCGGGCACCGTCACCACCGACAATCCAAGATCGCCCATGACACGCTCGAATGGCATGGCGCCGGTACCGTGCAGGGGGGTATAGACGATCTTGACATCCTTGGCCATTGACTTGAACAACGCGGGCCGGAACAACCGCGATTTGACCATCGCGATGTACTGATCGTCTATGTCCTTGTCAATCATCACAAGCAGACCCTTGGCCAGGGCTTCTTCCTTGGGCATAGACTTGATTGTTTTGACCGCGTTGACGCGCTCGATTATGCCCACGTCGTGCGGTTCGATTATCTGGGCTCCATCGTTCCAGTAGGCCTTGTAGCCGTTGTACGCGGGTGGATTGTGACTGGCCGTTACGACGACACCCGTGGCGGCCCCCAGTTTCCTGATGGCATAGGACAGCTCGGGGGTGGGGCGGAGCGAACTGAACAGATAGGCCTTGATGCCGTTGGCGGCAAAAATAAGCGCGGTATCGAGGGCAAACACGTCTGAATAGTGGCGCGAGTCATAGGCGACGCACGCGGACAGGTTTTTCTCGGCAACATGGGCGTTGATATAGTCGCACATGCCCTGTGTGGCACGCCTGACCACGTAGGAGTTCATGCGGTTGTACCCGCCGCCTATCACACCGCGCAGACCGCCGGTACCGAACTCCAGGTCGCGGTAGAAGCGGTCCTCGAGCTCCTTCATGTCGTCGGCTTTGATCAGCGCATCGACCTGATCCCGGAAGGTCTGATCGCTCTCCTTGGCAATATAGTCGCGCGCGCGCGCGAGGATGTCTGTCCTGTTCATGTCAGCCTCCACTTGGTGTCGTTCCAGTATACTGGCATGCGCGGCGGAAGTGAAGGTCTTGGCCGGCTCACCGTCTACCGAGCGGCCAGTCCAAGCAGCGGCGGTATGTCATCCATCGAGTCTGCCAGCATGCTTGCGCCCGCCACGAGCAGTTCCGCAGCGCCGCGGAAGCCCCATACGGCGCCGATCGCCAGCATGCCGGCGGCCCGGGCCGTAAGCATGTCGACGTTTGAGTCACCGACAAAGGCGCATTCGGCGGGCGATACACCGCACGCCCGCGCCGCCTCGAGCGCCATCGCCGGATCGGGTTTGGCCGGTACTCCATCGAGGCCGCCCCTGACCATCGCGAACCGGATATCGCCGAAGAGGTCCGCCACGAATGTCTGGGTGATGCGGTCCGGCTTGTTCGAGACGACAGCCAGAGGAGCGCCGGCAGCTGACAGAGCCTTAAGCGCCGCGATGGCGCCAGGATAGGGCCTCGAATTGCCTATGCCCATCGAGTCGTATACCTCGAACACCTCAGGATAGAATTCCTCGACCCGATGCGACTCGGAGGCAGGCACCGCGTCGCGAATCAGGGCACGCAAACCCCTGCCAACCAGCAATCGATATGAATCTCGGGTATGCTCAGGCCACGATCTGGAACGCAGGAACGCGTTGATAACCGAGGCTATGTCATCGAGCGTATCGACGAGCGTACCGTCAAGATCGAATAGGAAGGCTTTGATCACGGCTGGACTATCGCTACTGGTCCTGGAGATGGGCATGGGCATGATCCTTGTCAGACAGTATACAGGTAGAGTACGAATTCATGGCGTGGCTGGTCAACAGAATGGAACGCCGCAGGAGACCGCATGGGACAGATCGAGTTTGACGAGCGATTCACGGCACTCTTCGGCGAGCGCTGGCCTGGGTTGCGCGCGGCATTGCTCGATGCCGGCGACGCGGTTGATTATGCCGATGGCCTGGCCGCTCCGTACCATCTGGATTCGGCATCGATAGTAGCGGCCAGGGCTCTGCGTCTGCCGGAGGCCGGATCTGTCCTCGACGCCTGTGCCGCCCCCGGCGGAAAGAGCCTGGTCATGGCCTCGCACATGGGCGCCGGCGTGCGGCTCTTAAGCAACGAGTTGTCGAGCGAGCGCCGGCGCCGCCTGTCAGGCGTCCTGGACGCCCACCTGCCCGCGCACGTGCGGCAGCGGGTGACCGTATCCGGCTTCGACGCGGCTGCCGCAGGCGGCAGATCCAGCGAGCGCGGCAGATTTGCAGCGGTACTGCTGGACGCTCCGTGTTCGAGCGAGCGCCACGTGCTCCGTGATCAGGCCGCGCTCGCCGCCTGGACCCCGGCGCGCATCAAGTTCCTTGCCCGAAGGCAGTGGTCGCTGTTGTCAAGCGCCTTTCTGCTCCTGGCTCCCGGCGGATCGCTTGTCTACGCTACCTGCGCGCTGTCGCCAGAGGAAAATGACGGTCCTATGGAGCGTCTCTTCGACAAATACGGACAGGCGGTCAGGCTCGATCCTCTCGACGAGGCACCAGCGTTGGCTGAGACCACGCGGTTTGGCATCCAGTTCCTGCCCGACCGCGCGGGTGGGGCAGGGCCGCTGTATGTGGCGCGCGTAATAAAGGCCCGCGATTACTGAGCGGTAAGATCTTCTTCCTTGCCGCCTGCCTTCTTGAAGGCTGCTTCCCTGGTCTCTATCTGCGACTGGATCTCCAGTATGCGCTCGATTGTCTCGCGCACCGCGGGCGAATCCCGGCTCACCGTCTTCTGAGCCTTCTCGACGAGCACCTCAAACACTTCGGCTCCAAGCATGGCGGTCAACTTCTCCGCCTGGTTGCGCAGCTGGACTATTTCGAGCTTCAGTACGCCCATCTCGCCCCACTGCTGTGCCTTGTCGCCGGCCTGCTTGACCAGATCCTTCGATGTCTTGATGCCCTGATCGACAATGGTCTTCATCCGTTCAGAAAATGTCATGATTTGGTTCCTCCCGTATCGATTGTGTCTGCTCCAAAGGTCGCGCCATTCGGGAGAAAATTCAAGAAAGCCTGGAAGGTTTTAAGAGTTGCATGGATTTCTTGAGGAGTATCCGCTCTTTTGATATTGACAACATGGGAGGCATGCACTATATCCTGTTGGTATTGGCAAGGCGTATACCATCGGTAGTATGAATTCGTAGTGTGTCAATGAAATTGCGCAGAGGATGTAAACAATGAGATGCCCGCATTGCGGCTCGATGGATGATCGCGTCACCGACTCCCGTACCCTCGCCAATGGCGAGAGCATCAGACGGCGACGGGAGTGTCTGTCGTGCGGTTTCAGGTTCACCAGCTATGAGCGCATAGAAGAGAAGCCTCTGATGGTCGTCAAGCGCGATGGGCGGCGAGAACCGTTTGACCGCCAGAAGCTGGAGCGCGGATTGCAGCGGGCCCTGGAGAAGCGGCCTGTTTCGCAGATGACCATAGAGAACATCCTGAACGAGATAGAGGATGACGCCGCCATGCTGGGCAAAGGCGGCAACGAAGTGCAGAGCTCGGCGCTCGGCGAGATGACGCTGCACATGCTGTACGCCCTGGACAAGGTAGCTTATATCAGATTCGCCAGCGTCTATCGGAAGTTCGAGTCAATGGACGAGTTCATAACCGAGATCGGGCGCCTCGAGAACGCGCGCGAGGGGGCCTAGCGATGGCTGAAACCCAGCAGGTCTTTCCGGAGTGGCGGGCATTTCTTGGCACCGGAGCCGATGAAGCCCGCTTCGTGGCCAAGCGTTCCGGCACGGTCGAGCGCTATGACCGGACCCGTATCGAGGCCGCGATCGAGAAGGCCTTCAAGGCGGTCAAAGGCGTTGCCGACCGGGAGCAGGTCAGGCGCATAGCCGCGGACACCGAATCCAGGCTGGCACTGTTGCTGGCAGGCAGGCATCCCAACTCCATTCCCGCCATCGAGGAGATACAGGATCTGGTCGAGATAGCCCTGATCGAGGCAAAGGAAGCCCAGGTTGCCAGGGCCTACATCCTGTACCGTGCCAGGCGCGAGGCGGTACGGGACGCCAGGCGACTTATGCTCGACATCAACACGACGATGGATGGCTACCTGGCCCAGGTTGACTGGCGGGTCAAGGAGAATGCCAATGTCAATTACTCGCTGGGCGGGTTGATACTGCACAATTCCGGTACGGTGACGGCCAATTACTGGCTCAAGAATATTTACCCCGAGGAGATCGCCGAGGCGCATCGCAACGCCGACTTCCATATTCACGATCTGTCGATGTTTTCGGGGTATTGTGCCGGCTGGTCCCTACGGCAACTAATCGCCGAGGGATTGGGCGGGGTGCCTGACAAGATTACCAGCGCGCCAGCCAGGCATCTGTCGACGCTGGTGCAGCAGATGGTCAATTTCATGGGCATACTGCAGAATGAATGGGCCGGCGCGCAGGCGTTCTCAAGCTTCGACACGTATCTGGCTCCATTCGTCAAGGTCGATGCCTTGAGTGACGCCGACGTCAAGCAGTGCATCCAGAGTTTCATGTTCGGTGTCAACACTCCGAGTCGCTGGGGCAGCCAGGCGCCGTTTACCAACATTACGCTTGACTGGACATGCCCGGCCGACCTGCGCGACAGGCCCGCGGTAATCGGAGGCGCCGAACAGGCTTTCACCTACGGTGATTGCCAGGCACAGATGGACGTGATCAATCGCGTTTTTATTGAACTGATGCTTGGTGGTGATGCGGACGGGCGCGGTTTCCAGTACCCGATACCCACCTACAACATAACAAGCGACTTTGACTGGGAATCGGACAATTCGCGCCTTCTGTTCGAGATGACGGCCAAGTACGGCACGCCATATTTCCAGAATTTCGTCAACTCGGACCTCGACCCCGGTGATGTCCGCTCGATGTGCTGCAGGCTGCAGCTTGACAAGCGCGAGCTGCGCAAGCGCGGCGGCGGGCTCTTTGGCTCGGATGAGCTGACCGGTTCCATCGGCGTTGTAACGCTGAACATGCCGCGCATCGGATACCTGTCCAACGGTACAACGGAATTCTACCAGAGGCTGGACAGGCTCATGGACCTGGCCGCCCGGAGTCTGTCAATCAAACGCAAGGTGTGTTCGCGCCTGCTTGAGGGCGGGCTGTTCCCGTATACCAAACGCTATCTCAAGACGTTCGACAACCACTTTTCGACAATAGGCCTCGTGGGCATGCATGAATGCAGCCTGAACTTCATGGGCAAGACCATAGCGGATCCCGAGGGCAAGGCCTTTGCCGAAGCGGTGCTGGACCATATGCGCGCCCGCCTGCAGGAGTACCAGGAGGCCACCGGCGAGCTGTTCAACCTCGAGGCGACCCCGGCGGAAAGTACCTCATACCGGCTGGCCAAGCACGATCGTACGACCCATCCCGACATCATATGCTCCGGCAAGGATGAGCCGTACTATACAAACTCCACCCAGCTGCCGGCGGACTATACCGAGGACCTGTTCGACGCGCTGGACCATCAGGAGTCGCTGCAGGCCAAGTATACGGGCGGAACCGTGTTCCACGTATTCCTTGGCGAAGCGGTGGATGACTGGCGGGCGATACGCGACCTTGTGCGGACGATGGCCGCGCGCTACCGCATTCCGTACTACACCATCTCGCCGACGTTCTCGGTCTGTCCGATCCATGGATATATATCGGGCGAGCATTTTACCTGTCCGAAATGCAAGGCGGAGCGCGAGGCGCGGATTCACGATGAAATAGCGGCACTTGAAGTGGAGCTTTCCGGTGGCACGCCATGAGCCTGGAATATGCCTGCGGGAATGTTGACGGTGCGAAGCGGGAGGGGATGATGCAAACGAGGGAACAGAAGGCCGCAAGGCTGGCCGAGCTCAAGGCCAGTCTTCTGTGCGTCGAGGGCACGCCCACGGAGGTCTATAGCCGCATCGTCGGGTACTACCGATCGGTGCGCAACTGGAATGCGGGCAAACGCGAGGAGTTCAAGGCCAGGGCGGGGTATTCGTTTCCTGTGGCAACTGATCAGCGGCCGGCGGAATTGTCGTCGTATGTGCTCTTCACCAGGCAGACCTGCCCCAATTGTCCCGCCGTCAAGGAGTTTCTGGCGGCGAGCGGGTTGCCAGGCATCCTGATCGATGTTGATACCGAGACCGGACTCGATGCCGCGCGTCGTTACGAGGTGCTGTCAACCCCGACAGCCATCATGCTGGGAGAAGATGGAGAGGAGCGTTGCAGGGCCTACTCGAAGTCGCAGGCGGCGGCTCTTCTGGTGCAGAGTCAGACTCAGGAAACGACGCATCCGACCGCGGCCTTGCAGACAGCCTGATTCGATCCGGACAAGCGATATGCGCGTAGGAATACAGAAGACCAGCCTGGTCGACTATCCGGGCAGGGTCGCGGCGGTCTTCTTTCTGGCCGGCTGCAATCTTCGCTGTCCCTATTGCCACAACCCTTCGCTGCTAGCGCCGGAGGCTGCCGGGCCGGGCTCGGCAGATGAGCTCGTTTCCATCGACGAGGCATTCGCCTTTCTGGAACGCAGGAGGACGGTGCTATCCGGAGTGGTGCTGTCCGGCGGCGAGCCAACGATGCACGCGGATCTGCCCCAGATGGCCGCCCGCATCAGGTCTATGAACCTCCTGGTCAAGCTTGACACCAATGGTACATTTCCCGAGCGCATCGGGCCGGTGGCCGCGGACTATGTCGCTATGGATCTGAAGACGAATCCGGAGCGATACGCGGAACTGTGGCCTGGCCCGCCAGCGGATGCCGCCATGCGTATCGCCGAATCGATGCGGGCTGTCAGGTCGTCCGGTGCCATGTATGAATTCCGGATTACCTGCGCGCCGGGCATCTTTGCCCTCGCCGACGCCGAAGCGGTGGCGGCTCTCCTGGAGGCGGACGACGCCGTGTTCCTGCAGCGCTATCGTCCGGGGCGTGTCCTCGATCGGGCCTGGGCCGAGCATGTCGCTCCGTACGGCGATGAGGCATTGTCAGAATTGCTTGCGGTTATCAGGAGTTCCGCGCCCAAGGCCAGGATCAGGGGCTTTTAGTCGGTCCATCGCGCAGCCATGATGCGATGGCGTCACTCAGGGCATCGTAGTCGTCGGCGCCGAACCAGCGTACGCCGGGGATGGCGCGCATGAAGGTCAGCTGTCGCTTGGCATAGTGCCTGGTGTGCAACTTGATCGCAGCGCTGATATCGACCAGACTCGCGGATCGGTTGAAGAATTCCGCATACCCTATGGCCTTCATACCGGGCGAGTCCTGGCCATAACCAGCGGCGACAAGCCGCTCGAATTCCTCCTGGAGCCCGCCCGCCAGCATCGCGTCGACACGCGCTTCTATTCTGGCGTAGAGTTCGGAGCGCGGCCGGTTCAGCCCGATGACAAGCGGGTTCCAGCGCTCGCGCGGCATTGTCGCGGGCACGAAGCTCGAGAGTGGCTTGCCTGAACACCGATAGACTTCAAGTGCGCGAGCAGTTCTGTACAGGTCAGCGGGAGCGATTCTGGCCGCCGATATCGGGTCAACGCGAGCCAGTTCCAGCCTTGCGGCCTCTGCGCCGCCGAGGTCGGCGAGCATGGCCCGGATGGCCGCGCGTACTGCCGGATCGGAAGGCGGTGCGGGTGGGGCGCCGAACAGAAAGGCCTTGATGTAGTAGGCGGTGCCTCCGGAGAGTATGGGCAAGGCTCCCCTGGCGCAGGCTCGCAAGCAGGCATCATCGGCCATTCGTGTGAAATCGCCTACCGAATATGGCTCCGATGGATCCCGGATATCGATCAGCTCATGTTCGATGCGCGCGCGCTCTCCCATCGCAGGTTTGGCTGTGCCGATATCCATTCCCCGATAGACCTGGGCTGAATCGGCTGAAACGACAACGACCGGCTTCGCTGGAAGCCGGTCGTCTCGTTCGAGTCGATCGATGGTAGCCGTCTTGCCGACGGCGGTTGGTCCAAAGAGGATCAGTACCCTATTCGAATCGATACTCAATCTGTTTGTTGAAGACTTGTCGCATCGCAAGGGAGACTACTTTGCCATTATTCTTCTCCACGTCGGGAGTCTTGAGTACGGCAAGCTGGTATGAACGCTTGATCACAGCCACGGTAAACTCGTATGCGTTACCGTCATATTCGAACAGGTCTTCGAGCGGCATGCTCATGTTTCTCCTCCGGTACGCGAAAGCGATGCATCGATCCTTGATATGAGCCGTTCGGCGACCGAGCCCAGGTCGACTTCCGTCTCGGGAGCGCCGGAACGCGCAGACGCGTCAAGACGTTCCCGGTACAACTCATCCACCAGGAAAATAGCCGCAAGAATCGATACCTTGAGCGGATCATCGACCCTGGCGGTGGCCTTGACGGTCTCCACCTTTGATCGCAGATACGCTATCAAGGATTCAACATAATCCTTGCTCTCATCGGTCTGTATCGTGAACGAGGCGCCGAGCAATTCGACGCGCACGGTCTCGATCGCCATTAGAACAGGTCGAGCGCGTCCGCGCCATCGGTGACCGGTGGTGTCTCCGGCTCCGCGGCGGGCTCAACGGTGTCCTGTGCAGGGGTGCCTTGGGCCGATTGCCTGGAAGGCTTGGTCGCCACCGCCTCGTGAACCGAGTCCTCGAATGAGTCCAGTTTGCGAAGCGCCTCGATGATGCCCGCCTCGATCCTCGCCTGATCCTTCTGGAATTCGGCGACGAGCGCCTCAAGTTCGGCTACGCGCGCCTCCGCTGTCGCGAGACCGGAGCGCAGTGACGCATTCTCCGTCCGGAGCGACGCGATGAGTGCGACGGCCTTTTCTACGCGGGATTCAAGCGCGTGAACCTGCTCGAGGCTTATCATCGGAGTTAGGCCTGGAGCGCGGCCTTGACGCGCTCGACGACTGCCTTGAAGGCATTGGGGTCACGAACGGCGATATCGGAGAGCACCTTGCGGTCAACCGCGATCTGGGCCTTGACCGCGCCTTCGACGAACCTGCTGTAGGTTATGCCTTCGGCACGGCAGGCGGCGTTGATGCGGGCGATCCAGAGGGCGCGGAAGGTCGGTTTCTTGTCGCGACGATCGCGGTACGCATAGGAAAGCGCCTTCGCGACCGCGTCTTTGGCGGTCTTGTGGTTGGTCGATCGGCGACCATAATATCCTTTGGCCAGCTTCAGTATCTTCTTGCGATGATCCTTGCGCTTGGTGCCTGCTACTGCTCTTGGCATGGTAAATCTCCTTGGAATATATCGAAAACCGGTGACCAGGAACTCAACCTGCCACCGATACGCCGTCCACGGCGTCTGCTCACATGCTTATATGGCGATCAACCGTATGGGAGCAGCTTCTTCTTGATCATGGTCATTGGGCCAGAGGCGACATAGCCGGCCTTGCGAAGCTTGCGCTTGCGCTTGGAGCTCTTCTTTGTAAGAATATGGCGAAGGTTCATTTTCTTGTACTTGACCTTGCCGTTCGCGGTAAGCGTATAGCGCTTTTTGGCCGCACGCTTGGTCTTCATCTTGGGCATTACGATCCATCCTTCACGCTTGAGTATCCGGCGCGGCTTCTGCAGCCGGCCGAGGAGCTTCCGGTTTCTTGGCAACCGGAGCCTTTGGGTTCAACATCATCGACATGAAGCGGCCTTCCATTCTGGGCGGGCTCTCCATGGCGTAAAGTCCTTCGATTTTGGCTAGGACGCTTTTGAGCACTTCCTCGCCGATTTCGGTGTGCGCGAGCTCGCGCCCCCTGAAACGTATGGTCACCTTGACCTTGTTCCCCTCTTCGAGGAATCCGCGAACGTGCCTGGACTTGAAATCCAGGTCATGATCATCGATCTTGGGCTGCATCCGGACTTCTTTGATCTTGACGATCTTCTGATGCTTCCGGTTGTCCTTGAACTTCTTTTCCTGTTCGAACTTGAACTTGCCATAGTCGAGGATCTTGCACACCGGCGGATTTGATTGCGGCGCTATCTCGACGAGGTCGAGGCCAAGTTCCTTGGCCATGCGAAGGGCCTCCGCCATGGGCAATACGCCCTTCTGCTCTCCGGTGTCGTCTATCAACCGCACTTCACGGACCCTGATCTGTTCATTGGTCCGCAGGTTCTTGTTGTCCGCCAATGGACCTCCTTCGGCTTGCCCTGCTGATTTCTATAGTGTCAGGCAGTCTACCATAGAGCGGTATATCGCGTCAAAGGGTCAGGCAATCTAGTTGTATTGCCAGTGAATTTGACAAAATTACTCGGGAGTCGTATCGTTTTGGCATGAACCAAAATGTTGCTGGCGCGGGCTTGACGGCATCGGCCGTGTGCGGAGACGCGACCGAGTGCTACCGCTCCGCAGGAAAACGAATACAGTCTCCGGCGATACGCAAGGTCCTCGAGTCGATCATACGCCAGAAGAGCGCCCATGTCGATCAGTTGCGACTTCTGGACGAGCGGTTTTCGGGGGCATTGGAGCCGCTGGTCCCCACCGGCAGCCAGGACCCGCTGGATTTGCTCAAGTGCATAGTCATGCATGAACATGCCTTTGCGACCACCATGGACACGTTTGCCGTGGCTCTGGTCGACGAGGAAGCCAGGCATACGGTCAAAGCCATAGCCGACGCAAGCAGAAAGTTCGCGAGCTGGGCGCAGGATCATATCGACCTTCTGGCCATGTTCTGAACGCGGGTTCCCGGGTCGGCCATATTGCATGCAGGCCAGCGGCCGTGCTATTTTTTACCCATGTACTTATTTTCGATGCTCGCGATGCCCCTGTCTTTCCTGGCCATCCTGGCATGGACGACTGGAGGCTCCGAAGCCATCTGGCGCTCATTTGCGCGCGGGGCGCTGTTCGGCATTCCATCAGTAGTGATATGGCTCATGGCGCGGCCGCTCTTTACGCCGCTCTGGGGATCCCCGCTCCTGGTACTGGGATTCCTGCTGCGCTATTGGATACTTCCCCTGGGGCTCACGACACTTGCCTACGAACTGTCGACCGGTCTGTCCGGTCTGGCACGAGGCGCGGATTACAGGCGATTCGCCGCGTTCACCTTTGGTTCCATGACGATGTTTGGACTTGCGCAGACCATCCAGTCCTGGGGCAATCCCAGCCGGGTATACGCGTTACTGGTTCCGTTGCTCCTGGTTTCAAGCTCCATGGCCTATCCCTCGCTAGTGGAGGAAGCCGCCAAGGATGGCATGCCTGGAGCGCTGAAATACGCGGCACTGGCAGTTGCGGCCAGCTTACTGGGGGCATTGGCCGTTTCATTGTTCTTCATGCGGCTGGAATGGCTTGGTGGAATTGTCTCGGTGTTGTTCCTGGCAGGAACCGGGTATCTTGGAGCCCGCACTCTACTGAAAGGCGCGTGATCCCCGCGCCGATGGGACCAGGCGGACTCGAACCGCCGACCTACGGCTTAGAAGGCCGTTGCTCTATCCAGTTGAGCTATGATCCCGTGTCCTCTCGACCACCCGGGGCGAGTGCCATCGGCACGTTGCCCGAGCGATCCAGAAAGAAAAAGAGTCGGGACGGGGGGATTCGAACCCCCGGTATCCAGCTCCCAAAGCTGGCGCCTTAGCCGCTGGGCTACGTCCCGAAGCGAGTACCTATATAAGCCGCCCCTTCGACCTTTGTCAATCGATCAGATCGTAAAAATGGCCGGTTCATCGGGTTCCATTGGCTTTTTCTTGACAACTCAATGATTCGGTCTCATCATCGAGCATCCAGTACAGAACGGTTCTACTGTTCCGTAGGAGGCCCGGCCCCGTCTGCCGGCGGCGCGAAGGACCTCCGAAACTTCCTTAAGGAGCGTGTCAATGTCCTACACGACCGACCTCATCAGGAACATGGCCCTCGCGGGCCATGGTAGCACGGGGAAAACAAGCGTACTCGAACATCTCCTCTTCAGCGCGGGAGCCATCCAGAAGCCGGAATTCGTTGAATCCGGCAAGACGGTGAGCGACTACACGGAAGAGGAAATCGAACGCAAGATTTCAGTGCATGCGGCACTCGCCCACGCGAGCTGGGGTTCCAAGAAGATCAATTTCATAGACACTCCGGGTTCTTCCGATTTCATAGGCGACGTGATTCTGGCGTTGCGGGCGTGCGAATCGGCGATGGTGCTGGTGGATGCGCGTAGCGGCGTGCAGATCGAGACGATAAAGATCTGGCGCAATCTTGACAACCGGAACAAGCCGCGAATGGTTGTAGTCAACAAGGTTGACGAAGAGCGAGCCTCGTATTCCGGCGCTCTCGCGGATATCAAAGAGAAATTCAAGCTGGCCCCCGTGGCCGTTACCATACCGATGGGAGAAGCCGCCGATTTCAGGGGCATCATCGACGTGCTGAATCAGAAAGCCTACCCAGTGCCCGCGGCACACGATCAGAAGGAAGTGCCGGTGCCGGTGCCGGCCGAGTATGCGGATGCCGTTGCGGAGGCCAGGGCGGCGCTATCGGAGGCCGCGGCGGATGGCGACGATGCTCTAATGGAAAAATATCTTACCGATGGTGTGCTCTCCCAGGAGGAGATCGTTACCGGGCTGTCAGAGGCACTCGCCACCAACCGCGTCGTTCCGGCGTTTGCCTGCTCCGCGATCAAGAACTCGGGCATGGTGGCATTCCTCGATTTTGCCGCGGCGATAGCGCCTGATCCATCAAAGCTGACTACCGAGAAGGCAACAGATGCCGCCGGTACGGAGACTGTACTCTCGGTCGAAGCGGCCGCTCCTCTCGCCGCGCTGGTGATAAAGACCCAGATCGACCAGTTCTCCGGCCGCCTTTCATACGTCAAGCTGGTTCGTGGATCGCTGGCGACCGATATGGAATTCCTCAACGTCAACGAGAATAAGAAAGAGAAAGTATCGAAGCTCTACACCGCTCTTGGCAAGAAGCTCGAAGACATCCATGACCTGCAGGCCGGTGACATCGGCATAGTCGCCAAGAGTGTCACGCTCAAGACCAACGAGAGTCTGACCGCTTCCGACAAGCCGCTTGCCTTCAAGCCGCTGAAGCTGCCCCAGCCAGTGCACACGGTGGCTATCAGCGCGGCCTCGAAAAAAGAAGAAGACAAGTTGGCCGATCTTCTGCACAAGGATGCGGAAGAGGACAAGACATTCTCCGTGCGCTTCGATGCTGAGACAAAGGAAACGGTCATATCAGGCATGGGCGAACTACACCTGAATATACTGTTGGACAAGATAAGGCATTCCCAGAAGATAGAGATCGAGACCCGGGTACCCAGGGTCGCCTACCGTGAGACCATTACCAAGCATGCGGGTGGCGAGTATACGCACAAGAAGCAGACCGGTGGCCATGGCCAGTATGCCCGTGTAGTGATGGAGATTGAGCCACTGCCGCGCGGTACGGGCTATCAGTTCGAGAACAAGGTCTTTGGTGGCTCAGTCTCGAAGGGTTTCATTCCAGGCATCGAGAAAGGCATTCACCAGGCCATGGAGTTCGGCACCGTCGCCGGTTATCCGGTGGTCGACGTCAAGTCGATGTTGACCGATGGCAAGGAACACCCGGTAGACTCGTCAGAAATGGCATTCAAGCTGGCGGCGCGCGGTGCATTCCGCGAGGCGAGCAAGAACGCCGGTCCCACCCTGCTCGAGCCGGTCATGCGGCTCATGGTCTTTGTCGATGAGAAGTACCTGGGCGACGTGATGTCCGATCTGTCGAGCCGGCGCGGCCGCATTTCGGGGCAGGAACCGCTTGGCGGCGGCATCGTGGAGATAAAGGCCGAGGTACCGCACGCGGAGTTGTTGCGCTATTCGATAGACCTGAAGGCGATGACGAGCGGAACAGGTGGCTTCGAGGTCGAATTCGACCACTATGCGCCAATTGGCGGCAAGATAGCCGAGGATGTGGCCAAGGCGGCCGCAGCGTTCAGGATACAGGAAGCCGAAGAGGACTGACCCCGGCTCGATCATCTCCCAATGAGGCCGCTCTCCCTATCGGGGGGCGGCCTTTTTAAGGCGGCCTCGTTGATTGTCGGGATGGCTTGCGGCTATACTCCCGCCCTATGAACCTTTACACAATCATCGGAACCGTTTTCTTGTCGTTCCTGCCCATATCAGAGCTGCGCGGGGCGATTCCCTTCGCCGTGGCGCGCGGCGTGCCCTTGCTGCAGGCGGCTGGTCTGGCGGTAGCCTGCAATGCCTTGGTCGGACCGGTGGCGCTCATATTCCTTGAGACTTTTCACAAGATGCTGTACCGCTGGAAGTTCTATGCGCATACCTTCGATCGCTTCGTAGCGGGAGCCCGCTCCAAGGTCCACGAAAAGGTGGAGCGGTATGGCTATTGGGGCATCATGCTGTTTGTGGCCATCCCGTTGCCTGTAACAGGCGCCTGGACCGGCACGCTCGGGGCCTGGATCCTGGGCATGGACAGGAAGAGGACGATGCTAGCGGTCGGAGCAGGTGTCGTGATCGCTGGAATAATCGTTTCCATAGTCATCGGTCTTGGCATCGGAGCCTTGTCGATATTCGTGAAGCGCGTGTAAGGCCCGCGATGCACCTGAACTATGAATCAGAACTCAACCCGGAGCAATATGCCGCCGTCACCGCGATAGAAGGCCCTGTACTGATCATCGCTGGAGCGGGATCAGGCAAGACTCGTGTCATTACCTATCGCACGGCATATATGCTCGACCGTGGCATACCGCAATCAGCTATCCTGGCGCTGACCTTTACCAACAAGGCGGCGAAGGAGATGGCGGAACGAGTCAAGTCGGTTACCGGCAAGAAGCTTCAGAATCTAACGGTCAGCACGTTTCACTCATTCGGCGTCAAGATACTGCGCAAGGAGATACATCGCCTGGGATGGCGCGATAATTTCTCCATATATGACGAGGTCGATCGGTACCAGCTTATAAAGGATTGCGCGCGCGAGGTGGGCTTTACCCCGGAGGTTTTTGACGCGCAGAAGGCCGGCATTGTATTTTCAGATGTCAAGACCGGGCGCAAGAACTGGGATGGCGCGGTCGATGGCTATGAGAAGGTGTATGACGAGTACCAGGCTGCGCTCAAGGCCTACAATTCGGTCGATTTCGACGACCTGATTGGGCTGCCCATAACGATATTCGAGACGTTTCAGGACGCCCGGGAGGAATACCGCGATCATTACCGCTACATCATGATCGATGAGTTTCAGGACACATCCACGCAACAGTACCAACTGATGCAATTGTTGTCACGGAACAATATATGCGTGGTGGGGGACGACGACCAGTCAATATATTCATGGCGTGGCGCCAATTTCGAGAACATCACCAACTTCGAGCGCGATTGGCCAGAGCGCAAGGAGATCACACTCTATCGAAACTACCGCTCCACGACGACCATCCTGGACGCCGCGAACAGCGTGATACAGAACAACTCGAACCGCAAGGAAAAGGATCTCAAGAGTCCCAATGAGGGTGGCGCACAGATCGAGGTATATGCGCCTGAGAGTGAGATCGAAGAGGGAGAGTTCATAGCGCGCGTCATCAAGGAGATCAAGCTCAAGGAGCATCTGCGGTATGACCAGTTTGGCGTGTTGATCAGGACCAATAACCTGACTCGCCATCTTGAAGAAGCCTTTCTCGCCGCCGATCTGCCGTACAAGGTTTCCGGTGGAACCAGTTTCTTCCAGCGCAAGGAAATAAAGGACATCATCTCGTATCTCCGCGTAATAGCCAATCCTGATGACGATATAAACCTGATACGGATAGCCAACGTTCCGCGCCGCGGCATCGGTCGCCGCGCGCAGGAGATGTTGACCGTGATAGCCAGGCATCATGGCTGTTCAACCCGAGGAGCCATGCAGCTGGTTCGTACCGATCACACGATAGATTTTCCCGAACGCCTCAGACAGGATGTCGATTCGTTTCTGACCCTGCTGGAATACGAGCGCGAGGAACTGCTGGGAAGGCGCAACCTGGGTGCCAAGGTCAGGAAGTTGGTCGACACCATCGACTACTGGGGCTACCTGGTCTCCGAGAACCAGCACAACGACAAGGCCGCCAAGTGGAAATTCCTCAATGTCGAGAGCCTGATCAAGGGGATCGAGACCTGGGAACAGGACCCAGACAACCTTGACCCGAGCCTGTTCGCCTGGCTCAACCGCATATCGCTTATAACCCGCGATGATCAGGAAGAGGATGACTCGGGCAAGGTCAATCTGATGACGATACATGCCGCAAAAGGGCTGGAATTCGATGTGGTGTTCGTCGCTGGTTGTGAAGAAGGCCTGATACCGCACGCGCGTTCCCTGGAAGAGGGTGATGGAAATATCGAAGAGGAGCGCAGGCTTTTCTATGTTGCCATCACCAGGGCCCGCAAGCGTCTGCTGATAACCGCGTGCAAACGGCGGCGACGCAATTCCATGCCGGTTGACTGCGTGCCGTCGCCGTTTTTGGCTGAAATTCCCGAAGAGCTTATGGTCTGGCGCGAGGACGAGGCGCCCCTGACAGAGGATGAACAGGCCGACGCGTGGGCCACCGTCCACAAGATGTTTGCCCAGCCTGGCGGGGAATAGCGACAGGATATCAGGAGAATTTCACACGGAGGCGCGGAGACACAGAGTGGGCAGAAAACAACGAGGAATGCGACGACCGAGTTGTGCCTATGGCTACTCCGCGCCTCTGTGCCTCCGCGTGGAAATTTCTCTGTCTTTCTTGGTATTCTGGCCTCTGCGCTTCGAGTCTCCTGTTTTATCTGCCTATGCCCATGCCGAATATGACGCCGGACAGGTACGGCAGCAGCCAGACTATCCAGACGATTATACTGAACTGGTGGAAGCTCTTGATGGCCTTCTCGTCCTTTCTGACAAGCACGAAGGTTGCCCAGATCGCGTGCACGGCCATAAGGATTATCGCCAGCATCCCCGTGATGCCATGGAAATCGAATCTGAATCCGGCACCAGCCATACGCCCCATGACCGTTGTGCCCGATGTGTCGCAGACAAAGCCAAGCCAGAAGAAGACAAGCCAGCGCAGCGACAATCCTCCACCCAGTTTTTCGCCCCAGACTCCTATGGTGTAGAAAACCAAGGCGCCAGTGATGAGCACAATTGCGTATACCAACATCAATACTCTCCTGTCATTGGTTGCAGCGGGCAACCTGTCAGCATGTCACCAATCTCGCATATTCCGCGTGGTTTGACAAATTCAAGAGGCGACGCCACAATGCCTGCATGAAGTTGCATCCTGTATACTTGGCAATCTTGGTCAGCATTGCCGCCAGTTCGTGCATGTTGAACAACCTTGCGACCAATCTGACCGGATCCTTTCTCCGGGAAAGCGACCCTGAACTGGCTGCCCAGGCATTGCCCACCTTCATCAAGGCAAGTGAGGCGCTGCTCGCCGGCGATCCTGGCAACATAGCCAATGCGGTAACCACTGCCTCGCTCTACGTGATGTACGCCAGCGCGTTTCTGGACGGACAGGCATTCCTGCTTCCTGACGAGCGGTATGACGAAAAACTCAGCCTGACGACGAGGGCCGGAGCCCTGTATTCGCGGGCTTCAGCCATCCTGGTTCCGCTGGTGCGGCGCAGGGCTCCTGGAATTTTCGCCCAGGCCAGGGGGGCAGGCGCGCTGGCGGCATCCAAAGCCGGTTTTGACAAGGCTGGCGCTTCACGGTTTGGCAAGGCTGACGTGCCATTGCTCTATTGGACGAGCGCAGCGATTCTGGCGGGCTTCGCGGACTCGCCGCTTGACTTTGACAACGCTGCCCGGGTGGGCGATGCGCTTGTTCTGCTCGACCGGGCCCTTGTCCTCGATCCCGACTACAACAAGGGTGCCCTGCATGAACTGGCGTTCTCGTGGTTCGCCTCGGCACCCCAATCGCTGGGTGGAGACCCAGGCAGGGCGGAGCGCGAATACAGCGCCGCAATAGCGGCCTCCGGAGGCGTTGGAGCTTCCATCTATGTGTCCCACGCTCTTGCTGTCAGCGTGCCTGCTGCCGACTATGCCGGGTTTCGTTCGTCGCTCAACGAGTCGATTATGGTAGCCAAAGCCACTCCGTCATCATCGGATATGACGCTCCTGAACGTTCTGGCATGGCGCAAGGCACGTTTCCTGCTTGACAGGGCATCGGATTATTTTGAGACACTACCAACAGAGGCAGGTACACCATGATACGCTCACATCGGTCCACCGTTTCGCTGCGCATCATCCTGATATTGCTCGTCTGCGCTCCCGTTGTTGTTGGAGCCCAGGTCGTGACCCTGCGTTTTGCGGCCAATGTACCCGCGAATAGCCCCTGGGATCTTGGTCTGCGCAAATTGGCCGCCGAATGGTCAAGCATTTCCGGCGGGCGGGTCAGGCTGACCTTTCCGCAGAGCATACGGAATGCGTCCGAGGAAGACATCCTTCAGAAGATGCATTTCTCGATTGATGGGGCGATTCTGACAGCTACTGGACTGGCTACGATATATCCGGATTCTCTTGTGCTCAGCATGCCATCAGTCATCAAGAACGAAAAGGAATTCGACGCGGTGCTTGCCGCGTTCGTGCCATTGATACGTTCCAGGATCGCCGATCGTTTCGAGCTTGTTACGATGAACAAGGCTGGCTGGATACGCTTCTTCTCCAACCAGCCGATACAGAAGCCAGCAGATATTCGAAAGTTGAGGATAGCTGTCGGTGCCGACCAGGAGAAGATAGCCCGCATCTTCAAGTCGGAGGGCGTCAGGACTGTCAGTGCCGATCTGGGTTCAATCGTGCTCTTGCTCAATTCGAACGGGCTGGATGCCTTTTATACCAGCCCCATATTCGTCGCCACTCTCTGGTCCCAGTTCCGCAAGACCATCAGTGACGCTTCCTCGTTCCACGTCGCGCCTTTCTTTGGTGTGGTGCTCTTTTCCAGGGAGAGCTGGTCACGGGTACCCGACGACCTGAAGCCAGCGCTGATAGCCGCCGCCGAGAAGATGGGTGCCCAGATCAGCGCAGATACCGACAGGCTGGAGACCGAGGCGCTGGGTTCGATGACCCGTGATGGATTGCGTGTCGCGCCGCTTTCTCCCGATGATGAAAACGCCTGGCGGGTTTTGTACGCCCAGGAGCGCAAGGATCTCCTGCCGGAGCTGTTCTCCCAGGAGGTGCTCAATCATCTCGACAAGGCTCTGGGCACCGTAAGGACAAAGCCGTGAAGGCGGCCACCCGGTTGGGTGGGCAGGTCTTTGATGTGATCCTGCGTGCTGCCGCCATCGTCGCTCTTTCGATGCTGGCCTTGGTGCCCCTGATCGACATGATACTGGTCAAGTTCTTCTGGTTTGGCTTGCCAGGAGCCATCAAGATTTCAGAACAAGGATTGCTGGCGCTTACCTTCCTGTCGGCGGCGATGACGACGCGGGATGGGCATCACCTCAGCCTGACCACCGGCCCTCGTGGCCCGCAACCGGTCGCCATGGCACTGCGATCGTACGCGTCGCTGGTAACAAGCGCCGTTCCCGCGGCGATGTTCTGGGCTTCCATGTCTCTAGTCGTCAATGGCTTCGAGCCAGGCGTTACCCTGCTTGGTATGCCCATCCAGGTCTTTGTCGCGGTGATGCCGCTTGGATTCTTGCTGATAGTCGGGTATACCGTGCGCGGTACCACCGGCTGGGAGCGCATGGCCGCGGTGGCTGGCGCCGTGGTCGGAACCTGGCTGGGTGCACCCGCCATCATTGCCTTTCTGCAGCACTTCCATATCGATTCGCCTGGGCTCCTGAATGTCATGGCTATGGCCGCGCAGACCATGACATATACGCTGACGTGGCCGCTCTGTATAGGCATAGGGCTGGCTGCCTTTGCCGGCGCGCCGCTCTATGTCGCTCTCGGTGGCATCGCCCTGGTCCTGATGCTTGCTGCCGGTTCGCAGATAGAGCTCCTGCCCAGTGAGGCCTACAATCTGCTCAAGGGCACCTCGGTAGCCGCGATCCCGCTCTTTACGCTGGTTGGCATCCTGCTTTCGGAATCCGGCTCCGGCAAACGGCTGGTCGCCGTCTTCCGCGAGTTGTTCGGCTGGATACCGGGCGGGGAGGCGATAGCCGCGATACTGGTCTGCACATTCTTTACGACCTTTACCGGTGCCAACGGGGTCACGATTCTGGCTTTGGGCGGCATTCTATCCTATATACTGATTGAATCGGGAAGCAACACCGAATCATTCTCTCATGGATTGCTTACATCGAGTGCCAGCCTGGGGCTCTTGTTCCCTCCGAGCATCGCCGTGATTCTATACGCGGTAAATGCGCAGTTCCAGACTCAGTCCGGGGCGGGCTTCGATGTTACACAGATGTTCCTGGGCAGCCTTATCCCCGGTTTCCTCTTTGTAGTGGCGATGTGCGCGGTCGGTGTCATCACGGCACTGCGGCACGGGCATAGAGCCAGGGCCTTCGATGTCAGGGCCGCGTCCGTATCGCTGAAACCGGCGGCGCTCGAGCTGCTCGTGCCTGTCATCATAGCATTGCTGTATTTTTCAGGCACGGCGAGCCTGACCGAGATCGGTGGCGTGACGCTGTTGTACCTCGTCATTGTCGAGGTCTGGATAAAGCGCGAGCTGAAGGCCTCTGAGTTATTCAAGGTTCTTGAACGCGGACTGTCCGTAGTCGGTGGCGCGCTGATAATCCTGGTCGTCGCGCGCGGCCTGTCGTTCTTTATCATCGATTCCGGTCTGCCTGAGCGTTTTACAACATGGATCACCGAAACGGTTCACTCACGGCTGGCTTTTTTGGCGTTGCTGAACGTTGGACTGCTCGTTGTAGGTTGCCTGATGGACATTTTCTCGGCTGTACTCGTCGTATCACCGCTGGTCATCCCATTGGGAGCGGTCTTCGGCATCCATCCGGTGCATCTGGCGGTCATATTCATAGCGAACCTGAGCATAGGCTTCCTGACGCCGCCGGTCGGCATGAATCTGTTCCTGGCCAGCTATGCCTTCAAGAAGCCGGTGTTGCGCATCTACCGGGACGTCGTGCCATTTCTGTTGATACAGCTGGTCATTCTGGCCATCATCACCTATGTGCCCTGGTTTTCCACTGTCTTGCTTGGAGAATAGCCAGTCAGGATCCAGGGATAGCATCCCTGATAAGCATCCACGTCAGCTCGTGCTTGTTGTGCCATAGATGCATGACGCGAGAGCCGGGAATGTCGGCGAACTTCCGGACGGTCGGCTGGTCCCACTGGCCTCCCTGCATCTTGATCGTGCATATGAAGTTGCGTGCCAGACCGGATTCCAGCCACAGCGATACCCACTCATAGAGTGCCGGCGGATAGCAGATCACGTCGGAGCAGAACCAGTCCACAGGGCCGATGTCCTGTGGCTTGAGCGTGAAGGCGTTGTGCTTCATGAAGGTGACTCCAGGCATCGCGGCCACCGTGTCGTCGATGGGGGCGCGGTCTATCGCCAGCACCTCGGCGCCGAGACCGGCAAGCGCCCAGGTCCAGCCGCCGGGGCAGGCTCCCGCGTCGACACAGCGTTGCCCTGGGCCAGGCATAGCGCCAGCCATCACCAGGGCCTCCCAGAGCTTGCGGTAGGCGCGGCTGGGTGGGCCTTCCTTGTCCTCCACGAAATCGAACTCGCCGTTGGGCCATGGGCTGGTGCAATCGGCAGACGCCATGAGCGTGTGTTCATCGAGCAGCGTGAATGCGCCCATCGGAGATGCCGGGATGGAAAACGGAAAGACCTTTGGCTTGCCAGGAAGCGATGGCAGAGTCCCGGCTATCAGCATCGTTCTGCGGGCCAGCCTGGTAGGATAGGGCGCCCAGTTGCGCTGTATCGATCGCAACAGCTTGCCTGCCTCGGATATTGAGTCGAATTCGGCTGTGAATGGGGCCTTCCAGACATTCCTGGTCCAGTAGACCTGTCGCAGTGGACCCATTACCGTCAGAATATCTCCATCGCGGCGATACGCTTCCGGCAATTCCGTTTCCAGATGGCTCATGAAGCCGGGGGCGGCATGGTAACATGCCGCATCGAGACTCGTCGTTTGGCCGTTCATATGAATTTGTGCGTCCTTGCAGCCTCAAGCAGGCGTTTGTTCCATGCGTTTTTTTCCATGTAGAAGGCACGCTGTGCCCTGTCCTCTATGCGCCCAGCGCGCTGTTGCAGCGTCTTGAACGCCCGCGACAGGACAGTCTGCTTGTCGACAGGTGGCTCGGGCAGGCGCTCCTCCAGGAGGTAGCAGAAGAAGCTGTAGGTGCCAATGGCCGGGTTGATGCGCGAGCCTCTGTCTGCTCTGGTCAGATCATGCAGCTGTACCGCACAGTGCGGGTCGCGCTCGTCGAGACCTCGGGCGAACAGCCCCAGGGCCGATCGAAGCTCCGCCAGTGGTGCGTCCGCGGATTCGAATCGTATGGACCTGCCCTCTATCTCGGAGAAGAGACTTGACCAATCGATCGAGTCGGGTGGACCAAAGGGCCTCGCAACCGGTTCAACCGGCTCATCCAGCCAGGTTCGTGCCTCTCTCGGGCGGCCGCGCAGGATTTCAAGTTCGCCTCTGAACACGCGCGCCTCTGGATCTTCTGCCGCCAGTTCCAGCAGCGTGGCCCCCTCGTCGAACTCGCCGGCGTATGCCAGAGCCCGTGCCCGCCAGATGGTCGCCCTTCGCTCGGCGCCTCGTACGCCATAGCGGGATGCTCTTTCTCCCAGCGCGGCAAATCGTCGCACTGCCTCGTCATACAGACCGAGCTCCAGGTCTATACGGCCACCCAGCGCATCTATGGCGGTGAGCATGTCCATCCTGAAGAGCCTGATCGCAGAAGTGGTGGCGCAATCGGCCGACTGGGCTGACCTGACGAGTCCGCCGGAGAGGAACTCGACAACGGCCTTGGCGTACGCCGCCATCATGCGCTCATAGTCATCGCCGCAGCCCTCGGCCAATTCCTGTGCGTTGGTCAAGTAATCGGAGGCTTCGGCATGTCTGTCCAGGGCAAGCGATGCCAGGCCCATCATGCGTTGTGATCGCGCTTCCAGTTTTGGTGGCGCGTGCTTCCCAAGATCAAGCATGGCTTCCCTGGCGCCTTTCGATGCCTTCTCCGCATCACCTATCGCGTAGGCCAGTTCTGCCCGTATCAGGGCGCGAACCGCCCTGGCCCTGGGGCCACTTATACGTTCCTCGATGCCGGCCGCTACCGACTCGCAGGCGGGGCGATCCCCTGCAATAAGCGCCGTCCAGAATCGATAGAGTGTCCCCGTCGATGCTGACAGAAATCCCGTATCCGTCGTACGGATGCCGTCCGGTCTGAGCGCATCGGCGAAGACGCAATCAAAGAGCAATCGCTCGTTATCCTGACGTTCCCCGACATGTCTCAGAAAACCCATGCTGGGCTTGATTCGTCCCCGCGTGTACAGGCCTATCAGGAAAGCCAGGAAGCGCTGCGTGATCATGTCCGACAGCTCGGAACCGATCGCGGCCGCGACAGGTTCAATCGGCAAGGGTGGAAGCAACGCATGATTGGCGTCCGGGGCGACAAGGCCTGCGTCGGCGAGCAGGCCCAGAATCAGCGCTTCGCCTTCCGGCCGGAGTCCCAAGCCGCCGAGGAATTCCGAAAATTCGACTGGAGCCAGCTCATATCCAGCCGTGACCAGCGCGTATAGGTACAGACTGACCTCGCGGGGCAACAGTCCGAGCACCTCCGAAACGCCGGCGTCAGTGGATGTGGCAGCGATGCCTGAGCCCGCTACCGCCGCGAATCGAATCGACAGAGCGTCCCGCACCGAACCGCCAGCGGCGGCCAGAGCTGCATTGACGGATGCAGCTCGATCATCCGAGTCGGCGACTCCGAGCGGGACACGCGCGGCCCATACACCGGCCAGGGTCTCGGGGATTGGTCCATCGGCAATAGTCAGGTAGCGCTCTGATCCGCGGCCGGATCCGAGCCTGTCTGCGAATAGGCTGACGGCTTCGATTGACATTGACTCGGGAGCGTTCACGACGACCAGCCCCCCCTTTGAGCCGAACTCGTCAAGCCGGCGCTGCAGGTATGACTCGCATCCCTTGGTCATGGACACAGGCGCGCCTCCGGCATACGCTGAGGCCAATATGTACTGGAAGGCGGAGTCGTCATGATCCGATAGAGGAACGGCTTCATCGGCTATTGGCAGTCTGGCTATGGTCTCGATAACCGGAGAAAATGGTAGCGACCGCGTTGTAGTGCCATCTATGACAAGTACTGTCTGCTCTGGCCCGACTACGGCGCGGGCGATATCATCGACGAATCGTATGCCCGGGCCAGCCTCGAGATGTATGAGCCGGGGCCCGCCGAGTGTTGATTGCGCAACGGCCTTGGCTGCTGTTTGCATCAGCCTTGGCCGCGCGGAGAGGTGCCTTGCCTCGACGCCTGTCATCGCCGTGCCATAGACTGGCTCTATCCATCCATCTGTCGGGAAGGTGAACCAGGAGGAGAGTGCGGCCATCGCTTCCGGGCTGAACGTACAGCCGTAGGACTCTTCCTGGTGGTAGCGCGCCGCGGTGGCGAAGACGAGCGCTTCTTCTTCAGATTCAGCCTCATGAACAGCCATGCCCACGCCGCGAAGAAAGCGCTGGTTGTCGATGACTGACCGGTGGATCCTGCGAAGCGATTCGGCCGCCTGCAATCCATCAAAGGCGCCTTCGAGCCTGAATCCAACAACCACAGGGTTCTTCCTGCCACTTGTGCGCGCGCCGAACGCCGATGCGGCGGCTTCGAGCGAATGCACGAATGAGACTACCTCACCGGCACCGGCGCGCTCCAATTGGGACAGAAAATCGATTGTGATGCAGCAGTAGACCATCGAACCATCCTCTAAAGAACCTTGCCAGCGTTGCGCCCAGTATAGCCGAAGCGCCAGCGCTCTGGAAGCCAGCTGTCTAAATCATGGCGCACATCCCCTTTTTACTTGACGTTATTTTTTTTGCCATGCTACACTTGGCCAGAAGCGGTGGTGGGCGACTCCGCATCCTTCCGGTCCGAGCATAACCTCAAGGGAAACCCATGACAGCGATTTCGTTCAGTCAGATTCTAGCCTCGCCGCTTCTAGCCAGACTCCTGGTTCTCGCGTGCGCCGCGGCGGTCTTCCTTGTTGTGCGCAGAAAAGACACGGAGGGGCAAGCCGGTGCGTTCATAGCGACCATCGGTCTCCTCGTCGTCCGTGATATTCTGGTCATAGTCTTCCCCATTCCAGAGTTGCAGAATTTATCCGACGTTTTCTATTTTGGCTTTGCGCTTCTTGTCTTCCTTGCTCCATTCAGAAGAAGCAGAGTTCCGCTGATCGCGGCTATGGTGGTCCATGTCGCCATTGCTGGTTTGTATCTCGCAACCATCTTCTCGGGACTCGCGACAATTCCCGCATGGGGAATCGGAGCACTCCTGGTCGCTGATGCCGCGTTTATGGTGTTGATGGGCCTGCTCAACAACCGGGATTCCGAAGGTGGCAGTCGTCACATCGTCTCGGACTCATGGATATTCTCGTCCACGGTGCTGATGATTTACGCGGTGCTCTCCCTGGTGCTCGGCCATGGCAATGCAGCATTCGAATGGCTGATCGTGCCCGTCTCATACGGATGGCTCGTCACTGCCGGGCTCGTTGGGCTCAGCATCCTTGACCAGCAAACCTTGGCCGCCGTGTCGTACTACGAAGCCGCCATAGACTCGCTGTACAACCTGTCGTTCCGCGTAGGAACCGTGCTCAAAGGCAGCTTTTCGACAGAAGACGTGATAGCGAGCATGAATGATGTGATAATCGAGGAGACCGGGGCGGACGGTGGCTCGATCTATCTTGTGGACGAGTTCGACGATGTGATCATCGCCAAGGCTCTTTCGGGCAATTTTCCGCCTCCATTCCTGCTACCGGAAAGTCTGCCGCGCAAGCAGAATCGAATCGAATCCTTCATGCGGCATGCACAGTTCCGTCTCGGCGAGACGGTGCTCGGCGAAGTGGCCAAGACCGGCAAGAACATATACGCTCCTGATGTGACCGTTGATGGTCGATTCCCCACAAACGGAGAAGAAGATTTTCTGAGACTGTCATCATTCATGGCGGTACCACTGATGGTGGAGGACAAGATCATCGGTGTGTCGGCCGTCGCCAAGAGCCGCCCGGGCTCGCCATTTGGCGAGGCTGATTTCGACCGCCTCAAGCTCCTGGCCAACTTTGGTACGCTGGCGGTCAGCAATTTCTTCTCGTTCCTTGAGGCCAACGAACGGAACAGTATAGAACAGACCGCCGGCATAGCGGCCGAGATCCAGCGGACAATCATTCCGAAGAAACTGCCGCAGTTCCAGACCCTGGCGATAGGCGCATACTCGTCGCCAGCGCGCGGCGTTTCTGGCGATTATTATGACCTGATACGCACCCGTGAGGACAAGATCGTCGGGGTCATAGGCGATGTAGCTGGCAAGGGAGTGTCCGCCGCGCTGATCATGGTGATGATACGGTCCATACTCCATCTTATTACCAATACCAACAGGGACATGGCCACGGTGCTGGATTGGGTGAACAAGGGCATAGCGGGCAAGATTGACATGGATCACTACGCGACCCTCGGCGTGATATCGATCAACATCGTTACCGGCGAGCTGGAATACGCCAACGCTTCGCATCAGCCGTTGCTTATATACCGCAGGGCCAACGATATTGTAGAAACCATAGACTTGAAGAGCGTGCCGATAGGAGTGGAGCGAGCAACTACCTATCAGCGAAAGGCGCTTAGGCTCTATGATGGTGACATAGCAGTCCTGTATACTGACGGCATTGTCGAGGTGCTGAACGAACAGGGGAAGCAATTCGGGCGAAAGAACCTAAGCCAATTAATAGCGCGCCACAAGGATCTGTCGCCAAAGGAGATCGTGGGTCGGGTCAAGCAGGAAGTTTCGAAATTCATTGGAACCGCTCGCCAGCACGATGATCAGACAGTGCTGGTGTTCAAGATGAAGCTGTAGCGGAAAGGGGCGGATGCATGGAACTCAAGATCAGGAAGAATGGCAATAATTACATAATCGATGTGAATGGCGAGATGGATCTATATAATTCATATAAGCTCAAAGAACTGGTGATGAAGATGCTTGAAAAGAAAGTGGAGCATTTCATCATAAATCTGGAGAATGTGGACTATATCGACTCGAGCGGAATCGGAGCGCTGATCTATATCTGTTCGACCATCAAGAAGATGAATCTCAGGCTCATCATCACGAATATCCATGGTTCCGTGAAAAAGGTCATCGAACTGACCAAGCTGATGGGTTACTTCCCGATTACCAACAGCATCGAAGAAGCCATTCTTCAGATGGAAGAGTAGGAGAGGCGCCAATGTCAGACAAGACGTACCTGAGCGATATCAAGGAAATCCACGTCAACGAGAACAGCCCGCTTTTTGACAAGACCGGCATGCTGTACAAGGAATTTCCATCGGATTACCGTCAGATCCGGTATTTTACCCTGCTTATCGTCCAGTCTGCTCCGCTCGAGATAAAAGAGATAAACCTTCTGGAGCAGCAGATCAGCGAAGTGATCAAGAACGCCGTCAAGCATGGCAACCAGTGTGATCTGGGCAAGAAAGTCAAGGTCTGGTATTCGTTTGATTCCACCCATGCGCATCTTATCGTGCAGGATGAAGGGCCTGGTTTCAAGGATCTCGAGAAGTGGAATGATTTCAACCGCAAGAGGCTTGAAATTCTGTCGGCCCAGGACTTCGAAAAGCTGGCCGATTTTGTATCATTCCGTACCGACAAGAGCGATGACAACGACGGTGGCAATGCCCTGTTCGCGGCTCTTGAATACTGGAATGGCGGTTTCGTCTTCAATGATTCCAGAAACGCCGTCGCCATGCTGAAGAAGTACCCTCAGAAGAAGCACGCGATTACCTGATCCGTCAATCACGGGGTGTGGATGCGGATGCCTTCGACGGTCTCTGCATCCCCATCGGTGAATGGCCGGCCATACAGGTATTCGAACAGGAACCTGAAGTCTTCCGGTTCCATAGCGCTGAACTCGATGCCGAAGTAGCCCTCATTCGCGCCAACATAGTGGCGCCTGATGATGCCGCTTGCGTTGATTACACGCCTTTTTGATTGGAGCCTGACGCTGACCGGCGAACCGGCCTTCAGAGCCTGTATCAGCTTTGAGTCCTGGCAGAGGAAGAGCAACCCTCCGGCGGAGACATCGACAACCTGTGTGCCGTATGTCTCATCGAGCCGTGGAGCATCCTTGAAGTAGCCATGCACCTTGAGTGACCAGGCGAATACCCTGGCAAAGGCCATGAACTTCTCCACAGTCTCGAGGCCGAAGGGCGTCTTGCCGATCTGCCTGTTGACTATGCTCGCGTACCCTATGACATAGTTTTGAAAGAGGATTGGCACGATCAGTTCAGACAGGATGCCGTCAGTCCGCTTTGACCGCTCGAAGCGAACTACCTCGTCCTCTGCAAAGGCTGGCTCCAAACCGCCATCGATGAAGTGCGTCATGAAGTCGTCACGGGTCAGAATAGCCCGATCGGCGAAGGGATCGCTGCGGGGTATGCCCGCTATCGCCGTTGGCAGGTAGAAGCAACGACCCGTAGCGGCGCACAGTCGTTCTTCAACGCGCTCGGGAATGCGGTCCTTGAACATGACGATGCCGCGCTCGCTCGCAATCGCGAGCGCCTGGTTCTCGAATTCCGCCATCAGGCCACGCAGGTCGCTGGGGTCAAAGTCCGGCGAGGTTTCGGGTTCCATTGACGGCACGAACGCGGTGCTCGCCGGGAAGTCCAGATCGTAGCGCTCGCCATCGAACTGGAAGGACGCGGCCAGATCTCCCGGAGGCGGCAGCCGTATATAGCGTCTGCTCAGATTCTTGTATACCTTCTCGGGCATCGCTATGGCAAAGCGTTTGTCGCCGGGTTCCGATATGGCCGCCCTGAAGGCTATGGTCTGGCCCCTGACGTTATACCTGAAATCGTAGGTTGCTCCCTTCCTGAGCAATGAGAGAGGCATGTCGTGCGAGAATGAGACGAGAGTATTGGTCACGGAGACTATCCTGCATGACCATTCGCCTCCGCCGGCGACCATGGTGACAGGAGTGCGCTCCCGCATTGCTGTAGCCAACAAGAACTCGCGCTCTATCGCCTTTATCTGGATTGCCATCGAACAAAAACCTCCGTCTACACTGTGCCGCGCTGCGCGACGATTTCATGTCGTGAGCGCATCAATCATCCATCTCATGGCCTGCATCATGGCTGGGAAGCGCTGTAAGGATCCCAAGGTTGCTCCCGCGCTCGCTCAATCTTCAGGGAATCAAGGTCAAGTTCCAGATGCTCGATAGTCCACGTACCGCTTTCGGCCTTGTCAACCACGAGCAGGCCCTGAGATGAGTGCGCTGGTGTGTCGGCAAGGATCCTGAACCGTATTGCCACACTGCCTCCCGGCACCGGCTGCCGTTCTGCGAACCTCACCGCCACGATGGGAGCGCATGTCTTGAGCTTCTGTTCATAGAGCGCTCTGACTACCACCGCGGTATCGGAGGAAAGCCGGTCATAGGGGAGGGTGCCCTTGACCAGTGCTGCAGTTATCGCCTCCAGCGTCGCGGACAGGGATGAATCGTTTGATACATCAAGGAGTGGACCCAGGACAAAATCACCGGCGTCTACCGTGTCGAATGGACGATCCGCAAAGTGTCGGTCGATGCCGGCGAGGCTCGAAGCCATGGGAGCCTTCGTTGTCGGCGTTCTCTTGAGTGCCGGCTGCATTGCAACGGCTGGTTTGTCTTCGGCTGGCGCTGCTGTGGATACCACCGCCGCCTGGGACTGAGCCGCGGGCGAGGCCGCGGCGGCTGGCGCACGGGCGCAAGCCAGGATCAGGCTCTGAAGTGCTATCATGGCGACCCAGGCCACATGCTTGAAACATGCGGTTGCGGGTCGTGCTGGCATGGCTGGCATAATGGTGTATAGTATCGCTGACCACACATTGGAAGCTAGTCATCATGATTGACGGAGGTTGGCATGCCTGCACTATGGGAACGGCTGGGCATCGAATTCAGCGAGCCGATACGGGATCCGTTGTGGCGGAATATCATGGTGCCGGCCGACTTCGCAGATATCCTGACGAGTCCCGAGTTCATCAAGCTGTCGCGCATCATGCAGCTGGGTCCGGCGCAGCTCGTCTATCCCGGGGCGACCCACACCCGACGAGCCCATTCCATCGGCGTGTTCGAGATGGCCAAACGTGTACTGCAATCGATAGACGCCCATTCCTCCATTGAATTTGTCGACGCTGCGGGTGCTCGTGGTTTTCTGGCAGCATCGCTATGCCATGATCTGGGACATTTTCCGTACGCCCATTCTCTCAAAGAGCTGCCACTACGTGAGCACGAGAGCCTGACCGCCGATGTTGTGCGCGGGCCGCTTGCCCACGCCGTCAGCGTGGCCGGCGCCGATCCGGAGTTTGTGGCTGCCATAGTCGATACAGAACTGCCAGCGCCCCGGTCAGGAGCCACACGGCAGCTCGCTCTGTTCCGTTCGCTTCTCTCGGGTGTGCTCGATCCGGACAAGCTAGACTATCTGAACCGGGATGCCTGGTCGTGCGGCGTGCCGTATGGTCTGCAGGATGTTGATTTTACGCTGCAGCACCTGGGGCTCGATGCATCGGGCAGTCCAGGAATTGGCGCGCGCGGCATCATGGCGGTAGAAGCGGTGCTCTTCTCCAAATACCAGATGTATCGCGCGGTGTACTGGCACAAGTCAGTCCGTGCAGCCACGGCGATGATCAAGAAGGCGGTTATCGAATCCTTGCATTCGGGTGCCATTGCGCCTACCGACCTGTACGGCCTCGATGACCAGGGCTTCTATAGCCTTATGGCAGGCGTGCGGCGGACCGGCCTGATCCGTGCCGTCTTCGATGGCGCCCTCCTCAAGCCGTGCCTCGAGTTGCCATTCGATCCAGCCAACGAGGCCTTTGTCCGCGCTGCCAGTCTCGATACACGCTCCACGCTGGAGTCCGAGCTGGCACGGCTTGGCTCGGCCGCAGAGGTCGTCATCGATGTGCCTGAACCGATATCATTCGAGTCGGATTTGCCGATCATCGACACGGGTGCAACGTTCTCGACGAGCTCCACGGTCTTTAGGCCAGAGGTTGTGCAGTCATTTACCGCTTCTCTTCGTGTCCTAAGGGTTTTTTCGGACACACAGAGCGTCAGGCGGGGGAAGATTACCGCCGCTGCCGCCGAGCTATTCGCCCATTCATAGGGGTGCTTGCGAAACTCGCCAAAATCAATACACTGGTAGCAGTAGTGGGTACGATATACGTGAGTGCGAATGCGCCGGAGGAATAGCCATGGAGATCCACAACCTGATGGAAGATCTGGTGACGAGCACCGTAGACGAGTTGTTCGATGCCGAGGCCAAGGGCAATACCAGCGGCTGGTGCACATGCAAGCAGTGCCGCATGGACGTGGCCTGCTTTGTGCTGAATCGCCTGAAGCCGGAATATGTTCTGTCGGGGCGAGGTGTTGCGTACTCCGAACAGGATTATCAGGAAAAACTCCAGCGTGGCGCCGATGTCGTCTCATTGGTCAAGGAAGGCTGGGCCAGAATAAACGCGGCTCCGCGTCCAAATCATACGCACACTGGTGGGACTCTTTCAGCTGCAGGCTGTGAAGACTCCTTCGATAGTCCGGTGTTCAACCTGCGGCCCATCATGGGCAGGCTCTTCAATGGGCTGACTTTCGAGCCTATCAGTTCCATAGAGGTAGCTCTTAATGATGCGCGTGGTCTTGTCAGGATGATGGACTCAAACTGGCTCAATCCGTATCCGCTTGTCAGCAATACTGGCGGCACGTTCACGTTCTGGCCATTTCCGGTCAGTGCGTCTTCGGTAGGCGAGACCCGTAGCTTTTCGTTTACCATTAGCGCGTCGCCAGCGGGATTTGAGCCGCTCTCGCACTTCGTCGAGTATACGGTGCAGGCTGAATCTCGCCCAATCTGCCAGCTTTCCATGCAGACGGTGCATCGATTGCAGGATCTGTACGTGTTCCCGGCCTAGAAATTGCCCTTCGCCACTCAGTCACCACCTCAGAGTTCAGAAGTCGGCACGAGTTCAAGATACTGGAGTATGTCGAGTTCTCCGCGTTCTTCCACCCGCCTGATCTTGTAGACCCGATACGCTATGACCCTGGCTCCATGAGCCAATGGCGGCAACGGATACCCATTCATATCCACAAGTTCGTCCACCCGCATGAGGCGCTCGGTCTCCTGGCGGTCTCCGTCGGGATAGACCAGCCATCGTGTCTCTATCGTCATAGCCTGTGAGTCTATACGGCTCGTAGCCGAGGCGCAAGTCGATCTGTTCATGGCTATTCGGCACAAAGTTACGCATCCTTGACCCATCGTGCACCGCTATTCGGCTCATTTCCAGCGGCATGCTTAACGAACGTATAGTACTTTGCATTAAAAATAATTCTGTCGAGTAATGTAGTCCGCCTGATTCCGTTGACAATAGGCTCCTGTACGGTAGTATATAGGAGAATTGTGGGAAAAAGTGGGAGAAAAAGGGAATCAGTGGCATGGAACTGGTAACTGGCGAGTTCAGAAATACCCTCGATGACAAAGGGCGTCTCTCCCTGCCTGCAAAGCTGCGCGCTGGCCTGCCTGGAAACGTCCTGGTGGTGACCCAGGGCGTGGATGCCTGCCTGTGGCTCTTCACGCCCGAGCGCTGGAACGCGCTCTCCGAGCAGCTGTTCTCATCAACCAGTCTTTTCCACCAGCAGGCGCGCATCATCCAGCGCCGCATCATCGCTCCCGCCCAGGAAGTGGAGATAGACAAGGCCGGCCGCCTGGCCATACCGCAGTCTCTGCGCGAATATGCAGGTTTATCCAAGGACTGCATCGTGCTGGGCATAACCAAGCGCCTTGAGATATGGGATGCAGACGCATACAAGGCATGGATAGAGGCTACGGACGCGGAATTTGCCGCCGCCTCGGAATCATTGGACATACAAAACCTATGAGCGACACCAAAACCAGTTTTGGCCATGTGCCGGTCATGCTCAGGGAGACCTTGGAGCTCCTGGTGCCACCGACTCCCGACTGCCTGATGATAGATGGCACGCTCGGTCTGGCTGGCCACTCCAGCGCGTTTCTTGATAAGCACCAGGGGATCAGACTGATAGGCGTCGATGCCGATGCCCAAGTCCAGACGATAGCGCGTGCCCGCCTGGAGCCGTATGGAGCACGCGTCGCCTTTGTCCATTCATTTTTTGATCAATTCTTCATTGATTATCGCGCAAAACTCGAAGCTGGAACCGAGGGCGTCACTCGCCCCGGGCTGATCCTGTTCGATTTTGGCATTTCCATGTTCCATTTCCGTGAGTCGGGGCGGGGATTCAGTCTGCAGGCCGATGAGGTCCTCGACATGAGGCTGAATCCTTCAACTGGGAGGTCCGCCGCCGACCTGATAAACGACCTTGACGAGCCCGAGCTCGCCAGAGTGCTGCGGGAGTTTGGCGAGGAGCCGTTCGCGTTCAGGATAGCCCAGGCTATTGCGCGCGAACGGCGGGCCTCGCGCATCGAGTCGACGGCCCGGCTCGCCGACATCATTCGAGGAACGGTGCCGCAGAAGATGCGATATGGACGCATACATCCGGCGACGCGGACGTTCCAGGCGCTGCGAATTGCGGTCAATGATGAGCTGGGGCGAATAGAACGAGGTCTGTCCGCGGCGGTCGAGTGTCTGGAAACGGGCGGTCTGGTCGGCTGCATCAGTTTCCACTCGCTCGAGGACCGCATAGTCAAACGAATTTTCCGGAATCTGGAGGTCAAGCGCGAGCGAGCCTACTTCATGGAAGACCGTGAATCGCCGATACCAGAAGGAGAGGCGGAACGCGGTCTTGCCATCCTGACCAGGAAGCCGGTAGAACCGGCGGCAGACGAGGTCGCGTCCAATCCGGCATCCAGAAGCGCAAAGTTCAGGGTAGCCAGGGCCGTAGAAGGAACGCGACGATGATCGCGAGCCAGCGGCACCGCCAGGAAAGGCAAACCAGTGAAACGACTCGTCCTGGCTCTGTGTATTCTGTCGGTGCCGTGCATGCTGTTCATGACCGCGTACCAGGGTGCGAGATTTTATGCGATCAGCGCGGAACTAAGGCGGCTCGAGTCGGTTCAGGCAGATTGGGTGGAAGAGAATCGCAGGTTATTGGCTGACATAGCGGTGGCCAGATCGCGCGCCAGAGTGGATGCGTCGATGGCTGGAAATCCGGGCTACCGTACGGTGAGCCCGAAGACGACGTTGCGTATCCGGGTGGTACCCGGGATGGAGAAACAGGATGGTTAGCACCCAGGGGGCCTGCAGCGCTCGATGGATGGCGAATGCGGCCGGTTGCCAAATCGTGCACGGTTTCGACGCGGTCTTTGAACGCGTCGAAACCGATTCACGGAGCGCCGGTCCAGGTTCGTTGTTTGTAGCGCTCAAGGGCGAGCGGCTTGATGGCCATGAGTACGCGCGCAATGCGGCTGACTCGGGCGCTGTCGCCGTACTCGTCGAGGCTTCCTGGTGGAATGGTCCTGGCAAATTGGCTCTTTCGGGATCGAATAGCGTCGTCATCGCGGCGACCGATACGCTCTCCACGCTACAGCGCGCTGCCACCGCGTGGCGCGCTTCCTTTGATGGTCTTGTGCGTTTCGGTGTGACGGGCTCGGCCGGCAAGACCAGCGCAAAAGAGCTGCTTGCCGCGATGGTCGGCGCGTCCCGAACTACAGTCAAGAATCCTGGCAATCTCAATTCCGATATCGGCCTTCCCGCATCGATGTTCCTCTTGCGTCCCGAGCACAGGGCCGCCGTATTCGAGCTAGGCATCAACAGACCCGGTGAGATGGAGCTGCTCGCGGGCATTTATGAGCCGGATTGCGCTCTGATAACCAATGTCGGAACGGCGCATATCGGTGTCCTGGGCGGAACCAGGGAGGCCATAGCCAGCGAAAAGCGCTCAATTGCCTCACGTTTCAATGGCAGCCAGACGCTCATTGTCTGGGAAGACGATGACTACCGTGATGCGCTGATGTCAGGCATCAAGGGACGCGCCATTACCTATGGGCCGCGATCGACCGATGGCTTCGAAGGCGCGAGGGATCTTGGGCTGGATGGATGGAGTATACAATACCGGGGACTCGAAGCCCATATGCGGCTGGCTGGCGCGCATAATGTGCTCAACGCGCTTGGAGCTATCAGGGCCGCCTCGCTGTACGGCGTCGAACCCGACGATATACGCGCCGGGTTGGAGTCTGTTGCGCCGTTGTCGGGGCGCACGACCATCATCAGAGGTGAGTACACCGTCGTCGATGATTGCTACAACGCGAATGCCGAGAGCGTCATGGCGGCGATATCGTTCTGCGACTCCGTGGAAAACATGCCGCGCCGGGTTTATGTACTGGGTTCCATGAAGGAACTGGGCACCGAGAGCGTGTCAGCCCACCGCAGGATCGGAACCGCGGTTGCCGCGTCCCGAGCGGATGTCGCCCTGTTCTTCGGAGAAGAGGCGCGCGGGGCGTATGAGGCGGCACGCCTGGCCTCGCCGGGTTTGGATGTGAGGCATTTTGATGATTATGACAGCCTCGAGCGCGCCGCCTGCGATGTGGTCAAGGCTGGAGATCTGGTCTTGGTCAAGGCGAGCCACTCCATGGCGCTCGAGCGGCTGACCGAACGGCTTACAAGAACCGGGAGGGCTTCGTGATACTCAAGTGGATATATCCGTTGGTCAAGTACTTTACGCCGCTCAATGTCTTCCGCTACCTGACATTCAGGTCGGCCTATGCGGCGGTGACGGCGCTGCTTCTGGCTTTTCTGTTCGGGCCGGTCATAATCGAGCGGCTCCGCCAGTTGAAGCTGGGGCAGTCGATACGGCTCGATGGGCCGCAATCGCATCTGTCCAAGTCTGGAACTCCGACCATGGGGGGCCTGCTGATTCTGGCGGCCGTCTCCGCGGCCACGCTGTTGTGGGTCGATCTGTCAAACCGGTATACCTGGATTTGCGTTGGATCGATGCTCGGCTTTGGCTTGGTTGGCTTCATGGATGACTGGCTCAAGATACGCCGCAAGAACTCCGACGGCATTTCGGCAAAGGCCAAGCTCCTGGGCCAGGCCCTGGTGGCCCTCGCCGCGGTACTTGCGCTGTACCTGGATCCCGCCGTGGATATGACCAAGCTGTATGTCCCCTTCTTCAAGAATCCTGTCGTCGATCTCGGAATCTTCTGGATACCGCTCGCTGTCATATACATTGTTGGCTGGTCCAATGCCGTCAACCTGTCAGATGGCCTCGATGGTCTGGCTACGGGGCTCGTGATCATGGCAGTCATCACCTTTTCGATCCTGACCTACCTGACAGGCCGCTCCGACTGGTCAAACTATCTTGGTATTCCATTTATCAAAGGCGCTGGAGAACTGACTGTCTTCAGCCTGGCATTGCTTGGCGCCTGCGTTGGATTCCTCTGGTTCAACGCGCATCCGGCGGAAATATTCATGGGTGATGTTGGCTCGCTGAGCCTGGGCGGCGTTCTGGCCGTACTCGCCCTTATCGTCAAGAAAGAGCTGCTGCTCTTCATAATCGGAGGAGTCTTCATACTGGAAGAAGGGTCGGTGGCCTTGCAGGTTCTATACTTCAAGGCTACCAAGGGCAAGCGCATCTTTCGCATGGCACCGTTGCACCATCACTTCGAGCTTTCTGGCTGGAAGGAAACCAAGGTGGTTACGCGGTTCTGGATTCTGGGCGGGCTCTTTGCGATAGTCGCCCTGTCCACGCTTAAAATTCAGTAGGAGCGGCCATGACGTCTGGGTTTGCGATGGATCGACCACTCCGACGGATAGGAGGCGACCCTGCCTTGCTGGGTTCGCTACTACTCATTCTGGGCATTGGGCTGGCGGGTCTATACTCGGCATCCTATGGGTTTGCGCTGTCACTCGGGAAGGCTCCATCGTACTTCGTGAACAGACAGTTGCTCTGGGTTGTTCCATCGCTGCTCGCGTTTGGACTTGGAGCCTTTATATCGCTTGACAGGCTTTCCAGACAGATGAGCGTAATAGTGCTGGGCACGATGTTCCTCCTGGTACTGCCATTTGTGCCGGTTATAGGCATCACCAAGAATGGCGCCTCGCGGTGGTTCGGATTCGCCGGCCAGATGTTCCAGCCATCGGAGTTGTTCAAGCCGGTGCTGGTGCTGTATCTGGCGCACATTCTGTCCAAGAAGGCGGAACGGCTCTCCGATGTGGTCAACGGCGTCTTCCCGCCCCTGCTCGTGGTTGCGGCTGGCGTCGCGATAGTGCTGATGCAGAACGATTTTTCCACTGCCCTGTTGCTGGGAATTCTGGGCATCATCATGTTCTGGATTGCCGAGGTTCCGCTTGTGTTCTTTGTGGCTCTGGCGTCGGTCGGCCTGCCGCTGGTATCGCTTTCGGTCCTGACAAGCGATTACCGGCTCAAGCGTGTGCTCGGTTTCATAGCGCCTGCATATGATCCAGCCGATCTATCCTACCAGGTAAATGGCTCGATACGGGCCATCGCCGCTGGAGGATTGTGGGGCAAGGGGCTGGGCCAGGGGACGCTGAAGATTCGCAGCATTCCCGAAGTGCAATCTGATTTTGTATTCGCGGCCTGGGCCGAAGAGACTGGCTTTGTGGGCGTACTGGTGTTTGCCGCATTGTGGGCCTTCTTCCTGTGGCGCGCTTTCAAGACCGCGTTCGAGGCGCCAGACGCATTCAGGCGCCACTTGGCCTTTGGATTGGCCTGCTATCTGGCTATCCAGACCCTGATAAACATCATGGTCGTATCCGGCGCTGCGCCGGCGACAGGCATACCGCTGCCATTCTTTTCTTCGGGCGGATCCTCACTGATTTCGGTCTCATTGACCGCGGGCCTCCTGTACAACGTATCGCGAAGTGTCGGGCAGGAGCCTGGCCATGAAAGGGCGGCCACCGATGTCTGAAATGGCGTATACCGAACGTGACTACGCCTGGGACCATACCGCCAGAGAGCGTCGCGCGGCCAACGGCATGGATCGCGGTTATGGCGACGAGGTGCGTGCGAGGGTGGCGCAACGGAGCCGATCCAATGACGGAGCTGGTATGCTCGATATGGTGAAGTTCATGGCCATTGGCGTAGGCATAGCGGCAGCACTCATAGCGCTTGTGATCGTTGTGGCGTTGCCGGCAACCAAAATAACACGATTCGAGGTACGCGGCTCGACAACACTCAGCGCCGCCGAGCTTAGATCCTGGTCGGGCATCGCAGACAAGGCGCATCTGTTCTCCGTCAACACCAGCGCTCTGGAGGCTGGCGTCAGTGCGCATCCACGCGTATCCTCGGCTCGCGTCGAGCGGCACTTTCCAAACGCCATCATCGTGTCGGTATCGGAACGGCTGCCACTGGCGGTAGTCTATGCGAAGGGCGCATCGGGTCGGATGGAGGCCCATTGCATCGATGGCGAAGGCTATGTATTCGCTCCCGCAAACGCTTACCCTGATTCCTTGAACTTGCCCGTGCTGTCGGGGCTTGAAATACGTGATCTGCACTATGGCCTGCGGCTCGATGGACCATTCACCGGGCTGCTGGCTTCGCTGGCCGAGCTGCGCAGCACCGACCCTGGGCTGCTGTCGGCTATTTCTGAACTCAGGGTTGTATCCAGGAAGGGCGCTCCCGCTGAACTGCTCGTCTATCCGGCTCGGTACCGGGTACCGGTCAGAATGCGCCCTGTCTTGAACGCTGGACTCCTCAAGTCTATGATGCTCGTTCTGGACGTGGTTGAGGGACAAGGCTTGGCTCCAAGCATCCGCGAACTGGATTTGCGGACCGACACGTTCGTCTACAAGACAAAGGAGGCCGTCTCTGGGTGACACTTTGATAGTCGGCGTCGATATTGGCACGTCAAAGACCTGCGCGGTGATCGGCGAATACAATGATACGGGAGTTCTCGAGATTACCGGCGTAGGCGTGGCGCCGAGTACCGGTCTGCGCAAGGGTGTCGTCGTCAATATCGAGGCTACGCTGCAATCGGTGACCAAGGCGGTCGAGGCCGCGGAGCTCATGTCAGGACGCGAGGTCAAGGAGTGCTTCGTCGGCGTGGCCGGCGCCAATGTGGAGGGCATCAATTCCCGTGGCGTTGTCGCGGTGACCGGCAAGGGCCGGGAAATATGCCAGTCGGATGTCGACCGGGTCATAGAGGCTGCCCGGGCCATAGTAATTCCGATGGACCGTGAAGTCCTGCATGTCATACCGCAGACATTCATCGTCGATGACCAGAAGGGCATTCGCGATCCCCTGGACATGATAGGCGTGAGGCTCGAGGCCGAGGTGCATATAATCACCGGCTCGGTAACCACGGCGCAGAATCTTGTCCGGTGTGTCAACCGCGCCGGGTTCAAGGTGGATGGACTGATACTGCAGGGGCTGGCCGCTTCCAGGGCGGTGCTGACTCCTGACGAGAAGGAGCTAGGGTGCCTGCTCGTCGATCTAGGCGGTGGCACAACCGATGTACTGATGTACTCGGAAGGCGCGCCGTATTTCAGCGCCAGCGTCGCCGCGGGCGGGGCACAGGTGACCAATGACCTGTCCATCATACTGAACATGCCGATGGATGCCGCCGAGCGCGTCAAACGCGAATCCGGCTCGTGCTACCTGCCCCATGTCGAGTCCGGTGAGAGTATCATCGTTCCGGGCGTAGGCGGCCGGGCGCCGCAGGAAATATCCAGGGCCAGGGTAGCGAGCGTCATCCAGCCGCGCATGGAGGAGATATTCAGGCTGGTCCGGGAAAAGGTGGAGCAACCTGGTTTCTGGCGCCTGATAAAGGGTGGCATCGTATTGACGGGCGGCGGGGCACTGATGCCCGGGGTCGCCGAGCTGGCGTATGAGGTGTTCGGTTTGCCGGTCAGGACCGGCGCGCCGACATCGCTCGGTGGATTGGTCGATGCGTACCGCAATCCGGCGTATTCGACGGCGGTAGGGTTGGTGTTGCTGGGAGCCGAGCGTCTGGGAAACGTTCAGGAGCCCGAGGCTCGGTCCCGAGGTACTTCCAAGGGTGGTTCGAGCGGATCGGAAGGCGTGCAGAAGGCGCGGTCAAAAGCGGATTCGGCGTTGTCACGCCTGGGAGAGTGGCTTAAGGAATTTTTCTGAACAGCGGACGAAGCGCGGATCGCTGACACGATGCGCCTTCGATATTAGGTAAATGAATTCACGGGGAGGGGACTATGACGTTACGGGTCGTGGACGAGATCGGTGCGTTCCGCAGGGCGGAAGCGGTAGCTATCACTGAGGCGTCGCCACATCAGCACGCTGACGCCTTCAAGACAGAATCGACAGTCATCAAGGTCATTGGAGCCGGTGGCGGCGGATCGAACGCCATCAACCGGATGATAGAGGCGGGGCTTCACAACGTCGAGTTCATCGTCGCCAATACCGACCTGCAGGCGCTCAGGCGTTCCGATGCCGCTATCAAGCTTGGGCTTGGCGCCAAGGTGACGCACGGACTTGGCGCTGGTGGCAAGCCGGAGATAGGCGAGAAGGCCGCGCTTGAGGACAGAGCTGCCATAGCTGAGGCGCTCCAGGGCGCTGACATGGTCTTCATTACCGCGGGCATGGGCGGCGGCACCGGCACCGGTTCCGCTCCCATCATCGCGCAGGTAGCCAAGGAACTCGGCGCCCTGACCGTCGCCGTCGTCACCAAGCCGTTCGATTTCGAGGGCAAGGTGAAAATGCGACTGGCCGAGGAAGGCATCGAGAAACTGCGCCAGGCAGTCGACACGCTGATAGTCATTCCAAACCAGCACCTACTCAAAATAGTCGAGAAGCGTACGCCTATCCGCGATGCCTTCAAGCTGGCTGACGATGTGCTGCGCCAGGGCGTTCAGGGCATATCCGACCTGATTACCGTTGCCGGAGACATCAATATCGACTTTGCCGACGTAAATACCGTTATGAGCGGGCAGGGTGACGCGATCATGGGCATCGGTTCCGCCCGCGGCGATAATCGTGCCGTCGAGGCTGCCGAGAAGGCGGTATCAAACCCCCTGCTCGAAGACGCGCGCATCGATGGGGCGAAGAGCATTCTTATCAATGTGACCGGCGGCGAGAGCTTTACTCTGAATGAATATGAGGAAATCGTAGGAATAATAACCAGAAATGCCGATGCCGACGCACTGGTGATTGCCGGCATTGTCAACGATCCATCGGTTCAGGATGAGGTCAGCGTTACCGTCATCGCGACGGGATTCGATCGGTCCATCAAGCCCAAGGCGCCAAGCAGCCCAACCGGGAAAGAGGCGGCTCGCGAGATAGACGACTTTCTGTCCGCCGACGAATGGCGGTCCATAGTCGAACCCAAGGCCAAGGGATATCTGCTGGGCCGGAACGACGCCGACGAACTGGACATACCCACTGTGCTCCGCGAGCGCAAGACGGCAGCGGAACGAAGCGGGGCCTAGGCCGATGACAACGCGCGACTCGATAGATCGATATGCATCCTGGCTGCTCGCCGCCAGGAGACGCTCGCCTCTGACGCTGGAAGCCTATGTCCGCGAGGCGCATAGCCTTGCCGCGTGGCTCGCGGGCCACGGCTCGAGCGTCGAGACGGCCATGGTTGGTGATATTCTGGAATTTCTCGCCTACCGTCGCGCGTCCGGTCTGTCGGCTCGCACCATGGCCCGCATCATGTCGAGCATACGTGGGTTATACAAATATCTAAGACTTGAAGGCGTACGAAGCGACGATCCGACCGAGTTGCTCGAGAGCCCTCGGCAGGAGCGCAGCCTGCCCGATGTGATACGCGCGGAAGATGTCAACCTGATGCTCGATTCAATCGATCTATCGACACCGGGTGGCCTGCGCGACCGGGCTCTATTCGAATTGATATATTCGTGCGGTTTGCGGATCTCGGAAGCGGCAAGTCTGACCTTCGACTCGCTCTTCCTCAAGGAACGCTTCATCAAGGTAACGGGCAAGCGCCGCAAGGAACGCATCCTGCCGTTTGGGGGAGAAGCCAAGTTGTGGCTCGACCGCTATCTCGCGGACGGGAGGCCGGACCTCGAGAAGGGCAGGCGCAGTGATCGTGTGTTCCTGAACAGGGCGGGCAAGGGCATATCCAGGAAGGGCGTCTGGAAGCGATTTGCCGAATTGCGGACGACCAGCGGCGTCTGCGGCAAGGTTCACTCGCTCAGACATTCCTTCGCGACCCATCTGCTGGCCGGCGGAGCTGATCTGCGGACGGTGCAGGAACTGCTCGGCCACGCCGATATAGCGACGACACAGATTTATACCCATGTCGATGCCGAGGAGCTTGCTGTTGCCCATGAGGCGTATTTTCCCAGAACGCGTGCCGGTGTTGCCAGCGCGGCCGACGCAAGCGCTGCGGCCCGCGTCGACGTACCAGATGGTGGGAGGAACGGCGCATGAAACGAATCGTGGCTCTCTGTCTGGTCATGGCCATCGCCATGATGGCGTCGTCGTGCGGCGACAAGGGTTTCTTGACGATGATGTTCGATCTGGAAACCCGTTCGATGAAGAATGCTCCACCGTCAACAGTCAAGGAACTGCAGGATGCCATAGCGCGCTACGGCAAGGATGTCGAGCGGACAACGGCGGCGATGGAGAAGGTGGGCATGTACTGGCGCCTTCTGGCTGTCAAGTACATGAATACCGGCCTGTATGGTGACGCGTACGACGCCGCCCGGACGGCCTTGCACTATTATCCAGAGACATCCAGCCTTTATTATGTTGCCGCGGTGTCCGCGGCATACCTCTCCAAGACAGCCTCGATCGAAATTGATGGAGCCGCGACGACGCGTGAGTCGTGGCTCGATGTTGCCGAGCGGGCCTACAAGCAATCGCTGCAGATTGATCCGAGTTACGCAAAGGCACTCTACGGACTGGGCGTGCTGTACTCGTTCGAACTGAACAATCATGAGGCCGCGCTCGCTCCGCTCGAAACGCTTCTGTCGACTGATCCCAAGAATGTCGATGCCTTGTTCGTCTACGCCAGGTCGCTGTATGGCGCCGGGCGCCTGCAGGATGCCGCAAATGCCTATGACAGGATAATCGCGACAACGCCGGTTGAAGCCAAGAAGAAACAGGCCACCGACAACAAGAAGCAGGTACTGGATGAGCTCTATGGCAAGTAAGATTGCGAGCGCGTCGGCTATGACCATAGCCAGGATGCCGTACCTGTCGGCTCGCGAGAAAATCCTCTTGTCCGAGGCCCTTGGGCGCGCCTTGCTCGCGTCATTGCGCTTGGGAGATATCGAGGTGATAGTGCGAAGGCGGCTTGGCGGCGCCACCTGGGACCCGGAGTCCTGGGCAGCGGCTGCCTCGCGTGATGTCGATTATCTGATGGCCGTAGGTGGTTCTTCGTACAGCTATTCTGACCCTGGGTATCCGCCGATTCTGCGTGAAACGGCGCGTCCGCCTTTCATGCTCTATGTTCGGGGCAAGCTGCCACCGTCTGACCGGCCATCGATAGCCATAGTCGGCACCAGGTTTCCGACCGGTCGCGGGCTCGACGCCGCTGTGGCCCTTGGCATGGAAGCGGCGGCGGCAGGTGTCCCGGTCGTATCCGGGCTTGCCCGCGGCATAGATTCGGCTGCACATCGCGGAGCACTGGCTGGCGGCGGCATCACCTTCGCGGTGCTGGGCAGGGGCGTCGACGAGGTATATCCGCAGTCAAACAAGGACCTTGCTTCATCCATGGTCGGATCGGGCGGCGGCATTGTGTCGGAATACGCACCAGGCACGCCGCCTTCGCGGTGGACCTTCCCGGAGCGCAACAGGATCCTTGCGGGTTTGTGCCGTTCCACCATCGTCGTCGAGGCGCCGGGTGGCTCGGGTGCCCTCATAAGCGCCGCGTTTGCCCTCGAGGAGGGGCGCGATGTGTATGTCGCCGCATCCTGCCAGGGTGGCGTTCGATCCGCCGGTTCCGATGCGCTTGTCGCCGATGGAGCGGTGACGCTCGCCTCTTTTATCGATATCATGAAGGATTGGCGCTGCGAACGCAGCGGGCGCTGCGAACGCAGCGGTGCCGCGTTTGCGGCGCGCCACGGTATACGGCGTCGCCGCATGTGGCGGACCCGACGGGCTCATGCCCGGGGCGCGGTTCTGGCCACCCTACACCCGATGAGGAGAGCATAAGTATGGCGAGCGATAAAGCCGCGACAGCTGTCAAGAAGATCATCAAGAAACCAAAGAAGGCTGCCAGGCCAACTCTGGTCATAGTCGAATCGCCGGCCAAGGCCAAGACCATAGAGAAGTACCTGGGCAGTTCCTATGTCGTGCTGGCTTCAATGGGACACCTCATCGATCTGCCGAAGTCCAGACTCGGCGTCGATGTGGACCATGGTTTTACTCCGGAGTATCTGACAATACGCGGCAAGGCCAAGCTGCTCAAGGAACTGCAGACGACGGCCAAGAAGTCGAGCGCCGTGTTGCTTGCCTCTGATAATGACCGGGAGGGAGAAGCGATCTCCTTCCATATCCGTGCCGCCCTCAACCAGAAGAATCCTGGACTCGACATCAAGCGCATAGTCTTCAACGAGATTACGCCGCAGGCCATAAGGGATGCGGTCAAGGAGCCGCGCCTGCTCGATGAGGACAAGGTCAACGCCCAGAAGGCGCGCCGCGTGCTCGATCGCCTGGTGGGCTACAATCTTTCACCGGTGCTCTGGAAAAAAGTAAAGAACGGCTTGTCGGCAGGGCGGGTGCAGTCGGTGGCGCTCAGGCTGATATGTGAGCGCGAAGCCGAGGTTGAGTCGTTCATCCCCGAGGAATACTGGACGCTCGAGGCGGATTTCAAGAAGGGCCGCTATGCGTTCACGGGCGAACTCATATCGTTCAAGGGACAGAAGGCTGATCTGAAGACCGAATCCGAGGTTCAGCGCGTCGTCGACGCCATAGGCCAGGCACCATGCACGGTCGGCGATGTCAAGGATACCGAGCGCTCCGTCAGGCCCAAGCCGCCGTTCACCACCTCCAAGCTGCAGCAGACCGCTGCCAACCGGCTGGGCTTTACCAGCAAGAAGACTATGCAGATAGCCCAGCAGCTGTACGAGGGCATAAATATCGGCTCCACGCGCATTGGTCTCATCACCTACATGCGTACCGACTCGGTGCGCGTCTCCGATGTCGCCATAAAGGAGGTCAGGCAATTCCTGACCGAACACTTCCCCGCCGAGTTGCCCGCGGAGCCGCTGGTCTACGCGACCGACAAGAAGGCTCAGGATGCCCACGAGGCGATCCGGCCCACTATGATCCCATATACGCCTGAATCGATCAAGGAATACCTGAACAAGGACCAGCAGAAGCTGTACGGCATCATCTGGGAGCGATTTGTCGCAAGCCAGATGACGCCAGCCAAGCAGCGCTCGACGGCGCTGGACATTCTGGCCGGCGAGGCGGTTTTCCGCATCACGGCGTCGAAGCTTGTCGAGAAAGGGTTCTACAAGGTCATCAAGCTGTTGGCGACCAAGGAAGACAAGGAATCGTCGCTGCCGGAGATGCGCATAGGTGAGGAACTCAAGCTCGAAGGCTACCGGCCCGAGCAACACTTTACCCAGGGTGCCGCGCGATTTACCGATGCATCGATCATCAAGATTCTCGAGGAGCAGGGCATTGGCCGCCCGTCAACCTATGCGCCTATCATTTCGGTTCTGCTCGAACGTTACTACGTGACCAGGGAGAACCGTCAGCTAGTCCCTACGACGCTTGGCCGAAAGATTAACGAGATCCTGGTCGAGGCCTTTCCTGACGTTGTCAATGTTGGCTTTACCGCAGGCATGGAATCGATGCTCGACGAGGTGGAAGAATCGAAACGTGATTGGGTCGCCGCGATAGAGCAATTCTACGGGCCATTCAAGAGTCGCATCGATGACATCATGAACACGCTGCAATCGTTCAAGGGAAGCCTGGACGAGCCGACCGATGTGGTGTGCGAGAAGTGCGGAAAACCGATGGTCAAGAAACTCGGCCGCTTTGGATTCTTCCTTGCCTGCACGGGTTTTCCCGAGTGCAAGAACACCAAATCAATACCGCTGGCCCGTTGCCCGCGTCCTGGCTGCAATGGCGAGATAGTGGCTCGAAGAAAGGCAAAGGGCCGCGGCCGCGAGTTCTATGGCTGCTCCAACTATCCAGCCTGCGATTTTATAACGTATTACAAGCCCACAAACAGCTATTGTCCGAAGTGTGGATGGTTCCTCGTGGAGCGTTTCGACAAGAAGCGCGGATCATACAAGGCCTGCATCAATCCGGCCTGCGACTACCTGCACAGTCAGGATGACGAACATGTCAGCATCGACTGAATCGTATCTGACCTATCTCGGGGCCATCCGGTCGCTCTCACCGCGGACGGTAGAGGCATATCGAGATGACCTGCGCCTCTATGAAGCCTCATGTCTGTTGTCCGGATGCACCACCGAGACGGCTACCCCGGTGGAAGCCCGGGCGTTCATAGCCGGCCTGGTGCGTTCGGGTTACGCGACAAGCTCGGTCAACCGGGCGCTTTCGGCTATCAAGGGCTACTATCGATATATGATCCGCTATGGCAAGGCAAAGGCGAACCCGGCCAAGGATGTCGAATCGCTGCCGATGGCCAAGACCCTGCCCAATTTCATGTTCGAAGACGAGATGGCCGATTTCATAGACCACGCTTCCGACGATGGCTTTGCCGGAGCGCGTGACAAGGCGCTGTTCGAGACGCTCTACAGCACCGGGTGCCGTGTTTCAGAACTGTCAGGTCTCCATGTTTCCGACATCGACCTGAGCGCTGGCCGGGCCCGCGTTACCGGCAAGGGAGCCAAGCAGCGGACCGTCTTCCTGTCAGGCCCGGCTGTCGATGCCATCCGGTCCTGGTTACCGTACAGGACGGCGAGGCTCCTGGCCGATAGAGCCGAGGCGCATCTGTTCCTGAACGCCAAGGGCGGTCCGCTAACCCCCCGTGGTGTCGCGTACATCATCGACAGGCGCGCCCTGGCCTCGGGCCTGCGCAAGCATCTGTCACCGCATGGTTTCAGACATAGCTTTGCCACGCACCTGATCGGGCACGGCGCCGACATCCGCGTCGTACAGGCCATGCTTGGCCACGAGAACATATCGACCACCCAGATATACACGCACGTCGACATGGCGCGGCTACGGGCCGTATACGACGACGCGCATCCACATGCCACCAGGGAGCGACCGCTGGCGTCAGCAACTACAACGAAGGAACGACGATGAGCAAGATACGAAGCACCACCATCATAGCAATACGCAGAAATGGCCAGGTCGCGATGGCCGGTGATGGCCAGGTGACCATGGGTGAGACCGTGATGAAGAGCAATGCCCGGAAGGTCAGGACCATCCAGGACGGCACGATACTGACGGGTTTCGCCGGCGCCACCGCCGACGCGTTTACCCTGCTCGAGCACTTCGAGATCAAGGTCAAGGAATACCAGGGCGATCTGACCAGGGCCGCTGTCGAACTGGCCAAGGACTGGCGTACAGACAAGATGTTGCGCAAGCTCGAGGCATTGTTGCTCGTCGCCGACAAGAACAAGACTCTCTTGCTTTCGGGCACCGGCGATGTCATAGAACCGGCCGGCGATGCGATAGCCATAGGCTCTGGTGGCAATTACGCCTACGCTGCCGCCCTGGCATACCTTGATACCAGCGATTTATCGGCCGCCGAAATAGCCAAGCGCAGCCTTGGCATAGCCGCCGGCATATGCATATACACCAATGATCGCATCCTCGTGGAGGAATTGTCGTGACCGAGAGTTTTGAGCTCTTTACGCCCAAGCGCGTCGTAGAGGAATTGGATCGCTATATCATTGGCCAGAACAAGGCCAAGCGGGCCGTGGCCATAGCCCTGCGCAACCGTCTTCGGCGCAAGAAGTTGCCCGAGGCCCAGCGCGAGGAGATTGCGCCCAAGAATATCCTGATGATAGGACCGACCGGCGTCGGCAAGACAGAGATAGCCAGGCGCCTTGCCAAGCTTGTGGGCGCGCCTTTCGTCAAGGTGGAGGCAACCAAGTACACCGAGGTCGGCTATGTCGGACGCGATGTGGAGTCGATGGTCCGTGATCTGATGGCTGCCGGTTACCGCTCGGTGATGGAGGAGATGACCGCCAGCGTCAAGGAAGATGCGGAGAAGCGGACCGAGGAGCGTATCCTTGACCTGCTCCTGCCTGGCTTTGGGGCCAAGCCGGACGCGGCAGGAAAAGACGGCGCCGGAGGCGGAGTCACGACCATTGCTGGCGCGGAGTTTACATTGGGCCCTTCGACCAAGCCGAACGAGACCAGGGAAAAATTCAGGAAGATGCTGCGCGATGGCACGCTGGAGGATAAAGAGGTCGAGGTCCAGGTCTCGGCGCAGGCGACCCCATCCATAGAGATATTCTCCGGGCAGCAGATGGAAGAACTTGAATCAGCCTTTTCAGGCATAGCCAACATTTTCGGTGGCAAGAAGAAGAAGAAGCTCGTCACCATAAAGGAAGCCAGACGGATAATCTTTGAAGAAGAGAGCGAGCGGCTGGTCGACAAGGACAGGGTTGCCGAGGTAGCCCGTGAGCGCGTCGAGCAGAGCGGCATCGTGTTCATAGACGAGATAGACAAGATAGCCACGCGTGAAGGCAAGTCAGGTGGAATGGACGTGTCACGCGAAGGCGTCCAGCGCGATATTCTGCCCATAGTTGAAGGCTCCAAGGTCAGCACCAAGTACGGAGTCATCGATACCACCCATGTGCTGTTCATAGCCGCCGGCGCGTTCAATGTCTCCAAGCCATCGGACCTGATCCCCGAACTCCAGGGACGGTTCCCCATCCGCGTCGAACTGGAAGCCCTGTCCGCGGCCGATTTCAAGCGGATCCTGACCGAGCCGGAGAACGCCCTGGTTACGCAGTACACGCAGCTTATGGGCACCGAGAATGTCGCGCTGTCATTCACCGAGTCGTCGATAGACCGGCTCGCGGGCATTGCCGAGAAGGCCAACTCGAGAACGGAGAATATTGGCGCGAGGCGCTTGCATACGATAATGGAACGCCTCCTTGAGGAGGTATCATTCGACGCTCCGGAAATGTCTGGACAGAAGGTGGAGATTACGCCCGATTTCGTCGATCTGCGCTTCAAGGGAGTCTTCGAGTCGGAGGATCTGGCAAAGTTCATCCTCTGAAGTCAAGGTGGCTGAAAAGGTATATCGACGGAGTCGAAATAGTCCGATAGTTAGAGGTGAAGGGCATTCCGGCATACGGAGCCCGCGGTTGGAGGTGTATCGATGCTTGAAGGCACGACGTTTGGCAAGACCATTGATTTGTTGCAGCGCAGCATGGATGTCTCGTCACTGCGGCAACAGGTGATAGGCAACAACATAGCTAACGCCGACGTACCCAATTTCAAGCGCTCGGAAATCAACTTCGAGTCTTCGCTGAAAAGGGCGCTTGAATCGGAGAGTTCCAGACCGGTGCTTGAGCTCGCTACCAGCGATCCCGGGCACATCGCGTCGTTCAAACAGACCGACTGGCGCGACATTTCGCCAAGGCGGGTACTCGATTATCTGTCGACATCGAAAAACAACGGCAACAATGTCGATCCTGAACAGGAATTCATGGATTCGACAACGAATCAGCTGCGCTATACCCTGATGTCGCAGGCGACCGCATTCGAGTTCAACCAGGTCAAACTGGTGCTAAGGTAAGAGGTAGACCATGGGAATGTTCACGAGCATCAACATAGCGGCGAGCGGGATGACGGCCGAGCGCCTGCGCCAGGATGTCATAGCCGACAACATAGCCAACCAGGCCACGACGCGCACACCCGAAGGCGGTCCCTTCAGGAGAAGCCGTGTTATCCTGCGCCCGAAGACTGACACGCCCTATTTCAGGTTGCCGTTCCTGCCTGATCAGTGGGATGGTGGCGCAGGCAACGGAGTCAGGGTTTCAGAGATCCAGAAGGATTATGCGTCGGAAACCAGACTGGTTTACGATCCGACGCATCCTGACGCCATCAAGAATGGCCCGCGTGCTGGCTATGTCGAGTATCCTAACGTCAATGTCGTGACCGAAATGGTCGATTTAATAGCCGCGTCACGCGCCTACGAAGCCAACGCCGCAATAGCCAACGGAGCCAAGTCGATGTTCATGAAGGCTCTGGAGATAGGAAGGTAATCGATGTCAACACTCTTTGGCATACCTGGCGTAACGAGTTCCATCGGCGTACAGTCCGTGCCCGGCGGCTCAATGACGGGCGCCACGCCTGTCGGCGGTGACGGCCTGAAGCTTTCCCGTGCCGATCCCCGACACTTCGCGACTGGCGGCGGTACACCGGCGCTGGGCAAGGAACCGACGGCCAGTTTCGAGGACGCCATGCTCAAGGCAATGGACGGCGTCAACGCGCTGCAGATAGACAGCGCCAACGCCGAGGAGACCATGCTCATCAATCCTGATTCGATAGACGCTCATGATGTGACCATTGCGATGGCCAAGGCGAATATGTCACTGGACATTACTCGAACCGTGCTGAGCCGCGTGGTCACGGCATGGAAAGACATAATCAATACGCGATGACGTAACGGCCCTGACGGCGTAACGTCGTTCGTTCTTCTGGGAGGGGGAACATGAACGAATGGCTCAAGAAGACAATTGAGCGCCTGAAGGCGCTGTGGGGCTCCTGGAGCCTCGTCCAGAAGCTCATCCTTGCCGGCGTCGTGGTCGCGGCCATAGTCGGCGTCATCGTGCTCGTCTCGGTTTCAGGCGCGCCAACCCAGGTGCGGCTGATCAACACGCCCATCAAGAGCGACGACGAGCTCCGGCTGATAACCAGCCGACTCGACCAGGAGAGCATCCCGTTCAGCCTTGGCGAAGGCAACATCCTGTACGTCAAGGACGAGGCGACGCGCGCCCGCGCAAATGCCATACTCCTTCGCGAGGATCTGATACCCAAGGGCACCGATCCCTGGGCCGTCTTCTCGATTGACCGCTTCACGGTGACCGACTTTGAGCGCAACGTCAATCTGCGCAAGGCGATCATCGCGGAAGTGACCAAGCACATCGAGTCGATATCCGATGTCGACAAGGCCAATGTCGTCATAGAGATACCCGAGGACAAGCTGTTCGCGCAGGACCAGAAACCTGTAACGGCGAGTGTCATCATCTACCCCAAGCCAGGTTCAGACATAACCACAAACCGCAAGAAGCTTGAGGGCATCCAGAAGATAATACGCTTTGCCGTCTCCGGCCTGACCGACGAGAACATAGTCATCACCGACCAGAATGGGCTCCAGCTCAATGACTTTGCCGGCATGTCGGGGCTTGACCGGATAGAGATAACAAAGCGCGAACAGCAGCTGGTACAGCGCCAGGAAGCCTACTACCGCGCGGCCGTACTCAAGGCGCTGCAGCAGATATACACAGCCGACCGTGTCCGTGATCTCAACATCAAGATTGATATGGACATGAGCAAGAAGAGCGTCTCTACCGACGAATATTTCCCGTTTACGCTGAAGCCTGACAATCCAACGACGCCGTACGACGATTCGGTGATCCAGCCATCGGTCAGGCTTTCGACGGAAAAGACAACGTACGAGTATCAGGGAACCGGTTTCAATCCGGAAGGACCCGCCGGCGTCGAGGGACAGACGGCTCCAGCATACAAGGATCTGCAGAACATGGTCGGCAAGGCGACGCAGACCCACAGCATAGAGAATGAGGCGCTGAACAAGCGCCAGAGCGTCGAGGATCGTTCTCCGGGCATCGATCGCGTGACCGTATCGGTAAACATCGACGGAGTCTGGAAATGGAAGTATAATGACAAAGGCGACCTTGTGCTCAGGCCGGATGGAGGCATAGAACGCGAATATGTGCCTGTACAGCAAACCGAGCTGGATTCGGCGGCGGCGCTGGTTCGCGACGCGATAGGCTATGACAAGATGCGCGGGGATTCCGTTACCGTGCGGAATATCCAGTTCGACAGAAGTGTACAGTTCAAGTCAGAGGATGAGTCGTTCCTGAGACGCCAGCAGACCAACAGGATCATCCTGTATTCTCTGGTAGGCGTCGCGTTCCTGCTTGTGGCGTTCATCGTGTTCAGGCTCGCATCGCGTGAACTGGAGCGCAGACGACGCATATCCGAGGAAAAGCGTGCCCTGGAGCAGCAGATGCTCAGGGAGAACGCGATACGGCAGGCCGAGGAACAGAATATCGAGGTGTCCATGTCCGTGGAGGAGCGCAAGCGACTGGATCTGCAGGAGCACGCTATCAACATGGCCAAGGAACATCCCGAGGACGTAGCGCAGCTGATACGCACCTGGCTCAGGGAGGAATAAATCGATGGCTCAAATAGCGGCCAAAAGCAAATCGTCCGGGCCGGCACCATCCGGTTCGCCGGGCAAGAAACCCAAGAGCGTCAAGGATCTGTCCGGGCGACAGAAGGCCGCTATATTCCTCATTACCCTCGGCAGCGAGATATCCGCCGAGATATTCAAGCATCTGCGCGAAGACGAGATAGAGACCCTCACCTTCGAGATTGCCCGTCTGGAAAATGTCGAGCCGGAACTGAAGGACGCCATCCTGATGGAGTTCCAGGAATTGATGATGGCCAGCGAGTTCATCAGTTCCGGCGGCATCGATTACGCGCGCGAGCTGCTCGAAAAGGCATTGGGTTCGCAAAAAGCTATCGATATCATCAATCGCCTGACCAGTTCGCTGCAGGTCAGGCCGTTCGACTTCATCAGGCGCACCGATCCTGCGAACTTGCTCAACTTCATACAGACGGAGCACCCTCAGACCATAGCGCTTATCCTGGCGTATCTTGAGCCCAACAAGGCCAGTTACATCCTGACCAAACTGCCCAAGGAACACCAGTCAGATGTCGCAAAGCGCATCGCGACGATGGACAGGACCTCGCCTGAGGTGCTCCGTGAAGTGGAGCGCGTGCTTGAGAAGAAGCTGTCAACGCTGTCAAGCGAGGACTACACGGCCGCCGGCGGCGTCGACGCGATCGTTGAAATCCTGAACCTTGCCGACCGTACTACCGAAAAGGGCATACTCGAGGCGCTCGAGGAAGAGAACCCGGAGCTTGCGGAAGAGATCAAGAAGAAGATGTTCGTCTTCGAGGACATCGTCATGCTGGACAACCGCTCCATTCAGAAGGTCATTCGGGAAGTGGACACCCAGGACCTTACCAGAGCGCTCAAGGGCGTGGACACCGAGGTCCAGGAGAAGGTCTTCCAGAACGTCTCCAAGCGCGCGGCACAGGCCCTGAAAGAGGACATGGAGTACATGGGGCCGGTCCGAATCAAGGACGTCGAGGAAGCCCAGCAGAAAATAGTGGCGGTAATACGTCATCTCGAAGACACGGGCGAGATAATCATTGCCCGTGGCGAAGACGACCAGTTGATCCAGTAGAAGGTAGGCCATGGCCAAGACTGTCTTCAGACCCCAGGAAACCGTGCACCTCACGAGCGCGTATGTGCTCCATGCCCCCGGCGGTGACGCAGTGGTTGAGGAGATCGAAGAGGCGGCGCCGGCTCTCGTATACGAAGGTCCAACCGCCGATGATCTGCGTCGCGAAGCCGAACTGTTCAAACAGAATTGGGAACGCGAAAAAGAGGCTATGACGGCGGCGGCTCGAGCGGAAGCGCAGGACATCGTGGCCAAGGCAGAGGCTGCCGCGTTCGAGGAAGTCAAGCGCAAGAACGATCAAGCACTCAAGATACGGAGGGACGCCGAATCCGCCGCCGAAAAGGCGCTGCGTGAGGCCGAGGCGAAGATCCAGGCCTTCGAAGCAGAAGCCAAGGCCCGTGTCGATGAGGTGACCAAGGCGGCCCACAAGGAAGGCTTTGACCAAGGCAGGGAAGAGGGCTACAAGGAAGGCAAGAACGAGGTCGAGCGCCTCGTCGACCGGTTGCACGTAATACTCGACAGGGCAATGGACAAGCGTGGCGAAATCCTGGAGCAGACCGAGGCTCAGGTCGTCGAGCTCGTGTTGCTGATAGCCCGCAAGGTCGTCAAGACCATATCGGAGAATCAAAAGAACGTGGTGCTCTCCAATGTGGCACAGGCATTGCGCAAGCTCAAGACAAGAAGCGATGTGATTATCAGGGTCAACCTGGCCGACCTGCAGTTGACGACGGAGCATGCGAAAGACTTCATAGAGAGCGCCGAAAACGCCAAGAAGCTGTCGATAGTCGAGGACATGGGCGTCGATCGTGGCGGCTGCATCATCGAGACGGACTTTGGCGAAATCGATGCGCGCATCCAGAGCCAGCTTCACGAGCTCGAGGAGAAGATCCTCGACATCTCGCCTATCAAGGCCCGCGGAAAGGTGCAGTAATCACGTGGACCTCATCGGCAAGTATCTTGACGTCGTAGAGCGTTCCGATCCAATCAAGTATACAGGGCGCGTCATCAAGGTGCAGGGCCTGCTTGTTGAGAGCAAGGGGCCACAGGCCGTGGTTGGGGAGCTGTGCCAGATCCTCATACCCAGGCTGGGTACCGTCGCATGGGCGGAGGTGGCCGGACTGCGTGACGAGACTGTCCAGCTCATGTCGTATTCGATTCTGGATGGCATCGAGGTGGGATGCACGGTAATCGCAACCGGAGAGATGCTGCAGGTTCCTGTTTCGGACAAGTTGCTTGGCCGCGTTCTTGATTCCATGGGCAAGCCTTCCGATGGCAGAGGGGACATCGCGTCATCCCGCTATTACCCCGCCGTGGCAAGTCCGCCCGATGCCATGAGCCGCAAGCGTATCCGGACCAGGATCTCTTCTGGCGTGCGCTCGATAGACGGCATGCTGCCGCTTGGCCGCGGGCAGCGCATAGGCATCTTCGCGGGCTCGGGAGTAGGCAAGTCAACGCTCCTGGGCATGATGGCGCGCAACACCAATGCCGACATCAACGTGATTGCCCTGATAGGTGAGCGTGGCCGTGAGGTCATGGAATTCATAGAGAATGATTTGGGCAAGGAAGGCCTTGCGCGTTCGGTCCTTATAGTCTCGACATCCGACACGCCACCGCTTGCCCGCCTGCGTGGCGCCTATGTAGCCGCCGCCGTCGCCGAGTATTTCAGGGATCTTGGCAACGATGTATTGCTGCTGTTTGACTCGGTGACCAGGTTCGCGCGGGCCCAGCGGGAGATAGGACTCGCGATAGGCGAGCCGCCTACGACTCGTGGATATACACCGAGCGTTTTCGACTCTCTGCCAAAGCTGCTTGAGCGATCGGGAACATCCGACAAAGGGTCCATTACCGGTGTATACACAATCCTGGTCGATGGCGACGACATGGACGAGCCGATCGCCGACACCGTGCGCGGCATTCTGGACGGCCACATCGTGCTGTCACGCAGGTTGGCCGAGCGATACCATTATCCGGCCGTCGATGTTCTCAAGTCGATATCCAGGCTATCCCAGGCGGTGACCGGGCCGACTATGCAGAAGGCCATGGGCATAGTGAGGCGGCTCTTGGCCACCTACGAAGAGTCAGAAGACATGATCAATATAGGCGCCTACGTCAAGGGCACCAATCCGGGTATCGATGAGGCCATAGACAAGCGTGCCGCGATCGAGGCTTTCCTGATACAGGCAGTAGCCGAGCGGGCTCCCATAAGCGATACCATCAAACGGTTGGGCGAGATTGCCGGCCTGGCCATACCGCAATCGGAGCTGACGGCATTTGCGGAACCGGACCATCGTCCATTTCAGAAGACATCCAGTTCCATCGAAGACGCGACGGGAGACGGGTTCGAAGATCTCGACTCTGCCGCCGCGACGGAGGTGAGGTCATGAGGCGTTTCGCCTTCGGGCTGGAGCGCGTGCTTGAAGTGCGCGCGTACAAGGAGCGTCTTGCCGAGGCCGTGCTCGCTGAAAAGTCCGGAGTATGCGCGGCGCTTCAAATGAAGCTTGAAGACAATGCCAGGGCCACCTTGGTCGCGGGCCGTGAACGATGCAGGCCTGGCGGCAACGCAGCCGATTACCGGGCAGGAGAGCTGTATGCGGTGCGCCTTTCCCAGGACCGGGACAGGCTCATGAAGGCATTGGCGCTTGCGGAGGCTGAACGCGAGTCGGCCAGGCTTGTCTTTGTGGAGGTCAGTATGTCCAGACAAGTTGTCACGAAGCTCCGCGATCGTGAGGAAGCGGCCTACTACAAGCTGATTTCCCGCGAAGAAATAAAGATGATGGACGAGCTTGCCTCGGGCGCCCGCGAGCGCCTGAAGGCGGGACGTCCGTAAGAGGGGTACCATGGCTTCGTTTGGCAGGCAGCGAGTGTTCGGCAGGATTGTCGTCATGCTCATCATGATAGTGGCGCTGGCACTTGGGGGAATATTCTGGTTTGACTACCTGGGTGTTGTCGACGCAAAATCGATCTTTGCCCCAGCCCTGCGCCTGGCCGGTGTCAAGACCAGAACCGGTCAGGCTTTGCCCGCCGATTCACCCACCTTGCTCGACGACGAGCGCTTCTCAAAACAGATCGCCGCAGTTGAAGCGATGCGCCAGGAGCTCGACCAGCGCGAAAAAGCCGCCACCGAACGTCAGGCCGCGGTCGAGGCGATGGCTCAGGAAATAGCGGATCGCACGAAGGCTCTCGATGAACGAGAGAATTCGTTCAAACAATTGACAGAACGGTACGAGAATAGAAGAGCCAATGTAGAGCAGAACGCGCGGTACCTGACCGGCATGCCCCCTGCGGACGCGGTCAAGATTCTTGCCGCTTCCGATGACCAGACGGTTATAGACGTCCTTCGGGCAGTCGAGGAACTGGCCGCGAAGAGTGGCGAGGCATCGGTCGTTTCGTACTGGCTGTCGTTGTTGCCGCCGGACAGATCTGCGGCCATACAGCGCAAAATGAATGTGAAACCGGCGTCATTGGAGTAGATCGTCAGCGCCTTTCAGGCTGGCGAATCGATGCCAGACGCGAAAGGAGCCCGATCGATGCTCGCCATACCGCGGATTCAGGCCGTCTCCGATGGCATGAATTCCGCAGCTCGCCCGAAAGTCGCGGATCGCGCGACATCGGGCACCAACACCTTTATCAAAGTGCTCTCCGGGCTGGTTGGCCAAAAATCAACGCAAGGCATTTTAGCCAACAGCCGCAGCTCCATTCCCGGCGTCGTGGCACAGGCTGCCAACAAGTCAGGCAAACCTTCAGCCGATCCTGGGCAGAAATCCGAGGTCCATTCAAACGTCAAGACTGCGACGGCATTGGTCAAGCACGACGCCACGATAGCCGCCACGGCCGCGAAAAGGAATGGGAGTCCGATATCCGATGGAGATGCATCCCGGACCGAGAAGAGCCAGGAAAGCAAGAAGCGGAATCGCGGTTCCAGTGACGCTGGCGATGCCATCGCTTCGACAGCCATCGCATCTCGCTCGCTCGTTTCCGGTCAGGTGTCTGCGGTACGGAACGCGACGGAGACATCAGGGAACCGCAATGGCATTGGCGGCGGCAAGGCTTTTGAGACCATCGGGACCGGGACCGAAACGCGGACCGACGGCACCAAGGTATCTGTCGTGGACCTGCGCCTGAATGCGCGCCTGAAGGCGGCTCGTCAGGAGCCGGATGCCGATGGCGGTGAAGGCAAGGGTGGCAAGAAGTCAACATCAGGCGAGGCGACGCACGCTGCAACGGTACCCGATCATGGGAACATTAACGCCGGTGAACGTCTTGGGGCTGGTCCAGGAATCACTGGCACCCAGGCAGCCGAGTCATCGCCCAAAGCGCCAGCAACCAGTCATGGATCCTTTGCCGAATCGCTGGCCGCCCGTCTGCGCGATGGAGCCGCCGATATAGTCCGATCAGCCCAGGTAGTGCTCCGAAACGGTGATGTGGGCCTGATCCGCATGCGGCTGGAGCCTGAAACGCTGGGAGGCGTCAAGATAGAGCTCAAAATGGCCGAGAAACAAATAAGCGGCAGGATCATTGTTGAATCCGATATTGCCGGCGAGGCCTTCAGGTCGTCGATCGATGCGCTGAAGGATGCATTCGCCGAGAGCGGTTTCGATGTCAGGTCGCTTGAGGTCGAGGTCAGGAATGGCATGGCTTCTGAAGCTGGAACCGATGGTCGGAATGCCAACAATGGTTCTTCCGGCTCAGGCGATGGACCATACTGGAGCCGATCGCTGCGGGAACTTGACGCGGCGGTGCCAACGATATCGAGGAGCGGTCGTGATGGCCTGCTCAATGTGCTTGTGTGATAGAAGGAGTAATCCATGGACATAGATTTGCGGATGAGCCAGACCGATGCGTCCAGAACCAAGTTACAGGTCGACACGCTGAACAAGGAGCTGGGTGGTGGCAAACCGTTCAAGCCTGATCTCGACAAGGATGACTTCCTCAAGATCCTTATTACGCAGCTACAGAACCAGGATCCGACCAATCCCATGCAGGACAAGGAATTCGTAGCGCAGATGGCGCAGTTCTCGTCGCTCGAGCAGATGACCAATATGGCCACCAACTTCGGCAAGCTTTCGAGCGTGCTCAATTCCAGCGAGGCGCAATCGCTGCTTGGCCGCACCGTGGAGATAACCGACGGTGACAAGGCGATATATGGCAAGGTATCGCAGGTTGTTCGCGGAGAGTTCCCGCTGGTGATGGTAAACGGTTCATTCTATGACCTTGAACAGGTCAGCAAAGTCGAAGAGTAGGAGGCGCCGATATGATGCGCTCGTTGTATTCAGGCGTCGCGGGTCTCCAGAACCACCAGGTTCGCATGGACGTGCTCGGCAATAACATAGCCAACGTCAACACCACCGGTTTCAAGAAGGGCAGGGCGAATTTCCAGGACCTCCTGTATCAACAGATGTCCGGCGCCGCCAAGCCGACAACCGAAGTCGGCGGCATCAACCCCAAGGAAATTGGTCTCGGCATGTCGATCGCGTCGATAGACACGATCCATACGCAGGGTTCGCTGCAGACTACCGGCGTGATGACCGACCTGGCGATACAGGGCAACGGCTTCTTCGTCCTGGCCAAGGGTGAATCAACATTGTTTACCAGAGCCGGTGCGTTTGGTCTCGATGCTGAAGGCCGACTCGTCAATCCCGGCAATGGCTATCGTGTCCAGGGATGGAATGCGCAGACCGTCAACGGTATCGAAGTACTGAATACTTCCGGAGCCCTCGATGATCTGGTGATCCCGGTGGGATCCAAGGACCCGGCCCACGCGACCGAACAGGTCAACATGGCCTGCAACCTCGACAAGCGGCTTCCTGAAATTCCGGAAGGCGCTGCCGCGGAGACTATCAGGCAGGGTACCTGGCGCATCGAGGAGAAGCTGTATGATACCTTCGGCCAGCAGCATATCATGCGTGTTGAATTTGCCCGCGTTCCCGGACAGCCGAATCAGTGGCAGGGCACCGTGGTGATAGACCCCGAAGCCGCGACTCCGACAAACACCGCCGTGGGACTGACTCCCCAGGGCGTACAGGGCAACACGTTCACTGTGGAGTTTGACAACCTTGGCACGCTCAGGCGCGTCGTCGATGGTCAGGGCAACCCTTCAGGCGAGCAGGGTCAGCTGTCGATGCAGGTAGCATTCGATGTAGCCAATTCTACGCCGGTCGCTGGAGGAGCTCCGAACAGGCAGACCTTCTCTCTTAACCTGGGGACGGCGGGCAGTGTCCGGAACACGGTTACCCAGTTCGCCGAGGCCTCGAGCACCAAGGTGTTCGAACAGGATGGCTATGGCATGGGTTACCTGGAGAACTTCAAGATCGACCAGGCTGGCAAGATTACGGCAGTCTATTCCAACGGATCAACCAGGACTCTCGGCCAGGTGGCACTCGCTACTTTCACCAACCCGAATGGACTCGAGAAATCAGGCGAGACAAACTTCCTGCGATCAAACAACTCTGGCATGGCGAACATCGGGCCTTCCGGCATAGCTGGCAAAGGCAAGCTGATAGCCGGCGCGCTGGAAATGTCAAACGTTGACCTTGCCGAGCAGTTTACCGACATGATCGTAACGCAGCGCGGATTTCAGGCCAACTCGAAGACCATCCAGACCTCGGATCAGATGCTGCAGGAACTGCTGACACTGAAACGGTAATGATCCGGTAAGATGAAAGGAGACGGTGCACGATGATAGAACTGACCAAGATGTCGGGAACCGTCTTCTGGCTCAACCCACACCAGATCGAGTATATTGAGGTCGTTCCCGATACCTCGATAGTCATGCTTTCGGGCAAGCACCTGGTAGTTCGTGAGAGTGTCGCCGAGGTGATATCGAGGATAGTCGCCTATCGTCGCCAGATAGGCGCCTTCAAGAACGAGGAGTAGCGGATGGATATAGCGTCGATACTGGGATTCGCAGGTGGCTGGGTAGCCATCATAGGGTCCATGATTCTCTCCCGCAACTCAATCGCTACCTATATCGATATGGCGTCTGTATTCATGACCGTATTTGGTTCCTATATGGCCCTGATGCTCAACTTCAGCCTCAAGGACACGCTTGGCATATTCAAGGTTATGGGCCTGGTCTTCAAACTCCCCGATTTCGGGGAGATGAAGATCGCCGAGGCTCTGTTGTCGCTTTCGGAGAGGGCCAGACGCGAGGGCATACTATCGCTCGAAGAGGAAATTGAAGGCATAGAGAACGCCTTCATGAAGCGCGGCCTGCGCATGGTCGTCGATTCAACCGATCCAGAGGTCATACGGAACATCCTGGAGAACGAGCTGTCCCAGATGAATGACCGGCACGGTCAGAAACTCAGGATGTTTGACCAGTGGGCCAAGCTGGCTCCTGGTTTTGGGATGTTGGGCACGGTTCAGGGACTGATAGGCATGCTCAAGAACCTGGCGGACAAGAGCTCCATCGGACCGAACATGGCCGTGGCCCTGATCACCACATTCTATGGCGCCATCATGGCCAACTTCATGTTCATTCCGATGATGGGCAAGCTCGCTGGCCAGGACGCCGACGAAACCAAGGTGATGGAGATGGTCATCGAGGGTGTGCTTTCGATACAACAGGGTGATAATCCCCATATACTCCAGATGAAGTTGACAGCGTATCTGGCGCCGACCAACCAGAAGAAGCTCGAAGAGCTTCATCCCCAGACCTGAGGCGGGTGACATGGCGCGAAAGAAGAAAGAGCAGTCGCTCGGCGGCATAGGCGAATGGGTACTTACCTATGGCGACATGATGACCCTGCTGCTGTGCTTTTTTATCGCCCTCTTCGATACGTCTGATGCGGACATCGTGCAGATGAACCAGATGATTTCCAGCCTCAACAATATAGGCATGGGAGCCAATACGGGTGGCAACTCGCTCTCTGTGGGACGCCTTTCGGAGCTTGGCAATTCAATAAACAGCCTGCCATCTATGGAGAAAGGCAAGGTGCTCGGGACGGCCAAGAAGAAAGCGGTGTCCTTGTTCCAGCCCGAGATCAAGTCAAACAAGGTGCGCATCAGTTCCGATGAGCGCGGCCTCGTCATATCACTGGCTTCCGATGCGTTCTTCAGGCCCGCGAGCGCGGACATCAACATAGAAGAGACCCGTACGATGCTCGTGCGGTTGGCCGAGTTGCTCAAATCGAAGGAGCTGGAAGGCCGAAAATTCAGGATCGAGGGGCACACCGATTCGTCTCCGACCGATCCCGCGGGGTCGTGGCAGTCGAATTGGGAGCTGTCGACGGCCAGAGCCTTGACCATACTGCATTATCTAAGCGACTTTGGTGCTCCGGAGTCCAGATTCCAGGTTGCTGGCCTCGCCGCCACCGTGCCAATAGCCAGCGATGCGACAGAAGAAGGGCGCGCGTATAACAGGCGTGTCGATATCATCATTCTTGACGAAGGCCATCTATGATGTCCGGAGGTAACGAGCCATGAGCGACGAATTTGAGAAGACCGATTTCAACGAGACGCCCGATGTTGTAGAAAAACCAAAGGGCAAGGGCGGCGGCAAGGCCATACTCGGGCTCCTCAAATGGATAGCGCTGGGCTTGGGAGCCGTCATATTCATAATCGTGATAGTCGTCGTGACAGTGGGCATACTGAACAAGCAGGCCAAGCCCATGACCACGGTTCCGACTTCGGAGGATTATCAGTCAGCGGCTCCTATATGGGCCACCTTCACCGCCATCGACCAGATTGTAACGAGTACGATCGACGAGCAGCCGTGGGCCGTGATGGTCAAACTCAGCCTTGCCTATGATCCCACAGACAAGGAAACGCAGAACGAGCTTACCTCCAGGAAGTATCAGATCCAGGATGCCTTGCGCAATTTCTTCAGCACCAAGAAGATAAAGGAGCTGATGCCTGATCGTGAGAGCGAGCTCAAGGAAGAAATCCGGGAAATGCTCAACCGCATGCTCTCCAAACCCTCGCTCAAGGATGTGTACTTTCAGACATTCTCGCGCAACCAGATGTAGGCCTGATGCTACTGGCCAAGGCCGCACAGGAGCCGAGGCTTGACGTTGCGAAAAGTACGGTTCTGTGCAATGATGTATGACGGAGTTACCAGATGACTGAAGTCCTTTCCCAGGACGAAATAGACCAGCTCCTCACAGCCATCAATGCGGGTGATACATCGCTTGAGACGGTACAATCCGCAACCGACTCGCGCAAGATCAAGATATACGATTTCAGGCGGCCGGACAAGTTTTCCAAGGAGCAGATGCGTACCGTGCAGAACATGCACGAGACCTTTGCCCGCCTGACCACCACCAGTCTTTCGGCCTCGTTGCGGATATTGGTCAACGTCCACGTGGCATCGGTGGATCAGCTGACCTACGAGGAATTCATCCGATCCATTCCAACGACCACGACTCTGGCCGTCGTAAGCATGGATCCGTTGAAGGGCCAGATAATCCTGGAGATAGATCCGGCGGTTACCTTTACCATCATCGATCGGTTGTTCGGCGGCGCGGGCGAAGGCTCCAAGCTGACCCGCGAATTGACCGATATCGAGCATTCCGTCATGGAAGGCATAATCGTCAAGATACTGGGCAACCTTCGCGAAGCCTGGACCCAGGTTATCGACCTACGGCCGCGACTATCCCAGATAGAGGTGAACCCTCAATTTGCGCAGATTGTGCCGCCGACGGAGATGGTCGTGCTCGTGACGCTGGAGACCAAGATCGGCGATGTCGAGGGCATGATGAATCTATGCATCCCTTACCTTACCATAGAGCCAATAATATCGAAGCTTTCGGCCCAATACTGGTATTCGTCGGTGCGACGCGGAGCCACGACAGAAAACCTCAACATTCTCAAGGAAAAACTGTCAACCATAGACGTGCCCGTTATTGCGGAGATAGGCAGGATTCAGGTAACGGTGCGCGATGTGCTCAATCTGAATTTAGGCGACATAATCAGGCTTTACAATGTCAGGGTCGACGACCCCATGGTGCTCAATGTTGGCAACAAGAAGAAGTTCCTGTGCCGCCCAGGCGTAATAGGCAAGAAGATGGCGGTACAGATCAGCAAAAAGCTCGAGGAGCTAGGTCAGCAGGAATACGAGGAGCTGGCCGCGGAAGGTGAGGATTCATATGAGTGATGGCGCTCTCTCCCAGGATGAGATAGATTCCCTGTTGGCGGGTCTCGATCCTGGCACGGGCGGCTCAGGGTCCTCCAAGGCTTCCGCTTCCGGGCTCCAGCCAGCGGAGATCCAGGCCTTCAGGTCGATTCTGGCCGGGCTCAGCGATACGCATGCTCAGACGGTATCGATGATGACCGGCAAGGATGCCACCTTCTCGCAACCAAAGGTCGATCAGACCAACCGCGACGGTATGTTGCCGTCCCTGCCCGATGAGGTGCTCGCGGTCAAGATAGACATGGTTGGCGGAATCCGCGGTGACCACCTGTTCCTGGTGCCCAAGGATACGGCACTCAAGATAGCATCGCTGGCCAACCAGGATGAATCGCTCTCCGACCTTGACGAGATGGGAATATCGGTTGTTTCCGAGTGCGTTTCCAGCATGACCGGTTCGGCCATCAATGCATTCACCGAGAAGAGCGGCAACCGGTCGATTCAGTCAGACGTAGCCGATGGAGCGTTCGGACCAAAGGCGATAGCGCGATTTCCTTCCGGTGATTTCATACGTGTCGCCTATGATATCGTGATCGATGGCGCTCCGCTTAAACTCTGGGAAATATACTCGCAGTCGTTCGTCAAGGACATAGCCACCGCATCAGGAGTCCAGGTTTCCCCCCAGCAGGCGAACGCCCCGATGGGCGGTCAGCAGAACGCGATGGGCGGGATGCAGCAGATGTCCGGGATGCAGCAGCAGATGGGATATCAGCAACCTATGTACCAGCAGCCTATGATGGGCATGCAGCCCCAGGGCATGTATCAGCCTCAGATGATGTCTCAGCCCAATGTCCAACCGGTTCAGTTTGCCAACCTTGGCTCGGGTCAGTCATCACAGGAAGCGGGCAACATTGGGTTGATCATGGATGTCTACATGGAGCTGACCGTAGAGCTCGGTAGAACCAAGAAGCTGATCAAGGATATTCTGGGAATAGGTGAAGGTACAATCATAGAACTGGACAAGCTGGCCGGTGAGCCGGTTGATATCCTGGTCAATCACAAGCTGATAGCCAAGGGTGAAGTGGTGGTCATCGATGAAAATTTTGGAGTCCGCGTAACAGAGATCGTGTCGCCCATGGAGCGCATGGCCGATCTCAGTTGAGTCATTTCCGTCAATATGCAGGCACCTCGACAGAGGTGCCTTTTCTTTATTATCCATAGACTTGTTGCCATTTGAGCCATTACAGGATACACTGTCGGCCGGAGGGGAAGTTGAAAAAGTCCATCCGTATTCTTGGCGTGGCAACGCTGTTCCTGCTTCTAGCCGTGATGGCTTGGGGACAGAATGCAGCCACCGCGCCGAAATCAGCTTCCGGAACGCAGGCGGGTACAGAGGCGGCAGTAGATGAAAAGGCCCTGACGTTGGCGGATCCTGGTACTACCAACGGAGCGGCTGCCGGTACCGGCTCGTCATCGATCGTACCCTACATCTTCCGCATGATCATCGTTCTTGCTCTTGTAATCGCATCCATTTATGGGCTTTATGCGTTGCTCAGACGATCCGCCAGGCAGCGTGCGCCAAGCGATTCATACCTGAGAGTACTGGCAACAACCAACCTCGCAGTGGGCAGGAGCCTGCACGTGGTTGCTCTTGGGGACAAGGCATGGTTGATTGGATCGACAGATTCCGCCGTGTCTCCGGTTGCGGAGATTGTGGACAAGGAGCTGATCGATGCTCTGGCCCTGCGCGCTGCGGAATCGCCTGAGACCCCGCGGAGGGATTTTGGAAGCATGCTGATGACGCTCCTGGGCAAGAAGGGGCCGCGATCGTCGACATCGGCCGACGCGAGCGACTTTTTCAGCAAGCAACGTGATCGCCTGAAGAAATTCTGACCTCGACACTCGTTCTGGGACCTTGACTGCGTCGTGGAGGATGGCGTGCGAAGACTCACTATGTGTATTGTTCTCTGTGTCATGGCCATCGCCACGGCCAGCGCACAGGATACTGCCGCGGGAGCGTTTCCGGCGACACCCGCCGATACCGCGCGGAGCATTCCGGTTCCTTTGCCTCAGCCTCGGGTCAGAGCATTTCCTGGAGGAGCCGCGACCGCGACCACCGCTATTCCGCAGAATCTGCCTGTCGTGCCATTCGTCGATCTGTCGGTGCGCTCTCCCACTACCGGCAAGGAAGTAGCATTCAGCCTTCAACTGCTGCTATTGCTGACTGTCTTGTCGCTGGCACCGAGCCTCCTCATTCTGGTGACAAGTTTCCTGCGCGTCTCGATCGTTCTTGACTTTGTCAAACGAGCCCTGTCCCTGCAACAGGTTCCACCCGGACAGGTTCTGATGGGCATAGCCCTGTTTCTGACCATATTCATCATGTGGCCCACGTTCGATCAAGTGTATACGCAATCGATTAAGCCATTGTCTGAAGGCACCATCGGTGTTGAAGACGCATACAGGGCCGCCGAGAAGCCATTCCGTCTCTTCATGTACGCCCAGATGAAGCGTGATCCCGAGAATATCAGGCTCTTCATGACGATGCGTGGTCTGCCCAAGCCTCAATCATTGGCCGATGTTCCAACGTACGTACTGGTGCCGGCTTTCATCCTCAACGAGCTGACCATAGCGTTCAAGATAGGAATTCTCCTGTACATACCGTTCATAATCATCGACATGGTCGTAGCATCGACATTGATGTCGATGGGCATGATCATGTTGCCTCCGGTCATGATATCAACGCCGTTCAAATTGATCCTCTTCGTGCTTGTGGATGGATGGAATCTGATGGCCAGGCAACTCGTCGAATCCTTCTTGAGGAATAGTGTATGAATATCGGGCAGATATCCGGTTTGATGACTGGCGCGATCATGGAGATCGTTATTCTTGCCGCGCCAATACTCATAACGGCGCTGGTCGTTGGTCTTATCGTCAGCATCCTGCAAGCCACGACGAGCATCCAGGAGCAGACGCTTACGTTTGTGCCCAAGATAGCCGCGATCATGCTGGTACTGGCGCTGCTCGGCGGCTGGATGTTCAGCCACCTTGGCGAATATACCAAGCAGCTCTTCGCGCTGATACCGGAACTCGCTGGATGAGCCACCTGGGGTTCGGCGGGAGAACTCGATGCTGAATGAAATTGTTGCCAAGGCTGATCTTTTTTTCATTATCGCGGTGAGGATTCTCGCGATGGTAGAGACCGCACCGTTGCTCTCGGGCGACGGTATTCCGCAGGTCGCCAAGGTCGGTCTGGCAGGTTTCGCAGCCGCGGCGGTTTTCCCGTGGGTTCGCGATGCCGGGTACCCGATTCCCGCAGACGCCGCAGGATACTTCGGGGCCATAATCGGCGAAGCCATGATCGGCATTATTATCGGCTTCTTCCTGACCATGGTCTTTAGCGCGTTTACAACCGCCGGTCAATTCTTCTCGTTGCAGATGGGTTTCGGCGCGTCTGAAACCTACGATCCTCTGGCTCAACTTGAAATTCCGCTGATTGGCCAGTTCATGAACTTGATAGCCATGTTCGTGTTCGTTTCGACGAGCGGATTCCAGCGGCTGTTCCTGATAGGCGTGCGGGGGAGCTTCCAGGCGATCAGGGCCACAGACCTCCTGTCCCGCCGTGCTGACTTCCTGGGCTATGTCGCGGGCTCGCTCGGGGCATTGTTCCAGAACTCCCTGATCCTGGCCTTTCCAATTTTTGGAACGCTGATCCTGGTCTCTGTAACCACGGGACTTTTGTCCAGGGCCGCACCCCAGATAAACCTGTTGACGGAAGGCTTTCCTATTTCCATTCTGGTCGCATTTCTCCTGATGGCAACAGCCATGCCATTCATGATCGAGGCTTTCTCGACGCTCATAGATGGTGGTTTTACAACCATAGCATCCATCCTTTCAGGTCGAGGTTCATGATGAGCCTGGACATGCAGGCAACGCATATCGATGACCTCTCTCACGTGCACCTGCAGTGGTTTGCGCCCGAGGATGAGGGCAAGACCGAAGAGGCTACCGAGTACCGTCTCAGAAAAGAGCGGGAAGAAGGTCGAGTCGCCAAGAGCCCTGACCTCGTAGCGGCGATCGGTCTGCTCCTGTCGTCGGTTGCCTTGGCCATATTTGGTCCATGGATATTCACGGGCCTTAGAGATATGACACGCTGGTTTCTGACCGTCTCGATTGAACTCGATCCCAGGACAGACGCGGCTCCGCTGGGTGGTGCGTTTCTATCGTATTTTGCTCGCCTGACAGTTCCAATCGCCATCGTCGCCCTGGTCGCAGGCATCTTTGGCAATCTCCTGCAGACAGGCTTTCTGTTCACGACAAAACCACTCAAGCCGGACTTCAAGAAGATCGTGCCCAAGTTCGGCCAATACTTCAAGCGTACACTGTTCTCGGGCGAGGCATTGTTCAATGTTGCGAAGTCCCTGTTCAAGATCACCATCATCGGCGTGGTCGCATACCTCAATATAATGGCCGAGGTTCCGCGGCTGATGCACCTGTTCTCGTCAACGGTATGGAACTCCTTTGGGTTTGTCGCGGGCATTGTGATTCGCATCATCATTGAGACGGCGATACTGATGTTGGTGCTTGCGGTGCCCGATTATATTTTTCAGCGATATCAGTTCAAAAAACGGCTGATGATGACCAAGCAAGAGGTCAAGGAAGAGCACAAGATGTTCGAAGGCGATCCCCAGATCAAGGGGCGCCTCAAGGAACGCATGCGTGAGATCATGTCCAGGAACATGGCCATCAATGTGCCCAAAGCCGACGTGATAATCACGAACCCGACGCATTTTGCCGTTGCGGTGGAGTTTGATCCGGCTACCATGGCCGTGCCGACGGTTACCGCCAAGGGTGCCGACGAGATGGCTTTCAGGATCAGGACCATAGCCAGGGAACACGGCGTGCCCATCATGGAGAACCGGCCACTGGCGCGCGCCTTGTATGCCGAAGCCGATGTCGGTGACGCCATACCCGAGGCGTACTATGAGGCAATCTCGAAGATTCTGGCCCATGTCGCCAGGATCGACCAGCGTGTTGCGGAAAAATACGCAGCGATGGGGGCATCATGATGCGCTGGAGATGTCTCACGACACCGATGGTCGTTGTTGAATCGACTGATTTAGTATAGGCTCAAGGAATATAATGTCAGACACCAGACGGATATTGAAAGAGACATTCGCGAGCAACCTCTCCGATTACACCGTAGCGATCGCGGCCGTAGCGATCGTCATGATGATAATAATTCCGCTCCCGACCGTCCTGCTCGATGTCCTGATGTCGATGAATCTAGCGCTCTCACTGCTTATCCTTCTGCTGGTGCTGTCGGTACGGCGCGCGGTTGACTTCTCGGTGTTTCCAACAATGCTGCTGGTCTCGACCATCTTCGGGTTGGCCCTGAATATCTCGTCGACAAGGCTGATCCTGACCAAGGGCGTCAAGTTCGATGGGCGGATAGTCAGGGCGTTCAGTACCTTCGTCGTTGGCTCCGGCGGGACGAACGGTCTTGTTGTGGGCTTTATCATCTTCATAGTGATCATCGCCGTGCAGGCAATAGTCATAACCAAAGGCGCGACGCGTATTGCGGAAGTCGCAGCCCGATTCACTCTCGATGGCATGCCCGTAAAGCAAATGGCCATCGAGTCGGAATACAACTCCGGCGCCATCACCGAGGAAGAGGCCAAGAGACGCAAGGACGATGTCCAGCGCGAAGTTGATTTCTATGGTCAGATGGACGGCGCCAGCAAGTTCGTATCGGGCAACGTCACCGTAGGCATATTCATAAGCGTCATCAACCTGGTCGGCGGTTTCATAGTCGGCATGGTCATTCATGGAGAACCGTTCTCCGCGGCGCTCACGACGTATACCTCGCTGACGGTCGGCGACGGGCTTGTATCCCAGTTACCAGCTCTGCTCATTTCAGTTGCGACTGGCATCATCGTCACCAGGGCCAATAGCCAGGGCACGTTCGGTTCAGAGGTTACCCTCCAGTTTACCCAGAACGCGCGTATATACTGGATTGGCGCCGCGGTAATGGCTGCCTTGGCCCTGCTCCCTGGATTTCCATGGTATGTGTTGCTGCCCATAGCGTTTGCGATGGCCTACCTTGCCTGGAACCTGTCCAAGAAGGCCGTGCTGGAGTCGGACAAGGTCAAGATGAGGGCCGCCGAAGGGTCAGCCAGGAAGGCGGATTCACCGCAGGAGCTGTCGCCTGTCGTGCCGCTCGATCCCATCAGCCTTGAGCTTGGCTATGGCCTTATACCACTGGTCGACAAGGACAAGGGTGCCGAGTTGCTGGAGCGGGTCACTCGGATACGCAAGGAAAGCGCCATAGACATGGGCCTTGTCGTCCCGCGTATTCGCATCATAGACAATATGCGACTCGAACCGTCTGAATATTGTTTCAAGATACGCGGGGTCGAGATTGGCCGCGGCATAATACGTCTTGGCTACTACATGGCCATCAATCCAGGCGGTGTCTCCGAGGAGGTGCCGGGTGAGCGGGCCAAGGATCCTGCCTTTGGACTGCCGGCGGTCTGGATTTCTGAAGATGTCAGGGACAAGGCGGAGCGGGCAGGCTATACCGTTGTCGACGCGCCGAGCATCATAGCCACGCACCTCACGGAAATAATCAAGCGCTACGCGGCCGACATATTGGGAAGGCAGGAAATCCAGAGCATGCTTGATACACTCAAGAAGGACTATCCGGCTGTCGTCGAGGATGCCCAGAAGCATCTGTCGCTTGGCGAGATACAAAAAGTGCTGCAAGGCCTGCTTCGAGAGCAGGTTTCCATACGCAATCTGGTCGCCATACTCGAGACGCTGGCGGACTATGCTGGCGTCACCAAGGATCCTGGCTTCCTCATAGAAAAGGCGCGTCAGGCGCTGGGGAGGCAGATTTGCCTGCAGTATGCGGACACTGACAAGACAATCAGAGTCCTGACCATTGATCCAGGACTGGAACAGAAGATAATCGATGCGCGGGTCGATACTGCGGCAGGCGCTCTGTCGGCATTGGAGCCCGCTTTGCAGCGCCAATGGATCAAGGCCCTGACGCTGGCTGTCGCGGCGGTGCAGAAACAGGGGCACTTCCCGCTTATTCTGTGCTCCGAGGCCGCGCGGGCTCTGGTCAAATCCAGCACCGAGCGGGAGATACCGGACCTTGTTGTGCTTTCGGTTCCGGAAATTGTGGCCGACGTCCAGGTAGAGGCCATTGGCGAGATCAGGATAGAAGGATGACGCGATGCAATACCTGGTAGAACAAGGATCGAGCCACCGGGAAGTGCTTGAAAAGGTGCGTGCGCGGTACGGCGATGCCGCTCAGGTGCTGAGCCACAGGACGGTTCGTTCCGGTGGATTCCTTGGTCTTTTTGCCCGTGAGGCGGTCGAGATCACCTTCTACCTCAAGGATGATGCCGTTCGTGAAGGAGAGAAGAAGAAGTCCGATATAGAGGACGAGAAGCGTCGTTTGCTTGAACGGGTCAACCAGGAGCGAGCTATCCAGGAAGTGCTGTCCGAGGTCCGCTCTCTCAAGGAGACTCTTGTCGAATCTGCATCAAGACAGGCAAATCAGGAAAACGAGCATCCTACGCTTGCCGCCATTGACGCTGCGCTTATCGACAATGACTTTTCAGCCTGGTACCGTAACGAGCTTCTGGCCCGTGCGCGAGCTGAGTTCAGCCTGGAGGCGCTCTCTGATCATGATTCAGTGGTTGAGGCGGTTCTGGAATGGATAGGCGACACCGTACGCATCCCCACAGCGCCACGTCCGGTCAAGCCGCGGGTCATTGTACTGGTTGGACCGACCGGAGTCGGCAAGACGACGACAATAGCCAAGCTGGCGGCCTTGCATAACCTGGGCATCGGTGGCGTGACGCCTCAGGATGTCAGGATGATAACCATTGATAATTACAGAATCGGTGCCAAACAACAGATAGAAACGTATGGATCGATCATGCGCGTGCCCGTATCGAGCGTCGAGACCGCGGGTGATCTAAGACAGACCATTGCGATGTATCGCGACACCGACTTGATTCTTGTCGACACGATAGGCAAGAGTCCCCGGGATGCGGTGCGGCTGGCGGAGATGCAACAGATACTCGACGCCTGCGGGCCTTCTGCGGAGGTCTATCTTGCAGTCGCTGCCACGACAAAGACCCAGGACATGCTCGATATATTCAGGCAGTTCGAGCCATTCCGGTATCGTGGTATCGTCGTCACCAAAATGGATGAAACCGGAAGAGTAGGAAACGTGCTGTCGGCGCTCGCCGAGACCGACAAGGCCGTGGCATGGGTCACCGATGGACAGAAGGTACCACAGGACATAGCGCCTGCCCATCCACTGCGCTTTCTTATGAATCTCGAAGGTTTTATGCCGAATCGACCGAAACTTGAAGAGAGGTACGGCCCTGTTTCTCGATGAACGCGGGCCGCGATGGCCAGGCCGTACCGGCCAGCACTGGAGATATTAGTATGGAAGATCAAGCGCAGAAACTCAGAGAACTGATGGGCGCCAAGAAACAAGGACCGCAAGCGGCAAAGAAGACCAGGGTCATTACCGTGGCAAGCGGCAAGGGCGGCGTCGGCAAGACCAATCTATCCGTCAATATGGCCATAGCCTATGCCCGTATAGGCAAGCGCGTGATGGTGATGGACGCGGATCTTGGCCTCGCCAACGTCAACATCATCTTGAACATCATACCCAAGTACAATCTCTATCATGTGATACGCAAGCAGAAGACCATGAAGGATATCATTCTTGATACTGAATACGGAATCCAGATACTGGCTGGTGCGTCGGGATTCTCCAAGATAGCCAACCTTAATGAGGAAGAGCGGCAGAACTTTATCACCGAGCTCTATGCGCTCTCCAACGTCGATATTATCATCATCGATACCAGTGCAGGCGTCTCAAGCAATGTGCTGTCGTTCGTCGCCGCCGCTGACGACGCGATAATAATCACAACACCAGAGCCAACCGCCATTACCGACGCGTATGGCATCATAAAGATAATCGCCACGGAGGTGGAGAACCTCAATATTGGCCTGAAACTGGTAGTGAACCGCGTCAAGAATGTCACCGAGGGTCGCAAGGTCGCGGAGCGCATCATCAATATTTCAGGGCAATTCCTCAACCTCAAGGTCGAGTACCTTGGATGCATATATGAGGATCCAATCGTACCGGCCTCCGTGCTCAAGCAGAAGCCATTCATAGTGCAGGACCCCAAGTCAAAGGCCGCGATTTCGGTACAGCATCTTGTAAGCCGCATCGAGAAGACGGAGTTTGTCGATGATAGGGGCATAGGGAGGCTGATCAAGAAGCTCTTCGCCAGGGAGTGATCCTTGGCAGAGCAAAGCAAAGCTTGACGCGGCAAGGGCTTATGCCTTAATCTTCCAAGACGTGGGAGGGTACCAGGCCGGTGGACTCGAGTCTTCGCGCGTCCGCCTTTGCGGGGCTCGGCGCATTCATACTATCATGCCTCATTGCACTCCTTGCGCGCGTACCTTTCGGTGTGCTCCTCATGCGTGCTATTCTATCTGGATTGGCCTTCGGGGCCTTTGTCTATGGTTCCATCATCGTCTTTCAGCGCTTCATGCCTGAATTGCTCGATGGAACAGCGGTGAAGGAATCCGACGCTTCGATGCTCGGCTCGGTGGTAGATATTGTCGTTCCAGGAGGAGAATACGAGCACGCAGGTTCGGAGCGATCTGCCTCTATCGGGTATGATGGTGCAATACTGTCGTCCGAACAGGGCCCGCGTGCTGGCATAGACTCTGGCGAGCTTGAGCGTGAAGTTGCCGATCTGCGGACGGACAGCCTGGTGGCTTCTGATCCGCAGACCTTCGATCAACAGGGGGTTGAGTCCGGGAATGTCGGCTCTCCGATGGCTCCGCGGCCATCCGTCGGGCTCGATGAGCTTGATACTCTGCCTGATCTTGAAGGGTTCAGTGATTCGTTCTCGAGCGGACCTGTCGGCGGATCGGACGGTTCCGATGACGGCAGCACGGCTGGACCGATGGGCGTATCCGAGTCCATGCCGACAGCCGGTTCTCCTGACAGCGGCCAGGATCCGGTGGTATTGGCGAAGGCTGTACAGACATTGCTTAGAAGAGACCAGAAAGGGCAATCATAGATGAATAATTCCCTGCTGGAGCATCATAGCGAGGAAGAGCTCTGGGCCGAATACAAGCGGCGCAAGGATCCTCTCATTCGTGAATCATTCATAAAACAATATGCTCCATTGGTAAAGTATGTGGCGGGCAAGGTCGCAGCCAATATGCCGGCCTCTGTGGAGTTCGACGATCTGGTGGGCTTTGGCGTATTTGGACTGATCGACGCCATAGACAAGTTTGATCCGGACAAAAACGTGAAGTTCAAGACCTACGCGGTCACCCGCATACGCGGTGCCATTTTCGATGAGCTCCGAAGCATCGATTGGGTTCCCCGTTCAGTACGTCAGAAGACCAAGGAGATAGAAGAGGCGATCATCGAAACCGAGGCGAAGCTTGGTCGCCCGGCGACTGATCAGGAGATCGCTGGAGCACTCGGGCTTTCCGAGGATGAATTCTCCAAGACTATGCTCAAGATATCCAGTACATCGGTGCTTTCTCTCAACGATATCTGGTATACCGCCGATGAAGCGGAACACATGACCATCGGTGACAGCATCGAGAGTCCGACAAGCCTCAACCCCGATGCCATCATCGAGCGCGACGAGATACGCCGTGTCATCGTGCAGGCGATACAGGACCTTCCTGAAAAGGAAAAGAAGGTGCTTGTCCTGTATTACTATGAAGAGCTGACACTGAAAGAGATTGGAAAGGTCCTTGAAGTGACCGAATCGAGGGTCAGCCAGCTGCATACCAAGGCCATTCTTAGGCTCAGAGCCAAGCTGACCCACTTTCGAAAGGGTATTGTATAAATGGCGGCGCGCATAGGCTTGGATGCGGTTCGTGAGCTGATGCGCCGATATCTCGATGAGGATGGCGACAAGCGATCGATACTTGCCGAAGGCGGCACCGTTGAGGAAGCGCTGCAGAGCGCCGCTGTCCAGCTGGATTGCCCAGTCGCCCGGCTTGAATATGAAGTGCTGGAGCGCGGCACCCAGGGTTTCATAGGACTCGGGAGCAAACGCTGGAAGATCAGCGCCTATGAAGGCGCCGCAAAGAAGAAAGTCGAAAGCGCCATTGATGACTCGCTTGGAATGCATCTTGATGTTCCGGTCGAGCTTCAACCGATGCAGAAGGACCAGGATGGGCAGGTCTTCGTGCGGTTTGCGCCCGATGGCGTGCTTATGAAGGTCACTCCACCTGAGGGCAAGGGCAGGAAGGCTACAGAACGTGTTGCGGTCGAGCGGCTGCATATGCGGGCCGTACATGACTTCGATGAACAGCTCGTCAGGGATGTCATAAAAGCCGCCGCGAACGAATGGGTTGTCGTTGGCAGGTTCATAGCGAACCCAGCCGCGGACGCCCTGCTGACCGTAGAAGTGGCGCAGCAGGAGATGGAAGCGCGCGTGGTCCTGACTCCACCCCAGCCTGGCGGCTGCGATCTTTCCAGAGATGTCATTCTAGCCTACCTTCGCAACAACCGGGTCGTGTTTGGAGTCATAGAAGAGGCATTGCAGGGACTGGAGGATGCGCCGCGATATCGTGAACCCATCCTTGTAGCGCAGGGGCAACGGGCTGAAAATGGCGAGGACGCGAGGATACAGTTCCTGTTCGAGACTGATCGGTCAAAGCTCAACCTTGAAGAGAAAAATGGCCGTGTCGATTACAAGGAACTGCACCTGGTACAGAACGTCGTCGAGGGGCAGGCTTTGGCACGAAAGATACAGGCAAAACAGGGCATCCCCGGACGCACGGTTACCGGCAAGCTGCTGCCTTCAAAGAACGGCAAGGATATTCAGTTGCCGCTCGGCAAGAATGTGCACGCGAGCGATGATGGTTTGACGGTCATAGCTGATGTCAACGGCGAGGCTACCTATATCAACAGCAAGGTAAACGTCGAGACTGTGTATACGATCAATGGCGACGTGGATCTCAAGTCGGGCAATCAATTCTTCCTGGGCACGATAGTGATCATGGGTAATGTAGAGGACGGATTCTCTGTCAAGGCTACCGGCAATATCGAGGTTCGAGGCAATGTTGGCAAGGCCGAGATTAGCGCCGAGGGTGACATAATTGTCCACCAGGGCATAACGGGCAAAGGCGCAGGCGTTGTAACTGCGGGCAAGAATCTGTGGGCCAAGTTCGTTGAGAACGCCCAGATTTTCGCGGGCGATAACGTGATCGTGACCCAGAGCATAATCAATTCAGAAATAACGGCGGAAAAGCGCATTGTTTGCGCCGGTGGCAAGCATGCTGCAATAATAGGCGGCCACTATCGCGCCTGTGAGGAGATCAATGCCAAGACCATTGGTTCGCTCACCGGTGGCGCCGAGACCGTACTCGAGGTCGGCAGCGATCCCAAGAGCAAGGCCCGAATGGATGAACTGGATGCAAAATTAAAGCTGCTGCAGCGCCAGCTGGATGAGCTTGACAAGAATATCTATACGCTCAACGAGACCAAACGTCAGCGCAAGACTCTGTCTGATGACAAGCAGGCGGTTCTTGACGAACTCACGCACAAGCGCGATGAGATAGCATCGGAGGCCGGCTCCATCAAGTCGGAATACGATACACTTCAGACCTACCTGAATAATCTGAAGGTCCGAGGCAAGGTGAGCGTTTCCGGAAGAATCTATCCGGGCACCAAGGTGATAATCCGGGATATTCATGAGGACATCAAGAACGAATACAAAGGGCTGACATTCTATCTGGAAAACATGATGATCAAGACCACCCGGTATGAAGAGGTCGAGGACGAAACCATAATGAGAGGCCCCCCCGATGCCCATAAATCCGATTGATCTACAAACCCTTTTTGTGCAACTCGGCCAGGTTGGGAAGCAGCAAGCCGCCGAGAAGGATGGCGCGGTATTGCACAGCATGCTCCATGGAGCCCAGATAAAGAAACTGGAAGACGAAGCGGCCAAGGCGATACAGAAGCCCAAGGATGATCAGACCGCAACCGAACCGATAAAGGATGAAGGCGGTTCTGCACATGGCGAACAAGAACAGGAAAAGAAGCGCGATGGTGATGCTCAGAAGAAGCCACAGCAGGAGACAATCAGTGATCCGGCGCTTGGTGGCCATATCGATATTTCCGGGTAAGCCATGAGCGCTGTCTTGATAGCACTGGCTGTACAGATAATCGTCGCCGTCGTTCTTATTGTATGGACCAGATCGCAGGTTCGCTCGGCATTGGGTTCCGGCGACGAGATAGCAAAGGTCAGGCGCGAAATCGGAGCGCTTATTATTGAACTCGACGCGAGTGCTGACCGCAACATCACGATAGTCGAGGACAGACTCAAGTCGCTCAAGGATCTGATAACAGACGCTGATTCCAGAATCGCGCTCTTGTCGCAAGAGCGAGCAAAGCGGTCAACCGAAGGCGTCGTGTATGACAGACTCGGCAGGGCATCGGAGTCGCGCCAGAAAGCGCTTGAAACAGGACGAGTGCAACCAACATTCCAGGCCATACCGCCAGAAATCGACGGCGCACAAATACAGCCAAGATCCGAACAAGCGATACCATTCATTCGATTTTCTGAAAAACCGTTGCCCATCGAAGAACCTTTTGCCGATGCCGTGCGCACACTGTCGCTGCGTGGGTTCTCCAGCGATGTGATTGCGGCCAGACTTGGCACGACCATTGCCGAGGTTGATCTTGTCATTTCGCTCGATGCCGAACGGGGCGGACAAATCGGGGAGCGATAGGGTGCACGGAGTCATCGGGCTTGATTTTGGCACTACCAACACGCTGTGCGCCTGGATGGACGGTGATATTCCTGTCATCGTTCCCAACGACCGCGGTGAACGTGCGACACCCTCTGTTGTCGCACGCGCCGACTCAGGCGAAACGCTCATAGGCTCATCCGCAAGGAGTCAGGCGCTGGCAGATCCCCGCTCGGCTGTCTTTGGCGTCAAACGTCTGCTTGGCAAGTCCAGGAACGTTGAATTTGCAGGCACTGCGAGTGCACCGGAAGATCTGGCAGCGGCCATCATCGGCAAGGTCCGTCGCGACGCTGAACGCTATCTCGGTTTTGATGTAGATACTGCTGTAATCACCGTTCCTGCACGATATGGCGACCCTCAGCGCAGGGCCGTGCGGGATGCCGCAGCGAGAGCCGGACTCAAGGCGGCCCGTATCATGAACGAGCCCAGCGCCGCGGCACTCGCTCGAGCCTGGGCGGCCGCCCGGGACGAGGCAGAGCGATTGGTGCTCGTCTATGATTTTGGCGGAGGCACCTTCGACGCCACGGTACTGAGAACCAAGGGCGGCTCGTGCGCTGTTCTGGCCAGTGAAGGGGACGACGGACTCGGTGGCATGGATATCGATGCGGCGTTGTACCACTATGTTGCTGACCGGTTCCGAAAGCAATTTGGTATCGATCCCGACATGGATGCCTATCTTTCACGGCTCCTCATCGATCTATGCGAGAAGGCCAAGATTGAACTATCCAGCAGGGACGAAGCCCTCATCGCCGTGCCCTTCCTGCGAAGTGCCGACGGGCTGGTCCATCCAAGCGTCAAGATAAGCAGATCGGAATTCGAGCGTATCGCCTCGCCTTTCATAGACCGCAGCCTTGCGTTGGTCGAGCGTGTACTTGGTATGGCTGCGGCGGGCACCACTGACATCGGTGCGCTTGTTCTGTCGGGCGGATCGAGTCGAATACCACTGGCCCAAAACCGGCTCAGTGATATGATCGGGGTCAAGGCCGATCCTCGGGTAAACCCCGAGGAGATAGTCGCTCTGGGCGCCTCGGTTGAAGCCGCCAGGATAGAGGGTCGGCTTAGCGGTCTGTCGTTCACCGATGTCGTATCAAGAACCTTTGGTCTTGAGATCGATGGTGGCAAATTTGTACCGTTGATAAGGAAGAATGAGCCATTGCCCTCATCGGGCCGGCGCGTCTTTACGACTGTTGAGGATTTTCAGAGATCGGTCGAGCTGCATGTACTGCAGGGTGACGAGTCATCAGCCAAGGCAAACGTGTCAGTCGGAAGATTCCTGCTGCCTGGCATTCGGATGGCATCCAAAGGCGAGCCCCGCATAGCAGTCGAGTTTTCCATCGATGAAAGCGATATGCTTCTGGTCAGGGCTCGCGACATGGATACCGGCGCGGAACAATCGATAGCGGTATTCGATGGCGCGCTGGACGCCAGATCACCGCTGGACAGGGTGCTGGCGCTGGCGCAGATTGCCAGGAGAGAAGCCGAGGGCCTCAAACTTGATGCGGCGCTTTCGTCAGAACTCGAGGAGCTGTTGAGGGCAGCGGCCATGTGCGCCGGCGACGACCAGAAGGCAGCGATGACGGCGACATTGCTTGAGGGGCTGCTGTCCGAGTTCTCGGCCCGTTCATCGCTTTCATCGACCGCGGCAGGCGGCCAGGGGCGCAAGGCTGAGCTGAAGGTGGCACGATGAGCGAGCGCACCATGTACCTCACGCTCGGGCTTGAGCCTGGCTCACCATCGGCTGAGATAAAGCGTGCATACAGGAATCTGAGCCTCAAATTGCATCCTGACGCGTCGCGTGATCCGCGAACCGCCCGTCGTTTCGCACTGGTCGCCAAGGCATATGAGTCGCTGCTTGTCATTGATCGCCAACGTCTGCCGCAAGCACCCAACCGCCTGCTGGAACCAGAACGTGTCGATCTATTCGCGCAGGGCACCATACTCGCCTCCAATCCGGATTCAGAATGCAGACGCGCCGCGGCAGGCCAGCTGGGTCTTTCCGGCAAGCGCAGCGCCTGGGTCTTTCTGCGGAAAGGGCTCTACGATGAGGATCAGCGTGTTGTCGAGGCCTGCGTTCGGGCTGCCGCAGTGCTCGGGCTGGTTCAGGGTTCTGCGGAGATAGCCGACACATACGAACGCGCGGGGGCCATGCTACGTGATGCCATGCTCGATACGGCGCGAGCAACAGGGGACGGTCTGTTCAAGGCCGCGCTCGAGGCGGCCTCTCATGATTCAGATGCGCGGCGCAGGACGATAGCGATACGTTTGCTCGCGGAGCTCAAGGCTTCAGCTGCTACGGCGAGTCATATCCCCGATTCCAGACCATAGTCCTGAATCTTCTGATACAGGGTCTTGCGCCCGATCTTCAGTATTTCGGCGGTTTTGCTCTTGTTGCCGGCCTGTGCGGCCAGAGTCTCGCGTATCAGAATCCTTTCGGCGTCGGCGAGGCTTGATCCCGGTGGCACCCTGATGATGTGTTCGTCATCATCGATTCTGATGCCCGGTGGCAAATCATCAATGGTTATCAGATTGCCGGAAGCCATGACAACCGAACTCTCTATGCAATTGCGCAGTTCACGCACGTTTCCTGGCCATGAGTATGAATACAGCGCCGCTCGTGCCTTGTTGTCAAAGCCCTCTATAGTCTTGCCATTATCCTGCGCAAATTCATGGAGGAAGGCGCCTGCGAGCAATGGTATGTCATCCTTGCGCTCCCGCAATGGCGGCACGTGAATATTGACGACATTCAATCGGTAGTACAGGTCTTCCCTGAAGGTTCCAGCGGCTATTTCCTCCTTCAGGTCTTTGTTTGTGGCCGCGACGACGCGCACATCTGTCTCGATTGTCTCTTCGCCACCGACTCGTTCGAAGCGGCGCTCCTGCAATACGCGCAGGATCTTTATCTGCACGTTCTGATTTATTTCGCCTATCTCATCGAGGAAGAGCGTGCCTTCATTCGCCAACTCGAACCGGCCCTTTTTTCGCCCTTGGGCGCCAGTAAAGGAACCCTTCTCGTGGCCGAACAGCTCGCTCTCCAGCAATGATTCAGCCAGGGCGGCGCAATGCACCTTGATGAATGGCTTGTCTGCCCTTGGCGACAGATTGTGTATGGCGTCGGCGACCAGTTCCTTGCCAACGCCGCTCTCGCCGGTAATAAGCACGCTGGCCTTGGTAGGAGCCACCCGCCTGACCAGGTCGAATATACGCTGTATGGCCGGGCTTCTGCCAACGATGCTGGATGTCCGGCGCTTTGTCTCGACCTCGAGCAACAACTCCTGATTCTGTCTGGCCAATTCTTTTCGTTCCAGGGCCCGCTTTACCAGAATTGACAGATGATCAAGGTTCACCGGCTTCGTTATAAAATCATATGCACCATTTCGCATCGCATCTACGGCGTCCTCCACAGTACCGTGGCCAGTCAGCACGATCACCGGTACGGATGGATAGGCCGATGCGACATGCTTGAGCAGCGCGCTGCCGGAGAGTCCAGGCATCTTGAGATCGGTGATGACGAGGTCGACGACGCCTTTATCGACGGCATCGACGCCCTGCTTGCCTTCTGCCGCGAGTATCACCTCGTAGCCATCGAGTCTCAGGTATTCGCCCAGGCCCTCGCGGATATTCTTCTCGTCGTCGACCACCAGAATGGTGAACTTCATGAATTCTCCTCGACTACGCTTTCATATCCAGCGGTGCAGTCGGCGTCGTCAGGACATGCGCCGGTTATCATCCTGCGCTCTTTTTGTGGTATCGGCAGTGTGATGACAAAAGTCGAACCCTGGCCCGGCTTGGACTTGACCGTGACATCTCCGCCATGCTCCTTGATGATCTTGTACGTAAGCGTCAGGCCGAGCCCTGTGCCATTCTCCTTGGTTGTAAAATAGGGTTCGAATATCTTGCTGAGTTTATCCTCGGGAATGCCGACACCGGTATCGCTGACGGTGATTCTCAGGTCATCATCGACCTTGGCTGTGTAAAGTCTGAGCAGACCTCCCCCAGGCATCGCGGCGGTTGCGTTCTTGATAAGGTTCAAGAGAGCTTGCTTCAGGTAGCGCTTGTCAAATGGCACAGGAGGTATATCTTCCCCATACGATGTCTCGATCCGTATACCTGCATCCTCCACCTCGACATGCATGAACTCAACCAATTCCCGCATCAGCAGATTTACATCGTCGTTGATGGGTGCTATGTCCATCGGTCTGACAGCGAAGAGGAAATCGACGACTATCTTGTTGAGCCTTTCTATCTCTTCGGTCACGATATCAAGGTATCGGACGAGCGGGGCTTCAGCCCTGCCTCTGAGCGCCTTGCGCATCAATTGCACATGAATGCTGATGGAGCCGAGTGGGTTCTTTATTTCGTGAGCCACGCCGGCCGCAAGAGTAGTCAACGATGCGAGGCTCTCGGCTCTTCTAAGCCTGGCGTCACGGCGTCGTTTGTCGGTGGTTTCTTCAATATGAATCAGGGTGCCGCGTATACGCTTTTCGCGTACCAGCGGCGTAATACTGACCGACAGGATCCGCGTGTTTGCCTGCATGTCAAGCGCAAACTCCCGGTCCATGATTGTCTCTTCACCCTGCAAAGCCATTTCAAGGAATGCGGCGAGTTCATCATCCCGAAGGCTTTCCCAGAGCGGCGCGTCAAACAGCTCGACCTGTGACAGGGGCAAGAGCCGTTCCGCGGCCTTGTTGACAAGTATAGGTGCATGGTCCTCGTCGCATACCACGATGCCATCCATCATCGAGTCGAGAACCGCGTCCAGTCTTTCGTTCTCATCAGCCAATACGCGCAGGAGTCCGCGTATCGATTCATCGTTCATCCTTGAGACTTTTTCCATCGCGCGTTCGAGGAACTTTCTCATGGCTCGATCGCTCCCAGAGGATGTGCAAAGGCATCAGCGAGCCGCTCTGCGAGAGCAGCTGGCTGAATATTGTAGGATGTATAGCGGACCATCGCGTCCCTGGCCAGAACCGCGTATCGTTGGGCTATCCTTATCGTCTCGATGCCTGACTGCGGGTCATGGAGCAACGCCGCGAATGCGGCGCCTGTGCCGTCAATCAAGGCCTGGAAAGTCCAGGCTTGCGATTCGTCAGCTGATCCGAAATTGGATGTCGCCGACGAGGCTGCGGCTATCACCTCGCCAACGCTCTTGCCCGAGGTTTCGAGGCGCGACAGTGGCGCATCCGAGAAACCTCCACAGACCCTTCCCGCGGCAGCGACCAGTGCGGCTGCATAATCGAGAGCCAGACCGGCTATGGCATCGTTCGATGAACTGCGGAATCGTGCAAGGTATTCATCCACTCCTGTGGCGGCATGATCCTTGGCCTTGAAGATGCGCCCGATGACGGCCGCGGCGTCGTCGCTGGTCCGATTGACGAAGCGGTATCGCCTGACGCGCGATAGTATTGTCGGGATCATAGCCTGTCGCCTGGTCGTCGTCAGTACAAATATGGCGTGCCTTGGCGGTTCTTCCAGTATCTTGAGCAGGGCATTGCGGGACGCGTCGAGCATCCTGTCCGCATGCTCGATGATGATTGTCTTGCGCGCGCCATACGGCGCAAGTCGAGCCCAGAACTCCATGGCCCGTATCTGGAAGACTGGTGTCATCGCGGGGCACTGGTCCTCGAGCTTGGCACACACAGGCAGAAGCCGCTCTGCCTCCCTTGCCGCCTGCGCGTCTTCGAGGCCGCCTGGCATGCAAGCGTCTATGCCTTCCAGTATTGATCGCACCAGGGGGAGGGCCTTGTTCAGCCTGGATTCTTCGTCTATGTAGAGCGCGCTGTCGAATCGTCTGGCCAATTTCCGCGCGGCTCGCACAAAGAAGAATCGCGATGATGGACCCGGAGATTCCACAATCATCGCGGCGCCCAGCGCCAGTTCTTCTCGAAATGACTTTGGCCCCAGCAGCACTATGTCCTGGTGTACCAGCGCCCTGTGCCTTGAGCACTGCTCGCATGCGCAATTCCAGGTGGCGTCCCGCTCGCATGACAAGGCGCGCGCCAATTCAAGCGCCGCGCTGAGCTTGGCCGATGCGGGGGGGCCTTCGAACAGTATCGAGCCAGGCAACTGGCCACGGCTCAGCTCCGTGCGTAGACTCAGGCATGCTTCGTTCTGGCCAAGGATGTTCTCGAACACAGGTCAGACCTTCTTCGAGAATGCCGCAAAGATGTCGATCGCTGACTTTGCCTGGGGCATGCGTTCCGTCAGGAGCGGCAGAAGGACTCGGGCGACCACACTGCCATCAAGCAATTGCGTGACGTTGAAGAGTGGCTGGAACTTCAGGACGAGGACAATGATCGCCGCCATGATGACGCCTTCAAGCGCTCCAAAGACCAGACCAAGTATCCTGTCCAGTATATCCAGGTGCAGGCTCTCGAGTACTCCTCTCAGCGATCGCTCGACGATCTTGACGACTATGAATACCAGCGCGAATGCCGCCACAAAGCCAACCACCGGCTCGAAGCCTCCCAGCGTAACCAGCGAAGATATCCATGCACCAACGGGCCGGAAGAAGAAAATGCCGGAGAGCAATCCGCCGATTACGGCCGCTGTCGACAGCACCTCTCCGATGATTCCCCTGAACCAGCAACGCAGGGCGGCAAGTGCCATGATGGCGAGCAGGATGTAATCCAGTGTGTTCATGAGTGGGTTTTCCTTTCTGCACGATCGAATATCATATCGGCGATGATGGCCGCCGCATCGGGTCTGGCCATCGCGCGTGCGGCTCTAGCCATCGCTTGTCGCTTCTCGGCTGAATCGATGAGCGGCACGAGCCGTCTCTGCAATTCAGCCGCAGTGACATCGCGGCCGGTGAGACAGACCGCGGCGCCCGCCTCTGCCAGTAGTTCAGCATTCTCGACCTGGTCGCCGCGGCTGGCCGAACCGGCCAGCGGTATCAGTACCATGGCCTTGCCGGCGGCGGCACCCTCCCATATCGTCCCCGCTCCAGCCCTGCCAACGATTATATCCGCAGCCGCAAGGAGGTGCGGCAGCTCGCCGCTGACAAAACCGAAGCCATGGTATCCATCATCTGCCGGACGGCATGGCTCGTTGCCTGGGCCCGTCTGATGGGCGACGCGCGCCTTGCCCGATAGAGCCGGCAGGATGGCCTCGATAAGCTGGTTGACCTGCCTGGCTCCCTGACTGCCGCCCAGCACCAGGATGATGGGCAGATCGGCATCAAAGCCAAGCCATGACCGGCCAATAGCCGGATCGGCCTGGCTGATGGCTGCGCGGACGGGATTTCCCACCACAGTCGTCCGCGCACGTTGTGCCTGTGGCAAGCTCCGCAGTGTCTGTTCCCAGCTTACCAGGATGGCATCCGCCCGCCTGGCATTGAGGCGTGTCGCCAGCCCTGGGGACAGATCGGACTCGTGCGTGAAGTACGGAATGCCAAGCGATGCGGCCGCCATGCACGGCGGAACGCTGACATAGCCTCCCTTTGAGAAGAGCAGTACGGGCCTGAGCCTTGAAAGAAGGCGCCTGGCCGCCAGGTATCCCGCGATGACCCTGAACGCATCTGCGACATTCTCGAGCGACAGGGAGCGTCGCAGCTTGCCGGAAGGAATCTCGAAGAACTCTATTCCCGCCGCCTCCACGGGTGCCCGTTCGACCGCCTTGCCCGAACCTATCCATACTATTCGTCCATGCCACCGCGTGCGCAATTGCTCTATGATCGCCAGTCCCGGATAGACATGGCCGCCCGTTCCACCGCCCGCAAAGACAATACACGGCCTTTCGTCGACTGGAGTGTGGATTCCTGGTCTCCGCGTTGACAGGCTCATAGCGCTCCAAGGAGGCGCGCGTACGCGGCCAGCGCAGGCTCGGACGGACCTGCGGCGGAGAGCACGGTGCCGGTCAATTTCTTGCCAAGCTGCACGCCTTCCTGGTCAAACGAGTTGATATTCCAGGCAAAACCCTGGAACATCACCTTGTTCTCGTAATGGGCCAACAGCGCACCCAGCGCTCGCGGATCGAGTTCGTCACCCAGTATCAGGCTGGAGGGGCGCCCGCCCGAGAAGCGCTTGTTCGGGTTTTCATCGTCCTTGCCAAGAGCGAACGCGACGATCTGGGCGGCAAGGTTGGCGTTCAGTTTGTGCCTTGCGCTTGAGCCTTCGAATTCCGGGTCAAATGCAGTCTGATTCTTCCTGAAGCCTATGAACTGCAGGGGCACGGTGTCGGTGCCCTGATGGAGGTGCTGGTAGAACGAATGCTGCCCATTGGTGCCAGGTTCACCAAATATCACAGGGCCACTGGCCATGGTCAGCGGTGTGCCGGAGCGGTCGTAGTGCTTGCCATTCGATTCCATGTCCAGCTGTTGGAGATGCGCCGGGAAGCGCGACAGGGCCTGGGAGTAGGGTAGTATGGCGACCATTGGCCGACCGAGCACATCCCGCTCGTAGATGCCAAGCATTGCGTCCAGCAGCGAGGCATTCCTGGAAATTTCTGGCTCCAGTGCCAGTCTGTCGGCCTCAGCCGCACCCTCAAGTATGCCCAGGAACGTATCCGGCCCCAGCGCTATCGACAGGATGACACCGCCGACCGCGCTCGTGGCGCTGTAGCGGCCTCCTATGTAATCGTCGATATAGAATGAGTCAAGATATCCGGGATTGTGCGCGAGTGGACTCGTCTCGCTGGTGACGGCCACGAGGTGGCCCGCCGGATCGAGTCCCGGCACGGAAGCGAGGTGCGCCTTGACCAGTGCCTCGTTGGCAAGAGTCTCCTGCGTTGTGCCGCTCTTTGAAACCAGGATGAACAGGGTCGTCTCGGGATCAACACCCGCCAGCACGCCGTTAGCATCATCAGGATCGACATTGCTTATGAATGATGCCCTGAGCTGCAACCGCCCTCGTTCGCGCGCCCACTGCTCCAGCGCCAGATAGAGCGCCCTGGGGCCAAGGTCAGAGCCGCCTATGCCGATCTGGACAACGCGCTCGAAACGCTTGCCTGTCGAGCCGGCAATCTGCCCGGATCGGACCCTGTCGGCGAATGACGCGGCGCGCAGGCGTTCGGTCTCATAGAATTTTCTGTAATCACGACCCTCGACTATTACCGGTCCACAGGGCGTGCCTCGCGTCACGTGGTGCAATACCATGCGATGTTCGCCTGGGTTCATGACAGCGCCTGAGGCTACCGCTCGAAACTGGGATATCAAGGAAAGCTCCACGGCAGCCATACCCAAGAGTCGAATCGTCTCGTCATCGGCATCCATAGCCGCGTATGAAAAATCCAGCCCACCGCCGGTTCTGATGATTCTGCGCGCAATACGATCCGGGTTCAGCACTCGTGCCAGTCGCTCGGCCTGGCGCTCCGAAATGGCGCTCCATACGCTGGTCTCATCGATCCGCTTCCATTCGCTCATAGCGGCTCCCTTCCTTGACTTGAATCAGGCCAGAAGGGGGGCCGAATATGTGATAATCCCCCCAAGCGCCAATCAAGTGTTTCATTTCGATACGATTATACTACTTTCAATCCATCGTTTCTATACGGATTCCTGCCGATCTGGTATACTGTACCGGCCCACCCGCACATGTGGGTGGATCACTAAAAGATGGTAGGTATGGATATGGCCAAGGTCGTCACATTCATCGAGAAAGAATTCATACTCAGCCAGATCCAGAAGGCAGGCAGCCCGGTGCTTGTCTTTGGTTCCGGCAAGAAGCTCGAAGGCTCGCTCAAGTCGTTTGACAAAGAGCTGCTGTGCATTCGTGCGACCGCCCTTGGCGCCGAGCAGTTCAAGGCATGGGATTCTGTATCGGTGTACCTGGCTTACCAGGGCCAGCGCGCAACTTTCGCGGCCAAGGTCAGGCGGGTGAGCGGGGCTGACCTAGTGCTCAGCCTGCCCGAAAATCTGTTCAAGGCGCCACAGAGAAAATCTGTAAGGGTGGCGCCGCCGCAGGATATGCAGCTGGAATTTTTCCTCCAGAATGAACGGGTAAGGATCGATTGTCCCGAATCAAGCGAGTATTCAGAGTTGGAAATGCCCGCTCTCAGTGTGGGGTTTCAGACCGATTCCATAACGAGCCTTCTGGATAGCTTCAAGGCCAAGAGCTCAACGATGTTCACCCGGAGCGGGATTGTGATGTTCAACAAGGATCGCAAGCCCGAGAGCATAGAAGAACGGCTGGTGTCCGAATTTGGACGTACGCTGCTGATACCGAGCATGCAGAGCCCCTTGCCCTCGACAGATCCATATCCGGAAGGCCGGCTCATAACACAGGCCATGGCTGATGCGTTCGAGGGTCCCTCGGTGTTTCTCGAGGGGTCAGAACTTGAGCGCAGCCACTCGCAGAAAACCACGGAGCATGTTGTATCCGAGCTCTATTGTCCCATCCTGTATTACCAGTACGCGATCGGTTACATATACCTCATGAATGATGAGGACAGAAAAGTCTGTCTTGACTTCCGGGCTGTCGACTTTGCATGGGAATTTTCAAAGATCCTGGCCTACAGCCTCAAGGTCAACAACTATTACAGGATTGATGAATCATTCCAGCCTGATCCATACCAGCCGCGCGTCGTGAACCTGTCCGCGACAGGATGCCTCTTGCTCATGCCCAAGTCCACGTTCGCGGTCAAGCTGAAGCATGGCACGGTGATGGACATACGGATATCGCGTCAAGCGAGTCACGCAATCGTGACAATGACCGGACGTGTCGCCCGTCGCTTTGATGACAAGGATAACGAGTACTATGGGGTTGGCTTCCTGAACGCCGAGCAGAATGCGCTCATTACGCTGCAACAGTCGCTCTATGCCGAGAGCGGGGAGTCCCTTATCTGTGACGAATCGTCGCTCGAGCTCGGAGGCCAGCATGGCTGATGATTTCTCGATAATCGACAGGCTTCGTCTGGCCTTCAAGGTGATGGGCCGCTGGGAGGTGTTGGCGACACTGGCCGCATGTGTGTTCTTCTGGCTGCTTGTCCGTTACGTGGCCGATCCATGGCGGCGTGAAGGTCGGCCAAAGCTGGGCTTCAGGCCTCACCGCAAATCAAAAGCCGATGAAGCGCCGCCGGCTATCGCCCCATCGGCAGATGATGATGACGAAGAGCTGCCTGACTGATGTTCGATTTTCGGGACCAGTCTTTGCTGCCATGGTCCTCGCCGTAGTCGCCCGATAAACCCTGCCGCAATAGCTCTTTCCATCGCCTCGTGTGCCTCCTCCGCGCGCCATTCATGCATTGAACCGCGCAAGGCTGCGCCAATGCTGCTGGGATCGCCGACAGCGAATGCCGAGGCTTGCCGGGATGTAAACCTTCTTGGATGACGCCTGGCCAGTGCTTGTATCTCGGCCATGCCGTCCGCTATTTCTACAGAAGTGCCATCACACCGGTCACATGAGTGGCATGCCACAGAGGTGGCATCGGGATGGCCGAGTGCCGACAGCAGGAACGTTCTCCTGCATCCGAGCGCGGACGTAGCATAGCTCTGCATCATATCTGCCCGCCTCTTCGCCATCTCGTCGCCAGAAAGCTGGATCTCATCCGTGGCGGGCTGCTCCGGTACGACAGCAGACCCATCCATGATCTTTCCAAGGCTAATTCCATCCATTCCGCGATCCTCGCGGATTTCGTGTAGCAGGACCGCGAACGCGGGACCGCCGTCTCTTCCTGCTCTGCCAGACTCCTGCATATAAGCTTCTATCGACGCAGGCGGTCCATAGTGGATCACGGTCCGTATATCGGACTTGTCCATGCCCATGCCGTAGGCACAGGTCGCGCACAATAGCCCGTCTGTGGAGGCCATGAACCAGGCTTCGAGCTCCGCCCGCTCGCTTCTGTCCAATCCTGCGTGATAGAAACGGGTATCGATACACGGCAAACGCGCTCGCAGGGATTCAGCGAGCAACTCGGTTCCCGCCCGCGACCGGACAAATACCAGTGCGGGGCGCGGCAGTGAGGCGAGCACGAATCTGATCTCCCGGGACATGCAGAGTGTCGGCCTTACCTCGTATCTGATGCCTGGGCGATCTGGCATGCCGGCAATTAACCGGTACGGTGCGTCTCCAAACAGGACGTAGGCGAGGCGTGCCAGAATAGGCGGGGAAGCGGTAGCCGTAAACGCGGTGACCACCCGTGGATTGATCGCTCTTATCACATCGCCCAAGTAGCGATACGCTGGCCTGAAACTGTCGCCCCATTCCGCTATGCAGTGGGCCTCATCAACGACAAAATGATGAATGCCAACTTGCGCAAGGCGGTTCAATATCGAGGGTACGGCTGCAATCTCCGGATTTGCCAAGATGAGACGGGTAGTGCCTGAGCGGATACGGGAAAATGCCTCGTCCTTGTCGGCAGCGGTCATACCGCCTTTGATGACGACGGTGGCAATGCCAGCGGCTTCCAGCCGCCTGCGCTGATCGGCCATCAATCCCAGCAGTGGATACATGACAAGTGTCGGGCCGGGGCAGAGCGCCGCAGGCAGCTGAAAACAGAGGCTCTTTCCAGCACCTGTGGGTAGAATTACTACCTGCCGCTCAGTCTCTCCATCGACTGCATCCAACGAGTCGAGGACGTTTGCTATGACCAGCCGCTGATACGGATACAGATACGCTATGCCAAAGTGAGTCAAGGCGTATTCAGCTACGGGATCAGTACCACTCATGCTTCCTTGACGCCGATACGCGCACAGGCGCTTTCAGAGATACTCAGCGGCTGAAGGACAGAGCGTCTGCACGGCGCACTCTGCGCATAATGGCTTGCGTGCCCGGCATACATACTTGCCATGCCTGTTAAGCGCGAACGAAAAAGCCGTCCAATGCGATTCAGGGATGGCGGCAGCGATCATACGTTCGCTCACGGTCGGGTTGTCAGTCGGCGCAAGCCCAAGACGCCTCGCTGTCCGGAGCACATGCGTGTCCACAACGATGCCGGGCTTGCCGAAGCAGACGCTGACCACGAGGTTGGCGGTCTTGCGCCCCACTCCAGGCAGGTGGATCAAGTCTTCGATTGTCTGCGGAACCTTGCCGCCAAATTCCTCGATGATCATCCGGGACGCGGCGATGATATGTGCGGCCTTGGTGTGATAGAAACCTGTTGTTCTGACAAGAGCCTCGACAGCTGCCACGTCAGCCGCGGCGAATTCTGCTGGACCCGGGAACGCCCTGAAGAGCGCTGGGGTTATCTTGTTTACCTGCTCGTCGGTACATTGTGCCGAGAGGATCACTGAAACCAGTAGCTCAAAGCAGCCGCCGTATGACAACACCGTTCCGGCCTCTGGCCAGAGCGGCACCAGTATATCGTAGAGTCTCTGTGCTGATGCTGATGTAGCGTGCATGCCATCAGTATGCCATCGGGCTGGAATCATTCTCAAGTGCCGCATAGCCTGGAAATTTGTTCAAATGCCGCATTGCGGATATGAACGGAGCATCTTATACTACTAAATATCGCGCCTGCATGGTGTGGCCGAGTCTGGCATAAGCACATGGCGGCGCGGCTCCGGGGACGGATTCCCGGAACGCTGGCATGGAGGAACGCATGAAACGAATTATGATAGTCATGATCGCGCTGCTCTTCGCGGCCACAGGTTCGATCGTCTTTGCGCAGGCGACCGCTGCGGGCCAGGAGAGTAGTCTGGATAAATCAGGATCCATACGCGAGCAGTCCGACCTGTATCCGGTGCGGGTCGATGTGGTCCGCGTGTATGCGCATTCTCAGGGCTACCGGGTCGTGTACCGGAAGGGTTCGGCCTCCGTAGCGGAGCTCTACATTCCATCATCATGGTTTGTACCCGGCGGCAAGGCTATCATGATCAGGGGGCGTGGCCCGCAGTATCCATACATGGTGGTTTATTACAAATCGGATGGATCCTTCAGCCATGTCAAGCTGTTCACTCTGCAGAACATGAAGGATCCGAGTTGGGGCACCATCGAGGGCGATCCTGGTGACCACTTCAAGGTGGATTCTGTCAAACTCGAGTATTGACTAGTCGCCGTTCATCATCATTGCTATACTGGGTCGAAGCGTGCAGCCTTCAAGGCATCACGCTTCGGCCTTCTCTTTTTTGTTGAAGGCTCCATCCCGCATCAATCGGGACCAGCGGTTCGACGCCGCAACCAGGTTCCGCTGAATGGATTCCCTGTGAATACCAAGGCACTGCTTGATCGATCCGGCCTCATCCAATTCCTGGAGAACCACGAGTCATTCTACATCGTTGGCCACAAGGAACCGGACGGCGATTGTCTGGGCAGCCAGATGGCCCTCGCATCGTTCCTCAGGCGACATGGCAAACGGACGCTGTTGCTTTCCTCGGGACCATTCACCAGGACTGAGATAGCACCGTTCGCCTCGCAGTTTCAGGATCACGTTCCGGCGCCGGTGGTTGGCGAACCAGAGCCGGCTATCATCGTGCTCGACTGTTCTTCACTCTCACGCATTGGGCCCATTGTCGAGGAATTGCCAGCCGGCGCGCCTCTTGCCTTCATCGACCATCATGCCGCGGGTACCGTGGCTGGCGATGCACAGTTTGTCGACCCCGAATCCCCGGCTGTGGCATACCTGATACAGCTGATTATCGAAGCTATGGGTGAGCATCCTGACACCGATGAAGCAGAATACCTGCTCTTTGGAATATGCACCGACACCGGCTTCTTCAGGCACCTTGACCAAAGGTCAGGCGACATCTTCGCCGCTGTGGGGCGGCTCGTCGAGGCTGGAGCCTCCCCCAAACAAGCCTTTGACGCGATGAATGGCGGCAAACCGTTTGAATCCAGGAAGTTGATGGGTGAGCTGCTGACCCGCGCCGAGCTGCGCTACGATGGCAGGCTGGTCATCACCAGCATGAATCTTGACGATCAACAGCGATACGGGCTCATAGGCCGCGATTCGGACATGCTGTACCAGTTGCTGCTAACCGTCGCCGGCATCGAGGTTGCGGTAGTAGTCAGGCAAGAGAACGCTGCTGAATGCACCGTCGGTTTCAGGTCGCGGGCCAGCATCGATGTCGCATCGATCGCGGCTGTGTTCGGCGGCGGTGGCCATCGCCTCGCGGCAGGGCTACACATGAAAGGGCAATCCGATGATGTCGTGGAACTGGTTTCCGCTGCCTTTGAGTCTGCCTTCAGGGACCACATTGTGTAACGTGATGTAACAGAGGCGCCGCGGCCATCAACAATGGCAGGCTTTCCGGCAGCTTCCAATCATTTTTGGCTTCCAGCATATCATTGTTGCACAGAGCATTAGTCCTGACCACCTCAACCCCTGTCCGATAGCTGGTACGGTTCATGCAGAGTAGTGAGCCCGGCTGCATGCGCATTGATTCTGGCTCGATGAACGCGCCGCGATGTCGCCATGCCTCGGTCGGGCTCATGGGAGGGGCCGATGCCTGATACTGATGTAACCCAGTTGGTAGAGCGAAAGCAGCGTGGCGAGGATGGTCTAGACTCCACAATTCTCGACTTCATTGCCCGGGATATGTATGCGCATCCCCGCTACTATGGCCTTCACTCTGAAGAGGATGTCGGAGAGCTGTTTGAACGCTACTGGACGCGAATCGTTGGAATTGTGGATCGATACCAGGACGTAGGCGCCAGTTTCAACACTTTCCTGAAGACATCGATTCGATTCATGGCACTTTCGATTCGCCGTAAGAAAGCGTGCAGCTGCGACAAGGAAGCCATCTTTCTGGCTGATCGCAAGGCTCGCTATGCCAGCGAAATCGACGCGCTGGATGAACATGGAGCTCAGCTTGAGGATTGCGACGCCGTGTTGGCCTTTCCTCGACTCGATGACACTGCGCCATCGGCGGTAGCGTTCAGGCGAAGGATGAAATTCCTCTGTATCAAGTGCGCCAACATGCTCGATGATAGCCAGGCCATTGTCATTGCCAAGGCTGTCGGAATAGACCAGGAAGAGCTTGTCACCTGCATGAAGCTTGCCCGATCGCGCGGGCTTGGACTCAGACAGCGCTCGTTGTCGCGCAGGCGGGGCAGGGATGCGGCCTGGCTTCGCATGGGCGTGTGCAGGCGCCGCCTGTCTCGGGAGACTGATCCATACAAGCGCAGGCGTCTCGAAGAAGCACTTGAAAAGGACCATACTCAGTTCATCAAGACCATCGCTTTATTGGATAGATCAACTCCCATCATCTCCAACAAGGCGGTTGCCGAGTTGCTGGGCATACCCAAGGGAACTGTCGATTGCGGCGTCGTCAGGATTCTCAAACAATATAGAGGCCTGTATACTGACCGAGGCGGCTGATGCCGTTCGCTGGAGGAAAGATGCTTCTGTACATGGCCACCAACAATCAGCACAAGCTCGAAGAAATACGGCTCGCGTTGCCATCGCTCGAAATACGGTCTCCGCATGATGCGGGCCTGGATTTCGACTTTCCGGAAGATGCCGACACATTCAGGGACAATTCCACCGGCAAGGCCCTGGCACTGTGGAATCTGTTGCGAAAGCCTGTGCTCGCAGATGATTCGGGCCTGTGCGTCGACGCGCTCTCAGGAAGGCCGGGGGTACTCTCCGCGCGATATGGCTCTGCCGATGGCTCGACGCCGCTGGATTCTCCTGCGAGGAATACGCTCCTGCTGGAGGAGATGCGGGGCTGCCAGAATCGTTCGTGCCGGTTTGTATGCTGCATGAGCCTCGTCCTGTCGCCCGACCGCATGTACATCGTGCAGGAGACCTGTGAAGGTGTGCTGCTTGAAGCGCCCCGTGGCCATGGTGGATTCGGCTATGATCCGATAGTATATCTGCCAGAACTTGGGCTCAGTGTCGCTGAGCTGTCGGCTGAAGACAAGAACCGGGTTTCGCACCGCGGGCGGGCGGTGGCACGGATGTCAATGATATTGGAGAGCCTCGAGCTGCTGCCCTGAGCCCATAAACAAAAGAGCCGGCCCACCAGTATTGGTGCCGCCGGCCCTTCTTCAGAAAAGACGAAACGTCTCGACGTCTGGCATTATTCCTTGATGCCGTACTTCTTGCGGAAGCGGTCGATGCGTCCAGCGGTGTCTATGAGTTTCTGCTTGCCGGTAAAGAAGGGATGGCAGGCGGAACAAATTTCCACCTGAATATTCTTTACCGTCGAACGGGTCTCAATGACATTGCCGCACGCGCACGTGATCGTCGTGAGCTCGTACTTTGGATGTATGCCGCTCTTCATCGTGATCTCCTCGCGCGCCGGTCATGCATGCCAGAATACCGGCTGAATGACGGCGAAATACCTACGTAACTGATTCAGGAATCACCCATAGGGGTATTCATGGAGCGTAGGAAGGCTTCATTATTCTTGGTTTTGGTCATCTTGTCAATCAGCAGCTCGGTCGCCTCAAGGTCATCCATCGGACTCAGGGCCTTGCGAAGTATCCAAATCTTCTGCAACTCATCTGATGGCAGGAGCAATTCTTCCTTACGGGTACTGGACTTCTTGACGTTAATGGCGGGGAACAGCCGGCGGTCTGACATGCGCCGATCCAGGTTGATCTCCATGTTGCCAGTGCCTTTGAACTCCTCGAATATCACTTCATCCATTCTTGAACCGGTATCGACAAGGGCCGTCGCTATGATCGTCAGTGAACCGCCGCCTTCGATATTGCGTGCCGCACCAAAGAAGCGCTTGGGCTTGTGCAGCGCGTTGGAGTCTACACCACCGGACAGGATCTTGCCGCTGGTCGGAACGGTCTGGTTATACGCGCGGGCCAGACGCGTTATGGAATCGAGCAGGATGACGACGTCCTTGCCGTGCTCCACCAGTCGTTTTGCCTTGTCCAGCACCATCTCCGAAACTTGAACGTGCCGGGTGGCCTGCTCGTCGAATGTCGATGATATCACCTCAGCCTTGACAGTACGTTCCATGTCGGTGACCTCTTCCGGGCGTTCATCGATGAGGAGCACTATCAGGTATACCTCGGGGTGATTGGCTGTAATCGCGTTGGCTATCTTCTGCAGCAGTATTGTCTTGCCTGTCTTGGGTGGCGAAACGATGAGCGCTCGCTGGCCCTTTCCGATGGGGCAGAACAGATTGATTATCCTGGTTGATATCTCGGCGGTCGTCGTCTCGAGGTTGAAGCGTTCTTCCGGATACAGCGGAGTCAGATTCTCGAAGGGTATCCTGTTCTGCGCAACCGCCGGCTCGTCGAAATTGACCTGCTCGACCCGGAGCATCGCGAAGAAGCGCTCGCCTTCCTTGGGGCTCCGAATCTGGCCATAGACCGTGTCACCGGTCTTGAGGTTGAACAACCTGATCTGCGACGGGCTGATGTATATGTCGTCTGAACCAGGCAGGTAGCTGTTCTGCGGTGAACGCAGAAAGCCATATCCATCGGGCAGTATCTCGAGAGAGCCATATGCGTAGATTATGCCGCCGCGCTCGGTATGGGTCTTTAAAATCTGGAATATCAGTTCTTGTTTCTTGAGGACCATCATCTCTTCATGATTGAGTCCCGTTCCGCCGCCCAGTTCCCTGAGTTCCTTGAAACCCATGCTGGTCAGCTCGTTTATCGACAAGCGAAGGCGGCTGTCGGCCTGCTGTTCGGGCCTGTTCGCGTCGTCGCGCGATTTCTCCGAAGTATCCTGTTTGCGGACAAAGCCAGGAACGACGCTGGAACGCGTCTCGAATCGAGGCTCGTCGTCGTGCTCACTATGGTCACGGCGCTGGGCTGCCGCGAAGCCAGGGCCGCCATGGCTGCTGCCATTTGAGCCGACGAATGGCGCTGCCTGAGCTGGGACAACCGGTGCCGGTGATTCTTCCGTTCGCGGTGCCGGGCGCCTGACAACGCGTCTTCTAGCCTGTGCCTTGGGCGCCGTTTCGGTATCGTCGTCCTGCTCGTTCAAGGTTGTGGTTTCATCAAGCCCGAGTTCGGCTTGGGATTGTACGTCGGGCTCTCCGGACGATTCGTCCGATTGGCTCTTACGTAGTATTGCCATCAGTTTCTCCATTACATGGTAGGTGTCGACTGGAAACATGGATCTATGACAACGCGCCGCCTGTATCGCGGCTGCAATCAATAGGTAGACTCACGTGGAGACGTCCCTGGCGTTGTGTAGGCTTTTCCGTTTCCGGCCGGAAGATATTTGGCAGAAGACCGCCTTGGGCCTCGCCGCGCGCAGAAGCGCGCAAATCATTTTCCTTAAGGAAACGATACTCCCGCCTTGCGCGGATTGTCAAGCTCGTTCGTTCGATTCACGAGTACAAGCAAGCGCTCCAGTGCCCATGAAGTTGCTGCCTGCCTGATAGCCCGGCGATCGCCGCTAAAATGCGCCAGCTCGGCAGTCGCCACGCCTTGTATGGAAAAACCGAACCATACGGTACCCACCGGCTTCTCCGCCGAGCCTCCATCTGGGCCGGCTATGCCGGTAATCGATACGGCGCAGTCCGAGCCCATCGCGCCTGCTACTCCTTTGGCCATATCCAGGGCTGTCTGGGACGATACCGCTCCGTATGTCGCGAGCGTCTGGGCCGGTACCAGCAAGAGCCGTTGCTTGCTATCATTGGAATAGGCTACCACGCCGCCCAGGAATACTGCTGAGGCTCCAGGAATATCGGTTATGGCAGAAGCGACCATACCCCCGGTACAGGACTCGGCGCTGGCCAGGGTCAATCCACGGCTGTCGAGCACGGTCAATACATCTCTGGCCAGCTCCGCTGCTGTCACGATACGGGGGTCGCCTTCCTGGCAAATGGATCAAACGCCTCACCATCATGGACCATCTCGCATCTACCCTCGAACAGGACTCCATCGGCGATGCGGAGCCTCGCGGTCTTGATGTTGCCCCGAACCTGGGCGCTTGATCGAAACTCGACCTTGTCGACGGCTTCGATGTCGCCACGGACCGATCCCGCGACTATGACGCTCATTGCCCTGATCCTGCCAACATTGATTGAGGCGCCTTCGTCGATATAAAGCACGCCCTTGGCATCGATATCGCCTTCGAATGTGCCACGAATCATCACGCTGGTATCAAAGTGCAGACTTCCGGAGAAGCTCGTCGTAGGCCCCAGCGTCGTCGTGGCTTCGGCTTCATTCTTGATTGAGGATTGTCTTGGCATCTGCTCCCTGTTTCCTATTTGTGCTTCATCACGAAAACGCCATCCCAGTCTTCTTCGGGGGGATTGGACGCATAATGCTCGCAACGCTCACGGTATACCTTCGATGGCCCATCGTTTGGGTCTATTGCCAGAGCGGCAGAAAAGCGCTCGACAGCATCGGGGAAGCGCATCAATTTATACAACTTTCTGCCTTCTGCGAATAGCTCAAGGACGCGTTTCTTCTCTTCGCTGATCATACGACCCTCCTGGCGGGCTTATGGTTTGGCGGTCCGGCGCATTGTGGAAATATCGGCTGCCTTCTTGCGCAGCGTGTCGGATTCGTCCCTGAGTCTGGCTATGCGTTTCTCCAGACTTGCAAGGCTTGCCGATGCCTTGGCCGCCATTTCCCGCGCCGATTCGAGGTCGGGCGCCTCGAATATCCTGTCAAGCGTCGACTTGGACCCAGCCACGGCGGATACCAGCTCATCAATAGCCGCGTCGCCGAGATGGATGCGCTGCTCCCTGTTCTCGAGTTGCTTCAAGAGATCGTGCGCACGAAGGACCGCACGGATGCGGGCAAGCACCTCGGCGAAATTGAACGGCTTTGTGATGTAGTCGTCGGCTCCGAGTTCAAGCCCTTCAACCTTGTCCTTGACGTCGTCCAAGGCCGAGAACATGATTATTGGGGTATCCGCGAATTCTGCATATTCAGGTGATGATTTTACAATCCGCGTCACTTCCCAGCCGCTGAGCTTGGGCATGATGTTGTCAAGGATGACAAGATCGGGCTTCAGTCGACGAATGGCATCGAGGGCTTCATGGCCGTTTTCGGCCAAATCAACGTCAAATCCTAGCTTGGACAGCATGACATCGAAGAAATCCAAATTGATCCGCTCGTCGTCGACGACGAGTATCCGCTTTTTCGTGTCCAAGTATGACTCCATTTCCCCGATGCGTGTGGACGCGACAGCGCAATCCATGGTTCCGCAAGCATGCGGAAGTGGATTATATTTTCCTACACGCTGCCGTTCTTGTCAATCCGATTGATCCTGCGGCTGTCGAATGCCATGATCAGCGCAAAGACAAGCGCCATGGCAATGATGACTTCATCCAGGTATTTTCCGCCTGCCTCGTACATGGTGGTCACCGCCTTGCGCAGCGGGACATCGACGTACAGAATACCGGGTTTGAATGGAGGTAGCGCCGCGATGACGGCACCATCCGGTGCTATGGCCGCGGTCGAGCCTGTTTCGGCTACGCGCAGAACCGTGGAACCGGTCTCCGCCGCGCGGAATCTTGACATGGCGAGGTGTTGGTCCTGCATCAAGGCTGAGCGCGCCCACGAGTCATTGGTCAAAACCACAAAGAAGTCAGGCGCGTCGAATGAGGCGAAGTGGCGGCCGAATGAATCCTCAAAGCATATCGGCGCAGCGAAGCGCGCTGCGCCCAGATTGAATACAACAGGCTGGGTTCCGGGGGTCCAGTAGTAGCCAAACCGAGCAATGATCCAGCGCGATAGACCTGGCAGATAGCGCTCATACGGGAAGTATTCGGTAAAGGGCACGAGTTTCATCTTGTCGTACCGCTGCATGGCGTCACCATGCGAGTACAGGATGGCCGAGTTGTATTCGGTGTGTCGTGCCGTATCGTCAGGAGACGCGTATCCCGCGCCAAGCAAGAGCGGTGCCGGATACGTAGCCAGAAAAGAGCGGACTTCCGCCACGAACTGAAATACGTCGCGGTCTGGGCGATGCCTGTAATACCAGTCGACTGGAGGGACAATCGCGGTCTCATGCCAGGCGACCAGGTCGGGGTGGTTATTAAGTGCCTGCCTGCTCAGCGATTCCAGTCTCTGTAGCATTGGCGCCCATTCGCGCGGCCCGGTCGAGGAGCCGCCCGTGGTGGGCAGGTCGACCGATGCGGCGGCCTGGATAAGCGCCACGCGGATCGTGTCGGACGGCGCCGAAGACGCTGGAGCCGTGGACGCTCGCAATCCCGTGTCGCGCAGGCCGACCTGGTCGTGCGCATGGCCAAAGCCGATTATTGCCAGCAGCAGCGCTATGGAAAAGAATGCGCGCGCCAGGACTGACAGGGCAGTACTGAGTGCACCATGCCGGGACCAGGATTCAAGCGCATGCCGTATGGCGCAGTACAGCGATAGATTGGCTAACGCTACCAATAGCCCGACGAGCGCGACGCCGCCGACCGAGGCGATACGCAATGCCAGGGCGGAGTCGGCGAGCGAGTAGGGCAGCGTCATGTATGGAAACCCAAGGAATCCGTATGATCGCGCTATCTCGACAGCGGCCCATAGCAGAGCGGCCAAGAGCGGGGCCATTCGACTCGGTGAACGCAGCGCGACTGCGATCAGGCCCCACGCGATGGCGAACCAGAACGACTCGAGGCCGATAACGAATAGAAGAGCCGCTGCGTGATAATTGCCGAGCCAGGAGCAGCCTGCCGCATACAACAGCGCTCCATGCAGGGCGCCCGCGGCAACAGAAAAGCCAGGCCCAAGCCTTCGCACCAGGAACAGCATCGGAACGATGCATACCAGAGACGCAAGGTTCAGGATACCGTTTGAAGCAATGATGGAGAGGGCCAGCGATGCTAGAAAGAGAGCCAGGTCCATGAGACGCCGGCTGGCATTACTCCCGGGAGGCTGTGGCGTCATCCGTCGCGGAGGGAGACTGCGAGGCTATCTTCCAGGCCTCCTGCTTGAGTTCACGACCGGGTCTGAAGACGGCGACACCATGATCCGAAACTGAGACCGGCTCGCCGGTCTTTGGGTTGCGGGCACGCTTTCGCCCTTTGCGGACGCGTACTTCGAAGGTTCCGAAGCCTCGCAACTCGACGGCTTTCTCATCGAGGATGGCCTTCTTGATTTCTTCGAACAACCCATCGATGAGTAGATGTATGTCTTTTCGACCAAGTGACGACCGTTCGTGAAGGGCGTCTATCAGCTCGGCCTTCGTGACTTTTCTTGCCATGCCGCAACTCCTGAAAAGCCGTGGCGCTATCGTCTGCTGATCATCGTATGGACGACTAGGCGCCCGTTCCCAGCATGGCGATGGCGATCGACGGGAATTAGACGCTATCAGGCGCCAAGGACGTTGACGAGTCGCTGCATTCTTGACTTCTTGCGAGCGGCGGTGTTCTTCTTGATGATGCCTTTGCGGGCGGCGGTGTCAATCTGCTTGATCATGTCCTTGAGGGTGGATTCAGCGAGATCCTTGTCCTTGGCATGGGCGGCAACGACAACACGCTTGGCAGCAGTGCGGACGCTGCTCTTGACCTTCTTGTTGCGGATGCGTCGATTTTCGTCCTGCTTGTGCCGCTTCTCGGCCGATGAAAATTTGTTAGCCAAAATATCCTCCATTCGGATTGTCGCAACTGAATTTGTGTTCGACAGGAATTAACGTCGGTAGAAGAAATTACCAGAATGATGGCACTCTGTCAAGGATACGAAGATGACACGTGGCCTCTATGGGTGGCGAAAAGACAAAAAAACCGCCCCGGAGGGCGGTCGCGAGCTGTCCGATGGATTGCTGCTCAGTTGAAATCGCTCGGCCTGCGCTCGACGCGCTTGCACTTCTCGCATTCGGCCACATTCTTGACTCGACCATCTTCGAACAAGGTCTTCATCACCACTTCGCCGCCGCAGGGGCAATAGAAGTGATGCGTTGTGCTCGACGTACGAGAGTTCTTACTTACCTGTCCCATGACGAACTCCTTGGGGAACTAGCCAGCATGTTGACGGAATGCCTTCCGCCTTGGGCTGATCAACAAAATAGCTTGAAATTCGATGTTCTGTCAACCTCGCGGCGGGTAGCATCATCCCGACTGCTTGGTATCAAGAAAGACCCCCGGGCGACGAATCGCCCGGGGGAACACCACGGAAAGGAGGAACATGGCCATGCCATTGGCACGACCATGTCATCAATATAACGAAATAATCATGCAAAGGTTACCAGAATTCTCAGGAGTTTTCATTTGCCTTCTTGAGCAGTTCCTGTAGCTGTTCCTTGTGGTAGAGCTCAACGGATCGATTCTCTGCAAATTCAATGGCCGCTCTGGTAAAATTTGAACTGGTAACAACGATACCCCTGATGATGGAAAGCTTCTTCATGTTTTCAAGCAACGATCTGATGGACGATTCGTCCAGAGGCTCCGATACGCGGAGGAATCTGAGTAGTCGGGGCATCTTCTTTGCGGCCAGCCATTTGCCGGAATCGTTCTCCACCGCTATGAAGTCGACCCCGCCCTGTGTCGCTATGATGTCACGAATGGCCAGGTTGAGGCCATTCGCTGTGATCTGCTTGCAGAGCTCCACAAAATCCTCCTGACCACAGGTCAGATAGTCTTTCATGTGATCGTCTGTCCTGTACTCCTGATATTGCGTCAATTTCTCGGCCACATCGCGGAACTGCGGTTTCCTTGAGTATATTTTCTCCCACTGCTCTATTGCTTTGTCGAAATTTTTGAGCTTCTCATAGCACAACGCAAGGAAATAGCGCCCATAGAGGGTTTCTGTAGCGCCCTCGTCCTTGGTGAGCTTGATGGCACGCTCGAGCTCGATGGTAGCGTTTTCATAGGAGCCCTGGTTCATGTAGGTACCGCCGCGCTCAACCAGAGCCTTGATCTTGAGTTCGGGACTCTTCTGGGCCCGCTCGAAGGCGAGCAGAGCGCCTGTATAGTCGTTTGATTCCTTGAGAAGCTTGCCGAGATAGTAGTATCCATCATAGTTTGCAGGATCATACTTGAGGCCAGCCTCAAACTCTGTCCTCGCCTCGAGCGGGTGTTTTGTCTTGTACAGGATGACACCGAGGATGTAGTGTGCCTTGCCGTGTCGCGGATTCAGTTCAATGGCCTTGCGGCCATACTTGATGGCGACGTCGGTCTTGCCGCGGGTGTCGAATATGCGCGCGCAGTGGTAGTAGTATTCGGCATTTGTCGGGTCACCCTTGACGAGCAGGATATATTCCTTGAGCGCTTCCTCAAGCTGGCCGAATCGCTCATACAATACCGCTATCTGCTGCCGGAACTCGGTTTCCGGTATATCGCCGCCAAACTGACCGATTCCGCTGACCGTCTTGAACTCCATCAGCGCGAGTTCGGGCTTGTTTTCCGATAGATAAATCTTGCCCATATAGTAGTGGGCTACCTGGTTGCGTGGTTCCTTGGCCAGTATGGCCTTGACCAGTTTTTGGGCTGCCTGGCTGCGCCCCTGCTTGAGGAGATCCATCACGGCCGATAGCCGTTTTGGCATGATTATCATCCTGACCAGGAAGATGCTCAGAATGCCAACAGCAACGCCGAAGAATATGATAAGGATGACGAGAAACGACATCGGCCCGCCTTGTTCCAACGGTATCGGTACCGTGACACGCGCTTTAAATGAGAGGCGCCGCGTGGTATCCTCATCTATGGTATACGAGTCTTCGCTGAATTTCCAGAGCGCGCTGTGATAAGGTCATCAATATAAAGGAGCAACGATGCGATCAATGCAGAATTCAATACGCTTCCGCGCTCGCGTTCTCCTCTTCGCGTACCTTTTTGGTATTGTAGCGCTGATCGCCGCTTCTGATTTTCAGGACAACGGAATACGGCTGTTCATGGAGAATAAACCGGCGGAAGCGGCGCCCGTGCTTGAACAGGCCGCCAAGGAAGCTGGAGCGGACGAGAAGGTGTTCCTGTATCTGGGCATAGCCTACCAGCAGCTGAATCGATGGGATGATGCCATCGCCGCTTTCAGGAAGGGGCTGGGCATATCGATTCAGTACCGCCACATGTTCCTGTTCAACATAGCGAATTCTTTTTTTGCTCAGGGTCGGAATGCCTTCTCTCTCGAATACTACGATCAGACCATAGCCGCCAAGAATGACTTTGCTCCCGCGTACCTCAATAGGGCCAACGCGCGCATGCGGCTTGGGGATCAGGCAGGCGCTTCGGCCGACTATTCGCTGTATCTGAGCCTCGAACCGGGTTCGGTCCAGGCCGCGGAGATCCGGCGTCTCCTGGATTTGCTGGGCGCCAAAGCCACCGCGGCGGCTCAGGCAAAGGCCCTGGCCGAGGCGCAGAAACTGGCTGAGGAGCAGGCCCGACAGGCGATGCTCGACTCCGTCGCACAATCCCTGCTTCAAGCGGCTGAATCGACAACCAACCTCTCCGCCGGTTCTGGCGACGTCCAGAGCTATGATTCCGATACGTCACTTGATGATTGAGACAAGGCCGGGCAGCAAGGAGCATGATGATGAAGGAACGAGCCAGGAAAGCATTGATATTCGGCGGCATCGCGGTAGTTCTGATAATAGCCGCGGCGCTTGCGCTGACGATCGCATCGGGAGCCGGGCAGAAGGAGCGCGGCACGATGCTGGCTCTGGCCCGCGAATATATAGACCGGGGTGATTATGACCGCGCACTCAATCTGCTCGACACGCTGATCATCAAGAATCCCGCCGACACCGATGCCAGGGCGCTGCAGGATGAGGCCTTGGCCAAGAAGATGAGCGCCAAATCCCAGGCTGACGATGCCTCACGCAGCGGATCGAACGACACAGGCGCTCTGGCACAGAGCCTGGGCGAACTGGGCAAGTCACTCGAGCGGACTGTCACCAGCGTCGCACAGGGTGCCACATCCAAGGCAGCGGCCGACCAGGCGTCAGCGAACACCAAAGCTTCAGCGGCGGCCTCGGCCGAGGCTGCGCGCAAGGCCGAGGAAGATGCCAGGCTGAAGGCGGAAGCTGAGGCAGAGGCGGCCAGGAAGAAGGCCGCCGAAGATGAGCTGGCCAAGAAGAGCCGCGAAATGCGCGACCGCATGGAGGCGATCAATGCCCTGGTCAAGACCGGCCGCACTGCGATGGCTGCCGGTAATTATGGCACTGCGCAGAAATCGTTTGACAGCGCTGTTGCTACATTGCCTGCGGGCGAGGCCAAGTTTGCCGCCCAGACATACGCGGAAATTGCCGAAGGCTATTACGATGGCTACAAGCGAGCTCCTGCAAGCCCGGAGGGGCTCGATTCGGTCAAACAGGCCCAGCGTACGGCGCAGGAAGCCATACGCAACGACCCCACCGACGCGAGGCCACACTACACGTTGAGCAAGCTATACAACGATTTCGAGAAGCCAGATCTGGCCCAGAGCGAACTGGAACAGGCTGTCAAGCTCGATCCAAACAATTACCTGTATGCTTACGAGCTTGGCAAGGCGTATTACCGGGTCAAGAAATTTCCCGAGGCCCAGCGAGCCTTCGAGTCCATAACACTGAAACTCAATCCCACGTACGAGCCGGCGTTCTTCAACCTGGGCATGACCTACCGCGCGATGAAGAACGATCAGTCTGCTCTGGGCGCCTTTGGTTCGGCCATACGGCTCAAGCCCGACTATGTGCGCGCCCACATCGAGACCGCGAGGATCCTCGCGGCCCGAGGTGACACCGCTGGGGCCATCAAGTCATACCAGACAGCCCTGTCATTCGAGCCGGACAATGTGCCGGCACTCAAGGATCTGGGCGTGACATACGCGGCGTCGGGCAAGAACGCAGAAGCCGAAAAGGTCTTCGACCGTGCCATGGCGCTGGCTCCCGACGCGCTGACCAGCTACAACCTTGCCAAAGTCAAGTACGACCTGGGCAAGGGGGCCGAAGCCCTGCCGTATGCGAAGAAGGCGGTGGATTTGAGCCCATCTGTGTCGCTGTATCAGTATCAGCTGGGGCTGACGGCCGAAAAGACCGGTGATGTCGATGGCGCCCTGTTGGCGTATGCCAAGGCCGCGGAGCTTGACAAGAAGGCGGTCGACGCGCGCGTCAATCTGGGACGGCTGTATCTTGAGTCAGGCTTTGTCGACAAGGCCTTGGCCGTGCTCGAGGAGGCCTACAGGATCGATCCGCGCTCTCTGGAAGCCAACAACAACCTCGCGAACGCCTACGGGGCCAAGTCGCTCTATGACAAGAGCGTATTCCACTACGAGGCGGCGCTGGCGCTGGCACCGCGTGATACCACTATCAGGCTCAACCTGGCACGCGCGTATGTGCAGTCGGGGGCTCTACCCAAGGCCCGCGACGCGTATCTGGAGCTGCTCAAGCTTGCACCGGACAATTGGGATGCCATGTTCGAGCTTGGAAAGGTCTATGTCGCCATCAGGGACAGCGCAAGCGCGAAGAAGACCCTGTCCGATCTGATTGCCCGCAAACCGGATTTCAAGTCGCGGGCCGAGGCAGAATCGATTCTGGGCAGCCTGCGGTAGCGTTGACCTGCTAGACTATGCGCCGCACGGCGCGGAACAGATACTCCCGGCCAAGCCTGAGCCATATGGGCCTGCCGTGTGGGCAGCGTTGCTCCGGTAATGCACGCGCGGCCCGGATCAACGCGATGGCGCCGGTATGGTCAAGGGCGTCGCCATCCTTGATGGCAGCCTTGCACGCAGACTGGGCCGCCGTCTCGCGCAGCAATTCGGCGGGGTCGGGCATCGTCTGCAAGAGCTGGAATATGGATCCGGTCATCGATTCGGGCAGCATGGCCGGCGCCGACTCCAGCAACCAGGACCGCCCCTCGCGTGCCAACCTGTAGCCGGCCGCGGCCAGCGATGCGGCATTGGCCGATATGTACGCATCCTCTTCGTCGGATTCGGCATCGTAGACCACCGGTACGAGCAGGTCCTGTGACACCACGCCGCCGGCCATGATCTGGTCGTACAGCACCCGCTCGTGGGCGGCATGCTGGTCCATAAGGACAAGCTCGTCGCCATCCTCAAAGGCCAGAAATACGCCGAGAGCCTGCCCCAGGTATCTGAATCGGTCGATAGGGCTGGCCGTGGCATCGACCTGGGAGTCTGATGGAGCATCGAGCGCGGTTCCGGGTTCATTGCGGGCGCGGATGGCGGCATCGGCGATGGCCGACCATGTAGCCCTTTCTTCGGCCCGCACCGTCTCGAAGGGTCGTTCCCAGACCTGTCCACTGGCATCGGGTGCATCGAACAAGGCTGTTGTATACTCAGTTACGGCCGAGTGCCTCGATTGCGACCCCAAATAGTCTCTTATGGCTCGTATCACGCCGCTCCGTATATCGTCTATATTCTTGAGCCTGACTTCCTTCTTGGCCGGGTGTATGTTGAAGTCAGCCTGCTCGGGGTCTACTTCGATGAAGGCCCATACCAGCGGCCACGCGCCGCCGGGCAGGGCTCCGCGATAGGCATATTCCAGAGCCTGGGCTATTCCGTATTCCTGCACGCGTCTGCCATTGATAAAGACCTGCACGTGCCGCCTGTCACCCCGGTAGACGGCGGGGAGACCCGCTATGATCCGCGCCCTGAAACCTGAACCCTGGGCTACGAGCTTCCTGAACAGCTCCGGGGGCTGATCCGGCACCAGCGCGGCAAGGACGCGTTCCACCCTGGTCGCCGGCCTGAGCGCCAGGAGCGAGGTGCCGCCAGAGCGCAGGCTGAAGTCGACATCCGGCCAGGCGACGGCCTTGTCCAGGAATACAGCGCGGCATGCCGACGCCTCGGCGGCAGCGCTCTTGAGGAATTTCTTGCGCGCCGGAAACGACGCGAACAGGTTGCGCACAGTTATGGCGGTGCCGCGCGATCCGCGTGAGGGGGTGATGGTTGGCTGCTCGCCAGGTTCCGATTCCAGCCGCCATGCCTCGTCGTCGTGTTCCGCGCTTATCATCTCGACGCTCGCCACAGCCGCAATAGACGACAGCGCCTCGCCACGGAATCCGAGCGTCGACAGCCGCAACAGGTCGTCCAGCGTCGCTATCTTTGATGTGGCATGGGGCATGATCGAGAGGCTCAGATCCTCCCGGCACATGCCGGAACCGTCATCGACGACGCGCAGACGCTCGGCGCCGCCGCCTTCCAGCTCCACTACGATTCTTGTCGCGCCTGAGTCAATGGCATTGTCCAGCAGTTCCCGGAGCGCGGCCGCCGGCCTGTCTATCACTTCGCCAGCGGCTATGCGCTTGGCGGTCTGAGGATCCAGAACCCGTATCCGTGGTACGCTCATATGGTAGGGTATACACCAGGAAGCGATTGCTGTCACGGGCCGTTGAGTACCGGAGAAAAAATAGGGCCGCTCCGCAAGGAGCGGCCCTGGAGGCCTGGAATACGGACCCGCTAGAAGTGCAAACGTGTCTCCAGCGTCACGGCCGGCACTATCTTCGGATTGCCGCTGGTGGTGTATTCAACATCACCATTGAGATCGCGGGATATCATGGTGGATACGACCAGCGCCAGATCCAGGTTAGGTGCACCTGGAACCGGTGCCGCGAGCTCACCTGAGAATATCGTGTTTTCGTCGAACAGTGACGCTCCGTCGATTATCGACTGGATCAGGTGTCGGCGCTCGTAGCGTATGGCGCCTGATACGTTGACGACTGGAATCAGGCCCTTCTTGACGACCAGTGTGGCGGTGAAGTAGTCGTCCGATGTTGAAAGCTGCTCGTCGAGGCTCGTCGCGCTCGCTGACCACGGCCAGAAGTATCCGAGCTTCAGCGACAGCTTGTCATTTATCAACGACGCGCTACCTTCGCCGTATATGCCCATGATCGACGGGGACTGGTCTATGGCGGTGGCTCCGGAGAGGTATGCGGCCCATTCCTTGACAAGTTCGCCGCGCCTGCGGTCATAGCCGGAATCAAAGAACGAGGGACTGAACGCGCCGGTAAAGTACCGGTACTCCAGGCGCCAGTCTATGAAGAGGACATTGCCCATGAAGCCGGTCATGGCGCCCCAGTTCTTGATGGTGCCGTTGTCGTAGACCATGTCGTAACGGAGGCCCGCATCACCCGAGCCGACTCCACCATTGCGCACATACGGCACCATGGCGCCGCCATCGGCGAAGAAGCGTATGCCCAGGATACTCGTCGCTATGATTGGCAAGTCAAGGTCAGCCGCGGCGCCTATGAACATGGGGTCGCCGTACAGGTCTGGCACCAAGGTCGCATCAACCATGGACGCGGGGTACAGGTCGACGACACTGGATATGCCGAGTGCCAGCTTGGATTCCGGGATGGGCCTGACATACAGGCGTCCGCCAAGAATCTGGTTGTCTGTAAGGTCGTTTGTCATCGCCTCGAAGCCCCAAGAGCCCTGATCGAGGCCGACTTCCAGGCCTATGCGCCTGACAGACGGGAAGTCAGAGTCATTGGCGTAGTTGCGCATCAACAAGCCGTGTCCGATGGTGAAATCGTTCAGGTTGCCGACCTTCAGGAAGAACGGGTCGACAAGAGGCTTGCCGTATTCGATGAACTTGAATTTGAGCGCCAGGTCCGTTGCCGCGTCGAGTGCCGCGTGTGCCGGGTCACTCGACCAGCCTATGTCGGTACCGAACGACCATTCGTTGTTGCCCGCGGGCCTGTACCAGGTGGCGGGGTCAAACAGGTTGTCCGAATATATGATTGGCAGGTACAGGCCCGCCTTCAGCTTGCCCAGGGTTATGGTCGGCTGGATGACAGCCTTGGCCCAGGTATCGCCATTGATGGTAATCGAGCCTATCTCCATGCCCAGCGAGTCGCGGAGCCATTCCATGAAGGCGCTGCTTGTTTGCGACTTGGCCTGTTCCGCCTGGGCGGGGGTCGCCTCGGCTGGCTGCTGGTCGCCCGACTCGGCCTTCGTGTCCTCAGCCTGTACCGGCATGTGCGCAGGATCTATGTTCACATCGCCATATTCTTCCGCCAGCTGCTCCGGCGTGAATGGCGCCGGGGTGAAGCTCTTGAAGAAGTCGGCGAACTGGCCCGCCGCTACCATGATGGCATCGGCCGCGGAACCGTCGGCTGCGCGCCGCGCGAATTCGACCGCGCCCTTGGTGACAAGCAGCGTGGCCTTGGCGCCTTCCTCAAAGGCCATCGTAAAATCGGTGCCGCGTACGCCGGCGACCGTGCTGGACGTATAGACGGTGTACTGCGATCCAACCGCGGCCACGGCTCGTATCTTGCCGCCGACCAGCGTAAAGCCGTTCTGGTCCTTCTGTGGCGTGCCGAGTGTCTCCACCTTGAACGTCGTCATCTTCGCGAGTTTGATGACCGTACCGTTGGGCTTCAGCTTCAGTTCGATACTGGTGCCGGCGCCGGTCTTGACCGTAGAACCTACGGGAACGGCATCACCTTCCTGTATGGAGCCGCTCGAGTAGCTGTATGATGTCAGATCCGGGTAGACGACGGTCAGGTTGGAACCGTCCACGTATTCCAGAATCAATGTCTGGCCAGCCTGGGCGAAGGCTATGGCGCCCATCGCCAGGAACATGGCCATGGCCATGATCGATGATTTTATCCGCATATCCAGAACCCCCTTGCCATCAGAATTTGATCGAGCTCTGCAGGCTCGAGGTCACGTCAAAGCCATTTGTCTCAGCGTTGTAGCGCAAGTTGTACAGCAGCGTGAAGACAGCGGCACCTGTCTTGTAGTTGAAGGCGGCAGCTATGACCGCGTCATTCGCGTCGACAAGGTCAGCGAAGAAACCGCTGTTTCTGCCCAGAAAGTACTTGTCGTAGGAGCCACTCACAAAGAAGCCGCCCAGAATCCCTTCCGCCATGCCAGCAACGGCGCGCAGATGCGGGTAGTCGGCTGAACTGTCGGTGTCGACAGCCGGAATGGCCTGGAACGGCCCGTCAACCGATACATCAAAGTACAACTTGTCATCAAGAAGGCTCATGCCGGCCTTGGCAAGCCAGCCCGCGAAACCATCGCCTGAGGGTGTCGCGGCCATGAGGGCGGCCTTGTCGGCCCTGAACAGATCGTAATTGGCATCGAAGTACGTGGGGAGGAATCCTGCCCCAAGAAACCTGAGCTGGGCACCATAGGTTATTATGCTTATGAGACGGCCACCGACTCCGAGCATGTACCCGGCCCGGCCCTTGGGTTCGAAGGCTACCTCGGTAAAGGCTGCGAGCGGGAAAGCCTTGTCTGTCAGGATAGGCTGCAAAAGGTCGACGCCATAGACATAGAGCGGATCATAGCTGGTGGTCGAATAGAGGCCCGGCATCCTGTCCATCGCCAGCGTTGTTCCCACCTGTAGATTCTCGAGTATGGGCATGCCTGTGGCGATGAGCGGGCGTGCGAAGAGCCTGCCGCCGACGACATCGAACCTGGCAAGGTTGCCGGTCAGGAGCTCTATGCCGACGTACGGAAAGTTGAAGAGCTTGCCATCGAGCCCCAGGTCAAGACCGAATATCCGCTGGCCGGGAAGAAACCTGGTATTGGAATATGAACCGACTATGAAGCCGTTGCCAAGAGTCAGGTCATCTATCGAACCGAGCTTGGCAAAGAGGTCATCGCCACGCAGACCGTACCGGACATACATGATCTTGGGCAGGTACAGGTCAAGGATGCTCTTGCCTGAGCCATCGTAATCGGGAACCCAGTCTCCAGGGAATATGGTAATGGCGGTGTTGGCATCAGGCATCAGGTGAAAACGCATCGTCAGATCGAAGCCAATGCCAAAGGGACCGATAGACAGGTCTGGCTGAAAGCCAAGGGTGTTCCAGGTCTCGGGATTTCCGGCGCCATCGATGATGACATCGGTACCCAGTGAAATTCCAGCCTGGAAGGCAAGGCCTCCCGAATCATCGGCAAATACCGACGGAATGACGAGCACGCATATGGCCATCGTGACCAGTACGAGTTTCTTCATGGACAGAACCTCCTTGTTGCGCAGCGTGTATGCTGTTCCTACAATATAACGCAACCTGACGCTAAAAACAGGCGGCGTAGAATGACTGACTACCAGAACTCACATGACGGCGGACTTTGTGCGGTCGACTATGTCCTGCATGGTCATGCCTGCAAGGAACGAGTCGAGATGCTCGGCCATCTCCCGCCATATATCCCCGGCTATGCACAGACACGATCGACCGCAAGCGTCGGGCTTGCCAGTGGCGCACGCCGCCAGTTCAACGCCCTCGCCGGAGGCCTCAATTATATCCTTGAGGGTGATATCAGCGAGCGGCTTGGCAAAGAGGAATCCGCCACCGGGGCCACGTACCGATTCGATCAGTCCGGCCTTGCGCAACTTGAAGAATATTTGCTCCAGGAACTCCGCCGATATGTCTTCCGCCTGGGAGAGAGTCTTGATCGACACAGGCGCTACGCCATCAGTAGCCTTGGCAAGCGCTATGGCGGCCCTGAGTGCATACCGGCCTTTTGTGGTCATCCTCATTTTTTTTCTCCTGTCAGCGATCTATCGTACTACCCTTTATACAGTATGAAAAGCATAAACAAAAGTAGCCAGGCCGACGCCGTGCCATCCGCTCGGCTTGCATAAAGATCGAATATATCGTATATTTATACTGTAGTTGGTATAAGACTACATAAGGCTCCGTGGTTTACCTCCTTTTTCCACGGAGCCTTCTTTTTTCTATTGCAAACGCCGTTATTTTCTTGACTTTATGCTGTTCTTGCCGCTATCGTTATCTTTAGTTTTATTCGATTAATACTATATTCACCATGAGAGGCGCCGCATGACCAAATGCAAAGTATCATACGCACCATCTGTAAGAAGATTGCCTTCGTACCTGCTGATAGCCAAACAGGCATTGGAGCATGGTGACGAATACCTGTCGGGAACGCTGATAGCGCTGGAACTGAACCTCGAACCTATCCAGGTGCGCAAGGACCTTGCCATCACCGGTGTTGTTGGCAAGCCGAAGCGAGGATATCCCGTCCAGCCATTGATAGCCGCTATCGAGTCATACCTGCAATGGGATCGCACCGTCGACGCCGTCGTTGTAGGCGCTGGAAATCTTGGCAGTGCCCTCTGCGGATTCCCTGAGTTCAAGGCCCACGGGCTGAACATTGTCGCGGCCTTTGATGCAGACCCCAAGAAGGCAGGCGGCAGAATCCACGAAACGCCCATATTCCCAATCCAGGAAGTGCAGACGCGCCTGCCGGCTTTGGGCGTCAAGGTTGCCATACTGACGGTGCCATCATCCGGTGCTCAGGACGTTGCCGCGGCACTCGTTGACGCGGGGGTCAATGCGATATGGAACTTCACCAACGTAAAGCTCAAGCTTCCCGATACCATTGTCGTTCAGAATGAAGACCTGTCCTCCGGGTATGCGATGCTGTCCATGAAGAACCGCATGCGCAGCGAATCTCCCGATGGTCGATGCTGAGCGCCAAGGACACAGAACAGGCGCAATTCTTCCAGAACCGCGTCGCCAAGCGAGACAGGCATCTGGCCAGGATGGCCAGACGCCTTGATAGTGACTGCTGGCGCATCTATGACCGCGACATACCGGAAGTTCCACTGTCGCTTGACCGGTATGGCGATGCCGCCGTGTTGTACTTGTACGAGCGGCCCTATGACAAGCCGGAAGATGAAGAGACAGCCTGGCTGGATATGATGGCTGATGCTGCGGCCTCGGCCATGCGCCTCGATCGATCGTCAATATTCATCAAGACACGCAAGCGGCTCGGGCTCGACGAACAGTACGGCTATGATGACTCTGCAAATGGCGCTCGCGGTCTCGCAGCCCACATCCCCGAGTTTGCGGTGCGCGAACAGGGGCTATCGTTCATAGTCAACCTGGCCGACTACATCGACACCGGACTCTTCATGGATCACAGACCAGCCAGAGCGATGATCAGGGACATGGCGCGAGGACGGCGGGTGCTGAACCTGTTCTGCTATACCGGCAGCTTCTCGGTATACGCCCTTGCCGGCGGTGCCGAATCCGTCGTCGCTGTTGACCTTTCCAACACGTATCTATCGTGGGCTGAGCGAAACATTGCGCTGAACGGGCTCGACACGGGCAAGTACCGGGGCGTGCGCGCCGATGTCGTGGCCTTTCTGTCCGCCGAAGCCAACCGAGGCGCCCGCTACGACATCATCGTGCTGGATCCTCCTACCTTCTCAAACTCGAAGAAGATGGACGGCTTTCTGGACATAGCGCGGCACTGGCGATCCCTGGTCGACGCCTGCCTGTCGGTGCTTGATCCGGACGGAACCATATTCTTCTCTACCAATGCCCGGTCCCTCAAGATCGACTCCGCATCGATTCCGGAGGCCAACGTCGAAGACATCAGCGCGCGCACCATACCCGAGGATTTCAGGGGGCATCCGCATCGCAGCTGGCTTATCAGACCAATCAATCGGACCATATCCGGCCAACGTGATCAGGGCGGAATGTCGAACTCTGGTGCCTGATGACCGCTCCGGTCCTGGCAAGCGGGGATATGCTCCTGATGCGCGCGGCGAGCAGCCCCAGCGTCGTACCGGAGGCTGAATCCTCGTCGAAGACAAGAATATCGGTGCCATCGCCATAGGAGCGGATCCTTGCTTCGTCGCGCGGCGAGACTACCGGGGCCTTGTCATTGCGCTTGAACATGCTGAACCGCAGGAACCACAGATCGCATGCAAGAATCTCGGCCAGCAAGAGGCCGGCCATGATCGAGCCATGGGCCGCACCAATAGCCAGCCGGGGCCGCCGTACTGCCAGTACCGATGTCGCCAGCGCTCTCACCTTGGCCGGCTCTGCGGCGCGCCAGGTATACTTGTCGCGGCGCGACGTATAGAGGAAGCCCCGCAGCATGCGTGGCACGTCGGTCTCGAGCCTGGCGGCCATGTCAGCAAAGCCTGGATCAAGCCTGTACGCCGCCCTGGACAGTGCTATGGCGCGCTCGAGCAGATCGAACGCTTCAAGCTCCATCCCCTCGCCGTAACAGCCAATATCCGTACCCTGCTGGTCAACCTCGAAATACTCGGTGGGATGCAGGGGCAGACCAAACTGGATGCAGACTGAATAGTTGAGCACCACATTGATGATGGCCGGCGCCATGACATACAGCTCGAGCGCCGATTGCCAGCTGGCTGGATCATCACGGTCTCCATGGCCGGCGGCCAGCGAGTCAACGACGCCGGCGCAGCGACCGAGCAGGTCGCCATAGGGCATCTCGAAATCCATAGCTGGCGGTGCCTCGTCCCAATCGCAAAACAGGAACTCATCGATCATGCATGCACTATACGACAGCTCAGCGCTTGGCGTCCAATCGAGTGCGTTGTATGGTATCATCGGCCGGAATTGCTTCCGGCCACGTATGAAAGGTAGAGTATGGCTATCATCGAGACCATAGGGCTCGGCAAGGATTTTGGTGGAGTTCCGATATGCTCGGATGTGACACTATCGTTAGAGCCAGGAGAAAAGGTGGCACTTGTCGGCCGTAATGGCTGCGGCAAGACAACGCTGATACGCATGCTCATCGGTGATGATGACGATCATACTGGTGTCAAGAGACACCAGCCTGGCGCACGTATTGCCTATGTATCACAGCAGCCACCCGCCTACAGGGACATGGAAACAGCCGCCGAATTCGTCTGCCGCGACGCCATGGATCATCGCCATGAGCTGGAGCTGCTCGCCGCGGAGATGGAGAGTGCCGATGAGCAGACCGGTCGTGCGCTGCTCAGGCGATATGGCGACCTGCGCGAGGCCTATGACGCCGAAGAAGGCGATCTGGCCGAGGAGGCAGCCGCGCGGTTGCTTGACCGGGCGGGGCTGGGGCATCGCGCCTCAACCGTAGCGGCGTCACTGTCTGGCGGTGAGAAGAATGTGCTATCGCTGGTGCGGGCGGTGCGGCGGATGCCAGACCTGCTCGTGCTTGACGAACCTGGCAATCACCTGGACATGGCAGGGCTCGCATGGCTGGAGACTTTTCTGGCATCGTTGCCCTGCGCCGTGCTGCTTGTATCACACGACCGCCGCATGCTCGACAAGGTGGTGACCTCGGTCCTTGAACTGGAAGCCGGCCGGCTGACCCGGTTCGCTGGCAATTATTCTGCGTACCGCCTCGAGCGCCTGAGGCAGGCCGCGGGTCAGGGGCAGGACTGGCAGGCTGATCGCAAGCGGGTAGAGCGGCTTGAGGCCCTGGTGCGGCGATTCGCGGAGATAGCACGTTCGAGGCCTGACCCCGCATGGGGAAAGCGCCTCCGGGCGAGGCGCAGCCAGCTGGAGCGCGTCAAGGCCGATGCGACGGAAAGGCCTGATATTGGCAACCGCGATGCCCAGGTGACATTTCTTGGTGAGGCGTCCAAGGCTGATCTGGCATTGCGTGTCGAAGGATATTCGAAAACATATGGCGACATCGTCGTTATGGAACCATCGGGTTTTACCGTGATGAATGGCGAGCGGGTTGCCCTTGTCGGCGCCAATGGCTCCGGCAAGACAAGCCTGGTGCGGGACATAGTGGAACAAGGCTCGTGGGACAACCCTGTGCTGCGTGTCGGTCCAAGCATGGTTGTGGGGTATTGCGCGCAGGCGCAGGAACTATTCGACAGGAACAAGACCGTTGAGGAGGAGTTTCTCAAGATACTGCCCACCAGGCGCGACGCGTTTGCCCATCTGGGACGGTTCCTGTTTACCTATGACGACCTCGATAAACGCATAGACAGCCTCTCCGGCGGCGAACTGAACCGTCTGCAGCTGGCGCGCGCTTCCGCGCTCAAGGCCAATTTCCTGATCCTGGACGAGCCAACCAACCATCTCGATATTCCGACCCGTGAGGCTGTCGAGGACGCGCTTGCCGACTTCGAAGGCACGGTTCTGGTCGTATCCCATGATCGATATTTCATGGAGAAGGTTGCCCAGCGGGTTGTCTTCATCGAAGAGAGGCACTTTATCGAATATGAAGGAGGCTTTGACGAGTATTGGCGCGATGTAGGTTCTTCCGGCATGGCGCGCCGGAACACGGGCACACGAAGCATAGAGGACCGAGGACGCAGGGACCGCTCAGCTTCGTCGGCCGGCGATACCGGCATGGAGCAACGCATCGAGAGACTTGAGCTTGATAAGCAGAGACTCGAGAAGGAAGCCTCCGCCGCGTTTGACGCCAGGGACTACAAACGCGCCAAGCAGATAGCGATAGAGCTTGAGAGCGTAGGTGGCAGGCTTGCGGAACTGTGGCGGCGCTATGTATCGGCTTAAGAACCTGCCTCTGGCGCCCGAAGCGCCCGTCGAGCTGGTAGCGAATGGAACCAGGATAGCCGTGCTGATGTGCACACCGCGCAATCTTGATGATCTGGCGGTCGGCCACCTGGTGGCGCGCGGCATGCTTTCCGACGCAGCGCGCGTCCTGACCATTGGCGCCTGTGCCGATCTCCGCGTAATGACGGTGGTCGCGCCTGGCGCCATCAATCCGGATCGATTTGGACTCGGTCAGGTGATAGCCTCCGGATGCGGCTCCGGCTCTGTTGTCGCCGATGCTGCCGTGTTTGACGCGATGCCGTCGGGATTTTCCATAGAGCTGGCTACAGTGCAGGCATGGTCCCGCGCCATGTTCGGCGCTGCAGTCATGTTCCGCGAGACCGGTGGCATGCACTGCGCGGCTCTTGCCCTGCCCGACAGCGCCGCCGTGCCGACGGCCACTGCGGCAGCATCGGTGGCAGGCGCTCCTGAAGGCCCGCCTGAAGGAGCAGCGTATTTCGTTGTCAGGGAAGATGTTGGCAGACACAACGCCGTAGACAAGGTACTAGGCCGGGCTTTTATCGATCGAGTCGACTTTTCCTCGTCATGTATCCTGACAAGCGGCCGCATAGCAGCCGACATGATACTGAAGGCCATAGCCGCCAAGGTACCGGTCATAGCGTCTCGCAGCATCCCGACGACGACAGCCTTCGAGCTGGCACAGCGTGCCGGCGTGACCATTATCGGCCGCATAGGCGACAAGCATCCGACTGTCTACACGCGCCCGGAGCGGGTCCTCAATGCCCCTGGCCCAGAGCCATCTTGATGCCATGCTCGAGGAGTGGGGCGAAGATCGTGGCGCACAGCCGCGCGGCCTTGACCGAACCAGGGGCATTGACCACGTAGGTGGCACCACGGAGGCCGGCTATGCCACGGCTGAACACCGCGTGGCTCGTTTCCTCCAGTGATTTCAGGCGCAGGTATTCCGCCAGTCCGGGCGCTTCGCGGTCTATGAAGTCGCGCGTAGCCTCGGGGGTCACATCGCGCGGGGCCGGACCGGTGCCGCCGGTGGTGAATATCCATTCAAAACCCGCGTACCGCTCGAGCGCCTCGATGATGGCGGGCTTCTCATCAGGGACTATCGCTCGTTCTACGATCGCGCCGGGCACAAGCGTCCGAAAGACGCTTTCCATCTCCGGCCCCGACATGTCCTCGTACTCGCCGCGGCTGGCGCGGTCGGATACCGTTATGACCGCGACTCTCACACCTGCTCCTTTGTCTTCTCGATAAGCCTGAGCCCCTCGATGTGCATGCCCTTGTCGACGGCCTTGCACATGTCCCAGATTGTCAGCGCCGCGACGCTTGCGGCTGTAAGTGCTTCCATCTCGATGCCCGTCTTGTCTGTACAGATGGCCTGACTCTCGATGTCCATGCGGTCATCTCCGACGACAAAATCGACGGCCACGCGATCGATCTCGATGTTGTGGCACAACGGAATCAGTTCGGCGGTTCTCTTGGCGGCCAGGATGCCCGCTATCCTCGCGGTGGCGAGCACATCGCCTTTGGCCATGCCGTTGGCCCGAACGAGCGCAATAGTCTCAGCCGACATCATGATTGAACACGCAGCTCGCGCGGTTCGCCTGACGCGGGGTTTGCCCGATACGTCGACCATGCTCGCCTTACCGGCGCCGTCGATGTGGGTTAGTTCGGTTCCTGTGGCCATCTATCCTCCTATGGAACTGACGACATGCTCGCTCGAATGGCTGCCGCATGCCGGTTTCGACTCCACGCACGCGCGTATGCTCGATGGAATGTCGTTCCAGTCTATCGGTATCGCCGCGTCACCGTGCAGGCACGGCTTGAGCTCTCCCGTTGCCAGGAGCCGTATTCTATTGCATATGGCGCACGGTGATGGACGGTCGTATCGTTCATCGTCAAATTTGTCCTCATCCAGCCGGTATTGCCGTATTGTCTGTACGGTACAGCCTTCCCTGGCCGCGAATTCCTGCAATGCTGATGGTCCTTCCGTGTCTCCATCTGGCCCAATGACGACGTTGAGCTTGACAGGAAGCCCCGCCGCGCGAGCCGCGCGTACGCCTTCTATTGCTTCATGCACGTTGCCGCCGCGGGTGATCGCGGCATACAGGTCGGGATCAAGTGTGTCGAGCGATATATTTACGCTTGAAAGACCGCGTCGCGCCAAGTCCGATGCTACCGGAGCCAGGAGGGTGCCGTTTGTCGTCATCGCTATGGTCTTGATGCCAGGAATGGAGGCGATCATCGTTACCAGCGCTGGCAAGCCCTTGCGCACGAGCGGCTCTCCGCCAGTCAACCGCACCTTGTCAAAGCCCAGCGAGGCCGCGGCTTCTACCACCAGCGCTATACGCTCGAGGCTCAGTATCCGTTCATGCTGCACGAGTGGTACGCCCTCGGCGGGCATGCAATATACGCAGCGCAGATTGCATCGATCGGTCACCGAGACGCGTAGATAGTGGACATTTCTACCGAACGAGTCGAACATGCGTTATCGCTCCCATCTCCAGGCCGTCCTGACCGATCTCCAGCCGCACAAAACCATCGGACATGCCGAGCGCCTGTATGGCCGAAGAGCCACCATAACGTACCGGATGGGCGCCATCGGCATCGATTCGGACAGGTATGAATTCGACTCGCTCGGTGCTCTTGCGCCGGAACTGCTGGGCCATCGGTACCGGCACGAGCAGCGGCCGGTACGGAGCCCCGGAGAGCGCGAAGAGGAGAGTCTTGACCAGTACTTCAGTGTTGACAAAAACGGAAACGGGATTTCCCGGGAGTCCGATGACGAAGGCACGGTCGGTCGTGCCAAAGTAAGTCGGTTTGCCAGGCTTCATCGCCACACCATGAAAGCGGGTGGTCGCGCCGGCGGCCGCCAGCGCCTTTGGCACGTAATCGAAGTCGCCCATCGAAACGCCACCGGACAACAGGAGCACGTCGTAAACATCCAGAGCGGATCTGACGGCCGCCAAGGTGGCGGCGAAATCGTCGGGGAGGTGGCCTAAATCCCGCACCTGGAATGCTGGCGAGGCGAGCTGGGCCAGGATCTGCGGGCGGTTGGAGTCGTATATCATCGCCCCGGAGCGTGGCATCCCCGGTTCAAGCAGTTCGGCTCCGGTCGAAAGCACGCCTATGAGCGGTCTGACAGCCACATCGACCGTCGCGCGGCCGTCGGCGGCCAGAATCGCCAGATCCTGGGCGGAAAGGAGCCGCGTTGAGAGGATCTGGTCACCGGTTCTGGAGTTCTCACCCTGGTGGATGATATTGCTTATCCTCTCGGGCCTGGAAAAGGTGACGAGGCCGTTGGCCTCGGCGGCCAGCTCGAAACTGTGCACGCGTGTGGCTCCGTGCGGCACCGGGGCGCCGGTCATGATGCGTACTGTCTCGCCTGATTCAAGCGGTGCGTCCGTGCCCTGTCCGCCAAGGCCATCGCGGCCGGCTGCCAGCACGCCGCGCACGCGCAACGGGCCAGTGGGCATCGATTGATCCCCCTCGGCTTTCCAGGCCCATCCATCCACAGCTGACTTGTTGAAGGGTGGCTGATCCATAGTCCCGGTAATCGGCGCCATTATGATGCGCCCGAGCGCGGATGCCAATGGGACCGCTTCCACCTTGGGTGACCTGAGAAAGCCCGCCATCATCGCTACGGCCTCATCGGGGTGAATCATGATGTATCTCCTTGCTGGGAGTAAAGTAGATGATGCGGTCGGCAATAAGGTGCACCAGTTCGGGGTCATGGGCGCTGAACAGGATGGTCGCGCCGTCCCGCTTGAGGTCGAGCAGGAGCGTCCGCATGGCCGCGTCACTTTCGGCATCGAGGCTCGATGTAGGCTCGTCGAGGAGCAGCACATCCGCTCCGGCCGCGACGGCGCGCGCTATCGCGACTCGCTGGGTTTCGCCGCCCGACAACGCACCGGCATCGCGTTCAAGCAACGCCTCGATTCCGAATCGTTCCGCGGTCCGCTCCAGCCTTATCGTAGCCTCATCGCGCCTCATATGCTTGAGCCGCTGGGCATATTCGAGGTTGTCGCGCACCGTGCCGGTGAAAAGCACCGGGTGTTGATGCAGATATACGCTACGCCGGCGAAGGTGCGGATTTCGCTTCAGCGGCAACCCCATGAAGGCGATTGTCCCTTGGTATGGTCCAAGAATACCGTTGAGCAGTTTGAGCATGGTCGTCTTGCCCGAGCCGTTCGGCCCCACGAAAGCCACAACTTCGCCGGCGCTCACCCTCAGCGCTTCACAGGAAACGGCGAGGGCGTGTTCGTAGCGGAATGACAGCCTGGATACCTCGAAAACCGGACTATCTGACATTTCTGACCGCCAGATGGGACATGAAGTTGATGGCCAGCGCCACCGTGAGCAGTACGACGCCGAGCGATACTGCCCGCTCGAACTCGCCCTTGCTGGCATCGAGGGCGATAGTCGTCGTCATCGTCCGCGTGTACCAGCGAATGTTGCCACCCAGCATCATCGATACGCCGACCTCTCCGGTGACGCGTCCGAACGCGGCGAGCACAGCCTGGACGATGACGTACCGGCCTTCCCTGATCACCGCCATGACACGGTGCCATGGACCGGCGCCAAGAGTCAGAAGTGTCTCGGCATAGCGATGATCCAGCTTCTGCAATCCCGTGTAGCTCATCGCCATGACGAGCGGAAAGGCGAGCATGGTCTGGCCGAGTATGACTCCACCCGGAGCGAACATTATGTTCAGAAAGCCCAGTGGTCCCGATCGCGATATGAATGAATATACGAACAGCCCCACGACAACCGTAGGCACGGCCATGGTTGCATTGAGAATGGCTACCACACCACGCTTGCCCTTGAATCGAGCAAGGAACAGCGCGGCTCCCAGTGGCACGCCCGGAATTACCGAGAACGTGGTTGACCACAACGAGAAGCCGAGGCTCGTCATGATGGTCATCCAGGTCTCGCGATCACCCCCGGTCAGGAGGGCAATCGCGGTTCGTATCGAGTCCAAAGTATCAGGGCTTGTAGCTCGGGAAGAACAGGGTCTGGCCTCCCAGTTTGTAGCTGGCTATCAAGTCCTGTCCGCGCTTGCTGGTGATCCAGTCCAGGAACGCCTTTGCGCCGAACGCGTTGATGGCCGGATTCTTCGACGGTGCCACCGTTATGACGCCGTACGGATTGAAGAGTCCCGCCTCGCCCTCATAGCTGATAACCAGGCTGGTCTTGTCTTTCACGGCTATCCAGGTGCCCCTGTCGGTCAGCGTGTAACCCTGGAGCCCGTCGGCCATCAGCAGAACCTGTTCCATGCCCTGTCCGGCTTCCTTGTACCAGGAGCCGCTCGGGGTTATTTTTGCGGCCTTCCATATATCCAGTTCCTTGATGTTTGTTCCGGACTTGTCGCCCCGGGAGATGAACGGCGTTCCACCGGCGGCCAGTTTCGTGAAGGCATCGATTGAGCTGGTGGAGTGGGAGAGGCCGGCCGGATCGGATTTGGGGCCAACTATGATGAAGTCGTTGTACATGACGTCGCGGCGCTCGGCTCCATGGCCTGCCGCCATGAACGCGTCTTCCTGGGCGCGGGCGTGGACGAGGACAACGTCTGCGTCGGCGTTCTCTCCAAGCTTCAGCGCGGCGCCGGTACCAACAGCGACGACGTCCACCGTGTAGCCAGTGTCCTCAGTGAAGAAAGGCAGGAGGTACGCGAGGAGGCCGGAGTTCTCTGTGCTGGTCGTCGTGGCCAGCCTTATACGCGGATTGGCCGGAGTCACGTGTTTTGCTGGCGCGGCGGCTTCTTTTCCGCCGAGAGCGAAGCCCTGGACGGCCGCGGTGAGCAGAACGGCGCAGATGGCTGCCGAGCGAACGAGCGTTCGCCTTGAGGTGAGTTGCATGGTTTCCCCTTTCCAATGCCCTGGCTTGAAAGCCGGGCGGGAGGCGGTCGGGTTTCCCCGGCCACCCATCGACCCTGGCTCCGTCGGCAGGCACGCTGTCCTCGAGGGAATCAGGGTTCGGAGATCTGTTGATTGTGGCTTGTCCGACCTATACCGGTCAGGCTGGGCATCCAATATGCATGAATGCCGCTACGTCCCATGATATCCGACAGCAGGTGACAGGTCAACGAATGGGGCGCCGACCTACTCCTCCATATCGAAGACCCGCACGTCGAACCAGTGGCCGGTACCGCTGACCAGGTCAAGCTCGGCCCTGACAATCGCGGTGTGCCCATCCTCTATCTCAAGGAGACGCGCGAATACCGTTGCGATGTCTGGCGGGAACTGCCCCGCCAGCGATCGATAGAACGCGCTTGTCGCCTCTTCGGCATGCAACGCGTTCTGCAGTGCGCCCATCTGGCCGCCCTCTGGAATTGCGGAGAAGCTGGACCTGGCTCTTGCGATGGCGGCGCTCACTTCGGGGACGGGAGGCAACGCGCGCTGTGGCTCCGCATCGTCGGCCTTGCCCGTGCGCCTCCAGACATCATGCTGCTGCTCCAGGTAGGCCACATGATAGCCTTCATCCTTTGCCAGCGTCTCGTAGAGTGCTCGGGCCTCCGGGATTATGGAACCGCTGGCGGCCTCGATGTACTGATCGCGGATGGCCTTCTCATACTGGAGTGCCTTATCAAAAGCCTCTTCGACTGTCATGACGAACTCCTTTCCGGTAATCAATCGCCATCAACTGAGTCTGCCGATGGCTGTCCCAATGCCAGCAACTGCTCCTTGCGGTGATGGGCCTTGCCAAGTTCGACCACAACGTGCAGCACATCACCCGGATGCAGCGCAAGATCCCTGCCTGGATAGAGTTCTTCCTCACCGCGTTCGACCGCCGTCAGAATGCACCCCTCCGGCATAAGCGCTCGGGCCTGCTCTATCGATTCCAGCACCGACCCTTCGGCCAATGGAATGTGCAGCGTAACCGGCCGCGATCGGCCATCGTCCTGGCAACCCGGCGCTATGCGGGCGAGCAAAGAGTCATATATCGGGCGACTCCTCATCCCTATCGCGACGAATGAGGCGATGACCGAGACCAGTATGAAGGCCGGAAAATGCGCGAACGAACCGGCCATCTCCGTTATCAGAACAGCGCCGGTGATTGGGGCCCTGACCACGGCGGTGAAGAATCCAACCATACCAAGCAGTATGAAATTATTCAGGTACCCCGTTGTTATGCCCAGCCCCTGGAACACGCCTTGCGCGGCCGCGCCAACCATGGCGCCGAGTGCGAGCATGGGCAGGAATATGCCTCCGGGTGATCCGGAGCCATAGGATACCAGCGTGAACACGAATTTGCATGCCAAAAGGAGCAGGAGCACCGCGAATGGGAACTCGGCGCGTACCAATGATGCCACCATATGATCGCCGCCACCGGTGATTGATGGCAGTACCACGCTTATAATGGCCGCGACCAGGAATGCGGAGACGATGCGCAGCGTTTCGCTGGGGACCAGCCCTTGGTATGCTGTCTGCAGATGGAGGAGGCCAGCATTGAACAGGCCGCCCAGTATGCCAGTCAGCAACCCTATGAAGAGGATGGTGGAGAAGTACAGATTGACAGGAAGCACCTGAATCACGGTAATTCCGAAAACCGGCGTGGCGCCGAAGATGAGCAATACGACTACGTTGGCGCTGAATGAAGCGATGAGCGCGCTTGTCAGCATGGTCGGCGAGACATTGCGGTGCAGTTCCTCTATGCAGAACAACACCCCAGCCAGGGGAGCGTTGAAGGCCGCGGATATGCCCGCCGCCGCACCCGCGGTTACAAGAAAGCGCATGTCATCCTCATGCCGCGTAATCTGACAGACCATCGTGCCGATGAGTGCCCCAAGCTGTATCGAAGGCCCTTCCCGGCCAAGCGACATGCCTGTGCCCAACGCCAGGCTGCCACCTATGAACTTGAAAGGCAATTCACGCTGCCACCTGAAATTGATCCGACGCATCAGGAAGGCCTTGACTTGGGGTATGCCCGAACCCTTGATGTACGGAGCGCTGCGGACCATCAGGGCGGTCAAGAGGCCCAGTCCGGCGGCCACCAGCAGCCAGAGCACCATCATCATCCAGGACTCTGTCATCAGCGGTAGCAGCGAGGTTCTGGCGTGTTGCAGCGAGGCGATCGCAAGTCGGTACAAGACTATGATCAGGCCGGAGAGTATGCCTACAAGCGTGCTCTCCAGGTAAATTGCGACTCTCCGACTGTTCCTGTTTCCGCTCGGTTGTTTACCTTCGGCAAGCATCAGGCTGCACCACCTCTCTATATGACTATGCCAGCAAATGTGGATTATGCATAGTGAGCCCTGGTTCTTGAGCCGCCTGTCATGGTCGGCGCCTTCACGAGCATACTGCCAGCGTGCTATGCTCCGGGCGCCCTTATCGCGCCGCGATGACGCGTGAGGTGCCCGAAGAGAGGTGCCCGCCATGAGTGCTATGAAGATTGTAGAATGCGTTCCAAATTTCAGCGAGGGACGCGACAAGTCCATTATCGATGCCATTGCCACGTCCATCGCATCGGTCGCGGGAGTATCGCTCCTTGATGTCGATCCCGGAGCCGATACGAACAGGACCGTGTATACCTTTGTCGGCGATCCCGATGCCGTCGTCGAGGCGGCCGTACGCGCGGCATCAACGGCCAGCGGGCTCATCGACATGGCTCGGCATACAGGAGCGCATCCAAGGATGGGCGCGCTTGACGTGTGCCCCTTTGTGCCGGTGTCTGGCGTTACGATGGACGATTGCGTCGCCATAGCGAAGCGGGCCGCGGAGCGTATGGCCGCCGAGCTGTCGGTGCCGGTGTACCTGTATGAGTATGCCGCCACGAGGCCTGAGCGCAGAAGTCTGGCCGATATACGATCGGGCGAGTACGAGGCGCTGGCAGACAAGCTGACCAAGCCTGAGTGGAAGCCCGATTACGGCCCCGCGTCATTTGTGCCCCGATGGGGAGCCACGGTTGTCGGCGCCAGGGATTTTCTAATAGCCTACAACGTCAATCTGAATACGCGAGACAGGAAGCTGGCCAACGAAGTGGCTCTTGCCGTCCGCGAGGGTGGCCGCGCGGCACGTGACGCCGCCGGAAACATGGTCAAGGATGCCAACGGCGAAAAGGTAATGATCCCGGGCCGGCTCAGGCACGTGCGCGCAATAGGCTGGTATATCGACACGTACCGCAAGGCCCAGGTGTCGATAAACCTGACAAACTACCGGGAGACTCCGCTCCATGCCGTCTACGAGACCGTCAAGGAAGAAGCCGAGAAACTGGGACTTTCCGTCTGCGGCAGCGAGCTGGTCGGCCTTGTACCGCTCGAGCCACTGGTCGAGGCGGGGCGCTACTATCTGGGACGCATGGGCAAGAGCGCGGGCGCGCCGGAGCCAGAGCTGATAGAGCTGGCCGTCACGACGCTGGGCCTCGATTCGGTTGCGCCATTCGACTCGACCAAGAAGATAATAGACTATGTCGCGAGGGCTACCTCTCCGCTCGTCTCCATGCATGTTGGAGCCTTTGTCGATGAGGTATCAAGCGACTCGCCGGCTCCCGGTGGCGGCTCTGTAGCCGCGCTGGCCGGCTCGCTGGCCGCCGCTCTTGCCGCTATGGTTGCGAATCTGACCGTCGGCAAGAAGGGCTACGAGTCGACGTGGGCTTCCATGTCGGAACTTGCGGTGCGTGCCCAGTCGGTAAAGTCGACGCTGGTCCGCGCCGTTGATGATGACACGAACGCGTTCAACGCCGTAATGGAGGCGATGAAGCTGCCCAAGGCAAGTCCGGCCGAGAAGGCTGCCCGTGATGAGGCGCTCCAGACTGGATACAAGCAGGCTATAGCGGTACCGCTGGCGACAGCCAGCGCGTGTGTCGAGGCACTGGAACTATCAGTGGAGGCGGCCGGCGGCAACAAGAACTCCGCCTCGGACGCCGGAGTCGCGGCGTTGATGGCCAGGGCGGGCGCCCATGGGGCCGCGCTCAATGTCCTCATAAATCTTGGTTCTGTCAACGATGCGCAGTACGCCGCGGATATGCGTCAGAAGGTAGCGGCACTGCGATCACGCGCCGATGCATTGTGCGAAGAGACCATGGCCGCGGTGGAATCGGGGCTCTGATTCCCGATGCAAAGAACAGGGGCGGCCGGCATCAAGCCAGCCGCCCCTGTGTTATTTCGAGTCAGAAGCTCCCGATATCAGGCTTCGAGTGACGCGGCGCCCACATCGCTCGGCATATCCCACAGTCCGCCCGCGTTGACGACCTTCTTGAAGCCAGCCATCGAAAGCACGCGCGCGGCGTATCCGCTCCTCGAGCCGGAGGCGCAGTACACGACGATCGGCGTTGTCTTGTCGCCCAGCTCTCCTATCCGCGCCTGCAGTTCGTTGACCGGTATGCATACCGCGTTCGGATAGTGTTCATCTTCGAACTCTTCCATCGTGCGGACGTCGACAATCTTCGCTCCGCTCTTGATCATATCCAGAATTGGGTCAGCCATCATATTCCTCCATAATTATAGTCAGGCCATCATTGGCCACGAGATCCAGTACTAATTGGTTCCGGGAACAAATCCGGGTGCCAGCGAAAGACTCAGAGCGCCGCCGGTGATGTTCTTGACATCGCTTCGCCCAGCCATCATGAACTTCCTGAGCGCTATATGGCTTTCGTAGCCGGCGCGGGACAGCAAGAGGAGCGGTCCCGCAGGTATCTCATCGATGCGCCAATCCAGCTCATCGAGTGGAATATGGGCTCCTGCATCGACCGGGAGCCTCCGCCTGTCACCATTGGTGCGCACATCGACTATGGTGGCCGTGCCTGCCTTTGCCAGTTTCAGGGCCTCTGCCGCCGATACCACCGGCGCGTAGCCAGACTCATCATTTTGCGCCACGAATGCGGCCATGTTCAAAGGATCGTTGGCGGCGCCATACGGCGGCGCATAGGCCAGATCGAGCTCGGCCATGTCGTCAATGGTCAGCTTGCCGGCTATAGCCGTGGCAGCCACATCGATGCGCTTGTCAACACCGAGCTTGCCAAAGGCCTGGGCGCCGAGCAGCCGGCCGGAGCCGTGTTCGTAGACAAGCTTGAGGCTGATTTCCTCCGCGCCGGGATAGTAGCCGACGTGATGGTCTCGATGCACGGTAACCGACCTTGCGTCGATTCCCTGTGTGATTGCCGCCTTTTCGGAAAGCCCGGTCATCGCGAACGTGTGGTCGAATGACTTGAACACGCTGGTGCCTATGGCGCCGGCATACCGCATGGACCCACCCAGCGCGTTGGTGGCTGCGATGCGGCCCTGCCTGTTCGCAGGTCCGGCGAGCGGAACGCGGGTAGGCTTGCCGCTTACGCGGTTGATGATCTCCAGCATGTCGCCGGCGGCCCATATAAACGGATCGTTCGTGCGCATGTGCTCGTCAACGACGAGGCCTCCGCTGGCACCTATAGTCAGACCCGCTGACTTGGCCAGTTCGGTATTCGGTTTGACGCCAGCCGAGACAAGCACCAGATCTGCCGGTACTTCGGTGCCATCATCGAGCGTCGCGACGCCGGGGCGCAGCGACTTCACCGACCTGCCGGTTATGACTGTTGCGCCGGAAGCCGCGAAAACCTTGCCAATCATGGCTCCGAATTCGGCATCGGCTGGAGGCATAACGTGCGGCGTCAGCTCGACTACCGTCGTCGACAGCTCGCGTTCCATGAACGCCTCGGCAGCCTCGAGACCGATGAATCCGCCGCCCACTACAAGCGCGTGTTTTGGAGCGCGTTCGTTTATGAACTTGTGCACGGCGTCCATGTCAGGAATAGTCCACAGGCGGAATACATGGTCCGCTTCCAGCCCCTGGATCGGTGGCATGAACGGAGTACCACCCTGCGCAAGGATAAGAGCATCGTAGGGAATGCTGCCGTTGCCCTCGGGGCCGACGATGGCGACAGTCCTGGCGCCACGGTCAATTCCGACGGCCCTGGTATTCAGAAGCACCTCGACGCCATAACGCGCCAGGAAGCCCTCGGGCGTCTGCAGTATAAGCTCACTTCGCTTCTCTATATCGCGTGATACAAAATATGGCAATCCACAATTGGCGAATGATACATAGCGTCCAGCCTCGACAATGGTCACCTTGGCGGTGGCGTCCATGCGCTTGGCTCGAGCCGCAGCGGTAGCGCCGGCAGCCACGCCGCCGATTACCACGATTCTCTTTTCCTGTGCCAATTCATCCTCCTGATTTTCAAACAGAATATATTAAAAAACATATATATAGTCAAGCATGTAAGAATAGTAAAATATAAATATAATAAGAAAGCGGCAAGGAGAACAGCACTGCGCGAATGGGGCAGTTTGCGGGTTTGAGTCCGGGGAGTCTATACTGCTACCATGCATACGACACATGTCGATGATGTCATGAATCGCAGGCTTGACCGCCTGCTTGGCCTGGTATACGGAAAACGCGCCGCGGAGGCTCGCGACCTCCTGGATGCCGTGCTCGATACCAGGATATCGGCGCTTGCGCCATTGGTAACGGCGAAGAATACCACGCTTCAGGGTTCCGCTTCCGGACGCTATACGGAGAAGGATGCGCTCCTCATAGCGTACGGCGACATGGTTGCTCCGCCACGCTCCGGCAATGAAAATCCCCAAACGGCCCTGAAACGGCTCGATGCGACTATCGAACGGCACATGTACGGGCTGTTTGACTACCTGCATGTCCTGCCATTCTATCCATATTCATCCGATGATGGATTCTCAGTGATGGACTACAGGACGGTGAATCCGGTACTTGGTTCCTGGAGCGATATTGAGGCTCTGGGGAGCCGCCATCGACTCGTTTTCGATCTGGTACTCAACCACGCCAGTGCGCAGGGGAGCTGGTTCAAGGCGTTCAAGGCGGGCAAGGCGCCATATAATCGCTACTTCATCACGCGTCCCCTCGATTACGACGCATCCACCGTGCTGCGGCCGCGCACGCACCCGTTGATTACCCCGGTGCGGCTCGACGATGGGCGAATCACGGGGGTATGGACAACCTTTAGTGAGGATCAGGTTGATCTGGACTTCTCAGAACCGGCCGTGCTGGCGGAATTTGTCGACATAAGCCTGGAATATGCGCTGCATGGAGCCAGAATGCTGCGACTCGACGCCATAGCCTATCTATGGAAGCAGGATGGCACCTCGTGTGCCCACCTCCCGCAGACCCATGCCATAGTAAGGATACTGCGCGCCATAATCGATGGCCTTGGACTGGACTTGTCAATACTGACCGAGACCAACGTGCCGCACGCCCAGAACATGGCCTATTTTGGCCATGGAGGCGACGACGTACCCGGCGACGACGTACCCGGCGACGAGGCCCACCTCGTCTACAACTTCAGCCTGCCACCGCTTGTCCTGCACGCGTTTGCGACGGGCGATGCCAGCCCACTGTCACGCTGGGCGGCGGGGCTGCGGGTGCCTGCAGGCGGCACCATGCTCAACTTCCTGGCATCGCACGACGGTATTGGCGTTACCCCAGCGCTTGGCCTTGTCGATGATTTTACCCCGACCGTAGCCGCCGTGCTCGAGCGCGGCGGACTCGTCTCGTACAAGGCGACACCCAACGGGCCTGTGCCCTATGAGTTGAACATATCATGGGCCGACGCCATCGCGCGTCCCGAGGCCGACGACGAGGAACGGGCGAGAGCCCTCATAGCCAGTTATGCCATAGCCTGCGCGATGGATGGAATTCCCGCGATCTATTTTCACTCGGTGATTGGCTCGCGGAACTGGCAGTCTGGGCCTGGCATCCTTGGATACAACCGAGCCATCAACAGGGAACGTCCGGCGCTCGATGCGCTTGAATCCGATCTTGCCGATCCCGATTCGATGCGCGCCATTTCGTTGGCAGGGCTGACGTCTCTGCTCCGGGAGCGTTTCAGGCGGCAAGCCTTCGCTCCCGCCTCGCCACGCACAGCGTTCGCCGTGCCGGGACCGGTGTTCATGGTGGAGAGAGGCAGCGGCTCTGACGCTTTGCTCGTGCTGGTCAATTGTGCCCGCGAGCCGGCGCGCGTGTCCGTGCCCGAGGCTTGGCGATTCCAGGTCCGCGCATTTGATCCTGTGGGTGGCAGCCATATGAACATCGACCCATTGGACGAGAGGCTCATGGTACCAGGGTACGCCGTCCGCTGGCTGGAGCGTACTTCCTGAGGCTCGGCAGTCCTTGGTGGCGTTGCTCATCGGGGCCATTCTATGTTACTATATGGAGAGTTTTGCATTGATGGGGAGGAATAGTATGCGAAAAGTCATTTTCGCCGTGCTGGTCGCCGCCATGGTCATGATGGGTTGCGCGACGAAGCAGGAAGACAACGTCATCAAGCTGGGTTGGTTTGGTCCCTTGACCGGCAACAACGCGCTCTGGGGTGTGGCCGAGCTCAACACCGTCAAGATGATGGCCGACGATTACAACGCCCAGGGTGGACTCGACGTAGGTGGCAAGAAATACCAGATTCAGGTAATCGGGTATGACGACAAGGGCGATCCAACCGAGGCCGTCAATGTCGCCAAACGACTGACCAGCCAGGACAAGGTATGCGCTATCATAGGGCCGAACGCCTCGGGTGAGGCTATCCCGGTCGCCCCGATAGCCAACGCCGCCAAGGTTCCTGTTGTCGCGACCGTCGCCACGAATCCCAAGGTGACCGTCACGGAGGCCGGACAGGTCAACGCCTACATGTTCCGCGCGTGCTTTACCGACCCGTACCAGGGAGCGGTCGCCGCGACCTATGCCTACGAGAAACTGGGCAAGCGCCGTGCAGCCATTTTCATGTCTGTTGACGATGCCTATTCCGCTGGCCTCAGCGAGTTCTTCAAGGCCAACTTTGTCAAGCTTGGCGGCGAGATAGTCTCCGAAGTCAGCTTCACCTCCGGTGAAAAGGACTTCAGGGCGCCGCTGACACGCATCAAGGCATCGAATCCCGATATCATATTCTCTCCCAACTTCTATACCGACGTCGCGCTCAGCGCCAAGCAGGCTCGTGACCTCGGCATGAACCAGGTGATGTTTGGCGGTGATGGCTGGCCATCGGACAACCTGATACCCCTCGCGGGCAATGCGCTCGAGGGCTGCTACTTCGTCAACCAGCTCGACTTCAATGACCCGACCGTCGCCCCGCTACAGAAGGCCTACAAGGCCAAGTACGGCATCAACCCTGAGCTCAACACCTACATGGCCCATGATGCCGTTCTCATGGTTGTCGATGCCATCCAGCGCGCCAAGGCCATCGATGGTGCATCGATCCAGAAGGCACTCGAGAGTTGCGATGTGCAGGGAGTCACCGGTCACATCGTCATCGGTCCGACCCATGACCCTGTCAACAAGGATGCCGCCATCATCAAGATCGTAGGCAAGGACATGATCTTCCAGGAGAAGGCTGTAGCCAAATAGCATGAGCCGTCAGCCGATGATAACAGTAGCCAGCACCCAGGAGCCTTTTGACCACGTGGAGTTGTACCGGGCCTTTGTGCAACGCGAGGACGATTCCACAGGCACGGTTGTGCTGCATCATGGCCGGGTCAAGCGTCCTGGCAAACAGATAGAAAACTTCTCCGCTGTGGAACTCAGGCCCTTGGTAGTCGACGTGGACGAGAGGCTTGCGGGGATAGCCAGGCTTGCCATCGATGAGTTCGGTGTACATCAGGTGCTTATCGTGCATCGTCTTGGAACGATAGGCGCGGGCGAGTCTGTGCTCCTGGCCATCGTCTCCAGCACGAGCCGCGGGCCAGCGTTTGCCGCCTGCTCCTGGATAGTCGACCAGGTCAAGAAAGAGGAATTCATCGAGCTGATAGAACTGCCATGAACACGAGCGCCCGAGCCTTGGGCTGGCACTCGTGTCCAGCGATACTCCGATATTACGAGCGTGCCTGGTTTCCCGCATCCTGGACGGTATCCGTGAGGACGGTGGCCCTTGTGTCGGAAGGCAGAGCCAGCGCCGCGAATCCAGCCACCGCGTAGGCAACAGCGAAAACAGCGAGCGGCAACGACAGTGAGCCACCCGCGACCAGTGCGCCTATGGATGGCGCTATCGCGCCCGCGATTCTTGTCATACCGCTCGCCGCTCCAATGCCCGTGGTGCGGATTATTGTCGGATATGCTTCCGGCGTGTAGGCGTAGAGGGCGCCCCAGGCTCCCAGGGCGAAGAACGACAGCAGGATGGCGCTCGCGACGACGGCGGCGGGCGTCACCGCGAGGGCGAACAGCCACGCGCAGGCACCACTTGCCAGCAGATACGTTCCCAGGGTCCTGGTTCTGCCCCAGCGCTCCACGAGCCACGCGGCGGACAGGTAGCCTGGAATCTGCGCAAAGGCCATGATGAAGGCATTGGGATATACAGAGGGCAACGAAAAGCCCTTGGAACGGAACCAGGTGGGCAGCCAGGTAAATGCTCCATAATAACCGATCGATATCATGAACCAGACAAGCCATAGCAATATTGTGGTCTTTCGCAAGCCGGGAGCCAGCAGGTCAGCCATGCGGCCTTCCCTGGCGAGCACTGGCGGCTCCAGATCCCCGGTGGGGAGCGTGGTCCCATTGATGGCGGCCACATGTTCCAGCACGGCCCTGGCCTCAGCCTCGCGGCCATGAGCAAAGAGATACCGTGGTGATTCCGGGACGTTCTTGCGGACTGCGAAGAGAATGATACCGGGAAGCGCTGAAACCGCGAAGAGCCATCGCCATCCCAGGTGCGGCACGATGAGCCATGCAATACCAGCGGCGGCAACCGTGCCGAGCGCCCAGAACGCCTCAAGCATGACCAGTCGCCTGCCGCGATTTTCCACAGGCAGATACTCGGAGAACATTCCGTAATCGACGGGGAGGGTACCTCCCACACCGAATCCTGTCATCACGCGAAGCGCCAGGAACCAGCCAAAGCCCGGAGCGAAGGCCGACGCGAGACCAAAGATCGAGTCAATCGCGATGGTCAGCACGAAGCCGGCTCGCCTGCCTATGTGGTCAGATAGCCTGCCCCAGAATACGGCACCGACCAACATGCCGAGGAATATTGCGGTGGCCGGAAGGCTCTTCTGAGCCGTGGAGAGTGACCACTCCAGCGACATCGCCGGAAGGGCAAACGAGACGAGCAGTACTTCCATGGCGTCCGCGGCCCAACCCAGTCCGCAGATGACCAGGAGCCGACGCTGAAAACGACCGTACCCGACCCTCTGGAGGGCCTCTTCAAACGAGAAATTGCGCATTGTAGCACCCCTGTACAACGATATGGTTCCCCGTGCAATCGCGTCGAGGTTTCGTAGCCTCTCTGCGGTCGCGCCGTGCGGGGTATCGCCATACAAGGGCGTGCGCGGCGTCGCGATGCTACCATACCGGGGGATTGAGAAATTGGCAAGATGCTTTCTGCACAGCTTCGCCTTGAAGAATCCAATGCGGATTCGTAGCCGTATCCAATACTGTTTCGGGTATGAATCCTAATAGGATTTGGCTGATTTCGTCTAAGCGAGCGATTGGCTATTATATACTGGTTTTATGGAAACTCGGTTGCTTTCACTTCTGGATTAACTATGTCGATGGCATCATTCTTTTGATTTTCATTAAGGATTGAGTTGATGACCTCAAGAATCGCTTGGGCTTTCTCGCTTCTTGTCGTCTCCGGCTAGCTTGTCAGAGTAGCCGGTGCCGTTGCAGCGTTCGTGGCGGTTCAGGTAGATATCGTAGGGAGGAAGTATCCTTTTCCGTATAGAGGTCGATTACAGGGGTTTATACCGACACCAAAGCTCGTTCTGGAGGCGAACGGGTACAAACGGACAGATGGGGCTCCTTTTCCTGTTTCTCTGCCACCCGATACTAAAACAGTATCGCAAGCCGTCAGACGTCCCAGCCCATGTCCAGCTTGAACCGGGCCAGGTGGTCACGGCTTATGAAGAGCTTCTCGCCTTCATCGGTCTCAACGACGTACTGGCCCTTCTTCCAGGGGTATACTTTTTTTACCTTGTTCTTGTTGACCATCGCATTGCGATGGAGGCGCAGGAACATCGCGGGGTCGAGCCGCTGCTCGAGTTTCCTGAGCGAGGTGTCGAACACGTACTTGATGCCCTTGGAGTATACGAAAACGAGACCATTCTCGACCTTGATGCTGGAGAGGTCCTCGGTGTTTATCACGAGGTACTCGAAGGCGCTTCGGATAGTCAGACGGGTCGCGTAGGATTGCTTGGCCTTGAAATATTCAAGCAAGGCGCCCAAGTCGCCGGGGGCGCGGTCTGTGCTGTCAGACGTCGACTCAAACCTTTCCTGTACGCGGGCCACGGCCGATTCCAGGCGGTCCTTCATCACCGGCTTGAGGATGTAGTCAAAAGCGTGGAGCTCGAAAGCCTGTATCGCATAGCTGTCGTACGCGGTGACGAAGATGACCAGGGTGTCAGGTGGCAGAGAGGCCGCGGTGCCGATGCCGTCGAGCCCGGGCATCTGGACGTCAAGCAAGACAAGGTCCGGCCGTAGCGCGGCAACAAGCCGCAGGGCCTGCGCGCCACCCTCAGCCTCGCCAACGATGGCGATGCCCGGCATGTCGGCAAGGTAGTTCTTGAGCACTTCCCTTGCCGGCTCCTCGTCATCGACTATCAGTATCTTGACCATGGGTTCCCTCCACGCTCAGGCGCAACTCAGCGATTAATCCCTGCGGCTTGTTCCTGATGAACCGCAGGCTGCCGCCGGCGAGCGCTTCCACCCGCTGTCTTACCGTGCGGAGGCCGGTCCCCTCGGAGGCCGCCATATCCTCCGCTCCCGCGCCCGACGCGCCGTAATCGGCCACCTGGACGATGAGTGCACCACGCTCGCCCCGTATCGACAGGAACAGGTACGCCACTCCGTCGGCGTCCTTGCCATACTTGACCGCGTTCTCGACCAAGGGCTGGATGAGCAAGGGCGGAACCGCGGCCCCGAACAGCCCGTCGGGGACAGCCACGGTGTAGTGCAGCTTGTCACCGAAGCGCATCTTCTCTATCTCCAAGTAGGTGCGTATATACTCGATTTCCTTGGCTAGCGGCAAGGTGTCCGAGTCAGAGGCGTCAAGGGCGTACCTGAATAGCGATGACAGCTTGCCTATCGTACCTATCGCCGCGTCGCGGTCCTTCTGCACAAGGCTGACGATGGTGTTCAGCGTGTTGAAGAAGAAGTGGGGGTTGATCTGCATGCTCAGGTGCCGCTGCTCGGCCTTTGCGAGTTCCTCCCTGAGCATCGCGTTCTCGGCCCGCAGGCGCCCTTGTCCGGAGCCCCGCATTCCGCCCACGTGGTGAAGCCGGCGGGCGACGCCTTGCACGAGGGGCCGCAAGCGTGACCAGGCTAGCCGGACGAGAAGTACCGGAGACCGTGGCATTTCCCGTCGTCGCCTTGGCTTGATCGGGTGCAGGGTGTCAGGATCCAACGCGGCGAAGGCCGACAGGAACACCATCCTGTCCCGCGACGATTGGGCCGGAGGCCTGGCCATCCGCGTGCTCCTGGCGGACAGGATTCCCGACAGCACCAGCATGGCCTCGACGGCAGCGAGCAGCAGGAGCGCCATGAAGACGGCGCGGCGTACGAAGCCCTCCTCCATGTAGTAGGCGATGAACATAGACATGGTCTGCCAGCCCGGCGGATAGATGATAAGGCTGGCGGAAAGCTCGGTGACGCAGGTGAAGACACCCACGACCGCGGCGACGGCTATGAAGGGGCGGATCTGCGGTAGCGTCACGGTAAAGAACGCTGCAGCCGGCGAGGCTCCGAGGCTCCTGGCGCTGTCCTCGAGGGGTATCGTCGAGGCGTTTATCGCCGACTGAAGGACGATGACGACGTATGGCAGGCCGCGCACCGCTAGCGCCACGCCCAGGATGAATACAAGCCATGGGGTGGAGAGGCGCGCCGGGCCGAGGGCGTTGAGGCTGCGGAGCAGTCCGAAGCCCAGAAGCACTCCGGGCAGGACGGCAGGCGCGAGTATGATTCCCGACAGTAGTACTGTGCGCCGCCTCGACTTGACCGCGTTCGCGATGAAGACAGCAGCGGCAAGCATGGGAGGCACGACGAAGAGCGCGAGGAGCAGTGTGCTTCTCACCGGGCTCCAGTCGTGCACCAGAGGGGGCAGGCTTGTACTGGCCGCTGGGAGGGGCACGAGCAGTTCCCGTGTAAAGACATAGAGGAAGGGGAGCAGCATGGCCGAAGACAGCAGCACAAGATAAGCTGTCCCCGCCCGCCGGGCTCCCGGCCTGAGTTCGGGGCAGCGTCCGTCGGGTTTGCCTTGCCGCGCCACGGACAGCGCCTTGACCCGCGCCATGACCATGAGCACGGCAAGAAACACGATGATCGCCCATACGGCGAAGACCAGAGGGACGCGCTTATCGCCCCAGTTGGATATGAAGTTCACATAGATCTCGGAGGAGAACACCTTGTACGGTCCACCCAGGATGAGCGGCGCCCCCAAGTCGCCCAGGGAGTAGAGGAGCATCATTGTACAGGCTGTCAGGATGTGGGGAAAGACGAAGGGTATGAGCACACCGCAGAAGGTGGCAGCGGGACTCGCGCCCAGGGAATAAGCGGCATCCTCGATGCTCCTGGGGATGGCCAAGAAACCAGCGCGCGTCAGGAGGACCGTGTAGGGGATGGTGTGCAAAAGCTGGGTTGCCGCGAGTCCCGAAAAGCCGTAAGCCGAAGGCAGGGTGAGGCCCGGGCGGGAAACCCAAGCGTACAGGAAACCGGTCCTCTCGAAAAGGCCGCGGACCATCACCGCGGACACCAGTGACGGCGCGGCGAGCGGTATCGTCAACAGTACGAGGAATATACCCGCCGCCCGCGGCCTGAGGCGGGCCAGGAAGAAGCCGGCCGGCACACCTGCCAGCAACGAAACGGCGGTGACGGTGAGCGCGAGCAGCAAGGTATTGCCTGTCACCCGGTTCACATAGCGGATGAAGCTCGCAGGCATGGTGAAGCCGGCATCGAGCGTGCTCGCCAGTGTTTCCGCGAGTATGACGAGGACAGGCATCATCGAGACTGCCATGAACAAAAAGAGCGCAACACCCTCCGCCATCTTCATGACCGAGGGGCTGCTGCCGACTGTGCTGCGTTTCACCATCCAAGCGAGTATAGCACCGTATCCGCTATTCTATGCCGCGGATGTTTGTGCCGACGAGTATGTTTTCTTTGGCTATTCCGTATGCCACCCGGTCGCCTCGGCTGATTGTGTTATCGCGAGCCGCGGGGTCGAAGTGGTAGTGTTCGAACTCGAGGTCGAACCCGTCCTGCAGCCGCAGCTCGCCCTTGGTGTAGTTGCCAAGGTATTCGACATAGGTGACCGTCCCGGTTCCCGTGTTCATGGTGCCGGGGGATATGCTGTCCCCGCCGGAGCCGTTCTCCCTCCCAGGTTCCAGGCGCACCAGATGGGGGCGTATCGATATCCACACGTCCTGGTTGATTGCCACGTCCTGCAAACCGGCAGCGGCCGCATCGAAAGTGACGCCCTTGCCCGAAACGGTGAGCGTGTCTGTTCTCTTGCATGTGACCTTGCCGTAAAGGATGTTGCTCTTGCCTATGAAGTCGGCGACGAAGTCGTTGGCGGGAGCCGAGTAGATGTCGGCAGGACTGCCACCTTGCATCAGTTCGCCGTGGCGCATCACAAAGATCTTGTCGGCTATCGAGAGTGCTTCCTCTTGGTCGTGCGTGACGAATATGGCGGTGATGCCCAGCGCCTGCTGGAGCTTGCGTATCTCCTTGCGAATGCGCAGGCGGAGTGCGGCGTCGAGGTTGGACAGCGGCTCGTCGAGCAACAGCACTTCCGGCTTGGTAATGAGGGCGCGCGCCAATGCGACCCGCTGCTGCTGTCCTCCCGAAAGCTGCGAAGGCATGCGCTTCTCGTAGCCGACGAGCCCGACGAGGCCCAGGTACTCCATCACGTCCTTGTAGATCTCTTCCTTGGATAGTTTCTTTATCTTGAGGCCATACGCGATGTTGTCGAAAACGCTCATCGTCGGGAAGATGGCGTAGTCCTGAAACACGACGCCTATCTTCCTTTTCTGGGGCGGCAGATCGTTGATGACCGTGCCGTTGAGCCGGATGCTGCCGGAATCCGGAGTCTCGAAGCCAGCTATCATGCGCAGCAATGTCGTCTTGCCGCAACCCGAGGGGCCGAGCAGCGCGACCATCTCACCCTTCTGTATCTCGAGGTCCAATCTGTCTACAGCGGTGGTCGCGCCGAATGTCTTTACCAGGTTCTGTACGCGGATGTCAGACATATTTTTTATGCTCCTTGTTCGAAAGGTGGTTTGACAGAGCGGTCCCAAGACCGACCAGGATTATCATCAGCACGGCCATCGCTGAGGCCTGCGATATGAAGCCCTCGGACACATAATACGCCACATACAGCGACATGTTCCTCCAGCCAGGCGGATATATGATAAGTGACGACGCCAGTTCGGTGACGACCTTGATGAGGCCGATGACGATGGCGGAATAGACTGAGATGCGTATCTGCGGAAAGATGACGCTGGTGAAGGCCTTGAGTTCTCCCGCGCCTAGACTTTGGGCAGCTTCTTCCTGGCCTAGGTCTATCTTGGCAAAGCCTGCCTCTATGGGCTTGAGTATGACTGGCAAGCGCCGTATCGTTATCGCCGCTATCAGCAACAGGGCCGAACCCGAGAGCGACAGCCCGAACAACTTCACGGTCGAATAGGCCTGTATCATGCTGACGCCAATGACGACCCCGGGCAGGATGAACGGGAGCAGGGTAATGTAGCCCAACCATCGCAGGCGCGGCCTGGTCTTGTACATCTGCCCGAATATGATCCCGAGGAAGACGGCCAACGGGGTGACGGTTCCCAGGAGTATAAGCGTCTTCAGTATCGTGCCGCCTTCGCCGAGCAGCTTCTTGTACGCATTGAGCGTGTAGCCTGAGGGCAGCCAGGAGTTATTCCAGCGGGTGGCAAAGGATTGTATGATGATCGCTATGTACGGCAGCATCAGCACCAGGCTCATGAAGGCTATGAACGCGGTGCCGGCGATGCGCGCGGTGGGTTTGTCATATTCCATGATGCCGACGCGGAACTTGCCCTTCACGTTGGTCAGCCGCATCAGCTTGTTGACGCCGACCATCAGGATGCACGAGAGCAAAATGAGCCACGCGGAGAAGATCAGTGGTATGCGCTCGTCGCCCAGGTACGAAATGAAGTTCGAATAGATCTCCATGGAAATGACCTTGTAACGGCCGCCTATGATGAGCGGTCCGCCGATGTCACCTATCGAGGTGAGGAACACCATCACGCCTGCCATCAGGATGTGGGGGTAGATGCCTTGTATGACAATGGAGGTGAGGGTCTTCATGACGCCCGCCCCCATCGACTGCGCCGCTTCCTCGATATGGCGGGGTACGGTCTTGAGTCCCGCGATGAGGACCAGGAGCGAATAGGGTATCGTGTGCAGGGTCTGCGTGATGACGAGGCCGAGCAGGCCATAGATCTGAGGGAACTGGATGCCCGCGAGCTTCAGCAGCTTGGTCAGCACGCCGGTGCGGCCGAGCAGGATGATAACCGAGAAGCTCGAGATGAAGGCGGGGGTGATCAGCGGGATGGTGAGCAGGCCTATCCACACACCGGCGGACCGCACCCTGAACTTGGTTACCAGCAGCGCCAGCGGAAGCGATACGACGAGACTAGCCGCAGTGGTCAGAAACGCGAGGAAGAACGTGTTCCAGGTAACCTTGAGAATGTAGGAGAAGAACTTGGGCGGCAGCGGTTCTGTCGTTCCGAAAACCGACACAAACGAAGAGATTATCAGGTTTACGATTGGGTACACCAGAAACAGGCCGACGAATGCGATGGCGAGGCCGTAGATAAGCCGTATTTCGACCGGGTCGCTGTGGATCCGTCCGGTTTTGGTCATGAGCGGTATTCCTTATGGACGAGAGGCTGACGCGCTCGTCTGCACGAGCCGCGGCAGCCTGCGCTGGCACTACTTCAGGCGGATGTATTCGCCGAACTTCTGCTCGATCTCGGGGCGGGCCTTCTCTGCGAGGACGGAATCGGGGGTCAGTATGACCTTGATCTTCGAGCTCACCGACTCGAGCGAGGCTGGATCCGACGCGGGTAGGACACCCGTCTTGACGGGGATGTACAGGAACTGCGCGCCGTAGGACTGCATCTGGTCGCTTAAGATGAATTCGATGAACTTCTTGGCGAGGTTGGGGTGTTTGGCGCCGGCGACCACGCCCATGGCGTTGTCGGCGACCATAGCGCCATCCTCGGGGAAGATGAAGTTGACCGGGTTGCCGCTCTTGCGGGACACGAGAGCCGGACGTGAGAGGCCGATCGTGAAGGCGAACTCGCCCTTTTCGCAGAGCGTGTAGATCGCCGAACTGGAATTGGAATAGTAGGACACATTCTTGTTGATCGCGTCCCATACATCCCAGACCTTGGCCCCGTAGATCTGGTAGCTGGCCATGATGGCGGTGACGGCGGTTGAGCTTTTGAGCGGGTTGGCGGACATTACCATGTCCTTGTACATGGGGTTGCCGAGGTCCTTGAAGTTCTTCGGCAGAGGCAGATTTTTCTCCTTGACTAGGTCTTCGTTGTACATGATGCCGGTGAACATCATGTTAAAGACATGGAAGTAGTTGTCCTTGTCACTGAGCGGCAGTATCTTCCCGCCTATCTTGAGTGACGGGACGAAGCCCTTGACCTTGGGCTCGAACGCCTGCAGAAGGCCCTGCTTTTTCGCGTACAGATAATTGGCTGTGTCGCCGGAGTGCATGATGTCGGCCTGCGGGTTGCCCTTCTCGGCCTCAAGCTTCTTTATCATCGCCTCGGTTCCACCCGGGTTGATAACGTACACCTTGACCCCTGGGTTGAGTTTCTCGAACTCAGCTTTCATCGTGTCCGCATATTCCGCGAAGATCGTGGAATAGATGACGAGTTCCTTTTCCTGGGCTTGGGCGCTTGCTGTCCTGAGCAGCGGCAAGGCGACCAACGCCAGCATTCCGAGGATAGCCAGTCTCTTAAGCATTTTGTTCACGGGAACCTCCTTGATCACTTTAGTATCGGGTTGATTTTGACCCACCGACGCCAGTCTGCAAACAAAACTGCGCGAAAGGTCAAATTTAGCACTTGAACGGGGCTATCACAGCCTCGGTACCCTTGTATTCGGCGACTATTCGTTTGTCGGAGATAGCCCGGTCAGTACCGATTTCTTGTTGTTACTATTGTTTTGGTTTGATTATCGTTGTCAAAGTTCTGGATCCATGCGTTGCCGTTCCACGAATAGAACCAATAGTTGTCGGATGCGAAACCGCCAAACGTTGACCGTGAGGGAGCGGGGGCGTACCTGTGCGTTTGTGTCAATCGGACAATGTTACTGCCACTGGGAGCAGGCAGTAGCGGCCACACAGCCGTGCCCGTATCACGGCACAATGCCGGCATGGCGACTGTCCTGCCAAATAGGACTTAAGCCTGTTTCTGAGAATCATCTTGCCGTAGCACGTTTTCAGATATTCTAGTAAGAGATACCCGTGGACTGGGTATGATGCGTCTGCCTGTTCTGGATAATGACCCATCCCATATCGATGAAGCCGTTACCGGGCAGCTTTTCCTGAGCGCCCTTGAGCCAGGGGCAATAGTGTTGATAGCTCCTATCCGTCAACCCATAGGGATGCCATCGCAACCGGCAGCGAATCTTGTCCCGTACCTGTTCGACAGTGTAGAGTAATGGCATGAAATACAGAAAATTCCCCATGATGCCCGCTCTCTCCGTTTCGGCCCTTGGACTGGGTATGATGCGTCTGCCCGTTCTGGATAATGACCCCTCCCATATCGATGAAGCCGCCACCGAACGGCTCTTCCTGAGCGCACTTGAGCAAGGCGTCAACTACGTCGATACCGCCTATCCGTATCATAATGGCAAGAGTGAGATCGTCACTGGCACCATCATCAAGCGACACGGTCTCAGGTCAAGAGTGCTCCTTGCCACCAAATGTCCGGTGTGGCTGGTGCAAAATGAACAGGACTGGGAACGGCTCCTTGCCGAACAGCTTGAGAAGCTGCAAACTGAATACATCGATTTTTACCTGCTTCACGCGCTCAGCGCCGGACGCTGGGAGACTATACTGAAACATCGTGGCCTTGAGATGCTGGAGAGGGCCAAGGCGCAAGGCCGGATCCGCCACATAGGATTTTCGTTCCATGACTCGCATGATGTATTCAAACGCATAACTGATGGGTACCAGGGCTGGGAATTCTGCCAGGTTCAGTACAATTATCTCGATACGGACTATCAGGCAGGGCTTGCAGGCATACGGTACGCCGCGGAGCGGAATATCGGCGTCATAGTGATGGAACCGTTGCGTGGTGGTGCCCTGGCGAAGCTGCCCGAACCGGTGTCCAGGATCTTTGCCGCAACCGGGCACAGCCGTTCCGCCGCAGAATGGGCCTTGCGCTTTGTATTGGATCGACCCGAGGTGGTGACCACCCTTTCCGGCATGGGATCCGTCGAACAAGCTCTTGAAAACAGCGCGGTGGCTGGCGCGATGGAACCGGATACACTGCAGGGCAAGGAGCTGTCAGCCTATTCGGCGGCCGCTACCTATTACCGCGAAAAGATGCCTGTCCCTTGTACAAGCTGTGGCTACTGCTCGCCGTGCCCGAATGGTGTGGCCATCCCCGATGTATTCTCGGTATATGATTCCGCCATTGCATTTGACCGGCTATCCGAGAATTCCAGATGGTATCAAAAGGCGTATGTATCCGAAGGCAAGGGCGCCGATTCCTGCGTCGCATGTGGGGAGTGTCTACCCAAGTGTCCTCAGCACATAGACATCATAAGTTCCCTGGCCGAGGCCCATCGGGCACTGGCTGGCTAAGCGGCGAAGCCAACGCATCTTCGCCGCTATCGCGCTCGCTCGCGACGGTTCTTCGGTTCGGCTCCCTTCTGACGCGATTACAGAAAAAGCCCGCCAAGTGGCGGGCTTCTCATTGGATAGCGTCAGAAGGGAGTCGCCCCTACGCATCGGTGCCATCCTGGCACCTCGCTCCGGGCCGGGGTGCTCGCTTTCGCGGCCTTCCATGGCCGCTATTCCTCGCTATCGCTCGGCGCTCGCACCCGTTCGGCTCCCTTCTGACGCGATTACAGAAAAAGCCCGCCAAGTGGCGGGCTTCTCATTGGATAGCGTCAGAAGGGAGTCGAACCCTCGTCTCCAGCTTGGAAGGCTGGGGTAATAGCCGTTATACGACTGACGCAGGTCGGTGGTCGTTGCCGGAATACGTCCATTACTATGGGCGGCTGAACGTGTGCGACGATACCATTCGGGGGGCCGGCGCGTCAACACGCGTGGCCATTGGCATCGGTGGTACTTGCAAATTCCCGTTTCTTGCTCGATAGTAAGCGGCGTCTTGCGGAGGTTCAACGTGTCCGATACCAGACATTTCCTGAGGGTCGTCAAGGTTGAGCTCGAAGATATGCTGGATGACATACGATGTCGGATTCAATTGAATGACGCACGGTTTCAGCGCGAGGACATAACGCACTATGTCCATGATGAGAACCTGGCGTTCCTGAACCGTGAGATCGAGGCCTTGGCCAATTTTATGGGTATTGTTGACGGAATCGATCCGGCGATCTATAAAGACGTGGATGAAATTGAGGCCGCCCTGCTGGATAAATCAAAGAGTCTAGTCGCCAGGATGGAAGATCCAGAGGCTATCCATATTCAGCTCAAGCGAAAAATGCGTAAGGTTCGTATGTTTTTGTCGTCGGATGCAATAGAACCGGCATCCCGATAGCTACGATAGAAAGAGGAAGCCATGGATATTCGCGTACAGGAACTTCTTGACAGGATAAAAAAAGATGGAGTTGAAAGCGCCGAGGCAGAAGCTGCGAAGATTCGTTCGGATGCGGAGGCACGTCGCGACTCGATCATAGCCGCCGCCGAAAAGGAAGCCAAGGCGATTGTCGAGCGCGCCAAGGCCGATGCGGCTCGAACTGAAGAATCGGGCAAGGCCGCCCTGGTTCAGGCCTCGCGGGACCTTCTGCTCGCGTTTCGCGGACAGGTAGAACAGACGCTCGGTCTTATCGTGAAGTCCGATATTGAAGCATCTTTCGACGCGGACGTAATCAAGAAAGCGTTGCCGGCCATACTCGAAGCCTGGTCGCGCGATGGTCGTGATGATCTGACCGTGTTGCTTCCCGCCAAGGACCTGAAGGCTCTGGATGCATATTTCAGGGACAAACTGGGTGTCGCATTCAAGAAGGGGCTGGAGATCAAGCCGCTCAAGGATACAAAGGCCGGGTTCAGAATCGCCGAAAAGGGCGGTGCGGTATACTATGATTTCTCCGCGGCTTCGGTGGCCGACATGATCGGAGCGTATTTGAACGCCCGATTGGCTTCCATCGTCGCGGAGGCGGCGAAGTAGCGCCGCCATGTCGTCGTACTTCTATTTCTCGGCCACCTTGCCGGCGCTTCAGGCCTCCGCGTCCGCGCCGCCATTATCGCATGAGGAATTCATGGAGCAAGCTTCACGGTTCCTTTCTGCCAAGGATATGGCGGTGCTCAGCGGTGCGCGGCTCTTTCTGCCGGAGGATGGATCCTTCCCAGTTTCCGTTTCGTCGTCGCCGCTCCTGGCCCGCTATTATCGCTGGGAGCTGGCCTTGCGCAATGACCTGGCCAGGCTTCGCGCGGGGCGGCTGCAGAAGCCAGTGGACAAGCATGTCCGGCCTGGCGAGCCGGAATGGGATGGCGCCAGAACGGCTCAGGCGGCATTCCAGGCAGATGATCCGCTACAGGGCGAGTTGCTCATAGAGCGGGAGCGCTGGTCCCTGATCGAGACCCTGGCCGTGAACAAGTTCTTCAATATGGAATACCTGATTGCCTATGCTCTGCACCTGCAGGTGCTCGAACGCCGCGCGCGCTTCGATATCCAGCGGGGGCAAGAAGGCTACCGGACCGTTTATCGGTCCGTTCTCGATACCGCGGACTACCGCGACGAATCCGGAGAGACCAAATGACTAACACCAAAGGCGCGGTCACGGGAGTGAACGGCAACATGGTCAGTGTTCGCGTCGACGGCGCCGTTTCCATGAACGAAGTTGCCTTCATCGTCGTTGACCAGAAGAGACTCAAGGCGGAAATAATCCGCGTCCAGGGCGACATCGTTCAAACCCAGGTTTTCGAGATGACCAAGGGCATCAAGGTTGGCGATTCGGTGGAGTTCTCCGGCGAAATGCTCGCCGTTGAACTAGGGCCCGGACTGCTTGGCAAGATTTACGATGGATTGCAGAATCCGCTTCCGGAAGTAGCCCTCAAGACCGGCTACTTTCTGGAGCCAGGCGTGTATCTCGACGCGCTTTCCCGCGAATCGACATGGGACTGGACACCTCTGGCCCAGGCTGGCGACAGGGTAGAACGAGCCGATGTGCTGGGAACGGTTCCCGAAGGTGCCTTCGTACATCAGGTCATGGTTCCATTCAGCCTTAAGGGCACCTGCACGCTGCAATCGATAAAACCAGCGGGACGCTATACCGTAACCGAGACCATAGCCACGTTGCTGAACGATGCCGGAGAAGCGATACCGGTTACGATGATGTTCGAGTGGCCGGTCAAACGCGCCATCGACTGCTACGCCGAACGACTGAAGCCCGTTGAGCCTATGGTCACCAAGAACCGCATCATCGATACGTTCTTCCCGGTGGCCAAGGGCGGAACCTATTGCATTCCTGGCCCGTTCGGCGCTGGCAAGACGGTGCTGCAACAGGTGACGAGCCGTAACGCCGACGTGGACATCGTTATCATCGCCGCATGCGGCGAGCGGGCAGGTGAGGTTGTCGAGACCCTGAAGGAGTTCCCGGAGCTCATTGATCCGCGTACCGGCAAGTCGCTCATGGAGCGGACGATAATCGTCTGCAATACTTCATCGATGCCGGTCGCCGCACGCGAGGCTTCGGTGTATACCGCGGTGACCATGGCCGAATACTACCGGCAGATGGGGCTCGACGTGCTGTTGCTCGCCGATTCCACAAGCCGCTGGGCACAGGCCATGCGCGAGATGTCGGGCCGGCTCGAGGAGATCCCGGGCGAAGAGGCATTCCCCGCGTATCTGGAATCCGTGATCGCTGGATTCTACGAGCGGGCGGGTATAGTCAGGCTCAAGGATGGCAGGACCGGATCGGTGACGATCGGTGGCACTGTTTCACCGGCAGGTGGCAACTTCGAGGAGCCGGTAACGCAGGCGACACTCAAGGTGGTCGGTGCCTTCCACGGGTTGTCGCGCGAGCGTTCCGATGCCCGCAAGTACCCCGCCATCCATCCGCTCGATTCTTGGTCAAAGTACAAAGGGCTTCTGGACGGCAACCAGGTCTCCTGGGCACATGGATTCCTGTCGCGCGGCGCCGAGGTCGGGCAGATGATGAAGGTCGTCGGCGAGGAAGGCACGAGCATCGATGACTACATGGTATACCTCAAGAGCGAGTTCCTCGATGCCGTCTATCTACAGCAGAACTCATTTGACGCGGTCGACGCCGCCGTATCACCGGAGCGCCAGCAGGCGATGTTCTCCAGATCGGTACGGGTTCTCGGCTCTTCATTCGACTTCAAGGACAAGGATACGTCGCGGACCTGGTTCAATCAGTTGCGCCAGCGTTTCCTGGACATGAATGGCATTGAATGGGGAACGGCAGCGTTCAAGAAGGCCGACGAGGAACTCGCTACCTTCATAGCCGAGCGTGTCTCGGGCCTGGACAAGACCGCTGCCCACATCATCGAAAGCCTGGAGTGACGGACATGAAGAAGGTATATTCTCGCATCGAATCGATAAAGGGCAATGTCATCAGCGTCCGCGCCACGGGCGTAGCCTATGGAGAGCTCGCTGAGGTCAGCACACGCTTCGGTGTGTCGCTCGCCGAGGTCAACCGGCTATCTGATGACCTGGTATCGCTGCAGGTCTTCGCCGGTGGTCGTGGTATTTCCACGGGCGACGAGGTGCGCTTCCTGGGCAACCCTATGCGCGTCTCGTTTGGCGACGAGCTCAAGGGCCGCATATTTACCGGCTCTGGTGAGCCACGCGACAACGGGCCTGCATTGCACGAGAACCTGATCCCCATCGGCGGCCCTTCGGTCAACCCTATCAACCGCATCATACCGCGCGAGATGATTCGAACCGGCATTCCGATGATCGATCTGTTCAACACCCTGGTCAAGAGCCAGAAGCTGCCGATATTCTCGGTCTCGGGCGAGCCGTACAACCAGTTGCTGGCCAGGATAGCTATGCAGGCAGAGGTTGATCTGATCATCCTTGGCGGCATGGGCCTCAAGTACGACGATTACCTCTTCTTCAAGGATACGCTCGAAGAGGGCGGCTCGCTGCAGAAGACCATCATGTTCGTGCACACCGCGGCGGATCCGGTGGTCGAGTGCCTGATGGTGCCGGACATAGCCCTGGCGGTGGCCGAGCGTTTTGCCCTGAAGGGGCTGAATGTCCTGGTGTTGCTGACAGACATGACGAACTTTGCTGACTCCATGAAGGAAATCGCCATAACGCAGGAGCAGGTGCCGTCAAACCGCGGTTATCCAGGTGACCTGTATTCGCAGCTGGCGTCACGTTACGAGAAGGCGGTTGACTTCGCCGACTCGGGCTCCATCACGATCCTGGCTGTCACGACCATGCCTGGTGACGATGTGACGCACCCGGTGCCGGACAATACCGGCTACATAACCGAGGGGCAGTTCTACCTCAAGGGCGGACGAATCGAACCGTTCGGCTCGCTGTCACGCCTCAAGCAACAGGTGAATGGGCGCACGAGGGCGGACCATCGCGCCATCATGGACGGCATGATCAAGCTGTTCGCCGCCTATCGCGATACGCTGGAGAAGAAGTCCATGGGCTTCCAGATGTCAGCCTGGGACGTCAAGTTGTTGAAGTACGGCGAGCTGTTTGAAAAAGAGATGATGGATCTGTCGGTCAATATCCCGCTGGAAGGCGCGTTGGACAAGGGCTGGGAAATTCTGGCATCGTGCTTCGAACCTCAGGAAACGGGCCTCCAGTCGAAGCTTATCGAGCAATTCTGGCCCAAGAAGGCGTGAGCTAACGTGGCAAAGATAAAGCTGACAAAGAACGAGCTGAAGAAGCAGAAAGACGCGCTCAAGATGTACAAGCGCTATCTGCCGACGCTTCAGCTCAAGAAGCAGCAGCTGCAGACCGAGATCCGGGGCATAGAGGCACGGGCGAGGGCTGTGGCCGCCGAGCGCGACAGACAGCTGGCCGAGTTCAATGCCTGGGTAGCCGTCTTCGGTGAGGAAGACGCGATCCGCCGGCCTGACGGCGGTTGGATCATTTCCGCCGGCACCATCAGGACAGCCACTGGCAACATTGCCGGAGTCGACATCCCGCTTTTCAAGGGTGCTGACTTTGTAATTGATGACTACGATTTATTCTCGAAACCGCTCTGGGTGGACCGCGCGCTTGAACGGCTTCGTGGCATGCTGACCCTCGATCTGGAGATCAAGGTACTCGAGGAACAGATAGCCAGGCTGGAGAAGGAGCTGCGTACGACGACACAGCGCGTCAATCTGTTCGAGAAGGTGAAGATCCCTGAAACGGCATCGAACATCAAGAAGATTGGCATCTACCTTGGCGATCAGCAGACGGCGCAGGTCGTCAGGGGCAAGATGGCCAAGCGCAAGGTCGAGAGGGCGGCATCATGATAGCACCAATGAAGCACGCGTTCATCGTGCTCGTCGATCGTGACAAGCGCCAGTCGTTGCGGGAACTACGAAGGCTTGGCGTGTTGCACCTTGAGCCGATAGCCGGAAGCGGTCAGGCCTATGAAGACCTGGTCTCCGCCAAGGACTCGATGTCACGCGCCTTGGGGCTGATATCCGAATCCAAAGCCGGGCCGGCCGTCCAGGACATGGATGTGCAGGCGGGCATCGAACTGGCTGCCGATATCAGACGCCTCGAAGGCGAGATGAAGGCCGCTCTCGATGAGGCCGTCGGTACCGTCCGCGAGATAGAGCGTGTCAGGCCATGGGGAGATTTCGACCCAGCCATGCTCAAGGAACTTGCGGCACGCGGCGTAGCATTCAGGCTGGTTGAGCTTGCTGCAAAGAAGCTGGGCGAATTGCCCGTCGACCTGGACTACGTCACTCTCGGTTCGGTAAAGGGAATCGTCAGGCTGGCGTTGCTGGCGGAGCCCGAGGTGGAACTGCCCGCGGAGTGTCTTGAATTTGCCGCACCGGCGATGAGCCTTTCCGCTCTTGAGAGCGCTCTCTCCGAGGAACGGTCACGGGCGGAGGCCGCCAAGGCTGCCATCGCGGCCAAGGCACCGTACGCGGTGGGGTTGGCCAAGGCGCTGGTCAAGGTTGAACGGGAGATCATGTTCGAGGCGGCCCACTCCGGCATGCCAACAGGCGACGGAGTGGCCTGGTTCTCTGCATGGGTGCCGGTGGCCGATGAGCCGGCTCTGGTCAAGGCCGCAGCGGCGGCTGGCTGGGGTTTACTGCTCGATGTTCCCCAGGATGACGAGCAGCCTCCGACCAAGGTGGAGAATCCCGCGCTTGTGCGCATGATAGCGCCGGTTTTCGATTTTCTGGGAACGGTCCCCAATTATCGTGAATACGATATTTCTGGCCTGTTCCTCTTTTTCTTCACCTTCTTCTTTGCGATGATATTCGGCGATGCAGGCTACGGGACGATATTTTTCCTGCTGGGACTGGCTCTGGCGCTGAAGACCAGGCTTAGTGGCAAGCGCGTGCCCGATGTGATGCGGCTGATGCTGGTGCTGACAGGCGCCACTGTCGTATGGGGAGCGCTGACGATGACATGGTTCGGGGTATCGCCGGACAAGGTGCCGTCGGTTCTCCAATCGCTGGCGTTGCCATGGCTGTCCAATGCCAATCCGGAGTCAGGTGACAACGTCAAGGTGCTCTGCTTCATGCTTGGACTCGTGCAGTTGTCCATAGCGCACCTGAAGAACATACGCAGGGACTTCCCGTCTCCCAAGTTCATAGCCCAGTTCGGGCAGTTGATCATGGTTGACGGAATGTTCTTCCTGGTGCTCAATCTGGTCATCAGTACTACGAAGTATCCCATTCCGATGTGGGCTCTGTACCTGGTGCTTGCGGGATTCATTCTGAACTTCATGTTCGCCAACTGGGAAAGCGGCCATGGCATCGTGATGGGCCTCGTCAAGAGCGTCATCGGAAGCCTGGCGAACATCGTCTCGATATTCCTCGGAATCGTCAACATCTTCGCGGACATCGTATCGTACATCCGTCTGTGGGCCGTAGGATTGGCGGGGCTGGCGATAAGCCAGACCATAAACAACATGGCCGGCCCGATGTTCGGTCATCTGGTACTGTACGCGGCCGGCATCCTGCTTCTGGTATTCGGCCATGGGCTCAATGTGATCATGAGCCTCTTGTCCGTGGTCGTCCATGGTGTTCGTCTCAATGTTCTGGAGTTTTCGGGCCATCTCGGTATGGAGTGGTCCGGCTATAAATATGAACCGTTCAAGGATCCCGTTCAGGCGGAACGGGCTGAAATGGAAAGGAGCCTCTCATGAATATCGGTATGATCGGCGTAGCCGCCGTACTCGGACTGTCGGCCATCGGATCGGCCATCGGCGCTGGCATCGCGGGACAGGCCGCCATCGGCGCCTGGAAGCGCAACTATCTGGCCAACAAGCCTGCATCGTTCCTCCTCGTGGTATTCGCGGGAGCGCCATTGACGCAGACAATCTATGGCTTCATCCTGTTGCAGCGTATGATGACCTCGACCAAAGATCCATTCCTTCTACTCTCCGCAGGCGTCATCGGCGGTATCGCGATGGGCATGTCGGCTATAGCCCAGGGCCTTGCCAGCGCGTCCTCCTGCGACGCCTTTGGTGAGACAGGCAAGGGATTCGGACAGTACATCACGGTGGTTGGCCTCTGCGAGACCGTAGCGCTCTTCGTGATGGCCTTTACGTTCGGAGCAATCTGAGTCTGTCTCTTGATCAAGCATTGTAAGGCGGAGGCGTGGAGTAGTACTCCTCGCCTCCGCCCTTTTTGATAGCAAGCAGGTTGTGGCATGACTGTGACAGATGCCCCGGCCTTCGGTATAATGGATATATGTCGAGCAAAACACGTATAGTCAAGGTTGGTTCAGTCTTGGTCGGCGGGGGGCACAGGCCGTCCGTCCAGACCATGTGGAAGGCGCCACTGACCGCCGATGGGCTCAGGCCTGTCGCTGAGCGGGTCCGAGTGCTTGCAGGTCTTGGCTGCGGCATATTGCGGTTTTCGACTCCTGACATGCACCAGGCCGAGTTGCTTGGTGCTCTTGCCCCCATGGTGGATATACCGCTGGTCGCCGATGTGCACTTTGACTGGCGCATTGCGCTCCGGTGCATGGATTTTCCCATTGCCAAGATTCGTGTAAACCCAGGCAATCTCGGTGAGCCGTGGAAGCTCAGGGAGGTCGCTGCCAAGGCGGCCGACAAGGGGGTGCCGATACGGATAGGAGTCAATGCAGGCTCCCTGCCCGCTGACCTGAAGGATGAGCCTGACCGGGCCAACGCCATTGTCGCGGCAGCGGAACGCGAGGTGGCCGCATTGGACGCGTTGGGTTTTGCCAACGTGATTGTCTCGATGAAGGCCAGTGGGGTCGAGGAGACGATTCGGGCGAACAGGCTGTTTGCCGAGCGATTCGACATTCCTCTGCACATCGGTGTTACCGAGGCGGGGCCGCTTGTTCAAGGCTGTGTACGCAGCGCCATAGCCATCCATACACTATTGGCAGAAGGCATAGGCGACACCATACGGGTTTCATTGTCGGACGAGCCGGAGAATGAGGTTATAGCCGGTACTGAAATCGTAGCCCTTGGCACAGGCCGACGCGAGAGCGCCGACATCGTCTCCTGCCCGCGGTGTGGTCGTGCGGGTTTTGACACACATGCCTTTGTCGAGCGCTGGCGCGACCGGATCTATTCCATAAGGCGGCCGATCACCGTCGCGGTTATGGGTTGTGTCGTCAATGGTCCTGGCGAGGCGCGGCACGCCGATATAGGCATCACCGGCGCGGGCGACAAGATCATCATCTTCAGAAAGGGAGAAATCGTCAGAACGTGCACGCCGGAAACAGCCGATACTGTATTCGGGGAGGAACTTGCCCGACTATGATCAAAACTTCCGGAGCCAGCGCCTTTGGCTGCGCACTGCTGTTCTGTGTGACACTCTCATTGCCCGCACAGACTATAACCGACAGGAATACCGATCCGGCATGGCTCAGTCTGGAGCGCGGCAAGCAGGCATATGCCTCCAGGGGGTTCGGCGATGCGATCGTTGCCTTTGACAGGGCTATCAATGTCCGTAGGACCGCCTTCGCCGCTGCTGCCGATAGGCTGGACAAGGCTCTGAGTGCAAAGACCATCAAGACGGCGAATGACTCGATCAAGTTGGCTCTGGCAAATCTTGCTGCTGAAGACTTGCTGCAACGCGATTACGCGCTTATCGTGCGATCACATGGCTCTTCGACCAAGACACTGCTTGAGGCCATCCGCAAGGAGCGCATTTCCGAAAGCCATCGTGCGTTCATAGAAGTATTGCTGCAGGTTCTGGAGTATCGGCCAATCGAATCGCTCGATGACTCAATCCAGGCCATGAGGAGTGTTGTGGCGCGTCTTCAGCGCTACCCCGAGGCAGAGTACTGGAAGGGCAAGGTCTTCATGCTCGAGGGCGAGATGGCACTCGCCGAGAGCCAGATGCAACGGGCGCTTTCCATGCGCGATTCACTCGAGATTCCCGACGAGCAATACACCATCATGTATTCAATGGCCGATCTGTATGGCGCACGCGATGACTATGTGGCGTGGGAGAACGAGATGAATGCCATCGTGGCTGGTGACGCATCCCTGGATCCATATCTTGAGGATGCGATGATGGCCACTCTCGTCGATGGCGGTTTCAATCGTTTCATGGTGTTGTACCGGATAGAGCCAACATACGCGCTTGAGGCGAATGCCGCCTTGGCTGAATTCTATCTTGACAGGGGCAGGGCTGCAGCTATGCTGCATGCTGCCGTAGCCCTGAACATGACCCTGACGCGCGCCGTCAATATGCTCAGGGCCAAGGACAGGGATTTTTCGTGGACTACTCTGCAAAATTTCATGAAACTGGCTTTGCAGAGGTCAGAAGTGACGGAATTTCTTGAATCCGCAAGGCTGTACAGGCAAATGCTGACACTGGCTGATGCGATGTACATCGCGGGAGCCCGCACGAACGCCATCCAGCTCTGGAAGGCGATAGTTTCGGTCGGCATCCTGCCACAATCATCGGTGGCTTCCGCCAGGCTGGCCGATCCTTCTACCGCCGTGCGTCGCAGTGCGCCGTGACTAGAGGGGCATTTCCTCTATCGTTTCATCCAGTATTTTGGCTACAAGTTCGCGGATGAACGGGTCCGCTATCGAATAGACCCGCTTTGTCTTCTGGACCTCTGCCGAAACGATGCCCGACTCCTTGAGTATGGCTAGATGCTGTGAGATTACGGGCTGGGGCTGCTTGAGACACTGCCATAGATCCGTGACGCACGGGTCTTCCTGACGGGCTATGAGGCACAGCAACTTGAGCCTGATGGGGTGTCCCACGGCCTTGAGCTTCTTTGCGTACTCAGAGAGCAACTTTCCATCGCAGGTCGATTCGGTGATCATTGAGTAATACTATCAGAAAAACTGTTTTGTTTCAACCGTGATTGCATCTCGCGTTCGGCTCCGGATGCCAGGTACTCGGCTATTACCTGGCGCTCGTCGTCGCCGCATTCGAGCGAGAAGGCAAGGGCTCCCGAGTTCCTGAGCAACTTGCATTGCAGCGTCAGGATGCGATCATCGATCCGGAGCGATGCGTCTTCCACAATCGTTCCTGGTTCAAGATCCGCGACCAAGGCAGGTGAATCGGGTACAAAGGACAATCCGCTGGTTGACAGCAGTTCTATTCTTCCTGGAATCGGCATGAACGTGAATGGGTGCGACATGATGAATCCAAGCCTGTCCCACGCGCATGGCACGTAGCGGTCGGAGGCTCGCGCATCCTCTATGTGGATATAGCGCTTGAGTATGGCCTGGAACCTGCCAAGCTCCACCTTGTCTGCCAGATCTTCCTTGATGACGCCGTTGACCTCGAGATAGGCGGCCTTGGCCGCCTCTTCAAACGGAAAATAGGCGCCTTTGAGCAGGATAATGGCGCAAGCGGATTTGGGACGCGATGCCCTGATGTCGACAACAATGGTCTTCCAGTGGCGCGGAAAATCCCGGGCGCTCATGATGACCGCATCCGGGGCTATTTCGTCGAGGTTGTCCAGAGCCTTGATGGGATCACGATACCTGATCACATCGAGGCCCAGAGGCTGGATATAGAATCGGACTATGTCAGCTATGGCATCGTCCTCGACGACCAGCAGAGCCTTCATTCAGTGCCTTTGTTCATGACAGTATAGGCGACGATGTACCAGATATCATCGCGTCGCTCCAGCTCGTACCTGTATTCCTTGACCATCTTGAAGCCATCATAATCGAACTTCTCCATGACGGCAACGGTGCCGTACGACTCTCCATATCTGGTCTCGATTATCTGGTAGGAGCTTGGAATGACAACGATGTCGGAATCGACCATGTTTGCCATAAGGTCAGCCTTGTATGCCGCAAGCATGCTGCGCCGCCCGTCATCGGATTCGCGGTCGAATGATCGCTTCTTGTCAGGATTGGCCTTGAGTAGTCGTTCTATATCCAGATAGAGGAAGAATTCGTTCCATTGGCTCTTCTGCCTGGCGTGGATGGTCCTGCTCACCACTTCATCGGGGCCGATCCTTTCAGCCTTGAGAATTTCAGCTGTACCTTCCCTGAACGATTCCGCGACAGCCGGTGATGGCGCGCCCGGCCTGACCGACAGCGACAGGGAGTTTGACTTGATGGCGCTGCCGGCGGAACCATGGGGTATCAGTTCCGGGTACACCAAGCAGTTGATTACAAAGGCTCCAGGTTCGGAAATCGAGACATAATCCCGCAAATCCTCCACAAAGGAGTATTCCTCGCCGGGTTCAAGGGCGAGTTCCCGGTAGAAGATGGGGGCGCTCGATGACATGGTCCGTTTCCATGAATCACTGGCGTCAAGAGCCCGGTTTGACATGGTCCTGACATCGAATCCCACCGACAGACGCTTCTCGTCGGCCAACTTGAAGCGCCATGGCGTGGCGGTTCCGTTTCGAATCGTCACTTTTATGAAGACTTCGGAACCCGGAACATAGACGCGCTTGTCAAAAAAGGCAATAGATACATCCGCCTGAGCCGAAGCCAGGCTTAAGGCGAACGCGGCGAACAGCGCGGCCAGGACGCGACTCTTTGGGTACACCTACGTCTCCTTGTGCGCGCCGGCGCGATTCGTGTACTATAGGCGGCGCGCTATCCTTTATGATTGTCGGACGATTTGCATGAACTCCTTACGACTTGAAAATGCATCAAAACGGCTTCTCGGCTATCAACCCGTATCAGAGGTGTTGAAACGCCTCAAGGCTGGTGCCTTTCCTGTAGATTGCTCCGAGCTCGAAGTGCCGTTCGCGGCATTCATCGTAGCCGCCGCTGCACGCGATTCAGGGCGGCCAACGGCGGGAACACGCAACCGCAGATACCTCGTTGTAACGCCCACGGACCTTGAGGCGGAGTCATTTGCCAACGATTGCGAGGCCGCCGGCGTCGCAGCCACCATCTTCCCATGGTGGAAGACCGCGGCGTACCGCCCTGTCGAGCCTCGTTCTGCGGCCTTTGGCCAGCGCGCGGCATCGCTTGCGGCGATGCTCGATGACGAAGGTCCACGCGTCATGGTCGCAAGCCAGCGCGCCGTAATGACACCTGTCCCGCCGCGAGAGTCTTTCGAGCGCGGTCTGTTTCGGGTGCGCGCCGGCGACTCCATAGACGCTGTCGCATTGGCAGACAGGCTCGCGTCGTGGGGATACCTTCGTGTGCCGCGCGTCAGCCTTCCTGGCGAGTTTGCGCTGCGCGGCGAGGTCATCGATATTTTCATGCCAGGCGATGAGGATGCGTGGCGTATCGTGCTGGCGTATGATGAAGTCGAGGAACTGAGGCGTTTCGAGCCGGTATCACAAGCCTCCAGGCCGGACCGGCCCAAGACCGTGCTCCTGAGGCCAGCGCGCGAGCTGGTATGGACTGCGGAGCTGGCGGAGAAGGCCGGCCTGGCGCTCTTGGCATGCCCGGCGCCTGGTGGTGAGAGTAGATCCGAGGCCGTGGCGATCATCGTTGAATCGCTTGTCCAGCGTGGTGAGGCCCGCGGCGAGGAAACGCTGTACCCGTTGGCATATGGTCGCCCCTCGAGCCTGTTCGAGTATCTGGGCGGCGATGATGTTGTCGTCCTGGTGGAGCGCGAGCGACTGGCTGGTCAGACCGATGCGGTCAAGCGCGAATACTCGGGGCTCTACCGCAAGGCCATGATCGATGGTCCGGCGCCACCGCCCGAGTCGATACTGGTCGATTTCGAGACCGTGGTGACTTCGTTGCCACGCACCCTGTCAACCTGGTCGCTGAAGGACACGGAAAGCGCCGGGCGTCTGGCGTTCGGCTCGGAGGCTCCCCGGTCGTTCTTTGGCAATGTCAACTATTTCCGCGATGAGCTTGACTCGTTGCTGCGAGCCGGTTACGAAGTGCACGTCTTTGCCGAGAATGCGATGCAGGCGGAGCGCATCACATCACTTATCGCGCGGGACGAGGTCGCTGTCCATGCCGAGGGGCTGTCGGCGGGCTTTACCGTACCTGCTGCCAGGATCGCCTTTGTCCACGAGGGAGAGATATTCGGACGCAGGAAACGGGCCCCGAAATCACTGAAGACCGCGCGCTCCAAGGTCATCGACACCTTCGTTGAGCTTAATCCGGGCGATTTTGTAGTGCACGTCAACTACGGCATAGGCAGATTCACCGGGATAGAGCGTGTCAAGGTGCTGGGCAACGCCCGCGATTACGTAAAGATAGAGTACGCCGATGAAGAAAGCGTCTTTGTACCCATAGAGCAATCCAATCTTGTTCAGCGCTACATCGGCAACGAGGGCGACGAACCAAGGCTTGACAGGCTGGGTTCAAAATCATGGGAAAACCGCAAGAACAAGGTCAAGAAGTCGGTGGAGGATCTGGCCGAGCGCCTCATCCGCATATATTCAAGGCGCAAGCTGGCCCGCGGCTTCGCATTTCCGCCGGATGGCGAGTGGCAGACCGCCTTCGAGGCTGCGTTCCCGTACGAAGAGACACAGGACCAGCTGACATGCATCGATGATGTCAAGCGTGATATGGAGAGCGAGCGCCCCATGGATCGCCTGGTCTGCGGCGACGTTGGCTATGGCAAGACCGAGATAGCGATGCGGGCGGCGTTCAAGGCGGTAATGGGCGGCAAACAGGTCGCCTTTCTTGCGCCGACGACGATACTGGCCGAGCAGCATTACGAGAATTGCCAGGAGCGCTTCAGGGGCCTGCCCGTACGGTTTGGCATGTTGTCGCGTTTTGTAGAGAAAAGGGATCAGAAGACGGCGCTGGCCGGGGTCGCGGAGGGCTCCATCGATGTGCTTGTCGGCACGCATCGAATTCTGCAGAAGGATGTCGCGTTCAAGGACGTGGGGCTTCTCATCGTCGATGAGGAACAGCGATTCGGCGTAAAGGACAAGGAACGACTCAAGGAACTGAAGGCGAACGTGGATTGCCTGACGCTGACGGCGACACCGATACCGCGGACCCTGCATATGTCGATGCTCAAGATACGCGACCTGTCGGTGTTGACGACGCCACCCAGCAACAGGCATCCCATCCAGACGGTCGTCGATGAATTCCAGCCCGACCTCATAGCGAGCGCGATACGGCGGGAGGTCGAGCGTGATGGCCAGGTATTCTTCCTGCATAACCGCGTGCAATCGCTTGACGACACGGTGGCCTTCATCCAGCGGCTGGTGCCCGAGGTCATGGTCGAGAAGGCTCATGGCCAGATGGACTCGCACGAGCTTGAGGACATCATGCATAGGTTCATCCATCGCGGGTTCCATGTGCTGGTCTCAACAACCATAATAGAGAACGGCATAGACATTCCCAACGTCAATACCATTATCATTGACCGGGCTGACATATATGGCATCAGCCAGCTCTACCAGCTCAAGGGCAGGGTAGGCCGCTCCGACAGGCTGGCATACGCATACTTGTTCTATCCTGACGGCCGTGCGCTGTCCGAGCTGGCGATGAAACGACTGCAGATCATATCGGACTTCACCGATCTTGGTTCCGGCTTCAAGATAGCGATGAAGGATCTGGAGGTCCGCGGTGCCGGCAATCTGCTTGGTCGCGAGCAGTCGGGCGACATCTACTCGGTTGGCTTTGATCTGTATCTAAAGCTTCTCGATGAGGCTGTGGCCCGCCTTTCAGACGAGGGCTACAATCCAGAGGAAGAACCGTATCTTGAGCTGGAGTACAGCGGATTCATTCCGAACGAGTACATCGGTCAGCAGGCGGTCAAGATGGAAATTTATAAGAAGATAGCCTCCATCCTGTCGCAGGATGATCTGGAATCGTTGTACCGTGAACTTGAGGACCGATTCGGCCCGGTTCCGGAAGACGTGTCGAGCCTGTTGGCTCTGGCTGAAATACGCATTCTGTGCAAGAAGCTGTCGATCGCCACGCTGAAGGAGCGCAAGGGCTTCGTGACTGTGGAATTCTCCAAGGTATCGAAGATTTCGGTGGACAGGTTGTTGCGCCTGATGAAGGAAAGCGGTCAGAAGATCAAGCTTGATCCACACCGGCCCAATGTCTTGATGATAGCTACCGGACCCATAGGCCTGAAAGAGAAGAGCGAATTCATCCGCGAAAAACTAGCGGCCCTGGCTGGTTGATGCCGCGGCGGGTGCGCCCGCTCTTGGTGTGAGTCGCTCCGCGAAGCGATAGCTCTCGATGATCGATACGAGCTCCGGGGAAAACTGGATGGAGGCCCGCGCCTTCTGGACCCCGTTCTGCAGCCGTGTGTTTGTCAGGATGCTGCCGGGCACCGCGAACTGAAAGCTCTGGAAGAACAGCTTGGCCTGTATCGCTGTGCCGTTTTCGACCGCGGGCCCATTCATCGGCACCAAAAAGTCGAGTGTATCGCTGGCCAGGCCGAACAGGGCGACCTTGATCTGGCTAGCGCCGATGCCTATGGTCGTATAATTGTTGAACCCCATACTCCTGGCGGTCTCCGCATTGATGGGTATGATCTTGCCTCTGAAATCCTCATACTCGACCTTCAGCCTTTCAAGCAACATGAAGTAGTCACCAAGGATGGTGAGCAGATCGGGTGGACATGGCTTGAATTCGACATCCAGGAGTCCAATCGATTCACGGCCCTTCATGGCGCTGACCGATTTGAGTACGCAACGCGCGAATATCTTGAGCGGGGTAGGCGAATTGGCGGGCTGGAATACGAGCGTAAGCCCGGCCAGACCGTTGACATAACGCTGGAACAGCGACAGCTCTTCCCTCGAGAACGAGGCGATGAGTATGGCGCCGCGCATCGACAGCCGATACGGGACGCACACGATGTTGTATGTATCGAGCTTGATGAGCGTCAGGCCGGCCTTGAGACCCATGCGCGTCTGGGCAAATGGATTGATCGAAGCCGATTCGTTTTGAAACTGTATATTGATATCTTCTTGGGTCTGCTGCATACGCCTTCCAGTGTACCCGTGTTTATAAAATCGTCAAGCGCCACGGCGTCGTCGCGGCGGGATTCCGCGAGGCGCGTCGTTTCGGGGTCGGATCGGTCCGGCGACAGGCAGGGCCAGGAGCAGGAATACGGTGGGTATCTTGCCTATGTGCGGTGTCGCCGCCCGCCAGCGGCCGGCCTCCATCCGTATCACGCGCTCATCGGCGCTGGACAGTCCTGTCGCGGCGCAGAACAGGGTCTCCGGCCGCAGTACCTTGGCCGCGCTCGAGGCCATAGCGTCATTGCGGTATGGTGTCTCGATGAAGAGCTGTGTTGAACCATCGCGGGAGGAGCGAGCCTCCAGTTCGCGCAGTGCGGCCTCACGTCCAGCGGGTTCGGGCGGAAGATATCCGTTGAACGAGAATCGCTGGCCACCCAGGCCTGAAGCCATAATCGCCATCAGTATGGCGCTGGGGCCAGGCAACGGAATCACCCTGATGCCCGCTTTCCAGGCAGCTTCGACCAGTGCCGTTCCGGGGTCGGCGACGCAGGGGCTGCCCGCTTCCGATATGATTCCGGCGTGCCGTCCTGCCAACAGCGGCTCCAGGAGTGCAGGCAATTCTTGTGGCTGGGTATGCTCGTCGAGCTTGTAGAAACGCGCCGCGTCGAGTGCCTGCTGATCGATAACCTTTGACAGGAATCGCCGGGCGCTTCTGTCGTTTTCAACCACGAAATCCGCCATGCCGCGTATTACTGTGACGACGCGAGGCGCGAGCTCGAGACACGGGTCTCCATCGCCAACCGGCACTGGCACGAGATACAGGGTGCCCCTTGGCACGGCGTCGCCGCTCATCGGGACTGACCCTGCATATCGTACAGGAAGGCCGCCACAGCCGAGCCGTACCGGTCTGCCCGAACGGCATCCAGTTCGCGCTCGCGAGCCATCACAGAGGCCGCTGCCTCGGCCGTCTCTATCAACTTGGGAGTCAGGGGCAGACGTTGGCCTATCAGGGACAACTCCAGACTCCTGTCACGGACTATTGTCCGGCCCGCGGCTACCAGTCGCAGTTCCATGATGGTTCCTTTTTCAACCCGTGCAGCGGCGGAGAACGATGCCGGACATGGCTCGCCCCGTGTCTGCTCGCCGAGTCGTCGTATTGTTGCGAAGTCCCAATGAAGGCTTGGAATACGGATCCGTGTCATGATTGTCGATACAGGGAAGGCTGGCCGGCCATCCTCCCCAATCAGGGTATGGATGCCGGCCCACCGCGCTCCAGTCGTATCCCTCAGTTCGACGGCGGCGTCCATGCAGGCGAGTGCGGAGAAGCAGGTCATGAAGAAATCGTGGGCGGAGACATTGCCGCCTATCGTAGCCAGATTGCGCACGCTGGCCGTGGCTATCGATCTGATGCCTTCGCGGAGCGGATCCAGCGCGAGACTGTCTGGCAAAGACAGAATGGTAGACAGGGTTACACAGGCGCCGAGTTCCAGAAAACGGTCGGAGCGATGTACCGCGGTCAGTTCAGGGATGCCATGCAAGTCGAGAATCGATACCGGCCTGTCGTCGCCCGACCTGTCACCCTTTGTCATTATCAAGGTGCCACCGGCCCAAGGCATAGCTTGGGGTCTTCGTTTCATGAAGGCAATCGCCTCGGCGAGCGATTGCGGAGCGGCTACGTCCTCAACGCGCACGGCCGTACTTCCCGCCGAATTTCAGGTCGACCGCGGTGTGCACCGCCTGCAAGGTTGCCGATGGGGTTGCGCATCTGCAATATACCGACGATATCGTCTCCATGATCGTGTCCTCGGGCGGCTGTGCCGCCGCGTCCAGCAGTGAGCCCGCGGCCATATAGACAGCTGCGTCGCAGAACCCGCACAATTCGACGCCTTCCTGGCCGAAGCTCGTATGTACCAATTCGTGGGTGTCCGTGCTCTTGAATCCTTCATAGGTTATGATTTCGGCTCCGCGCACCCTGAATGCCGGTACCAGACAGGAATTGACCAGGTGGCCTCCAAGGAAGACGAGGCATTTGCCGCACCGGCCCTCGAGACAATCACTCATCAGGCTGGAAAGCTGGAATCGGTCTCGCAACAGGTCGGATAGGCGTTCCATAGGTTCGGCTTTCATGCTGACGTCTTCGCCGTTCAAGATAAAATCGATTGTCATCGCGGAACCCCTTCCTGCGGCTGGGAGGCACGATACGGCATCTCGTTGACTGGCGCATCGAGAGCCTGGCTCATCGCGTTGGCGAAGGCCGCGGGAACAAGCGTGTACGCCAGCTCGCCAATTCCCTTGGGGCTGGTCTCATCCTCCAGGAATTCGACATGAATCGGCGGCGTCTCGCCATAGCGTGGCAGACGGTAGCGGCGAATGCTGTCTTCATCAGCGGGGCCATGTGATAGATCGAGGTATTCGCCAATGCTCAGGCCAAGCGCCACGGCCGCGTCGTGTTCAATTGTTCGTGTAGCCTCCGCCATCGACAGGATGCGCCCAGCCCTGACGGTCATCCATATGCCTCGTATGATTGGCGACCCATCGACTGGATCAAGCTGCAATTCAACAACCGCTCCGGCCCAGGACGCTTCCTCCAGGGGTGACTCGGGAGCCGCCGTTCTGCTGCGCGCACGCTGGCTCTTGCGGATGGTGATGGGCAGTGCTTCCCTGAAGCGTTTTGTCCGCAAGCCTTCACACGCGGCTTCAAGCAAGTGGCTGACGATACCGATGTTCCTGGATAGCGTTTCAGGGCCCGAATCGGGAACGGAGTCGGTGCATGAAGTCTCTATCCGCACGGCATCATGTCTGAGACCCAAAGACAGAGCCGCCGAGCCTTTCCATATTTCGAGCGCGGCGCGGGATGAGGGTACCGAGCTCGTCTTGATGAGCAGCCGGGAGTCCTTGGAAAGCGTTACCTCGACAGAGGGGGCGTCTGATCCGATGCGGCCAAATGTACCAGCCGCGGCCTGATGGCCGAACGCCAGTCCTATCCCGAACCCCGGTGCCGATGAAGGGTCGGGGCGCCGCTTGCGTATCACCTCGAACGATGAGCGCTTGCGAGGATAGTCGCTGGCTACGAGCAGGTTGCCGGCTATCAAATCGTATGGTATGGATCGCTTCAGCGCAGCCTTCAGGGTGAGGTCGCCCTTGCCTGCCGCGTTGATCGATCGCCAGGCGGACGGGTCGGCGTCGATCGAGCCGGCGCACGATTCGGCAAGTCGTTCGATCGCAAACGCTACCGGCCCCGTTCCCAGACCAGCGAACGCGCCCATGGGCGGCAGATTCGTCCTGACAGCAATGGCATTGACACGCACCGCCGGACACGAGTATCCGCCCACGGCGGAGGCAACGATGCGTTGCACTATTTCAGCGGCCAGGGGCGCGTGGGCACCCATATTGACCACGATGCGCGCATCGAGGGCCACAAGGCGGCCCGCTTCATCCATCCCCGCGCGGTACGATGCTATCATGGGCGCGCGTTTGGTCGTATATAGAAAATCTTCGACTCTGGAAAGGAGCATGAGGGCAGGTCGGCCACATAGCCTGGCAGCCAGCGCGGCATGGCAGGCTATGAGCGATGGATACCAGAGCTTGCCATCGAGATGCGGCCCCAGGAGGGTTGAGCGGACGATAACCTCATCGGGGCTGACACCCAATGCACCCGCAACCGATGACCTGACATGAAAAGGCCATTGCGTCGATGACAGGATGACCAGTTTGTCATAATCGAAAGCGGCTGCCGAACCCTGCGGTTCGGGGTAGTAGTGGTCCTGTGGGCAGAATCGGTAGTCCCCCGCGACTACATGATGAGCCTGGGCCACCGCGGCATCCACATCACCCGTCTCCACGTCCGCCGTAGCGACGAGCCGCGACGAATCGAATGACTCGAATGAGTACGCGGGCTCTGTCTCTTCGAGTCTGACTCGGGACATCGCGACCGCCTCCATCACCTTGCTTCTATCGGGGCCGGCTATAAGCGCGACTGGCTGCCCTCTGTACTCGACCGAACCAGAGGCCAGAATCGGAACATCAGCGCCAGAAACGCTCATGGTCCTGGAGCCAGGGATGTCATCGGCGGTTATGCTCCTGTAGTCGCGGGGCAGGTGTGGCAGGCTGAGTGATACTATCGTGCCCGAGGAGGAAGCTGACCGAACGGTACCGACGTAGAGCGCGTCGGCAACCGGGAAGTCGGACAATCGGGCTATATCCCTCATGCCATGCGCATGGGATTTCATGTGGCTGACGACCTGGCTATCTCCTTGACAACCGACGCGACCTGGAGTGCTGTCCTGGTACCCATGCCTTGCCAGATGGGCAGGCTGACCGTGCGCTCGAACATGGTCATCGCATTGGGGAATGACTGGCCGGAAAGGCCATAGCGCTCGGCATAGTAGGGCATCGTATGCAATGGAATGAAATGGACCGAAGTACCTATGCCGCGTTCCATCAGTCTCTCGATGAGGATGTCGCGGTCCGGCCCGCCCCGATCGGGTCGCGTACGCAGTGAATACAGGTGCCAGGCATGGCCTTCGCCGCGTGGCGGTACCTCAAGACCGGCAATGTCCTTGAAGGATTCGTCATACACCGCAGCGATGGCGCGGCGCTGCTCAAGAAACGCGCCGGCCTTCTTGAGCTGCTCCCTGCCAATCGCGGAGAGCAGGTCAGGAAGGTTGTACTTGAAGCCAGCTTCCTTTACCGCATACTGCCAGGAAGCCTTCTTGGAGGTGTAACGATCCCAGGCTACCCGGTCAAAACCATGCATGCGCATCATGGCGATCCTTGCGGCCAGCTTGCCGTCCTTGGTTACGACCATGCCGCCCTCGCCAGTAGTTATGGTCTTGGTAGCGTAGAATGAATAGACGCCGATGTCGCCGATGGTGCCCGCGTACCCATCGGCTGTCTTTGATGGGAACGAATGGGCCGAATCCTCAACCACGGCGCAGCCATATCGCTGTGCCAGCGCCTTGATGGCCTTCATGTCGCAGGGCAGTCCACCAACGTGCACCGCGATGATGGCTCTGCAGTTCTTCGTGGAGGCGAGTATGCGTCCCAGCGCATCGGGATCGATGTTGTACGAGCCTGGGGCCGTGTCGCAGAACGCCACCTCGGCACCAAGATGGCGCACGACAGCGGCTGTCGATGTAAAGGTATACGGACTCGTGATGACCACATCATTCGGACCTATGCCCAGAGCCTCGAGCGCGAGGTGCAGGCCGCTCGTTGCCGAATTGACCGCCATCGCATGGGGAGCGCCGACAAAATCAGCGAATTCCTGCTCGAATGCCAGCGTCTCCGCGCCTGTTGTCAGCCACCCCGAACGCATAACGCGGAGAACAGCTTCTTCTTCTTCGGTGCCGATCGATGGCCTCGCGAACGGTATGAAATCAGTATTCTGGCTCATCGGGCTTCTCCTCGACGCTAGGTATATAGGAACGCAGTGCCGATCGCAGCACTCGCCTGTTGCGGTAGGCTTCGGGTGCCTCGGGTGTCGCAAAGCATGCCGGTCTGAGTGCCATCAGCGCGGCATCCAGATTGAACGTCCCATTCAGCCGCTGGAGCCTGTTTATCCTCGGATAGCTTGTTGGCTCGAGGCGCTCGTCATCAGCCACCAGCTTCTCTTCGAGCCGCTCGCCTGGTCGCAGCCCGATGTACTCGATCCGTATATCGCGGTCAGGCACGAAGCCGGAGAAGCGTATGACCTGTTCCGCCAGGTCGCGAATCATGATCGGCTCGCCCATGTCGAGCAGGTATGACGATCCTCCGGAGCCAACCCCGCCAGCCTTCAGCACCAGCGAGCATGCCTCCGGGATCGTCATGAAATAGCGGCTGGCTCGTGGGTCAGTAACGGTAACGGGCCCGCCCTGGGCTATCTGCTGTTTGAAGAGCGGAAGAATGGAGCCGCGTGATCCGAGCACATTGCCAAAACGCACAACCATGTAGTGCTGGCCGGAAGCAGCCCCGGATTGTGCCTGCATCGTGATTCGCTCGGACAGGAATTTGGAGGCGCCATAGACGCACAGCGGCTCCACAGCCTTGTCGGTGCTGACCAGGACGAAGCGCCTGACCCCGGATGCGAGGCACGCGTCTACAAGGTTCTGCGTGCCAAAGACGTTGTTCTCTATGGCGGCTATGGTATTGGCCTCCATCATCGGTACATGCTTGTAGGCAGCCGCGTGGAATACGACATCGGCCTTCAATCGAAGCATGATGTTTTCCATATAAACGCGATCCTTGAGCTCGCCTATGACCGGCACAATGGCAGTGGAAACGCCGACGCCACCGGCCTGCAAGGCCCGCAATTCGCGATCTATCTGGTATATCGAATTCTCGCCGTGGCCAAACAGGTACAGGCGTTCGACACCGGCCGACAACAGCTGCCTGGCCAGTTCCGAGCCGATGGATCCCCCGGCTCCGGTTACCATGACGCGTCTGCCTGACAGCCACTGGATGCTCTTCCTGAGCCCGATGGCCACGGGACTGCGGCCCAGCAGATCTTGCGGATCAATCTCTCGAGCCTGTACCAGGTGGGCATCGCCCTCTATGACCTGGGCTACGTCAGGAACGATGCGTATCCTTGAGAAGCCTGCTTCTTTCAATATGTAGTAGAGTTCCCGCAGATATTCCCGCGAGGCACTGGGTATGGCTATGATCGCCTCGTCGGCAGGAGTCCGCGCCAGCAGTCTTGCCACATCCCGGATAGGCCCAAGCACCGGTACATCATCGATTCGGTGTCCGACCTTCAATGGATCATCGTCAAGAAACGCCACGATAGAGCCAAAGACCGCTTTTTCCTTGATTTCGCGAGCTATGGCCCTGCCTGCGAAACCGGCACCGATGATATAGATCCTAGGGTTCTCGGGTATGTGTCCCATCATCACTACTGGATCCTTTCGTCGATCTATCGAGTATCTCGAAGCCCATGTCGACCAGGAACGAATTTTCGCACATGTCCAGCCGTATTTTGGCGCGGCCCTTGCGTTTGTCCACCTTGACGATCAAGCCTTCCAGACCCTTGAGCGGACCCTCGATCACAACAATGCGATCGTTTTCGTCGAAGCTCACCTTCGATATATCGGCCACTTTCCCGAACGACATGAAATGGGAGAGAAGCCTGCGGTCTTTCTCCTGAACAGGCTTGGGTTCGCGCGTCGAAGGCAACATGCGCAGGAAAAAATTGGACGAACGAAGCGTCCATCGTTGGTTAGCCTCGAGTTCTGCCGATTCGACCGCTATGAACACGTACCCGGCAAACAGCGGACGCTCCTGCTTAATGTTCTTGCCGCCGCGCCTGACCATGACTGCTCGTTTTGGAAGGATGACCCTTGCCTGAAGGCGCGGGTCAGCTGTGATGCGCGCGACAAAATCGTCTTCCTTGCCGGTCCAGACCTGAACGGCGTAATATTCCATATTACTCAGAAACTAACACGAATGCGCTTGCCAGGGCAAGCTGGAGCGAGTCGCTCCCGTTTGTGCGTTAATAGTGTCGCCCGGGATTCCGATAGGTAATACAGAAAAGGATAACCATGAAGAAGGTTTGGTGGGTGGCGACAGTGGTTCTCATGTTGGCTGGCGTAGCTGCGCTCAATGCGCAGACGGTAGAAGTGTCGCTGATCGAGGCGGCGCCAGCGCCCGGAATCACTTTGACGCGCCAGTCCGAATTCGTCATCGCCGGCGCACTGGACGCGTTCTTCGAGTCAGGAAAGATAGGCACCAATGCCAGGCCGGTAACCGGAGACCTCGCTGCTTTCATGCAGTACGTGCCGGAGCCTGATGCTGCGGAAGCCATGATCGACTATGTTCTGGTGATTCTTGCTACCTATGACGGACAGAATCCGGTGCCGTCATGTCGTTACCGGTTGATAGGCATACGGGATGGCCGCGATGCCGGGTCCGGCGAAGTGCCGTCGGAAATTCCGGGATCCGCATTGGATGCGGATGTGGAAAAAGCGTGTATGGATGTCGGCGGAGCTGTGGCCGCGGCGTGTTTCCCTTCCAGCTGAGGCATGGAATTCAGCGGTGAAGGATGTTCTGGCAGGCTGTTGTGGAGGAATCATGAAAATGGCGAAGCGAGGAATTGCCCTGGCTGTCGGTACTCTGGTACTGATAGCCTTGGCGTCGGCATCCTCATGGGAGGGTAGCGCGATGACCGGGACCGTGGGTGATTTCCCGTCTTCCGGCTATTACGCAGCGTGCAATTCATTCGCGCGGAATACCACCATAGATGTCACCAACCTTGAGAATGGCCGGTCGGTTACCGTCATCGTGACCAGGGGCCTTGAATCATCCGGCGTCTTCATGATGCTTTCCGCTGAGGCGGCCGCCGCACTGGGAATCCAGCCAGGTCGGTTGGCACGGATACGGGCAGCCGAACCCAGGAGCGCGATTGAGCTTGCGCCGACAACCAGGAGCGGTAGCGCCTTCGACCCCGATATGAATCCGCGCCTTCTCGCGGCCGAAGAGCTCAAACGGCTCGGATACGAGCTTGCGCCCCAGACGCCAGCGACTACGGGCACAACCCAACCTGCGGCGACATCCGTGGCTCCCGAACAGCCCGCGGCACCGGTAACGGCAGCGCCCAAGGCCATAGAGGCACCGGCAGCGGCGCCGACAAAGCCAGTCGTGCCAGCCAAACCGTCATCCATCGGCCGCGATGTGCCGCCCGCGCCGTCAGTCGCAACATCGCCGGTGCTCCCGGTCGCCGAGCCTGCGCCGCGCGGAGTCGAGCGCCCCGAATCCGTGGCAAGCGCCAAGCCGCGCCCGGTACGAACGATTGTGCTTCCACAGCTTCCGGAACCGCCGGCTCCGGGCTCAGCTCCTGCGGCAGCTGCGGCAGAGAGCGGTACCGCGACGACTGCCTCATCACCCGAGGTTATTGCCCAGGTCCTGCCTGTCCCCGACGAGACACCCATCCGGGTTGCGGCCCCCGTGGCTCCACGTAAATACGAGGCACCTGCCATGATGCCGGAAGTCGCGGGGCGCGGTCCCCGTGCTCCGGCTGGTACTGCGATTTCTATGGCCTTGGTCGATCCGGAACCAGTCGCTGATGCCTCAACTTCGGCAAGTGCCCTTGCGTATGGCCGTTCCGCTCCGCAGATGCTTGGCAACGACACCAGCGCTTCACTGGCGGATCCTTCCATACCGACTACTGAACATGCCGACGCCTACAGCAGAATGGCGCCTCCCTTGACATTGACTGATGCGGCAACCGAACTGGCCTGGCCGGAGCTAGAGGCTGACCAGATGCCGGAGATAGTTCTGGCTCATCTGGCCGAACCCGCTCCATCCATTCCACAGACCAGCCTCGCTGAAGGCGAGCTGGTGCTTCAAGACAATGCGGGCCCTTCAGCCGTAGCGCTCGAGACGCCTGTCTATGGAGCGGCCGAGACCTCGGTCGAACTTGCCGATGCCGAAGTGGCTCCGGAAGAGGTCCCGCAGATAGTCTCTTCATCAGGGCTCAATCCTGATAGCGGAACGGCTACCGCCAGCCTTGCGGACGCCCTGGAGCACAAGCCGGAAACGGCCCCGATAGCAGACAAACCGGCACAGCAGCCAGCGCCATCCGTGGCACTCGAGGCGCCACGGGACTATGTTGTCACCATTGAACCGACGACTCCGAAGCCGCCCGTGGCAGTGGTCGCCCCGACGGCACCGAAAGCGGCGCCTGCGGTGGCTCAAGCCGCATCACCACCAGGTGCGGTTATCATCACAACGCCGCTGGAGAAGGGGCGCTACTACATACAGATTGGCGCGTATGCCAGCGAGGCTGCCGCTCGTGATGCAGCCTCGGTCCTGGGCAGGAAATTCGCCGTACTGGTTCAGAAGATCAACGAAAAGGGCAAGGATACCTGGAGGGTCTTCGTCGGACCGTTGTCAAGGGACGAGAGCGGCGTCGCGTTGGTCAAGGTCAGGTCGATGGGCTTCAAGGACGCGTTTGTCAAGAGCGGGAGCTGATATGTCGATTGTGGCGTGCTTCCCGGCGGCTTGAGACCATGGTGGCCTGGACAGCGGTACCCGCCGCCAGTAGCCCCGCGAGGCTTGCAAACACGACGGGCATCGAGAACTGCTGGTACAGTGCGCCTCCCGATATGGAGCCTACGACCTGGCCAAAGGTCAAGAGCGCCTCATGGGCGCTGGCGCGCTTGTCCCGGTCAAGTGCGCCGCTCGTAGCGTAGAAGAGCGAATTGTTGTACATGGCGGACTGAAGAAAACCAATGATGCCGAAGCACAAAGCAAACCCGGCGGCGCTGTGCTGAAATACCAGCATCAATACAATCAAGGCACTTGCCGCCGTCAGGATGGGCAGTGCTGCGCGCTTGAAATGCAGAACGGTCAGCCGTCCCACGATAAAGAAGCCCAGCGCCGTCGCCGAGGCCCTGATTGTAAGGATCAGGCCAATCGATGACTCGCTCAGATCCAGTCTGTCGCGCGCAAAAACTGGAAACACATTGAACATCACACCCATCACCGCGTAGATCAGGAAGGCTCCCAGCCATGCCGGATATCGGAGTGGCGTCGACCTGTCCACGGTGTCGCCAGCGCGCTTGCTTTGTTCAGCCTCGGTCTCATCGTCTGGCAGAAACTTGTGTGAAGCCAGCACGAACAGTGCGTTGAATCCGAACAAGCCTGCTGACAGCATAATGGGCAGCATCTTGCCGCGCTCCGAGAGTACACCGGCGATGTATGAGCTGAATATGCCGCCTACACTCCATGAGAAACTGAAGAGGCTTGTCGCGCGGTTGAGTTGCGCTCCCTCATAGCCCTTGGAAAGCCAGCCCATCACCTGGGGCCAGAAAAAGGCCATGATGAAGCCGTATGCAGTGTATGCCACGAAAGCCTGGACGAGGCCCTGGAATATGATGAAGGTGGTTATGATGGCGGTGCTGCCGATGAGCATGACAAGCATCGACGTCCGAGGCCTCATGCTCGACGCTATCCTGCGCAGCACGATGCACCCAAAGAAATAGGACAAGGACCAGAGCGCTCCCAGAGACGCGATAACAGCCGGGCTCGCGCCGTACAGATCCTTGACGGCGAATATGATACCCAGTGACATCGTGCCGATACCGAGACTATTGATGAATGCCGCCGGCGCAATGACGGCCATCTTGTTTTTCATTATTGATATACCGATGGACATGGGGCTCTCTTTCGGCCACCGACGGGGCACGCGATACCGTAGCCCGCGGGCGCCGTTCGGGTCAAGCGACGCTCGGCGTTGACCCGATCCCGGAAGCGCCGGTACAATGAACATTGAGGTAGCATTCCGATGACACCGGACGACAATACGCAGGCAAGGATAGCCGAGCTCGAGCGGCTCATAGTGCATCATCAGGATCTATACTATAACGGCAAGCCGGAGATATCCGATGCCGAATTCGACCAGCTCTGGGATGAGCTACGGTCGCTCTGCCCGGCCAGCCCGGTGCTGGCTCGTATAGGAGCCGATGCTGCGGACGGTTTTCCCAAAGTACCTCATGTCCTGCCAATGGGCAGCCAGGCCAAGGCGGCCGATCCCGATGAGTTTCTGGCATGGTGCGCGAAGATCTCCCTGGCGGAATACGTTGTCGAGCACAAGCTGGATGGTGCCAGTCTCGAGATGCAATATGAGGACGGCAGGCTCGTCAGGGCGGTCACACGCGGAGATGGCACCATCGGTGATGACATAACGCCAAACGCGCGCCGCATGGCAGGGGTTCCGGTCGCGCTCGCGGAACCATGGAGCGGCGCGGTACGCGGCGAGGTCGTGATGGCACGATCGGTACACCGCGAGTATTTCAAGGACAAGGCCAATTGCCGAAACGCTGCCAATGGAATCATGAAGCGCAAGGATGGGGCCGGCTCGGAGCGGCTTCGCGTCATTTGCTATGACGCTGCCCCCCGCGGTCTATACGATGCCGGGCCCGGATCACTGTTTCAGACTGCTCCGGTGCCTCCATTCGACGACGAACTTGCCAAACTGGATTGGCTTGCCGCGGCTGGATTCTATACGGTCGAAGCGCATGTCTTCAGCGATGCTTTTGCCATCGTTGACTACAGGGCGCGCGTCATGGATGGCAGGGAGTCCATGGAGTTCGACATCGATGGCCTGGTTATCAAGGCTCGTTCTGTCGACATCGACGATATGCGGCGCGCGCGACCGGATCGCCAGATAGCGTTCAAATTCCCGCTACAAGAGGCTACTACGACTCTTGTAGCGGTGGAGTGGAGCGAATCAGGCGCAACCTATACGCCGGTCGCCATCATTGAGCCGGTACGGCTCGCCGGAACCACGGTAAGGCGCGCGAGTCTGGCCAATACCAACACCCTGCGCGGCATGGGGCTTCGCATTGGTTCAAGAGTCGTCGTAGTCAAGCGCGGAGAAATCATCCCGAAGATCGAGGGGCTGGTCGAGAATCCGCCTGACAGCCAGGATATCGTGCCCCCATCGATATGCTCATGCGGCTCGGTTCTGGTCGACGATGGCACGCGGTTGTACTGCCCGAATGCCGCCTGCCCCAAGAAGTCCCTGCACCGACTGGAAAAGTGGCTCGCGACAGTCGATGTCATGGAGTTTGGAACAACGATACTCAAGCGGCTCTTTGACGCTGGGCGGGTCAAAGAGATAGCCGATCTCTATACGCTGACCGTCGAGGAGCTGGCTGCCTACGATAGAATGGGAGTCACCAGCGCATCGAAGATCGTACAGAATCTGCACGCGCGCAATGAGGTGTCGCTTGCGGAGTTTGTCGCCGGTTTTGACATAGAAGGGATCGGCATATTGATGGTGGACAAGGCGGTATCGGCCGGGTTCACGACGCTTGGAGCACTGAGGCAGGCCGAGGCAACTGCTCTTGCCGCGGTGGAAGGATTTGGCGACATAACCGCGGGCGTATTGGTCGAAGGCTTGCGCCTCCTGGGGTCGGCGATGGACTCGGTGCTTGATTCAGGCTTCGTGAGCATCAAGCGGCCAGCGATGGCCGGAGGTCCGCTTGCAGGCTTTTCATTCTGTTTTACCGGTGAATTGACGATGATGAAACGCTCCAGGGCACAGGCTCTTGTCAAATCGCTCGGTGGCAGCGTGCGGGCCTCGGTAGCTGCAGGACTGTCGTATCTGGTCACAAACGATCCGGCTTCCGGCTCGGAGAAGAACAAGAAGGCTGCGGCTCTGGGTATCCCGATCATCGATGAAGCGTCTTTCATGGCATTGACCCAAGTGCCGTGATCGATCCGGTGGCGTTGAAATAACAGGCTTCTTTCCTGTACACTGCGTCCCATCAATCGAGGAGCATGCATTGAAGAATATACGAGACGCCTGGAAGGTCGCGGTGATCGAGGCTGTGGCCGCAGTACTGAAGGACAAGGGAGCGGACACCTCGCTGTCTTCGTCGGTCGCCGCCGAGAGTCCGCCTGACCCCAAGCTTGGCGATATAGGTTTTCCTATGTTTCCATTCTCCAAGGCGCTCCGGATGGGGCCGCCGCAGATAGCCGTCGCGGTTGCCGAGCGTCTTGCCGCCGAGGGGGGCAGCCTTCCGGCGGGTACCGCGCGAGCAGTAGGGCCATACCTCAATGTATCGCTCGATCGGCCATCGATAGCGGCCTCGGCCTTGGGTGCGATGCAAGCCGGATCCGCCTACGGCAGATCCACCTCACTTGACGGCACCAGGATAATGATCGAATTCTCGAGCCCGAATACCAACAAGCCGTTGCATCTGGGCCATCTGCGCAACGATGCCCTGGGCGAGAGCATATCCCGGATCCTGCGCGCCAATGGCGCCGATGTCATCAAGATAAACCTGGTCAATGACCGCGGCGTGCATATCTGCAAGTCAATGCTGTCGTATATGGTCTATGGCGGCGGCCGCAGTCCTGAAGATGAAGGCAAGAAGAGTGACCATTTCGTCGGCGACTACTATGTCAAGTTCAACGATCTAAAAAAGGATGATCCCGCCGCTGAGGAGAAGGCGCAGGAGATGCTGGTCAAATGGGAAGCCAGCGACCCGGAGACCCTGCGGCTCTGGAAGCAGATGAACGAATGGGCCGTTGGCGGCATACGCAAGACATACGAGCGCACTGGAATTTCGTTTGACAAATACTATTACGAGAGCCAGATATACCTGACAGGCAAGGAAGAAGTGCAGAAGGGGCTGGCCTCCGGCGCCTTTTTCAGGGCGGAAGACGGCTCGGTGCGCATAGACTTGTCGCCTATAGGCCTCGAAGAGAAGGTACTCCTTCGCAAGGACGGTACTTCCATATACATGACGCAGGACATAGGTCTGGCCGTCCAGCGTCACGAGGATTGGCCGTTCGATCGCCTGGTGTATGTTGTAGCCAATGAGCAGCAGTACCATTTCAAGGTGCTGTTCCATATTCTGCAGAGACTGGGCTATGAATGGGCGAAGAATCTGTACCATCTGTCGTATGGCCTCGTAAACCTGCCGGAAGGCAGGATGAAGACCCGCGAAGGCACCGTGGTCGATGCCGACACCCTGCTTGATTCACTGAGGGAACTTGCGCTCGAGGAGATCCAGGCCAAAGGCAGGGAAGATGCCGTCGAAGATCCAGCTGGGACCGCCGAGAAGATAGCACTGGGCGCCGTTCACTATTATCTAGCCCAGGCCACGCCGACAAAAGACATGGTGTTCAATCCAAAGGAGTCGTTGTCATTCAACGGCAATACCGGACCGTATATTCAGTATATGGGCGCCAGAATCTCCAGCATGTTGCGCAAGCGCGACAAGGGTGAAGGCAAGTCGGGCCACGGCGCCATCAAGCCGGAGCTGCTGGTGGCGGATGCCGAGTGGGAACTTGTCAGGCTCATCGCTGCCTTCCCCGGGGCTGTCGAACAGGCCGGTGCCGAGTATAATCCAGCGATACTTGCGGCCCACATGTATGCGATTGCGAGCGCCTTTTCCAAGTTCTACCATGACGAGCCTATACTGACCTGTGATGACCGGGATCTGGCGGCGACGCGACTGGCATTGTCGGAGTCAGTACTGGTCGTGCTCAAGAATGGGCTTGAATTGCTGTGCATACCGTTTCTGGAGGCAATGTAGCCTCGCTCCAGCGCTTCGGTTGACACTGGCCGTCCATGCATAGTATAAAATCGCGCCGGTTCGCCATTCTTTGGCTCCGTGCGGCCTGTATCGAGGCCGGTATTCAGGTACGCGTCGGCCGAGCGGGACTCTTCGTCCTTCGGCTTCGGCATACGAAACATAAGAGGTTGACAGGATGTACGCAGTCGTAGAAGTACAGGGCAAGCAGTATCGCGCCGAAAAGGGTGCCGTGCTTCGGGTAGATCATATTGACGGTGAGGCCGGAACGCAGGTTACCATCGATTCGGTCCTTCTGGTATCGGGCGACACCATATCGATAGGGGCACCGTATGTGAAGGGTGCGTCGATCAAGGCGTCGATCAAGTCCCAGATCAAGGGCGACAAGGTCATCGTTTTCAAGTACAAGCCCAAGAAGGACTATCGCAGGACACAGGGCCACAGGCAGCAGTATACGCTCCTTACGGTCGAGGATATCATTGGGGTCTGATCGGGTCAGGGTTCGCCTGGGTTACTGGCCCGACGGTGTCATCAAGTACGCCGAGGCTGAAGGCCATGCAGGCACCGCGCGCGCTGGAGAAAATCCGGCGTGCGCCGCGGTAACCGTGCTGTTGCGGACCGCGTACGAGACTTCGGTCAGTTTTTCCGGTGTTGTTGCCCACGGCCAGGCCGCGGCTCCGGGCTCGATAAGCTTTGAGATCGGTCATTATCCACCTGATGCGGCCCAGCGGCTCAGGGGAGTATCGGATTTCCTTTCGATTGGGCTTTCAGGAGTCGAACGGGAATATCCGGGTATGGTTGAAGTAGTCAGAGAAGTATAACGGAGGAAGAGATATGCCACACAAGGGCGTCAATGGCCGCGATTCCAACCCCCAGCATCTTGGAGTCAAGGCATACGGAAACGAGACGGTTCGCGCCGGTGCCATCGTCGTTCGGCAGCGCGGAACGAAGATCCATCCAGGAACCAACATGGGCATTGGCAAGGATGATACCCTCTTTGCGCTCATCGATGGCAAAGTCGTGTACAGCGAGTTCCGCGGGCGCAAGTACGCCGGCATCGAACCAGTACAGGCGTGATTTTTCGCCGCGTCAGCGCGGCGAGTCAACGCGACGGGCCTGTCGTCCGCCGCGACAATGGCCGTCGCGACCGGCAGAAAACCGGGCGGCGGCTTTTTTTATGGGCTTCGGAGGCCCGCAACAGCGATGATATATTTCGCGGACGAGACGACGATTACCGTATCAGCCGGCAATGGCGGTAACGGCTGCGTGGCTTTCCGCCGCGAGAAGTACATCCCTATGGGTGGTCCTTCCGGCGGAGACGGCGGCAGGGGCGGTGACGTGATCTTCGAGGTGCGCCGTAACCTGCGTACTTTGGTGCATCTGCGCTATGCGCATAATTTCAAGGCCCGCTCTGGCCAGGATGGCATGGGGCGCAACATGCACGGCTCCGACGGTGAAGATGCCATAGTGCCGGTTCCACCCGGTACGGTCATCAAGGACGCCAAGACTGGCGAGATTCTGAAGGATTTCGGCAAGAGCGGCGAGGGTCGCTGGGTGTTCTTGCGTGGCGGCAATGGCGGCTGGGGCAATGTGCATTTCAAATCCAGCACGAACCAGGCGCCACGTACGGCCCTGCCTGGAAAGCCGGGGCAATCGGTAGAGATAAAGGTGGAACTTCAGCTGATGGCCGATATTGGTTTTGTCGGTTTTCCAAACGCAGGCAAGTCGAGCCTCCTTGACAAATTCACAAACGCCAGGCCCAAGATCGCCCCATATCCATTTACGACCAAGATACCCAATCTGGGCGTCCTGACCGTCGGCGATCGAGACATTATATTGGCTGACATTCCGGGCATCATAGAAGGCGCGCATGAAGGCGCGGGCCTTGGTATCAGGTTCCTCAAGCACATATCCAGGACGGCCGCGCTGGCGTTCCTGGTTGACCTTTCCGATGACAATTTCCTTGACGCCTACAGGATACTTCTTGGCGAGCTTGAGGGGTACTCGGCAGATCTGATTGCCAAGCCGCGCATCGTAATCGGCACGAAGCTTGACCTGCCTGAAACCACCGGCCGGCTGGAACAGCTCGCCGAGGCCTTGCCGGATGAACGTGTCGTCGGCATTTCGGTGTTTTCTGGCGAAGGCATAGAAGCGCTGTCACTGCAGTTTCTGAAGTTCGTCATGGATGCCGAACAGCCCGGAGATCGCGACCCGTGGACCGGTGCGCCTGCATGAAATGTCTGGTGCTCGGCGGTTCGTTCAACCCCATACACCTCGGCCACCTGTTCCTGGGTCAGGAAGTGGCTTATGAGTTCGGCTATAACCGGGTGATACTGGTTCCATCGTTTATCCCACCCCATAAATCGATTGTCGATGACCCCGGAGCCGACGCGCGCCTGGCAATGGTCAGGCTTGCGGTCTCAGGTGACCCCTTGTTCGGAGTGGAGGATTGCGAGATAGGGCGAGGTGGCATATCGTACACGATCGACACCATCGATCATATCAATGAGTTTTGGAGACCATCCGGCAAGCCTGGACTGGTCATAGGTGATGATTTGGTGGACGGTTTTGGCACCTGGCTCGACTCGGAAAAGCTGGCCCACATGTGCGAGCTGATCGTGGCGCGCCGCGCGGCCTGCGCTGACAAGCCCATACGGACGGGGCAGCTAGTGCCTTATGAGCATCGAAGTGCGCACAACTTGATACTGGAGATATCGTCGACTGACATCAGGGCCAGGATCGCGTCCGGAAAACCCTGGCGCCAGTTGGTTTCAGAAGATGTTGTCACCTATATAGAGAGCCATGGATTGTATGGATACAGAGCGTATTGAATGCTGTGCGATGTTTGTTCGTACTGCCGTGGTTGCGACTATGACATCCCTGGATTAGAATGAGAAAACCTGAAAGAGCGTATCGAGATGGCCCGAGCAGTATTTGACAAGAGCGCTATTTTCCTCATCGCCATTGTCGCGGCCATAGCGATAGCGATGGTCGTCATGCTTTCATCGATCCACACTGATCCCGTCGAGGACGCGGTAAAGGAATCCAGGATGATCAATGTAGCGCTTATACTGGAGCGCAACGGTCGTCCCGCATCGACCGGCATCCTGATGTACTACCCGGGCAATTCGCGGGCGGCACTACTCGATGTGCCCCCCGATACCGGACTCATCATCAAGTCGCTGAACAGGGTGGACCGTATTGATGTGCTCTACGATCCAGCTTCACCGAAGGCCTATCTTGATGAAGTACAGAAGCTGACGGGAGCCGAGATTGATTGGTATCTGATTCTTGATGAGGCCTCGTTGTCGGCGCTGGCGGATATTCTCGATGGTTTCTCCATCTTCATTCCCAACCGCATCGATACCAGGATCAACGATCGTCCAGCCGTACTGCCTTCTGGATTCGTGGTACTGGATGGGAGCAAGACACGAATATACGCCTCATATGAAGACCCTGACATGCCCGATGCGGAGGTCGTGGCAAAGCGGCAGACGCTTTTTCAGGCGATGCTCCGGAGGATAGGTGAGCGATCAGCGTTCATCATGCGCGATGATGTGTATCCGTCCATCAGCCGGCTGTTCAGGACAAACCTCAAAGGGAGCTCGCTGAAGCGGCTTCTGGCAGAGCTGGCCAAGCTGGAAGCCGACAGAATAGTCCTGCAGCGGCTGACAGGGGCATATCGCTCCGTGGAAGGGAAGCAACTGCTCTTTCCTCATTACGATGGGGAACTGGTCAAGGATATTGTCAAGCAATCGCTGAACGCACTGCTCAACGCGGATGCGACGGCCATTGCCGACAAGGTATTTACGCTGGAGATTCTCAATGGAACGAGTGTACGCGGACTTGCCCAGAAGGCCGCCGAAATCTTTCAGAGTTTCGGATACGAGGTTGTGTCGGTTGGAAACGCTCCGTCAAGTGACGAATCGAAAACCCGCGTGATCGATAGGTATGGCGATAGGGTTTCGGCCACGACCATGGCAAATCTGATCAAGTGCCGGCAGGTCGAGGGCGAGGATGTTCCAAGCGCCAGCCCGGCCGACTTCGTCATCATTCTGGGCAAGGATTTTAATGGGAGGAACTGTGTCTATTGACGTACGTGAAGCAGTACTTGGATGCGCTGCGGTGCTGGCCGGGCACAATGGCGGCCAGACCGTCGTACTCGATCTTGAGAAGTTGTCGACCTGGACCGATTTCTTTATCGTTACTAGCGCCACCAGTTCGACACACCTGAGGGGGCTCGCCCGTCAGGCTGAAGAATTCCTGGCCAGCCAGGGCTTTTCTCCACTGCGCAAGCCCCGGATAGCCGAGGATGAAGCCTGGTGCCTGATCGATTTTGGCGATTTTATTGTGCACATCATGGGGGCGGAGGCGCGAGCCTTCTATGAGCTTGAAAAGCTGTGGTACGGTGCCGTGATCATACCGGTTGACGCTCCTGCCGCTCCAACCGTTCCGCAAGGCCAGCCAGGCTGAGAGGGTAAAAAAGAGCCGCCGTTCCAGACAGGAGCGGCGGCGATTCCTGGGGGCCGATAGAGGTACTACTCGTCAAAGTCGTTGTAGTCTATGTCGTCTTCGTATTCGTAGTCGTCGGATTCCTCGTCTTCTTCGTCAAAGTCGTCGTCGAAGTCGTCATCCTCGTCGTCGAAGTCGTCATCATCTTCGTCGTCGAAGTCTTCCTCTTCCTCTGAAAAGTCGTCAAAGTCGTCTTCTTCCTCGAAGTCGTCCTCGTACTCCTCTTCATAGTCGTCGAACCGGACGAAAGGAGCCTCGGGAGCCTGAACGTAATCGCCGACGCCAACGAGCGCCAGCTCCAACGCGTCTATCGGCATCGCCGTGTCCCGCATAGGGTCCATTTCAGTCCTCCTCAGTGAATCATCGGGACTAAAACCTTCCCGATACCGTGGCTTGTCCAACCATCGTTGGGTGAAATCTAAAAGAGACCCGAGCGGTCTGTCAACTATATTCGTGCATGATTTGTACGTTTTCTTTCGATGGCTGGCCATGATGTTGGGGTACCGGTATACTGGGCCCATGAGCACTGTCATAACGCTTTCCGCACCAGCCAAGATCAACCTGCACTTGGCTGTTGGAGGCCGAAGGCATGATGGATTTCACACCATAGCGAGTATATTCCAGGCTGTTTCATTGGCTGACACGGTAAGCGTGACGCTGCTGCGCACTGGAGCCATCGAGGTTGTCGGTGATTGCGGTTGTGCGCCGGAACAGAATACCGTTTATAAGGCCGCCGCTGCCTTCTTGGCCGATGAAGCTCTTGAAATCATACCATGGGGTGCGCGCATCGAGGTGGACAAGCGTATCCCGATGGGTGCCGGACTGGGTGGCGGATCAAGTGATGCGGCTGCGACGCTGAAGGCTCTCTCGGCCCTCCTGCCCGGCGCAGCATCCTCCGCGCGGCTACTGGAGCTGGCCGCCATGATAGGCTCAGACGTTCCATTCTTTATGGGCTCTGCCTGCGCGCTTGTCAGCGGGCGCGGCGAGATTCTTGAGCCGCTTGAGGCCAGGCAGGATTTCGTTGTGGTCATCGTCGACCCGGGTTTCCCCATATCGACCAGGGAGGCGTATGCCTGGCTTGATCAATCCCGAGCGGACTGCACGACATCGTCCTTGATGTCCGACTATCTGTTGGACCAGGAATTGGGACGGCTTGCCATATCATATGCGGTTGAATCACCCGGGAGCTGGTCTTTCAGGAACGATTTTATGCGGCCAATGGCTTGCCTGTCTCCCGGAATAGGCGCGTGCATCGGGAGGATCAAGGCTACAGGCGCGCTGTATGCCGCGATGAGCGGGTCTGGAAGCGCTTGCTTCGGGGTGTATGACTCGGAGGAACATGCCGTGCGGGCGCTCAAATCGCTGTCGGTGCAGTATGGATCGTCCATAGCCTTTCCGCTTGCGCAGCTACCGGACTCGATATAGAATCAAATTGCATCGCGAAAAGGGCAAGGAGAGGACGCCGCATGGACATCACCGACATCCGCATCCGTAGAGTAGACGGCGAAGGAAAGCTCAAGGCCTATGTGACGGTTACCTTCGATGACTGCTTTGTCATCCATAATGTAAAGGTCATAGAAGGCAAGACCGGCTCCTTTATCGCCATGCCCTGCCGCAAGACCAAGTCCGGCGACTACAAGGACATAGCTCATCCCATTTGCCCGGAGTTCCGGGCGCGACTGCAAGGCGCAATCCTGGAATCATACGACCGCGGTGACAATATCGAGGCGGGATCTATTGACCTTGAATCCTGAAGGTGCGCTACCCCCGTGACACGATGCCTGATTTTGCGATATAACTGTGTCCCGTACGTCCCTCAGGGCGACGTACCATTGGGACGTCGACAAGAGGTAAGTCAGCGGGCTTTGGTTCCGCCATTCGCAGGTCCGAATCCTGCCGTCCCAACGCGATACATTACGCCTATAGCGAGGAGAGAGTATTCATGAGCCAGCATGTTGTTAACGCGGACGCCCGCGAACTTACTACCAAAGGTGCCATAAACGCCTTGCGAAGAAATGGCGGCATTCCCGCGATCGTGTATAATCGCCACGGAACCGTCAAGACGGTCTCGTTGGCCGCCAAGGAATTCCAGAAGGCGGTTGAGGGCGTATCGGAAAGTACGATCATCACGTTGAACGTCGGTTCCGATTCCCATCAGTGCCTCATCAAAGACAGGCAGCTTGACTGGCTGCATGGCAAGATCCTGCATGTGGACTTCTTTGAGGTCGAAAGCGGCGTGATGATGCGCGCCAAGGTGCCGGTACATCTCATCGGCTCCTCCATCGGCGTACGGAATGGCGGTATCCTCGAGAACCCGGTTCACGAGGTCGAGGTCGAGTGTTTCCCCAAGGACATGCCAGGCCGCTTCGAGATCGACATCAGCGCCCTCGAGGCGAATCACTCCATCCACGTCCGCGACATCGTCGCCGGCAAGGATGTCAAGGTGCTGAGCGCCGCCGATCAGGTGGTTGTGTTGGTCAAGTTCGCCAAGGCTGAAGAGGAAGTTGCTCCCGAAGAGGAAGCCGCTCCAGCCGCCGCTGCAGCGGGTGCCACTGGCGCCACTCCTGCCCCTGGTGCCGCTCCAGCCGCCGGCGCCCCTGGCGCCGCTCCGGCCGCCGCGAAGCCCGGAAAACCTGCCAAGTAACATCCCCTTCAAACGTCAATGCAGCGGGGCCGTCGTAATCGACGGCCCCGTGTTGTTTGGTTCGCCACTGCGCATACGGAGCATGTCATGATGATAACAGCTGAGACAGGCGATGCCGATCCGAAGGCGGCCAGCAGAGCCTTGAATCGGTTCCTGGTCGAAGTCGTCGTGCCCGAGTCGTTTAGCCGTATCCTCGTAGCCCTGTCTGGCGGCCCCGATTCCGTGGCCTTGCTCCGCGCCACTATCGAGCAGGTGCGCTCACGTGGTATCGAAGTGGTGGCGTGCTGGGTTGACCATGCCATCAGGCCCGAGCATGAGATCGAAGAAGAGCGGGCATTCGTACGCGCGCTCTGCGATGGGCTTGGGATACCGCTTGTGATCGAGTCTGCCCGTCGAGGTGACATCGAGGCACAGGCCAGCCAGTGCGGTGGCGTGGAAGCCGCGGCAAGAGACTTCAGATACAAGGCTCTTGAGCGAGCCAGAGCGTCGGAGCGCTGCGACATCATCCTGACTGGTCACACCGCGGACGATGTGCTGGAGACTATGGTGATGCGGTTCTTTGCTGGATCAGGCTCATCCGGACTACGCGGTATCCCGATGCGAAACGGACGCATAGCCAGACCGCTGCTTTCGGTGACGAAGGCGGACGGGATGGCATACCTTGGGGCACTTGGCCAACCCTACCGGGTGGATTCGACAAATGAAGGCGACGACTACCTGCGCAACAGAGTCAGGCATGATCTGCTGCCGATGCTTGAAGCCGTTTTCCCTTCATGCGGGACGGCTCTGACGACAGTCGCTGGCAAGATGCGTATCGATGATGACGCGTTGTCTGCCGATGCGGAATCGCTGTTGATACCCGCCGAACCTGATAACGGTGAGGGTGTTGGTAGCTGGATCGATGCCAGGCGCTTCGATGAGGCACCGCCTGCGGTCAGGATCCGTGCCCTCTACAAACTGGCCTCCGGCAAGGGGTTTGCCCGCCTGCCGTGGCGGCTTGTGCTTGCCGCGGCCACAGCTAAGCCCATGACTGGACTATTGGCCTCGGGCCGCGGAATCGAGTTTGTCAGGAGCCAGAGTCACATTGCAGCCAGAGCCTTGCCCGAGGCGCCAGCCGAGGGAAGTGGGGAACACCAAGTCGGTTTCGCCGTCCGCATAGATGGCGTCGGCTCATATCGAATAGGCAAGGCGGCCGGCTGTAGGGTATACTCATCGAACCTGGCACCCGGGCTTCGTCTGGACTCGTTCGAGTGGCCATTGTGGATCCGCTCACGACGCCCCGGCGACGCCATCATGACGGCGGGTGGGCTCAAGATGATTGATGCGCTGCTATCCGAACGCCGCCGCGATACCGGTGAATCCGGGCTGGCCATGATAGTGGAGGATCGATCGGGCATTGTCGCCGTGCTTCATGGAGCATCCGGGACGCCCGGCGTAGCCCAGGGTCGTGCTGTCTTTAGAAGAAATGATCATTTGAATGATACCGGAGCGACAGATTTTCTTGTGTTTGATCTGAAAGGAGTCGTGCGCAGCGATGCAGTTTGACAACAATAACTCGCCGAAGATACCCAGGAAGTCCGAATCCGGGCCGCCCCAGGGAACCAGAATATCGCTTGTCGTGTTCCTCGGGTTGCTGGCCGTGTCAATTGGCCTCTTCATGTTTGATGGAACGGCCGCCAAACCAGGCATACCATATTCGACGTTCATGACCCATCTCGATGAAGGAAACGTGGCTTCTGTACGTATTGTCGATCAGATGACCATTCAGGGAACGCTGAAGAGCAAGTCGGGTGTTGTCCAGGAATTTACCACCCTGATTCCGTATGCCGATCCTGGGCTGCTGCAGGCACTCAAATCGCACGACGTGAAGATTGAGGGAGCCGTTGCCGACATAAGCCCGCTGCGCATACTCAGTGAACTATTTCCGTGGTTCTTCGCCTTCTTCCTGATATGGATGATGATGCGCCAGAGCCAGGGCAACAACAAGGCCTTCAGTTTCGGCAAGAGCCGTGCGAAGCGCTACATGGAAAATGACAAGAAGACCACCTTTGCCGACGTCGCCGGCCAGAAGGAAGCCAAGTACGAGCTGCTCGAAGTCGTCGATTACCTTAAGAATCCCCAGAAATTCGTCAAGATGGGTGCGCGCATACCCAAGGGTGTGCTTCTTGTCGGCATGCCGGGCACGGGCAAGACGCTATTGGCAAAGGCCGTCGCGGGCGAAGCCGATGTGCCTTTCTTCCACATGTCGGGCTCAGATTTTGTCGAGATGTTCGTAGGGGTCGGCGCGAGCCGGGTCAGGGACCTGTTCGAGCAAGGACGCAAGAGCGCTCCTTGCATCATCTTTATCGACGAGCTTGACGCTGTCGGCCGCACTCGTGGCGCCGGCTATGGTGGCGGCCACGATGAGCGCGAACAGACACTTAACCAGATGCTTGTCGAGATGGACGGATTCGATACCAAGGATGGTGTCATCATACTTGCCGCCACCAACAGGCCGGATGTGCTCGATTCGGCGCTCTTGAGGCCAGGCCGCTTCGACCGCCAGGTTGTTGTCGCTATGCCCGACATCCAGGAGCGCGAGGACATCCTGAAGATCCATATGGCCAAGGTGCCGGCTTCGCCCGATATCGATGCGCAGCGCCTGGCTCGAGCGACCCCGGGCATGAGCGGTGCGGATTTGGCCAATATGGTCAATGAGGCTACCTTGTTTGCGGTTCGCAGGGACAGGTCCCTTGTCGAGATGCAGGATTTCGAAGAAGCACGTGACAAGATCCTCATGGGTATCGCCCGCACATCACTCGTCATTTCAGAGGAAGAAAAGAAGGCGACGGCATACCACGAGGCGGGGCACGCTCTGCTTCATTATTACCTGCCGAATGCCGATCCGCTGCACAAGGTGACTATTGTGCCGCGCGGCAGGGCTCTTGGTTTGGCCTTGTCGCTGCCTGTGCACGACGCCTACTCGCGCGCGCGCGGCTGGGTCATCGACCGCATCGTTATTGCCTATGGCGGGTTCGCCGCCGAGACGATAATATACGGAGAGACCACGACGGGCACGACCCAGGACATCAAGCAGGCGACCGATATGGCCCACCGCATGGCTTGTGAATGGGGCATGGCCGAGGAGCTAGGACCCATCGCCTATGGCCAGGAGGATGAACCTATCTTCCTGGGCAAGGAAATTGCCCGTCACAAGGACTATTCAGAAGATACGGCCATGCGCATCGATCGCGCGATATTCAGGATCCTCGATGAGGCCAGGAAAAAGGCGTTTGACATCCTGACCGAGCATCGCGACCAGCTCGGCCTGCTCGCCGAGGAGCTGATCCGCAAGGAGACTCTGCTCGATGAAGACATCAAGGTCATGTTCGGATTCGGCGCTCCCAAGACGACCGAAGCCTAGCGTCATTCTGCTGGCCGCGGCCTTTGCCATCGGTGTCATCGTGGCTCCGGTGCACGCGGATGCCGCGGTCAGAAACTCGGCCATAGCCGCAACGCTCACCTCGGGCGCCCGTGACGCGATGACATTGGGCTATGGTGCCGAAGCGGTTCGGCTGCTTGACGAGGCGCTTTCATACGCTCCGGCTGACGCGGATGCCAACTATATGCGGGCTCTTGCGGGGCTCTCCGCGGGCGAAGAGCCCGCTTTGGCAATTCCGCGCCTCGAAACCGCGCTGGCGAGCAACGATTTCAGGATCAATTCTGCCTATGACACACGCCTCCTGTATGCTTCGCTGTTGGTGCGAACCCGCAGGGCAGGGGAGGCCATGCGCATGCTCTCGGGGCTACCCCACAGCGCCGAATACCTGTATGTGGAGTCAAGGGCCGCGCTTGTCCTGGGAAACCTGGCTCTCTCGCGTTCCGATGTGCTGGAATCATTGCGCCGGAATCCAGCCGACCCTCGGCCGCTTCTGTTCTGGCTCCAGGCAGCTGACAGACCGTATGCCCTGGCGGCGGACATGCGGGTACTCGATGCGGCGTTCGGCGCGCTTGAATCCCTCAAGACGATCGATTCCTCCATACTCGTTGCTCTGGCCCCCTATGCTCCAAATATCGAGGCTGGCCGTCTTCTTGTCAGGGAATATCGTGCCATGGGTGGCCAGAACCCGCGGGCGACGGTGCTGGCGCTGCGATATGGCCTGGTTGGCGAGGCAAAGGCGATTGCCGAGATGTTTGCAGGCGTCTATGCCCCGACGCCTGCCGATGTCGGTGACTTGCTCGGATTGCTGTCAAGCGATGAAAGCCGCAATGGCTTCCGTCAGGCCTTTTTCGGCTACTCCGGCATCATCGTACGCGATGATGATCGTGACGGATTCCCCGAGTCAATAACGCGCTATCAATCCGGTGAGCCTGCGGTATGGGCCCTGGATGCCGATCAGGATGGACGCCCTGAGACCGAAATGACATTCGCCGCCGGCGAACCGCAAACGGCGATCGTGCATGCCGGCTCCATGATGGTGTCCATTCGATATGCTCCGTGGCCACATGCCGGGCGAGTGGAATACTCTGACTCCGCGGGCAGCCGCAGCTACGCGTTGGGGCCTTCGGTTCTGGCCGCACCACTTGTGCAATTTAACTCGATTATGAAGGATTCTGGCGCGCCATATCTGATAAGGCGTGATGATACTGCTCTGCTTGTAGAGCGCAGCGTCGCTCATGCAGCCTATGCAGCGGAGACACGCGAAGCGGGAAGTACCGCTGCCGCCGAGCTCTACGATGGTATTCCTGAACGAAGCTGGTGGCATGATGCCTTCGGCAGGAACGGCATGGCCATCTATTCCGGAGGACTGCCGTCCGATGAGCGCATCGATCTGGACGGTGATGGTCATGCAGAAGCCAAGCGCGTCTGGGGACGCGATCCCGATGGAACCGCGCATCCTCTGTACATCGAAGTGGACTTCAATGGTGATGGTCTCTATGAATACCGGGAGACTCTGGTCGCGCCCTTCATCAAGGCGTGGGACTATGATTCCGATGGTTCAGTCGATCTTGCCATGCAGACCATGCCCGATGGACGCAGCCTGTACAGTATTCTTCCCCGGAATGAATCGTCGAGTCTGACAACCATTCTATACAGAGCGGGATCGATAGAGCGTGTCGAGGAGAATGGTGTTCCTTTGCCCATGACGCCGGACTCCAGCGGCCGGGTCTTGTGGATTGGCGTCAAACCGTTCGAGCTCGCGTCCGATGCTATACGAGTGGGATATGGCTCGAAGAATGGCATCGCCTACAGGATCCTCGACATCGGCGGGAGCCTCTACGCACAGGTCATACGCTGAAAATCCTTGCAATGCGGTGCGTGTCGGGCTAGACTGATTTTCGTGGTGTGCCGTCTGTGAAGGCATGCATACCGCGGAGGTAATCCATGACAGCCGTTTCCGGGACCCGCACGCTGAAACTGAGCGGCAGCTATGCCATCGACCGAGCATCCGATCTGGCGCGTGAACTGGGCGATGCGCTTGCCAAGGCTCGTATTGTCGAGGTCGATTTATCAGGAGCAACAGAAATTGATCTCCCTGCCTTGCAGGTGCTCTATGCCGCTGCCAGCTCTGCCACGGCGCGCGGAGGTTCAATACGGCTGACCGGAATTGCTTCGGAAGAGCTGTGCGGGCGCTTGGTCAGTTCAGGGTTCTCCAGGGTTGGCCCTCTGGCTGGTGAGTACTTTTCACTGGCGCTTCCTGATTTCAAGGGAGCTTCCAGATGAACGAAAAATTCAAGGAGACCTTCAGGGAAGAAGCCGATGAATTGCTGGTTCAGCTCGAGGCGACCCTGCTCGAGCTTGAGGAGCAGCCTGCCGACATGGAGCTGATCAATGCGGCATTCAGGGCCATCCATACGATCAAGGGCTCCGCCGGCATGTTTGGCTTCGAAAAAGCTGGTCACTTTACCCACGATCTGGAGAGTCTGCTTGATGGATGCCGATCCGGAAGGCGGGCTGTGGATAGCCATATCATAGATCTGGCTCTGCGCGCCAGGGACAAGATACGCGGACTGTTGGCGGATGACAGTGATTCGGCCGACTTCGACGATGAGGCGCTGGCACTGATGGATGAATTCCGCTCTGCGGCATCAGGATTGGAAGCGGACAGTGCCGTGATGGAGGCAACTCCTGTTCCGGCATCTCCGCCTGCGGCAGGACCCGCCGCTGTCAAGATGGCCGTTCAGGCGGAGGGAGACGCACGCACCTACCGCATTCGATTCGAGCCATCCGCTGACATCTTCCTGAACGGCACGCGTGTCCTGAGGCTGTTCGACGAACTTGCCACCCTGGGGCAGCTTTCAAGCGTTCCCGATATGTCGCGCGTCCCCCTGCTGGAATCACTTGATCCTGAGGTTTGTTACGTTGCCTGGAATTCGATGCTGACGACGACGGCTGGCATCGATGCCATCAAGGATATATTCATCTTTGTAGAAGGTTCATCAGCGGTGAAGATAGAAGAGGTTGCCCTTGGTGATCTCTCTTCTGATACCGCTCCAAGACTCGGTGAAATTCTTGTAGATCGCGGAACCGTGAGGCAGGAAGACATCGGCGAGGCGCTGCGTTCGCAGCACAAGCTTGGCGAGGTGTTGGTCGAGCGCAACATCGTGTCCAACACTGAACTCGAATCTGCCTTGTCGGAGCAGGCCCACATCAAGCGCGCGCAGGAGCGACAGGCTGAAGGGCCAAGCACGTCGATACGCGTTTCAAGCGAGAAACTCGACGAACTGGTCGATCTTGTAGGCGAGCTGGTAACGATGCAGGCCAGGCTGCTGCGCACCTCGACGGAGATCCTGGATCCCGGGCTCTCGTCAATAGCGGAGCAGCTTGATCGCCTCGTCGAGCAGTTGCGCGACAACGCGATGGGCATGCGCATGCTGCCTATAGGTTCTACCTTCAATAAATTCAGGCGTGTCGTCAGGGATCTATCATCCGAGATGGGCAAGGATGTTGAACTGGTCGCGGTTGGTGCCGATACCGAGCTTGACAAGACGGTCATAGAGCGCTTGAACGACCCGCTGATCCATATCATACGCAATTCACTTGACCACGGGCTGGAGTCGCCCGCTGACAGGCGCGCCGCTGGAAAATCGGAGCGCGGCAGCATTTGCATCAAGGCTGAGCATGCTGGCGCCAACGTGGTGATATCGGTCAGTGACGACGGTCGCGGCATGAACCTGGCTGCCATCAGGGCCAAGGCTGTGGAGCGAGGCCTTGTAGGCGCACAGGAGCAACTGAGTGAGGCTGACGCTCTGATGCTCATATTCAGGCCAGGATTCAGCACCGCAAAGTCCGTAACCAGTGTCTCCGGTCGTGGCGTCGGCATGGACGTCGTAAAGCGGGAGATAGATTCCCTGGGCGGCACCGTACAGGTGGATTCAAGACCAGGAAGGGGTTCCACCATAATCCTCAAAATTCCCTTGACGCTCGCCATCATCGAGGGCTTGCTGGTGCGCGTTTCCGATGAGTACTTCGTGCTACCACTTTCGCTTGTCGAGGCTTGTGTGGAAGCGAGCGACGAGGATGATTCAGAAAGCTCGCGCTTGCTGCGATACCGGGGTGATCTGATACCGTATGTCGACCTGCGACGCTTCTTCGCGGTGCCAGGATCGACGCCGGCGCACCGTCAGATTGTCGTTGTCAATGTGCAGGAATCGCGGGTCGGCATGGTGGTCGATGCCGTCGTCGGTGAGAACCAGACGGTGATCAAACCCCTTGGCAGGATGTACCGTGACGCTGTCGGGCTGTCGGGCGCCACCATCATGGGAGATGGTCGTGTCGCGCTTATCATCGACTGCATGAAGGTGGCTGATTTTGCGCCGGCCCGAGAACCAAAGGCCAGGGCGAGTTGAGCGATTCGTCACGATCAATGACCGGTGTTGGTATTTCGGAGAGGAATTTCAAGCGGCTCGCAGCCTATATCGAACGGGAGCTTGGCATCAGGATGCCTGACACCAAGCGCGTCATGCTGGAGAGCAGGTTGCAGAAACGACTCCGCGTGCTGAACCTCGGCTCATTCGATGCGTACATAGACCGCATATTCGCCGGTGACGATGGCGAGATCATCCACATGATCGACGCCGTGACCACGAACAAGACAGATTTCTTCAGGGAACCGGATCACTTCGATGTGCTTGTTTCAAGATTGCTGCCCTCACTGATGGCCAGGCACCCGGGGCGCACCGGATTCGCGTTCTGGTCCGCCGGGTGTGCCACGGGAGAGGAACCCTATACACTGGCCATGTCTCTTGAAGAATTCAGGCTGGGTCACAAGGACTTTGATTATCACATCGTCGCCTCTGACATATCGACGCGAGCGCTCGATTCGGCCGCAAACGCCGTGTATGGAATCGAGCGCGTTGCTCCCGTGCCGCCCTCGTACCGCAAGAAGTACCTGTTGCGCAGTCGGGATCCGGATCGATCCGAAGTCAGAATAAAGAAGGAGCTTCGCGACAAGGTCGAGTTCATCAGGCTCAATTTTATGGATGAGCATTTTCCATTCGAAGGCCATTTTGACGTGATATTCTGCAGAAATGTCATAATATACTTCGAGCGTCCTGTACAGGAGCGCATCCTGGGTCGAATGTGCAAGTACCTGAGTGTCGGCGGTGCGTTGATTCTCGGGCACTCCGAGACACTGACCGGCATGGACCTGCCATTGGTCAGCCTTGCGCCCACGGTCTACGAGCGCGTATAGTCATGCATGAAGGGAACGGGATGGAACGCATTAAGGTGCTGGTCGTTGACGATTCGGCGGTTGTCAGACAGACCCTCAAGGATCTGCTCGACTCGGACCCGGCCATAGAGGTGATCGCTGTCGCTCCTGACCCCATTTTCGCGTTCAAGCGCATGGAGATGGACAAGCCCGATGTAATCATATCCGATGTCGAGATGCCGCGCATGGATGGCCTGTCTTTCCTGCGCAAGATCATGGAGACAAGCCCCATACCGGTCGTCATTTGCTCGAGCAAGACCGAGGATGGCTCCGGAAATGCCCTGAAGGCCATGGAATACGGGGCTGTTGAGATAATCCAGAAGCCCAAGCTCGGCACCAAGCAATTTCTGGAAGAGTCACGCGTGTCCATCTGCGACGCTGTCAAGGCGGCATACGCGTCCAGAAACAAGCGCCGTATTCCACCGGCGAGGCATCAGGAGATGCCCCTGCGCGAGGTGGCGCCCAAGCTCACCGCCGATGTCATGCTGGCGGCTCCGACGGCGCATGGCCTGATCGAGACAACTGAAAAAGTAGTCGTTATTGGCGCCTCCACGGGAGGTACCGAGGCATTGCGCGAATTTCTGGAGGTGCTGCCTGAGGATACGCCGGGCATGGTGATCGTTCAGCACATGCCAGAGCACTTCACGGCAGCGTTCGCGCGTCGGCTCGACAGCCTCTGCCGTGTTGGCGTAAAGGAAGCAGCGGATAACGATACGGTCATCCGTGGCAGGGTGCTGATAGCGCCGGGGAACAAGCACACTCTTCTCAAGAGATCAGGCGCGCGGTACTATGTTGAGGTCAGGGAAGGTCCATTGGTGTGCAGGCACCGGCCGAGTGTCGATGTGTTGTTTCGTTCCGCCGCTCGATATGCCGGCAACAATGCGGTTGGCGTGATCATGACCGGAATGGGTGACGATGGCTCCAAGGGCATGAAGGAGATGCACGATGCCAAGGCCTGGACCATCGCTCAGGATGAGGATTCGTGTATCGTCTTTGGCATGCCCAACGAGGCGATCAAGATTGGTGGTGTTGACATCGTGCTGCCCCTGGAGAAGATAGCGGCGGAGGTTCTGCGTTCGGCTCGATGATCCGAAGCTTCTTATAAAATACAGCAAGTCCGGGACCATGGATGTCCTGGAGTTCGGGAGGAATCATGGCAAAGAGCATTTTGATTATCGATGATTCGGCAGCGATCAGACAGAGCATATCGTATATTCTGCAGCAAGAAGGCTATACGACGACCGAAGCTGGCGATGGCGTAGAAGGCCTGCAACGGCTGGATGAGGTCGGCCGCTTCGATTGCATCATCACCGATGTCAACATGCCCAACATGGATGGCATCACCTTCATACGCAAGGCACGCGAGAATCCCAAATTCAAGTTCGTGCCCATCCTGGTGCTTACGACAGAATCGCAGGGCGCCAAGATGAACGAGGGCAAGGAAGCCGGAGCAACCGGATGGATAGTCAAGCCATTCAGCGCCGACAAACTGCTGGCGGTTGTCAAGAAGGTTGCGGAGTAAGCGGCGATGGGCGCCATGAAGGCAGTCGCCGGACGCTATTTGACATTCTCACTTGGAGCCGAAGTGTATGCCATTCCGGTTGAGCGGGTGGAAGTGGTGCTCGAGACTCCTGTCATCACGAGGGTGCCGAATGTGGCCGATCACATGCGTGGCGTCATCAACCACCGTGGCAGCGTCATTCCGGTCGTCGATCCAAGGCTCAGGTTCGGAGGCACTTCAATAATGATTGAGGCGTCGCCTTCGGTCATTGTGCTGCAGATCGAGTACGAAGGTGAGGATGTCATGATAGGCATGCTCGCCGACAGCGTCAGCGAAGTTGTCGACATCGCCCCGGAGGCTATCGGGCCCGCTCCGGCCCTGGGCGCCAAGACTTCGGGTGATTTCATATCAGGTGTGGCCAGGAACGGCAACGCATTTCTGGTGATGCTCGATGTAGACGCGGCATTTGCCCGTAGTTCGGAGCAGGCCGCGAAAACCATACCATGATCGATAGCCCCGCTACGTCTATACTGATTGTCGAGGACGAAGCGATCGTCGCACTGGATCTGCGCTATCGAATGGAGGCATTTGGCTACTCGATCTGTGGAATTGCCGCGACAGGCGACGATGCCATTAGCCTTGCCAGATCTACCCATCCAGACATCGTGTTTATGGATATTCAGCTCAAGGGCGCCATGGACGGTATCGAGGCGGCAGAGCGCATAGGAGTGGAATCGGGCATACCTATCGTTTTCGTGACCGCCTTTACCGATGAAGCCACGCTGCTGCGAGTGAAGAGCGCCGCGCCATACGGTTATATCATCAAGCCATACGATGAGCGCGAAATCAGGATAGTGCTTGAACTGGCCATAGCCAAATTCCGGTACGCACATGGCTTGCAGCGTGCCAAAGAGGCGGCAGAAGCCAGCGACCGCGCAAAGACCTGTTTCCTGTCCAATATCAGTCACGAGCTCAAGACTCCGCTCAATGTAATAATGGGGTGCATCGACCTTGCTGGCGGCGACGTGTCCGAAGAGGAACGCCGGGAATACCTGTCACTGGCGGACAGGGGCGTCAGACGATTGCAGACCCTTATCGACACGATTCTCGATTACACCAAGGTAGAACTTGGCGCTCTTGCACCCAGAGTGCAGGAATTCGAGCTTGGCGAGTTTCTTTCCTCATGCTGGCAACCCTTCGCCTTCGATGCCCATGCCAAGGGGCTGGATCCCCGGCTGGAACTGGATCCAGCCTTGCCGGCCTCCATGAATGGCGATCCCGAAAGGCTGTCCACTCTGGTGCGCAACCTGCTGGACAACGCCATAAAATTTACCGATGCGGGGTTCGTATGCCTTTCTGCAGAGCGCCTTCAGGTATCGGACAGCCATGCGCAATTGAGGCTGGCGGTAACCGATACCGGAAAGGGCATACCGGAAGAGCAGCGCGCCAGGCTGTTCGAGGCATTCAGGCAGGGTGACGATTCCATAACGCGCGCGACCGGCGGACTTGGGCTTGGTTTGTCGTTGGCCAGGGCTTTGGCCAACCTTATGGGCATTCGACTCGAGTATTCAGTGCCGGAACTGGGTGGCTCTGCCTTTTCGCTGTATATACCGATACCAGCTGACGCTCCTCCGGCTTTTTCGCGGCATACCGGAACCAATAATCTTGTAGGCCTGTTTGGCGCCATTGCCTTGAACAATGAGTTCCAACGCTGGTCCGAGCATCTTGGTCTGCGGATGATGCCGGTTGACGAGACGCGCGATTCCGATGGTGACCCCCTCGTAATTCTTGCGACCGAATCGGCGTGGCTCGAGGCGAATCCTGCCCAACGGGAAGCGGTAACCGCCGGTGGCTTGCGGCCACTGATATTGATCGGTGGGCCGTATGCTGTGCATTCCCTGGATGGTCGTGATGGCGAAACCATCCGCCTGCCGTACCCTTCGAGCCTGGCAAATTTCGCCAAAGCGCTGGACAATGTGCTGAGCGGGCGAGGCTCATCTGCGGTGACAGGTGCCGCAGAAATCCATCGACATCAACCGGTAGAGCCACGGAAACCTGCCAGGGACTATGGCCTCCTGGTCAGTCGTGCGACTGCCGAGGCGAACGGGATGGGGCTAAAGGAATCACTGCAGGAGTTGCTCATCCTCATGCATGGCCAAAGCCACACCGAAGACGCATCGGCGCTTGAGCGGCACATCAAGGACCAATACAACCGATATACAAACTGTGGCGCCGTTGCCTGCGCGAGGCTGGCCCTGGCATATGCAATGGATATCAGAAATAGCGCTGATCGTGGCTCGGCAGAGCCACGTGCCACAACCGGGAGGAAATGATGCCCAGAATTCTTGTAGTTGAAGATGATTTTGGTAGCCGGGTCATGATACAGAGATTGCTTGTCGATTACGGGGATACCGATGCCGTCGTCGACGGGCAGGAGGCGGTTGACGCGTTCTCATTGGCTCTTGAAGAGGACCGTCGCTACGATTTGATACTGATGGATATCATGATGCCTAAAATGGATGGTCAAGAGGCCCTCAAGCGCATCAGGAACATCGAAAAGGACCACGGCATACCCCCGGCCAAGGAATCGATAATCATCATGACGACCGCCCTGGACGATCCATCCAATGTAATTGAAGCATACGCCAAGGGTGGCGCTACATCGTACATGGTCAAACCCATGGACAGACTCAAGGTGCGCACTACGCTGGCCAAGGTTGGGTTCAAGCCGCTGATCAGGACTCCATGACGACTATCACCAGGTCCGGGCCGATTGCCCGCATAGCAATATGCGAGGATGAGTACATAGTCGCCCTCGACATTCAGGCCTTCCTCAAGAAGAACGGCTATGAGGTATCAGGCATATTCGCTTCCGCCGAGGATCTTCTTGCTTCGATGGATGCGAACAGGCCCGACTTGGTGCTGATGGACATCTATCTGCAAGGTGCAATGGACGGCATAGAAGCCTCGTCCATATTGAACGAACGTTGGGACATTCCGGTCATACTGCTTACCGCCTATAACGACAATGAGATGATCGAACGGGCCAAGCTGACGCAGCCCTACGCGTATATTCTTAAACCATATGACCCAAGCGAGCTCAGGACCGCGCTGTCCATAGGACTGTTCAGGGCAGCCATGGAACGGCGACTGCGCACCAGCGAGCAGCGATACCGTGGCCTGTTCGAGGATGGCATCGCCGCGGCGTTTCTGGTTGGTACCGATGGTGCCATCATGGAATCAAATCGCGCATTCAAGACTCTTGCACCGGGGGCTGGTCGTGTGGGCGATTTTTTCGCCGATGATGACGATGCCGGTGGCCTTCTCAATGCCATCCGTGACGGCACGCCATTCAGGCTTCGAGAGGTACGGGTCAGGCATGGTGATGGACGCGACGCCTGGGCGCTGTTCAACGCTGTGCCTATCAGACTGTCCGATGGTACCGCCGCATATCAGTGTCAGGCTGTCGATGTTACCGAGCGCCGGACGCTGCTCGATCAGGTAGTGCATGCCCAGAAATTATCGACGATAGGCCGTTTCGCCGGAGGAGTCGCGCACGATTTCAACAATGTGCTGACGGCGGTGCTTGGATATGTCCGCTTGCTCAGGTCTGATTTTGAGGACGAAGGCCGTTCCATCGATGAGCTCGATGGAATTGAGCAGGCAGCCCGCAGGGCTGCCGCCCTCTCCAGGCAGATACTTGTCTTTTCACGGCGTGATGATGTTGATCCAACCCTTTTCAGGCTATCTGGGATGCTTCTGGGGCTGGAGAAAATGCTGAAGCGCGTCATCGGTGATGGGGCGGCTCTGGTGGTCAGAGCCGACGATACCAATGCAAATTTGATTCGAGCCGACAGGACACGGATCGAACAGGCCGTGGTCAACCTGGTAGCCAATTCGAGAGATGCCACGCCTGTGGGCGGCCGAATACTGGTGGCTGCCGGCACCGCTACGCTCGAAGCCGCCAGCCAGGGTGTCATCGGACCTATCCCCGCGGGAACATGGGGCTATATAGAGGTAGAGGACGAGGGCACGGGTATCGATCCGGCGGTGTTGCCTCAGATATTCGAGCCATTCTTCACGACCAAGTCGCCCGAGCGTGGCACCGGTCTTGGGCTCTCGACTGTCATGAGCATAATGAAACAGGCTGGCGGTCACATTGTCCTGACATCGCGGGTAGGGGCAGGAACGACGGTGCGGTTGCTCTTTCCACTCGAGGCTGGCGGAGATAGCCCTGAGGCGGATCTGTCAACGCAGCACGCTTCGCGTGATGGCAGGAACAGCATGGGCAGTGGACGAACCGTGTTGCTTGTCGAGACCGACGACTCGGTGCGTGCCATCCTCCAGGCGCTTCTGGACAGGGCCGGGTACCGGGTCGTGTGCTCCAGCCATCCGGGAGAAGCGCTCCTGCTGGCCGAAAAACCCGAACTGCGCCCGGATATACTCGTCAGCGATATGACCATGCCCTTGCTCGATGGCCCTGGTCTGGCGATGCGCTTGCGCGCGAGCATCGCGGGGCTTCCGGCCCTGTTCCTGCGATCGCACGAAGGTGAGGGGACAGAGTTGGTGAAATCCCCCATCGATGCCTGTCTTGAGAAGCCATGCTCCGATGACGAATTGCTTTCTTCGATCGACAAGCTGCTTCAGGACAGAATGGTTCGATAGAGCCGCGTCTCGAGCTCGACTGCGGCGCCGCTGGTGTACGAACGCTCTGACCTGTCAAGGCTCATATCGAAGACATCGAGAACCCTGGCGGGCCGCTCTGAAAGCACAGCGATCCTGTCGGCAAGATAGATAGCCTCCCGGACATCGTGCGTAACTACCACGGCGCTTCTTCCATCCTTGGCGCGAACATCGACAAACAGGTCCATCACCGCGATGCGCGTCTTAAGATCGAGGGATGAGAATGGCTCATCGAGGAGCAAGAAATCCGATGGGTATGCAAACGCCCTCGCCAGAGCGACGCGCCTGCGCTGACCTCCGGACATGGCTGCCGGCCTTGAGTCCGCCTGATCCTCGAGCCCCACCGCGACAAGCGCCTGCCATGAAGACCGGCGCGCCAAGCCAGCTTCCATCAATGGACGCAGTACGAACGCGATGTTGTCACGAGCGCTGCGCCAGGGCAGCAGTCGGTCTTCCTGAAAGACATAGCTGGCACGACCATCTGAAAAGCCGTCGATGGAGCCAGAATAATCATCATCGAGACCGGCCAGTATATTGAGCAGCGTAGTCTTGCCACATCCCGAAGGACCGAGCACCACCGTAATGGCCCCATCGGGTATGGCAAGATCGAGGCCGGCAAGTACCGATATTGAATCATAGTGCTTCTCTAGCTGCTTTATCGTGTATGACACGCGATCCTCCGGGCCAGGCTGTCAAAAATGGCATCACTTATGGCGCACAGGATGACACCGGCGGCGGCCCAGGCGAACACCTCCGCAGTCTCGAGAGCCATTCTGGCATCCTGCATGCCGGTGCCGAGCGCATGGGTCGGCATGCTGAGGACTTCTCCCGCGACGACGACCTTCCAGGATAACCCCACGGCGTTTCTGGCGGCCGAAATGACGTGCGGCATAGCCGACGGTACCCTGATCTGAAACAGGGCGCTTTGCCTCGATACGCCAAAGGAATCAGCCATCGCTATAAGCCCGGGGTCCGCGGCCCTGATGCCGGCAGCGACATCCGCGGCGACGACAGGAAACGCCATCACGACGGCCGAGAAGACCGGCACGACGCCGGCCGGGAACCATATAAGCGCCAGGAGGATCACCGCGAGCACCGGTGTGGCGCGCACGATAGTCAGCCCAGGCGCCATCAGCGCTTCGACGCGGCGGGAGGCTCCGCCGGCGAGTCCGAGCGCCAGTCCGAGCGCCATCGATATGCCAAATGCCGCCAGTCCGCGGCAGGCGGTTGCAGTGAAGGCCGCGGCGAATTTGGCAGTCGAAGCGACGTGCACGAAGGTCTGCAGCACGCGCTCGGGGGCCGGCAGTATTATATCGGCTCCGATGCCAATGGAGGCAAGCTTCCACAGCGCGACGATGACGGCGAGCGCAAGAAGGCCATCGGCCTTGTACGCGATACCATCCCGCCGCGCCATGAGCCGGCTTCCTTTAGCGCTTGACGCTGGCGTACCAGGCCTCGTCTGGCAGCTTCGAGCCTATCGAAGCCGGAGCCGCGGCCAGGAACACCGACAGCAGGGCTTCTATGGAGGCGCGCGCCTCGAGCGCTGGAATGAACACGAAGGCACAGGATGGGATGGCCGCGGTGGCGATAGGGGCCTTCAGACCCATGTCATACCGCTCCACCAATTCGCCGGCGGCGGCTGGATCGCCGATGACACTGGTTATCGAGGCCCGGTAGTCGGCCAGCAGGGCTGCTACGGCTTCAGGCCTTTCGGCAACCAGGTGCGCGCGTATGACGAATACGCTCATGGGATAGTCGGCCTGGCCTGTCACGCTTGACCAGAGCGCCGACAGCGAGAACGGAACCCTGGCCTGGGCATTGCCCTTGAGGGCCAGGGTCGCGAAGGGCTCAGGTAGCACCGCGATCGCAACACGACCGGCGACGACGCTCGCGGCAAGTTCCGGGTAGGGCATGTTGAATATGAGGTGTACATCCTTGTCGGCGTCGATGCCATACTTTGGCATGATCGTGCGAAGGAGATATTCCGGTGTGGCACCCTGGCCCGCGACATAGACATCGCGACCCTTCAGGTCCGCTATCGAGGTTATGGTGGCATCCGTCGTAACCAGCTTGACCATGCCGTTGCCCACCACCGCAAGCAGGCTGTATGGTTGCCCCGCGTTGTATAGCTTTGCGGCCATGTTGACTGGCAAGACCGCTGCGTCAAGCTCGCCAGAGAGCATCTTGGCCACCATCGCATCGGCCGAGGCTACTCCCTGGATGCCAAACCTCGCGTTGTCGGGCAGCACCGGGTCGTCCTCGAAGAGCCGGATGGCACCTATTCCGGTAGGGCCCTTGATCGCTCCGATCTGGATGACTATGGGTTCGAGCGCTGGATGGCTCGGAACTGTGTTGACTTTGCCGCCCATGGCGGAAAGGGGCAGGAGGCATGCGCTTGCTGCAAGCAGCGCTATGATCGATCGTTTCATGGCCTATCCTTTCGACTTCATGGCCGATACTACCATTCTTGTCCGCAGTGGAACAAGCGAATGTGTATGCTGAGGCGCCGAAGGCATACCGCTTTCCCCGGCGACGATTATCCAATATAGTAGATGTATGCGATGCGACGTCTGCGGTTCGAGCGACCAAGTCTTCTTCATCAAGCCTGATGGCTCGGATGGCGAACTGCACCTGTGCAGGGCGTGCGCTGTCGAGCGCGGATACCTTGGCAACGCGGCCGGGCTGACCATAACAGCCTGCCCGGTGTGTGGCATGACCATAGATCGCCTCCGCTCTGGCGGAAAGCTTGGGTGCCCGAGCTGCGCCGTTACCTTCAAGCCGGAGATTCTTGCCATGCAACGACGATCCAGCCGGACCAGCCGTTATGAGGGCAAGATTCCCGTTGACAGGTATCATGGTCCGGACGACGCGGAGCGGGCGCTCGGGGCTCTGAATGCGGAACTGGAAGCCGCCATACAGTCTGAGCATTTCGAAGAAGCGGCCGGCATACGTGACCGCATCAAGGCATCCAGGAGCCGGGACTCATGACATTGAGTTCACCGAGCGTCAGTCCCGTCGCCGCAGGATCGTATCCTGAGTTCGATGTGGTACTACGTTCAACGGTCTCGCTTGACAGAAATGTCGAGGGTACGCGTTTTCCGAATGCGCTCGACGCAGCGCAGCGGCGAAGCCTGGGGCTGGAACTATGCGCGGCTCTGCGGGCATCCGGTTTTGTCGTGGCTCAGGCCGTGGATCTTGAACCGTCGTTCAAATCTGTCCTGGCGGAGCGGGAACTGTATTCCAGACCGTACTTGCTGGACGACGCCAATGCTGTCGCTCTCTGCTCAGAGCGACCCGCGTGGGCGACCATCAATGACAACAACCATCTTTCGCTGCATGCGTCTCATCCGGGCCTCGATACCGCCGTAGCTTGGCACGATGTGTCAAATTCCGAGGATACCCTGCTTGCATCCAGCGGTGCTATCCGATGGGCCTTTGACGCTGATATTGGTTACATTATGTCAGAAGCTGGCTTCTGCGGCACTGCTCTGGCTGCTTCGGTCCTTATCCACGCTCCGGCTCTCGTCATATCGGGGCTGGCGGAGACGGCCCTCAAGCGCGCGATGGAGGCCGGGTTCATGATTTCCGGAGCGTACTCCGGACTCGGAGCGTCGGCAGGTTCACTGTTCGAGCTTTCACTACCGGCGGCATATCACGATCCGGAGCGAGCGACGCTGGCTCGTCTCGACGCCGCGGCCCGCGCGCTTGCCGAGTACGAGCGCCGCGCCAGGGAGCAATTGCTGCGTGACAGCCCGTGGGATATCCTTGACGTCATAGGCCGGGCGCTCGGAAACGCCCAAGGTGCACGGTTGCTGACCCGTGATGAAGCCGCGGATATCATATCGGGTCTGCGTCTGGGCATCGCCTGCGGCGCCTTGGAGGGCATGGATCTGGCCACGGTTGGCGAGTTGTGGATATCGCTCAGAATCAAGCCGCCATCGACCAATGGCAGGCCACCGCAGTCTGCCGATAATGAACCAGAGACCGCCATCAGAGCGCGTGCGTTGCGTCATGCCGCGGCGAACATCGGCTTTAGTAGAGAGGTATCGTGATGTTTAAGGGTCTGACCAAACGCGCTCAGCGCATATTGACTGTGCTGGCCCAGGAAGAGGCACGGCGATTTCATGCGGGAGAGCTTGCGCCGGAACACGTGCTGCTGGCGATCCTGCGCGAAGGCGAATGTACCGGCTACAGGATGCTGGACTCCCTTAAGATGGATCTGCGTGAACTGTCCATTGATCTGGAACGAGCGGCCTCCGGCAGGAAGGGCGGCTTTCTGCTCGGTGACGCCCCGCTGTCACGCAGGCTCAAGTCGATGCTCGAGACCGCAGCGGAAGAGGCACGGCTGATGGACGGCGAGTATATAGGCAGCGAACACCTGACTATTGCCGCCGCGCGCGAGAGCGGCTCTATCCTGGAGCATTTTTTGTCGCGTTATGGCGTGTTCTACGAACAGCTCAGGGCCGCGCTCAGGTTGCTGTCGGCGGGCAGGCAGGAGCCACATGAAGGCGAAAACAACAAGCCCGGCTCCCTGGTGCGTGGATTCCCGGCTGCGGCACAGCCAGGAGCGCCATCGACCGCGAAACGATCGCCGGGTGGCGCGACGCCCTTGCTCGATGAGCATTCGCGCGATCTGACAGCCTGGGCTCGCGAGGACAGGATAGATCCGGTTGTCGGCCGAGAGGAAGAGACGCGACGTGTGGTGCGGATCCTGTCACGCAGGAGCAAGAACAACCCGGTGCTTATAGGCGATCCCGGCGTTGGCAAGACGGCCATAGTCGAGGGGCTGGCGCTTCGTATGGCTCGTGGCGATGTGCCCGACGGACTCCTGGGCAAGCGGCTCCTGGTGCTGGATATGGCCTCAATCGTCGCGGGCACCAAATACAGGGGAGAATTCGAAGAGCGGCTGAAGCGAATCATGAAGGAGATAGCCGCGTCCGGCAATGTCATCCTGTTCATCGACGAGCTGCATACGATTATCGGAGCGGGCAGCGCAGAAGGCACCATCGACGCGTCCAACATGCTCAAGCCCGCCTTGTCGCGCGGCGAACTGCAATGCATAGGTGCGACGACGCTCGATGAATATCGCAAGTATTTTGAGAAGGATGCTGCTCTGGAACGACGGTTCCAGAGTGTGCTGATCGAAGAACCGACCATAGAAGAGACCATAGCTATACTGCAGGGCATCCAGGAACGCTACGAGCAGTACCATGGCATACGGTACGCCCGTGACGCCGTGGAGGCTTCGGTACGGCTCGCGGAGCGCTATGTAAGCGATCGATTCCTGCCTGACAAGGCGATCGATGTGCTCGACGAGGCTGGAGCCAGAAAAAAGGTGGAGAGCCCGGTGCGCGGTCCCGAGCTTGGAACCATAGAAGCCGAGATACGCAGGATGACAGAAGAGAAGCTGGCACTTGTGTCTACCCAAAACTACGAGAAGGCAGCCGAAGTACGCGACCATGTCAGGGAACTGAAATCCGAGCTGGAGACGCTGAAGGCGCGGACCGTAGCCGCGAATGGCGCCGCTGTCATTGTCGGTGTCGACGACGTGCGCACGGTTGTATCAGAGATGACCGGCATTCCGGTGGAACGCATAGCCGATGGCGAATCGGAACGCCTGTCGAGCCTCGAGGCTGAGCTGCATCGCCGGGTCGTCGGGCAGGACTTTGCGGTCAAGGTGCTGGCTTCGGCTGTGAGGCGTTCGCGGGCGGGTATATCCGATCCACGCAGGCCATTAGGGTCGTTCATATTCCTGGGGCCAACCGGTGTAGGCAAGACCTTGCTCGCGAAGACCCTTGCCGAGAGCCTCTTTGGCAGCGAGGACGCGCTGATCCGTATCGACATGTCTGATTTCATGGAAAAGCACAACGCATCGCGGCTCGTAGGAGCACCGCCCGGATATGTTGGATACGACGAAGGTGGCATGCTGACCGAGCGCGTCAGACGCAAGCCGTACAGCGTCGTGCTGTTCGACGAGATAGAGAAGGCACATCCCGACGTCTTCAATTTGCTGCTGCAACTTCTGGAAGAAGGTGAGCTACGCGACAATTTGGGGCATGCTGTCTCATTCAGGAATTGTGTTGTCATCATGACCAGCAACGCGGGCACGCGGGAACTGACACGTGGCGCCAGGCTTGGATTCGGGGCCGAATCGAACCGTTTCGACTATGCCGCCGTGAAGTCTGCCGCGCTCGCGGAGCTCAAGCGCCTCTTCAATCCGGAATTCATCAATCGTGTGGACGAAGTGGTGGTCTTCCATCCGCTCGACCAGCAGCAAGTGCGCCTGGTGCTCGATCTCGAATTGTCTCATCTACGCAGGCGGCTTGCCGAGCGCGGAGTGGCCATGGATCTGGACAAGAAGTCGATCGATCTGCTGGTCGAGGATGGCTATGATGAGGCGTATGGAGCCAGGCCAATGCGCAGGCTCATCACCAAGCTGATCGAGGATCCGCTAGCGGCAATCATGGTCGAAGGCTCGTGCCCCCCGGGGTCGACGGCCAGGGTCAGAGAAAAGGACAGGACCCTTTCGATCAAGATTGTTGCCCCGAAGCGGCTGGCGCCGGTCAAGGCAGCCAGCAATTAGAACGGAGTTCCGGCAGACTCATTCGTCGTCCTTGCCGATGAGCCGCCTGAGTTCCCGCAGCCGCGGTTCATCGATCCTGATCCTGAGGTTCTTTTCCTGAGTCGGCAACACGAGACCTTTGGGTCCATTCTTTGCCCTGCGCAGATACTTGGCCTGGGTGTAATACAGGTCACCCGCGCCCGCGGATCTGCCCTTTGAGTAGTGCAGGGCGAGTGTACCGGCATCGAGCATGATTTCAAGTGGTACACTCTTGCCTGGCCGGTTCTTCACGAAGACATATGATCCGGGGTAATCACGCGCATGGAACCATAGATCGTTGCCGCGGACATGCCTGCGTAGCAGCTCGTCGTTCTCTGCGGCGGACCTGCCAATGAGGATGAGCCAGCCATCACGCTCAAGCGAAAGGCCTGGATAGCGTTTTGCCGCCTGTGAAGGAGCGGTCTTCCTCCTGGCAAGGAAAGCCCTGATGGCATAAGGGTTCTGTTCCGCCTCAATCCTTGCCCGTTCAGCGGCGAGCATCCCCAACATCGTGGTGACTTCATTGAGCTCGGCCTGCGAGTCGGTTGCGCCGGACCTGGCTTTCTTTGACTTCTCGTACCAGCCGCGGGCGTTGTCCAGAACGCTGTGGGCAGGGTCGATCCTGATGATGACAGAGCCGCCACGGTAGAAATCATCGAGAGTCACCGAGGCGCCACTTACCGGCGCTGTCTGGTTGGCCATCAGTATGTCGCCCAGTTCCCGGTATCGCTCTGCGTCTTTGGACTCGTTGATGGATTGCTGGAGCGCCTCAGCCCGTGCTGCAAGGCCGGCTTGTCGCTGGTCAAAATACTTGCGCGCCCTTTCAAGAAGGGCGACCCGTGACAGCTCGGAGCCATGCTCGGCATAGTACGTGTCGACCCGCTCGTTGAAGGAGCCGTCGCCAGGAAGGTCCCGCACGACGAATTCACGTTTGGGAGCGTCGCCCACGTTGGGAGCATAATGTCCGCCGGTCAGCTCACCTTTGGAAGGCTTCCTGGCCAGGGCATCGATTATGGTGCCATCGGTCCGGGTCAGTATGAGGTTGGCGGCACCTGACCATAGCCGTGCGTACAACAGGCACGCCTCATCATCCCGGCCTATGGCAAGCTTGACGATTCGCTCGGAGCCGAGTTGTTCTACCGACTCAATCCTGGCTCCGCGTATATGTGATCTGAGCAGCTCCATGAAACGTTGCGGTTTCTCCGCCTTGGGAACTGGCAGCGTGGTCGCGTGCAGCCGACATGCTCCGTGGGCTACGCAGAGCAGCAGTTCAGTCGCTACACCTGGCTTGTACAACGACAGCACCAGCGTATCGTATGATGGCTGCACTATCTTCTGGACTTGTGCCCCGACGATGTCGAGCTCCGACAGCACCAGGTCTATCTCTCGCCAGTTAAGCGACATCGCGTTCCGCTCGTATGTTCGTATCCTCGCTGTTCAGGTTTCTATCGAATCTCAAGCTCCGTGGCAGTGCTTGTACTTCTTGCCAGAGCCGCAGGGACATGGATCATTGCGGCCGACCTTTGGGTAGGTGCGTACCACCGTGGCGTTGCGTGGGGCCGCTCCCTGGGCCATCGCCCCTGAGCTCGCCTGAGCCTTGGCCTCCTGTGCCGCGTCCGCTCCTCCAAACCGACCCACCTCGTCGTGCCGGGTTTCTCCACCCGTGACGACCGGTCTGACGCTGCGGTCTTCCTGACGCTGGATGCGTACCAGAAACAGGGTGTTGGCTACACTGCGCCTGATGTCCTCTATCATCGCCTCGAACAGGTCAAAACCCTCGAGCTTGTACTCGAGCAATGGATTCTTCTGGGCGTAGCTTCGAAGGTATACCGCCTCGCGCAGGGCTTCCATGTTTTCGAGATGGTCGAGCCAACGCTGGTCTATCGCAGCCAGATACTTCCATCGAAGGAAATGGTTGAGGTTGTCGGTGCCGGCCATGGCCAGCTTCTCTTCCATGTCACGATCGAGCTCGGTGTTGGCGGCCACGCGCAGTGTGTCGGCATTCCTCGATTCCACGGAATCGGACTTGAATGGAAGCTGGAACCCGAATGACTCCTTGAAGGAGTCCTGCAAGGCGATCCATGCGCCTTTGGGGTCGTTTTTGGAACCATCGGCATGCGCGTCCAGGAACACATCGACCATCTCGCGGGCCGTGCCCATAACGCGCGCCGCAATGTCGTCATCCTTGATGATGGTATCGCGCTGCGCATAGATGAAGGAGCGTTGCTGGTTCAGCACATCATCGTACTCGAGCAGATGCTTGCGGATGTCGAAGTTTCGCTCTTCCACACGCTTCTGGGCGTTTTCCATGGTCTTGTTGAGCAAGGGGTGGTATATAGGCTCGCCTTCCTTCATGCCAACCTTCATCATCAGGCCCTTGAGGTTTGCTCCCCCGAACAACCTCATGAGGTCGTCGTCAAGCGATATGAAGAACCGCGACCTGCCGGGGTCGCCCTGTCGGCCCGATCGGCCGCGCAACTGGTTGTCTATGCGCCTTGATTCATGGCGTTCGGTGCCAAGAACATACAGGCCTCCGGCGGCTTTGACTTCCTCGTAGTCATTGTGCCAGGTCGCATATTCCGCCGCGAGTGCCGCACGGTACGTCGCCTCATCGGCAGCGGTGCCTGCCTTCTTGCGGGCCCTGTACTCCGGATTGCCACCAAGCTTTATATCGGTGCCGCGTCCGGCCATGTTGGTCGCGATCGTCACTCCGCCCCTGGCTCCGGCTTCAGCAATGATCGTCGCCTCGCGCGCGTGATTCTTGGCGTTGAGCACCTCGTGCCGTACTCCGCGCCTGGTCAGCGCCGCGGACAGCCGTTCCGATTTGTCTATGCTGACCGTGCCGACAAGCATCGGCTGGCCCTTTGCATGAGCCTCGACTATCTCGTCGCATATTGCCTCGAACTTCTCGGCCTCGTTGAGGAAGACCAGGTCGTCTTCGTCGAGGCGTGCGACCGGGCGGTTTGTCGGAATGACTACAACGTCGAGCTCGTATATTTTCTGGAATTCCACGGCCTCGGTCTCAGCTGTTCCGGTCATACCGGCAATCTTGTCGTACATGCGGAAATAATTCTGGAAGGTAATCGTGGCCAGCGTCCTGTTGCGCCTGGCTATCTTGATTCGTTCCTTGGCCTCGATCGCCTCATGAAGGCCGTCGGAATAGCGGCGACCATGCAGGATGCGTCCGGTAAACTCGTCCACTATCTGGACCAGACCCTCCTGGACGACGTACTCGGTATCTTTGTGGAACAGTTCGCGGGCGCGTATCGCCTGGGTAAAGTAATGCACGTACTCGAAATTCTGCTCGTCGAACAGCGAACCCTGTATCAGCCCCCGCTTCTTGAGCATGGTCTCGATAGTCGCAAGTCCATCGGAGGTGAAGGAGACCTTCTTGTTCTTTTCTTCTATCTTGTAGTCGCCATTGAGCTCTTCACCCTGTTCTTCTTTTGGATACTCGCCGGTCTTTGGATCCTTCTCGACCTCTACAAGCTGCGGAGCGAGTCGAGATACCTCGTTGATCTTGTAGGTATCGTCCTCGGCAGCACCGGAGATGATAAGCGGCGTCCTGGCCTCGTCTATCAGTATCGAGTCGATTTCGTCGACGACGCAATAGTGGTGTCCGCGCTGCACACGGCTGGACGGATCCATCGCCATGTTGTCGCGCAGGTAATCAAAGCCGAATTCGTTATTGGTGCCGTAGGTGATGTCCTGTGCATAGGCCTTGCGTCTGGCATCGTTGTCCATGTTTGACAGTATCGCGCCGACACTGACGCCCAGGTATGAGTAAACGGAACCCATCCAGCCGGCGTCACGCTCTGCCAGGTAATCGTTGACGGTGACGACGTGGACGCCCTTGCCATCAAGGGAGTTCAAATAGGCCGCCGAAACCGACGAAAGGGTTTTTCCTTCGCCGGTCTTCATCTCGACTATCTTGCCATCGTGCAGCACAATGCCGCCGAGTATCTGCGTGTCGAAGGGGCGCTCACCGAGCACCCGTCGCGCCGCCTCGCGGGCCAGAGCGAACGCGTCGGGCAGAATCGCCTCCAGCGTTTCGCCTGAAGCAATGCGTCGCTTGAATTCCGCTGTTTTTAAAGGGAAATCTTCCGGTTTTAGGGCCATCGCCCACGCTTCGCGCGCGTTGACCGCATGCAGTCGGGGCAGAAGACCTTTGATATCTCGCTCGCGCTTTGAGCCAAAGAGCGCTGTCAGGGGGTTGAACGCCATGAGTGTTAATCTATATCTTTTCAGGATGAGCGGTCAAGGCGAACCGCACCATGGGGCGGAGGTCTTTGCGTGCTAGAGAGCTATCGTGGAAGCAAGGCTGCGGGAGCGGTCATAGGCTTGATAATCGTGCTACTCTTGAATCTTGCGTCGTGTGCAGATTCAAGAACCGTTACGACGTTGCAGCGTGAGCCGCTATTTTCCCTGGGGTATGGTGTTCTCGAAGATCAGCTGAACCTATTCAATCTTGACAACAAGGCTCCTCCACAGAAGACCAGGCTGGCCATGCGCGATGGAATCTTCTTCGTGTCGAATGGCAACGCGGCCAAGGTCCTGACTCTTTCTTCATTCGGCGACCTGCTCGCCATGGTCTACAACCCCGACAGGAACCCGCCTCCAGTCACATTGCAGCCTGCCCAGGCCGGCTCGGCCGTACAGGGACGAACCGCCAGGCCATACCCGTTCTCGTCACCCGGAGAGATAGCCGTCGATTCCAAGCGCACGATCTTCGTTGAGGATCGCGTGCCCGAGAACAGGCGTTCCTACGATGACGGGATGAAGGCAAGCCTTGAGTTCGTGGTGTTGCGCTTTTCCCGTGATGGCGAATATCTGGACTATCTCGGGCAGGAAGGTGTTGGCGGTACCCCATTTCCCATGCTTTCTGGCCTCTATATAACGCCGTCGGATGACTGCATTGTCGTATCGTTGACAGGTGTCGGCTGGACCGTCTTCCGGTTTGATCCGCGTGGCACCCTGATGTCGACCATATCGGTCAAGCGCGACGATCTTCCCCGTCCTCCCGAGGAGGCGTCAAGCATAGCCTCGATGGACAGCATCGTTGCCGCTCCTTCAGGATCGGGACTGCTGTTGAAGATAGACTACTATCGCGAGGTGATAGACCAGGAGACGCACACGCAGGCGGGCATCGATTTTTCCTCGTCATGGGCATGGCTGATGGATGGATCGACGGGAAGCTATACCGAGCGCTATGAGTTGCCAGGATTCGAATCGATTGCCGAGCGCAAGCACGACGATCAGCGTGTGCCCCGCGCATGGCAGCTGGCTGGAGCAGCGGCAGGGCAGATATTCCTGATGGCCGCCGATGACGACGGCTCGACATACTATGGCCTCTTCGATATGCGCTCGAGATCTTTCAGACGATTCTCGCTACGCATTGATCCCGATGAGATGGAATATACAGCGTTTTCACTTTCCCCCGATGGCATTCTGTCAGCCATGCTCGGCTCGCCTTACGAGGCCCGCTTTGTATGGTGGCGTTTTGACAAGATGATCGGGGGCCTGGCTCCGTGACGCCGCTTTTCACGCTGGCCCAGGCATTGCGGCTTGATCGCGATGCTGCCGAAGGGTCGGCTCTATCCGATGACGCGCGCATGGAGTCGGCCGCGCGGGGCATGGTGGCGTCTCTGTGCGCAGAGCCCGCGCTGGTATCGGCTATGCATGCATCAACAGTGCCGGCGGTAGGGCTGTGCGGGCGTGGCAACAATGGTGGTGACACACTGGCAGTACTCAGACAGCTGGCCGATTCCGGGCTGACCGGGCTGGTTGCGGTGGTTGGAGACTCCACCAGCGACGTGCTTGAACGGCAGAGGACCGCGGCACAAGCCGCCGGCGTTGCCATCATATCTCCCGACGATACCGGCGCGGCCGCCATCGTCGACCGGGCCGGTATCGTGCTCGATGGTATCTCGGGCATTGGCTACCGTGGGCCGCGACGTCCGGCCCTGTCAACCCTGACCAGACTGGCTGAACTGGCCCGCTGCCCGATTGTGGCAATCGATATTCCTTCGGGCGTCGGTCCGCTCGTATCGACTGACCTTGATCCTGAACCGCCGGTTGGTTCGGAACTTACCCTCTGTGTCGAACCAATCAAGGCAGAACTCTATTTCCCTGGTTACAGGAAATTTGCTGGCCGCATATCGGCCGTCGACGGTGTATTCTCCCGCGAGTCGGCTTGTGATGCAGGGGCGCAACTGCTTGATGGCGCGGATCTGGAGCGATTGCTTCCGCGTCTTGACCCGGACAGTCACAAGGGCGACCGCGGTGCGCTTGGCGTATATGCGGGCGCGGTGGGTTCGACTGGGGCCGCCGTGCTCTGCTCACGGGCTGGCGCTGCTGCTGGCGCCGGCAGCGTCACCCTGATAGCGCGTGACGAGCTCGTTGGCACGCTTTCCGGCATGCTTGTATCGCAGATGGTGCGGCCCGTATCCGACCCAGGTCAAAGGCATTTTGCCGCCCTGGTAGCCGGGCCGGGATGGGGCATCGATGAGCTGTCGAGGCGATTGCTTGATGGATTATGGGAAGCCGAGGCTCCGCTGGTGCTGGATGCGGATGCTCTGGCGTTGCTTGCGGCTCGGTCTGCTTCGATACGGCGCCATCCGCTGGTCATTGCCCCGCACCCCGGAGAATTTGTCGCGGTGGCGGCTGCGGCGCTGGGCCTCGATGCCGGCGACAAGGCAATCCGTGAGCGCATCATGCGCCGGACACGTTTCGATACTGCAACCATAGTTCAGGAAATCGCCGTCAGGCTGGGCGCGGTTGTCATACTCAAGAATTCGGTGACATGGATAGGCGATCCCACGGGTGCGCTGGCTGTCTGGGATGGACGCAATCCGGCGCTGGCGACCGCTGGATCCGGCGATGTGCTGGCCGGCCTCGTTGGTGGGCTTCTGGCGCGCGGTGCCGATCCATTCGATGCTGCTCGGGCGGCCGTCATTGTGCATGGGCTGGCCGGAATCGCCGCGGGCACACATGGCTTCTTCGAGGCCGAGGCCCTGCTCGCACCCGCGGCCACGCTGGCCTACGGGAGGAGACTCGATGGAAACACGTGACAAGGATCAGCCGGCCTTTTACTATAACCGGGAAAAACGCCTGGAGAAGGCGAGCGGGAACGCCCGGTTTGTGGTTGACCATTACGGAAAACAGCGGCAAGGCGTCATCAAGACCCTGACCGCGACACCGGGCCTGATGTTCCTCTTCTTTACCGTCGTGTTCATGATCATGGCCGCGTTGGTGCTCGGTTTCATTGCCGGACGCCAGGACAGTGGTTCCGTCGATGGCAACGCCATATCGGCCAAGGCGCTCTGGTTTGAAGGCAATGTCTATGTTACCATTCGCCGGGAGCGACCGCTCTTCGGAGGTTCCAGGCGGTCAGCAGTCGAGATTAAGGCCGGCGACGGCCTTGGATCGGCCATTGGCCTGATACAGGCAACCGATGAGGAGCTTCGCCTTCGTTTCGCAACAGCCAGGAAACCGGACAGGATAGCCATCATAGCGAGTGCCGCCAGGAGCGATGGTACCACGGCGAGCATCGAACTGGCCGCAAGCGTTGAATAGCCAGCTACCAACCCGTAATAAGGTGCTGTCCTTGACCGCGCCCATGCTTTCCGGTATGGTTTGGTATTCGAACCTGGGAGCCTGTCGGACTTATGAACGCACGCCGGAATTTTTGGGGAAGAAACAAGGGAATGAAGGTCAATGTAGTGCTTTTTGACCGGACTCGGCACTCTGCGGCGCAAAATCGGCTCGTCAATCGGGCCATACACGAAGTATGGCCCGATTGACGAGCCAATTTTTCACTCGCAGATCACCTTCGCCCGATCAAAATCCTAAGTCCGACAGGCTCCTGGTAAAAAATCGAATCGAGGTTGAGCCATCAGGCTCCACTACTGCAAGAAATTCGTCCCGCGGGGCACAAGGAGGATGGCGCCATGGTACAGTTCTACCTGCTCAGCGTCCTCATGAATATCGTTGCCGGTTATGCGCTCGTCTCGTACAACACTGAGCCGATGGGGACCAAGTTCGATGGTGTCAGGGAATTCCTGAGAGATTCGACCATACGCCTGGTTCTTGGTATCCTGTGCACGACCGTCGGATTCTTCAAGTTGCTCACGGTTATGCGGGGCGACATCCCCGTGATAGGCGATTTTGTGCCCTCGGTCGCGGGAATGGCGGCAGGCTTTACCATGCTGCTTGAATTCTACAAGGCCAATTCCAAGGTCACCACCCAGACGCTGGAGAAGCTCGACGCCATATTCGTCGCCAACAGCCGCATAGTCGGAATCGTCGCCATGTCCAGTGGCTTCGTTCATTTTCTGTTCGCCAACGTCCTGTTCCTGTAAATGAGGTCGATAGCCGGCATCGCCGTCCGCGGACGAACGGTCTTTGTCGCCAGAAGAGTGGCTGGCGGTGATATGGGCGGCAAGTGGGAATTTCCTGGTGGCAAAGTTGAATCCGGGGAAACCGATGCCGATGCGGCAATACGCGAGTACGACGAAGAGTTCGGTCTTGCCATCTCGGTAGGGCCCGTGATAGGCGAGTCGATGTTCCGCAACAAGGGCAAAGACTATGAGCTTGCCGCCATCATGGTGACGTTCAAAGGCGAGCCAGCGGCGCTACGGGAACATGATCGTTATGGATGGGTAGACATCGATAGTCTATCCGGGCTGGATCTGGCCGATTCAGACCGATCGCTGTTGCCCTTCGTATTACCGCTGGTTGTCATCGCCTGAATCAAAGAGCCCCAGTTCCGGCTTCTCGTCCGGACCCGCAGGCTGGTTCAGGAGAATCTCCACCCGCGATTCTATTTTATCGAGATCTTTCTCCAGGCTCTTGGACAGTTTGACGCCTTCCTCGAATATGGCGACCGCCTCTTCGAGCGCCAACTCCGGCTCCCTGATGCGCTCCGTGAGTTCCTCGAGGCGTTGCAGCCGTTCTTCAAAATTCTTCATGCGCGGACCTCCGTGATGCTCGCGTCAGCCTCGCCGACGGAAAATGTAATGGTGATGGCATCGCCGGCGGTCACCTCCGATGCCGTGCGCACCGCCTGCGTATGTCCTGGTCGCCTGATCACAGCGAACCCGCGTGAGAGGATAGCCATCGGGTTCGATGTCTGTACGATGGACTCTGCCATCGACAGTCTATGGCGCGCCCGCATGCACGCGTCGCGGGCCCCCTGTATCAGTGCCTCGCGGGCGTCATCGAAGCGCTGTCGGAACGGTTGCAGCGCGCGTTCAAGTCTCAACTCCAGGTGCTCGGTGGAAAATGTGTCGACAAGTATCCGGGCACGTTCCAGCCGCGCGCGCAGGCTGACAGCTATCGTCCCGGTCGCGTTTCGCACCCGCTCCGCAGCCGAGGAAGCGCTGTCGGAAACCAATTCCGCCGCGGCGCTCGGGGTTGGCGCCCGCAGGTCGGCCGCGTAGTCGCACAGGCTCCAGTCAATCTCGTGGCCAACGGCGCTGATGACGGGGATGGCCGACCGGGCCACAGCCCTGACCACCGCCTCGTCCGAGAACGCCAGCAGGTCCTCTATTGAACCTCCGCCGCGCCCGACTATTATGACATCGCCGAGGCTGTATCGATTGGCCATCTCGATCTGGCGGACTATTGCCTCGGGCGCCTCGTCACCCTGCACCAGCGCGGGCAGGATCGTTACCCTGATGCCGGCGTTGCGGCGGCCCAGGACGGATAGTATGTCACGAAGGGCTGCTCCGGTCGGCGATGTTATGACGGCGACTCTTGATGGAAACGCGGGTATCGGCCGCTTGCGTTCGGCATCGAACAGACCCTCGGCCGCGAGGGCCCGCTTGCGTTCTTCAATGATGGCCAGAATGTCGCCAGAGCCGGCCGCCGTCATCGAATCGACGACCAACTGGTACTGACCGCGCGCCGCGTAGACGCTCAGCGCGCCGCGGGCCCTGACCAGGTTGCCGTCCGTCGGCCGGAAGGCCAGCCTCGCCGCGCGGCCCCGGAACATCACGGCCTGCATGGAGGCCGCCTCGTCCTTGAGCGTGAAGTAGACATGGCCCGAGGCCGCCGGCCGCCAGTTCGATATCTCACCTTCGACCGTTACCGAAGGCAGCGTTTCCTCGAGCATATTCTTGATTATGGAGGTCAGCGCGCTGACCGACAGGATCGCTTCATCCGACATGACCGTACTGTAGCTTAGCCTGACATTGAGGGCAAGCACGCGGTGGCAAAAGGGCGCAATATCATGTATAACCATATGGATGAGACGCTTCGCAGTTACGCTCATACTACTCGTGGTGCTTGGCGGCGCCATTTTCATGATCGGTTGGCTGCCTGTACGGATCAAGCCAGGCAGTTATGCCGTCATTGTCACGAAGACAGGTGGTGTCGACCCAGCTGTGATGGCACCAGGGAGCTTTCGCTGGAGCGCGGCGGCCTTTCTGCCCACCAATATGCGGCTTATTGCCTTCGCTCCGGCTTCAGCAGAGCGTCATGTCGAGCTATCCGGTGAACTGCCTTCGGCGGCAGCCTACAGCGCCTTCATGGCCGGGGAGCCGGACTTCTCGTATGCAATAACGCTGCGCCTGATAGCCTCGCCCAAGCCTGCCGCCCTGCCTGAGCTGTTCAGCCGTTGGGGCATAGCGGACGACGCCGCGCTTTCGGCATGGCTCGATGCCGAGCTTGATCTTGCCGCCACCGAATTGCGGGGCGCCGTTTCCGGTGCAGCCGGCGGTCCTACCTCGATCGATGGCCCCTCGCTTGTGGCGCTGGTATCATCGCGCCGGCCATTGCTCGATGTCCGTGACGTTGAAGTGCTGTCATCGCGTGTGCCGGATATGGATCTCTATAACGATGCCCGTCGTCTGTATGCCTCGTACATCGAGCGATTCCGCGCCTCTGTTGAACCGGCGCTGGCCGCCGCTTCGTCAAAATCGGCGACCGAGCAGGTGCAGATAGACGTATTGAAGCGTTATGGTGAGCTCCTGGAGCGTTATCCGGCTCTTGTCGACTATCTGTCAATACAGGCGGGCCTCCCACCCCGTGCGGCGGGGCGCTGACCATGGACTATTTCTTCAACTTCGAGAAGCTGGGCTATCTGAAGGGCGGCAAGCCCGAAGGTTGCATCCTGTGCCTTGTGTGTGAAGGCTCGCCCGACGTGGAGAGCCTGGTCGTGCATGAAACACCATTGACGATGGTTTCGCTCAACCTTTATCCCTACAATCCTGGTCACCTGTTGGTGTTTCCACGGCGCCATGTGCGAGACATACGTGAGTTGAGCGAAGCGGAACGGGTCGATATTGACGCGGTGTCGCGGCTCTGCCTCGATGTGCTTGACAGCACACATGGGCCGTCGGCCTACAATATTGGCTACAACATGGGGCTTACGGCGGGCGCCAGCATCGATCACCTGCACATGCACATCATCCCGCGGTACCCGCGCGAAATTGGGATTGCCGAACTGATGGCTGGCATGCGGGTGCTTGTGCAGAATCCGCTCGAAACGCGGAAGCAGCTCGCGGCCGCGTTTCTGGCGATGGCTCCCGCAGCAGGGGCGCGATAAGCCACTCATCAGTCTTCCTTAAAGTGTTAGAATGACAAAGACCGGACGTTCGCCGGGGTCTATGACTATGCTGTCCGCTGTGGCCACGTTCGAGACGCCAAAGTGGCCTTGATCCCACCGCAGCCCATCCAGGGGCCACTTGAGGCCATGGCTCTTCATGCCAGAGGCGCCGCCCGCGAGCGGAAAGACCGAGACGGTCGCTCCTGCTGTGACCCTGAAAGTCGTTGGCTCTTCAAGCCTGACGACGCGCTCGGATCGAGTCAGCCATTCATCAGGGCCATTGGGCCGCTCGAGCAGTGCCCGCACCGCAAGCAGATGGTCCAGCCGGCCTCCGCCGCCCCCGGCAAGCACGACACGGCCGAAACCCCGCGATCGCAGTTCCCGTATGCCTATCTCGGTATCGGTATCATCCTTGTCCCGTGGAAAGGGCAGCACGTCCGGATACTCGGCAAGCACCGCCGGGTCGGCTATCGAGTCCATGTCGCCTACGACTAGATTGGGTCGTACCCCCCATGACCTCAGTACGTCGAGCCCTGAATCGGCGGCGCAGACAAACGAGAATTCTGCCATTCGCTTCTTCATGGCCCGCCATGGTGGCGCATCGCCCCCGGTAACGAGCAGCGCGCATGATATCGGGTTCAATAGGTCGCCTCGTCCATCGCCTCGAACTGGGCACGGACAGTCTGTAGCCGTTCCAGTTCACGATTGATGATCCGTTCGTAGTCGAGTTCTCCGTTGGCGATGCGATACGCTTCGTCTTCCCAGAACTGCGCCTCGGGCAGATGGATCCACTTGACCGATTCGGCCTTGAGCGCCCAGTCCTTCGCCGTCGCCCAGTAGGCCAGGGCAGTCCTGTACGCTGTTTCGGCGGTCTTGAGGCTGTCCAGATTTTCACGCTTCCATGGAGCATTGAAGAAGTATGCGACCCGTTTGTCGAATTTTGAACCCAGGAGCAGATGTTGCTCTATAAGCTTGAGTTCGATATGCATGTTGAGCAGGTAACGATATCGTTCCCAATGGCGCTGATCCTCTATCTTGGCCAGAGCGTAGAGCGGATTGCAGAAATCCGCCTTCTGAGCCTGCTCGAGCCAGTATATGTTCTCGATGGTGTCATCGGGATACTGGATATAGTGCGTATGATAGAGGCGAAAGTATTGTTCCTTGAAATAGACAGGGTAGGCATGGAGAGCCATCGAGGTCGATAAGAGGATGACGCAGAGGATTGCTATTCGCTTCATACGCTTCTAGTATCGGCCGACCAAAGCCATCGGTGTAGCACCCATATTACCGGGCCTTGGTCAGCCTGCGTGCCAGAGGTTCTACGCTTGACCAGATCGTCTCTTCTATGCGGTCGGGTGTCTCATTAGCGGCGATCCGTACGATTGTCATGCCGGAATTCTGGAATGAGTCCATCACGTCGGTATATGCAGCGGCGACCCGCCTCTGGAATTCCAGATTCTCGTAAATTTCGAATGCCGTCCTGGAAGACATGCGCTCCATGGCGGTCTGCGGATCGAGCTCGAAGAAGAGCAATAGCTCTGGAAGCGGAAACGGGGCATTGAGGGATGCAGGCAACTCCGACCCGCAGGTCAAGCCCTGGTAGGCCAGAGACGAGAACAGGTAGCGATCACTGATCGCCAGTGTCCCGCCGGAGGTCAGTTCCAGAATGCCGCCGGTACCGGATATGTGCTCTCCTCGGTCAGCCGCAAAGAGCCTGGCTACCGTCTCGGGGCATGCGGCAAATGAACCTGAAAGCGCTTCCCGGAGCAGTCGACCGACTGGCCCCGTGGTTGGCTCGAATGATTCGGCATGCGGCAGGCCAGCGCCATCAAGGCGACGTGCCAGCCGGGCAAGCTGCGTGGTTGTACCTGATCCGTCTATGCCTTCCAGGACAACGAATCCCGGAATAATGGTTCGAGCTTCATGCATGGCGGTCGGAGCATAGCCCTGGAGCACGTTCTGGCGCAAGACCTGGCTCTGTGGTACTCTTGACTCTGTGAAGCATCGCGCCCCGGCGCCCATCGTCGTCGCAATCATCATTGTTCTCACCATTGCTTCAGGATGGGCCTTGGTCGCGCCGACGCTCCTACAGCGGCTCAGGACCGATGTCTCGAGCCTGCTTGAGCGACGGCTGGCCACGCTGGTTGGGGATTCGAGGCTCGTGGTAACGTATGAATCGGCGTCACCTCGATTCCTTGGCTCACTGGTCATACGGAATATTGATATCAGGTCGGTCACAGCATCCTCGGCTCATGACGAAACGTTGGCCCGCATTGACAGGGCAGAGTTGCGGTACGATGTATCCGCCTTGTTGCGTGGCAGCTTCAGGCCGCTGGGCCTCCGAATCGATGGGCTGTCGCTTGATACTACCCCGGATGGATTGCAGAACCTTGTCGAGAGTCTGAACTCCCGATTTGGCCACACGCAGTCGGGACGTTCGCTTCCAGCGATGTCGCTGGAGATCCGGATGGCGAGCGTGCACATCGATATGGATTCAGGAGCCTTTGTCGAGGCATCGTTGAAGGCGCTCGACGCCATAGCGCATGAAGATGGATCCATAGGCGTCAGCGCGGCGGGCACGGCGCGCGGCTCGGATCCGACGCGCCGCTGGTCGATTGCCAGCGCTACCGTGCCATTTTCCATATCGACAACATTCAGGCTCGACCGGCCCCAGGCGACAATCTCGGCGATCATATCGGCCGACAGCGATGGTGGCCGGCTTGCTCCGTTGCGTCTGGATGCGAGCCTGGGTGATGCAGGGATCGATATGGCCCTGGAGCCACGCGATGGGCTTGCAAGGCTCAGCGCTCATTGGGACAGCGTGTCGAAGATGCTGATGGTTGATTCCGCTTTCACCGCGTGGCGACCGAAGTCATTGTTTGTGCCTTCCGGTTCGTTGTCTACGCTTGGTCCTTGGCTGGCTGCCGCGTATTCTGGTTCGATCAAGATTGCCACCGATCTGAGCGCGGCTGGTACGACTGCCTCTGTCAATATTTCCGGTACGGTTCCGCTCGAAGTAGCGGGTGGGCATCCACGCCTGACGCTTGTCGCTTCAGGTACCTGGGATGCGCTTGGTGTCGGGACCGCGACGTTGGCTAATTCACGGTTCAGTCTTGGCTTCTCCGGCGATGTCTCCCCGGCCACGCTCGCCGCTCATGGCAAGCTCGAGGCGTCATGGCTGCTGGCTCCCGGACTCAGGGCGCAGACAGCTATGGACGTAACAGGAGCGGGAGCCTCGTGGTTTGCGTATGCGTCGACGCTATCGGCTGGAGGCGTGGCCATGCATGATGCCGCCATATCAATCGAACTGGACAAGGACGCGTTGCTGTTCCACCTCGACGCGGCTCTGCCATACGACGATAATGACGGCGCTACGTTGCTGTCGGAGGTGCGCGCCGATGCACCCCAGGAGGCAGCCGCGTCTACCGCCTTGGGGCGGCTGGTCATCGATGGAACGACAACTTTGGCGGGCGAGCCATATCTCGAGGCGGCGGTCCATATCGGCGCCACCAGGCTCGGCTCGTATCGAGGCCTGCTCGATGGGCTGATCGGCCGCGCAGGCTCTGAAGCCCTGGCGCCGCTGGGCCTCGAGGGAGACATATCGGTATTCAGCGATTTCAAAGGCCTCTCGTTCAATTCCTCTTCGCTGCTCCTGGTCTACGATGGCGTGGTCAAGGGCTTCGGGGTCACCAGCTTCTCTGGAAGTGCCGAGAGACTGGAGATCAGGTCATTCGACGGGACTATTGGCGGACGAACGGTGAGCGGCACCGCATCAGTCGAGTATCACAGCCCTGGTTCATCGGGCGGCAGCGCCTTCTCCACCGCGATTCAGGTGCAGGGTGTTCCCTACGCCGTCACGGGGACGATTATTGGCGGCACGGTCTCCATGACGGGTGACTACGGACTGCGTTTCATGGCTCGCCGCGATTCGGGAGCTGTCATTGGCAGCCTGAGCGTCACCGACATGCCCATTCCCGTCTCTGATGGCGTAGTGCTCGCGTCGATTGAGTCGACCGCCCGATTCGTGATGGCAGATGACTGGAAGGTAGTCCTGGAAGGCGCATCCTTGTCCCAGGGAACCGGCGTGGCCAGAACAAAACGCGTCATCAAGGCGAGCGGCGCCTTCGACGCGCGCGGCGGCAGATTCGGCATGCTGTCGTACTCTGATCCGTATTCGGCTGTCTCCGGCGCATTCGACGTAACCTGGGCGCTTGGCGACGGTTTTCGAGTAGCGATCAACGGACAGGCATCGGGCACAGAAGGCGAATCGTATGTCCTGAATGGCGAATATCGGGGAGATGGCGGCATCAATGCGAGGGTGACAGCGCGCCACTCGCCGCTGGCCCGTCTTGCCATAACGGGATTGCGCGGTCTAGTGGACACCGATGGGACAATCACCGGCACGGTATCGGAACCAGGTGTTGATTTTGGATTTACTATGAACGCAGGGCAGAGAACCAATGGCCTGCCGTATGCGATGGGCAACGGTTCCTATCATGGAGGCATGGTGCGGCTCGACGATACTCAGGTGCGGATAGGAAACCAGAAGCTCTCGGGGCTCAGCTTCGATTATCATACCGCTACTGCGGCCGCGGAGCTGTCGTGCGATGTAGAGCTGGCACTAGGGAAGAGTCTATTCAAGGGCACGCTCGCCGCGTCCGGCGTATCATCGAGCGCGAAGGGCGCCCCGCCGCTGGCCTCGTATACGGTCAGCGGCAGCGTGTCCGGTGCCACATGGGAGTCCGGTTCCCTGAGCGATGTTCCGTTCCTGGTGTCGTACAAACGCGGAGATACCAACATTTCCATCGGCGGCAACGAAGAGATTGCCGCTCATCTGGGCTCTGACGGGACGATGGCTGCGTCGCTGGCCGCGACCTTGCCGATGGCTTTCAAAGCCCAGGGCAAGTATGCTGATGGTGCCATAAGCCTCGATGTGTCTGAAGCCAGGGTCGATCTGCCGTTCTTGTTCAGCGTGCTGGCGCTGCCGGTTGTCAGCTGCGATTCCGGTGTGGCCACTGGATCACTCAGGATCAGGGGCAAGTTGTTGGACCCGACGGTTGAGGGCGTGATCCAGCCGGAGAATTTCTACCTTTCAGTGCCTGATTATGTCGAGGCTCCGCTAGGTCCGATAGAGGAACCGTTCTACTTCACCGGAAGGACGCTGGAGACATACCAGCCTCGCATCATCTGCTCTGGTACGACTGTCATAACTCGAATGGAACTGGCGATGCACGGAGGTATTCCGAACGACCTGCATCTTTCTGTACAGACCGCCGGGACTGGACTCGTGCCACTGGCAACCAAGCTGCTGGGTATGGATATCAAGGGCCGAGCTGGAACATCGCTAGAAATTCTGGCAAATCCGGACCAGACCAGCGTGCGCGGTTCCATAACAATCAATTCAGGAGACATTGTCCTGACCACCGGCCTCGTTCAGAATAAATCCGCCGCTAGGACGGACCAGTCACCGCTGCAGGTTGGCCTGGACTTGTCGTTCGGCAAGGCGGTCAGGGTGTATTTCCCTGACAAGCGCCTTCCGATACTCTATGGCCAGACCGATCCATCGAGTCACCTCTCAGTCATATACGACGCACTAAGCGGAGATTTCAGCCTCAAGGGAACCGCGCTGTTGCGTGGCGGATCGGTCTTCTATATCCAGCGCAATTTTTACCTGAAAAACGCGACAATGGATTTTGATGAAAATTCCGACCAGTTTGATCCCAAGGTTAGCCTGGAGGCCGAGACCAGGAGTCGATCCGACACGGGCACCGTCCTCATAACCCTGCGCGCGACTGACCGTCGATTGTCCGACCTGTCGTTTACGCTGGAATCGGTACCGACCATGTCCGAGGCTACCATCATCCAGTTGCTGGGGCAGAACCTGCTTGGAGTATCATCAGATGGACAAGTTGACCTTGGCCGGGCACTTGTCGAAAACAGCGACCTGATTCCACAGCTCAATGTCATGTCGGTGCTGGAACGAAACCTGCAGGATGTGCTGGGTCTGGATCTGTTCATGATCAGGTCGCAGGTATTCCAGCGATGGCTCTACGATTTCTCGGGGCTGTCGGGGACATCCAGTCTGACGACGCTTGCTGACTATCTTGACAACACCGAAATTGTCGGTGGCAAGTATATCGGCGACAAGTTGTTCTTCCAGGCTATGCTGTCGCTGTCCTCCGATCCGCTTGCAACGGGTACCACGTTGAGTCTAGACTCCGAATTCAGCCTCGAATGGAAGGCACCCCATTTTACCCTGTACTGGAGCATCCAACCCAAGCATCCTGAAACCCTATTCATAGAAGATCAGTCATTTTCGTTCTTGTGGAGAATCCCACTGAAATAAGGAAGGTCATCGGTATGAAGCGAATCGTGGCAATGCTCGTCTTGATAGCGGCTGGAGCGACAGTGTTCGCGCAGCCATCCGACTGGTATGTCGGCAAGACGATCAAGAATATCAGGTTTGATGGTCTCGTTCTTGTCGAACCAAAGGAAGTTGAACCAATCATTGCCGAGTTCAAGGGCAAGGTGTTTGATGACCAGCTCTGGGCGTCAATACTGGCGCGCGTGTATGAATTGGATTACTTCGATACCATAACACCAGAGGCTGTGCCATCGGATGCGACCAACTCGACGGTCATCATCGCATTCAAGGTCACGGAGAAACCCGCGGTCGCCGGAGTCTTTGTCGTTGGCAACAGCGGCCTCAGGACAACCGAAATAATCGACTCCCTGACGGTAAAGACCAAGACAATCTTCAACGAGTCAAAGTTGCGACTCGACGAGATAGCCCTGCGACGCCTGTATCAAAGCAAGGGTTTCCCCGATGCCAAGGTCAGCGCCACAAGCGCGGCCAGAACCGATGGCAGCATCGATGTTACCATAACCGTCGATGAAGGCGTCCAGAACATCGTAGAGAAGATTCAGTTCGAAGGCATCAATGCCGTCTCGGCGTCAGCGCTGAAGGGGGAATTGACCATCAAGGAAAAGGGCCTCTTCCAGGCCGGCCAGTTCAGCGAGACCAAGCTTGACGAAAGCAAGCAGAAACTCGAGGCCTTCTACAAGAAGCGCGGCTATGTCGATGCCAGGGTCGCCGATGTACGTCGCGATGCAACACCATCGGGCAAGGGCAGCGCGATGCGCCTTACCCTGACGTTCGTCATCGAAGAGGGCCGGCAATACACATTTGGCGGCATGAGTTTCACCGGCAATACGCTCTACACCACCGAGCAGCTCGCGGCACAGATCAAGCTGCAGCCTGGCGCCATCCTCAACTACGAGCGATTGATGCAGGATCAGGCAAGGGCTTCCGACCTGTACTTTGCCGATGGCTACATATTCAATGGCTTCAAATTGGTCGAGTCCCGCGATGAACTGAACGGCTCGATAGCGTATACCATGCAGATCGAGGAGCGCCCGCAGGCCCATATCGAGGATGTCATATTCAAGGGCAATACCAAGACCAAGGAATTCGTGCTCAAACGTCTGGTATCGCTGGAGCCAGGAGACATCTTCTCGAAGACCAAGGTACTGGAGAGCCTCAAGAACCTGTACAACACGCAGTTCTTCTCTTCAATCGTGCCATCGTATGAGCAGGGCAGCAAGGATATGTCAGTCGACCTGATAGTCAGCGTCGAGGAGCAGAGTACCGCCTCAATCCAGTTCGGACTGACCTATACCCCGAGCGCCACCGCTGGCAGCTTCCCCATAACGGGGCTCGTCAACTGGAGCGACATCAACTTCCTGGGCAACGGGCAGACGGTCGCACTCAAGACCAACCTCGCCCTCGATTCCCAGGACATGACATTCTCGTTCAGCGACGACTGGCTCTTTGGCAAACAATGGTCCGGGGCTATCGATTTCTCGTTCAAGCACGCCGCCCTCAAGGCGCCGCAGCTCGCCGGCGGCGTATCGTATGACGATCCACTGCCGTATCCCGATCCGTATGGATCCTATGACGCTTATGTTGCCGCAGGCAAGGTTGTGCCAGACGAGTACCTGATGAAGTACGACACCTGGACATTCAGCCTTGGCTACTCGAGCGGGTATCGATTCAATACTCCCTTCGGTACGCTTGGTCTGATACCTGGCATACTCCATGAGCTTGGCATGAAAACCTACGACGCCGATGTGTACCAGCCGTTGGACAGCACAATCTCAGACAACCTGGACAAGTTCCTGTTCTCCAATACGTTGTATGGTCGGGTCTACCTGAACAACCTGAACCTCTGGTATGACCCGTCCAGCGGTTACTATGCCAGCCAGAAGCTGGGCCTGACCGGCTGGTTCGATGGTGAGATCAACCACTTCCTGCGCAGCGATACGCGGCTTGACGGCTTCGTGACCCTGTTCAACGTGCCGGTCACCGATTCGTGGTCATTCAAGGGCGTGCTCGGAGCGCATACCAAGTTCTCTACACTGTTCAAGGAACCATGGCGAACAGAACTCGTAGCGTCTGATTCGAAGAAGCTCGCCATCGATGGCACCTTCGTCGGGCGCGGATGGTCAGAGCTATCATCCGACTATGGTACGACCCTGTGGGACAACTGGATCGAATACAGAATGCCGCTTGTTCCCAATGTGCTGGCTCTGGATGGGTTCCTGAGCGCAGCCCTCCTTGGTAGTTCCGATGGATTCCTGAACATCAATGATCATGTCGCGGGCACGACCAGCTATGATTCAGGCATGTCCCTGGAGAATTTTGCGTACAGCGCCGGCTTTGGCCTGCGCTTCATTATCCTGCAGTTCCCGTTCAGGATATATTTCGCCAAGTTGTTCGCATTCGATAACGACAGCGGGTTCAAGTCGGCCAGCGCCGACTGGAAATTCGTGTTGAGCGTTACCACCAATCTGGACTAGAATATCGATGGCCGGGCGGCTCGCATCCCATGTGAGTCGCCTTGCCACACTTGAAGGGAGCCCCGCATGAAGAAACGCCTTATTGTCGCTGTCGCGCTGTCGTTGCTCTGTTCCCAGCTGTTTGCCCAGCAGATCACGCGCGTCGCCGTCATAGACTTGCAGAAGGTCTACATGACGTACTACAAGGATTCTCAGGCTGTGCGGTCTTTCGAGGATGAGAAGCAGCGCGTGCAGGACGAGATCAAGCGGCTTGGTGACGAGATCAAGGATCTGCAGCAGAAGCGGCTCGACGTGCTCGCTTCAGGCGATGGCCAGGCCCTCAAGACCTTTGATGAAGGGCTATACCGCAAGGCGCAGTTCCTGTCGGACTATGTAAAGGTGAAGCAGGCCGATCTGGACTCCAAGGCTCAGGCGCTTTCAAACACCAACGCCTTTGTGCAGATGCTCTACCGCTCTGTGCAGTCTTTGTCCGAGACCGAAGGCTATTCGTTGGTCATCAGCTCGCGCAACGCCGACTCGGTGGGGGCATCGGTGGTGTGGTTCAGCCCGATGATAGACATCACCGACAAGGTAATCCAGGCTCTGCTCGGTTCCTGAACAGGCTCGCTACTCGTCGTCGTCGTTGTCGCCGACGGCGTCTTTCAGCGCCGATCTGAGCGCTGAAAATTTACGTTCATTCTCCTCTGAAAGCTCTATCAGCTCTTCGTGGGCCTTGAGTACCAGGCTGGCGCCCGCTTTTCTGCCGCTGCCGAGCCGCTCGAGCGGCTCGGGAAATCTGGGCAGATCGGTGGCTATGTCGACCAGTCTTGCCACGCCTATGGTCTTGAGCAACTTGAGGCACGTTTCGCTCAGTCCAGACAGGTGAATCGGGTGATCGGAGAAGCGCATGAACCGCTTGTTGAAACCGACGATGAGTCCCATGAAGGTAGAGTCCATATACTCGCACGCTGACATATCCAGAAACAGATCCTCTACGGCTGGTTTTGCCTCGAGGCGGTCAAAGACCCTGGATTTGAGTTCAGGGCAGGCATTGGCCGTCACGTGACCCTGCGCCCTGATATAGATGCGGTTATTGTGTTCCTTCAGGAAAACGGCTTCTTCCACATGCGCCTCAACTTTTCCGGATGCTGACGGTGCCACGACGCAAAGCAAGCGCGCCATGCAAACGGCAAACCCTTGATTGTATCCTAGTCCATGTTACCCTATAATGCAACGGCCATGGCCGAACAGTTACCACTCCTTGAACAATACGACCGCATCAAGACCCAGCACCGTGATGAAATATTATTCTTCAGGCTCGGCGATTTCTACGAGATGTTCTATGGTGATGCCATAGAGGCCAGTTCCATACTCAACCTGACGCTGACGCACAGGCAGGAAGCCCCAATGTGCGGCATACCTCATCACGCGGCCCGAGGCTACATTGGCCGGCTACTCAAGGCGGGCAAGAAAGTGGCCATTTGCGAGCAGTTGACCGCGCCAGGAAAGGGCAAAGGCATCATAGATCGCGGCGTAATAGAGGTTGTCACTCCGGGTAGTGTTGTCGACGACGAATACCTCGAGTCGGGCGCCAACAACTACATCGTCGCATTTGGCGCGTTCGGAGACAAGCTCGCCTTTGCGTGGGCTGATGCCTCTACCGGAGAGTTCCGCGCCCAGTCATTCGCGCGCAACAATATAGAGCGATTGAGGCGAGAGCTGTACAGGCTTTCTCCACGCGAGGCCATTGTGCGCGAGTCGGTGCTCGATGACGAGGCCATAGCACGGGTTCTTTCGGAGCGGCCGGACATGGTGCTCAATCGGTACCCCGACTGGACATTCTCGATGGAGCAGGGGCGTGCCGCTCTGCTCAGGCATTTTTGTACGGCGAGCCTCAAGGGATTCGGTTTCGATGACGCCGATCCGGCTATTGCTGCGGCTGGCTCGCTGCTCGAGTACCTGCGCGACTCAGTCAAGGTTCAGCCATCGCAATTCAGATCGCTCGGCGGCGCGGATGATGGTGAGTTCGTCGCCATCGACGAGTCCAGCCAGAAGAATCTGGAGATCGACCGCAACCTGCGGGATGGTGGAACTGCCTTCAGCCTGCTCGGCGTGGTTGACTATACGCGCACCGCCATGGGTGCGCGTGCCTTGCGGCGGCGCCTTCAGCAACCGTTGCGCTCGACACTGTCGATCAACGAGCGCCTTGACGCTGTTGAGTCTCTGTATCGTGATCAGCGCTCACTTGAGCGTGTCAGGTCGGCACTTGGTGGTTGTCGTGACCTCGAGCGCCTTGCGTCGCGGCTGTCGATGGCCCGTGCCAACCCGAAGGACATGATGGCGCTCCGCGATACGGTATCGGCGGCTCTGTCGTTGAACACGGCCTTGCCCGCGTCAGCGCCGCTGGCGCTCACAGTGTGCGCAGATCAGGAACGACGCGTCGCTCTGGTAGCCTTTGTCGATACCCTCTCCCACGCCATCGCCGATGATCCTGCCTTGTCGCCGGCGGATGGCTTGGTCATGCGTGATGGCTGGAGCAAGGAACTCGACGAACTGCGCGCCCTCAGGGCCGACGCGCATGGCGTGCTCGAGGCGTATCTCGAAGAAGAGCGATCGGCGACCGGGCTCTCGGGCCTGCGTGTCCGCTACAATCGAGTCATAGGGTATTACCTGGAACTGTCCAAGGGCGCGGCTCAGAACGCCCCGACCCACTTCATCAGGCGGCAGTCACTGACCACCGGAGAGCGATACACGACAGAACGGCTGGGCGCGCTTGAATCCGAGATAAATGGCGCCGCCGAAAGGATTGTAGAACTTGAGCGCACACTGTTCGGTGAACTATGCAGCACATTGCGCGAGCAGTCATCAAGGCTTTTCGATACCGCCGCGGAGCTGGCTGCGCTTGATTGCGCCGCATCGTTCGCATGGGCCGCCACGGTGCGTGGCTATGTACGGCCGAAGGTCGATGAAACTCTGAAGCTGTCGATAGATGGCGGCAGGCATCCCGTCGTCGAGGCATATCTGCAGGCCGGCGAATTCGTGCCAAACGATGTGAGCCTGGACGGAGATGGCACGGCCTTTGCCTTGCTGACCGGTCCCAACATGGCCGGCAAGTCGACCTATCTTCGGCAGAACGCGCTTATCGTGCTGCTCGCGCAGGCTGGATCCTTCGTTCCGGCACGCTCCGCCACGATAGGTGCCGTGGACAGGATTTTCTGCAGGGTAGGCGCCCAGGACAACCTCGCTCGCGGCGAATCGACATTCTTGCTCGAGATGCATGAGACTGCGAGCATCCTGAACAGCGCAAGTCCCAGGAGCCTCGTCATCATGGACGAGGTTGGCCGGGGGACCGGCACACTCGACGGCTTGTCCATTGCCTGGGCGGTCAGCGAGCATGTGCTGGACACCTGCAGATCCAGGACCCTGTTCGCCACGCACTATCATGAGCTGACGGCGCTGAGGCATCCGCGACTCATCGATCTCTCCATGGCCGTCGAGGAACGCGAGGGAGAGGTCGTCTTTCTGAAGCGGGTGGTCAATGGCCCCGCGGCGGGTTCATATGGCATACACGTGGCCCGGCTGGCCGGAGTTCCTGACAGCGTGGTGGGGCGGGCCAGGGAGATCCGCGCATCGCTCGAGGCCGATGAGACGAGGCTTTCAGGTGAACGGGCAGACGCTCGTGTTCCCGCGCCACCCATTGCGCAAGGCGGCAGGACACCTCCGCCTGACGCGCTCTTCTCTGTAGAAGAGCTTGTGCTTGATGAGTTGCGAAGTCTGGATTCCGATAGAATGACACCTCTCGAGGCGCTTTCCAGACTTGCCGCTATGCGGAAGGCTTTGGCAAAAGGCCCAACCGCCAAAGGCGTATAACTGCTGGAAGCCAGTCCGAAAGTGCCGGTGCATTGCGCTGCGTATTGTCGGTATGTTCACACGGGCTACTGTGCCGCGCCTCGCTCGAATAGCCATATCGCTGGCGCTGCCACAGACGTGCATGCTGTGCGGTGGTCGGGTACATCCTGATGCCGAATGGCCGCTGTGCGGATCGTGCGCCTTGCAGCTCAGGAATGAGCGCGCAGCGGATGCAAGGCGGGAACGGTGTGCTGTTTGCGGCAAACCGCTGATATCCCGCCACGGGCGCTGCACGCGATGCCGGGCATCATCATATGAATTTGACACAGTCTACCCGCTGTTCCGGTACGCCGACGATGTGCGTTTGCTGGTACTTGCGTATAAGAGTGGTGGCAGAAGGAGCCTCTCAGGCTTCTTTGCCGAAGACCTGGCCGAGGTCATTGCGGCGCGATTCCGCGGCAGGGTCGTGATTCCAGTACCGCCACGCCCTGGCAAGCTCAGGCGCAAGGGCTGGGATCAGGTGGAAGCCATCGCGGCAATCCTGGAGCGGAAGCATGGCATTCCGGTACTCAGGGCGCTTGCTCGGTCCGCGGCTGCCGAGCAGAAGGTTCTTAACCTGGAAGAGCGGGCAGCGAACATGCGCGGCACCATACGTCTCGTTACGGGCATGGTGGTGCCTGCAGACCCCGTACTGTTCGATGATATATTGACCACGGGCGCAACGCTCTCGGCATGCGCGGCATGTCTGAAGTCAGCATCGGCAACCAGGGTCGATGCGGTCACCATCGCGGCCGACTGAGGATATCTTGCCATATTGACGAATGATGTCGCGAAGGCTATTATATGTATAGACATGGTTTTTCTTAGAGTAGGTAGTTAAGAAGAGTCGTTCCAGCGGCTCTTTTTTTATAGGGTATGACAGAGTCTGAAGAACTCTACAAAGATATAGCGGATACTGTCTCAGGCATTGGTCTTGCCTTGGTGGACTTGAGCGTCAGTCGCACCAAGGGTGGGGCTACGAGGGCATTTGCCGTGGTCTATGGCACGGCCGGGACAGGTATAGACGAATGTGCGAGGGCCCACAGGTTGATTCAGGCGAGGCTTGAGGCTGTGCTCGGCGAATCCGATTTCCATCTGGAGACGGCGTCGCCCGGCATAGACCGGACTATCAAGTCCAGCAGGGAATACGGCATATTCATCGGACGTGGCGTACGCCTGTTCTTCGATGACGCCTCAGAGTTGTGTGGCCGTATTGTATCGTTCGATGGTTCGACAGTGGTCATTGCCACGCCGGACGGGGATCAATCTATTTCATTGACAAGCATTCGAAAAGGAAAGCTCGATTACTCTCAGGAGGGTAGGTAAGCCATGGCTTCAGATATGGCGGAGGCGATACGCCAACTCATATACGAAAAGGGAATCTCTGAGGATCTCGTCCTCAAGACCATCGAGGACGCGCTTCTGGCGGCCTACAAGAAACGTTTTGGCACCGCCGAAAATGCCGTTGTGCGCTTTACAGGCGATTATGATGGTGTCGAGATTCTCGCCAAGCGAACGATTGTCGACGAGGTCGATGATCCAGTACTTGAGGTCTCACTCGAAGAGGCTGGGGAACTGGTCGATGGAGCCGAACTCGGCGATATCCTTGAAATACCAATAGACCCGAAGGAATTCGATCTTCAGGAAGTGATGCTCGCCAAGCAGACAACGCGGCAATCCCTGAGAGAGATCTCCCGCGACACCCTCTATGCCGAATACAAGGCAAAGCAGGGCGAAATCATCATTGGCTACTACCAGCGCGAGAAAAACGGCAACATCTTTGTCGACCTTGGCAAGGTCGAGGGATTTTTCCCCAAGAAATTTCAGTCGCCGCGCGAGACATATCAGCCTGGCGAGCGCATAAAGGCTCTGATAGCCGAGGTCAGCAAGAATGGCCCCCAGATAGTGCTTTCGCGCACCCATCCTGAGTTTGTGCAGAAAATACTGGAACTGGAAGTCCCGGAAATCTATGACAAGACCATTGAGGTCTTCAAGATCGTACGTGAACCAGGCTACAGGACAAAGATAGCGGTCTATTCACGGCGTGACGATGTTGACCCGGTTGGCGCCTGCGTCGGCCTCAAGGGCATACGAATCCAGAATATAATCCGCGAGCTGGAGGGCGAGAAGATAGACGTCCTCAAGTACGATGTCGATCCGAGGCGTTTCATCAAGAATGCGCTCTCGCCCGCCGATGTTCGCGACGTGTATATAATCGACGAGGCCAGACACACCGCGCTGGCCGTGGTTGACGAAAGCCAGCTGTCCGTTGCGATAGGCAAGCAGGGGCTCAACGTTCGGCTGGCCAACAGGCTCTGTGACTGGAGCATTGATGTAAAGACAGAGGATCAGTTCCGCGATCTTGATATTTCAAGCGAGGCTCGACGCGCGGCGTCGAGCCTGTTCGGTGAAGAAGAAGAGATTCTGCGGATCGATGAGTTGCCATCAGTGGACCTTCGCGTCGCGGGCGTCCTTGCCGAGGCCGGCATCGAGATGATTGAAGACTTTCTTGCGCGTTCCGATGAGGAACTGCTGGCTATACCCGGCGTTGCCGCCGGAGATCTCGAGGCGATCCGGGCCATCATAGAGGAAAATATTGAGGTCATCGAGGAAGAGTACGACCAGGATCAGGAGCCGGATACGGGGCCTGAGCAGGAAACGACGGCGGAGGCCGAGGAGCCAGAAACCGAAGTGTACGAGTGTCCGGATTGTCGAGCGCCTGTGACCCCCGACATGACCCATTGCCCGCAATGCGGGGTTGCCCTCTCGTTCGAGTACGAGGATGAGGAAGACCAGAAATCCTGAAGGTGAATGATGTCCGATAATAACGAGAACAAGCCCAAGCCAGTACTCATCAAGCAAGCGAAACCAAAGGCGGAAGAGCCGGTTGAGGCGATATCCGCGCCGGCTCCAGCTCCTGTGGAGAAGCGCAAGGTTGTCGTGGTGAAGAAGAAGCCAGTCGGCGCGGTCGCGGTTGATGCCGAGACACCATCGTCGGCAGGAGCGCGCAAGCCAGCGGCCCGGGTCGTGGCTCACCATCAGGACAAGCCGGAAGGCGCCGAGCCAGCTCCGGTCGCGGCGCAGCCGTCGGCGGCATCTCCGGCAGCAGCGGCATCGCCAAGTGCGCCAAGACCTGCTGATGCTCAGGCTCCTGCGACAGCGGAAGCTCCACGCTCGGCATCAGCCGGTGAACATAGACCAGCATCATCTGGACTGCACACGACCAGGCCTGCAGGCACGGGGCCGCGTGTTGTCGGCCGAGTTGGCGGATACCGTGGACCATCAGGCCAATCCGGATCATCTTCGGGCGGCTACCAAGGGCAGCGGCCGTCAGGTCCCGGTGGCTATCAGGGCAGCAATCCGGGCGGCAGTTCCGGCGGCTATCAGGGCAGCAATCCCGGCGGTGGTTCGGGCGGCTATCAGGGGGGTGGCTCGAGCGGTGGCTACCAGGGTGGTGGCTCCAGTGGCGGCTATCAGGGACAGCGGCCGAGCGGCTACCAGGGTACTGGTGGCGGTTACCAAGGGCAGCGGCCTGCAGGTTACCAGGGTACTGGCGGCGGCTACCAAGGCGGCACCGGGTATCAGGGGCAACGGCCCGCTGGCTCAGGCGGCTACCAGGGACAGAGACCCGCAGGCTCAGGCGGCTACCAGGGTGGCGGCGGTTATCAAGGACAGCGTCCGAGCGGCCCCGGTGGCCCGCGCCCCGGTGGATATCAAGGTTCACGCCCCGGCTATGGTCCGCGCCCGGGTGGTCCGGGTGGCCCCGGCAGGCCCGGTGGCCCAGGCAGATCAGGTGGCCCGGGTGGTTCGAGTACCCCGCCGATGGGCGCCGACAAGAAGACTACATCGAAACGGTTCATCAAGGCAAAGAAACCCTCATATCAGCGCAAGGAAGAGAGCCTCGAACAGAAGCTTCATCTTCAGCGCAAGAAGTCCGATGCTCCGAAGGCGAATCCGATACCGAAGACAATCGATATTATGGAGACCATTTCGGTAGCCGAGCTTGCGAGAAAGATGAACCTGAAGCCAAGCGAGCTGATAGGCAAGCTGATGAGCCTTGGATTCATGGCGACGATCAACCAGCAGATAGACTCCGATACCGCGACAATCCTTGCCAATGAGTATGGATGCACAGTAAATATCGTCTCGCTCTATGATGAGACCCTTATCGAGAAGGAAGTCGACCAGCCTGGGGACCTCGCGCATCGGCCGCCCATCGTCACAATCATGGGCCATGTCGATCATGGCAAGACCAAGCTGCTCGACGCGATCCGCAAGACCAATGTGATAGCCACCGAGTTCGGCGGTATAACACAGCATATAGGCGCGTATCAGGTCGCGACTCCAAAGGGAAGCATTACATTCCTGGATACTCCGGGACATGAAGCGTTTACGAAGATGCGTGCCCGGGGTTCGCAGATTACCGATATAGTCATCCTTGTCGTCGCGGCCGATGATGGTGTGATGCCTCAGACGCTTGAGGCCATCGATCATGCCAAGGCGGCGAAGGTTCCCATTATTGTCGCGATAAACAAGATCGATCTTCCAGAAGCCAACCCGGACAGGGTCAAGACGCAATTGTCGGAGCTGGGCCTGATTCCAGAAGACTGGGGTGGACAGACCATGTTCTGCGAGATTTCCGCCCTGCAGAAGAAGGGTATCGACGAGTTGCTCGACGGCATCCTTCTGACTGCCGAAGTGCTCGAGTTGACATCGAACTATGATTGCAGGGCCGAGGGCAAGGTGATCGAGTCCAGGATCGATCATGGGCGTGGCATTGTCTCCACAGTGATTGTGGAGCGTGGCACGTTGCACGTCGGAGACAGCTTCGTCGCTGGCATCTATCCTGGCAAGGTCAGGGCGATGTTCGACGACAAGGGTGTCAAGCTCGATGCCGCGACGCCGTCTACTCCGGTCGAGGTCATTGGCTTCGAGGGCATGCCTGACGCAGGCGATCCGTTCGAGGCAGTGGATGACGAAAAGATCGCGCGGTCATTCTCTTCAAAGCGGCAGGAACTGAAGCGCTCGGAAGAGTCAAAGACGCTCAAGAAAGTAACCCTGGATAACCTGTATGACACGATCAATGATGGTGCCGTGCAGGAACTGAAGGTTCTTATCAAGGGAGACGTACACGGCTCGGTGGAGGCTTTGAAGGCCTCGCTTGAGCGCCTGTCAACCAAGGAAATTCGCCTTGTTGTCATAAGGTCAGCCGCGGGCGCCATCAACGAGAGCGATGTGGATCTTGCCAGTGCTTCTTCCGCCATAATAATCGGCTTCAACGTCCGTCCGACGCCAAAGGCAAAGATACTCGCCGACCAGGAGAAGGTGGAAATACGCAAGTACAACATCATCTACAAGGCTGTCGAGGAAATACAGCAGGCGATGGAAGGCATGCTCGCTCCGGAAATCAAGGAGCAGGACATAGCAGAGGCGGAAGTCCGCGAGGTCTTCAAGGTGCCCAAGATAGGCGCGGTTGCCGGATGTTATGTGCTTGAAGGCACCGTCAAGCGCAATGCGAGTGTAAGGGTCATACGCGATGGGGTAGAGCTGCACTCGGGCAAGATGTCCTCGCTCAGACGATTCAAGGATGATGTCAAGGAAGTTGCCGCTGGTTACGAATGCGGTATCGGCTTGGCAGACTGGACCGACGTCAAGGTTGGGGACATACTCGAAATATTCGAGTTCATACAGATAAGCAGGAAGCTGAGCGATACGGATAATGGACGAGATAAGGCGTAAGCGCGTAGAGGAGACTCTGCGCCTCGAGGTATCGGCACTGCTGATGCGCGGGGATATCAAGGACCCAAGGGTCGACACGTTTCTTTCCATAACGCGGGTGGAAGTAGCCCGTGATGGTTCGCACGCGAAGCTGTATGTCTCTACCTTCAAGGAAGGCGGCGCTCTCGACGAGGGCGTTGCCGGCCTGAATAATGCCGCGGGGTTCATCCAGTCGGGTATCAGCAAGCGCTTGCGCATACGGCTGACTCCTCGGCTGGTCTTCATGCCGGACTCGGGCATCAAAGAAGGTTTCGAGATGGACCAGAAGATCAAGGGCCTGTTTTCGTGACCAATGGCGTTGAAACGCGCCATTCCGGTTTTGCCATCATCGATAAGCCGGTCGGCACAACCTCTTTTTCCGTCTTGTCATCTCTTGGCCGTCGGCTTGGGCCGGACACCAAGTCCGGACACGCTGGCACACTGGATTCCTTCGCGAGCGGGGTACTGGTCTGCCTCTTTGGCCGATACACGCGGCTTTCCGACTACTTCATGGGCGCGCGCAAGGGATATGAAGCCGACATTCTGTTCGGGGAAGAGACCGATACGCTCGATCCCAGCGGCAAAGTCATTGCACAGGGCCCCATACCTCCAAGCGATGATCTGGAAGCGGCGCTTGTGGGCTTTAGAGGTGATATACTGCAGGCACCTCCAGCCTATTCGGCCGTTCACATAAATGGTGAGCGCGCCTACGAGCGTGCGCGCAAGGGACAGGATGTAAAGCCAGTCCCCAGGCCGGTCACTATTCATGCCTTGAATCTTCTATCGTATGATAATGGGGTTGCCCGCATAGGTGTGTCATGCAGCAAGGGCACCTATATACGCTCCCTGGCCAGGGACATAGCGCTCGCGTGTGGCAGCCGCGGCAGACTCTCGGCCCTGCGCAGGACCTTTTCCGGTCCATTCAGGGTAGCAGATGCGATAGATGTCGAACGCTTTGGCACTGATTCGATCATGACACTCGACGAGTCTCATGCCAAGGATCTGGGCCTTGGGGTAGTGCGTCTGTCCGACGAAGAAGCCAGGGTGTTTTTGCATGGGTTGCCGCTCTTCAGGCTTGCGTCTTTCTCTGCATTGGACGCAAGCTCGCCATTGGCGGTCTTTGACAAGGATGAACGATTGCTTGGCATTGTAACCCGGCGGGAATCCACCTGGCAGTACGCGTTCGTTATGGGTGACGAATGATGCGGGTTGTCACCTGGGTTGACATGGTTGCAGGCAGTGTCGCCATGCCGCAACGTTCCGCCGTGACGATCGGTGTCTTTGACGGATTGCATCTGGGACATCGCGCGCTTGTATCCCGGGTCGTTTCCATGGCGCCGGGACTCATGCCTGTCGCCGTCACCTTCAGGGACAATCCAAAGAAGGTTACGCGTCCGCACCGGTTCTCAGGAGACCTGTTTTCAGTAGAGCAGAAGCTGGCGGCTCTCGAAGATGCAGGCATCGAGCTGTGCGTGCTCATTGACTTTTCCGGGAATTTCAGTAAACTGGCCGGGAGTGAATTTGTCTCGACCCTCGTAAGGTTCTGCGGCGTTCGTACGTTCGTTGTGGGTAGCGACTTCAAGTGCGGTCATAAATTGTCGACCGATGCAAAGGGGCTCGAGTCAATCGCTCGTGCCTTGGGTGTCAGTACCGAGATTGTTGAACCGGTGACTCTTGAGGGCGATATCGTCAGTTCGAGCAGGATACGCTCGGCCATAGAGAACGGCAGGACGGACCTGGCTCTCGCCATGCTGGGTCGCCCCTACACGCTGGACCTCAGAGGTATAGGCATCAATTCAGATGGTTCTGATGCCATGGCAGCGCTTCGCGGCCGTGGTGTGGTTGAACCTGCTCCGGGAATATACGAGGCCACATTGCTGGGCTCGGATGTCAAGAAGGATGTCGAGGCAACATTGCGGCTCGATGGTACGGTGCTCTGGCCCATCAATGGTTGGTCCGGTGGCGTTGAACCAGATTTTCTGGCCTTTGGCCCAAAGATCGCATGAAAACGGAAACAAGGAGTTTATAGACATGGCAGTTACGAAAGAGGATAAGGCCAGAGTTGTCAAGGAATTCGGTGCTGGTGAGAAGAATACCGGATCAACCGAGGTGCAGATCGCGTTGCTTACCGAGCGCATCGTGCATCTGACCGAGCATTTCAAGACTCACAAGAAAGATACCAACTCCAGACGTGGTCTGCTGATGTTGGTCGGCCAGCGCAGGCGCCTGCTCAAGTACCTCCAGCGCACCGATTTGCAGAAATACCGCGAGCTTCTCGAGAAGCTCAATATCCGCAAGTAACCTTGTCAACGCGGGCCCGGACGCTTATGTTCGGGCTCGTTTTTCCATCGGGTGACTTCGGAAATCATGCAGATTTTCGGGGCTCGCCTTGTTGCTGGGCCCATAGAAGGCCCATGGAGACCATACATTCATGATACATACCAGTACATACAAACTCAACGGCGAGGACATGATCCTCGAGACCGGCAGGATGGCAAAGCAGGCCAACGGTGCCGTGTTTGCGCGTTTTGGCGGCTCGGCTGTCATAGCTACGGCTTGTTGCTCCGACAAGGTTACCGAAGGCTTGGACTTCGTTCCGCTTACCGTCGAGTACAATGAGAAGTACTATGCTGCCGGCAAAATTCCCGGCGGGTTCATCAAGCGCGAATCGCGTCCGAAGGATCGCGAAATCCTTGTTTCACGCCTGATAGACCGTCCCATGCGCCCCCTGTTTGACAAGGCTTTTGGTCGTGAAATTCAGGTAGTTCCGACGACCATATCGGCCGATCTCGTAAATCCACCAGACATCCTGGCCATCAACGCCGCCAGCGCCGCGGTGCATATCAGCGATATCCCGTTCAATGGCCCGATCGCAGCTGTTAGGGTCTGTTATGTCGATGGTGCCTATATAGTAAATCCGACCTATGACCAGATAGAGAAGTCGGCCCTTGAAATCGTCGTGGCCGGTTCGGAAGCGGGCATCACCATGGTCGAAGGTGGCGCCGATGAGGTCAGCGAAGAGATGATGATTGGCGCCATCGAGGCTGCCAAGAAGCCGATCGCCGAAATCTGCGGCGTAATCCGCGCGATGCGCGATGCGATAGGCAAGCCCAAGCTGGCGCTCGCCCCGTTGCGGGTAGAGCTGGTCAGGAAATCTGAAATTGAATCATTCGCCAAGGAGCGGCTGTCAAAGGCCTTGTTTACCAAGGTCAAGCAGGAACGCTACGCGGCAGTCGCGGCCGCGATAGCGGAGACCAAGACAAATTTTGCCAATGATCTTGGCAGCGACGAGATTCAGCACAAGCTCTTCGCCGCGCTGATGGAAGACATCCAGTACCATGTGCTTCGCTCGGGGATCCTTGACAGGGGCGTGCGCGTCGACGGTCGAGGTACCGAGGACATCAGGCAGATCACCTGCGAAATCGGCGTTCTGGCCCGAACGCATGGTTCAGCCCTGTTTACGCGCGGAGAGACCCAGGCCCTTGCGGTTACCACGCTTGGCACCACGTTTGATGAACAGGTCTTTGACGATATCGAGGGCGACAGACGTGAGCGGTTCATGCTGCATTACAACTTCCCGCCGTTCTCTGTTGGCGAGGTTGGACGCCTGGGTACCGGACGCCGCGAGATTGGCCATGGTCATCTTGCCAAGCGTGCCCTCGAACGTGTGCTTCCTTCAAAAGAGCAATTCCCGTATACGGTTCGCATAGTCTCCGAGATTCTTGAATCCAACGGTTCTTCCTCGATGGCGTCAGTCTGTGGCGGTACGCTGTCCATGCTCGCCGCCGGCGTTCCCATAAAGGCACCGGTAGCGGGAATTGCGATGGGCCTCATAACGGAAGGCGACCGCTACGCAGTGTTATCCGATATCCTCGGTGACGAGGATCATCTCGGCGATATGGATTTCAAGGTGGCCGGCACCGAGGCGGGCATAACGGGTTTCCAGATGGACATCAAGATTGCCAATGTGTCCACAGAAATCCTGACCAAGGCGCTGGCTCAGGCCAAGCGCGGCCGATTGCACATACTCGGCATCATGAACAAGACGATATCTGTTCCGGCGTCCGATATTTCCGAGTTCGCTCCCAAGATCATCTCGGTCAAGATTGACCAGGACAAGATCGGCGCCATCATCGGGCCGGGCGGCAAGAATATCAAGGCCCTGTGCGAGCAGTATGGTGTCAAGATCAATGTCGATGAAGACGGCACCGTGACCATCTTCGGATCGAACCAGAAGGCTTCCGCTGACGCGAAGGCCGCCGTGCTTGGTATTGCCCAGGATCCCGAGGTCGGACTGATATACCAGGGCACTGTCAAGCGGGTGATGGACTTCGGCGCCTTTGTCGAGATACTTCCTGGCAAGGAAGGTCTGGTTCATATTTCAAGATTGTCGCGCACCAGGGTCAATTCAGTCTCCGATGTCGTCAAAGAGGGGCAAGTCATACCAGTCAAGCTGCTCGAGGTCGACAAGCTTGGGCGGCTGAACCTTTCGTATGTAGACGCTCTGGAAGACGCAGAACAGAAGAAATAGACCCGGGCCCGGGCCAGAGACGAAACTCACGAAGAAGGCCGGCCGCAAGGGCGGCCTTCTTTGTATAAGGAATGCGCATGCCCCAGGAATTCGTCCAGATTAATCGATATGCGATAGCGCCTGGTGTTGAACTCATGGTCGATCCAATGCCACAGGCTTCAGGCGTCGCGCTTGGATTGTGGTTTGCGGCTGGGTCTGCCTATGAGCGGGAACATGAACGCGGTCTGTCACATTTCGTCGAACACATGGTCTTCAAGGGAGCCGGTGGTCGAGACGTCGAGGAATTGTCACGGGCAATAGATAGAGTTGGCGGATATCTCAACGCGTTTACTGAACGGGAGACGGTGTGCGTCCATTGCCTGATCCCTGCGGAACACGCGCTTCTGGCGCTGGAAATCCTGCTCGACATGATTTTCAGGCCACGTTTTCTGAAGCCTGAGTTTGAGCGCGAGAAGGACGTCATCGTAAACGAGATCATGGCCGCCGAGGATGACCTGGAAGAGGCGGCCCAGGATGAGTTCTTTGCGATGGTGTATCAGGGGCATCCTGCCTCGCGGCGCATTGCCGGCAAGGTCGAGGACCTGCGTGAAGCGACATTTGATGGATTGCTGGCGTTTCATGATGAACGTTTCGCGCGCGGCACCATCGTGATAAGCGTTGCCGGTGCTGTCGAGCCCGACCTGATTGCACAAGCTCTTCGCGCCGCGGTACCGGCGAGGAATGGAGCCCGCGCCATGGCCTGGGATCCTGGCGCTCCAGCTTTCAGAAAATCGAGGCGGATGGTCAAGGCCGCCGGAAGCCAGGTATACGTGCTGACCGGCTTGCCTATCGATACAGGGTCATCAGAGGACGATTTCTGGCGTCTCAGCGCCGCCAGTTCAGCATATGGCGAGAGCATGAGTTCACGCCTGTTCATGCGCTTGCGTGAGGAACATGGTCTGTGCTATGGCATTTCGTCGTCCCTCAGCCTTTCAAGGATGGCTGGACTCTGGGGCGTGGCATCGTCGACCACTCCAGCGCAATTGCCGCGGTTCGCCGAGGCGTACCTTCGTGAAGCCAGAGCCCTGCATGAGCATGGATTGACCGACATCGAGGTGGGTGAGGCTGTATCCAGAATTCGGGGGTTGCTCGAGCTTGCCTCCGATGATCCGGAATACCGTATGAAAAGGATAGCGCGCCAATTCATGTTCGAAGGCCGGACGGAACCAGTATCAGTAACTATGGATAGACTGAGCGTCGAGGACGCTCTCTCGCCGCATGCCGTCGACAACCTGATACGTCAGGCTCTGGATCCTGCAGAAGAGAGCGTTTTGCTGTATGGCAAACTGGGCCAGCGCACGGTGCGAGCCGGAGCCTCGCTGTTTGGCGCGGTGCTTGAGGAGGCTCTTGACGGGCCACAGGCCAAGGATGCATAGCATGGATGAACAATCGATTGGCATGAATCTGGCCGCAGGAGCGAGGGAACCGGCCTACCAGACACCTGGAGCCGCGGGCGCTGATCTCTGCGCCTTTCTGGACAGCCCGATGACTCTTGCCCCAGGATCACGCGCGCTGATCCCCACAGGACTCAGGTTGCAGTTGCCTTCGGGCTTCGAGGCCCAGGTCCGATCCCGCTCTGGACTCGCGGCGCGGTATGGGGTTGCGTGTCTGAACGCGCCAGGTACCATTGATTCGGACTATCGTGGGGAGATCAAGGTGATCCTGATAAACCATGGCACCGAAGATTTCGTGATCGCACCTGGAGACCGCATCGCCCAGCTGGTCGTTGCGCCGGTCTGCCGCGCGCGATTCGAATTGGCACCAGTATTGGATGCTTCCAGCCGTGGTGAAGGCGGCTTCGGATCGACGGGAGTGTAGATGAAAACGCGTCGCGTCCATCCGACGCTGTGGCGGTATGTTGGCAAGGAATTCATGCTCGCCTTCATCGTTGCCTTCCTGTTCTTCTTCATCATCTTCTTCATCAATCAATTGCTTCTGATGGCAGAGGACATCCTCTCCAAAAAGGCGCCTGTTGGAGACGTGGTTCGGCTGGTCATATACGCGATGCCCGCCATTGTTGCCATGTCGTTTCCATTCGGTTCGCTGGTTGGCGCCCTTATGGCCGTGGGCAGGCTTGCAAGCGACAGCGAACTGCTGGTGATGCGCGCCTCCGGAATATCACGGTCATCAATCATGGTTCCTTTCATTGTTCTTGGACTGGCCTTCTCCATGGTGTCGTTTGTGATGAACGACTATTTCTTGCCGCTTGGCACGATTAATTACGGCAAATTGTACCGCAAGTTGATTACCAGCTCGCCCGCTCTGGAGCTGATGCCATATTCGGTCAAACACTACAAAGACACTACCATCGTGACCGGTGCGATGGATGGTGGCACGATCAAGGATATTGTGATATTCGATACGACCAAAGATGGTAAATCGCGAGTGATCAGTGCTGGCACTGCAGAGCTGCGGGATAGCGGCGGTGCCTCAGGTGTCATTACGCTTGCGCTCGGTGCCGTGTTCGTCCAGGAGAGTGATCCCGGAAAGCCGCAACGCTTCGAATATTCGACGGCAACAACGATGGAATATAATGTGCTTCTTACAAGCTTCGCTGATTTTACTGCGGGCATAGGGCCGCGGGAGATGAGCAGTCTCGACGTTGCCAAAGCAATCAAGAAGAAGGAGATCGCCCTGGCCACAAGGATGCTGGCCCGTGACATGGAAGCTGAAGGGAAGCGCTCGGAGTTGCTGGCGGAATATGCGGAGCGTTCCAGATCTGGGGCTGGGCTGGATTCCTCGTTGACACAGCTATCGACTCTGCGTAACGCATATGTCATGCTCGAATCAAAGCCGGTGCGTGATCGATCTCTCGATATCTACCGGCTTGAGTATCACAAGAAATTTTCTATACCGGCAGGCGCGCTCTGTTTCGTCTTCCTGGCATTTCCATTGGGAGCACGGGCCAGAAAGAGCGGGCGGGCAGTCGGATTTGGCATAGGACTTATCGTCGCCGTCGGATACTGGGCTCTACTCATCGGTGGACAGACGATGGGACTCCGTGCTGGCTTCGACCCCTTGCTCGCCATGTGGGCACCCGACGTGCTGGTACTGGCAGCATCGATACCATTTCTCGTGATGCGGAGCAGCTCATGAGCCTGGGGCGTCGATCGACCACGCTTGACCTCTATCTGATTGCATCGTTCATTCCAGTATTTTTTGTATCACTTCTCTTCTTTGTTCTGCTTGTCGAGATGGCGGATCTCTTCGTCAATATCGTGCAGTACGTTCAGAATGAAGCGCCTATAGCATCAGTGGCCAGATCAATGGTGCTCTACTTGCCAAAGTGCGTCAGCTGGTCGCTGCCGATGGCGACATTGTTCTCTGTATCATACATTCTGGGTACGATGTACACCAATAATGAATTGGCCATGGTGTTTGGATCAGGTGTACCGCTATTCTCATTCATCATGCCGCTGATCCTGACGGCTGTATTGCTGTCGGGGCTGTTCCTGGCGTTCGACGACATGGTTGTGTTGCCGACCATGGCTGCCAAGAAGGAATTATCCAGATCGCTCTTCAAGATCAGCGAGCCGATAGGTAGCGCCAATGTGACAATACTCGGTTCCAACAGACGTTTCGTCTGGAACATGAAGTACTATGATCGCAGGAATTTGATAATGACTGGTGTAATACTCGTCGAGCGTGATACCGGCGGCCATCTCGTCTCAAGACTCAATGCGCAATCAGCCTCATGGAACGGCGCGCGCTGGGTATTCAACGGAGTCAGGCGCTTCTACTGGAAGGGTGACTCGCTCGTTGACGCCAGCTATGGTACCTGGGACGACGCTGAGCTTGCGGAACCACCGGATTCATTCAAGGGCGGTGGCAGGCCAATCGAAGAGATGTCACTGTCCGATGCACGAGCCCAGCTTGCCCTTATGAAGCGCAGCGGTCTTCCGAGTTCAGGACAGATAGCCGAATACTATCGCAGGTTCGCTTTTGCCCTGACGCCACTTATCGTTACGCTGCTGTCGGCGGCGCTGGCGGGATTCTACAAGAAGAATGTCCTTCTCATGAGCCTTCTGGTCAGCCTCATTGCCGCGACGCTGTACTATGTAACGCAGATGGTCTCGATGTTGCTGGCAAAGACAGGAAGCATAGATCCGTTCGCCGGAGCGTTTTCGCCGCTCACCATTTTTATGATTATTGTTGTCGTGCTCTTCAGGGTGCGCAAAGCATAATGTCACACTATCGATTCTGGAGGATGCGCGATGGCCGCTGGTAGTATTTTCAAGGAGTTGTCTCGGGACGGCAAGAGTCTGGCCCGTACCGGAATAGTCGAATTGCCGCACGGACGAGTGCAGACCCCGGTATTCATGCCTGTCGGAACCAACGCGACGGTCAAGGCTGTCTCCAAGGATTCGCTCGCGCAGATAGGTTTCGAAATCATACTGGCCAACACCTACCATCTGTACCTGAGGCCGGGACATGAGCTCATTCGTGAGGCTGGTGGCTTGCATGGCTTTACCGGATGGAAAGGCAACTTCCTGACGGATTCAGGCGGGTTCCAGGTATTTTCGCTTGCCAAGCTCAGGAAAATAAGCGATGAGGGTGTCAAGTTCCAGTCACATATCGATGGTTCAAGACATTTCCTGTCACCCGAACTGGTGGTTGACATTCAGACGGCATTCTCAAGCGACATATTCATGCAGCTTGACGTATGCTCATCCTGGGGCACCGATGAGCGGGATACGCTGAAGGCGCTGGTATTGACCAGCCAATGGGCCGCCCGTTCCAAGCGCCGCTGGGAAGAGACCAGGGGTGACTTTCAGGGCAAGCTGTTTGGTATAGTTCAGGGTGGCTTCTACAAGGACCTTCGCGCTCGAAGCGCCCAGGAAATCGTCGCTCTTGATACGCCTGGCATAGCGATTGGCGGTCTGTCTGTCGGAGAACCATTTGAGGTTTACGCCGAAATGCTCGCATATACAGCGGCCCTGCTTCCGGAAGACAAGCCGAGATATGTCATGGGCATAGGCACGCCCGAATATATTCTTGAGGCGGTACAGAGTGGCGTTGATATGTTCGATTGCGTATTTCCAACGCGAACGGCGCGCAATGGGCTTCTGTTCACCGCCCAAGGGCCGATATCAATAAAGCAAGCGCGCTATACGCGTGATTTCAGTCCCGCGGATCCGGAATGTTCATGCCCGGTATGCAGGCAATATTCCCGCGCGTATCTCCGGCACCTGTACAAGAACGACGAAATATTGTTCTCGATGCTTGCCAGTTATCACAACCTTGCCTTTCTGCATGATTTTATCAGGCGCATCCGATACAGTATAGAGCAAGGCCGGTTCGTCGACTTCAAGCGCGAGTTTCTTGTGCGATATCAGGCCAGGCAATGACATTGCTCAGGGGAGTGGCGATGAAACGTTTGTTGGCGTGTGCGCTGTTGATTATCGCCGTAGCAATTACAGGCGCGGATCCCGCTCCCGATGAAGCGACCAAACGCCTAAGTACCTTGCGGTACGGTATCGAATCCCAGGTAGTCGAGTTGCTCTCGACATTGCAGACAGAGAAGAATACAGAATACACGCAGGCTCTGCTGGAGGTGCTCGATCGATCAACGAGCCCAAAACTCAGAGGCTCCATCCTTGAGTACTTTGGTTCTCTCAAGTTGAACGATGCGGAGTCTCGAGCTGCCGGCTTTGTATCGAAGCGGGATGATAATGCCGATACCCTTGTCGCTTCAGCATTCTCGTACTTGATAGCCATCAAGTCGACGGCCGCGCTCAATGATGCCGCCGAGATTCTTAAGCAAAATGAGAGCCGATATCTGGAAGCGGCTATCAAGTTGATCGGGGCTGTTGGTTCGGACGATCTAGTCGAATCGTTGAGGACCGTGTATGAGTCAGATGGAATCAGCCAGTCAATAAAGGAAACAGTCGTGCTGGCACTGGGAACCATGAAGGCTGCTTCCTCATTCGAGTTTCTGTCTACTATCGCTACCGCCGAAGAATCGGCCAAGACCCTGAGGATGTACGCGTGTACGGCGCTGGGCAATCTGGGGGATCAGCGAGGCGTGGCAATTCTCATAAAGGCATCTGTCTCAAACGATCCGAATGTGCGCGGTTCCGCGCTGACAGCACTTGGCACTTTCAATGTGCCCGAGGCACGGTCAGCCATTCTTGAAGGCCTTCGGGATGCCAATGTGATACCCCGCCTGGCAGCCTGCAAGGCGGCTGGAAGCACGGACAACGCGGCTGCCATACCGTATCTTGAGTACAAGGCTTCATATGATCCTGAGCGTGCCGTGCGGGAAGCGTCGTTGGCCGCGTTGGCACGGATAGGTGGGGCAAGCGTCGATACCTTTCTGCTCGACTATCTTGGGGACACAAAGAACGATGTGCAATACAGGGCCGCAGCGTTCACTGGATTGATATCCAAGGGGGCGGCAGGAGCAAGGGACAAGGCGCGCACTATGCTTGGCACAGCGCAAGAAGACAAGGACAGAAGCCTGTTTACTGCCCTTGCCCGGGCGACCGTCGCAGTCGACGCACCAGATGCCCAGCGCTTTGTGGAATTGTTGCTGACTGACAAGGACTTCTCAGTGCGGCTTGGCGCGATAGCGTGGGCAGAGCGCAACAGAGCCACATCGATGCTGGGGCAAATTCAGTCGGTGGCCGATGGAGACAGCAACGATGCGGTGAAGCGCAGGGCCGCCTTGGCAGTCGAGCGGCTTCGCGCACCTGTCACTATTCCGTAAGAGGCTTGTCTCAGGATTTTCCAGGCATGCCGGGGGATTCCAGGCAATGCAGCAACTTGTTGATCCTGTCAACCGGCGGCTCATATAGATCCAGCCTGATGCGCAATTCCTTGCCCCTGGCGGTCAATACCCTGAAATCCTTGCCTATGCATTCCTCCGACGGGCCGTCCAGATCGGGGAAGAATTCTGGGCGAATAGGGACAAGTGTCGCATTGACACCATCGAAATACACCGAGGCAATATTTCGTGGAACAGGCAAGAGGAATATCAGAAAATCGCTGGATCCTCCCCCGATGGATTTCTTGCCACCGGCATGAATGGCATGTATGTTGCGGCGACCGATATTGGGGTTCTGATCCGCGACATGCAGCATAAGCCTTGCCGCACCTGGTTTCTGGATTCTTGGCTCATATGCAACAGTGGCACGTACCGATGCCGATTGCACTGGTTGGGTGCTGGCGGCGAGCGGCAAGGATCTTCTCGACGGTCCTGGCTTTTGCCACGCTCCGAGTACAGCCGCGGCCTTCGCTTCCTGGCTGGAGCTCTCACCTGGCTGAGCAGCTTGAAGAAGCTCGGCCGCCTTGCGCTCATGCGCATGTGCGTCAGCCTGGGCGGTGGCAAGAGCATCCTCGCGAGCAGCCCGATGAGTAGGCGGCGCGACAAGCTGCGCACGCTGGTGCTGTCCTGTACCGCTCGCGGCCGCGAGTATCGCTGCCTGCTCGCGCGCTTCATCCGCCGCCGAGACAGCCACCATTTCAGCTGCCTGCTTCGCGTATGGCGAGACATGCGCGGAGTGCGAGACTTGCACAGAGTGCGCGGAGTCGATCATGGCATCGACTATTGGTTCTTCTGTCTTCCTGTGGAGGGTTCTTACATACAGCACGACGAGCAGTACAGCAGCGCTCGCTATGACAAGCAGTGCTATGAACATGATGATGCGAAATGAACTTCTAAAGAATACATGGAGCGGAGAGGTCTTCAGCTCAACCTTCACATGGGAAATGCCGGGGCTTACCCGAAGACCATCGCCGAAGCGCGGCTCCAGACTCAAAGTGGTTGCGCCTGCTGGAATTGAGCCAGGGAGCTTGACCTTCAGGATGAGCCTGGTGCTCTTGCCCGGAGCGGCCTCCGCAAACTCCTTGGCCGTGAGGATATCAGTTCCATCTTCAAGGAGCAGTCTGGTCAGCTCTATTGAGATCTGCCGCGATGACCGGTTATGGATTTCAACTGGAATAGTGAAGGCATAATCCTTGACGCCCATATCAGACGGAAAATCGATGACTGGAAGATCTATCGTATCATTGATTGTGGCCGCGCTGTTCTGTGGATCGAATGTCGTGACAACAGTCCCGACCGCAGCCGCAACCTCGGACAGGTAATCACCCGATCCGGGCGAGCTTGAAGGCGCTTCCTTGCCTGAAAATGGGCCGCTCACTGCGGCTCCGGTTCCCGAGCCCGCGGTTCCGGCGGCCGTCGAAGCGCCGTTGGTGTCGAACGGCACACGGACGATGCGCATTGTCCAGCCGTGAGCCCGGATATCTGACGCCACACGGTCGATTTCTGCCTTGACGCCAGCGGCATCGAGCGCGGCAAACGGAGAACGGGGCGCCGGTGAGTGCATGCCATCAGTAATGAGCACTATGTACTTGGCGCTTGATTCGGGTAGATCGGCCACATACTGATAGACGTTCTTGAGCGCAGTGACGAGATCTGTATTCTTGCCAAGCGGATACAAGAGGTACAACCGCGCGATGACACTCTTCAGATCCTGTTCCGTTTTGAGGACTTGCGCGATCTCTACCTGCGTCGAATCGGAAAAGGACAGGAGATGGAACGCGTCGCCGAAGCGCATGTATTCCCGGACCGTCTGTGACAGCACATAGTCGACAACCTGGTTGTAGTAGGGGATCATGCTCTGCGACGAATCCAGGAGGACTATGAGATCCACCCGATCCTGGGCGACGCCAGGCAGCGTGCCGAATATCAGCAGAACCAGCATCGCAATGGCAAAACGTTTCTTCATGGTGAATCACCCCGCCTATCAGGCTCGATGTGATCGCCGGGCGTCATTCGGCGCCCGGCAACGCAGGTTCAGAAGGCTACAGCCTTGATCTCCTTGACCGTGTACGAGAACTTCCTGTCGTGAATCACGAAGGACAATTTGTCACCAGGTTTGTGATTCAGCAGGCGTTTACCCAGTGGGGACAGATACGAGATGATGTGATTGTTGGGGTCGGATTCCCATGGGCCTAGAATAATGTAGGTCTCGTCTTCATCATCTGCATCATTGTGCAACAATGCCTCGGTAGCGAATGATATCTTGTTCGTTGAGATGGTCGATGGATCGAATATATGCGCGCGCTCTATTTCGTTCTTGAGCTTGCCGACTTTGGCGTTGAGCTCGTCCTGCTTCTCTTTGGCCGCCTTGTACTCGGAATTTTCACGCAAGTCGCCAAGAGAAAGCGCGAAGGCTATCTCCTTCTGATTCGCCGGTACGTCGACGTTCATGATATGAGCGAGCAATCGGGTCTTTTCCTCGTATTTTGCAGCCGTGACCATCAGCCCTCTCGACACAATGGCCTTCTCTTCGTCATCGCTGAACTTGAAGAGCGGGTGGCGCTCGGTGATCTGCTTCCGTAGCGATAATTTTATGGCGGGGTCAAGATCCTTGACATCGGTTATGAGGGCAAAGATCCGCTCGGTGTCGTCCTTGTCAGCCGCCTCCAGATAGGCGACCAGTCGGCCATCCTTGAACAGTATGTTGTCAACTTGCTTGTTGATGCGCTTGTTGTCGGTCGTGTCGCGGTGGTTCTCAATCTCCTTGTAGCTGATATCAAGGATATGGATAAGCGTAATCAACATCTTGTCGTATGAAAGACCCAGCTCCTTGACCCAGCTCTCGTCCCACAGATTCTTGGCTATCCAGATAAATGCTTCGCGATGGTCTCGATAATTCTCGACAATCGAGATGATCATGCCCTTGAGCCTGTCTGATTCGCCGGCCTCGAGAAGCACGTCTATCATGTGGCGGGAGAGCGCATATGGAAAGAGCTTGACATAGATGTCGGCCCAATCCGGCATGAAATTCTTGATATGGGTCAAAAGAGAGACCTTGAGAGTAGAATCCTTGAGGTTTAGATATATTGATATGATGTCATCGCAATCGGCCATCAGGTCGTTGAAGCCAAGGGTAACGATGTTCTTGAGATGTGGATGTCTGGCGGATAGTTCCTTGAGGAAGAGATATGCCGCCACCACCTGCTCGGTAACCTGGGCGTACGAGCGGACGTACCCCGTAAAAAACTGCAGCATCTCGGCGAGGAGCTCGGAATCTGGATCGCCCTTCTCCATGAAATCGCGCAGGTCCTGGATGCGTGCAAAGAAATTCTTCTCGGCCTTGAACTGGTTGTAAATCTTTTCCTCGTATGAAAGTGGCCTGTCCCTGACTATGAAGATGCCCACTGATTCCGGAGCATTGCCAAACATGGCATCGGTCTTGAGGATTTCACGGGCTTTTGAGCTCCAGCTTGTCCACTCACTCGGGGTCAATACCGATGGGACGAGTTCGGCCTTTATCTTCTTGACGTCAGCCCTATTGTCAAAGCTCTTGATTATTGTCCTGAGGGCCCACGGGATGTCTTTCTTGATGGTCTCATGGAGCTTTTCCTTGGTCCATATGGCCTTGAGTACCCAGATATGATCCTTCTTGAGGGTAACGAGGCTCTCTACGGCCATTTTCAAACCCATCGTATGGTCACGCTTCTTGGCAAAATCGATAGAAATCTCGTCGCCTTTTATGCTCTTGATCCTGCCGATATTCCAGGTCCGGTGATAGACGAAATTGCCTACATCGAATGATATGTGCTTCTCGAAATCGGCAATCGCCTCGTGTACGTTGCGGTATGACTGTGCAAGGTTGGAAAGCCTGATGTATTCATCGACATGCGAATGCTCGGCATATTTAGCCTTGTAACATTCTACTATTTCCTTGCGGACGGCCGGGTTCTTGTCATCGTAGTCGATGATGGTCTTGAGGATCGCAATCGCTGTATCCCAGTCGGCGGCGTTCTTGTAGTACTTGTACAGATCGGTCAGCAGCGAGGCAGCCTTGTCATCGCTGATCTGCTTGGCGATCTTGCGTTGGACATGGTTGAAGAATTCGATGTCGGAAGGGGCATGCTCTATCAGCTTGTTCCATATCTCCTTGACGTTGCTGAAGAGGCCCTTGTTGATGTAGCGATGCAAGGCCTTGCGGTAATAGTCTACCGCGCCTTCGATGTCGCCTTCCTTTTCTTTCTTCTCGGCGATCAATTTGACGATATCGGCTTCTTCATAATCGACGCGGACGAGCCGTTCCCATGTCGCGTACATCTCGTCGATCTTCTCGTCGTTCTCGTAGCATTCGGCGAGCCTCAACAGGGCGTTGCGATTCTCTCCGTAATCCAGGATCCGCTGGCAGACATATTCAACAACATTCCATTTGCGGTTGTCGGCAAATATATTGATAAGTGACACCATGTTGGAGTCGTCTATCTGCTGGCGCGAGAGCGATATGATTCCCGAAAGGTACAGCGCGGCGATGCTGTTCTTGCTGTGGCTGATGTGCTCGGCACACAGATCCCGGACCTCATCCAGTGCCTTTTCAAGCGCGGCATCATGGAAGAGGCTGTCAAGTTCCTTGATCTGGTTGACGGTGTAGCCGCTCAGGGTCGCCCGCGTCCATTTCTCTTCATTGAGCATCTCTTGGAGTTTCTTAGCTATAGGCGAATCGGCCATCTCGGTCTCCTCTTCCTGGATCAGGCTGTGTATTGCTTGCAAACAATAGGATCAAGTAGCTTTATCTTAAGGAGGATCTCGTCTATCTTCGACTTTTCCTCTTTGCGGTTCATGTAGTGATCGACCAGCCAGAAGTACCTGTTGATGAGCCGCGGCAACAGAATGCCACGGCGTGAGCCATCGGCGGCGAGTTCGGTCTCCAGTTCGTATATTGACTGCTTCAGCTTGCCAACCTCGACGGGCTTCAGTTCCCGCTTTACCGAGAATGCGCCATGCAGCTCGCCAAGCACCGGAATCCACTCGGCCGCTTCGACGCCGGTCTTGCCATACTCGGCCACTTTTTCTGCGAGACGGGCAAACGTGCTCGATTCCAGAAGGTCCATGTCGATGCGCTGCGGGTTGATAAAGAAGGCCTCGCGGAACAGGGCTTTCGATGCTCTGGATTCGTCTATCAGTGCATAGGAATCGGCCAGCTCCGCCAGAATCGCCGGATCATCGCGTCGGACCTTTGCGGCGCCTTCAAGGTAGCGTACTGCCGACTCGTAATCGCCTCGACCCTTGCTGCAACGTCCGAGACGCAGAGCCAGTTCAGGATCGGCGCTTTCTCCGTCATTGGCGAGTACTGAGTATCTGGCCAGCGCCAGTCCAAAAGCGAACTGCTTGAATGCGGAGACCGCGCGTTCCCGTGGCTGACCGAGCCTGGCTACGAAGGCCCTGAAGGCTTTCCATCGGGCACTGATGAACTCACCCGCTTCGAACGGATCGGCGATGTCATTGGCCCTGGCAACGGCATCGGCCCACCAGCGAGCGCATTTCATGGCATACAGCAATTCCTCATCCTCGAAATCCTGCTCGAGCGACTTCTGGAGCGAAGCCTGAGCGGAATCGAGATCGAGTTTGCAGAGAAAATCGTATGCTTCTGAAATGAGCGTTTCCACGCCTGGGGACCGTGTCATCTGTCTTGGATATCCATCGTATTGTTTTGATTGTACATGAAATTATTCAAATAAGTCAATGAATCTAGCTGTCGCGCAACGATAATACGGCCTTTCGCCTTGAGCGTAGCTCGACACCGTGCTAGAATCCCGCCATGCGAACGACCATTGTTGCTCCTTCAATACTGGCTGCTGACTTCTCGAATACGGGCGCGGCTCTTGAGATTGTCGCAGCGGCTGGCGCGCCGTGGATTCATTTTGATGTCATGGATGGCCGGTTTGTGCCCAATCTGACCTTTGGCGCCAAGATGATAGCCGATCTCAGGCCTGCATCCAAAGGATTCTTCGATGTACATCTAATGACAGTCGAACCCGAGTCGCTTGTGGATTCGTTCGTGAGTGCCGGAGCCGACGCCATCACCTTCCACATCGAAGCATGCGTTCATGCCCATCGGCTGGTCGAACGGATTCATGCCGCGGGACGAAAGGCAGGTATATCGCTCGTGCCATCGACGCCTGTCTGGGCCATTGAAGAATTGCTGCCGTATGTGGACATAGTTCTAGTCATGACGGTCAATCCGGGATTCGGCGGGCAGAAGCTGATCCAGCATGCCATGCGCAAGGTGGCGGAACTCCATGAACTTCGTGAACGCGATCATGGCGGTTATGAAATCGCCGTCGATGGCGGCATCAACACCGATACGGCCGCGGAGGTCGTGGCACTGGGCGCCGATGTTCTTGTTATGGGCAGCGCCTTTTTCCAGTCGCAGGATCCGGTAGCCCTCGTGCGCTGGGTTTCAACACTGCCTCGACGAGGCTCCAGTCAGACTGCATGAACGCCGATACTATATCGAAGGAAGGATCGAACGCATGAACCGTACCCGCGTTGCCACGTTTGTGGTCGCTACAGTCCTGGCCGTCTCCGCAGCGGTAGCGCAGCCGGCGCCAGCAGCCGCGACCAAGGCGGCCGATGATTTGCGCCGCGGCATCCAGCTGTTTGCTGATGCCCGATACTCCGAGGCGCAGCCTCTCTTCGATGCGCTCTTCTTTGATCCTTCGGCTGGCGACCTGCGGGCCGATGGAGCTTATTGGTCGGCTATGACCTTGCTCGCGTCGGGCAACCCGGCCGCCGCCGAGAAGGCGATGGAATCGTTCCTGATTACCTTCCCGGGCAATGCAAAGACGGCCGAGCTCTTGTACCAAAAAGCGCGGGCGGCCTTCCTCCAGAAGGACTACGAGCGTTCATTGCGATCATTCCAGGCATACCTTGCGGCATACCCTTCGGGGGATTTCGTGCCCGCGGCGGTGTTCTGGTCGGCAGAGAGTCTCTATTCGCTCGGTCGTCTGCCTGATGCGGAAAAACTCTATCGAACCATAGGCGAGCGCTACCCGGACAGCGTCAAGACCGAGGCAGCCAAATACCGGTTGAGCCTGATCCAGTTCAAGTATCGCGAGGATGAACTCCTGACTCTGCTCAAATGGAGCCATGAGGAATCATTGAGAATCATTGAGGAGTTCCAGCGGCGCGAGAAGGCCTATGAGCAGGCGCTTGAGGTGTACCAGAAGCGCTATGGAGACGCCAAACGCGGCGTTGAGCAGACGCAGGCCTCTCTGGAAGACCAGGTTGCCAGCCTGAAACTGGCAATGGATGATCTGGCCAAGCGATTGCAGGACAAGGACTCACGCGTCGCTGAACTGGAACGGCAGCTGTCTGCTTCCATTGGCCAGCCGGCAGGCACGCCAACCGGCACCGAGGCGGCAGCGACTTCGAGCGTTCCATCAGAGCGTGAACTCCTTGAACTGAAGCGGCGGGCGCTCGTCCTGATGCAGTTCTACCTGGAAAAACTTGCCGAACGAACGGTCTCGGGGGGCGGAAAATGAAGCGATTCCTTTCGTTCTTGATTCTGGCATGCGCTCTTGGATCCTCGGTCTTTGGTTTTGATGTGCGTGATGGACGGATGCGACTGGTTGTGGACGAGCGATCCGGTCGTTTCGCACTGTACTTTCTGGCCGATGTGACGAAGAACCGCTACGTGCCTCTGCTGTATGACCAGGAGACCCGGACTACCTATCCGACGCTCCTGGTCGATCAGAAGGCGTACAGGCTCGGCGACAGCCCCGAATTCCGCACCACTGTCGGCAAGGACGCCTCGGGTAACATCAGCATCGAATACCGGTCTTCCTTCTGTGTCGTTCGGCAAAGCTTCTCTTTTACATCATCAACCGGCGCAACGCTTTCCGATGGTATCGCCATCACCGCGACAATCGAGAATGTGTCCCAGAAGGATAGCGCTCTTGGGTTTCGTTACCTGTTTGATACCTGGCTTGGTGAAAAGGCTGGGACGCATTTTATTGCCCAGTCTGGCATAGTGCTGAATACAGAGGTGATGTACGGAGCCGATTCCACTGAGCAATGGATAAAGAGCCCCGGAGACGCCGGTGCGAGCCTGCAGGTCGCGCTGTCCGCTCCCGCAACAAGACCCGACCGGGTTGTTGCGGCCAACTGGAAACGCCTTAACGACGCACCATGGACTATTGAGGCCAACCCCTCCAGAAATTTTACTCTGTTGCCGTATTCGGTGAACGACTCGGCCCTGGCCCTGTACTACGATCCAGTCGTGGTGCGGCCTGGCGCTTCAAGAACCATAGCCACGATTCTGGGCAATGAGACTACACGCCCGCAGCGCGCGGCCGTCATTGCGCCGCAGGCAACCGCCGGTTCTGTCGCCGCCGCCGACAGCGCTCCATTGGACGCCATGGCTGACCTTATCGCTGTCAGGTCCGTTCTTGACGCGATAGACGCGGCGCTCTCTTCGGGCAGCGCGCTCACTCCCGAAGATCAGGCCTCTTTGGAGGCGACGCTGAAGCGTCTCGAGGCGCGCAAGGTCGCGTATTGAGCGCTGTCGCCAGAAATCCGCTCGAGGAAGCGGAAGGTCTATACCGCCGCCGCCGCTGGGCAGACTTGATCAATCTGCTTGAGCCGCTGACGAGCGTCTATCGGGACAATGCGCGCTTCAGCGTGCTGCTTGGCGCCGCATACCTGCACAAGGAAGATGTCGGGGGCGCTTGGTCGTGCTTCAGGCGCGCGCAGAGTCTTGATTACCGCGATCCAGACGCGGCGTATGGTCTGGCCGCCGTGTCTATTCGCCGTGGCGAGACCGACAGGGCCGTGCAGCTTTATGTGGAGATGCTTGAGCGGCGCCCGCGCGACCGCAAGGCCAGATTCGGACTCGATCTCGTCCGTACCACAAAGAATCATGAGCGTGCCGCCTCGTCCCGTCGACTCAGGCGGCTTTATCCACAGCCGCCGCGCCGCCTTGGCGGCCTCATGATAGCGGCCCTCTGTGTGGTTGTCGTCATAGGCGCCGTGAGAGGTGGACCGGTTCTGCTCGATATGATGCGGAACGCCAGGCCAGGAAGGGCAGGGGTATCCGCCGTCGTGCTGAGTCCTGAAGAGGCTGCCGGGCCTGTTGGTTCCGAGGGCGGCTTTGAGATAGTCCTTACAGAGAAAGAAGCGGTTGCGACATTCGATAGAGCCAAGCGCCTCTTTGCAGAATACCGGGATGAGGCAGCTCTCGTTGAATTGAATCGTCTGTTGCTGTCCAACGCAACCAGACAGGTAAAGGCCAAGGCCCAGATGCTGGCAACGTATGTTCGTGAACCGAGCTTCCTGTCCATGCCCGATCGATACAGTTACGCCGATGTCGCGGCCAATCCGCAGCTCTATGAGGGAGTCGGTGTCGTCTGGAAGGGCCTGCCGGCAAATGTTGTTGGCAGCACAACGTCCGCGACATTTGATTTGCTCGTCGGCTACCATGACAAACGGAAACTCGAAGGAATTGTGCAGGTACAAGCAGCCTTTGCGTTGGACTTGACACCTGAGGGCGCCATTGAGGTTCTGGCACGAGTCAAATCGTCGGGTGGCAAGAAATTCTATCTTGAATGTCTGGCTGTGCACGAACTCTAGCAGTCTTTTGAAATACTCGATGCATTTCAAAAGACTGCCAGGCAGTTGCTCGAAAACCTTGCGGTTTTCTCCGCAATTGCGCAATTTAAGGAAGTATTGAAAAAGTCGTTTTCGGCTTCTTCAATACCCCGTTAGAGAGGAACCTGGCATGAAAGCGGTGGTTCAGCGCGTCAGATCGGCGGCTGTTTCGGTTTCGGGTTGTACTGTCGGACATATTGATCACGGTCTGCTTGTTTATCTCGGTGTCGGCAAGGATGATGACGAGTCAGATGCCGCCCGGCTGGCCGAGAAGATTTGCGGACTCAGGATATTCGAGGACGCCGACGAGAAGATGAACCTGTCGGTCATCGATACTGGAGGCGGTGTCCTGACCGTATCGCAGTTTACCCTCCTGGCCGACACCAAGAAGGGCAAGCGACCGTCATACGGCCTCGCGGCGGAGCCCCGACGCGCCGAGGCTTTATACGAGCATTTCAAGTCTCTTGTAGCGGGTATCGTGCCGGCTACCGCGGCCGGTGTCTTTGGAGCCTCGATGGAGGTGACCTATACGAACATGGGCCCTGTTACCATCCTGCTCGATACCAGGCAATAATAATGATGCGGGACTGATCGGTGCGATAACCACCATGTGGTTCAGATATAAAGAAGCCCGGCCTCCATCAAGGAAGCCGGGCTTTTCAGTCTAGCGAGCGGAGTCGATTACTTCTTTGAATTACGGATGACAGCCTGAGCTCCAGCCAGACGCGCTATTGGAACGCGGAAGGGTGAGCACGACACGTAGTTGAGGCCGATGCGGTAGCAGAAGTCGATCGTTGCCGGATCTCCGCCCTGCTCGCCGCAGATGCCCAGCTTCAGGTCGGCCTTGGTCTTGCGGCCATATTCGGCGGCATGCCTCATCAGGAAGCCTACACCTTCCTCATCGATTGTCTCGGTCGGATTGCTGGGTAGAATTTCCTGCTTCAGATATTCGGGCAGGAATGAACCTGCGTCGTCACGGCTGAAGGCGTACGTCATCTGGGTCAGGTCGTTAGTACCATAACTGAAGAAGTCGGCATACTTGGCGACCTGGTCGGCCAGAATGGCCGCCCTGGGCACTTCGATCATGGTACCGATCAGCACCTTCATCTTGAGCCCGGCCTTGGCCAGTGTCTCATCGACAATGCGCTGTGTGCTTGTCCTCAGAACCTGAAGCTCCTTGGGATCGCAGACTATTGGGATCATTATTTCCGGATTGACGGGGATCTTTTTCTTTGCACAATCGACGGCCGCGAGCATGATGGCTTCGACTTGGGTGTCGTAGATCTCGGGGTAGGTGATGGCGAGGCGGCAGCCGCGGTGGCCAAGCATCGGGTTCGCCTCGTGCAGCCTGTCTATCTTGGGCTGCAGATCCTTGGCCTTTACACCGATGAACTTGGCAAGCTCTTCGGTTTCGGCCTTGGTGTGGGGCAGGAACTCGTGCAATGGCGGATCAAGAAGGCGGATGGTGACAGGTTTGCCTTCCATTGCCTTGAAGATTCCCACAAAGTCCTTCTTCTGGAGCGGCAGTATCTTCTTGAGCGCTTCCTTGCGGGCCTTCTCGTCATCGGCGACGATCATGGCGCGGAAGTGGATAAGCTTTTCCTTCTCGAAGAACATATGCTCGGTGCGGCACAATCCAACGCCCTGTGCGCCAAAGTCAAAGGCGCGCTTGGCATCGGCGGGTGTATCCGCGTTTGTCCTGACTCCGAAGCCCTTGATTGAGCCACGGGCGGAACCTTCGCGAACGTCATCAGCCCAACCAAGGAACATCTCCAGTTCCTTGCTTATCTTGGCGGCGACCAAGGGAAGCTGACCCTGATATATGGCTCCGGTTGAACCATCGATCGTCATCCAGTCGCCTTCCTTGAACTTGACGGTGGAAACGGTTGCGACCTTGCCGATTATCTGCAGAGCCTGGGCGCCGGATACGCATGGCGTACCCATGCCTCGAGCCACAACCGCCGCATGGCTGGTCATGCCGCCCGTCGTGGTCAGGATTCCTTCCGAAACAACCATGCCGCCGATGTCTTCGGGGCTCGTGTCCTTACGGACAAGAAGAACCTTCTTGCCTTGCTTGGCCCATGCTTCGGCATCGGCCGCGCTGAATACGACCTGGCCACAGGCGGCTCCCGGCGACGCGTTCAGACCCTTCGCCAGAACCTTGGCGGCTTTGGCTCCCTTTGGATCGATGGCGGGGTGCAGCATCTGGTCGATATGATCGGGTGTAACACGAAGCAGTGCTTCTTCTTTGGTGATGAGCTTCTCGGCCACCATGTCCACGGCCATCTTGACGGCGGCGGCTCCGGTGCGCTTGCCAACGCGGGTCTGCAATATGAAGAGCTTTCCTTGCTGGACCGTGAATTCCATGTCCTGCATGTCGCTGAAGTGCTTCTCCATGCGATTCTTTATTGCGACAAGCTGGTCATAGACTACCTTGTTGCGCTTGGCAAGGGTCGCGATTTTCTCGGGAGTTCTGATGCCGGCGACAACGTCTTCGCCTTGGGCATTCATCAGGTACTCGCCGTAGAACTCGTTCTTGCCGGTAGAAGGGTCACGGCTGAAGCAGACGCCCGTGCCCGAATCATCGCCCCAGTTGCCGAAGACCATCGATTGCACGGTAACCGCGGTTCCCTTGAGGTTCTTGATGTTGTTGAGATCGCGGTACTTGATGGCCCGATCGTTCATCCACGAGCCGAAGACGGCTCCCATGGCGCCAAACATCTGCTCTCTGGGATCCTGGGGAAAGTCCTTCTTGGTATGCTTCTTGACTATTGCCTTGTAGGTCTCAACCAGCTTCTTGAGATCGTCAGTGGTAAGCGCCGTATCGAGCTCGACCTTCTTGGCCTTCTTGGCGGCCGCAAGGGCGTGCTCAAAATCGTCGTGCGGTACCTCGAGCACCACGTCGCCGTACATCTGGATGAAGCGGCGATATGAATCCCAGGCGAAGCGCGCGTTTCCGGTCTTCTTGGCCAGACCCTCGATAGCCTTGTCATTGAGGCCGAGGTTAAGAATGGTATCCATCATGCCAGGCATGGACTGGGCCGCTCCGGAACGAACGGAAACGAGAAGTGGATCATTCGGGTCGCCCAGCTTCTTGCCCATCGACTTTTCAAGGCGTGCCAGGTGTTCGGCTACTTCTTCTTCGAGGCCGGCGGGGTACTTCTTCTTGTTTTCATAGAATGCCGCGCAGACATCGGTGGAGACGGTGAATCCCGGAGGTACGGGAATACCGAGATTGGTCATTTCTGCCAGGTTGGCGCCCTTGCCGCCAAGCACTTCTTTCATCTTTGCATCACCCTCGGCCTTGCCCTCGCCGAAGTAGTACACATACTTGATCTTTGCCATTGAGTGGAAACCTCCGTCAATATGTAAAGTTATATGAAACTACAATCTCTGTCAAGAAACCGCACGGAAGGCGACGATACTCAAAGGAAATGGATACTGGCGGGGTAGTTATATATTGATTGCAAGAGTAATGACGGTAAGGTCCGAGCCTGAAATCTGGTTGACGAAGGACTCGAACTTGACGTTCACCTTTTCGCAGGCCTCCGAAAGGTATGATAAATAATACAAGCCGAGGTCGGTATTTGATTCAGCCTCAGGCAATTCCTTGTAAAAATCCTGGAGGCTCTTCTTCTTGAGATCTGCGCTCTTCTTTTCGTCGAAGGCTTCCTTCTTTTTCTCATATTCCGATTCTTTGTTGTATATCGTGATATGCAGTCGGCCTTGCGTGCCTATCGATGTCCCGCGTGACCCGAGTTTCCAGGATATGGAGACGACTTCCCCTCGATGCTGCAGTGAATCAATGACCTGTCGCCGCACGTTGGCATCGAACAGAACGGCGTTCATGTCGACGGCGCCTTTGAACAGCAGCTTCGCCTCTCGCTTGAGATTGTTGTTTTCGGCGTTGGCCGCCAGCTCCATCACATTGAGTGCCACATATTCCGCTATCTTGGCCTTTTCCATATATTCGGCTAGCCCTGCCCGAACTTCCTTGATCAGGGCATCATAGCCATCGGCGCCTTTGAACTTGGCGAGTATGAACCAGGTAAAAGGCCGCAGCGTGTTGAGAAACTTCTCCGAAAGCAGCAGTTGAATATTCTTCTCTTCGGGCAGCAAATTCGAGTTCCGACTGATAAAGGCATGCATTGGAGCCAGTACCGACTGCTTGATTTCATCGATATCGTGCTCTTTGTCCTTGCATATACTCTGCAGGTATGCGTCATTGAGCTTGGTCTTGTCATCGATGATGTTGGCTGGATTCTTGCGGTTCCAGTTCTTGATGACATCGCTGGCGAGTACACGCTGGAAAATGTAGACATCGTACTGCCGGTACATCATGGTGTAGGTAACGAGTTTGGAAATATCCATCACTTCCTGCCGGATCGTTACGAACTCGCTGTTGGCTATCTCCACTTTTGATATGTAATCGGCAAGCATCATACGTTGAAGGCTTATGGGCGTGAAGTGATCGAGAAGAATGCCGTATTCCTCAACATTGTCCGCAAGCTTGAATTTTCTGAGCTTCTTGTTGTTCTTTATGAAAAAGGTTGTGCCTATGTCGGTGAGAACGACCTTGACAGGTAATTCTATGATGGCCTTACGCTCTTGCGAACTCATCCGGACAAAGCCCCCTGATCGTCAAAGTATATCCGATCGAAGTCGCGGTGTAAAACGGTATTGACCTGATGGCGTCCCGCTCCTACTATCCCCTTACGACATGTTTCGGCCAAGACAGGTGTTTCTATTAGCGATCGTCACGTTTTCCTCTTTTTTTGGTCGCTCGATCCAGGCGCAAGACGTCGCGTCGGCTCCGCTCGTGATATCAGGCTACCGCGCGGCGCTTGATCAAGAATCGGCGGCCAACCTGGCCGCGAGCATTGTGGCGTCCAGCCATGGCATAGCCATAGCCTATGAAGCCGGCGCTGGCTCCGGTCTCGTCGCTGGCTATGTAATCAGGCCCACAGGCGCTGCCATCGTCCGGGATCCACCCATAGCGATAGTCGCGCAGGCACAGTCAGTCAGCGGCACGCCCTGGCCCGAGGCTGCCTGGCTGGCCGTTCTTCAGCGACTCGTCGACAGCCCTCCGCCTCAGGGTGCCTTGGTGCTGCTGATTGGCCCCGTTGGCGCAGAACATTCTGCTCATGTGACTGATATGACACCAGGAGCCCCGCTCGTCCGCGGGGCAGGCATTATGGAAGCTCTGGCTGACGCGCGTATCGGGGCTATCATCCTTCTGGACATCGACGGACCAAGCATAGGCGCGCGGCTCGACGCGGAGTCGCGTGGACACCAATCTCCGCGGCAGACCCTGACGCTCGTGAGGAAAGCCGCCAGTTCACTCGGTCTGAAGTTGAGAGAGAATCCTGTCGGCGGGATGTATGCCGTGGCGGGCCTGTCCGCGGGCAATCCAGCACTTGCGCCATGGCTGGAGGCTGGTTTGCCGGCGGTAGCCCTGGGATCGGTGAGCCTGTCCGGACAGGTGGAACAGCTTGGCGAGGCCGACTACGTATCACTCATTGCTGCGGTCGCGCAGGCCTCGGGAGCGATTCGCCTCGATGACGACCGCGACACAAACTACTTCAGGTACCCGTTGCCAAGCGGCGCGATGACCATAAGCGATCGGGCCATCGTATCGATGATCCTGGGAAGCGCGCTTATGATCGCGCTTGCGGGTTCACTCGGGCCGCTGCGACGAAAGCCCATATCTGGTCGTGCCGTTATCCGGGAAGCCGCCATGGCCATACTGCTTGCGCTGGCGGCGATCGTCGGTGCGCATGTGCTTGTGGAGGCGGCCCAATGGCTTGCTCTTCGGTTCGGGCTGCAGGCGCAGCCTCTGATGGCCGCGATCTGGATGCAATCCATTCTGCATGGCATCATTCTTGGCATACGGCTGACTGTCGCGCTTGCCGTCTTCTACGCTGTCTCCGGGTTGCTGTCAAGGCTGGGACTGCATGCCACACATGGCCGGTACGAGGCTTCCGTCGCCGCATTGATGCTATTATGCATTGATGCACTGGTGGCGATGGCGGTGATGCCGGCGCTGGTTCCCATGCTCCTGCTTTCGATGTTCCTGGTGATGATGGCGGCGCGCAACGCCGCCGGCGCCATGCTGGGTCTTTTCGCGATCTCCGGAGTCATGCTGCCGTTCGTTGACCCCCGGATCATCACCGGTCTCCATCAAGGAGTCATACTGGTATCGCTCTTTGCGGCGCCTTTCGGTCTATGGGTTGTCGCGGCCACCTCATCGGCGACTACGCTCAGGCGTGGCCGGAGCACCGCGCTGGTGTGGGTAGCCATCGCTGTCACTGGCGCCGCATGCGAGGCGGTGATCAGGGTCGCGGCAGGTTGATCGTGGGTATCTTCTTTCACATCGATCTTGATGCGTTTTTCGCCTCGGTGGAGGTTGTCGACAATCCTGCGCTCGCAGGGTGTCCGGTCATCGTGGGCGCCTCTCCAGGGCATCGCGGCGTTGTAAGCACATGCTCATACGAGGCTCGTGCGTTTGGCGTGCACTCCGCCATGCCGATATCCGAGGCGCGAAGGAGATGCCCGCAGGCAGCATTCATGCCGGTCCGCATGGAGCGCTATGCAGAGATGTCTGCCCGTGTGATGGAGATCTTCGGCAACTACACGCCTGATGTCGTGAGAGTCTCGATCGATGAGGCCAGCCTCGATATGAGCGGTACAGAGCGACTGTGGGGACCGCCTGAAGAGGCGGCCGCTGCCATTCAGCGACGGGTTCATGAGGTTACCGGCCTGACCATTTCAGTCGGTGTGGCGCCCAACAGGTATGTCGCCAAGATTGCCTCCGGCCTCCGCAAGCCTCGGGGCTTGGTGATCGTGATCCCCGGCAAAGAGGCGGAGTTCATGCGGGGGTTGCGCCTGAAGGACCTGTGGGGTGCCGGCGCCAAGACCAGGGCCAGACTCGAGGAGGTCGGTGTCGATTCGATGGAGCGCCTGCTGGCCCTGAGCGAAGCGACACTGGCGTCCTTGTTCGGCAGGGCAGGTGGGGCTTTCCTGTACACAGTAGCTCGCGGCATCGATCCTGGGATCTACGGAACCGAAGCCGCCTCCAGGTCCATCAGCACCGAGTTGACATTCGAACATGACGTGGCAGAAACCGATCGCGTTGAGTCGACTATCCTTGGCATGGCGGAAGAACTCGCGGCGCGACTGTACGCCGAACAGGGATCATCCCGTTGCGCCGTACTGAAGCTGAGGTATGGCGATTTCGAAACGATAAGCGCACGCGAGACCAGGCAGTCTGCCTTTGCGGGTTCTACAGACATCTACGCGGCGGCACTGGCGTTATTACGCAGAAGCTGGAGCGGCAAACCGCTGAGGCTCGTCGGGCTTGGACTTGCCAGGCTCGACGAACCGGATTCTGGACAAGGGTTACTCTTCGAGGAGCCGGCGGACAGGTCCGCCAGGGTGGAGAAGGCTGCCCTGGAGGCAGCCAGACGAGGCCTTGGCAACCTGACCAGGGCTCGGCTCGTCAAGAGACCCGAACCCGGACATCCAGACCGGTAGCTGCCGGGCACTGTCCACTGTCAGGATCTATTCGGCGAATGCCTTGCGAATATCTGCCGATCGGCTGGATATGATGGCCGACAGCTCGTCGCGAACCTTGACCAGGCAATCATCGATGGACGCCTGGTCGCTGCCGCCTTGCCCGCGTATGCCATCCTTGGATTCGGCGAACACCACCGTGCCATCCGCCCTGACTATGCGTATGGTGGCTTTGGCGTTCGCGGTAAAGATGTTGTACACCTTGCCTTGAAATTCCATCCGCGATGGAGTGCCGACCTCGACATAGACAAGCGCGAAGTATCCCGCCTTTACGGTGCCTGCAAGAGCCGTGAGCGCCGTGGAATCGCCATCGAAGGCAGCCCGGAACCGCGCCGAAGCAAGCACGCCGTTGAATGGTACGACATCCACACCCAGTGGCTTGAGCGATGTCGCGACGGCGTCCAGCACACGCGGGTTGGCGCTGTCACCGGCTGGCGTCTTCTCGAGCGCGGCGACCACTGCCATGTTGGGCGGAGCCGCGTACCCGAAGTCCCTGAAGACGCTCTTGAAGGCAAAGCTGTATCCCTCGGATGTAAACACCGGATATGCCCGGATGACAGCGTCCTTGCCCGGCGCGGTCAGCGAGGTGATGCTGGTATTGGCCAGTCCCTTCGCGTCGGTGGCAACCGACGCGGTGAGATTGCCGTCGTTTTGCACAAATTCGAAGCGTATGAACGCGTCGGGTACAGCGCTCTTGGCATACCCATAGCTCTCGTACAGGTATACCGCCGGCATCAAACCAGTTCCGTGGGCGGCGCTCCGTGAGTCGCCCGATCGCTGCGAGCCATCGGGCAACAGCCATGACTCGTGCGGTTCTACGGTAAGCCTCGCGCCGATGTTGTTGAGAGTGCCTGATATCTCATCGATCCTTGACTTTTTGTTAGCCTTGGTCGCCTTGCCCAGAGCGGATATATAGAACTTGATGCCTTCCGATAGATGGTTGGCATCTATCGAGGCACGGGCCTTGGCGACGAGCCCATCCAGTTCGGCATCGACCCGATCAGGCGCCGTGCCTGCATTCGATTCGACGCTGCCAGGCTGGACGCTCGATGCGGTTGATGCGGGCGGCGGAGACGAAACGCAGGCACCGGACAGGGCAATGATGGCAAGAGTCAAGGGGACGAGCGCGATCTTCTTCATGGCAGCACCTCTCATTATCACCAGGTGACGCTGATCGCGACCGGCGTCTTGGACGCATAGAGATCAGCGGCTTTCATGGAAAACGAGGCAACCTTGCCTGAGACTGTATAGCCCTTGGAGGCGGTGATGGCCTTGGGCAGCTCCAGCTTGATTGCCACTATGTAATCGGCAAATGCGAGGCGAATGAAGTCAACCAGGTCCGGGTCCGCTGGGTTGACGCCGTCAAAGAGCGTCATGGAGAGGGTAGACTTCCCTCCAGCCTCGGCATAGGTGGCGTGGGAGCCGGCGGGATCAAGGAAGAGGGCAAACGCAGCAGCCGCAGGAAAGCGCAGAGCGGCGGTGATCGTGAACGAGTCGTTGCCGTCTTTTCTTGACCACGATCGAACCTGTCCACCGGCACGGGTGGCGGCGAGTTCAAGGTCAGCCTGGCCAACCGGGAGTGGCAAATAGGCGGCATTGGCTCCGCCTGTCCTGGCGCCGAGCTTGCCCAGCTCGTCGACGGCGGTGGAAACCGTATAAATCATCGAGACATCAACGGAACCATCCGTTCCAATCCTGGCGCTGGCGTCCATGCCAATGCATGAACTGAGGGTCAGGACGATGATGGCCACACAGGCGATTGAGCAATGCTTCATAGTATAGAACCGTAGCTCAAAAAATGCCTCTTGTCGAGTGATGCGTTCCAGACGGGCGCTCAGTCAAAGCGCTCGCTGGCTATGGCCGAATCATGGATTCGCAGAGAAAATTCGCCTTCAACAACGGTGAGCGCCTTGCGCATCACCGATTCGCCGAATTCCGCTGAATTGGATACTATCGCCGCGCCGAGCTGGGCAAAACGCAATGATTCCTGCAGGTCTGTCTCGGCGCACGAGACATGAAATCGAATCCTGAGCCTGTCCTTTATTGATTTGACTATGCGCCGCTTGTCCTTGAGGCTTCCCGATTCGGGAATTTCTATTATGATCTGCAGCATCGAGACGATCAACGCGGCCGCTTTCCCAGAATGCCTGCAAGTTCTTCGACTCCTGCCGGAGTGTCGGGCCTGCCAGAGTGCGAATCCGGCCTCTGCTCATCTCCATACGGGTCATGCGGGTTTCGGTTTGCGCGTGAATCGAGGCGGACGCGTGCCACGACATGATAGGCTGCGGCGGCGGCGAGGCCGGCCAACGCCAGTATTGCCTCGAGCGCGCCGCGAGCCATGATCCTGGCCGTCGCGGGGAACCAGGCCTCGATAGTGCCGAGCCGTTCTACCACATAGTCAGCGGGTGAAACGACATGATCTACCGGCATGATGACGAGTCCATGTACACGCAATGCCATGACGCCCGCGGCCTTCGCCGCGGCCAGCCGCCCATTCTCAGTAGTGGTTTCGGCTATTGACGCAAGCGCCGTTTGTTGACGCTCCTTGTCGGCAAGCGCCGGACCAGGAAGCAGCGTTTCCTGGAGAGCGATGGCGCCCACAAGAAGGACGGCGCAGGCGGCGATGAAGGCTGCCAGTATCGGGGTCAAACGCGGCGCCGATCCGCGCGGACCTAGAGTCCGTCCGACCCGGAGGATCCGCAGCGCGCCGACTACCGCCAATGCGCTTGCCGGAGGGCCGGCCAGCCAGAAGCCCCTGACGGCCGAGGCGCCCATATCAGCCGCCGCCCAGCCAAACAGGAACGGCCCCGAGACCGCCACCAGTGGCAGGACCGAACCGATACCGATCAGCCATGGCCGCTCTCCAGAGGCGAGTCTTGAGAAAAACTCCACCGTGAAGATGATGTCGAAGAGCATCGCCACAATCGCAAAATAGGCGCGCGTGTTCCAGCTGGCACCCGCCGCGGTGAGTAGCGACCCCACCAGGGACAAGCCCACAGATGCAACTGCCAGGGTATCAAGCGCAGAGACAAGCTGCGCACGAGTAGAAATTCCTGACTTCTCAACACCCCGTTCCATGGTCTACAATGATATACGCGAACGATGATAAAGAAAAGACCGTTTCCACTTCGCATCCTCTCGTTCGCACTGGCCCTGTCGGCGGTATGCGCCCAAGGCGCGCGTGCACAGCAATTGATATCGGTGCTGCCTGTGGAGCCGCCTTCCAGCCTGTTTTCCACCCGGATTGGAGATCAGGATGTAGAAGTCTTTGCCCAGGGCTTCTGGGAGGCCTCGGCCTTGACTTCAGGCACCTGGTCAGTAGGTTCGTCGGCATCAGGATTCAACGCGGTGCCATTCCTCTTCACCCAGACACCGGACCTGTACGCGTTCCTTCGATTCAGGCAGAAATGGATATTCGAGACCTATGTTACCCAGGATGCGGCCAATTCGATGTTCCTCCTGGCCTTTGAGGGCGGCGACGGTGATCTAGTCCGGTCCGCCAGGCTTGGCAATTCCGGCATCACCATGCCCGCATACCCGTACATGGCATTCGGATCACCGAAGGGTTCGTTCGGCATGGCGCTGTCCGCCTATGATCCACAGCGCTCGGTATCGATAGACGCGATGGTACGCTGGGATGGGCTCGACTGGAAGACCAGGACCTTCTTTGGCAGCTCCGAGGTCGACGAAACGGCCATAGCGCCGCGCGACAATGTGCGCGGCCGCAGGTTCGTGCTCGGTGATACCAATATTGCATCGCTGGAGTTGACCGATACGACGGCCGCAGGCACGCGCACACTGCGATCGGACGAGTACTCGGTGTCCCTGGCCACAGGAGTGGTGCTGCTCAACGCCGAGCCAAAGGGCAGCCTGGAAGCCAGCTGGTCGGGGAGTGGTGGCCCGAAATCGGACACGCTCTACACTATTACGGTGAACACCGATGGAACCATAGTCCGCGCGACGAGTGTCTATGAGGCGCGGAACCTGTACGCGCTGCCCGATACCAGCTCGGCGCGCCAGCTCTTTGTCCGCAGTCTGGCCACGGGCACGACCGATACCGCGTATATGGTCAGCCGCGTCGCGGCCGGCCTCGTCCAGGTGGTCAAGAATGACGCAGTGCCATCATCGGCCCCTGAATACATGACGCCGTTCATCTCAGACTCACCATGGATATATGACGATTCGACGACGAGCAGCTACGTAGCCGGCGACGGGTACGCGATCATAGCGCGTGTTGTCGAATCGGCCGACACGATCATGCTCGACGATGGTACCGTCGCCGGGACCATAAGTGTATACCGCGATGGGGTTGAGTCGCCGTCGTTCACGTATGACGAGACCAGCCGGACCCTTGCCCTGAAGCCGCCACCGAGGTCAGGCGAGAGCGTGCAGGTGCGGTACGCTGTCGCGAGTTCCGACCGCTCCGACGGCGCGCTGGCCTTTGGCGTCGGCACACGGTTTCCGTGGCTGGGGCTTGACTGGGCAACGGCGATAGGCGGCAGGTGGCCCATGTTCGGACCGGGCTATGACGAGGCAGGCAGCCTGCGCTCGGCGTGGGCAGGCGTGTCCGCAAGCGTGGAAAAGAAGACAGACGCGGCATCATTCTCGGTGCAGACCATGGCCAGGTACCAGAGGGCCGGAGCGTACGGCCGCTATCGGGTGGCGGGCATGGAAGATTCAGGCACCACCTCGAGCGGAACCCTGACCTGGCTTACGCCGTTCAGGCCAGTTGCGAGCTACCCTGGCCTGGCCGTCGGAATCATCACGGCCGAGGACCTGGTTACGGTTTTTCCCAATCCCTTGTCTGAATTCCATTCCAATGGAGCGGCCAACAAGGCACTGCAATTTGCGGCAAGTACGGCGACCACTTCCGCTCGATTCCTGCGCTACATAGACAACGCGCCTTTGGCATCGTTCAAGCGGCTGGTCTTCTATATCAAGGTCGATTCTGTGACCACGGCCTCGACGATAACGGTGAGGGTCGGCGACGGAACGGTCGGCGCCTCGGTCACTCTGCCACTCGATATTACCCTGAATGGCGCAGGTTGGCGTCGTATCGAATTGGACATGAACCAGGCCGCTCCCGTCGTCAGGTGCGTCGCGCCCGACGGATCCAGCGTGGCCATAGCGGGGGCGGCCGGATCATTCTCCATACCCGACGTCGCTGGTGTCGCCGAAATCATCTTGACCAATTTTACCGAGGGTACCGTGCAGATAGACGAGCTATTGCTCGATGGCGCGGCCGATGGCTTTTCGGTCCTGGCTGGTGGCACCGCGTCGTTGGGCGACGCGACGAGGAAACAAGGCCTCTACGTGATGCTGACCGCAGCGGGCACAGTGGATGACAATCCAGCGCTCGCTTCCGCCGCGGAGGCGGGCTGGTCAGGCACGGCCGTCTCGGCATCGGTGTCAGCGTCGCCGGCCTATGCCTCTGGCGTCGGTTCCCTGGGACTTGGCTACTCGGTGGCCTTGCCTTCAGCTTCGGCGCCGACGCACATTGCCGACCAGTTCTCCAGGGATGAGGCGCTGCACCGGTATGCCCGATCGCTCGACGCGTCCGCCGTGGCGGGACCACTGCAGGTCGGCGCGTCGGCCATGTCTGCCGAAGAGGCGATGGTTTTCACGCAATCGTGGAAGGCCAGAGCATCGGTGGGCGGCTACCTGAGCTTGACCGGCGCAGCGAGCCTCTATGCCCCGGTGTCGGTCATGGACGAGAGCGGCATACCGGACTCATGGCTGCGGTCATGGAGCCTGGCCATGCCCGCCCAGGAATCGCAGGCTTCGACGCGTCGGCTCGAGGCGAATGGCTCCATGCTTGGTTCGATGCTCACAGCCAAGGTCAATCGTTCCTACGACCTGACCTCCGGCGTGGAAACGAGCGCCGAGGCGACAGCCACGGTGCCGTTCAGGATCGGCCTTGTGACGCTGTCGCCATTCTACACGCGCAGGACGACACTTGATCGTGCCTCCAGCGCCGCGTCATTCGGGGATGACCTGTCGGAACTCGCGGCAGACATCAACGCGGCGGCCGGACTCTGGTCGACCATGCCGCTTGTGGAGCTATGGGACTCCCCGGCGTTCCCGGAGTTCGCGCGGCTCTCGACAGGCGCGACCTCGGCCAGTCATGAGGCACTGATGGGCATGGAGGTGCGCCGACCCATAGGCTATGGTGTTATCGACATGCTGGCGCCAAGCGCCGCTCGCGTCACCTTCACGCGGGCGCTGCAGCAAACCGATGATAGTCTTGTAGAATCAGACGCCCTGGCGATGACGCTGTCGGGTGCCGCCGCTAATGTGTTCTGTGTCGGTGGTGCCATGCCAACATTCCGCACCATCACCTTTGACGAGTACTCGTCGAAGACCGACCTTGCATTCCAGTACTACCCGTCGGATGGAGCCATCCTGCCTTCGGTCGCGTACAATGGGGCCGCGAACCTGGAGTTCGCCTCGGGTTCTGCCCTGGTCGCCACGTCGAGTATTTCATGGGCTGTCGCCCGCGATTCTGCTCCGTGGTCCGGATCGGCTGGCCTGTCCATGCTTACGAAGCCATCCAGGACCTGGCTTGGTGACCTGATGGCGCTGGTGACCAAGCCTTCAGCGGCAGCCGAATCGACAGACGAGGCATCGGCGAAATCTTGGGTCTCGGCATGGCTGGATACTACATTCTCCTTGCCGCCCAAACTGAAAAACAGCTTTGAAATAAAGGCGACCATAGCGCGGACTGCCGCTGTGGACGCGCCGCTGACAGAGCGAATATCGTTCGACTATGGAACCAAGGTCATCGCGGGCGACGCCCTGACCATAGGCGCGGCCGCCGGTCTTGCACAGAGCGCCGCGGTGTATGATTCGTCCATTCTATGGGGTTTCGGATACCAGTTCAGCGTCGAGGCAAGAATAGTGTTTTAGAGAGTCCTCCGTTGACAGGCGTTTTTAGGCCTCGTATAGTGTCCGCACCATGAAACGACGCCTCATAACCAGCGCATTACCGTATGTCAACAATGTTCCCCACCTCGGCAACCTTATCCAGGTGCTGTCAGCCGACGTGTTCGCCCGCGCCTGCCGGTTGCGCGGCTACGAGACTCTGTACGTGTGCGGCACCGACGAGTATGGCACGGCGACCGAGACGAAGGCCGCCGAGGAAGGCGTGACGCCAGCCGAGCTGTGCTCGCGCTTTCATGAGATTCACAAGTCTATATATCAGTGGTTCGGCATATCGTTTGACAAATTCGGGCGCACCTCCACGCCGCGCCAGACCGAGATCGTGCAATCCTTGTTCAATGACATAGACAAGGCCGGGTATGTTACCGAGCAGACCATAGAACAGCTCTATTGTGACGCCTGCGGCCGCTTCCTTGCGGACCGTTACGTCCGCGGCACCTGCCCGCATTGCGGCTACGCCGACGCCCGCGGCGACCAGTGTGAATCGTGCGGCACTTTGCTTGAGCCAACCGAACTGAAGGAACCCAAGTGCTCAACGTGCGGCGCGACACCGCGGTCCCGTTCGACCAGACATCTGTACATTGACCTGCCAGCCATACGGCCGAAGCTGGAGACCTGGATGAAGGAAGCCAGCGTCAAGGGCTTCTGGGCGAACAACGCGGTGCAGATGACACAGGCCTGGATACGAGACGGGCTCAAGGCCCGCGCCATAACCCGCGATCTCAAGTGGGGCATACCGGTACCCAAGGCTGGCTTTGAGGACAAGGTATTCTACGTCTGGTTCGACGCTCCTATCGGATATCTGAGCATAACCGCTACGCTCGGCGACGAGAAAGGCTTTGACTGGAAATCATGGTGGATGAGCCCAGATGACGTCGAGTTGTTCCAGTTCATTGGCAAGGATAACATTCCGTTCCACACGGTCATTTTTCCGAGCACGCTGCTTGGATCCGGCAGGAAATGGACGATGCTCCACCACATGTCAAGCACCGAGTATCTCAACTACGAATCAGGCAAGTTCTCCAAGTCCAAGGGCATAGGCGTCTTTGGCACCGATGTGATGGAGACCGGAATTCCGGCCGACGTATGGCGCTTCTACATCTTCTATAATCGTCCGGAAAAGAGCGACGTGACATTCACCTGGAACGACTTCATGGAACGTGTCAATGGCGAACTGATAGGCAACCTGGGCAACCTCGCGAACAGGACACTCGCGTTTGTCCAGCGCTTCTACGACGGTGTGATTCCCGCCGGAAAGCCTGATGAAGCCTTCTGGTCGGAGGTACGAGCATTGGAGTCCACCGCCGCCGGCCAGCTTGAACGCGCCGAGCTTCGCGACGCGTTCAGGACCGCATTCCAGATAGCCGACATCGCCAACAAGCGCTTCCAGGCGGAAGAGCCATGGAAGGCCCGGACGGCGGATCCTGACAAAGCCGCGAGCCTCTTGTCAGACCTCTGCTACGTGCTGCGCGACCTGTCCATCATCATGCATCCGTATATGCCACAGGCCATGGACCAGCTGGCCGGGTTCTTCGGGCTTGCCGTCTCGAAGGCGACCGGAGCGCCGGGACTCTGCTGGGCCGATGTAGGGACTTTGCACGGACTGTCCAGGGTCACCAATGTCGGTGTGCTGTTCCAGAAGCTCGATCCGGACCGTATCGCCGAGCTTCGCGTCCGGTACTCCGGTTCACAGAAAGAGCGGGCCGCCCGCGACGCACAGTCTCCGGTCGCCGGTGATGCATCACCAGCCCCGAAAAAGCCAGATACGGCCGACAAGTCCACAGCTACCGCTGCGCCGGAGAAGGCCGTTCAGCCCAAGCCAGTCCTGTATGCCGACCTGCCGGTTGAACAACGCTTTGCCAGGCTGATAGACCTGCGCGTGGCGACGATCGTGAAGATAGAGCGCCATCCCAAGGCGGACAAGCTCTACATAGAAACGCTTGACGATGGTTCCGGTCAGGAACGCGTTATCGTTTCCGGACTCGTGCCGTTTTACAAAGAGGAAGAGCTGCTGGGCAAGCACATCGTGCTGGTCAACAATCTTAAGCCGGCCAAACTGCGCGGGGTCGAATCAAGGGGCATGTTGCTTGCCGCATCGCGCTCTGGCGCCGAGGGCAAGGAAGTCGTCGAGGTGCTCGACGCGCCATGGGCGGCGCCAGGCACACGCGTGATCCTGGAGGGGCAGGATGCCGGGACACCCACCGATGCCGAGATCGACGTCGATGCCTTCTTCTCGGTTCCGATAGCCGCCAAAGGAGCCAGCGCTATTGTTGGCGCCAAGGCCCTGACCGCGGCGGGTTCGGCCTTTTCGCTGGCCAAGGTTAGTGACGGCGAAATAGGTTGATGCGCGCGTTGCTGACCAGAAACGACGACGCGGTATCGCCTGTCTTTCTGCAGAGCCGTTTCTGGGCCGATTTCAAGTCGCTCGCCGCATGGGGATACGCGCGTTATGATGTTCGGCTCGATGGATCCGATTCCGCTCCCTTTGCGCTGAGCGTACTGGTGCGCAGTCTTGGTCTGGGGTTGTCTTTCGCGTACGTGCCACACGGGCCGGATGTTGCCGTCGCTGAGAGCGATCGCGGCTCGCTCTTGGTTACCCTGGCGGAATCATTGCACGCCGACCTGCCTGGCTCGTGTGCATTCATTCGCTTCGACCCGGCCTGGTATGAGCCGGAAACATTGGATTCGTCAGCGCGCCCTTACCGGCCTGGCTTCGGCGCGCCGCTACGGAAGGCTTCCGATGTCCAGCCTCCGGATAGTGTCGCGCTTGCCATCGACCGCTCCGATGATGAGCTATTGGCCGGCATGAAGCCGAAATGGCGATACAACGTCAAACTTGCAGACAAGAAAGGCGTGACGGTTGCATCCGAGGGTGCATCCGGGTTGCCCGATTTCTATGCCCTCTATGAAACAACTGCCGAGCGCGACAAGATAGCCATTCATCCTCGGTCGTACTATCAGCGCCTGTTTTCGCTTGAACCGACTAACCCGGCCGAGCCTCGACCCGACCTGCGGCTGTGGATGGCTCGATACGAGGGGCGGGCACTTGCCGCTATAATTACCGTTTTCTATCGCGGTGAGGCCACGTATTTATACGGCGCATCGAGTGACGAGCATCGCAACCTGATGCCGGCGTACGCGCTGCAATGGGCGGCGATCAGGGCCGCCAGGGAAGCGGGCTGCGTGTCATACGATTTCTATGGCATACCGCCTGTGGACGATCCAGACCACCCGATGTCAGGGCTCTACCGTTTCAAGACCGGCTTCGGAGGTCAAGTCCGCCACTACGCGGGTGCCTGGGACTATGTTCTGAGGCCATTCGCGTACCACGGGTGGAGGCTTGCCGAGCAGTTGCGGCTCTTCTGGCACAAATCGGTCAGGAAGCGCCTGGGTTGAGCGTAATTCCAGTCGAAAGATCAACGACTTTATACTAGTATTGATCTGATTGATTATGTACAGGACTAATCTTCAAGGCGGCAGGTGTTCGTATGATCATGACACCACGGTATCGGACAGCGCGCGTTGTACTATGCTTGGCAGTGCTTCTGGTTCCTGCGGCCTTGTCTGGTCAAGCCTCCGGTACAGCTACGTCGGCAACGATGCCGCCAATCCGCGTTGTCTGCGATGATTCGTATCCGCCCTATTCATTCCGTTCCGATTCCGGACAGATACAGGGTATAATACCGGATCTATGGAAGGCTTTTTCTGTCCAGACCGGCCGCTCCGTCGAGTTCCGGGCCATGGACTGGGTACTCGCCCAGCGAGAGATGTCGGAAGGTCATGCCGATGTGCTGGATTCGGTCTTCAGGACACCCGAGCGCGAAAGGCTGTATGATTTCTTGCCGCCATACGCGACCCTCAGGGTGCCGGTATTCTTTCACCGCTCGATATCCGGCATGGCCGAGCCGCGTGACCTGCGCGGTTTCAGGGTGGCTGTCAAACTTGGTGATGCCTGCATAGGCATCCTGCAGAGCTACGGCATCAAGGACCTGATGCAGTATGTGAGCTATGAAGCGATCATCAAGGCCGCCAGGGCCGGCGATGTTCGCGTGATGTGCGTCGATGAGCCGCCCGCTCTGTATTACATATACAAGTATGGTCTGGAGGATGATTTCAGGGGCACCTTCAACCTGTACACGGGATATTTCCATCGGGCGGTACACAAGAACCGCGAGCCTCTGGCCGATGGGTCGGACCTGTACACCGTGCTTGAGAGAGGTTTTGCCGACATTCCGGAAGAGACCCGCGCAGAGATTCAGGATCGATGGATGGGCAGGCCGCTTTCGAGCCACATTGACCGGCGCATCTTCCTGATCGTAGGCATTGCGGTGCTTGCGCTGGTCATGGTGCTGGTCGCCTTTCTTCTGGCGTTGCGATTGCAGGTGCGCAGGAAGACAGCGGAGCTACTCCAGAAGAACCGGGAGTTGCGGGCCAGTGAGCGCAAGAACCTGGCGTTTATCTCTGCGCTGCCGGATCTATTCTTCATCGCCGATGCCAATGGTCGATTCACCGAGTTCATCACCTCGAATCCAGATATCCTGATGCTGCCTGGTGAGGAACAGATCGGCAAAAGCATAGACGAGCTGTTCAGTGACCCGAAAACCGCCAGACTTTTCAGCCAGAACCTGAGATCAGCCCTTGGCGGGGCGCGCGTCGCAGTGATCGAATACGATATGGACATCCATGGAGTGCCTCATCACTTTGAATGCCGGTCTACATTGATAGAGGCTGACCGGGTGCTGTTTATCATCAGGGACACGACCAGGGAATGGGCCAGCGCCATCCAGGTTCAGCAGTCACTCGTCGAGAAGGAAATTCTTCTCAAAGAAATACACCATCGTGTCAAGAACAACCTGCAGGTCGTATCGAGCCTGGTGCAACTTCAGTCGTCTGTCCTGAAATCGGAACACGACCGTCAGCTCTTCGAGGAGACTCAGCATCGCATTCTGGCAATGGCCCAGGTGCATGAGTTGCTCTATCGTTCGGAGAATTTCTCGTGGCTCGATGGCGCTGAATATGTGCGGCTCGTCTGTGATGAATTGCAGTACGCGTACCAGATTTCGGTCTCAGGTGTACGAGTCAACCTTGAGCTGGAATCGGTAAAGCTCGACCTCGATACTGCCATACCGCTGGCTTTGATACTCAACGAGGCCGTCTCAAACGCTTTCAAGTATGCCTTCTGCGGTGGCCGCAAGGGGCAACTGGATGTAGCCCTGAACGTCGATTCCGGTGGCAAGCGAATTCTGACCATAGCCGACGATGGACCCGGGTTCAAGGAAGACTGGCAAATGCATCTGGGTGATTCGCTGGGGCTGACCCTCATACGTTCACTCTCTGCCCAGATCAAGGGTACTCTGGTGATGGAGAACCGCGGTGGGGCATTCATTCAGCTTCAATTCTGACTGCCTGGCTCCAGAGATTGTGAGCCAGAGACTTCGTCCAGTTCATGAGGCATCAAGCGCCTCTGTGGCCTGAAGAAGGTCTTGGGAGAATACTCGTACAGGTCTGAAACCTTGATCATGTATATGCAGGCATACCCGTCAATCTGGCCGGCGTAGCGGCTCTCCTCGTGGCCCGCCCGCAGGACTTCGCCCCAATATGGATTGAAGAAGGTGCGATGCGCCGACAGCTTCTCCGAAATCTCCTGGTTGATCTGGTCGGATTCATCAAAGAGACCATCGAGCTGTCTTCTGTCGACAGAGCGGCCGGCGTAGCGCTCCAGATCCATGCGGTTTACCTGTGTCTCGATACGTGATTTGCGCGTCATCAGGGCATCAATTTCATTCTGCAAGGCTCTGGCTGCCTTGAGGCTTGCCAGCTCGGCGCCGAGGTCTTCAAGAACCAAGGCTGTCCGCCATCCGCATCGCTTCTTGATCGAGACGACATCACCGTATATATGGTCACCGATATAGAGGATCTCCCGACCATCGAGTCCCAAGTCCTCCTGCAGCGGCTTGAACCATCCTCCCTGAAAGAGGCCCGATGAGACCTTGCCGTCCCAGTTGCTCATCAGCCCGTTGTCCGGATCGATAGCGAGGAAGCGGCTAGGCCGTTCGAAGAATTGCGGTTTGTCGGCAAGCGTTATCACCACATCGAATACGTTACGCCAGCTTGTGTGATGGTGCCAGAATGGATCAAGCGCGTATTCGAGCAGTACTCGTGTGTAGTTGTAGTCGGAATTGGTTATGATCATCAGTTTCTTGCCATAATCCTTGTAGCGCTCAAGGAGTGCCGGCACCAGCGGGTCACGGATGACGTACCTGCCCATATCGGCCCGTACCGCATCCTTGATCGAGCCATTGCGATGCACCGCGTCGATCGCGGCCCCGACATCCGCGGCAAGCGTGGCAAAATCGGGCAGGCTCGCGCCCTGGGACTTAAGCTCGACGAGTTGCGAGTAAAGCACGCCGGTCGATATGGCGAAGAGGGTATCGAGCGGAAGGAAGGATGGATCCGATAGTTCGACGGCGACATTCTGGTAGATGGCCTTCATCGTGCGGAAGTCAAGGCTCTGGAGGCCGTGGCAAGCCATCTTGACCTTGCCATAACGGCTCAGTTTGAGGAGATTGCCGTTGCGCTTGTCTATCACGAGGCCAACCAGGGCCCGGGCAGGATCGAACTCCAGATCCAGCAGGTCCGCTGGATACGCATGTTCACTGACAAGAAAACGCACCGCGCGGTTGTGCGCGAGCGACTCGAAGGCGACGCTGTCGTAGCGGACAAGCGTGTAGTCCATGTCAAAGCCGATCATGGCAATCTGCTTGAGGTTGAGTGAGCGATTGACAAACACGGCCAACGGAAACCTCCCGGATCCTGCGCGGTGGCGACTATGCCTCGATTGCCAGCGTCAGCTCCTCTTCCCAGAAGGCGGCGGGGTAGCGCGCCGGTTTCTCCGGGGCGGGAGGCGGCAGATTGGCCACGCGCTTCGCTTCGGTTGCGGCCCATTCGGATTTGCGGACGCCCTGCAGGTACTTGTCCGCCACGCTTGGGAACAGCTCGAGGAGCAGCTCCTCTTTCTCGTTGGCGGCCAGTCTGGCGCCTCCGCAGTCGGCCAATTCAGGGTTGTTCTGCTTCTTGTACGCGCTGGTATCGTATGGCGTTTCTTCGCGGACTCCGGCGATCTTCTCGCGGAAAGCTGGATCAACCGGGAACGGCGTCTTGCCATACGAGCCCTTGACCAGCTCGATGAAGTTCTTGGAGACGTTGGTATAGAAGGGTTTGCCCTGTGACTTGTCTACGATGCAATTGACGGCCTGGGCACCGACGATCTGGCTGGTCGGGGTCACGAGAGGCGGAACTCCCGAATCCAGTCTTACCTGAGGAACGATATCGAGCACTTCGTCCAGATGCTGCTCGAGCTTGTATTCCTTGAGCTGCGCCATCATGTTCGTGTACATGCCGCCGGGTATCTGCGCTCGTTTGACGATTGCGTCGGGTTCGGGGTAGTTGAACGCGGCCTCTATAGCCTGGCACAGCCTGAGCGTTTCATCCGCCTTGCCTGCGACCGCGGCTTCCACCGCTCCATCGAGCATCGATTTCAATTCCTGGCTCGGCGTGTAGTGTGTCAGGTCGATTTCCGGGGGCATGCGCTTGTATTGGTCAAACTTGGCCAGTTCGGAACGAATGCCCCGTAGCTCCCTGTTTATGTCCGCAACAGCGGCAAGGTCGACTCCGGTATCCATCCCAAGTCTATCGGCGAACAGCTGGATAATCTCGAATCCGGGGGCGGCGGGGCCGCCGGAGAAATTCATCACCGCGGTGTCAATGATATCGACGCCGTTGACCATCGCCATCAGGATGCTCGCCGTGCCGTAACCGGGCGTGCAGTGGGTGTGCAGATCAATCGGTATGCCTATTTCCGATTTGAGGGCTTTTATCAATTTGGCGCTGGTAGCGGGCTCTATGAGCCCGGCCATGTCCTTGATGGTGATCATATCGGCGCCGGCGGCCGCCAATTCCTTGGCCTTGCGAATGAAGTACGGAATACCGAATAGCGTCCCAGGTATCTTTGTTCCCTTGAAGAATGCGTGCCACCTGTCGCCAAAGGTGAACTTCGGGTCGGTCGTATAGCACACGGCGCAATCCGCGAGGCCGCCATTGGCTTTGACGAAACGTATGGTGCTTGTCATGTTGTCGATATCGTTGAGCGCATCAAAGACACGCATGATATCGATGCCCGACCGCACAGAATTCCTGCAGAAGCCCTCAATTACCGAATCCGGATACGGCGTATACCCGAACAGGTTCCGTCCGCGAGACAGGGCAGTCAGCTTTGAGGCACCGGCGATACCGTCACGAATGCTCTCCAGTCTGGTCCATGGATTCTCGTTGAGGTAGCGCATCACCGAGTCCGGTACGGCTCCTCCCCACACTTCCATGGCGTAGAAGTGGGCCTTGTTATAGAAAGGCAGAACCCTGTCTACCTGCTGCTGTGTCATTCTGGTGGCAAATTGCGATTGCTGGCCATCCCGTAACGTCAAATCGCGGATCATGATGCGCTGAGCCATGGGGATACTCCATAGGATTGCTGGATCGGTCGCTTGAACGAAAGAACGACCACATGCATTGAGTATACAAGTCTCCGGACGTTTGGCCAAGCATGGGGGGCGAACGTCAGGAACCTACCTGCCAAGCGCCTCCGAAATCAATTCCGATGTCCGCTTGACCTTGGCCACCTTGTCCGAGAAGCCGGACCCCTCGAACCTGACCGAAGGCCCGGACATCGCTATGGCCGCGACAATTTCGCACTTGGCATCCTGTATGGGAGCGGCTATGGACGTGACGCCCTCCTCACGTTCGCCAAGACTTACCGTGTAACCGCTGCGCCGGAGTTCCTCCAAAGCGTCTTCCGTCGCAAAAGGATCACCGAGCAACAGTGACTGGCGCCTTTCGGGCGGCAGGTACGCCAGGAGGACGCGGCCCGCTGCGCCACGCGTCAGCGGATGCCTGTCACCGACATTGATGACTCGCCGCAAGGGCCTTGTGCTTTCGACCCGTTCGACGCACAGACGCTCATCCCCCTGAACCACATACAGGCTGACACCTTCATTGTAGATAGCATTCAGTTCACGCATGAAAGGCAGCGCTATCTTGCGCAGCTCCATGTTCGATAACCCCAGCGCTCCGATCTGAGCCAGTCGGGAACCCAGAGAATATCGCTGGGTCTCGGTGTTGCGCGTCAGAAATGATCGCTTCTCCAGGGTCGCGACGATACGCGATGTAGTGCTCATCGCCAGGTTTATCTGTTTGGCCAGATCGGTCAGCGAAAGCTCGAGCCGACCTGGCTCGAAGCAATCGAGTATGTCCAGCGCCCGCTCAATCGATCTGACCGGTGTGTCGTTTTCTGCCATATTCCCTCTGAAATTCGGTCATCATGCGATTGTATCTAATTCCACAGAATGGAATCGGATATTGTCAAATGGAATTATATCATCGTGCGCATTGATGTCAAGAGCATTGACGCATGATGTGATTATTATTCCCGGCCCTTGACTCGAACGTCAGATGTTGCAATTGCAATTGAAACAACGATTAATGATTGCAAGCATACATAGCATCAATGCTCCATGGTGGTACATCATGCGCTGTGCGTCGCTCTTGACAGAAGCGCGATGAGGTGTATAATCTCAATATTCGGTAGTTGTATATAGATATTCCACTAGATGGAATCCACATGAAATGTTGTCAATTTCTGATTTTGGACGACAAGATCGGATTTTGAGTATACCCTGTTCAGTATCGACAGTCCTGTCGATACATCCCAATGCGAGCGTAGGATATGAGCGAACAAAAGAAACGTTTCAATCACATTATTCGGGAACGCTGGTGCAAAGGATGCAATATCTGCGTCGCGTTCTGCCCCAGGCAGGTCCTGTCGCTGCGCAACGGCAAGGTATTTGCCGAACATCCCGATCAATGCATCGGGTGCAGGCTTTGCGAGATTCGATGCCCGGATTTCGCCATAGAAATCAAAGAAATAGTCGAAGACGCGGCGCAAAGCAAGAATGCATCGGATCACGACTATTCCATCGCTCCGGAGGCTGCTCATGACTAACGCCAAGCTTATGCAGGGCAACGAGGCCTGTACGCTCGGTGCGCTCGCCGCCGGGCTGGACTTCTATGCCGGCTACCCAATAACGCCGTCGACAGAGATCGCCGAGCTATGTTCCGAAGAGCTTCCGAAAATCGGTGGCAAGTTCATACAGATGGAAGATGAGATTGGCTCGATAGCCGCCATCATCGGCGCGTCGCTCACCGGCCGCAAGGCGATGACCGCTACCAGTGGTCCGGGCTTTTCGCTGATGCAGGAGAATCTCGGGTATGCCTCGCTGACCGAGGTGCCAATAGTCATCATCAATGTGCAGCGCGTGGGGCCGTCGACCGGTATGCCTACCTCGCTGGCCCAGGGCGATGTGATGCAGGCGCGCTGGGGCACCCATGGCGATCATCCAGTCGTCGTGCTGGCACCGGGCAATGTCAAGGAATGCTTCGAACTGACCATTAAGGCCTTTAATATAGCAGAGGATTATCGGGTGCCTGTCATTGTGCTTTCTGATGAGGTGATAGGGCACATGCGCGAGAAGGTTGTCCTGCCGGATCTCAAGGACATAAAGGTGTCCAGACGAGCTGCTCCATCTTCTCCAGGTGGTTATCTGCCGTACAAGGCAGACGCCGACGGCGGTGTTCCATTGATGGCTCCGTTTGGCGCGGGCTATCGATACCATGTGACCGGGCTCTTCCATGACGAAACCGGTTTTCCATCAAACCGATCCGATGTGGCCGATACGCTGCTCAGGCGACTCCAACGCAAGGTCGAGAAGGCCGAGCCGGCAATACGTGACTACTTTACAGAGTCAGTCGAAGATTGCGACGTTCTGGTGGTCGCTTTTGGATCTTCGGCCATGTCGGCGCTTTCAGCCGTCCGCCAGGCCCGTGCCAAGGGCATCAAGGCCGGCCTGTTCCGGCCAAAGACGATATGGCCCTTCCCGGAAGAACCGCTGGGCGAACTGGCATCGCGAGTCAAGCGGGTCATCGTGCCCGAGATGAATCTTGGTCAGCTGATACTCGAGATTGAGCGCATCGTGGCGGGCAGGGCCCCTGTCGAGCACCTGGGCAAGGTGAACGGCGAGCTTTTCAGGCCGGAAGAAGTTCTGGCTGCCATAATGGGAGGCCAGCGATGAGTGAGATGCTCAAGTACTTCAGGGAGAACAGGCTCCCCCATATCTGGTGCCCAGGCTGCGGCCACGGTACCATAACCGGCGCGCTTGTACGCGCAATCGCCAAGCTTAAGCTTGACAAGAACAGGATCGTCGTCGTCTCGGGCATCGGCTGCTCCAGCCGCGCGCCTGGATACCTCGATTTTGACACACTGCACACGACCCACGGCCGCGCGCTCGCGTTCGCCACTGGCATCAAGCTGTCGCGGCCGGACCTCAAGGTCATTGTGATGACCGGGGACGGTGACTGCACGGCGATAGGCGGCAATCACTTCATCCACGCAGCCAGGCGTAACATCGATATAACCACCATAGTGATGAACAATGACATCTATGGCATGACCAGCGGTCAATATTCACCCATGACGCCGACTGGCATGTTCGGCACCACGGCGCCGTACGGCAATGTCGAGCGCCCGTTCGATCTGGCCAAGCTGGCCATAGCCTCAGGCGCGACCTATGTTGGCAGGTCCACATCGTACCATGCTCAGCTGCTCGAAGAGCTGATGGAAAAAGCCCTGCTCAACAAGGGCTTCTCGGTGATAGAGGCGGTATCGCAGTGTCCCACCTATTTTGGCCGCAAGAACAAATTGGGTTCGGCGGTCGACATGCTTAACTGGTACAAGGAGCGCGCAGTCAATGTAAAGGCGGCCGCGGTGATGACGCCAGAGAAGCTGGAGGGCAAGTTCCTGATTGGCGAGCTTTTCAACCAGCCGGCGCCCGAGTATACCGCCGCGTATGACGCGCTGGTCGATGGGGTCAGGAGAAAGTTCGATACCTTCCAGGGAGGAGTACGCGAATGCGCACAGAATTCAGACTAAGCGGATCCGGCGGCCAGGGACTCCTCCTTGCGGGCATAGTGCTCGCCGAGGCGGCCATTCTCGATGACAAGAACGCGGTTCAGACGCAGAGCTATGGCCCGGAAGCCCGAGGCGGCTCGAGCAAGGCAGAGGTAGTCATATCGGAGCTCGATATCGACTACCCCAAGGCTACCGATCCCGACTACCTTCTGGCCTTGACCGCCGATGCCTATAAAACTTATGGCAAGCTTCAAGGCAAGGGCCTGATCATCGTGGACTCTTCGGTGACGCTTGACCCGGCCATAAAAGCCAGGACTACATCCGTACCAATTCTTGAGACCACCGCGAAGGTGGGCAAGATGATTGTGACCAATATCGTGGCCTTGGGCGTGCTCGGTGGCCTGTCGGGCATAGTCAAGCCGGAGACGCTGGAGAAGGCCGTGCTCAACAGGGTTCCGAAGGGAACCGAAGAACTCAACCTGAAGGCTCTGCGAGCGGGATTCGAGCTGGCGGCCCAGGCACAGCGAAGCGGGGGGCAGGATCGATGAGCGACGACGTACAGAAGGGTTTTGATACCTACGAAGCCGGTGTCGACAGGGCCCTGGCTAAATTCCCGGAACGCAAGAAGACCTTTTCTACCGGATCAAAGTCGCCAGTGCAGCGTCTCTATACGCCACTGGACGACGGCAAGCGCGATTACGTCAAGGATATAGGGTTCCCCGGTGAATACCCCTACACGCGCGGCGTTCAGAATACTATGTATCGCGGGCGCCTGTGGACCATGCGCCAGTATGCGGGATTTTCAACCGCGGAAGAATCAAACAAGCGGTACAAGTTCTTGCTGTCACAGGGTACCACCGGTCTTTCTGTAGCCTTTGACCTGCCAACACAGATCGGGTACGACTCAGATCATCCGCTGTCGCAGGGAGAAGTTGGCAAGGTCGGCGTCGCCATCGATTCACTGGCCGACATGGAGACCTTGTTCGACGGCATACCGCTGGACAAGGTTTCAACATCGATGACGATAAACGCGCCGGCGGCTGTGCTGCTCGCCATGTACATCGCGGTCGCGGAGAAGCAGGGTATGCCGGCAGACAAGCTTGAGGGCACGATCCAGAATGACATTCTGAAAGAGTATATTGCCCGCGGAACCTACATCTATCCGCCCGAGCCATCGATGCGGCTCATTACCGACATTTTCGCCTATTGCTCCAAGAGTGTGCCCAACTGGAATACCATTTCCATCTCCGGGTACCACATCCGTGAGGCCGGCTCTACGGCAGCCCAGGAAGTGGCATTCACGCTGGCCGATGGTATCGCCTATGTCGATGCCGCGATCAAGGCCGGACTCGATGTCGACTCGTTTGGACCCAGGCTGTCGTTTTTCTTCAATGCCCACAACGACCTGTTTGAAGAGGTCGCCAAGTTCAGGGCAGCGAGGCGCGTCTGGGCCAAGGTGATGAAGGATCGATTCGGCGCCAAGAACCCGAAGAGCCTCATGCTGCGTTTCCATACGCAGACGGGCGGATCGACCCTGACGGCCCAGCAGCCTGACAACAACATAGTCCGCGTGGCCATACAGGCCTTGGCCGCGGTGCTCGGCGGCACGCAGTCGTTGCACACCAACTCAAGGGATGAAGCTCTGGCGCTGCCGACCGAGGCATCAGTCCGCATTGCGTTGCGCACGCAGCAGATCATTGCCTATGAATCCGGAGCCACCGAGACGATCGACCCGCTGGCAGGCTCGTACTACGTGGAGAGCCAGACCGATCGAATCCAGAAAGAAGCGGAAGCCTACATTGCGATGATCGATTCGATGGGCGGAGCGGTAAAGGCGATCGAGCGCGGCTATGTGCAGCAGGAAATCCAGGATGCTGCCTATGCCTGTCAGATGGACATAGAATCGGGTGACCGCGTCGTTGTCGGCATGAACAAGTTCCAGATCAAGGAAGAATCACCCAAGGGCCTCTTGCGTGTCGATCCTATAGTCGGCGAACAGCAGGTTGCCAGGCTCAAGGCAATTCGGGCACAGCGCGACAATGCCCGCGTTCAGACGGCGCTGAAGGCACTGAAACACGCGGCCGAGACAACCGAGAATCTGATGCCGCCAATACTCGAGGCGGTCAAGGCCTATGCCACGCTCGGCGAGATAAGCGATGTGATGCGCGCCGTGTTTGGCGAGTACCAGCAGAAGGTCATCCTCTAACCAGGTAACAGCAAGGTAGGTAGTCATGGAACGGAAAATTCGCGTACTCGTCGCCAAACCCGGACTGGATGGCCACGATCGTGGAGCCAAGGTCATTGCCCGATCGCTTCGCGATGCTGGCATGGAGGTCGTCTATACCGGCCTCAGGCAGACTCCCGAGCAGATCGTATCGGCCGCGATACAAGAGGATGTCGATGTGATAGCGATGAGCATCCTGTCAGGCGCGCACAACCACTTGTTTCCGCGGGTTATGGAGCTCCTCAAGGAGAAGCAGATCGACGATGTGCTCGTCATAGGCGGCGGCGTCATACCTGACGACGACATTCCCGGGCTCAAGGCCGCGGGAATCGCCGGAGTGTTTACGCCGGGTACGCCAACGACGGAAACCATCGAGTTCATCAAGAACAACCTGAAGCGCGGAAAATAGGCCGTGGATGATTCAATAGTCTCCGTAGAGCGCGTTCGCTCGGGGGATCAGCGCGCCGTAGCCCGCTTGATAAGCATGGTCGAGCGGGAAGATCCCGATAGGCTTGCAGTCCTCAAGGCCTTGCACGCGTATGGCGGCAAGGCTCACGTCGTCGGAATTACCGGCCCGCCTGGCGCGGGGAAGAGTACGCTGACCGACAAGATTGTAGGCATCCTGCGGGAACGCGGTCGCCGCGTAGCCGTTATCGCCGTCGATCCGTCAAGCCCGTTTACCGGGGGAGCAATCCTCGGTGACCGAATCAGGATGCAGCGCCACGCGACCGATGATGGCGTATTCATACGCAGTCTCGCGACCCGTGGCCATCTTGGTGGATTGTCCCGTGCCGCCTCCGAAGCGACGCGCGTACTCGACGCGGCGGGTTTCGATGACATCATCATCGAGACGGTCGGCGTAGGGCAGTCCGAGGTCGACATCGTCAGGATAGCCGACACGGTCGTGCTGGTGTCGGTACCAGGACTCGGCGACGACATCCAGGCCATCAAGGCTGGCGTGATGGAGATAGGGGACGTCTTCTGTGTGAACAAGGCGGACAAAGACGGAGCAGAGCGCGTCATACGGGAGATCAGGTCGATGCTTGAGACTGCCGTGCTCAATGGCGCCACGACGCGGTTCTCGGACCTGTTCGCGGCCCGCGCCGCCCTCGATCCTTCCAAAGTTGCAGGCGGAATATCATCACGATCCGGGCTCTCCGACCAAGGCGCGGGACACCATGCAGCCTCGCAGGTGCCGGGGCATCCGAATCTGGAGATACCACCGGTGGTCGCGACAGTAGCCGAGACGGGGCAGGGCATAGTCGAACTGGTTGACGAGATCAAGGGACACGAAACGTCCCTTGCGGCGACTGGATTCCTGCGATACAGACGAGAGAGCAATCTTGCCTGGGAGCTCGGACGAGGTACTGCGGAGCGTGTTCTTGCGGCGTTGGAGCGTGAAGGCACGAGCGAATCAATGATGGAGCTTTCCAGGGCAGTACTTGACAAGCGCATTGACTTCTATGACGCGCTCGACCTCTTGCAAGCCAGCCTCGTTCGATCGTAGCATTTGTCCCGCAAACAATCGATAATAGCTTACAGATAACAGGTAACAGATAACAGATAACATAGAGGAGGTCAGAATGGTCGTACAGGTTGATCACATTGGCATAGCAGTCGCAAGCCTCGATGAATCGCTCAAGTTTTACACCGATATGCTGGGCATGAAATTGCATGGAACCGAGACAGTGGAAGAGCAGAAGGTGCGTACAGCCTTTCTGCCACTGGGATCTACCGAGATAGAGTTGCTCGAATCCACAGCACCTGATGGACCCATCGCCAAATTCATAGAGAACAAGGGACAGGGCATCCAGCACATAGCGTTTCGCGTAGATGACATAGACGCGGCGCTTGCGGAGCTCAAGGAAAAAGGGGTCCGTTTGATAGACGAGAAGCCACGCTATGGGGCTGGTGGAGCCCGTATCGCGTTTCTGCATCCGAAGGCGACCAATGGTGTACTGATAGAACTTTGTCAGCGCTCTTGATACTATCGAAGCAATTTCTCTGAAGGATGGAGCCAAATATATGGAAGCGAAACTGAAGGAGTTGGCCGGGCGCCGGGACAAGATCCTGGCGGGCGGCGGACCGAAGCGAGTCGCGGCTCAGCACGACAAAGGCAAGATGACCGCGCGCGAGCGCATCGAATCGTTCCTTGACCCCGGCACGTTTACCGAGATCGACGCGTTCGTGGAACATCGGGCCACCGATCTTGGCATGGCGGATGTGGAGGCGCCGGGTGAGGGAGTCGTTATCGGTTATGGCACGATAAACGGCAGACTCGTATACCTCTACGCACAGGACTTTACCGTCATTGGCGGCTCACTGGGCGAAATGCACGCCGCCAAGATATGCAAGGCGATGGACATGGCGATGAAGGTCGGCTGTCCGTGCATCGGCATCAACGATTCGGGCGGAGCGCGCATCCAGGAAGGCGTTGACGCGCTCTTCGGGTATGGCAACATATTCTACCGCAACACGCTCGCTTCAGGCGTCATTCCTCAGATTTCGGTCATCATGGGGCCGTGCGCAGGCGGAGCGGTATACTCGCCGGCGCTGACCGACTTTACCGTCATGGTCGACAAGACATCGAACATGTTCATCACCGGGCCGCAGGTCATCAAGGCCGTAACCGGTGAGGATGTCACGGCCGAGGCACTCGGTGGCGCTCTGGTGCACAGCCAGACCTCCGGAGTTGCCAGCCTGATGTTCGACGACGAGAAGGCAACGATAGCGGGTGTCAAGAAGCTGCTGTCATATCTGCCGGCCAACAACATAGAGGATGTTCCGCTTGCACTTAGTGCCGACCCTGTCAACCGTTCCTGCCCTGATCTCGCGGGGATCATACCGGACTCACCGAACAAGCCATACGATATCCGCGATGTAATATCGAGGATATTCGACGATGGCGACTACTTCGAACTGCAGCCCCTGTATGCCAAGAACATAGTCACCTGTTTTGCCAGGCTCGGCGGCAGGACCGTAGGCGTCATAGCGAATCAGCCAAAAGAACTGGCCGGTGTGCTTGACATCAACGCATCAGACAAGGCGAGCCGCTTTATACGGATATGCGACTCGTTCAATATTCCGCTTGTAACGCTGGCCGATACCGCTGGTTACCTGCCTGGCGTTGGCCAGGAACACGGTGGCGTCATACGCCACGGAGCCAAGCTGCTCTATGCCTACTCCGAGGCGAGCGTTCCAAAATTGACGGTTATCATACGCAAGGCCTATGGCGGCGCGTACATAGCGATGTGTTCACGGCATCTGGGTGCCGATCAGGTGCTCGCCTGGCCAAGTGCCGAAATCGCCGTGATGGGACCCGATGGTGCCGCCAACATCATCTTCAAGAAGGAGATCGACGAATCGTCAGATCCAGCGGCGACCCGCAAGGACAAGATAGAGGAATACAAGCGCAATTTCGCCAACCCCTACAAGGCCGCCGCGCGCGGTTATGTCGATGATGTCATCGATCCCTCGGATACCAGGGCCCGGCTTGCTTCGGCCCTGACCATGCTTCTTGGCAAGCGCGAGAGTCGCCCGGCCAAGAAGCACGGCAACACGCCCGTTTAAGGAAATCCTATGGAAACGGTTTCGTTCATGTGGACAATCGTGCTGATCGGCATAAGCACGGTATTTATATGTCTCATATCATTGGTGCTGATGGTGAGTCTGTTCAAGCGGATATTTGTCCGTGACGCCAAACCGGCGCAGGCAACCATACTTGCGGAACGCGGCATCGCCAAGGGCATCGATCCGGCAATCGTTGCTGTCATCATCGCGGCCATCGCCGTCTCAAGCGGCGTGCCCGCGGCATCAATACGGCTGGCTTCGATACAGCACGCAAGTTTCAACACGCCGGTATGGGGATATGTGGATCGCGTCGCATCGGGCACTGCAAGTGGTCGCGCGTAAGCCGCGACAGCATCAACCTTAAGGAGATTATGTCATGATCAAGAACTATAGAGTAACCGTCAATGGACAGTCGTATGATGTTGCCGTAGAGGAAGCCGGTTCAGTGGCGAACGTCGCACAGCCCGCGCCGGCTGCGCAACCCGCCCCGATCCCTCAGCCTGTCGTCCAGGCCGCGGCGCCGGTAGCGGCAGTCTCGGCGCCTTCTGGTGCAGCAACGATCAAGGCGCCTATGCCGGGCACCGTGCTGTCACTCAAGGTGAGCCCAGGCCAATCAGTCAAGCGCGGCGATGTTCTGCTCATCCTCGAGGCCATGAAGATGGAGAACGAAATTTCTGCGCCGTCCGATGGCGTCGTGGCAGCGATCCGCGTCCAAGCCGGTTCAACGGTCAATACGGGGGATCCAATGGTTGACCTCGCGTAAGCGAGGCGACGGAAAACACCATGTGGCAGAATATACTTACGTTTTTTCAATCGACCGGCTTTGCCGGGTTTGGTGCCAGCCAGATGATGGTGCTCGGTTTCATACCCGGTGAAGTCATCATGCTCGTCATATCATGTGTTCTTCTGTATCTGGGCATTGCCAGGAAATTCGAACCTCTGCTGCTCGTACCCATCGCGTTTGGCATGCTCCTGTCCAATCTTCCCCTTGGTGGCGTATTCAACGCTCCGACCGAATCCATGTCGGGCGGCCTCATCTACTATCTGTATTACGGGGTAAAGATGGGCATTTACCCGCCGCTCATTTTCATGGGTGTCGGTGCCATGACCGATTTTGGTCCGCTTATTGCAAACCCCAAGAGCCTTCTCCTGGGAGCAGCGGCTCAGATCGGCATCTTCGTGCCGTTTGTGCTGGCTTTCTATCTTGGTCAGTGGTTCCCATCGCTTGGTTTCGATCTGAAAGCGGCTGCGAGCATTGGCATCATCGGTGGCGCGGATGGCCCGACGGCAATTTATCTTACGAGCAAGCTCAAGCCAGAACTCCTGGGGCCGATAGCTATTGCCGCGTACTCATACATGGCGCTGGTACCACTCATTCAGCCGCCCATCATGATGGCGCTTACCACCAAGAAGGAGCGGGCCATAAAGATGGATCAGCTCCGCGAAGTCACCAAGGTGGAGAAGATCGTGTTCCCGATAGCCGTAACGATCTTCATCGGCCTTATCCTGCCAGCGGCAGTGCCGCTGTTGGGTTCGTTGATGCTCGGCAACCTGTTCCGCGAAACGGGCCTGACAAACCGCCTGTCCGACACGGCCCAGAACGCTCTCATCAACATTCTGACCATCTTCCTCGGCATATCGGTTGGCGCCACCGCCAACGCCGCGCGCTTCCTGCAACCGCAGACGCTGATGATCATCGCGCTTGGCCTTTTCGCATTCTCCTGCGGGACGGCAGCTGGTGTTCTTTTTGGCAAGCTGATGAATTGGTTCTCAGGCGGCAAGGTCAATCCGCTGATCGGCTCGGCCGGTGTCTCGGCGGTACCCATGGCCGCGCGCGTTTCGCAGGTGGTGGGGCAGAAGGCTGATCCCAGCAACTACCTCTTGATGCACGCGATGGGCCCGAACGTCGCCGGCGTCATCGGTAGCGCCGTGGCTGCCGGCGTCATGCTTTCATTCCTGGGTTGATTTGACACGAATGACGGTCCGGGCTCCTCGTGAAGCCGGTCGCATTACAAGGCCATGAAAAAGAAGGCCGTCCACGGATAATCGTGGACGGCCTTTTCAATGGGCTGGCAGCTGCCAGCTGGAAGTTCTATCTGCCTCGGGGACCGTACAGGTAGTTGAAGTAATCCATCTTGGTAGAGAGCGTCTTGGTGAAGTTTGGCATCGTCAGACGGTACGATTCGATTGACCGCCAGAAGTCGAAGAATCCTCGGTCTCGGCCATACGCGTCGGCGTATATCTTGGTTGCCAGCGCATCGGCTGTTCCCTTGATCGTTTCCGATTGCTCATAGGCCTTGGACAGGACAGAGCGCTGCTCATTATCCAGTTTGCCAAGCCACTCAGATTTCTTGCCCTCGCCGAACGATCTGAAGGCCTGGGCTATCTGATTGCGTTCCTTGATCATCCTGTTGTAGACGCTCTCGGTCAGCTCGTCGCTGTACCGGATTTGCCTCGGCACGACATCGAGGATCTCTATGCCATACTCGGGTGTGAGCTGCCGGGCGATTGTCAGCATATCCTCGGATATTCTTCGTCTACCCTTGTCTATGGTCTCGTAGGACGCCTGGGTCTGGGTAAGCTGGCGCAGCGAGTCAGATCCCTCGGCATCTCCTGTTTCGAATGTCTCCTTGGATGTGGATTGCAGTATCTCGTTGGAATTGCGCACCGCTTCCCTGAGGAAGTTCGACGATATGACGGTACGAACAGCGCTGTCTATCACATCATCGAGCTTGCCGTACGCACCGGTCAGCGTTGAGACAGATTCATAGAACTGCTTGGCATCGACAATGCGCCAGCGGGCGGTGGTATCAACCCAGATGAACTGGTTTTCCTTGGTGGGAATCCGTTGCGCTTCACCATCCCAGGACATAACCTTTTTAGGATAGGTTACAACGGTATCGACGAATGGAGACTTGAATTTGAGCCCGGCATCGGCCTCGATCTTGGTTATCTGCCCAAAACGGACGATGACCGCCTGGTAACCTTCCTGCAGAATATAGAAAGGTCCCATCAGTACGACCAGGCCAAGAGCGATGACGGCAATGACCAGGATGGTTATGAGCTTCTTCATTTCGTACCTCCGGCCGGAGCGCCAAAGCTCTTGATAGGCAAGAAGTTGCCCAGCGAGCTATCGATCAGTTCAATGCCCTTCTCGTTGGCGAATACCGATTCGATCATCTCGTAGTACAGGCGATCTCGCGTAACGTCAGGTGCCTTCCTGTATTCTTCGTAGACCGCCTTGAATCTGGCGACATCGCCATTGGCCCTGTTCACGCGTTCAGCGGCATAGCCTTTGGCGACCTGAACCAGCGCGTCGGCCTGGCCCGTGGCCTTCGGGATTTCCTTGTTGTAGGCTTCCTTGCCTTCGCTGATCAATCTGTTCATGTCCTGGATGGCCTTGTTCACATCCTCAAATGCGGCCTGCACTCCAGCGGGCGGGACGATGTTCTGCAACTTGACCGCAATTATGTCGATTCCGAGCCCATAGTCCTTCAAGGTAGCGTTCATCAGCTCGGCGCCAGCTTGTTCTATCGCCACTCGTTGCGAGCCCATGACATCAAGAATGGTCCTGTCACCGACGAGCATATTGATGACTGACTGGCTGATGTCCCTGATAGTCTTCTGCCTATCCTCTACGTTGAAGAGCCACGCCTTGGGGTCGCTTATCCTGTACTGGATTATCCATTCCACATCGACAATATTGAGGTCGCCGGTGAGCATCGTCGATTCCTCGGGATATTTGCGATCCTCATACTTCGTCTGGACTCCGGCCATCTCGGTCCTGAAGCCGAATTGCTCGGCCTGAACGACCCTCGTCTTGACGTTGAAGTTCTTCTGGATACCGAATGGCCACTTGAAGTGGAGTCCGGGTTCGGCAATCTCGGTAAATTTTCCGAACGTCAGCACGACGGCCTGCTCTGTCTGGTCTACCACGAAGAAACTCGTGGAGAACAATACTATGACTGCCACGGCGGCTGCGATCAGGATTACTGTCATGATCTTGACCGGTCCACGTAGCGGTGTAACATTTCTGTCTGACATGGATCCCCCTTTACTGTCTCAGGGTACAGCGATGCGGTGGCATAATCAAGCAAATCGGACGGGTTTTTACGAACTGGCTCCATCGATCTGGAATATGCCTGCCGGCAGGTCAGAAACCAGGAATTTGCCCAGTATCGTACGGAGGCGGCCGATGGCCTCGCCGCCAAGTGGAGCTGTGATGTCAAGGCCTTCTGCCGATCCAACACCGGGTGGGGTCACCAGTCGAAGGCAATGGAGCATATATCCACCCTGTAGCGGTCTTCCACCATATTTGGTGTCGCCCGGCAAGGCGAGTCCGCGCGAGGCGGCTTGCGCCCTGATCTGGTGCGTCCTGCCTGTCTCCAGGTGGATCATGGCCAGTGTACAGCCGTTGGCTCGTACTAGCGGCTCTGCACGGGCCACTGCATGCTTGCCATCGATCCCGGTCGAGCTGGTTTTTGTATCGGTATCCCGCGATACAGAATCCTGCCATTCATCGGCCCGGTCAAGGTCACCTCCCAGAAGCGCAAGATACGTCTTGTGTATCAGGCCATTGCGCAGAGCCTGACTGAAGGCCGTAGCGCCATTGAGGCTGGCCGAGACGGCAAGCGCACCCGAGGTGTTGCGGTCAAGCCGGTGCAGTGGTGCTGGCACGAATACCAGCGATTCAGCCATCTTCTCGGCAAAGTATGCGCGTACCAGTGTGTCTATGCCATCCGGCCCGTGCGTCAGAATGCCAGCCGGCTTGTTGATGACGACCAGATCTGGAGTCTCGATCACGATCATGTTCCTGAAACGGCGGGAGGCATCCGGATTGGCGCGATCAGGCGATGAACGAGTCCGTGGCGCGGATGTCGCAGCGTCCAGTCTAACCTCAACCACGTCTCCAGCGGCCGTTCTGGTCGAGCCGACGGCACGCTTTCCAGCAAGGCGCACCGAGCCATCCCTGAAAAGGCGATACACGAACGATAGAGGTTTGTCTGCGTACAGTGCCCTTATTATTCTATCGAGGCGTCGATCGGCATCATCGGGGCCAATAATAAAGCGTTGTGTCGTGTAGGGCATGGTATGGCGTCCTGAATCCCGGTCTACGAATACTGGTACTGGTTTGCGCGAATATGGCTTGACAAGGTTCGTCATTATAACTGAAATTCTTGCAATGGAACACCACAGGGCGCTTGCCTTAACGGCCTTGCTGAGAAACGACGTATTCTTCTCCGCCGCGATGAGTCTCTTCGTGGCCCAGTTCGCGAAGGCTCTTATCGCCCTGTTGACCAATCGCAAGGCCGGCTTCAGACAGATCATGTCGACGTTGTTCTGGAAGACCGGCGGCATGCCATCCAGCCACAGCGCCCTGGCCATCGCCATAGCAACCGCGATAGGCTTCTCCGATGGCGTTTCCTCCGATATTTTCGCGCTGGCCTTGTTCTTTGCCTTGGTAGTCATACGGGACGCGATGGGCGTCAGGCGCGCGGCCGGTGTACAGGCCAAGGCTCTCAATATACTCGGAGTCAGGATGTCCAAGCGACTGCATATCCCTTTCAAGCCTGTCAAGGAGATCAACGGCCATACCTTTCCACAGGTTGTGGTCGGAGGATTGATGGGCTTTTTCATCGCGCTTGCGGTGAAGACACTGTAGGACGCGTGATTGCGATAGGACGCGCTACCGCACGAACGCCCGTCATCTTTGGCGTGGTTGTGGCGATGCTTGCCGTAGCGACTGGCATTGGCCTGTATCGAATCGGTGCGGGGAAGGCGACTGGAGCCAGCGTCATAGCGATTCCCGCTACCTCATCGGAACCTGCCGTGCTCGATGCCCTGAAGACCGCCGGGATCGACAAGGTCTGGGCTGCGGCGAATACGGCCATTCCCCTGAGTGACTTCTCACGCATTGTCGATGTGTCCTTCGCCGAGGCCGAGTCACGTGCCCGTCCAGGAGATCCGCGCAGAACCCCCCTGTTCGATGAGCTTGAGCGCCGGTTTATCGCCTTGGCCCCCGATGGTACATCGTGGCGCTTGTTGTATGTGCAGTCCGCCAAGGGACATGACGACGCGGCAATATCGGCCGCCCTTGCAGGCCTGGGTACGAGCTGGGCATTGATAGCTCCTGATGGCGCACCCTTCCGGAGCGGGTGGTTGTGGATACCGGTTTGTGGGTGGGGCGCATGGCTCATCATCAGGCGACCGAAGGGCGATCGGCTGAGACGTGCCTTGCTTGTGTGTGCCTGGCTCCCGATGCTGGTCAGAGACAGCCCCGAGGCAGCCATTCTGGCCGTGGTGCTCCAATCGGTCACCATGTTGTGGGTTCAGGCTGGATCAGCTCGCGCCATGAGTGCAGTTCGGGGTTTGTTCATCACTCATGCCCTGCTGGCTGTCGCGATGCTTGTCCTCGATCCTCTCAGTGGACTCCATCTTCTCGTATCCGCCACCCTGGGCGGATTTGTCATGTACACATGGCCGCGCGTCGAGTTGTTCCTGAGGCGTCGATGGATCCATAAATCTCCCAACTTTGTGCCGCTGACAGCCAATATCCTGCGTAGCCAGGCGAGGCTCCTGACAATGGGACTCGCCATCCCAGCGCTCGTCATAGGCATCCTTGCGGCTCTTGTTCCTGGCGGCCAGGATACGCCATCCGGCGAACCTGGGTTGCGCCTTGAACGAAGCCTGCGGCTTGACCATATCGATGGGCGGGATCTCCTCGAAAAGCACATTGCGTATCAGCGCGCCTTGACCTGGGGGCGCATTGGCGATGCCGTCTGGGGACAGAAAACATTCACCGAGGCCTACCAATACGTTGAAAAATCCGGTACGATGCATCGCTCGATTGTCGGCGGGCAGGCTACTTCCGGCCATAACAGCCAGGGGCCAGAGCAAGCCGTGGCCCTGCCAGGACAGGCGCTTGCCATACTGTCGGAAGACTGGGCGTTCAGGGTCAACACCGGGCAACATGCCAGGCAGGACGGCAAGTAGACACCCTTGCATCGCCTGGCCCCGGGTTTTTATAGTGTGAGCCTCGCGCAATGACGTTGACAAGATCGAGATGATAGGACGTTGCATGACCAGAGTTCGCGAATTCAGGCACGGGGGCGTCGCGGTAGATCACCGTGTGCCCTACAGGCCAGCATCCATAGAGAACGCCTTTCTGCCGATGAATGCCATCGTCGTGCTCAAGGATGCCAAGGTTTCCATCGAGCCGCTGCCGGTAGTCTCAGTGGGGCAGGAGGTTCGAGAAGGTCAATTGCTGGCCAGGTCGACGGGAAAAGGCTCTGCCAATGTTCATTCGCCAATACCCGGCATAGTGAGAAGAATCGAGACAGTCACAACGCCTGGAGGATATCAGTCGAGGGTCATCGTGATTTCACTTGCAGGCTCCTTCAGCATGCTTGGCAAGAGGTCGGAACGGTACCTCTGGAAGTCGCTCAACAAGGCTGACATAGCGCATATCATCCAGGAAAAAGGCATTGTCTGTGTATCCAGCGGCAGACCATTGCATGATGTCATGACAGAACACGTCGATCATCCAGGATCCATAATGGTGATAAGCGCTCTTGAGATGGATCCGTACCGGCGAACCGAGGAAGCGCTCATGGAGCAGCGCACAGAAGATGTCGTCGATGGCTGGGCGATAGCCGCACGCGTAGCGTTGCCCTCCAGGGTCATCGTAGCCCTCGATGAAGGCGTCTCGCCAGAAGTCTTACAGAAGCTCACTTCCATCATGGCCGCCTCGGAACTTGAAGCGTCGATAGAGCTGTTCAGGCGACGTTTTCCGCAGGATATGCGAGGCCAGATAGCCAACGCGCTTGGAATGGAACAGACTGGGCAATTGTTTGTGCTGGAGCCCAGCACGCTGGTAGCGCTCCATGACGCGGTCGTTTCAAACAAACCCCACATCGAGCAATATGTCTATGTCGGCGGTGGTGCCATCAAGCATCCTGGCATCTTGAAGGCAAGGATAGGCGCCCCCATAGGCGACCTGATCGAGGAGTGCGGCGGCTTTCTGGGACAGCCCGCGCGCCTGGTGATAGGCGGACCGTTCCGCGGCAGGCTTGCCGCTGACCTTGATGTGTCGGTGACAAGGTCGACGCGCGCGGTTTTGGCCCTGACAGCGGCCGAGACCAGGAGCGCTCCTGAACGCGCCTGCGTCCGCTGTGGCGATTGTGTCGTGGCATGCCCCGAGGGGCTGGATCCATTCCTGTTGCTCAAGTTGCTCAGGGCCGGGCGTCGTGATGACGCGGTCGCTATAGGCCTTGAACGGTGTTCCTCCTGTGGTGCCTGTGCCTACGTATGCCGCTCGCGCATTCCGCTGGCGCATATTTTTGATACGGCGAGGGAAGGTGGACAGGTTAAATGATCGATGCACGCTCACAGGCAGGCCTCTGGCCACCCTACATACACGGCTGGAAGACCAGCGGCAAGGCTTCATGGATATGCGTCATGACGTTGCTGCCCATTGTCGCGTGGTCGTCGGCGCTGTATGGACGACAGGCCCTGGAAGTATGGATATCTGCGCTGGTCGCATCGATAGTGGCGGAGTCAATCGCCTCTGCGTTGCTCAGGAAGTGGACGCTCGGAGACGGCAGTGCGGTGATTACGGGCCTTCTCATCGCCTCCGCGATGCCGCCTGGCATCCCGTGGTACATCCCGGCCGTGGCATCGTTCTTTGCGATATTGATAGTCAAGGCGGCATTCGGCGGGCTTGGATCAAACTGGATGAATCCTGCCCTGGGCGGCATAGCCTTTGCCTACGCCAACTGGCCGGCGGCGATGCGCGAATTCGTGCTGCCCAGAATCATCTCCGGCGTGGATGGCGTCAGCGCGTCGACACCGCTGGCCTTTGCCAGGGGGCTGACCGGCGGACTGGATGGCCGGGTGATGGATGCGTTGCGTGGTGCTGGATATCCGCTGTCCGGTGTCGATACCGCTATTACCAGGTTTCTGAACGATATCCTGTTCTCCAGGCTCGGAGCCCGATTGCCCGATGGTTACTTTGATATGCTGCTGGGCTTCAAGCCCGGAGCCATTGGGGAAAGCGCTCTCTTCCTCGTCCTCATTGGTTCCATAGTCCTCATCGCGATGAGGCTCATCAAGGTGGAGATACCGTTGGCCATGCTCGCTACCTTTGGCCTGCTTGCGCGCATCTTCGGCACTGGACTGCCTGGCGAGAACCTCTTTGCCGGCGATGTGCTCTACGCGCTATCGGGGGGCGGAATCGTGCTGGCGGCCTTCTACATGTCAACGGACCCTGTCAGCTCCCCGGTGGGCAGAACGCGCGGCCTTGCATATGGAGCGGCGACAGGAGCGCTGTGTTTCGTCTTCAGGCGATGGGGCACCTATACCGAGAGTGTTGTCTATGCGATTCTGCTGATGAACATGATAACGCCGCTTATGGAGCGAGCAGGTACTATGCCACGACGCTCAAACGGGAAGGCGGGTTCCGTATGAATGGCTCCGGATTCGACAAGAACCTGGCCATAGGGATTGTATTGCTGGTGCTGTGTGGTACGGCGTCCGGACTTGGATCACGGTATGCCGCCGCACAGGCGGGAGCATATCTGGCGCAGCAAGCGGACGCGGAGCTGAATGCTCCAGCACGGCACTCAGTCTGGAATACCCTGAGGACCGGCCAGATAGTCGGTCGCGCCGTCTCTGCCAGGCACGGCTCTGCCTACCTGATAGCCATAAAGCGCCAGGGTGGAGAATATCGCGCCATCGCCCGGTCAGACGCCGACGGCTCTTTGGTGTCGGTGGTGCCGCTGGGCGCAAACGCCGGATTCTCGTACGCCCCCAGGCTCGATGCCCTGTTCGCGCGGGCCGCGGGGGTTGCCAAACATGGTGATGACTCTCCGATCGATCCGGCACTCAAACCGATGATAGTCGACGCGCTTGAGACCATTGCGACGCTGGAACGATCCAGAACGGAGGCCATCAATGGGCAATGAGAACCGAACCGTGACGACAAGAGCCTGGGCCGCCTTTGTGGGGCTGACTCCGCTCCTGGTGTTTTCCAACGGGCTTCTGATCGGGCTGGTGCTCGGTATGACATTCCTGGTTGTTCACAGCACCGCCTCTGCGGTAGCCCTGCTGGTGCCGGTGTCATTTGGCCAGCGTCGTATATTCGCATTCTCGATGGCCGGCGCCATGATCGCCTCAAGCGTCTGTGCTACACTGATACGGATAATCGATCCTCTGCTGTTCGAATCATCATTTACCCGCGTCTTTCTGGCTGCGTATACCGTTCCGGTCTTCAACGCCGCTGTTGTTCCGTCCTCAATGGCAGATCGGGAACGCGCCTGGGAGAATATGGCCAGGGGGCTGGGGTACGGATCCGCTATCGTGCTGGTTGGGCTCGTACGGGAACTCATGGCGTCCGGGGGAGTCTCCATCGCGCAGGCGACGAATCCATCGGTCTTTCTGCCTGTCATGGCCCAACCTGCGGGCGCCATGGTGCTGCTGGGCCTCGCGGCCGCTGGCTTCCGGGTAGCCACCTCGAGGGGAGTCGATCGATGAGCATTTTCGGCCTGGCTTTCTATTTTACTTTCGGAGGCAACATTCTGGTGCAATGGGGCGTGATTCCAGGCACCAGAGCCAAGCACGCTGGATCATGGGGGGCTTCCTTTGCCTTCATCATCGCCGCAGCGGTAGCTGCGGTCTTCGATGGACTGCTATTTCGATATTCGCTGACACCGATGGGCCTTGAATCGATAGCTCCCATCACCTTTGCGCTCTTTGTTTTTGGTGCCTATGCTGCCCTCCGCGCCCTGTTTGCAGCCATCAACAAGCCCTTCATCGATCCTTTCGATGATAACAGCTTTCAGATGACGTTGGTGCTCTATGCCGCAGCCATGACGGCGGGTCAGTGCTTTTCATCGGTCTGGCTCCTGCTTGGCGGGGGTGCGATGGCTGCATTTGGCTACCTCGCCGCAACCAGGTTTCTGGACGCCATTATGGAGCGGCTCGATCTGGAACCTGTTCCGGCAACATTCCGGGGCGCTCCCATCCGGTTCATCAGTGCTGGCTTGATGGCTCTGGCATTCTCGGGGGTGGACGCCAGTTTCTTTTCCAGAATTTCGGGGTAGTATGGCAGGGCACTCCGACTTTCAGCCTTTCGCGCCTCCATGAACTGCGCTATAATCATCGGTCAATGACACCAAAGGATGATCCTGCATGCTAAAAACGCATCTGATTCTTGGAACATACAATCATCTTCCTGAAGGCCTCGATGACAACGCGTTCGAGAGAACCTATCAGACGTGTTACAGGCCGTTCCTGTCAGTGCTCAACAGGTTTCCCGAAATCCAGGCTGCCTTATACTACTCGGGCAGCCTCCTTAAGAGGCTTGAAACCCTGCATCCCGAGTACCTTATGCTTCTTGAGGAAATGAGCGCCAGGAGGCAAATAGAGCTGCTCGGTGGTGGATTCTATGCACCGCTGCTGCCACTCATACCCGGATCGGATAGACTTGGACAGATAGAACTGCTGACGACGTACCTCCGAAAGAGCTTTGGCAAACGACCGCGGGGTTGCTGGCTTACTGAATATGCCTGGGAGCCTTGGCTTGCCTCGACCTTGCAGGCATCGGGCATGGATTACACGCTGCTGCTTGACAGGCAATTCCGCGAGGCCAGCGGCCATGCGACAATCGAACTCGCGCCCGTGGTTACCGAGGATCAGGGACGATGCCTGACCGTCCTGCCTGTTCGTGATTGTTCGTCCAGTTTTGGTGAACCCTGCGGTTTCGTTGAAGCAGCCGAGGCCGCGGAACCATGTGCCCTGACCGTGTTGATGCTGCAAGGCGAGCATATCGAAGGGCTCTGGGAGGCTTCTGGGCTCGAGTCGCCCGACCTGTATATGGAGCGCACCTTTGCGTGGTTCCGCAAGAACTCGCTTGAGGCAGAGACGACCACGCCTTCCCGCTACCTCAAGACCAGGCGGGTAACCTCCAAGCTGTATTTTCCTGGATCCGCCTCGACACGATTCATGCGGGCAATCGCGGCGCCCGGATCGACCGCCGCATGTGGCAGTCTCAGGGCAGCCATCGTGCGGCATGCCGGTGTGTCGGCGCTCTATTCCAGAATGTACTATGTACACCTTCTGATTGGCCAACTGCGTGGTGACAAATCCAGGAAGAAGACCGCGGTGGAAGATCTCTGGAAGGGGCAGGGAGGCGATGCATACTGGATGTCTCCCGGTGGCGGCATCGACAATCCGTCGATTCGAGAGACTGCCTATCGCTCGCTTATCGACGCCGAGATGACGACGAGGCAGAAGGCGGTATTTGCGCCTGGCATCGTCAGGGCCGACGTCGATTTCGATGGCGGCAAGGAATACATATATCAGGGTACTGAACTCAACGTCTATGTCCATGCCCGTGGCGCCGTCATATCCGAACTCGACGCACTCAAGGCCAGGAGAAACCTTTGTGACCTGTTTGCGGACGCTCCCGAGGGCGATGCATCCAGGAAACAGTGCTTCGTCGACAGGCTCTATGCCGAAGCACCCGATATGGATCGTGCGGTGGCGCCATGGAAGGGAGACATTGGTCCCTTTTCGACACACCACTACGACGAGATGACCGATGTGGACCAGCAACCCTCGATGTCATTCGTCAAGGACGGCGTTGTAGGCATCGGCGGCGCCAAACGGTCGATAGCCATTACCAAACGCTTCAGCTTCAACAAGAAGACGGTCAAGGTGGCTTACAGCATCCAGAATAGATCAGACGCCACAGCGGTCTTTCATTTCGGTGTCGAACTCAATCTGTCTCTCGGGCCGGAACCGCTTGAGGCTATTCTTGCCGATACGGCGCATATCGAGCTGTCCGGACTATCGGCGGAGCGGGGCCTGTCGCTTGGCTCTCCTTCGAGGCTAATGGTGCGCGGAGCTGGGCCCGTCAAGGCTGTCTCCATCGTGCCGAGCGTTCCGGCGCTGATGACGGCCGCCGCTATTGGCATGACCGCCCGTCAAGGCACTTCGCTGCTCCTCACCTGGCCTCTCGAGCTGTCCTCCGACGCGACATGGAGCGCGGAGATTCTGCTTTCGATACAGGAATGACAAGTATGCCAGTCTCACTGCCCATCAATCTTGCTGGCTCGCGTATCCATCTTGTAGGCGCCAAGGGTACGGGTGTCTGCGCGCTCGCCGAACTGCTTGTTGGCGCTGGCGCCCTGGTCAGTGGCTCCGATGTGGCTGATGTGTTCTATACCGACGAAGTCCTCGCGGCCATTGGTGTACGTGTAGGAGCCTTTTCGGCAGACTCCATAATGCCAGACCTGGATCTCGTCATCCATTCGGCAGCCTACAGGGCCGATACCAACCCGGAATTGCTGAGGGCGCGCGAACTGGGCATCCCAACCATGACCTATCCCGAGGCGCTTGGCTCGTTTTCTGCGCTGCGCGATTCAAGCGGCATCTGCGGGGTGCACGGCAAGACAACGACGACGGCGCTGGCCGGTACTCTGGCTCGCGCCCTGCATCTGCCCGCCTCGGTGCTCGCGGGTAGCGCGGTCGGTACATTCGGTGGACGATCGACCCTGACGCTTGGCGACGATCTGTTCATAGCTGAAACCTGCGAATACCGCAGGCATTTTCTTTCGTTCAGGCCGCGCCGCATAGTCCTGACCAGCGTTGAACCCGATCATCAGGATTACTATCCAGACTACGAGTCCATAGCCATGGCCTTTGTCGAGTACCTGGTGTCGCTGCCGGAGGGTGGCGCGGTTGTATACTGCGCCGACAATCCTGGTGCGGTTGATGTATGGACACGGGCCAGAAACGCGCGCCCGGATCTGCGGGGCACGCCCTACGGTTTCTCCGCGGAGGGGCCATTCGGCATCGAGTCGTACCGAGTCGCCGACGAGCGTGGGATATGGACGCTGCGCGGCTTTGACCGGCCGTGGCGCATTCGAATACCCGGCAGGCATATAGCTCTCGATGCTGTCGCCGCTACCGCCCTCTGCTCCGTGATTGTGGCGGACAGGGAGTCAGGCCGTGCCCTGACCAATGCCGAACTCGATGCCATGGCTCTTTCACTGGATCAGTTTACCGGCTCGCGCCGCCGTTCCGAAATCCTGGGCGAGGCGATGGGTGTACTTTTCATGGACGACTACGCTCACCATCCCACGGCGATCGACGCGACGCTGTCGGGGCTCAAGGAATTCTATCCGAAGCGGCGGTTGGTAGTCGACTTCATGTCGCACACATATTCCCGAACGGGAGCCCTGCTGGAGGAATTCGCCTCATCGTTCAGAGCCGCAGATTTGGTGGTAATGCACCGTATCTATCCATCTGCCCGAGAGGTACCCGACCCATCCGTCAGCGGACGTCTGCTCCATGAACGCTCACTGGCACATGGCGCACAGGCGAGGTATTTTGATGAACCGCTGGAAGCGCTGCCTTTCCTGCGGTCGGAATTGCATGATGGAGATATATTCATAACAATGGGAGCCGGTGACAACTGGAAGTTGGGTCGGGCGCTCCATGAAGAATTCTCCGGATCGATGGCGATGAAAGGATCCGCATGAAAAGCATGACCGGCTACGGCGCGGCGCGCATCGATGTTCCGGCCATCAAGGCATCACTGACGGCCAAGTCCTGGAACAACAGGTTTCTGGAGCTGAGCGTGCAGATGCCAGGATATCTTGGACCTATAGAGCGCCAGGTGCGCGAGTTCGTGGAATCCCGGGTTGGGCGCGGCAAGGTCGAATTGTCCATCAGGGTTCTTGGTGGCGACATGCCTACCAACGTTGTCGTCGATGTATCAAGCGCGGCATCGGTGGCAGAGGCCATACGGAGGCTGGGAGCTGCGGCGGGAATCGATGAGCCGGTGCGGCTCTCGCATCTATTGGGAATTGACGGGATGCTCGCGTACGAGCGCACAGTCGATGCTGAACAGCTCTGGGCAGCGTTGGCTCCTGCCTTGTCAAGTTGTCTAGACGCCTTCGATGCGGAGCGCGAACGGGAAGGCGCCGCAACCAAGGTTGACCTTGAGCAGAAATTGGGCTCGCTCGAATCGGCATTAGATACGATAGAATCGGCCGTTCCCGACATCGAGTCGTCGCTTCGGTCAACACTTCGTTCAAGGTTCGAGGAAGTAATGGGTGATCTGGTTGATGAAAACCGCATCCTTGCCGAACTTGCATCCTATCTGGCAAAGCACACGATCAATGAAGAGATAGTCAGGTTGCGTTCGCATATCGGCGCGTTCCGTACAACCATGAATGAGCCGCTCTGTGGCAAGAAACTCGACTTCATATGTCAGGAGATGAACCGGGAGGCCAACACTATTGGCTCAAAGAGCGCCGATGTCCGCATATCAGGCGCTGTCATATCGATGAAGGATGCCGTGGAGAACATCCGCGAGCAGGCAAGGAACATTGAATGAATCCTGTCATGGCTGACGCGGCGAAGGTATCCATCATCGCAATTTCTGGCAAGAGCGGTTGCGGCAACTCAACCGTGTCGCGGCTGGTTTCGGAGCGTTTGCGCCGGCGGCTCGTCAACTATACGTTCCATACAATGGCAGAGGAACTCGGCGTTCCCTTTGTCAGACTCCTCGAGATGGCGAGCGCCGATGCCAATTACGACAGGACACTCGACGAGCGTCAGGTTGCCATGGCTCACGAAGGTGATTGCGTCATAGGCTCGCGGTTGGCTATATGGCTGGTCAGGGACGCGGCACTCAAGGTGTACCTGCACGCGTCGAGCGAGGTCCGCTCGGAACGCATACGCCGGCGGGAAGGCGGTGACAGCGCCGAAGTCCTGGCCTTCACGAAGCGCCGCGACGAGACTGACCGTGAGCGCTATCTGTCGATATATGGCATAGACAATGATCGATATGATTTCGCTGACCTGGTCATCAATACCGAGCGCATGACTCCGGAACGAATAGCCGATGTCGTTATCGCGGCGATTGGCGGCGGGCCGACGCATGGCTGAACGGCGCCACCATGTAATCCTGGTCACCGGCGCGTCGAGCGGCCTGGGCAACGCATGCGCCACGTATCTGGCCAAGAAGGGCTACATCGTGTATGGCACGAGCCGCACACCCGAGACCAAACATCGGCGCGCCGATGAGTTCTTCGAGCTCATCAGAATGGATGTGACCAATGACGATTCCGTAGCCAGTGGCGTATCCTATGTGCTTGCCAAGGAAGGGCACATCGACACGCTTATATGTAGCCACGGGTTTGGCATAGCCGGACCGGTCGAAGAGACGCCGATACCGGACGCGATCCGACAGATGGATGCAAACTTCATGGGTGTGGCTCGTATTGTCCATGAAGTGGTTGCTGCCATGCGCGCCTCCGGCGGCACGATACTGGTGGTTGGCTCGCTGGCGGGCCGCACCGGTCTGCCATTCAACGCGTACTATTCCGCCAGCAAATTCGCTCTGGAAGGTTTTGTAGAGTCCATGCGGCTGGAACTTCATGGTTTTCCGGTGCGTCTTGCCCTGATAGAGCCTGGAGACTTCAGGACTGGTTTCATAACCGCGCGCCAGACGATTGGTCTTGCTGATACGAGCCCTTACGCGGCAACAGGCCGCTGTGCCATGTCGGTAATCGAGGATGGCGAGCGCGCGGGGGCCGACCCGGTTCTCTTTTCGAGACTGATTCTCAGGCTCGTGCGGAAAGACCGTCTCCGGGCGCGGTACACCGTGGGCCTCTGGTTCAATCGCTTTGCCATCACGCTGAAATGGTTTCTGCCCCACAGTCTCTTCGAATTTATTTTCATGGCATATTTCAGATGCAACAGCAGGAATGGAGTGCGCGATGTCTGATCCCATCAGAGTAGTGCCATTTGGCGTCATGTCAGATGGCAGCGAACCGAGGCTTTTCATCCTTGACAACGGCGCAATGCGCGTTGGGCTATCAGAATACGGCGCCATCATAACTTCGGTTGGAATTCCAACCGGGGCAGGGTCAGAGCTCGATGTCGTACTGGGCTCATCGACTCTTGCCGGTTATGCGGCAAGGCATCCTTATTTTGGAGCTACGGTAGGCCGGTTCGCGAACAGGATAGGCAATGCCCGTTTCGCTCTTGACGGAGTGGAATACGTTCTGGCCGCCAATAATGGCAAGAATCATCTCCATGGCGGGTTGAAGGGCTTCGACCGCCGTTGCTGGAATGCGGAGGCCTTCACCGAACACGGCAACCCGGCTGTGCGGATGGAGATTGCGAGCCCTGACATGGACCAGGGCTATCCGGGTCGGCTCGACGTGGTTGCCATCTTCTCGCTGCGCTCCGACAATACGCTCGCGATCCGATACGAAGCCAGAGCCGACGCCGCAACGCCAGTCAGTATCACCAATCATTCATATTTCAACCTGCGTGGCGAGGGTGATGGCTCGATTCTGGAACATGAACTGGAACTCAACGCCTCGCGCTATGTCAGCGTCGGTGAATCCCTCATACCCATCTCCGGCGCGCCGCTGCCGGTGCACGGCACACCATTTGATTTCAGGACGCGCAAACCAATCGGCCGGGACATCGCCGCCGCTGGAGGCTACGATCATTGCTATGTCATCGATGGTTGGGATGGTTCAAGGCTTATCAAGGCAGCTTCCGTCGTTGAACCGGGAAGCGGAAGGACGCTCGAGGCGTACACCGACATGCCCGGCGTGCAGTTCTACTCAGGCAACTTCATAAGCGATGTCCGCGGCAAGCGGGGGTCTATATACGACAAGCATGCTGGATTCTGCCTCGAGGCTGAATATTTTCCCGACAGCCCCAACCGCCCGGACTTCCCGGCATGCGTACTGCGTCCCGGCACGCAGTACCGGCACGTTATCGAGTATCGTTTCGGGTTCTAGCGGGCTTGTTCAGTCGCGCAACGCCTCGAGGATGTAGTCGAACCAGGCCGCGCACTCGATGTAGTACGAATCCTGAACCTGCAGCAGATCGAAGAAGGCTTCGCGCCAGGCTCCGATGATGGCCTGCGCCTGGCCTCGGTAGAAGAGCGCGCGGTTAGCGTTTGCAGGCGATCTTGGCAGCGACAGGTACAGCGTAAACTCCCTCGTTGCCTCGGCATAGTCGCCCTTTGCCAGATATGATGAAACAATCGAACGGAGCGCATATTCCTCGCCGCCGCCTCCCGATTGCAGATCCTCAGGATATATGGTGATTGGCGGTCGTGGTGCCTTGGTTGTTGATCCATAGGAAGCGTCGAGCATCGATATGGCCTTCTCGGTCTCGACAGACAGGGGCCTGGTTGTCGGTGTCGGGTCGTCGATGCCTATAGGCTTGGCATCCTCGAACCCGCGCGTCAACACGAGGTAGGGAAGTGGCATGCTTCGCGATGTAGCGCCCGTAGCCGGAAGCCCTATGCGGTACACGCCGGCCTTTATCGATACGGGCACGGCAGTCGTGTTGACCCCGGAGGCAAGCGTTATGCTGCCGCTTATGAGATCGTGCTCCGGTATGATCGCATAATAGTAATCGACGCCGGGAACTGGATAGTCGCGATATGGCCCGGCATCCTTGTCGATTATGGCCGTCAGGGCGGCATCGAGGAGCGACGATGCTCCCATGAAGGGTTTTGTTGACCGGTAGAGGATCAGGCGGCCTACATCGCCTGACACATCGATAGATACTACTATCGAGTCACCCTCGGTTCTCGCGATGATTCCTGAGAGCCGTGGTGGCTGCTGTGCGGCAGGTACAGGAGTCAGGGGTTTTTCCGGAGTGGCGGGTGCTACCGACACGGTCTCCAGGGGGATGTTGCGAAGCGGTATGAACAGCCTGTATTCAGCGGTTCCGCCGGCACGATCCGCCTCGGGAACCCTGCCCAGCACGAAATAGTACCACGGCTTGTCGTCGGTGGGTGTATAGACAAATTCGGAGCTACCAGAATCGGCGTAACCGAGCAACAGTGCGTCCTGGAAACGCGACGCGTCGGGAAAGTCAGCCTGTCGGTAGACAGCATAGCCAGCGGTGACGTCCGGGCTGTCCTCCCAGGTGATAACGACATCGGCACCACGAACGCCGACGCGTATGTGCGAGGGGTACGGAGCGAAGACCGTGTCGCCGTCTTGCTGGGCGAGCAACGGTGCGGTGAGCGCTAACGCGACGAGGGCGGCCAGGCTGGCGATTCGGATTGCTTTCATATCCATCATAATATCGGAATAATCATCGCGGCTCCAGAGCAAAACTCTGGCCGCCCGCGCTTGATTCTGGGCTATCGTGCCCGCTATACTCGCGCAGATACAGAGCGTACCAGGAGCATCACCATGAAAGCCCGCGTCAGATACGCCCCTTCTCCAACGGGGCTCCAGCATATAGGCAGTGTACGCACCGCCCTGTTCAATTACTTGTTCGCCCGTTCGGTTGGCGGCACGTTCATACTGCGACTTGAAGACACCGACAGGTCTCGATATTCCGATACGTATGTCAAGAACCTGTACGACACCTTCAAGTGGCTGGGTTTCTACTGGGACGAAGGCCCTGATGTCGGCGGCCCCACTGGCCCGTACGTGCAGTCCGAGCGTTTCACCCTGTACCGCGAACATGCCGAGCGCCTTGTCGACATGGACAAGGCATACTATTGCTTCTGCGCCGACGAATCGCACGATGACGACGTGGAGGAAGAATCCGACACGCCGGCCGCCTTTGGCTATCCCAGGACGTGCAGGTCCATAGACCCAGCGGAAGCAAGGCGACGGGCGGAGGCCGGTGAATCACATGTAATCAGGCTCAAGATCCCGCTCGATGGCGTGACAGGATTCGACGACCTGCTGCTGGGCCATATAGAGTGGAAGAACGCCGACGTCAATCCGGATCCTGTTCTGCTCAAGAGTGATGGCTATCCGACATATCATCTGGCCAACGTGGTAGACGACCACCTGATGGGCATAACGCACGTGATGCGTGCCCAGGAATGGATACCGTCGGCGCCGCTGCACATGATCATGTACGAGGCCTTTGGCTGGGACCCGCCGCAACTGTGCCACCTGCCTATGGTCCTGGGCCCCGATGGACACAAGCTGTCAAAGCGCCATGGCGCCACCGCGGTGGATGAATTCCGCAAGAAGGGCTATCTCGAGCAGGCGCTTATCAACTATGTGGCGATGCTTGGCTGTTCGTACGAGGATGGCAGGGATCTGTTCACATTGGAGGATCTGTCGCGGCTTTTCTCCATCGAGCACATCAACAAGGCTCCTGCGGTCTTCGATTATGTCAAGCTGGAGTGGTTCAATGGCCAGTACATCCGCCTGCTTTCCGACGCGGAGCTCGTGGAGCGCATCACGCCGTTCATGGCCGAGGCTGGCCTCGTCGCGACGCCGCCCGACGCGCAGCAGGCATCCGTGCTGCTCGCCGCGGCACCTCTTGTCAAGGAGCGCCTGAAGTATCTGTCCGACGCGCCAGCGGCCCTGAAATTCCTTTTCGTGGAGCCGGATACGCCACCTGTGGCCGAGTTGCTGCCCAAGAAGCTCGATGCGGCCCGCACGGCTATGGCCCTTGAAGCCGCCATGCACCTGCTATCGAGTGTCGACCTGTCGGATCATGACAGCACCGAGGCGGCCTTCCGCGCCAGGGCCGAGGAGCTTGGCCTCAAGCTCGGGGATATGCTGATGCCGCTGCGCGTGGCGGTAACGGGCACAAAGGTCAGTCCGCCCCTGTTCCAGAGCATCGCGGTGCTTGGAATGGAGAAGGCACTGGCTCGGGCGGCCAGGGCGCTAGAATCCCTGAGGGCTGCCGTCTAGACAATTGTACAAGGAGTTCAGAATGAGTGAAACAGAAAGCATCGGTACCGATTTTATCCGCGAGGCAGTTGCCGAGGACCTGAAGAGCGGACGATATTCCTATGTCAGGACCCGCTTGCCACCGGAGCCCAATGGCTGGATGCATATAGGACACGCCAAGGCCTTTACCATCGATTACTATGTGGCCAAGGATTTCGGCGGAACATGCAATCTTCGGTTCGACGATACCAATCCTGAAAAAGAAGACATGTCATACGTCGAGGCAATCAAGCGCGACACGTTCTGGCTTGGCATCGACTGCAGGGATCGCGTGCTCTTTGCTTCCGACTATTACGAGCAGTTATACGAGCTAGCGATAAAGCTGATCAAGAAAGGCGTCGCCTATGTCGATGACCTGACCGATCAGGAGATACGCGAATATAGAGGCACCGCCGTTCCGGACAAGAACAATATAACGCTGACGCCACCGGGCAGGAACAGCCCGTATCGCGATAGAAGCGTCGAAGAGAATCTCGATCTGTTCACCAGGATGCGGGCGGGCGAGTTCGCCGATGGGGCCAGGACGCTTCGGGCCAGGATAGACATGGCGCATCCCAACCTTGTCATGCGTGACCCTGTCATGTATCGGATACGCCGGGAGCGCCACTACCGCACCGGCGACGCGTGGTGCATCTATCCCATGTATGATTTTCAGCATCCGCTCTCCGACGCGATAGAAGGCGTGACCCACTCGCTGTGTTCGCTGGAATACGAGATTCACCGCCCGCTGTACGAGTGGTTCATACGTGAGGCCGGCGTGTTTCCATCACGGCAGATCGAGTTTTCTCGGCTCAACATCAGCAATACCGTACTCAGCAAGCGCTGGCTGCTGCGGCTCGTCCAGGATGGCGTCGTCTCTGGCTGGGACGACCCCCGCATGCCCACCATCGCCGGTCTTCGCCGACGCGGCTACACTCCCGAGGCGATCCGCGACTTCCTGGGACGGATAGGCATCGCAAAGACGGACAGCCTCGTCGATATCCAGCTTCTTGAGCATTGCCTGCGCGAGGATCTGAACAGGCGCGCGACCAGGGTCATGGCTGTATTGAACCCAGTCAGGCTGATCATCGAGAATTGGCCGAAAGGCACGGTTGAGGAGCTGAAGGCCATAAACAACCCCGAGAATCCAGACGCGGGCGAGAGGATCGTTCCCTTCTCGGGCGAGCTCTGGATAGAGCGCGACGATTTTGCAGAGGTTCCACCGCCAAAATATTTCAGGCTGTTCCCTGGCAATTCCGTGCGCTTGCGCTACGGCTACATCGTTACCTGCACCGGCTTTGACAAGGATACAGCCAGCGGCGATATTATCGCCGTCCGTTGCACCTATGACCCTGAGACCCGTGGTGGCAACGCGCCTGACAACCGCAAGGTCAAGGGGACGATACACTGGGTGTCGGCAGAGCACGCGATCCCGATAGAGGCGCGCCTCTTTGACAAGCTGTTCACCGCCGAGCGCCCGATGGAAGTGCCTGAAGGAGTCGATTGGGTCACCACGGTCAACCGTGATTCGCGGCAGATAGTGGCGGGCGCCTTTGGCGAACCGGGGTTGGCAGCCGCCAATCCTGGAGACGCGTTCCAGTTCGAGCGTCTCGGATACTTCTGTTGCGATCCCGATTCAACAAACGAAAAGCCGGTCTTCAACCGGTCGGTGTCATTGCGCGACACCTGGGCCAAGATAGAGAAACAGCAGCACTGACAGGATTGTGCGTCAGCGACGATCCTGCGACAAGGCCAGGGTCGTCGCGAGCACCTGCCCGTATTCGTCCCATGTGCCAATGTCATGGAATCCATCGGCTATGTCAAACAGGCTGACGGGCCTTCCGGCGTCCAGGCAGTATTTTATTATCTGGGTGGTAGTGAACTCCCCATTCGGACTGAGCGATATGTCACGATCCATTGCGGTCACATCCGGCGATAGTATCATCATGCCGCTCTTGGCCAGATTGCCCCATGATGGGTCGTCCTTTGGCTTCTCGAATATATCCAGTGCCCGCCCGGTGGAGTCAGTCTTGATGATGGCAAATTTAGCGGGGACGGCAACGCGGGAGACTCCGACCGTCACGGCTGGCTTGGTGCGCGCATGCAGAGCCGCCATGTCGGCAAATATCGCGTCGTTGCTGAAATAGTTGTCGCTGTCGGTTATTATTACATCATCGCCTTCGACCAGATGCCTGGCTCTGTAGAACGCCCCTGCATTTCCATCGAGTTCACCCTGGTACGCATACGATATCCTGACTCCGTGCGCCGCGCCATCCTGCAGATACTCCATGATCATAGCTGCCTTGTACTGCACGACTATGGTGATCTCGTCAACGCCCGCGCGCCTGATCTGCTGTATCAGCTTGTCGATTATTGGACTGAAGGCTCCCGAGGAGTCGCGCTCGATGGGCATCAGTGGCTTGGGGAGAATGCTTGAATATGGCAGGAGCCGGGTACCGCGTCCCGCCGCCAGAATAACCGCCTTCATGCTTGCTCCTCGGGCAGGCCCACGCTTGAAATCAGAGTCTTCAGATGCTCGGGATGATAAGTGCCAAGCCATTCATTGAGTCTGCGCACCCCAGTCAGGTAACACGCGATGGCCTCGTCCTTCAGTCTCAGGTGCAACGGTATCATTGTCAGGAACAGCATGGCTTCTATGAATTCAGCGCGTTCGATCAGGTTGCCGTACTCGACAAAATCCTTGGAGACAATGTCGCGTATGTATCGATAATAGGTGCCGAATCGCTCCTGAGCTTCCTTGTCGAGGAATTTGAACTCCAGCGACGGTGTTGCTACTGATCCGCCAGTGCCTGTGTCAGGAAAATGGAACAATGAGTAGCGGTGCAGCTCTATCAGTGAATAGAGGCTCCTGAAATCATGGAACAGCTTTGCGATGTCGTAGGCTGGATCGAAATATGGCGTTCCGCTGTTTGACTTTCCACGACAATCGAGCAATATCATGTTCGACCATGCGATGCCGCACAGAATATTGTTCGAGTGAATATCGCCATGCGCAATGCAGACGCGTTCCGGTTTCAGGCTGGCCATGATCGAATCGTTGCCGCGAATGGATTGGATTATTGTATGCGCGTTGAGCAGAGCCTCGCCATTGACCATGATGGTAGCTGATTCCAGAAACCTCGAGAACCATGGCGCTTTTTCAAGCAGCATTGAAAATCTTTTATCATATTTGTTCAGATGCTCCGCAATCACGAAGTCATCAGGCGCTGGAATCGAGTTCTCGGGAATCCAGAGAAACGTGTGCATTATCTCGAGCAGATATCGGAGGCGCATCCGAATGAAGAATGATGCGTTCATCTGCGACAGGATGATGCGCCTTAAATTCGGGTAATTGTAATAGCGCATCTCATAGAAGACCGATCCTGGCTCAACGGAAAACCGGTGGATCGTCGGCAGATTTCCCGCTAGCCCGGTGTTCTCGAAGCGCTTGATCCATAGAATTTCATCTATCAGTTTGGCCTCGCCGGCAGCATCGGCTCTCTTGATCAGCGTGTTGTTGTGCCGTGTTATGGTCGTGAAGCTGGCGCCCAGATCATTCTGAATCTCGTTGAAGCGGAAGGAATTGATGACATAATAATCCAGAAAGTAGTGGACCATGTTAAGAAAGAGCTTGATGTTGTTTATCACTTTGGGGCGAAGGCTGTTGCGCTCCAGAATGAGCAGGCGCTTCTTGAAAATCTTGCGCGGCTTGTTAATGTTCATTCTCCTGCTTCGGTGTTGCAACCGTTCGGATTTGCATGATAGTGTTTCTCGTATGAAAGCGCTAATACTATATGTCGAAACCGGTTATGGTTTCAAGTCGCCATCCATCGCCATTGCCGGTGAGTTGCAGAAGGCTGGGGTGGAGGCGCAGATAGTCGACATTTTCGACGTGATCGGAGCAAAGCGCTTTGATCGCGGAATCAAGAATAACTGGCGCTGGATGCTCAGGCACGAATGGCTTTTCCGGCTGACCTACTTCATCGGCGAGCACTTTTTCCGTCCCGTGTTCGCGTTGATGATACCATTGTTCGGCCCTCGCATGCTTGCTTACTTTGATCAGCAGAGACCGGATTTTGTGGTGGCCACCCACTTCTTGCCGCTGTTCCCGGTGGAGCGCCTGTTGCAGCGCGGCACGGCCATGTGGTATCGCCAGAACGGTACCAGGGTCCGGGTCGGTGGCCGCAAGATTCCTGTCTTTGGCTACAATTCCGAGGTCATCGCATCCCACCCTGTGTACGGAAGTGATCTCGTGGAGATGTTCTTTGTATCCACCGAGGCGGGCAGACAATCCATGATCAAAGCGGGCAGCCCCGTATCGAAGGTGGCGATGACCGGATTTCCCATAGATCAGAAATATGCGGTTCAGTTTCAGCCGCGCGAACAGGTGCGGGAATCGCTGGGCCTGCGTGATTGTTTTACTATCCTGCTGTCGTTCGGTGGCGAAGGCATTGGGGACTGGTCGCTCATACGTGCGCTGGCATCCCGCAACATGCCTGTCCAGGTCATAGCGGTATGCGGCAAGAACGACGCCCTGCGTAACGAGATCGAGAGCTGGTATGTCCAATGGAAAATCACCGCCGCCGATTCCGCGTTCAATCTCGGAATCCTGGGTTTTACCGCGGACATGCAGAACTGGCTCTATGCGTCCGATGTGTCGGCCGGAAAGGCTGGACTCAATGTGGTATTTGAGGCACTCTATCTGAAGCGGCCGTTTCTGGTTCTCAAGGCGATGGCCAACGAGCGACTTTGCGCGACATGGCTTGAGTCTGAGGGATATGGATGGTGGCCACGCTCGCTTGATGACGCTGTCGAACTGATTGGACGAGGCATCAAGAAGGATACTGATCCTTCATGGCATACAGTCGAGACGCGCTTGCAGACGCCGCCTTGCGGATTTTCAATAGAGGGGATGGCTCGAACGATGGTAACGATGACCCAGGAATTTGACAAGAAACGGTTTGCGGGTGTCAAGGCTGTCTGCTTCGATCTTGCGGGAACGCTGTGCGATATCCCTATTGGCGGACAATGGGAAGCCATCAATGCGGCTGGCATCATCAGCGTGCTTGGCCGGCTCGGGATCTCCGGTTCTCGGTCTGATGAACTCACAAGCCAATTCATTGATGAGAAGAAGCGGCTCAGAAAAGAAGCCAAGACAAGCCTGCGAGAATATGAAATACGCGGACAGCTGCGTGACTTCCTCGGTAGCCACGGCGTTGCAATCGACCACCTCGATGCCGCCTTGTGGAATGAACTCGAGTTCCTGTTCATAAAGCCGGAACTGGATATAACGGTCAGATTCGATGACGCCAAGGCCATACTCGAATATCTACAGCACAAATATCCTCTGTATCTGCTGTCAAACAACGTCTCACGAGTGCTGGTGGAAAAGATCCTGGCCAACCTGGGATTGTCAGAGTTCTTTGATGCGGTCTTCGTATCCAGCGACATTGGCTACAGGAAGCCACATGAGAAATTCATGCAGGCTGTCCTGTCGGGGATACCGCACGCGCCATCGGAGTGCGTGATGATAGGCGACAGGTTGTCGCAGGACATCGAGATGGCCAACCGCTTCGGCATGCCAAGCATCTACATGGCCATGGTTGAGCATGAGGACAACCAGGGCATCGATTCAATACGGGCGACGGTGACGGTAAGGAGCCTGCCCGCAATCCGTGACATCCTCTAATCGGCACATCAGGCCATACGATGAATGTGCTGGCGCGTGATGAATCGAGCCCGGTCCTTGCGGGCGGTACCCTGTACCTGGTACTGGTCGTTCTGACGAGTTGGCGGCTCCTGAGGCGGACGGTGCGTTTTGGCGTCACCGTCTCCAAAAAATTCTTCATCGATCAGTTCATCTATAGACGCGCACTGCGTGCTGGTTATGACAAGGCGCCTGCTATCCGAAACATCGAGCACCCACTCGATGCGCGTGTGCCCATACGCTATGAGGCGATCAATACGTATCTGGGATTCGTGCAGATGTGGATCTCAGCCCTGAGCTATGTCCGCCGTCGGGAAGGACGCCGCTTCAATAGCGCCATACTGGATTTCATGACTGGTCTTGAACGCTGCTATGTCGACGCGGCGCTGGTCTATGGCCAATGCCTCTCAACGACACGGCGGCCGGACAGGGCTCCCAATCCGAGGCTGGCATTCGTCTACGCGGTGGACCCGCACCTGTTCTGCGTGCCCAGTCTGCATGTGTTGGTCGTGTGCTATACCTACCGCAAATTGACCGATATCCTGATCCAGTCGGGCCTGTCTGATACGTATTCGGCCGAACTGGCCGCGTTGCGCAATCGCGCTACGGCGATTGCCGAATCGATACTCTACGTCAGGCAGCATAGCGTCAATTGCATACCCACGGCTCTGTCGATGCTGTCGGTCATCCTGCCATCCTTTGATGATGCGGAGGCGCGTGCCTTTCTATCGACATTGTTTGTTTCCGATCATTCAATCGCTCTGGAGGACCGAGCCAAAATTGGGGCCTATATGGCTTCGCTGCTCGCGGACATGAGCGCACCAGGGTCTGGTCAGGCTGAGCGCTACGGAGCCATCGTGCGGTTCCTGAAGTCGTATCCTGAAATGGTGCAACAATGAAGAAAACCGCGACGGTGCTTGCGCTTCTCTTGCAGGTCACCCTGGTATTCGGGCAACCGTCCGAGCAGGCAACCAGAAAGAAGATAGTAGAAGTCGCCTTCAAGTATCGCGGCGTTCCGTATGTGTACGGCGCCGAGTCGCCCGCGGCTTTCGATTGCTCAGGCTTTGTACGGTATGTCTACCGCGAAGCCTTCGGTCTGGAATTACCACGAAGCGCCCGTGGGTTCTACACGGCAGGCATGCCGGTGGAGGCGTCTGCCGCCAAGGCCGGCGATGTGTTCGTCTTCGATACCGTAGGCGGGTCACCGAGCCATGTAGCCATTTACCTGGGAGATGGTACCGTGATCCACGCGGTATCCGAAGGACCACAAACTGGCGTCATCGTGTCGCCGATGACCGACCGGTACTGGGCGCCGAGGCTGATAGCTGCGAGGACCTTCATAGCCGTCGCGGCGGCTGGCTCGACTCCAGCGCCGAAGCCTCCAGTGCCAAGACCTTCAACACCAAAGCCGTCAGCGTCGGCAGCCACGACCATCACCGCTGACGCTCCTATAGTCGACATCGGATTTGTCATCCCCGCCGTCAAGGCTTCCTTTACCGACAAGATACCGACCGCGGCGGGCACCAGCATAGCCTTTGCGCTGACCAATGGCACCGGGGCCGAAGGTAGCTTCATCGTTCTGTTCTTCAGGATAAATCCCAGGACATACAAGCTTGAACAGATCCATGAGGAGAAGGTCCGGCTGGCGCATAAGGCGTCGATGAGCCTGCCAGCCTACCGCTTCGACGAACCGGGAAAGTACCGGCTCGTCGTCAAGGACTCCTGGGGCAACCAGCTGCTCGACAGGTCCTTCATGGTGGAGGCGTCGCGCAACTGAAGGTTGGTCATGCGCGGCGCTTCGCCGGACGCATCACGACTATGCAGCGCTCGTCATCCAGGAACGGTACCGCGACCGGCACAATTTCGGCGCTTTCATACAGGCCGTCTACCTCGGCCAGCTCGGAACGGACCTTTTCGGCCTTGCCTTTGTAGGCGACTACAAAGCCTACAGGAGAGCAGACAGAGAATACCCGCTTGAACAGCTTTCGCTCGAAAGGCCTGAACGCACGGAATGTAACGATATCAAAGGAGCCTTTGGCTCGTTCCACCTGTTCTTCAACGATGTCGACATTGTCCAGAGCCAGTGCAACTTGCATGGCCTCGAGGAAGCGTATGCGGCGTGTCATGCGGTCGAGCAGGGTAACATCGAAGCCAGGCCTGGCCACAGCCAGCGGAATGCCAGGCAAGCCGGCGCCGGTGCCCAGATCCACAAGGCTGACGCGGCTTCCCGATGACTTGACCTGAGCGGCCAGACGGTCGATATGGGCCAGGGGTGCGAGGCTGTCAAGAATGTGTTTGATTATCAGCTCATCGCCCGACGCCCCGACCAGTCCCCAGACCGGGTTCCATTCCTCGATGGCGCCCAGATACGTAAGGAGGCGTTGGAATATGTAGCCGTCATGCTGCAGATTGAGTGCGGCAAGGCCATCGGCAAGCAGTGTCGTATTCACGGATCCGACTCTATCGCAAAACCGGCCGGTCGGGAAGGGTGGTGCCATCGGTTGGGACAACAGGCTATACTGCGCCACATGACAATCGATCTCCTGTGCAAGGTCGTGGACAATTTTGGCGACATCGGTGTCGCATATCGCCTGGCACGGGCGCTCAGCGAGCTGGATGATCCTCCGACCCTGCGCATAATCGTAGACAACCTGGAAGCGTTCAACGCCCTGTGTCCCGAAGTGGATCCGCGCCAGAATGTACAGCTGGTTCGTGGATGGACGGTGCTGTCATGGCATGCCGATGCCCTGATGTCGTACCGGTCATGCTATGAACGCGATCCTGCCCGCGTCGTCCTGGAGGCCTTCGCGTGCGGCCGCCCCGAGTGGCTGGAGACGATGCTGTTCGATCCCGCCGACCTGGCGACCAAGACAATCATAAACATCGAGTACCTGACAGCCGAACCCTATGCTGACGAATTTCACCTGATGCCGTCGTTGACGCGATCACCGCTTGTCAGAAAGTACATGTTCATGCCCGGCTTTACCGCGAATACCGGCGGGCTCATCCTTGACGGGCACTTTTTGGACTCGATCGGGCATGGCATTGATTCACGCGGCCGACAGGCCATGCGTGTCGAGTTGGCCCGACGATTAGGCATCGCCGCCGAGCTCGCGTCGGAACAGCATACCTGGATTGTCGTCTTTGGCTACGAGCGTGACTACTCGCGCATCGTTGCCGACATCGCCGAATTTGGAAGACAGCGGCCGGTCGTGGTATTCGCGGCAAATGGCAAGAGCCAGCCGTGTCTTGAAGCCGCGTGGCAGAACGCTGGTCGGCCCTTTGCGCTCGAGCGGTTGCCGTTTCTGGAACAGCTGGTCTGGGATGCGCTGCTTGTGGCCACTGATTTTTCAATAGTGCGAGGCGAGGACTCGCTGTCCAGGGCCGCGCTTTCGGGGAGGCCATTCCTGTGGCACGCCTATCCACAGGATGACGCGTACCAGCTGGTCAAGGTGCGAGCCCTCCTTGAGCGCATGGCCCCATACTTTGCGCCAGACCTGTTTGCTCCATTGCGCGAAACCTTCATTGCCTTCAACGACAGGACGACCGATGGGCCGCATGTGATCGGCACCGAATCGATACTGCCGGTGCTGCAAGCCGCTTCCAGCCTGCAGACAGGCTTTGCGGGTTGGTCAGCTGTCCTGGCGTCCAACGGCAACATGGCCGCGCACCTGATGACATGTATCCACAAGATCGTATAGAATAGCCTGCAAAGGCAATCGATCGAGCCGATTCATGTGATTCCGGCAAGAATCGGCCGCAATCCACAGGTGTAAGGAACACTCATGTTAGTAACTTCTCAGCTTCGCGTAGGATCAATTTTCAAGGTAGGCAAGGATGTGCTCGTTGTGCAGCGCATGCTCGGGCAGAAGGGCGGACGCAATGGCATGGTCACCAAGATGCGCGTCAAGAACCTCCTGACCGGTGGCACCTCCGACCTTGGCCTTGATTCAGGCGAGAAATTCGACGAGGTCGATCTGGATCTTCACAATATGAAGTTGTCATACATCGATGGCGATACCTATGTCTTCCTCGACCAGACATCATTCGAGCAGTATGAGCTTGCCAAGGATGATCTTGGCGACAATGCCCAGTACCTTACCCCCGAAGATGATTTTGATGTAGAGATTACCTTTTACGAGGGCAAGCCGGTTGGCGTAGTCCTGCCCATAGCGATAGACCGCACCATCACCTATTGCGAGCCAGGCATCAAGGGCGACACCTCGGGCAAGTCCACCAAGCCAGCGACCCTGGATTCAGGCTACGTGGTGCAGGTTCCGCTGTTCTGCGATATCGGCACCAAGATAAAGCTCGACACCCGTGACGGCTCCTTCATCGAGCGCGTAAAGTAGACTCCCTACCCGATGTATCGAATGCCCGTCCGTGCATACCACGGATGGGCTTTTTTTTCCCTATGCCCCTTGGCCCAGAAAGAATTTGTCCAGGGCAAGGGCAGCGCCGCCCAAAGCTGGCAAATCTGGATCCAGCCCGGAACGCCGTATCTCGCAGGGGCGCTCGTTTGACTCCACGCGCATGGCAATCTCGTCAAAGAGCGTGCCCGAGCGAAACGGCGCACCGTAGAGCGTAACGACGGACGGGTCACAGACTTCTATGGCGTTTCCTATGGCGCGGGCAAATCGGGTAGCCAGGGTCGCGAAGGCATGATGATCATGTGCCTCCAGCATAGAGCATAAATCCTCTACACGCCCACCACGAAGACCCATCGTATCGGCAAGCGCTCGGGCTGAAACCAACGACTCGAGGCATCCCCTGCGGCCGCAATAGGCGCAGGGAGGACCGTCATTCTCCACAAGCGTATGCCCGAGTTCACCGCTGCGGAAGTGAGCGCCAGGCCAAGGAACGCCGCCGACCGCCCACGCGGCTCCGACTCCTGGCCCATACTTGACGAAGAGTAGGCCTGCCGGAGACGAGGTCTTGGCATCGGTCAGAAGCAGTTCGGCCAGCGCAAGTGCCCGTACGTTGTTGTCAACGGCGACCGGCACGCCCAGTGCCCGCTCAAGCGGCTCACGAAGATTGATTGGTCCTGGCCACAGTCTTGGTTCGCGGAGCGAGACGCCGGCGTCCGAGTCGACACGGCCCGTTACGACGATGCCGGCACCCAGAACCGCAGCCCCGTGCGCCTCCGTGGTCAATTCGGCCAGCGCATGGCTGACGTGCATGACAAGGGCCGATTCGATAGCCATGGCGTCGCTTTCATTCGAGGAGGGCGATGGAAGGTTGCGGACTCCCAGCACGGCCCCGGACAGATCCGCAAGCACAATCTGCAGTCGCTCAGAATCGGCGCCTATCCCGACGACGCATGCGGCGTCCGAGCGGATATGCATGAATATCTTGCGCCGACCTACGCGGCCATCTGCCTCCGAGGCCGCGCCCTCAGCCACGAGTCCATCGGACAGCAGCTCGTTTATGAGGTACGTAACCGATGCGCGGGTCAGCCCGAGCTCCTTGGCAAGGTCGTTGCGGGCAATGCTGCCGTGCCGGTGCATTAGTCGCAGGATGCCAGCCCGATTGCGCTTTCGCAGGTCAGGTGAACTGAAACCATGAGGCGTCATGTCCGGACACTCCTGTGGTGATCACTTCTATGGTCTGATTCAGCACGTCTCATCGAGTCCTCCAAGGCATGTATTCATTGCCTCGACCTGTAGTATATCGGCATCATAGCATACTCGCCGATATATGTTAAAGTATTTAACAAATACGGATAGAAACCACTTGTCTAAACCAAGCATAGTGATATAATAAGTTAAAGGTTTTAACAGATTGGAGTCTATATGGCCTTGAAAGAAGCTAAGCTGTTCGACGCGCGGGAGAGCCGTGCCGTAATGCGGGAAATTTTCAATCAGAGCAGCTCGAACCTCGAGCTGCTGTCACTTGCCGAGCTGGAGATAGTGGACGCGCGCATGACGAGCCTGTGCCACAAGCACGAGGAGACGCTGATATTCAACATCGGTGCCGCCGTCACGGTCGAAGTCGAGGGCAAGGCGTACAAGCTGGCCCATTACGACGTGCTCTATATTACGCGCGGCGCTGAGTTCGCTGTGCAGGCCGGCTCGGAGCCTGGCAGGCTCTATATGTACCGGGCCAAGGCGGAGAAGGAGCATCCAGTTCAGCACATGCAGTGGAACGCACTGCGGGATGATCCGACCAGGATCAGGCTCCTGAAGCGCAAGAAGGTCCACCTGATGTTCGATGTCGCGGAACAGTCCGATCGATTCATGGCTGGCTACACCTTCTATGAGGATCACTCGCGGGCCTGGCCGCCGCACAACCACACCGATCAGGAAGAGTGCTACTCGTTCATAGAAGGCAGCGGCGCCATGGAAGTGTACCCTGACGACGAGAACATGTTCTTCGTCAAGAAGGTCGAGGTTGGCTCCCATGTTACCATTCCGCTGCTCAACTACCATCCGGTGTTCAGCCACGACGAGCCGCTGTGCTTCATCTGGTGCATAGCCGGCGAGCGATACTGGGTTGGCGACAAGAGCAAGGACTTCATGGATGGCACCGCCTCCAAGGTGACGACATGACGACAAGATCCCCGGAGACTCCAGCCACGGCGGCGGAACTCAAGCGGTTGGTCGTGTTGTCCAACGCCGTTCGCAGGGGCTGTCTGGAATCGATAGCGTCATTGGGCGTTGGCCACATAGGCGGCTCGATGTCGGTTGTGGAGACGCTGGTCATGCTGTACTTCAGGCACATGCGCCTTGACGCCTCCAATGACAAGGCGCTGGACCGCGACATGTTCGTGCTGTCAAAGGGACACGCAGGTCCCGCGCTCTACGCAGCGCTTGTCGAGAAAGGTTTCGTCAAACGCGAACTCCTTCAGACACTCAACCGTGGCGGCACTTCGCTGCCGAGCCACGCAGACCGCAAGCTGACACCAGGCGTAGACATGAGCACCGGCTCACTCGGCCAGGGCTTCTCCGCCGCAACAGGCATAGCTCTTGGGCTCAGGATGGACGGCCCAAGGCCGGACGGAAGCATGCGTCGATGCTGGGCCATCATCGGTGATGGCGAAAGCGACGAGGGGCAGGTCTGGGAAGCCGCTGCCTTTGCCGCGCACTACAAGCTTGACAACCTGATAGCGTTTACCGACTACAACAAGTTCCAGATCGATGGTTCCACCGACAGCGTCATGGGGCTCCGCGACCTGGCCGACAAGTGGCGCGCCTTTGGCTGGAAGGCCATCGAGGTCGATGGCCATGACCTGGCAGCGCTCGACAGGGCAATACTCGAGGCGCGCGCATCGCACGGTCAGCCGGTAATGATAGTACTCGATACCATCAAGGCCAAGGGCATACCCGCATTCGAGGGCAAGGCCGAGAGCCACAACGCGCCATTCGGGCCAGCCGAGCTGGAAGCCGTACTCAAGGCGATGAACACCGAGGGGGCCATCAATGGCTGACAGGGAAATGAGGGCCGTCTATGCCCAGACGCTGGTGCAGCTTGGCGAGCACGACCCGCGCATCTGTGTCGTCGAGGCCGACCTCGCCAAGGCGACCGGCACGGGGCCATTCGCCAAGGCCTACCCGGATCGCTTCTTCAATGTTGGCGTCGCCGAAGCAAATCTTGTCGGCGTTGCTTCTGGACTGTCAGCCACCGGCAAGAAACCATTCGCAGCCACGTTCGCGTGCTTCGCCAGCCGCCGAGCATACGACCAGTTCTTTCTTTCGGCCAACTATGCCGGGCTCAATGTCGTGCTGGTCGGCACCGACCCTGGAGTCACCGCCGCGTACAACGGTGGCACGCACATGCCGCTCGAGGACCTGACACTGATGCGCGTGATTCCGGGCCTCGTTATCGTAGAGCCATCCGATCCTGTATCGCTTGAGGCGACGGTACGCATGGCGGCCAAGCGGTCGGGCTGTACCTACCTGCGGCTCCAGAGAAAGCCCGCGCCGGACCGCTATCCGGCGGGCGAGCGCTTCGAGTTCGGCAAGGCCAAGGTGCTCAGGAAGGGCGATGATGCCACCATCGTGGCGCTTGGCGCGCTGATGGTGGGCGAGGCGATGAGGGCCGCTGATATGCTGGCCGCGGAGGGCATCAAGGCGGCGGTCATAGATGCGTTCACGCTGGCCCCGCTGGACAAGGCCGAGATCCTTAAGCACGCCAGGGCCAGTGGCCGCGTGGTGACCTGCGAGAATCACCGCATTACCGGAGCCCTTGGCGGCGCGGTGGCGGAACTGCTCGCCGAGGCCGGTGTGCCAGCCAGACTGGCCAGGATTGGTGTAGGTGCCGAGCAATTCGGTGAAGTTGGCACCCAGGACTGGCTGGCCGAGCACTTCAAGCTGACCGCGCCCCACATAGTCAACGCCGTCAAGAGTCTTTGATTTCCATTGTGCCACCGGGCGCGAGGCCAGGCCTGGGCGTTCCGGTTGGCATTGCCAATCCCACTCTTCTTCAAGGAGCAATCATGAAACTTGCCATAGCATCAGATCTTTCAGGCTTTCCACTGGCGCGGGAGATAGTCAAGCATATCCAGGAGAACCGCAAGGATATCGAACTCCTGGATTTTGGCATCGAGAGTGCCGACGCTCCGCAACCCTACTTTGTGCAGGCGCCCAAGGTAGCGCGCGCGGTGCAGAATGGGCAGGCCGACAAGGGCATCCTGATATGCGGCACCGGCCAAGGCATGGCCATAGTTGCCAACAAGCACAAGGGCGTATACGCGTGCGTCGTCGATGACCTGTTCTCCGGCGAGCGAGCCAAAATAGTCAACAACGCCAATGTGATAACGATGGGCGGCTGGATAACCGCTCCATTCCTCGGAACGCAGATAGTCGACGCCTGGCTGGCCGTCGCGTTTACCCAGAAGATGGAGTTCAAGAAGGACTTCCTGACCAACGCGTTCAACAAGGTCGTCGAGCTGGAAGGCGAGAACTTCAAATGAGCGACAACGAGACAATCATAGCGGCCTGCATGGCCAGGGCCAGGGCGGCGCAGGCCGTGGCCGCCACCTGGGATCAGGCCCGCATCGACGAGGTCTGCGTCGCGGTAGGCTGGTCGGTATACAACGACGACAACATAGCCGCCCTGGCCGCGAGCGCCGTAGAGGAAACCGGCATGGGCGTGGTGGCGGACAAGATAACAAAGCACAAGAACAAGGTGCTCGGCGTGCTCCGCGACATACGCACGGCCAAGACCGTGGGCCTCATCGAAGTGGACGAACAGCGCGGCATACGCAAGTATGCCAAGCCTGTCGGCGTCATTGGCGCCCTTGCTCCGGTGACCAATCCGACGGCAACCCCCGCCTCCAATGGGCTTTCAATCCTGAAAGGGCGCAACGCCGTCATATTCGCCCCTCATCCAAAGGCCAAGAAGTCAACCGGCATGGCCGTCGCCTTCATGAGACAGGCCTTGAAGAAGGTTGGCGCACCCGAGGATCTTGTCCAGGTCATAGAAGAGCCCAGCGTCGAACTGACGCAGGAACTGATGCGACAGGTTGACCTCGTCGTCGCCACGGGCGGAGGCGCCATGGTCAAGGCAGCGTATTCCTCCGGTACACCCGCCTATGGTGTGGGGCCAGGCAACGCCGTCCAGCTACTGGCCGAAGACGCCGACCCGGTGGACGCGGCGGCAAAGATAGCCGTCAGCAAGGCCTTTGACAACGCGACCAGCTGTTCAAGTGAGAACTCTGTCGTAGCGCACGCCTCTGTCTATGACGCCTTCGTCAAGGCCATGCGGGCCAACGCTGGCTACCTCTGTTCACCGGAAGAAAAGGCCAGACTGCGGTCATGGCTGTGGGTGGCCGGCAAGGACGGCCACGAAGGCCTCAATCCAAAGATAATAGCCAGGACCGCCATAACCATAGCCAAGGATGCAGGCTTCGCCGTACCGGATGGCACCAGGTTTCTGATGGTAGAGGCGAGCGACACCCCCGAGAACGAGAAGTTCACCCAGGAGAAGATTTCCCCGGTGCTGACCCTCTGGAAGTGCTCATCATTCGATGAGGGGCTTGCTACCGTGGTGCGGATCTGTGACGCGTGCGGCACCGGCCACAGTTCAGGAATATTCAGCTCCAGGAATGACTACATCGAGCGCATGGGTTTGACAATGCATTCCAGCCGCATCATGGTGCGGCAGGGCATGGCCTCCGGCAACGGCGGCACGTTCGCCAACGGCATGCCCAGCACGGTCACGCTTGGTTGCGGCACATGGGGTGGCAATATCACCACGGAGAATATCCATTGGAAGCATTTCATCAACGTTACGTGGCTTTCACTGCCGCTGGCGGCCAACCGACCAACCGATGAACAGATTTTTGGCGCCTATCTGGCCAGGTACGGGAAGCACTGAAGGCTGTTGTCTTGCGGCGGCACATGTCACCGGAACAAGCATTGAGTAGGGGCACACTATGAAGTTGTTTGAATACCAGGCCAAGGAGGCCTTCGCCGCGGCTGGCATAGCCATCCCGAAATCGGCCCTGGCCATGGACGAGGCTACGGTGGTATCGGCGGATGTGGGCTGGCCGCGCGTGCTCAAGTCGCAGGTCCTGCGCGGTGGGCGCGGCAAGGCGGGCCTGGTCGTACTGGTCCGTGAGGCCGGCGCCGCCGGCAATGAGGCGCGGCGCCTCTTTGCCTCGGAGCACAAGGTACAGCGCATTCTGGTAGAAGAAGCCGTGTCATGTACGCGGGAAGTATACCTCGCAATAACACTGGATCCGCTGACCGGAACGGCACTTGTACTCGCGTGCGCCGAGGGTGGCGTGGACATAGAAGAGCTGGCAAAGACGGCTCCAGAACGAATCAGCAGGCAGTCCATAGACATGCTCGAAGGACTGCGGCCATTCCAGGCCAGAATCATTGCCTATGGTCTGGGGCTGGACGGCAAGGAAGCCAGGAGCGTAGCAGCGGTCATGGAGAAGCTATGGCAGGTTTTCCGCTCCCACGATGCCGAACTGGCCGAGATCAATCCGCTGTTCCTGCTAGCCAATGGTTCGGCGGTGGCTGGCGACGGCAAGCTGGCCATCGACGACAACGCGATGTTCCGCCATCCCGAGCTTGAGCCTGGACGCGATTACTACGACTCCGACATAGCCTATGAGGCCGCCCAGGAGGGCATACCATACCTGCAGTTCGATGGCGACATATCGCTGATGTGCGCCGGCGCCGGACTTACGACGACAGTCTACGATCTGGTCAACTACGAAGGTGGCAGCATAGCCAACTACCTGGAGTTCGGCGGTCCCAACTATCGCAAGGCTGTCCGGGCCATGGAGCTGTGCCTGGGCAACAACCCCAAGGTCGTTCTGATAGTCACCTTTGGCACCATAGCCCGCGCCGACGTGATGGCTACCGGCATAGCCGAGGCCATAGCCAAACTCAAGCCGCGGTGCCCCATAGTCGCGTGCATACGCGGCACCGGCGAGGAGGAAGCACAGGCCACGCTGCGGGCGGCTGGACTCGAGCCGCTATCCGACACCGAGGAAGCCGTCCGTTCCGCCGTCAGGCTGTCCAAAGGAGGCACGCGGTGAGCATATTCATCGACAGAACCACAAAGGTGCTGGTCCAGGGCATTACCGGCTCCGAAGGCGCTTTCTGGACAAAGCACATGATCGATTGTGGCACCACCGTGGTCGCGGGCGTGACGCCTGGCAAGCAAGGCCAGATCGTCGAAGGCGTGCCAGTGTTCAATACCGTGCGTGCCGCTGTGGCGGCGACCGGTGCCGACGCTTCGATGATATTCGTTCCGCCGCGCCTGACCATGGATGCCGTCATGGAGGCTCTGGATGCCGGGATCCGCACCATCGTGACCGTCGCCGATGGCATACCGCTGCACGAAGCGGCGATGATACGGGCCGCCGCGCTCAGGTTCGGCGCACGCATCGTTGGCGGCAACACATCCGGCGTCATCAGCCCCGGACAGGCGATGATGGGCATGTTCCCATTCTGGATAGAGCGCGTCTACAAACCGGGCCGGATCGGTGTCATGACACGATCAGGCTCACTGACCAACGAGGTTACGGCGATGGTCGTCAAGGGTGGCTATGGCGTGTCCAGCCTTATCGGTGTCGGTGGCGACCCGATTCCCGGTAGCCGCTTTGCCGAATACCTGCCGGATTTCCAGGCCGATCCCGATACGGACGCCGTGGTCATCATAGGCGAGCTTGGCGGCACGATGGAAGAAGAAGTGGCCGAGGCAATACGTTCCGGATCGTTCACAAAGCCGCTTGTCGCCTTCATCGGCGGCAGGACCGCCCCGGCTGGCAAGCGTATGGGCCATGCTGGCGCCATCAGCTCTGGAGGCTCGGGCTCGGCCTTGGACAAGGCGCGCCTCCTGGAGAGCGTCGGGGCGCTGGTCGCCGACAGACCGGCAAAGGTTGGCTCGCTCTTGGCGACTGCCTTGTCAGGGCACAGGCCCAGTGCGGGCGGCAACCGATGAACCACCCGAATCAAAAGAAACAGCACCCGGTATGGCAGCGCCTCATCGTGCTTGCCATAGGCATAGCCCTGTTCATGACCATACTGCTCCTGCCCGGTGCGGGACAGCCACGCGGCACCGTGGCGCTCACCGTCGCGGGCCGGAGAGCTCTGGCTTCACTGGCATTCGCGCTGGTGCTCTGGGTTGGAGAGGCGCTGCCGTTCCATATTACTGGCTTGTTCACGATGACGCTGATGGCTGTGCTCGGAGTATCGACATGGCCGGACCTCGTCAAGACAGGCTTTGGTGACGAGTCGATCGTATTCTTTATCGGTGTCCTGTCGCTCGCCGCCGCCATGGGCAAATCGGGGCTGGCCGCGAGGCTTGGTCGCGGTGTATTGCGACTGACCGGTGACTCGACCCGCGCCATCATCTTTGGCTTCCTGGTCGCGGGAGCCTCTCTGGCCATGTGGGTAACGGCTCTGGCCGCCGCGGCCCTGATGCTGCCTCTGGCGCTTGGCCTCTTGCAGGCCGAGGGCGAGGCACCGGGAACCAGCCGCTTTGGCCGGTCGTTGATGATGGCGGTCGCATGGGGCCCGCTGATAGGTGCCTGTGGGACCCCGGCGGGTTCCGGATCAAACCCGGTCGTCGTACGATTCATGGCCGAGCTGGCCCATTTCAACCTTGGATTCATTGACTGGATGGCCTTTGGCATTCCCGTCGTCATACTGTTGCTGCCGGTCGCGTGGTTCGTCATAACCGCCATATCGCCTCCCGAGCGACCGCGCCTGGCCAATGCCGCCAGTCTTGGCGCCGAAACCGCTGCGACCACGGCAGCATCGCAGCGGGACGAGTACGCCGTCGCCATTGTGTTCCTGGCCGTCGTCGTGCTGTGGCTTGCCGCCCCGCTGATTGGCAAGGCAACCGGGTTCAGCCCCAGCGTAGGCTTCGTCGCCGTGCTCGGCGCGGCCGCGCTGTTCTTTCCAGGTGTCACCTCGTTCCGCTGGAAAGATATCGAAAAGGACATAGACTGGGCCGGCGTCATGCTGATAGCGACCGGCATCGCGCTGGGAACGGCGCTGTACAAGTCCGGAGCGGCCGCATGGGTGGCCCAGATAGCCTTCGGCGGTATAGGTGGGTTGTCTCCATTCTGGCGCATCGCGGCAGTCGTCATTGGCGTGCTCGCCGTCAAGGTGGTGTTCTCTTCGAATACACTGACCGGTACGATCATCGTGCCGCTGGTGCTGTCGCTCGGTCCCATCATCGGCATCGATCCGCGACTATACGCGCTGGCCGCCGGATTCGCGGCCAACCTCGCGGTGATACTCGTGACCACGAGCCCGGTCAATGTGCTGCCCTGGTCAACAGGGTATTTTTCGATCAGGGACATGCTCAAGACGGGCCTCGTATTCGCGCCGTTGGCGGCACTCGCCATCGCCCTCGTGTTCAGCCTGGTCGGTGGGGTGTACGGGCTCTTGTAGCATGCTGGCGTCTACAATAGCGCGGCGCTATCGGTAACAATCCTTGGCAAGTGGTTCAAGCTTCCGGCGATCGGCTATGACGAGGCGTCCGCGCCGCGCCTCCAGTATGCCCTGATCGCGGAAGTTGCGCACCACCCGGCCAAGCTGACGATAGCTGGCGCCGAGAAGATCGGCCAGTTCTCCGAGGTCGTGCGTAGCGCATGGGACGGAAGCCGCCATGGTCGAATGATCATTGTCGTCCATAGTTGCCAACAGGTAGCCGGCCAGCCTGTTCTCCACAGGATACCGCAGGTTTATGGCTGCCGCGACATTGGAGTCGGCCAGCTTCCTGCCCAGACGTTCGCATATCCGCGTCAACAGCAGAGCGTTGTCGGAGGCGCGCTTCTTTATGATATCGGACCGCAAGCCCAGGCACAGGGTATCCGATATGGCGACCACATCCATCAGATATCGATCAAGAGCGAAAAGTTCCAGGTCACCGAGCATGTCAAAGGGACGATAGAACCGGATCAGCAGCGACGTGCCGTTTTCCATACGGCTATAGACCTTGGCTTTTCCTTCTACGAAGAAGAGTAACCAGTCAACGGGATCACCCGCGTTTATCAGGTACTCACCGCTGTGCCGCCGGATTGGCTTGAGTTCGTCTATCAGGTCAGGCGACAAGAGCTCGCGCAACGCGTAGCGTTTGATGTAAGTCTCGATGTCATCCATGCCGAGTTCTCCTGTGCGCTTCTAGTGTTGTACGATAGGACATATGTCCTAGGATGGCAATCGCTGAAGACTGATACTGGGGCACACATGGAGGATACTGTGCACTACCTTCTTGCTCCCATGATAGGAGTCTTGATAACCGCTATGAACGCCATCAATAGCCGGTTCTCCACAGAGGCGGGCAACCTGCGCTCCATCCTGATCGTGCATCTGGTTGGCCTTGCAGCCGTCAGCCTTGTCATAGCGGCGAGGCGTGAACGATCAAGGCATGGTCGGCCGCCCTTGCACATCTACGCCGGCGGAATCGTGGGAGTAGGCACGATCTTTGCCTGTAATGTCGCGTACGCCAACATGGATACGTCACTGGCGGTATCGTTGTCGCTGATGGGACAGACCACCTTCTCGCTCTTTGTCGATACCACGGGATTCCTGGGCAGAAAGAAGTATCCACTAGGCCCTGGAGCCCTGCCTGGCTTTGCGCTTGCGCTGATAGGCATCATCGTTATTTCAGGATTCAGCTTCCAGAGCATCGCGTATGCGCCATTCGCCCTCCTGGCGGGAATGCTTCCCGCCTTCTCATTCATCCTCAACGCCCAGCTTGCCGGTAGCATAGGCATACTGCGCAGCACCAGGGCCAACTATGTCACCGGCTTCGCGACGACGCTGCTGATTGCCGTCCTGTGGAGCCTTTCCGGTTCGGCCTCAGGAGTCGGCTCGATTGATGGATTCATGGCCGCTGTTGCGAAGGCGGGCCCGGTACTGGCTCTTGGCGGCGGGCTTCTGGGCGTGATCATGGTCGGCCTGGCCAATTTCGTGTTTCCTCGGCTTCCGGCCCTGTATGCCACGCTCCTGATGTTCAGCGGGCAGGCACTGGCAGGCGTAGCCCTCGACTGGGTCTATCGGGGAGCCCTGGACATCCGCACCGTCATCGGTACGCTGACAGTCCTGGCGGGTCTGGGGCTGAACGCGGCCATAGCGGGCAGGCGGACCTCGGCTGGGACGAGCTGAGGGTGCCGGTCGCTCTGCCCGCCCTCGCTTGTCCCCGTTGGGGCGATACTGCTATACTCCGCCCGCGTTCTTCGGGACGACACCACCACCCCTCCCGCGCGCCATGCGGGAGCGAGGCGAGGAGCACAGCATGGCAGTACCAGAACAGACCAGAGAAGTGACCATGGACAAGATCACGTCGCTCGCCAAGCGACGCGGATTCGTCTTCCAGAGCTCGGAGATATACGGCGGCCAGTCTGGCGCCTGGGACTATGGTCCCCTGGGCATAGAACTGAAGAACCGCATCCAGCGATTCTGGTGGAAGGAGATGACCCAGCTCCATGACGACATCGTCGGCCTGGACGCCGCCATACTGATGCACCCCAGAACCTGGGAGGCTTCCGGCCACGTCGCCAACTTTACCGACCCCTTGGTAGACTGCAAAAAGTGCAAGCAGCGCTTCCGCGCCGACCTCATAGACCCGGACAAGCTGGCCGCCAAGGTATGCCCCGAATGCGGCGGCGAACTGACCGAGACGCGCAAGTTCAACCTGATGTTCAAGACAAACATCGGCCCGGTGGATGACGGCACCGGCCTCATATACCTGCGACCGGAGACCGCCCAGGGCATCTACGTGAACTACAAGAACATCGTGCAGTCAAACCGCATGAAGATACCGTTCGGCATCGCGCAGGTCGGCAAGGCCTTCCGCAACGAGATAGTCACCAAGAACTTCATATTCCGCACCTGCGAGTTCGAGCAGATGGAGATGCAGTACTTTGTCAGGCCAGGTGACGATGTCAAGTTCTTCGACTACTGGCGCGAGCAGCGCTGGGCCTACTACCAGAAGCTCGGCGTCGACATGGCAAAGCTACGCTGGCACCAGCATGGCAAGGACGAGCTGGCCCATTACGCCAAGGACGCCTACGACATCGAGTACGAGTTCCCCATGGGCTTCAAGGAGCTCGAGGGCGTGCACAACCGCACCGACTTCGACCTCAAGCGCCACCAGGAATATTCAGGCAAGGACCTCCAGTACATAGACCAGGACAACGGCAACGAGCGCTTCATACCCTACATCATCGAGACCAGTGCCGGGCTCACGCGCCAGCTCCTCATGCTCCTGTGCGACGCCTACCAGGAAGAGAAGGTCGCCGACAAGGGCAACGACGACGACTGGCGCACCGTGATGAAGTTCCATCCTGAACTGGCGCCGATAACCGTAGCGGTCCTGCCGCTGATGAAGAAGGATGGCCTTGCAGAACTCGCGCAGGAAATCCGACAGGCGCTCAAGCATGACTACGCCACCGACTACGACCAGGCCGGTGCCATTGGCCGCCGCTACCGCCGCCAGGACGAGGCCGGCACCCCGTACTGCGTCACCATAGACTATGACTCCAAGGAGAACGGCACCGTCACCGTCCGCGACCGCGACACCATGGAGCAGGAACGGGTGCACAAGGACGAGCTGTCGGCGTACATCAGGGGCAAGATCAAGAACTACAAGAGGAAGTGAAGAAGGTAGAAGAGGGGGAGGTCTCCCCCTCTTCAGGCGCGCGTAGCGCTAGAAGTAGAAGGTCAGGCAGGCGCGGGTGTTGCCACCACCCCAGTACGTGTCGCCGTCATCGAAGGTAACGCCGATCGCGTACTCGGCCGCGATGGATACCTGGGGCGCTATCGCCCATTCGGCCCCGAGCTGACCGCCGATGTCGAAGACGTTGGTTGAAGTACTAGTGCCGACGACCGCGCGATTATGTATACCCAGGCCAAGGTATCCGCCAGTATAGAGGGCGACGGGGCCCTTCTTGACCAGCGTATAGGAGAGGTTCGGGCGTATACCGAACAAGAAATTCTGGGTGTCTGTCGCAGAGGTATCATCGCCCGCAATGTACAGGGCAAGTCCAAGGCCGAACTTGTCCGCGACGAAGTACCTGCCACCGATGCCGTAATATGAATTCGTGGGTAGAGCGACCACCGTTCCACCCAATCCCAGATTGCCATTCCCCCCGATGCTGAATTGCAGCCCAAGAGCGCCCTTCGAGTCGATGACGGTGTTCTGCGCCGCGACGGAAACGACAAGGCCAAAGACCACGATCATAGTGAAAAGTAGTTTGCGCATAGGTACTCCTGCATGGAAACGATATTTGCCAGCTTCACTGGCACCTTTGCACGATAGTACGGTATCCACGAATGGGTCAATTGAAACTGATTCCCGGCCCACGCTGTGAACCCCCTGCCCAGACCGCGGAGCTATGATGAACCCTTCTGTCACCACCTGTTTTTGAACGCAATGAGATGGATTCAAGCTCTTTCGCGTATCTATGCAAAAGCACGGAATCCGGTATCGCTCCCCTGGAATTTGCTCTCGTATATTTGAGTTGGTGCCTCATAGTCATGTGAGGCCCGGAACCGTTGAATGCAGATACTGTCCAGGGTACGGTTAGCGCCGTCCATGCTGATCCGTATGCCATGGCCTTCGAGCGTGGCGGTGAAAGCCTCTGGCGTGAACTGGCTGCCCTGATCCGTGTTGAATATCGCCGGCACTCCGGGGTTTGTGATGGCCTCTTCAAGTACGGCGATGCAGAACTCAGAATCGAGCGTATTTGAGATCTGCCATGACAGTATCTTCCGCGACTAACGTTCAATGATCGCCGCAAGGTACCCATGGCCATCCGAAATTGGCGAAAGATGGCATTTTGGATTACAATTTAGCTCTGGTGCCTTGAAAAAGGCATTCGTCATATACATCAGGTTGAACGATTTGATCGCGAGGAGTTAAAAAAGAATGAATGAAAATAGTGATCACTTTCTATCTTCCAACAAAACTGGAGACGTCAAGAACGAGGAAAGACGCCGCCTGGAGCATGAAGGCACAGTCATGGATCGTGCCGCCAGAAAACATGCGGAAAGCGATACGCGGAGGTCTCACGAAGAGCTCCGGAACCTGGCGGCGCGCCTGCAGTCGGTTCGCGAGGAAGAGCGTCGGGCGCTCTCCCGCGAACTGCACGACAATCTGGGCCAGGCTCTCACGGCGATGAAGCTCGACCTGAACTGGATTGCCAAACGCGTTTCGCGTATCGAGGACAAGCCGCTCAAAAAGGAAATGCTCGAAAAGGCTCGCGAATTCAGGGTGCTCATCGAGGACGCCATCACGACCATCCATCGCATTTCCACCGACCTGCGGCCCTCGATACTGGACGAGGTGGGTCTCTGGCCGGCGCTCGAGTCGGAGGTATCGCGATTCGCTTCGCGGACCGGGATCGAGTGTGTGGCCCATCCGTGCACGACGCTTCACAAGTCGCTCGATGAAGGGGTGGCGTTGGCCATCTTCAGGATCGTGCAAGAGGTGCTTACGAATATCGCGAGACATGCCAAGGCTTCTGTCGTCGAGATCTCGTGCGCAAGCTCCGATACAGGCCACACACTCTCGATAGTCGACAACGGCCGAGGCATCACGACGGCCGAAGCCGAGAGTCCAGGCTCGCTCGGTCTGATCGGAATACGTGAACGCGCACGGGGATTCGGCGGGGAGGTTACCATCGCCCAGGCGGGTGACGCCGGCGGCACGAGGGTCAGCGTGAGGATTCCCGCTGATAGCATCAAGAAGGATACATGATCAGGGTCATTATCGCCGACGACCATGATGTCGTACGTCGCGGTCTCAAGGAAATACTCGAGGACGAACGGGACATGAAGGTCGTCGCCGAGGCCGCCACCGGGCGCGAGGCTCTCGACATCGCGTTGCGCCTGGAATGGGACGTGTTCGTCATGGATATATCGATGCCCGAAATGAGCGGTTTCGAGGTCATCGACATGCTGCGCCGGCACAGGCCGAAGACGGACGTCCTCTTCCTGAGCATGCATCCCGAGGAGCAGTTCGCCGTGCGCGCGCTGGAAGCCGGTGCGCTCGGATACCTCACCAAGGAATCCGCTCCCGAGGAACTCGTGAAGGCGGTCAGGACGATTGCTACAGGCCGTCGCTACATCGGCGGCAGGCTGGCGGAAGCGTTGGCGACCCGGCTCGTCGAAAACGACGCCCGCACACTGCACGAGCGACTCTCCGCTCGCGAATTCAGGGTCATGTGCCTGTTGGCCAGCGGGAAGACGACCACGCAGATCGCGCAGGCGCTTTTCCTGTCACCCAAGACAGTCGAGACATACCGCTCGCGCCTCATGGTGAAGATGGGCATGCATACGATCGCCGAGATAACACGGTACGCCCTGGAGAACCACCTTATTGGCTGATGGCCATACCCCTGTAGTGCTTTCCCCTACGCCATTTCAAGCATCCTCCTTATAACAATCCACGACCGCGCGGAGTACCCTTAAGATAGAATGTCCGCCGATGCCTCCGCGGATCGAAAGGGTGGAACAATGTCGGGTGTGGTCAATGACGACAACAAGGGCCGAATACCCGCGATCCTCGAATACGCGCGCAATATCATCGAATCGGCGCCGGTCGGTATCGTCACCTTCGACCAGTACGGGCAATGCGTATCGGCCAACAGGGCATCGGCGCGAATACTGGGAACCACGATAGAGAAGCTTCTCTCGCAAAACTATACGAATCTCCGGGCATGGAAAGACGCGGGGCTGCTCGATTCGGCTAACGTGACGATGACGACGGGACAGGGCCACCGTTCGCGCATCGACTTCAGGGCAGATCTGGGCCTGGATATACGGCTCGATTGCCGATTCGAGAGGTTCATTTCGGGCGGGCAACGCTACCTGCTGCAGGTCGTCTCCGAAGCGAAAGGCAATCATGATTGACCAGGCCATGGTGATCTTCTCACTCGACGATCAGCGCTACGCGCTGCCTCTCAAGCGGGTCCAGCGTTCCATACGGGCGGTGGCCATCACGCCGCTTCCGAAGGCACCGGACATCGTCGTTGGGATAGTCGATATCGGCGGTCTCGTCATCCCGGTGATCAACATGCGCCTGCGATTCAACCACGCGCCGCGCGACATCCAGCTGTCGGACCAGCTCATCATAGCCACGGCCGGGAAACGCACCGTAGCCCTCCTGGTCGACAAAACGACGGGAGTGCTCGAAGCCTCTCCGGATAGCCGTACGCCGGCCGTCGACATCGCACCCAGGCTTGAACCCATCGACGGTACGATCCAGGTCGGGGACGGGCTGATCCTGATACACGACCTCGAACGACTGCTCTCCCTGGAGAAAGAGACGGAAATCGATCGCGCCTTGAAAGGAGCCACCCCATGATAGAAGCGTATGACAGAACCCTCCTTGCCGAGGTCGGTGACCGTGTCGCCAGACGCATGGGCCTCTGCTTTCCCGAGGAACGCATGACCGACCTGGCCCGTGGACTCGTGGCGGCTGGCAGGGAGCTGGGCTTCGAACGACCCGAGACCTACGAGCATTGGCTCGCCAAGCCGGAGTTTTCGCCTAGCCAGGTTGCGGCGCTCGCGAGCCACCTGACCGTCGGCGAGACGTATTTCTTTAGGGATTCGGCCAGCTTTGTGGCGCTCGAGCGGGAGATCCTGCCGCCGCTCATCGCGAGCCGCGCCGACGCGGGCAGGAATCTGCGTTTGTGGAGCGCCGGGTGCTGTACCGGGGAGGAGGCGTACTCACTCGCCATCACCTGCGCCCGTGCGCTTCCGGACTTAAGCGAATGGAATGTGTCGGTACTAGCCACGGACATCAACCAGACGTCTCTCTCAATGGGCGAGACGGGCCTCTATTCCAAGTGGTCGTTCCGCTGCGCCCCCGGATTGCATCGCGAACGGTTTTTCTCTCCGGCGTCCGGGAATCGATCCGCCGTCGATCCGTCGATCAAGAAGATTGTCCATTTCGGCAACCTCAACCTGGCCGAGGACGCCTACCCATCACTGTGCAACAATACTAACGCGATGGACGTGATATTCTGCCGCAATGTCCTCATGTACTTCTCCCTGGAGCAGCAGAAGATGGTCGTGGAACGGCTGTATCGATGCCTGGTCGAGGGCGGCTGCCTTCTCGTCAATCCCGTCGAGGCCAGCGCCTCCCTGTTCCCGATGTTCTCCGTCGAGGACGGCGGCGGTTTCGCATACTACCGCAAGGCCCCGCGGCCTATCCGCGCCGGACGCCCCGCGAAACCAGCCGAGCCGAAACCCGTTGTTGCGCAGGCATATGCCCGGCCAATCCCGTCGCCTGAACCAGCGGCGACGGTCGCGCCGATTACGGAGGCCGCCAAAGCAGCGACTCGCTCGCTGTCAGCGGCGCCCGCTCCAGTTCTTAAAGACACAAACTACCTTGAACAGGCGCGGGATTGCGCCAACCAGGGCAACCTCAGCGAGGCACTCGCCTCGTGCCGCGACGCCATCGTCGCCGAACCGACGAGTATCGCCGCGCGTTTCCTGTACGCGATGATATGCGACGAGCTCAGCCTGACGGAAGAGGCGATCGAAGCGCTCGGCAGGGTCCTCTACCTCGATCAGGATTTCGTTCTTGCCCATCACGCGCTGGGCGGCCTCTACAGGCGGCTCGGCAGGAAGAAGGATTCAACGCGCCACCTGGAACTCGCGCTCCGACTCCTGTCCGCAGGCGGCGTGGACGAGGTCGTACCAGAGTCAGACGGCATGAGCCGTGGCCGTCTCGCGGAATCGGTTCGGGCCATGATTACCTAGGAGGACAGCGATGAACACGGAAAAGCGGGCGATCGATTGGGATGCGATCCATTGGCGGCTCGAAAGCGCCGCGGCCGCCGGCTCGGAAGGGCTCCGACGCGATCCCGAAGAGACCCGGCGCGTCCTCCGTGAACGGGCGCTCGCGGCGGCGATACCGGCGGCCAGGCCAGACGAAACTGAACGACTGGAGCTTCTGGTATTCTTCCTGGGGGGAGAAACCTACGGTATCGAGACGCGCCATGTCGGCGAGGTCTGCCACCTCAAGGACCTGACGGCGATCCCCTGCACGCCGCCATTCGTGGCGGGGGTGATGAACCTGCGCGGCCGCATACTGGCTATCGTCGACCTGAGCAAGCTTTTCGAGTTGCCGGCCAGGGGGCTTACCGAACTCAACCGGGTCATCGTGCTCGGCGAAGGCGACGACGAACTCGGGCTGCTCGCCGACTCCATCGAAGGGGTGCGTGCGGTGGCCGCATCTGACCTGCGTGAAGGGCTGCCGACGCTCACCGCCGTACGAGAGCGTTTCCTCAAAGGCGTCGCCGGGCAGGGCCTGGTTGTGCTCGACGGGGGGAGGCTGCTCGTGGACGACGTTCTCAGGGTCAACGAGCAGGGCAATCGATGAGGTGACTGATTTAATGGAGTAGACGGGAGGAATCAATGGGTGGGTTCAGGAATTTCAAGATGAGGACGAAACTGATACTTGGTTTTGGCGTCATATGCGCCTCGCTGATAGTCCTCGCCGCTGTCGGTTACGGCGCGCTCGCTTCGATGCAGAAGATAGAGCGAGAAGAAGTAGATCGGAGCGACGCGGCGGCGATGGAAGCCGTGCAGATCCGTTCCAACCAGAACCGCATCCGAGGCTCGATGCTCGAGTACATCATAGGCGAGGACGGCGCGGCCAGAGACGCTATCAGGCTCGAGATCGAGGATCGATCGAAGGACATCGCACTGGGCCTCGAACGTGTCAAGTCGTTTGTATCCAGCCGGGACCTTCCTGATACGCTCGCCTTGATTGGTTCGCTGGAAAAGGATCTGGCCGCCTACAGGGATGGGCGCGACGAGGAATTCAGGCTCATCAAGGTCGGCAGGGAGGGCGAGGCGCGCGTCCTGGGAGCCGGGGTGCAGGACCAGCGCTTTGAACAGATCCGCTTAAAACTGATGAGCATCGGCGAAGACCTCCAGAAAAATGCCGACGCGGCCGTGGTGGAATCGGGACGGCTGTTTACCATGACCATCCGGGTCTTCATCGCGGTGGCGATAGCGGCGACGCTGTTCTCCATCTTCATGGTATGGCTGATGAACCGCCTGACTGCGGCCCCGCTGCGGGAGATCACCGCCATCGCCGAACGCGTCGCCGCCGGCGACCTGACCGTGAGTATCGAATCGCGGAAGCGGTCGGACGAAGTCGGCGCGCTGCAACAAGCGTTCCTCACCATGATAGAAAAGCTGTCAGGATTCGCGTCGGCCGCCGAGCGCATCGCCGGCGGCGACCTGACCGTGACCATCGAGGCAGACGGTGAGTCGGACAGAGTCGACATGCTGCGGCGGGCGCTCCGCGTCATGATAACGAACCTGCGGGAGATGAACCGCGAACTCCGCGAGGGGTTCGGTGTGCTCGCGTCGTCGTCCACGGAGATACTCGCGACGGTCTCGCAAGTCGCCGCGAGCGCGGCGGAGACCGCGACCGCGGTCAGCGAGACGTCCACGACCGCGGAGGAGGTCAAGCAGACCGCCCATGTCTCCAACCAGAAGGCGATGGCGGTCCAGGAGAGCGCGCAGAAGGCGAGTGCCGTTTCGGAAAAGGGGAACGAGGCCGTCAACGACACCCTCGAAGGCATGAACCGCATCCGCGAGCAGATGGAGTCTATAGCCGAGACCGTCGTCCATCTCTCGGAGCAGGGGCAGGCGATCGGCGAGATAATCGCCGTGGTCAATGACCTGGCGGAACAGTCGAACCTGCTCGCCGTCAACGCGGCCATCGAGGCGACGCGGGCGGGCGAATTCGGCAAGGGGTTCGGCGTGGTCGCGCAGGAAGTGAAGAGCCTGGCGGAACAATCGCGGCAGGCGACCACACAAGTGCGCACCATCCTGATGGAGGTGCAGAAGGCGACGAGCGCGGCCGTGCTGGCGACCGAGCAGGGGACCAAGGCAGTGGCGCTCGGCGTAAAGCAGGCGGGCGACGCCGGCGAGTCGATCAGGGCGCTCATGAACAGCGTCATCGAGGCGTCGCAGGCGGCCACGCAGATCGCTGCGTCGAGCCAGCAGCAGCTCGTCGGCATGGACCAGATAGCACTGGCCATCGCCAACATCAAACAGGCCACCACGCAAAACATGTCAGGGACCAGGCAGCTCGAGGCCTCGGCGACCAACCTGCAGGAACTGGGCGTACGGCTGAAGGTTCTGGTCGAGCGTCAGCGCATAGCGACGTAAAGAACGGCAGGGGAATCGATGGACAGGAAAAAGGAAGAATTCCTCGGGCGCCTGCGGGAAACGTTCAGGGTCGAGGCGGCAGAGCATCTGGAAGTCATCGCCGCCGGCATCGTCGCGATGGAGCACGCGGACGACGCCGAACTCGCCGCGATAGTGGAACGCGTTTTCAGGGAGGCCCACTCGCTCAAGGGCGCCGCGAGGTCGGTGAGTCTGCCGGAAGCGGAGGCGCTGTGCACGGAACTCGAGAGCATCTTTTCCGCGATGCAGCGCAAGGCCATCGCGTCGTCAAAGGATATGTTCGATGTCATCCACGTATCCATCGGAGTTCTTTCGACCCTGTGTCTGAACCCCGGCGCCCCCCTGCCGCTGGAGATCGATGAAAAGTTGAAACAGGCACTCGCGGCGATCAGGCGCGTCATCCCCGAGGCGTCTGACATGCGGGTTTCCGCTCCGGTGGCGGCCGCGCCAACGATCGCCAAACCATCACCGGGCATCAACCCGATCGGAATCAAAACCGTCGTATCGATCGCGGCCGAAAGCGTTCGCGTCCCGACCAGGAAGCTGGGCGCCATATTGCTCGAGGCCGAGGAGCTCGTTGGCGCGAGGATAGTCGCGAACGCGCGAGCGGCCGAGCTGCGCGCGCTCGCCGCCGACCTGGCCGATTGGAACCAGCGGCGCGTCCACCGAACGGCGCGGTCGCGGCGAAGCGGTGAAACGATCACCGTATCGGAACTGCTCGACACCGAGGCGCACTACACCAAAACGCTCGAGGGCTCGCTGAAGAAACTGGCCGGTTCCACGCAGCAGGACGCGCTTTCGCTGGCGGCAATCACCGACAGACTCCTTGAGGACGCCAAAAAGCTAGTCTTGATGCCGTGCTCGTATCTGTTTGGCCACCTTTCGATGGTGGTTCACGACCTGGCGGGGGAACAGGGCAAGGAGGTGGATCTCCTGGTCCGGGGGGAGGACATCGAGATCGATCGTCGCGTGCTCGACGAGCTCAAGGATCCGTTCAACCACCTGTTGCGCAATTGTGTCGATCACGGCATCGAGAAACCTGAAGCGCGTAAGCAACACGGGAAGCCCAGCCGCGGCTCCATCACGATCACGGCAAGATCGATCGAGGGCAACCGCGTTGAGTTGACGGTGGCGGACGATGGTTCCGGTATCGACTCAGGCAAGATCAAGGAAGCAGCCGTCAGGCTCGGTATGATGGATGCCTACGAGGCGCGACGGATGAACGAAGCCGATGCTCACAAGCTCATCTTCCGTTCCGGGCTGTCGACGAGTCGGATCATCACCGACATGTCCGGCCGGGGACTGGGGCTGGCGATAGTCCGCGAGAAGGTCGAGAAGCTTGGCGGAGCGATATCGGTCTCTTCGATACCGGGCGACGGCACGGTATTCAGATTGCTCGTGCCATCGTCGCTCGCGACGTTCCGCGGCGTATTGGTCGAGGTCGCCGGCGGGAATTTCGTGATCCCCACGGCCAACGTCGCTCGTGTGGGCAGGGTCAAGCCGGACGATATCAGCAAGGTCGAGAATAGACGGATGTTGAGCCTGGACCAGGGCCCCGTATCGCTCGCGCGCCTGCGGGACGTCCTTGAGTTGTCGGGACCGGACCGGAACGGGAACGGCGAGACTCTCCCTGTGGTGTTGGTACGAGCCGCGGGGCGCCAGATAGCGTTCATCGTCGACGGGATACAGGGAGAGCGGGAGGTGATGGTCAAGAGCCTGGGCGGTCATCTCGCCCGGGTCCGGAACGTCGCGGGCGCCACCATCGCGAGCAGCGGAGCCGTCGTTCCTATACTCAACGCCGCTGACCTCGTCGAATCCGCGATAACGCTCGGCGAACCGGCACCGCTCGACGACAAAAGCGGCGTCGAGGTCGAGCGTCGCGGGCGCCTGCTCGTCGCCGAGGATTCGATCACGGCGCGGACCATGCTGAAGGGCATCCTCGAGGGAGCAGGGTACGACGTGAAGACGGCGGTGGACGGTATAGACGCGCTCACGGAACTCAAGACGGAGTCTTTCGACCTGCTCGTCTCTGACGTCGACATGCCCCGTATGAATGGGTTCGAGCTCACCTCCAGGGTCCGCGCGGACAAGAAACTCCATGAGCTGCCCGTCGTGCTCGTCACGGCCCTGGGATCGGCGAAGGACCGGGAATACGGTATCGAGGTCGGTGCGAACGCCTATATCGTCAAGAGCGATTTCGACCAAGGCAACCTGCTGGAAATCATCCGGCGGTTCCTGTGATTCGACGAATTGAGTCGCTGATTATATCGGAGGAATAATGATAAACGTGCTCGTGGTCGAAGACTCACACGTGATACGCGACTACCTCGTCTATGTCCTGAGTTCGGACCCGGAGATACGGATCATCGACGCCGTCTGCAGCGGCGAGGAAGCGTTGGCGAGCGTCGAGAAGAAGCGGCCGGATGTGATACTGATGGACATCCACCTGCCGGGCATCGACGGTTTCGAGACGACCCGGCGAATCATGAGTTCGAATCCGATACCGATCGTCATTTGCACGTCCACCGCGCGCTTCGACCAGGTGCGCACGGCCATGCTCGCGCTCGAGGCGGGCGCGCTCACCGTGATGAAGAAGCCCGGCGGCTTCGGCGATCCGGACGCCGAGGCCGAGACCGCGGCCGTCATCAGTTCGCTCAAGCTGATGTCCGAGATCAAGCTGGTGCGACGCTGGAACCGGTCGATGGCCGCGGCTCCCATTATCGCGTCGCCGGTACCGGACTACGTCGAAAGGCATGATATCACCATGGTCGCCATAGGAGCCTCCACCGGAGGGCCCCCTGCCATGCTGGAAGTCCTGTCCGGTCTGCCTCCGGACTTTCCGGCGCCGATCCTCGTGGTCCAGCATATAAGCGCCGGGTTCACCGCGGGTCTTGTCGAATGGTTCGCCTCGGTTTCCAGGCTGCCCGTCCACCTGGCCGCCGAAGGCGACCGCCCCCTTCCCGGACACGTGTACGTGGCTCCGGACGACAGCCACATGCGTGTGGGTCTGGGAGGAGAGATCCGGATCGAGCGGGACGATCCGGTCAACGGCCTGCGTCCGTCGGTCGGAGTCCTGTTTCGTTCGGTAGTGGAACGCTACGGGCGCCGGGCGGCTGGCGTGCTCCTCACGGGGATGGGAAGGGATGGCGCAGAGGAACTTAAGTCGATGGCTGATACTGGCGCCCTGACCATCGCGCAGGACGAGGAAAGCTGCGTGGTGTTCGGCATGCCCGGCGAGGCCGTCAAGCTTGGCGCCGCGCGCTTCGTATTGCCGCCGGTCAAGATCGCCGAACTCCTGGGTATGGTGGTCCGGCGCGACGGGAACAAGGGGGGAAGCGATGTCTCATAGCACAAAAAAAATGAACGGAAAGGTCACCGTACTCATTGCGGAAGACAGTCCCACGCAGCTGGAATCGTTGCGTTTCATCCTCGAGGAAGCTGGCTTCTCGGTCGTCGCCGTGGCCAACGGCAGGGAAGGGCTCGAGGCGGCCAAGGCGAACCAGATCGACCTTGCGATCTCCGATATCATGATGCCGGAGATGGACGGCTACGCGTTCTGCCGGGCCTTGCGCGCCGACGTGTCGCTCCAGCACATGCCGGTGATCATGCTCACTTCGCTCACCGATCCGCGGGACGTCATCCAGGGGCTTGAATCGGGAGCGAACAACTTCATCTGCAAGCCATACGAAGCTCACGCCTTGCTCTCGCGCGTCCAGAACGTCCTCGCGAACCAGGCTATCCGCAAGACGTCGTCGAGCGAGATGGGCATCAACATCCAGTTTGCCGGGCAGCGCTTCTTCATAACGGCCGACAGACTGCAGATTCTCGATCTGCTGCTGTCGACGTACGAGAACGCGGTAAGCCGCAACCGCGAGCTCATAGACGCCCGTGACCAGCTTCGCGATCTGAACGAGCACCTCGAGGCGAAAGTAGCCGAGCGGACGATGAAGCTCGACGCGGAGATAGCCGCGCACAAACGGACGGAAGAAATGCTCGCCGCGCATATCCGCATCTCCGCGACATTCGGCACGGTTTCCAGTGATGAGCTGTACAACGAGGTACTGGGTATTATCCTGGAAATCATGGACAGCCCCATCGGCTTCTTCGGGTATTTCGAGGAGAACGGATGCATGGTCGTGCCCACGATGCTCCGACCGGCTGGAGACAAAGGCGAAACTCCTCATATTAAAATGAGGTTCTCGCGAAAAACATGGGGGAAGGGAGAATGGTCCCGCGCCGTCCGCGAGAAAAGGACGATCATGGCGAACGAACCGTACGCCGACATCTCCGAGCGGCATATCGCCATACAAAAATACGTTTCCGTACCGATCCTGCTCGGGGACGAAGTAGTCGGTCTCCTTCAGGTTGCGAACAGGGAAACGGATTATACCAAGGATGATGTCAGCACGTTGGAGGAGCTGGTCAGCCCGATCGCGCCGCTCCTCGAGGCGAGGCTGCAGCGGGAGAGGGCGCAAGAAGCGTTGCGGGAGAGCGAGAGACGGCTGAACGAGGCCCAGTCGCTCGGGCGTGTCGGGAACTGGGAGTATGACATCGACGAACAAAGTCTCACCTGGTCGGACCAGACGTACAAACTGTATGAGCGCGATCCGGCATCGGGACCACCGTCCGCCGAGGAGGAGGCGGCGTATTATTCCGCCGAACAGGCGCAAGCGCTGCGCGAGTATTCGCGGCTCGCCATCGAAACGGGCCAGGATCGGGAGTACAATATCGAGGCCAGGCTCCCTGACGGAGGGTTCCGTTTTTTCGCGGCCAGGGTGCATCCTTCCGGGGATGCGAAAGGCCGTGTCATCAGGTTGCTCGGCACGGTTCAGGACATCACCGAGCAGAAACGGGGCGATGAACTCAGGCGTGCCTCGGAGCTTCGCTACCGCCGCCTCTTCGAGGCGGCCAGGGATGGTATACTGATACTCGACGCGGATTCCGGGACGATCATCGACGTCAATCCCTTCCTGGCTGCCTTGACGGGTCACGTCAAAAAGGAATTCATGGGCAAGCATCTCTGGGAAGTCGGCGCGTTCAAGGATATCGATGCGTCCAAGGCCAAATTCGAGGAACTGCTGGCCAAGAAATACGTCCGATACGATGATCTTCCGCTGAAGTCAAGCGACGGACGGATGATCGATGTGGAATTCGTCAGCAACGCGTACACCGTGGACCATCATGAGGTGATCCAGTGCAACATACGCGACATCAGCGCGCGCGTACGCGCCCAGGAGGACGCGGTCAAGGCCTCCCGGGAATGGCAGCAGACATTTGACTCCATCGTTGATGTCATCTGGATACTGGACGATCAAAACCGTATCCTGAGGTCAAATAGAACTGCGGAAGGATTCTTCGACCGGACTATCACCGATATGATCGGGAAAGACTGCTGGGAGGTCGTTTTCGGAGCGGCGGAAGCGATTCCGGAGCAACGGGGTGCTCTTCTGAAGAAGTACCTTAAGCGCGAGACATCGATCGTCCGCCGCGGCGGACAGTGGCTCGAAATCACGGTGAACCCCATAATGAGCGCCGACGGGCGATACGATGGGGCGATGTTCGTCCTGTGCGACATTACCGAACGGAAGAAGATAGAGGAAGATCACGAACGCCTCGCAGAGCAGCTCCGGGCGTCGCAGAAGCTGGAAGCCATTGGCAGCCTCGCCGGCGGCATCGCGCATGACTTCAACAACCTGCTGACCGTCATCCTGAGCTATTCGCGTTTTGTGATCGAAGCCATGCCGGACGGTGAACCCATGAAGGAGGATCTCCTGGAGGTGAGGAGCGCCGCAGAGCGCGCTACGGCGCTCACGCGCCAGCTCCTCGCGTTCAGCCGGAAGCAGGTCCTGGAAGTCTCCCTGCTCAACTTGAACGAGATCGTGGCGGGGACAGACAAGATGCTCAGGCGGCTGCTCGGCGAGGACATCGAATTAAGTGAATCGCTGGAGCCGGGTCTAGGGATGACGCTGGCCGATCCGAGCCAGATCGAACAGGTGCTCATGAACCTCGTCGTCAACGCGCGGGACTCGATGCTCGAGGGGGGCAAGCTGACGATTGAAACACGAAACGCCGTGCTGGATGACGATTACGCGTCGTCGCATAGCGGCGTCAAGCCGGGCCGGTACGTACAGCTGACGATCTCCGACTCCGGCTGCGGCATGGACGAGCAGACCAAGGCCAGGATATTCGAACCATTCTTCACCACCAAGGGTCTGGGCAAGGGAACGGGCCTGGGCCTGTCTACGGTGTACGGTATCGTCAAGCAAAGCGGCGGCAACATCTGGGTATACAGCGAACTGGGACACGGGACGACGTTCAAGATCTACCTGCCGCTGGAATCGGGAGCCACTGCCGTGGAGGCCACCAAGATCGCGATGTTTTCGACAAGCTTGCGCGGGAACGAGACGATACTCGTGGTCGAGGACGAGGAAGCGCTTCGGAAGATAGCGATCAGGACGCTGGAAGCGGTCGGATATACGGTGTTGCTGGCATCGGACGGCGAAGACGCACTCAGAATCAGCGCTCAGTACACGAACGACATACATCTCGTCTTGACCGACGTGGTGATGCCGAGGTTGGGCGGGCGACAGCTGGTACAGAGACTCATGAGGAAGCGTCCGGCAATCAAGATCATATATATGTCCGGTTATACCGACGACGCGATCGTCAATCATGGCGTGCTTGACGCGGGGACGAATTTCATCGGGAAGCCATTCAGCTCAAAGGATCTGCAGGAAAAAGTTCGCAAAGTGCTGGATGAGGATGCGAATACCGCCATGCGCGAACGGGATGTATACACCGCTGATGAATACGACATGGTGCCATTCGACAAGGAAGCACTGCGGGCCCTTTCTCCAGCAATCCTGTCGAGTCTGCGCGAAGCGTCGATTGCCGCGCGATACGACGATATCGTACAGATAATCGGAGCCATCCGGATCGGCTCGCCCGGTCTTGCAGGCTGGCTCATGGAGATGGCGGACAAGTTCGACTACCAGGGCATCATCAATTCTATGGATCGTTAAGGCTACGGAGAACATGATCATGAATGCCGAACGAAGAGAGAGTATCCTGATCGTCGATGACGCGCCCGACAACCTGAGGCTGCTGTCGATTATCATCAAGCGCAACGGTATGATCCCCCGGCCTGTCACGCGTGGAAGGCACGCCATCGAGGCATCTGTGGTTGACCCTCCCGACCTCATCATCCTCGATCTCCTCATGCCGGATATGTCGGGCATGGACGTCTGTCGCTGGTTCAAACAGGACGAGCGACTGAAGCACATCCCGATTATTTTCATAAGTGGCCACCATGAAGCCGAAACGATTGTCGAAGCATTCCGCGTCGGCGGTGTCGACTACATTTCGAAGCCGTTCCAGGAAGAGGAAGTGATAGCCCGCATCAGGACGCACCTTCGCCTGAGCTTGTTGAATGTGAACCTGGAGTCCCAAAACGCGCAGCTCGAGAAGGTCATCGAAGAACAGGTGAAGACCGCTACCGAGTCGCAACTGGCGACGATCTTCGCTCTGGCCAAGATCGCTGAGACGCGCGACTCCGATACCGGACGGCATATAGAACGGGTGCAGACCTTCAGCAGGGCACTAGCGGAACAGATGCTCGCGATGAGGATGTATGCGACGCGACTGACGAGCGCCTTCATCGAAACCCTGTACCAGACAGCGGCCCTGCACGACATAGGCAAGGTAGGCATTCCCGACTCGGTCCTCTTGAAGCCTGGCAAATTGACCGACGAGGAATTAACCGTGATGAAGAGACATTGCGAACTTGGCGCCGACACGCTCGCCGTTGTGAAGAATCGGTACCCGGACAACCAGTTCCTGCGGATGGGCGTCGAGATAGCCCGCTCGCATCAGGAGAAGTGGGACGGCAGCGGGTACCCTGACAGACTTAAGGAGCAGAACATACCGCTGTCGGCGCGCATCGTTTCCCTGGCCGACGTATACGACGCGCTTACGTCCAACAGGTGCTACCGGAAGGCGCTGAGTCACGCGGAGGTGTGCCAGATGATCCACAAAGAGAGCGGGACACATTTCGATCCGGAAATCGTCACCGCCTTCGGAGCCATAGAGCACCGATACAGGCAAATCCGGACGGAACTGCGGGATTGACTCCCCGGATGAGCGCAGGGAAATATTGGTGGGATTTACCCGAGGGAACCGCGCCTTTCCCTTGTACGGCGCGTACCACTTGGGGCTTCCTGAAAGAGTCGCTGCAGGTAGTCCAGGGCAGGTTCCCGGTGCTTGATATCGCCATTCGGCCTGTCCTTGTCTGAATCCTGTGGAATGGTCCCGAAACAAGCTGGTTGAATGTCCTATTCCACCGATAGCCAAAAAAGTCACAAAGAAGATCCCTAAGGATCGCGCCAGGTTTCGCCGCACGAATGCGATCTGCTTGCGCAATGCCCTCCTGAGCGTCTGCTTCGTCCGTTTCCTTGAGTGCTTGAAAAACAGGAACTTGTTCCAATAATCCTGATGCCGCGTGGCTTTCAAAGGGCTTGGCTGACATGCTGGTCTCGGATCTTGCTGCCGGCGCTGCCTTTTCAATTATAGAACGGGAGGAACTGCAGAAGGTTCTGCAGGAACAGGAGCTCGCGCTTTCAGGCCTCGTGGACGAGCGGAGCATGCCTCGAATCGGCAGACTGCTTGGGGCGAACCTGCTTGTCTTTGGGTCGTACATAGCGAGGGGCGCAGAACTGCGACTCGACGCCAAGGCGGTGGAAGTGGAAAGTGGCACACTGGCGTGTACCGCGTCTGCGACGGGAACCGTCGACCAGTCACTGAACATGGAAAGGGAGCTGGCGGAGAAACTTGCCACAGGCCTTGGAGTCCCGCTGGCCCACACTGTCCCGGCTACGGCATCACTCAAAGCCGCAGAATCATACTACCGCGGCATCGAGTCGCTTGACGCCGGACGGTACACCGAGGCGGTGAATTTCTTCGGGCTTGCATCCCATGAAGACCCGACTTTCCTGAAACCGGGCAAGGGTCTTGAAGACGCCTACCGCTATCTAAAGGACTTCAGGAAGCAGCGCTACCAGCGGGAAATCAACAACCTCCTGGCCGATATATCCGAGCTGACCCGACGCATCAGCGCGCCCGTCTTCTATTCCTTTGGCGACATGGTCCGCGACCCACAGCGATTCGGATTCAAGAACGCGGAAGAGGCCAGTGGCTTCTACCGTGCTCATCCCAACGTACTGAACGGCAACATGCCCGTTGAAGCGACCTGGTTCTTGCAGTATTTGTTCCGCGATCTGGCTACAAAGGCCACGGAATACTTTGGCGACCATGACACCTCCGCCCACTCCCGGCGACAGATCCTTGCCCTGGCCGACGCGGCGCAGATGGCCTACCCGAAAGACCCATTCCTGGTAGAATTGATCTATCAGAAACTGCTGGTGTATAGGGAGACGCAGGACTGGCTCAATACGCGGGACATATGCGAGGTGATCATGGCGGGCTATCCTGATTACCGAATGATAGAGAGCGTGGAGGATTTCTATGCCGAGGCTCTGGAGAGATTGAAGGCCTCCCGGTAGGCCGCGGGCTACAGACATATAGAGAGCGGTAGTGGCGCGATCCAACACCTTGCGGGGACTCAACGAATACATGCTTGACAGCGGAAGCGGAAGGGCTGAGTGTCTTATCACACCCGAGGTGGAAAGATGCGTACCATGCTGGCATTCATACTGTGTTTCGTGTGCGTCATCACGGCGGTATCACAGGTGGCTCCGCCAGAATTCCAGCCACCAGGCGATGAAGACCTGAAGCTCGCGATAGGACAGACCGTCAGAATCAGGACCCGCGGTGGTGGCGCGTTTCAGGGCAATCTGTTTGGCGTCGGATCGGATAGGCTGGAGCTCGTCGACGGAGAAGGACAAATCGTTCAGATCGCTCGCGGCGAAATCTCCATGTTCGAGATTCTGGATCCTTCCAGAGACTCGGCCGCTTATTTCCAGGATGCCGCGAACAATCGCCTCATCGTAATGCCAACCGGATTCGGCATGGAGCCGCGTTCACTCCATGTCACGTCACAGGAGATTATCGCGGTGACCACCACCTATGGCCTGAGCGAAGGCTTCTCCCTATGGGGTGGGATCAGCATTCCTGGTGCCATAGCGAGCCTGCGGTACGCGGCGCCTATCACTCCACACGTAGCCTTCTCCATCGGCAGCTTCGCCGGCGCCACATGGGTCGATCCGGTCGGCGTCATCCTGCCGTATGCTCTGGTCTCCATGGGTCATCCCAACCGCGATATTACGCTTGGAGCGGGCCTTCCATTCACGCTATCGCCTCAAAAACCCATTAGCCTCGCGGCCGCCGCGCTTGCCATCGGTGGCAAGATAATCATAGCGCGCAATGCATCCATCGTCACCGAAACCTGGCTGCTCGCCCAGAACACCGGAGGTGTCTGGGATTCGCTCGATATGCTTATCCTGCCAGCGGCTGTCTTTCGCATAGCGGCAAGCCGCATCAGCTGGGATATCGGTGCCATCCTGCCTTTGCGCCTCACGAATGCCGAAGGATGGTATTTCGGCGGAATTTTTGATGGTTCTATCTTTCCGCTTCCTGTCATATCGATTACGTATAGAATCATGTGACATGATGATGGGTTTGAGACAGGATATGTGGTTTGACTCGAGCCTTGCTCCATCGGTCGCAGTCATATCCCGATTCAGCAAACCGACCGCGTTGGGACGTTCATTCAGTGCGAGGCCGATATCATTCCCACTTCTGTCTTATCGCCCGAATGATATCGTATATCTCAAAGAAGATGTCTACGATCTCGGGATCGAAATGCTTGCCTGACTCTTCACGCATCTTGAAAAGGACGCGGTCCTCTTCCCAGGCTTCCTTGTATGCGCGCTTGCTGCTCAACGCGTCGTAGACGTCGGCGACGGCGACTATCCTGGCAGACAGGGGTATCTCGTGCCCCTTCTTGCCGGGAATGCAGGGAAGGCGGTCAATGCTCATGTCGGTGACCGCCCCCGGGTAGCCTGTACCATCCCACTTCTCGTGGTGGTTAAGTGATATTTCCCTTGCGAGGATATCCCACTCGGAACTCGGGTTCTCGAAATACGACGCTCCGAATATCACGTGCAGTTTCATGTAATCGCGCTCGGCATCATCGAGCGGGCCAGGCTTCCGTAGTATCGCGTCGGGGATGCCCACCTTGCCTATGTCGTGCAGCATCGCTGACATCTGGAGGATATCCTCGTAGTGGTCCTTTTCCGCCTTGGGAACATCGTGCGCGGCGGCCCAGCGTTTGTATATCTCCACAGCGTAGTAGCCAACCCTGTTGACGTGTGGCCGAGTCTCCTCCGGGTCGCGCAGTGCCATCATCCTGACCATCTTGTAGACGACGTCACGCAGGAGCACGGCGCGCTCTATGGCGACGCCCGCGTAGAAGGCGAACTGCGAGACTATCGCCCGCTGCTTCGTGGTAAATGGCAGTACGGTCCCATCCGAGTCCAGACGGTTTATCAGTTCCAGCACACCGACGAGATCGTTTCTGCTGGTCCTGAGTGGAACGATAAGCATTGATTTTGTCTTGTATGACGATATCTCGTCAAAGTACGGATTGAATGAATAGGGAGTCTCGGGGTCAAGGTTGTATGCGTCAGGGATGAGCAGGGCCTCACCGGTCGTGGCAACATAGCCCGCAAGTGAGTTCTCGTCTATCGTGACCTCGCTGTTCGAATAAATGTACTTGTTGGCGAGGAAGTCATTGCGGAAAAGGGTATCATTCTGGACATAGCTGAACTTGAGCCGATTGTCCTCTACGAGGAATATTGAGCCGGCATCGGCGGAGGCAAGCGCACGTGTCTCGAAGAGTATGCTGTCGAGCAGTGTCGAGAGGTCGCGTATATGATGCAGTTTCTCCAGCTTGACAAGGATGTTGTTGAGCTCTCCGGCGTCGGCCAACTCGGCCTTCGGTTGTTGCATGATTCCTCCTTGTCGCGCTGATCCCATTGTAGTGTGTCCAGATGCAACGTCAAGCATGAGATGAACATTTACTATTGTTGATCATCCATAGCACCATCGCAGGGAATTTCATTGACGCCACGCGCGCGCGCCTATCATGTCGAGGCGGAAAACATACGCTTCGCAGAACGGTACATGAAGGCGGCAAGCCGCGACGGCATGCAGGAACGATTCGCCTCGTTGGTGTCACGCCTTGACCTGGGCCACCTGTTGCACCATCATCCTGACACCCTGAGCGGCGGCGAAGCCCAGCGTACATCGCTTGCCAGGGCCCTGTTTCCAGATCCCGATGTCATACTGCTTGACGAACCGCTGTCGACACTCGACCCGGCCTTTCGTGGCGACACGCGTGACATGCTGAAGAGCCTGCAGGCCGAGACGGGAAAGACATTCATCGTGGTCACACACGACTTCCTGGAGGCACAGGAGCTAGGATCATGCTGCGCCATCATGAACCACGGACGCATACTACAGCATGGTTCGATAGACGAACTGTTCACGCGTCCAGCCGACGATTTTATAGCCCGCTTCGTGGGAGTGCCGCGGTAGTCCTCTATATGGAACGCGCGGCCTCCACGTGCTACATGGCCTTGGCCTTGACGCGCTCCATGGCCCACAGCACATATTTTCTGACACGCGCATCGGGATCGTGTTCGAGGTCGGTCAGCATGTCCTGTCCTTCCGGCCCGGCAAGCCGTTCGAGCGCGCGCGTCACGGCCACCCGCACCTCGGTGTCAGGATCCCTGGCCGCGAGCACGATGCCCCGATAGGCTGCCCGGCTGCCAACCAGTGACAGCGCTGAAGCCGCCGCGCGCCTCATCACCGGGTCCCGGTGCTTGAGCTCCCGTATCCTTGCCTCGACATAGCCGAGCGATTCAAGTGCCTCGACTATGAATGGCTTCAGCGACGCGATCTCCTCGCGCAGCAATTCGACCAGGGCTTCTTCTCCACGCTTGCCCATAGAGCGGACGCTCTGGGCCATGCGTGTCTTCAGTTCGCCGGTTGAATCCTTGAAGCGTTCCATGATCCGGGCCAGGTCCTTGGCTGTCGAACGGCACGAAAGGGCCGTGCCGAGTTCATTGGCCCATTGGTCGCGCGTGCCGAGTTCATCGATGAGCAGGTCCAGGCTGGCCTGGTTGCTTGCCCGCCCAAGTCCGCGTATCAGTGAAGCCTTGACCTCATCCATCTCGTTGGCGTCATCAAGCACGCCGGCCAGCTTCTTGACTACGACGGCCCCACCTGCTTCGGCAAGCGCCGCGACGGCCGCTACCCTGACGCGTTCGACTGGATCGCGCAGCAGATCCATGCCGCCTGTCGCCAGGGCCTTGTCTTCCTGGAACGCGGCAAGGGCACGTACCGCGGCTGAACGGACTTCCGGATCGGCGTCGCCCAGGCTCTTCTTTACATCTCCCATGAAGGTGCGATCACCCGTGGATGGCAGGGCGGCGAGTATGGCGGCGCGGGACGGAGCGTCAACTCCATCCAGTATGAACCGAGCCTTGCTCTTGAATGCCGCGGGATCGGCGCCGATGACTATGGGCGCCAAGGATGCAATCTCGTCCGAATCGAGCGTTGGCAGGGATTCCATGATGCGCTGGAGTGCCCACGACAGCTTGAGTTTGCCGGCCAGAATCAGGGCATCGCGTCGGAGTATTCGCGGAGTATCGGCGCGGTCGGCACGGAAGAGCGACAGGGCGAATGGTACGACCAGGTCCGGTGACTGGCCTATGATGGCCGCCCGGAGCTCATCGCGCATGGCAAAGTCGGGGTCGAAGTACAGTCCTACGAGGGCATTGAAGATGCATGTCTGCCGTATTCCGGCGCAGGCGTCGAGCAGGGCGGCCGTCAATTCGGATTCGTTGCGGCGGACGTCAAGCTCGTCGGCAAGAACCGTGCACGCCTCTTCATCGCCACGGCCGCGTATCGCTTCGAGCACGAAGCGGTATACGCGTATACGTTCCTGATGGAAGGGCGCGTCGCCCATGCGCGCGAACCAGCGCCTGGCCAGTACCGCCACCAGTCGGCGGTCACCTCCCTTGGCAAGAACCCGGGCGGCGGCCTCGAACGCTCCATCGCCTTCTATGGATTCGACCGCCGACAGGAATCCATTGACCTGGAATGTTGTCGCCGTGACCAGCAAGCCGACGCGGCGTTCGAATTCCTTGGTGTCACCTGATGTCGCGGTTTCAAGCAGCGGTCGCAACGAGCCTCGGGCCTCAAGGTGTTCCGCGGCCGCAAGCTGCTGCTCCGGATCTCCGGATTCAAGGAACCTGAAGGCTATTTCCTCGTCCTTGCCGCTTGTCGGATCGAGCAGCTCTATGACGTGAATCGTCTCTTCCGGACAGAGTTTGCCGATATCGGGCGCGTACAGGTCGGGGAATTCGGCCATGATCCTGGCCTTGGCGGCACGGCGTACTTCCTGCGATGAATCCTTTATGAACAGGCCATACGCCTCGGCATAGAATGCCAGACGGTCGCCCATAAGCGGTGCCTGCAGGGCAAGAGTCCTGACCAGGGGGTGGGGATCGGCGAGGCTGTCTGTCAGCCCCTTCTTTGAGCGTTCGTTTGTATCATGCGACAGTATTCGAACCGCCATGGCGCGTGACGCCCATTCAGGGTCGCCCAGCATTTCACGTACTTCGTCCATCCTGTCGCCAAGGAAGCGCATCGCCGCATCGCCGTCGAAATCGCGGCCAGGGCCGGAGAGCGCTATCCTGCGGAGCGTGAAGCCGTCGCCTTGCCCCTTCATCCAGGCGAGCATATCCCTGGCGATGGCCTTGCTCGCAAGCGAGGCTACGAAACAGTCGAACAGCCCGAGGTCGGGGGCGAACCTGAGAAGCCTCGAAGCCGCGCGGCGGTCATGGTGATTCCTCACCGCATCCATCCAGCGCTCGTAGTAGCCGAGCCTCTCGAGCAGGCCGGGGAACGGACCAGGCGCGCCTATGAATCCCTTTTCGCTGCGTTTGATTATGAACCGCTCCCTGAACGCGAGCGTAAAGCGGCTCAATTTATGCATGGAAGGTTGTACGGCGGCCTTCCGCACGGCGTGCCTCAAAAGGATTTCGGCGACAAGCCCAATGATCATGAGCACCAGTGCGACAGCTCCGGTGATCAAAACCCATATCATCCCCGGTGTCAGTGAATCAAAGAATTTTTGCATGGTGCCATCCCCCCGTTACTTGACTTTCTGCTCCAGAGCCCTGTATATGCGTATCGGTTCAGCCTTGCCCTTGACCTTGACCGTGTCACGTTCCTCGACCTTGAAGGCGTTGCCGAGCAGGGCCCTGGTCGATTCGGTTATGATCACTTCTCCCGCCTTCGCCACGCCCTCGAGGCGGGCGGCTATGTTCACCGTGTCGCCTATTACCGAATAGTTCATGCGGCGGGTCGATCCAAGGTTGCCGGCTATCAGGTATCCTGTATTGACGCCTATCCCGACCCGCAGGTGTTCGGCCTCACCCCTGAAGAAACCGCGCTTGGGGTTCTCTATGAGTTTCTGAATATCGAGGGCGCAGGCGACCGCGTTGCGCGCGTCATCCTCTTCTGAGGTCAGTGGAACTCCCCAGGCGGCCATGATGCAGTCACCGATGAACTTGTCTATGAAGCCGCGATAGTTGAGGACCACCTCGACCGCCTCGGAGAAGTAGTCGTTGAGCACGCCCAGGATGTACTCGGGTGTCTTGCCTTCGGAGAACGTCGTGTAGCCCCTGATGTCGGCAAAGAAGACCGTGGCCCGTTTGCCGTCGCCTCCGAGCTTTATCGAGTCCGGAGAGTCCATCAGGTTCTGCACCACATCGACCGAGAGGTAGCGGCTGAACATATCCTTGATGGCGCGCCGTTCCTCCACGACCACGTCTACCCGTTCCTTTAGCTCCCGCTCCCTGGTCTGGTCGGTAAAGGTCAGCACGAGGCCTTCGTGCCTGTCGGAACGGCGGCCCCTGACCGGCGACAGGTTGAGTGAAAAATCGATGTCGCCGCGTTCGCCAGTGGCTATGCCTTCGACACCCAGCAGGGTAGTACCCTCACGCAGGCTCTTGTCTATAGCCGAAATCACGCTGTCGTCCAGACGGTCCTTGAGCATGACGGAGGCGGGCTTGCCTATGGAGTCTGTGTCCAGTCCGAAGGCATCCGCGGCCTCTTCATTGAAGAAACGAAGCGAACCGTCCCGCGATGTAGTGACAAGCAGGTTGGTCATCGAGGAGAAGACGCTTTCCTGGTAGCGCTCGAGCGCCTCGATCTCGGCGGCCCGCTCCTTGAGCTCTTTGAACAGCCTGGCGCTCCTGAGCATTCCCGCGGCCAATGCGCAATATGAACCCAAAAAATTGAGTCTGGCCCTGCCATAGTGTCGAGCCGTCCTGGTATTCAGGACAAGGAGGCCGGCTCTATAGCGCGGCAGGAATATCGGAACCGCGATGCCGGCTTGCATGGCCGGGTCGAGGAGCAATCCAGCCAGGGCGCACTCCCGGCGTTGGTTGAGTATCGCCGCCTCGCCGCATTCCTCGATGAACGCTATGGTCTCCGACGATCTGTCGAGGCTGGAAGGCACCGGCCATGGGCCGCGGCGGTACGACAGTTTGAGGGCAGTATCGGAGACATCGCTGTCGCCAGTATAGAGATAGAGTGCCGCGATGTCGGATTGGCTTATATCGCAGGCTTGTTCCACCAGTATTGATTGTATTTCGGAGAAGTCATTGCCCACCGACAGGAGCGCCGAGGCACGGGAAAGCTCATCAAAGGCGTCTCGTGGCTGTACGCCCGGGATTACGACAGCTGCAACATTGCGGCGAGCGGGAAAGAGTCGCATCTTCATGCCTCCGGATCATCGACTCATAGTGGCCATGTGCAATGGCTGGTATTCATTGTAGACCGAAACAGCGTGGAAATCGAGCCTTCTTCTCGATTTGCTGCGCTGACTGTGGTTGGATCGGTGGCTTCTGGATCGCGCACAACGAACCTGACAAAGAGCGCTAACCCTGCTGGTCAAGCTCGAACGGCATCGCGTGACTCGGAAAGATGTGCATGCCACCGAGTTCCCTTATCTTCCGCCAGCTTTGATGGCTCTTTGTATCGTCCGGCATTATCTGGGAGACAGGATAGAGGTCTCCGATCATCGCGTCATGGCTGTCGGTTACAAGTGACACGCTGTCATCGGAATGTCCCGGCGTCTGTATCACTTCGCCATGTATGCCAATCGATGCCAGAAATGCGCGCGACTCTGATGTTCTCATTCTCTGAAGTCTGTCCTGATCAATAGTCCGGTAGTTCCTGTATTTCGGCATGATGGTACGTTCCATCGCGTCGATGCCGCTGCCCTGGTTCTCGAAGAGCAGGCACACGATTCCGGCATCCTGAAAGTCCCTGACGAGTCCCGCGTGGTCAAGATGGAAGTGGGATACCATCATCCATTTGATCTGTTCGAACCTGTTGCCTGTAGCCTTCATCGCCCTGGCATATTCGTGGAGCGAGCATGGCCACCCCGCGTCAAACGCGAGAAGGCTTTCGCCGTCAGGCGTGGGCAGCAGGTAGTATTGCGTACTCCGGTAGCGGAATGAAGACATCGAAGCAGCCATGCGGGTATTCCATCCTTGAATCGGGAGTTGCCACGCTTAGTATAATCATCAGGGTTCAGTTCCGCTATCGAGCCTGTTTCATTGCCGTAATCAAACCACTTATATATACCGAACAGCCTTGCATCATGGTCGAAAGCAAGGTTGCATCACAGTGGTTTCCTTGTGTATTCTGCTCCGTATCAAGCTAGATACACGACATATGAAGCCTGATGCGCGGCGTATCCAGCCAGATACCCGCACTGCAGGCCTGGCAGCGCCGCGCTTGCGCCCGCATGCGCTATGGCGCATACTGGACAACAGCATTACCCATATCACGGCGCCTCCACGCGACCGACTGCCATCGTATCGCGTCGATACGCGAGGAGGCTCCATGTCGCTGACCATTACATCGCGGGCCAATACCCTGATAGGCAGGAAGAAGGAGTGGCGTTTCCACGTCAGGCATGCCGGCGTCATCAGCTTCGATGCGCTGATGGAAGAGATGGCCCACTCGGGCAGTTCGGCGGGGCTGCCGGACATAGCGCGCGTGCTGATGTTGTACCGTCAGACGGTATCGAGGCTGGTGTCCGACGGGTACTTTGTGCGGGGACCGCTCGGCGACCACTACCTGAGCGCAGTCGGTACGGCGCGCAAGGCTGATGACCGTTTCATGCCAACGCGGCCCTCCAGCGGGCATGGGTATCGCCTGCGATTCAGGCCCGACCGCAGTGTCGAGGCGGGTATCATCAAGGGTGTCAGCTTCAAGCGCGATCATGATGCCAGCAGGCGCAATCCTCATCCGCAGATGCTGGAACAGATACATGCCGGCGGTGCCGCGCCGCAGGCAGCTGATGGGCCCACTGTCCTGAGCAACGGTGCGTATGCCAGATTGCACGGTACGCTGCTGGGTTTCGATCCTGCAGACGAGTCGCTCGGCGTGTTCCTGATGGAGCGCTACGGTAGTGGCGCGTTACGCTGCGGACAATACGCGAGCGTCAAGCCCAGCCTGGTCATCTTTGGCATCCCGGCCGATGCGCCCGCGGGTGATTACGACCTCGTCGTACGCACTTCGACCAAGGCGGGTACGATACGCTCTGGCGTATTGCCCAGCTCCACTCACCTGTAAACCAGCACTTATTGTTCGATAATACGAACAGGGCGCTCTTGCGATCTTTGACTACGGGAAGAATCAGGGACAGATGTTTCCTGTAAGGTTAGTACCCCGTGCTGTTTCTTCGCGCCAGGGATCGCAGCGAGTAGCCCGGACCGGAGCTGGAATCTGAACACAGGGAGCCCGAGTAGTATGTTCTCCAGCGAGGACCGTACCGCTCCAACCAGCTATAAATGAGCACTCCTTGTTCGCTAATACGAACAGGCGCTCTGGCGATCTTTGACTACGGGAAGAATCAGGGATGGGTGTTTTATGCAAGGCCGCTGATCCGGGTGATGTCCTCGTACAGGCTTTGCGACCGGGGCGTTACTCATGAAGTCTTCTCCATATCGGACGACTCACTGGTTTCCACCATCGCATTATCCCACGGCAGGCATGGATGAGGCTCCGATCTATTAGCGAGAAGACGCTGTTCCCTGGCCAGCCGAAGGCGCTGACGGTATTCGGCTTCATCAAATACTTTGCCCTGGTAGGCCTCATCGGGCGTCAAGCCGCGCAAGGCGTAATGAGGGCGGGCGTTGTAGTCGAGCACGGCGCTCGCTACCGCGTCATGAAGGTGCTCGAGGTCGGGGATGGGTTTTCTGAAAAGATACCGGTACTTGAGGATCTTGTTGACAGCTTCGATCATAGAGTTCGAGAACGAGACGTCGACGCGGGCTATCAGCTTCCTGACGGGAACGGAAGCGAGGTACGCCTCGACATGGCGGTTGTTGTTCTCCGGCCCTCCGTCGACGATCAGCGAGACGCATTCTTGAGGTGCTTGGGCCAATTGGGAAGACGCGGAGCGGAGAAGTTCCGTCGTACGCATACCGGAGATGTCCTTTGAGGCTTTCCAGGCGATGATCCTGCGGGAGAAGCCATCGATGAGGATCTGGACGTAGGCCTTGAGGTTGTTAGCCGTCGTGACGACGGTGACGTCCAGATGCCATGCTTGGTTCGGTCGTTGTGCGATAATGCTTCCGCGCTTTCTCGATTTCTTCCTGATACCGTGCAAGCCCTCAAGGCCCATGCGTTTGACGTAGTGGAGGATGGTCGCGACATTGGCTGACAGGCGACCGGAATGGACGAGGCCCCAGGCGATGGACGAAAGCGGCCAGTGGGCGAACGCCGGATCCGAGAACGCCGCCTTGATTGTCCTGACTTCCTTCGGCGTAAGCTGGTTGGGATACGAGCGGCGGCATAACGACAGCGGGGACGAGCGGCAGTCGGCCGTGCGCCTTGCCCAGGACGAGAAACGCGATCGGCTAAGTCCCAGTATCGAGAGTATCCTGTCGCGGGGGAGCGTCCCTGATAGTCGCCGCACGAGCGCCACGACCTTGCCCCTGTATTCCGGAACCTTGACGCGACCTACCGAGTCGAACGTTGCGCCGATCGATCTGACGAGGTGGGCGACCCTGATGACCGCGGAAGCCACGGCGAGTGCGGCCTTGCAGGACGCGATCTCCCGCATGAGCGCGGCGTGCGCCAGGACCTGGGAATACTCGGCCCCGACGCAGGACGAATGGTCGCGCGAGCGGAAACCATGCAGGGTTGATCTTGGGATAGCCTTGCAGAGGTTGATGGGAAGGCATCCGATCGCTGCGGCGATCTTAACATCGGTATGATATGTATGGCGAACATGGTTTTGCATAGTATTATCCGATCTGCGGAACGGAGATGTTGCTCAAACAACAAATCGCTA